>JAESFG010000142.1_pt1 | contig 222393 bp, 175 predicted proteins | sample 9269371 | NCBI WGS metagenome assembly JAESFG01 (sample SAMN14506227, study PRJNA617093) | algae metagenome | isolation source: Aetokthonos hydrillicola CCALA 1050 (B3-Florida) and co-occurring... | place: USA: South Carolina | collected 2013-01-01 | reverse complement strand
CATCGACCCCACAGCGCCCTGGGCAACCTGGCCCCCAGGGAGTTCGCTTCAACCGGCCGGGCAAGCCCGGCCGGTTGAAGCCCTCGGCTCTCATCCGATCTGGACCGAAGATGGGGTCAAGACCAGATCATCGATAGACTAACTCTGAAGGTGGACTGAAACGTGGGGGCAGGTCAGACCCGCGATGACGAACCGTGAAGCCCGCAGGGCTGCCCCCACCCGCCGCCGCAAGCCCAAGCGCCGATTCCCGGCCGAGGTGCTCACCCGCGACGAGGCCGCCGCCCTGATGGCCGCGTGCGACGCCACGACGGCCGTCGGCCTCCGCAACCGCGCCCTGATCGCGGTCATGTACCGCGCCGGGCTCCGGATCGCCGAGGCCCTGTCGGTTCGCCCCAAGGACGTGGACACACAGAACTGTGCGATCCGCGTGCTTTACGCCAAGGGCGGCAAGGCCAGGACCGTGGGCATCGATCCGGCCGCGCTCGAATTGGTCACGGCGTGGTCGAACCGCAGGCTGGAATGGTGCGCGCCCGCGGGCGCCCCCCTGTTCTGCTCGTCCAGCGGCCGCCGCCTCACCGAGGCGTACGTCCGCCGCCTGCTGCCGCGGCTGGGCCGCCGGGCGGGGATCGAGCGCCGCGTCCACGCCCACGGACTGCGCCACACCATGGCCAGCCAGCTCCGCGAGGAGGGCGTCGACATCGGCCTGATCGCCCGCCAGCTCGGGCACCTGAGCATCACGACCACGGCCCGGTACCTGGACCACCTCAACCCGACGGCGGTGATCGGGGTGATGAGGGCGAGGGAGTGGTAGTGGCTGTGCACGTATCGCGGTGAGTTGGTAGCCTGTGGGCTTAACCCATGCCCATCACCAGCGGACAAGGTAACCCCGACTGGACGCGCGAGGAGACGCTGCTCGCCCTCGACGTTTTGCTGCGCCATTGGCCGCGAATTCCTGGGAAGGCGAGCGCAGAGGTCCGCAATCTATCGGCGACGATCAGGCGTCTCCCGATTCACGCTCGGGCAGTCACCAACGAGAGATTCCGTAACCCCGCGGGCGTCTACTTGAAGCTGCAGAATCTGGCATCACTGCACCCCGGCAAGGCCGGCCGCAAAGGACTTCGCACAAGCGTTACGGACCGCGAAACCTGGAATCGCTACTGGCAACGGCCCGACGACGTGCGCCGCATCGCTGGCGAAATCGTGGCGGGCATCGATTGGCTTGCCACGCTGCCCACACAGCCCGTGGACGAGGCGTTTGAAGTGGAAGAAGGCGCGGTTTTGTTCCGGGTGCACAGTGTCCGAGAGCGAGCTCAGGGTTTGCGTCCGCTCGTCCTGCAGCGGGTCCGGGCCGCGCGCGGCGGGTTGGAATGCGAGGGATGCGGATTTCGAGCCCGGGATGGGATGCCCGAGACTCTAGTCCTAGCCGTTTTCGAAGTTCACCACCTTACGCCTCTTGCCGAGGTCGCCACCGTCACTACCACTCGGCCCACGGATTTGACGCTGCTGTGCGCTAATTGCCACAGACTCATTCACGCGATGATGCGGATAGACGTTGATCGAGTGTGTCTCGAAGACTTGCGGCGAGCTCTTGGTGTCAGGTAGCGCTGGCGACCCCGTTGCGAGTGAGTTCGTCTCGTGATAGCCTCTGGGTCAACTAGCGAGGTTTACCATGAACAACCGCCGCCCAACGGTTGCTCCTTTTATCGCCGCGATAGCCGTGCTCATGGCCGGTGTCTGGCCCGCTTTCGGTCACGTACTCGCGAACAGTCAAGCGACGAGCAAGCCCGCTCAAGCCGAGCCGCTTCCCGAGATCCCGAAGGCCAACTACTCCGCCGCGGACTTGTGCGCCGTGTCGAGCGTCGTGGACGGCGACAACGCCACCGTCGTTCGCGGCGACCAGCGCGAGACTGTCCGGCTCCTCGGTGTTGACACGCCCGAGGCGAAGGACCCGCGAAAAGAGGTCCAGTTCTACGCCAAGGAAGCCTCCGGCTTCCTGACCAATCTGCTCCGCGGCGAGAGCGTGTACGTCGTGCCAAGTACGGGCACTCTCGCGCACGTGTACCGGGCGGACGACGGTCTATGGGTCAACCTCGAGATCGTCCGCCAAGGCCACGGGCAGGTGTACTCCGGCGACGCGTTCAAAGACATCAACTTGTTCCTCGCGTACCAGCGGACGGCGCGCGAGGCGAAGAGAGGACTATGGGATCCGGGGCGGACGGCGCCGGCACCGCAACCGACGGACAAGTCGGTCGTGCCGGTGCCGATTCCTGTGTCTGCGCCCGCGGCGAATCCCTGCGAAGCTGCAAAGCCTGTGCCCGAGAAGGTGATCGTGTACGTGACCAATAGCGGGTCGAAGTATCACCGCGCTGGGTGCACCTGTCTGAAGAGCTCGATCCCGATGGACCTCTCAGAAGCCAAGGCACGGTACAGCCCGTGCAGTCGGTGCAATCCGCCGAACTAGTCATTACCTGTTACAGTCCTTCCACCTCAGAGGCCCCCCGAGAATTCTGTTGCCAGCGACCAGCGGCCACATATTGGTGCTACTGAGCGGGGGCGTTGACTCAGCTACCTGCTTGTCGACCTTTTCTAGAGAGCGTTCCACGGTAGAGGCGATGTTTGTGGACTACGGCCAGCCCGCAGGGGCCGCTGAGTACCGGGCAGCAATGGCGATCGCGAGTCACTACGGAGTCACCTTGCGAGTGCTTGTGTTGAACGGGTCTCGACTGAAAGCGCCGGGGTTGCTCGCTGGCCGTAACTCAATGCTGCTATCTCTCGCGTTGATAGAAAATCCCCACGCTCGTCTGATCGTGATTGGAATTCACGCAGGTACCCGGTATTTCGATTGCAGCCCGGCTTTCGTCGCGGCCATGCAATCAGTCGTTGACGGCGATATGGACGGTGGCTGCCAAATCTCGGCTCCGTTCGTGGCGTGGAGCAAACGACAAGTGTGGGAACTGGCTGTTGCGAACGAGGTTCCACTCGAATTGACACACAGTTGCGAGAGTGCAGCAACCCCATGCGGTACCTGCATGTCTTGTCTCGACAGGGAGGCTTTGCGTGCTCGCTCGTAGAATCACACTCCGCCATCCAAACGGTTCCGTGTGCGAAACACCATTGATGGTGCCGTCGTTCTCCAGCAAGGGCTTCGGTGACTATCAACCTGAGGAAGCCACCGGGGTGAAGCGGAACACCGGAAAGGGCAAGAGACAAAAGCCGGGTTCTCGCAGCGAGCCACTAGTCTTCTCCGCCGCGTCCGCACATCTCGAAGGAACATGGGACTTCATTGACGATGCCCTCTTGGTTAGCTCCTACGACATGCACTTCGGCAAGCTGGACCGGCCGCTGCGGTTCCTCAAGGGCAAGGGACTGGTATTCATTGATAGCGGTGGATACGAGCTCGCGCCTGAGTACGACGTGGCGGAGCCGAAGACGTTTGACTACAAGCCACTCGACGGGTATGGGGAAGACCAGTACCGCTGCGTGCTAGACACGCTGCCCACGAGTCTTCCCTGCATTATCGCTAATTTTGATTGGGGCACGCGCCTTCTGCCTCTCGAAGAGCAAGTTGGCGCTGCACGCCGACTGTTTTCCAAGTATCCCAAGTTCCTGCACAGTTTCCTCATCAAGCCAGGGGCCGGAAAGGGGCGCCGAGCGAAGCCACTTACCGAGCTAGACATCGAGGGCACCATAAGGCCATGGCTTCCCTCGATGCGGCAGTTTCACGTGATCGGGGTCACGGAGAAGGAACTGGGAGGATCGTTGGTCAAGCGCCTCGTTGCAATGGCCACTTTGCGGCGAGCGATGGACGAGTGCGGGCTAAATGACACGCCGATCCATCTTTGGGGTGGCATGGATCCGCTTCTCTCTCCGTTGTACTTCGCCGCTGGCGCCAGCATTTTCGACGGCGTGTCGTGGCTGAGGTATGCGTTTCATGACGGAATGGCGGTGTCGCTAGAGTCGGGGCCTGTTCTTCGGGGGGAGTTGCGAGAGAAAGGCAAGCTGGCGTCAAAACTGACAGTCGCGACCAACTTAGGGATGCTTCAGAGCCTGGAGACGGACATGAAGCGGTTCGTTGATGAGAAAGGGGACTTCCGCGTATTTAGGAGTCAGGCGGAGATTCTCGCAGCATCGTACGCCGCATTTGCTAGCGCCCTGAAAAGTGGTCGTGCGGACACCAAGGAGGTGCGCTAATGGGCGGTGGAGGTGGCGGCGGCGGCATTGGGTATGGGAGCCGAGACCGGGACGCGATGCGTCGTGCGTTGGAGGCTACTCGTGCGACCGAGGAAGCGAAGCGAATTGAAGCAGATGTGGCACGACTGCTCCAAGACGAACTCGCTGCATACAACAACATCGACCGGGATGCGATTCGAGAGCGCCTGGACGAGATCGAAGCGGCCCTCGGCGATCGGGTCGAGTTCGACGAATTCTTGTACGCAGGGAGTGTGGCCAAGCACACAGCGGTTGACGGGCTTAGCGATGTGGATGCGCTGATGATCTTCAGTCCAGAAGACATCGGCAACGACACTCCCGAACAGATACGACAGAGGTGTAAGGGGTTGCTCGACGATGAGCTGGATCGGGAGGACGTAAGCGATGTGAGCGTGGGCCGACTGGCCATTACCGTCAAGTACCGGGACGGCATGGAGATTCAAATTCTTCCAGCAGTACAACTCGGGAATGCCGTCGGGGTTCCCAACACAGCCGGTACGCGATGGATCGAGACTCGTCCAGACGAGTTCCGGCAGCAACTCACGCAGGCGAATGAACGGATGGGTGGAAAACTTGTCCCTGCTGTTAAGCTCTTCAAGTCAGTTCTCGATTCGCTGCCCGCCCAGCAGCAGCTTATCAGCGGCTATCACGCCGAAGCGCTGGCTGTGCATGCAGCGAAGACCTTTCCCGAGGGGCGGGCAAAGACTCACAAGTCGGTCCTCACGCACATCGTGGATTCCGCTAGTCGCCGCGTTATGGAACCAATGCCTGATGTGACTGGGCAATCCACGTCGGTCGACCGAGACCTCGGTCCAGCTCGTAGCACCCAGCGGCGGCTTGTTCAGGACGCACTCGGCAAACTGTACCGCCGGATGACAACGGCAAAGAGCGTGGACGAGTGGCGGCGAATCTTGGGAGTCGACAAGTGACTGAGGATCATCCGCCGGAGTGGAATAGACAGTACCGAGTAGCCGAGCTTATGCTTGGGATGCACGCAGTGTTGCGCGAGAGATACACCAGGCGTGTGCTCTTCCTCAAGGGAGCAATGTTGGCTGCGTCGGCAATTTTTTGCGCCACTGCGTTCGCGGGGGACGATCTGTATGTGTGGCTCAGCGTCTCGCCTACATCTGGTCGCTTCGTACTCCGATTCTTTTCGGTGGCTTCATTTATCACTTCGATACTGCTGCTACTCGTTGGGTGGGATGCCGCCGCGGCTCGCCACGCCGATGCCGCCGAGCGATTCACCAACGTTGTCGCCCAGTTTCGGAAGTACCGGAGCGATCCTGGGGGCGAGGGGGTTCCTTCCCTGCACGAGCTCGGTGTTCTGTACTGGGAAGCGAGCCAAGCATCCGCCCCGATCCCGCCCTCCAAATTCTCCTCGCTCAAGTCTCGATGTGCCCTCAACGTCGAGGTAAGCCGGCGACTGGATCGGGCTCCGGGCTGCCCTCCCTTCGTCATCCGTTGGATTCTCATCATTCGAGCGGCCGGCGCCGCGGCTCGCGACGCATGGAAGGAGCCATCGCATGACACGACCTCCCGGCAACCACCAGACTCAAGCGCTTCCCGTGGAAGCACTTCTAGAACGATATCTGACGGCCAAGGAGGCGGTAATACAAGCGGGCTTCGCCCCTGAGATCGATTGGCAGGAGGGACTTTGCCTTCAGACATTGACGGAATCAGCGTTTCTTCGGGAAGGCGCTTGGGTGATCCTCAACGCGGGAATGCGTGAGTCGGTCGTTCGCGGGCTTTTCGGTGCCATTTCCGACGCCTTTCAGAGGTGGGACAGTTCGGCCGCAATCGTCGCCGGTTCTGGTCGATGCGTAGCGCGAGCGCTAGCCCACTTCAACCACCGCCCCAAACTCAGCGCCATCGCTTCCCTCGCTGCCCACGTTCACGATGAGGGCTTTGAGTGCGTGCGTAAGCGAATTGCCGAGGAAGGCGTTGACTACTTGGAGTCTTTGTCCTTCATTGGCCCCGTCACTAGATATCACTTCGCAAAGAACATAGGCATGGATGTTGTGAAGCCGGATCGTCACCTTGTGCGAATGGCGCGAGCCTCCGGCTTTAGAACACCAGCTGATTTGTGTGGGGCCATCGGTGCATGTACAGGAGATCGAGTTGGGGTGGTCGACGTTGTACTGTGGCGTTATGCGACGATCGAGCCTGAATACGCGCAACTGTTTGAACTGTGCGTCGCAGGCTAAGTGTTTTGATGCGACGGGCTCGGGACAGCCGCTACGCGCCGCGTTGTGGACGCGAGCCAACAACGCCAAATGCCGCCTTCGTCTCGGACCGCCCTCCTCACCCGCATCCGCACCTGGGCCCGGCGCCACCCGGACGACCTAGCCGGTGTGGTGAATCGACTGGCGAACGTCCGCGTTCGTGATGACGTGGAAAAACCCAGGTTGGAAGGTCGAGCCCAATGTTGACCCCAAGAAGCTGAAGTCGTTCGGCGGCGGCGGACCTCTTCAACCGTCCGAGCAGCCCGGGGGGCGGGAGGGGGAGCACGCCCCCGCCCCCCGAGCTGAACGCTCGGGGGGTGTGGGGGGAGCTTCCACCCCCCCCTCCCCCCCCAACGCGGGCGCCTTGGCGACGCTGTCCACATTCCAGAGCGCGGCGCCGGGCGCCTGCAGAGTGTGTCGCAACCAGACCTGGTTGATCGGCCCCACGGGCGGATGGACGTGCGGAACATGCCACCCTGCCGCGGAAAGCGCGGGCACCCCGGGAAGTTGAACCGACAGTGCCCGCTCCGACGCTCATGGCGGGGCGGGCAATCGCGGTGGACCCGGGGTGCGCAAGGGCTCCGTTGGAGATGATGGAGAAAAAAGTGTGGCGGGCCGATACCGGCGACGGGGCGGGTCGCCCCGAACTCGCGGGGGAAACCGCGGGGGCGACCGGGAGATGTGGGGGTTCGTTGATGTCGACCATCGTGTTTCCAGGCGTAGATTCTCGAGGTTGTACGGCCGCCGCCCGACCGGGCACGCGGCGTCCACCGCCCGCTAGCGCGCTGCTGCAGCGGGAAATCGAACTTACCGACACACGGGGCAGCGAGCGGGCGATTCTCTATGCCGCGCTCAAGTGGGTGAACTTCGAAACCAGGCTGCTGTGGCCTTCGGTCCCAACGTGGGCGCGGGCGGCGGGCGTATCGGTGCGTACCGCGCAGAGGGCCATCAACGCGCTCGTGGCCAAGGGCATTCTCGTCGTGCACACGCAGGTCCCGGGGCGGGTGAGGAAGTACGTGTTGCTGCCGCGCGAGCGCCTCGCGGCCTCGGCGGCGCCTGACGGCGGCCCTGTCGCCACGGAGCCCGCTGTCGCCGTCCCCTGTCGGAGCGACGCCACCGGCATGTCACCCCGTCGCCCCACCCCCGTCACGCTGACGGACGAACCATCCATGCATCCCCCCACCGAACAACCTAAGGAACCATCGGAGCCGGCGGAAGAGATTCGTCTTCGGGGGGGATGGATGGATGGGCCGCGCACCAAGCCTCCGTCGAGTTTGAAGGAGGCGCTCCACTACGCGGGTATTCGAGGGATCAATCTGTCGATTCTCGCGGGCACTTCCCTCAAGCCCGAGGACGTGCTGCGGGAGTTCCGCGACGTGGAGCGCGACCCCCGCGTGCGCTCGCGGGGCGCCGTTCTCGCGGCTCGGCTTGCTGCCCTCGCGAACGTGGAGCTCGCGTCCCGGCCGGAAATCGACTCCGCGACGTACGAGTCCGTGGCTCGACTCGAGGACATCCGGCGCCGCAAGTCGTCCATCAGCGGGAGGATGTTCTGATGAACGACGCCGCAACTCTTTCCGCCCGGGCCGTGCTCGAGGCGGCCGCCGAGCTCGAGGCTGCCGAGAGCGTCATCCGCTGTGCGATCCGCAGGGCTGCCGACCGGGGCGACACCGCCGCGGTCATCAGCATCATGGACCGCTGGGAACACCGGCCCGCGACCGAGGTCGCGGCCGAGCTCAGCGGCGAGCGGGCGCCCGGGAGCATGGCTTGAAGCATCGTGCGTGTTCGAACTAGTCCTTGTCCGACCCGGGGCTCGAGCCCCGGGCGGAGTGAATGACCCATGAGAGTCGTCGCGCTATTCCGAGTGTCAACCGAGAAGCAGGCGAGCGAGGGCGCGTCCCTCGAAGCGCAGCAGCGGATCTACCGCGAACACGCCGCCGCCAAGGGCTGGACGACGGTCGCGGAGTTCCGCGGCCACGAGTCGGCGACCCAGGCCGCGGCCGACCGCAGGGTGCTCCAGCAGGTGCTGGCGTGCGTCCGCGACACGGAGCCGGACGCCGTGTACGTGCACGAGCAAAGCCGCCTGACCCGCGGGGACGACCTCGAGGTCGCCATGCTCTTGCGGGAGTTCCGCGAACGGAGGCTCAAGATCATCGTCAACGGCGTGGTCCGCGACCTGTCGTCGATCGACGAGCGGTTCATGGTGGGGATTCAGGGGTTGGTCGACAGGGCCGAGTCGGAGCGCATCAAGGAGCGGATGGTGCGGGGCAAGCGCGAGCGGGCCAAGCAGGGCAAGAAGACCGGCGGCCCAGCGCCGTTCGGCTACACGAACCCGCCCCCGGGGCAGCCGGGGCGCGGCACGCTCGTGGTCGTCCCCGACGAGGCGGCGGTCGTCCGCAAGATTTTCACGCTCGCGGCGAGCGGAACGAACGACCGGAAGATCGTGGCGGCGCTCAACGAGTCCGGGTCGAGGGCGCCCCGGGGCGGGAAGTGGGGGAAGTCGACCGTCCGGCGGATCATCGAGTGCGTCGCCTACATGGGCACGTCGGCCAACAACGTGTGGATCGCCAACCCCGGGAGCCGCACCTTCCGCCGGAACATGGCCAACGACCGGGCGATCGTGGTCAAGAACGCCCACCCGGCGATCGTGGACGAGGACCTGTGGGCCGCCGCGAACGGGCGGCCCAAGCAGCCGCGCACGGCGAAGCCGCGGATGCTGACCGGGCTCCTGTGGTGGCAGGGAGTTCCGCTCAGCGGCGACTCTCACAACGGGGGGTCGTACTACCGAGCGCCGCGGGGGTCCAGGGGCGCGCCCTGGTTGCCGACGGAGGTTGTCGACCACGCCGTGTGGGACGCTTTCGCCAAGCTCGCCACCGGCGAGGCGTTCGTGGCCGGGCTGATGCGCGAGGCGGAGAAAGCCCAGGACCGGGCGCTCATCGAGCAGGAAGTTGAGCACTTGGCCGGTCAGGTCGCCAAGCTCGAGCGCCGACTGGACCGGCTGGTCACGATGCGGGCGGACGGCGAGATCGACAAGGACACGTACGCCAAGCGCCGCGGCGAGGCGGAGGCCGAGCGGGCATCGCTCGCTTCGCAACTGGCGGCCCAGCGTGCCCGCCTGGCGGTCTTCGACGGCGCGGGGGTCGCCAGGGTGGTTCGGGCCGTCCGGACGCTCCTGGGCGGTCGTACCCGCCTTTGCGAGGCCCAAAAACGCCAGATCCTCCGGTCGGTTGTCCGGCGCGTCAACGTCGAGGCCGAGCGGGTCGCCGCCGACTTCGCCCGTGACGAGCGCGGGCGGGTCCTGCCGGGGCGCACCGACCGCTGGCGCGTGCGTAGCGTCGAACTCACGCTGGCCGTCAGCCCGAACGAGGAAGTATGCGAATCCGCTGCCGGAAACGACGGGTACCGCGACGGACAGTTGGTCACAACTCCCTTGGGTTGTGCGCAACTGGCAGAGACGGAAAGTACCAACGGATCCGGCCACAAGGTCACAACGCTGTTAGGTTCGGACCAAGTGGCCGTGACGGAGGATGGAGGAGACACGAATCTCCGTCCCGGACAGTTGGTCCGAGCACCTTAATGCTGGGCCCGGCCGGCACCGGCAAGTCGATGATGGCCCGGGCCCTGCCGGGCGTGCTGCCGTCGCTCACGCCCGACGAGGCGATCGAGATCACGCGGATCTACTCGGCCGCGGGGCAATTGGCGCCGGGGCAGAGCCTGGTGACGATGCGGCCGGTGCGCACGCCGCACCACACGGCCAGTTCGGCCGCGATCGTCGGGGGCGGGGCGATCCCGCGCCCGGGCGAGATCTCGCTGGCGCACCGCGGCGTGCTGTTCCTGGACGAACTGCCCGAGTTCCCGCGCCCGGTGCTCGAGACGCTCCGCCAGCCGCTGGAGGACCACGTGGTCACGATCGCGCGGTCGCACTCGGCGGTGCGGTTCCCGGCGAGTTTCATGCTCGTGTGCGCGATGAACCCGACGCCCAAGGGCGACATGCCGGCGGACCAGGTGGGGCGAATCGCGATGGAGCGGTACCTGTCGCGCCTGAGCGGGCCGCTCATCGACCGCATCGATATTCACGTGGAGGCGCCGGCCGTGCCGTGGAAGCAGCTCGCCAGCGCGCCGACGGGGACGAGTTCGGCGGCGATGCGCGACGCGGCCGCGGCGGCCAGGGCACGGCAGATCCGCCGGCAGGGGCCGACGACCCCGAACTCGCGCCTGAGCGGGCGGCAGCTCGACGCGCTCGCGCCCATGAGCGACGAGGCCCGGACGATGCTGGGCCAGGCGCTGACGGAACTGGGCCTGTCTGCGCGGGCGTACGACAAGATCCGGCGCGTGGCCCGTACAATCGCGGACATGGACGGGTCGGACCGGCTGGAGCTGGCGCACGTGGCGGAGGCGGTGCAGTATCGGTTGCTGGATCGCAAGGTGTAAAAGCCGCGAGCGCGAGCTTGCGGCGAATCGCCGGTGTGCGAAGTGTCGGCGAAGGAGCCGCTTCTGTGGACGTCGGCGTTGAAGGTCGCCCAGTTGCCCAGGGGGTTCAGACCTTGGCCGGCCGGCCAGAATGGGCGGGGAACGTGACTGTTGCCGCAAGGGCCGCAGTGTCGGCAGCGCTACCGGTAAGCCCCCTCGAAAAGCACCGGACATTCGGTCAAAGCACCGAACGTCCGGTGGCACGGCGCACGGTTGTCCGACGATGCACGGAGCGAAGTCGGGCCCGGTGCCACGCTCCCGATGAGGATCGATATTTGTGTTTAACTTTATAGCCGGAAACAATGGAGCCGTCTTTCATTCTGTGTATGGACGTTATGACTATTCCAACTGGCTGTGCGTGCGCAAGACTGCGGCCGGCAAGACGGAGGTTGTACATTACGATCCAGTGTCCGCAACCTATGATTTTCTCGGAAATATTGCTCTTTCGCGTCCGGACGAAGTGTTGCTATTTCCACAGCAACAAGCGTTTGTTCGAGACGATTATGAACGCAAACATCTTTGGTGCCATAACTTGTTGAACGGACAGCAAGCATGGGAACGCTCGTTTCGCGAGCAGGGCTTTGTACAGGTAGGATGTCGGGGCGTACTTAGACACTTGTCCAAGGGGCGTCTCGAAACCCTGTCGCTTGTCGATGGATCCTGTATCGCAAGCGATACCAAAGTGCATAGCGTTTCTTGCCATCCATGGAACAACTGCGTCGCTTTCCTACATGGGAAGGGCAAAGGCAGGTGGCTAACGGTCAGCGAGACGGACTTGCTCAGCTCGCTCTGGTCAATTTCTGTTGATCCGACGTTCGAATTCAACTCGTGTCATGCTACGCAGGCGGTAGTATTCTTTGTTTCGTCTGATTTGGCTGGCATACATGCATATTCTGACGGCGGCCACCTGTGGACGACCTCTCCTCCGGTCGGGTACTACCCCCTACTGGTGACGAAATGCGACGAACTCTTGTACTGTCTTTTTCGGAATTATGACACCGGTCGTATCCAAATTGCCCGATTGGCTACTGAATCTGGTTCTTGTATTATTCACCGAGATATTGATGCTACTGTGTACGAGTGGAAAGTGTGCACAGGTGGTCGTGTATTGGTATCAATCGAGGGCGTTATTACGTTGCCAGACATGGCCTTTCGGCGGCACGATCCGGCAGCATTGCCCTGGCTTTAGCGGCAGCAGAGCCTGACGTACCGAGCGCCCGAGGCGGCTCTTGGGCCCTCGTTGGACATAGTCCACGACAGGGAGACGGACCGACCGGAATACACCTCGGATGGCACGGTCACGCTTTGGACCTGGAAGTCGGGCGTTGGCGTGAGCAGCACGGCAGTCGCAGGGTTGCTTACGGACCATGTCAAGGTGAGAATGCCGCCGGAACTCACGGTCGCGGGTGCGTCAAGACTCGCTCCGCCCAGATCGGCTACATCGACGGGCCTGGCGGTTCCGTGACCACGGTGATGTCGAAGGGTGCCGAGAGGTTGTTTGTCTCGCTCAGTTCCACGAAGTCGCCCTCGACAAGATCGCCCCTCATGACACCCGACGAGCTGTGGAGGGAAAGGGCGATCTCCAACCGCATACGGCTGGCTGCCAAGGCCCCCTGATATGAGTCGTTTTACATAAGTCGCCTTCGCGAGCCCAACGCTTCAAAGTCCGAGCATCAAACGAACCATCACCCCCGTGAGCTTCGAGTTGCTATCGAATACACCTAATTCTGGGGGTGCGTCGACCATTCCGCGTCAGCGTCAGCCGGCCATGTCGGGGCAATCTGCATGAATCGACATAACTCATTGCGGGACAATATGTTGCGGATTCGCCGTAGCCGGCTGCACCGACAATTCCGCCGCCAAGAGCTGCCAAATCGCGCAGATTCCCGGGGGCGTGGCACCGGATCGGTCTTCGTCTCGGTGACCGTGGGCGAGCCCTGTGCCGTGCCACCGGGGCTTTGGGGCTTTGGCCAAAGGCCCGGTGCTTCTCCGCGGGGGCCGTTGCCGAACCTTCGTCCCTTCCGCGGCCGCCGCACGTTTGCCCCTAACCACTTCTTGACCTACCTTCTCAACCGGCATGCGGAGCTTGATCGCTTCGTGCTTCACGTTCGTTCCATGCCATGGTGAGCCCGCACGATCGCCGCGATCCCCGGCCGCGACCGCTGACGGAAGGCCGACAGGACACTCGCTGACCCACCGTTCGATCGCATCCGGTCGCACGCCGCGGCCCCCCCATTGCCGGGGCTGGTGCTGGGGATTGTCTGGGATCACTGCGATCCCAGGTTCGTCGCCTGGATGCGTAATTCGGAGATTGACGCTCGCTGCTCAAACGCCTGAGGGTCCCCGGGAATTGGCCGACTGTTGGTCCTTCTGGGACGATTCCGCGGGGACGCGAGTTTGCGGTCACGTCGTGTCCCTGTTGCCACCAAGGCCAAGATCGCCACTTTGATCGGCTCTGCTAGCCATTCCCAGGCTCCGACGACCGTTTGGAGGTCGGCGTCCGCCGCTTGCGGTAAAGGCTCTAGCGCTTGTGCGCCTGATTTTGTGCCGGCTGTTTCTGAAATCCCAGTTTCGCCCGGGCGAAACCGCGATTCTTCAAGTCCGACTCTGCCTGACTATTGCGAGCTACGCCTTTCGAGCGAAACGTAGCGCGCTATTTTCCGGGCCGGCCGGTCCGGAATGGCCTGGATCCGGTCATGGACGTGGGCACCGTCGCGGACGCGATCGAAGGTGTTCGCCGAGGAGGCTATCAGCGCCGGCATCGCCCCGTGCGGGTCGGTCACCGAAGTCCGAAGCGGACGTCGACGGCACGGTCACTTCGATGCCACCTGCCCCGGTGCCGCGATCCCGGTTCCGCCTGCGCGTGAGCCAGACGGGTCGGAAGAAGATCAGGGCCGCGGACGGTCACTCCGCGGCCCTGAAGAGGATTCGTCACTCGCGCGCGCCCGCGGCTCTTACTTCACCGGCTCGCCCGTCGGCTCGTAGATCGTCGGGGCCGGCAGCCCCGGCACGTCCTTGAGCTGCTCGAGGATTGTCGCCTTGTCGCCCACGAGCACGAGCACGCCCTGGTCGTAGTTCACCGCCGTCCTGGCCAGCGCGTTGAGTTCGCCCGCGCTCGCCTTCTCGGCCGCGGCGATGTCGGACGCGAGCGTCGAGTATGGCAGGCCCGCGGCCTCGAATTCCGACGCGGCCCCGAGCAGGCCGGAAAGCTGGCCGAACGAGCGGACCAGGTCGCTGCGCCGGGTCTCGCGGGCCTTGGCCACCTCGGCGTCGGCGATGTCGCCGGTGCGGATGCGGTCGAACTCCTTCAGGAACTCGACCAGGGCCTTGCCCGTCACCTCGGCCTGCACGGACGCGCCCGCGGTGAACGCGCCGGTCGACGGGCCCATCGCGAAGTTCGAGCGAGCCCCGTAGGTATAGCCGTGGTCCTCGCGCAGGTTCTGGTTCAGGCGGCTGGTGAAGCTGCCGCCCAGGGCGGTGTTGAGCAGCTCGCGCTGCACGCGCGAGCCGTCGCGCAGCGGCACGCCCGGGGCCGCGAAGCGGATGAACGTCTGCGTCGCGCCCGGCCGGTCGACCACGCCGACCCGCAGGCCGGGCGTCTGGGCCTTGGCGAAGCCGAACCCGCCCCCTCCCCCGGCTGCCGCGGCGGACGTCTCGGCGCGCTTGCCGCCGCCCTTGAACCCGCTCAGGAGCGGGCCGAAGACCTGCTGGACGCGCTCCTTGGTGACGTCGCCGGCGATGTAGAGCGTGGCGCCGGTGGGGGGGAAGAGCCGGCTTGAGACCGCCGCCTTGGCGTCCTCGAGCGTGATGGCCTGCACGCTCTCGATCGTGCCGTCCTGCGGCGTGGCGTAGGGGTTCCCCGGGGCGTAGAGCAGCTTGGCGCTCACGCGGGCCGCGATCGACCGCGGCTCTTCGAGACCCTGGTTCACCTCGTCCAGGTGCAGGCCCTTGACCCGCTCCCAGGCGCTCGAGTCGAAGCGCGGGCGGAGCACCGCGTCGGCGAAGAGCGGGGCGGCCTTGTCGAGGTTGCGCGAGAGCACGGTCATCGACGCCGCGGCGGACTCGGTGTCGGCCCCGGCGTTGAACTCGGCGCCCAGCGACTGCACGGCGTTCTCGAACGCGAGGGTGTCGAGGTCGCCCGCGCCCTCGGAGAGCATCTTGGCGGCGAGCGCGCCGAGGCCTTCCTTGCCGGCCGGGTCGACCCCGCCGCCGGGGACGCCCAGGAGCATGAAGGAGACCAGCGGCAGGTCGTGGCGTTCGAAGAGCACGACGGGCAGGCCGCCGGGCAGGGTGAAGGTCGTCGGCGCGGGCGGGGTGAACGCCGCGGACGCCAGGTCGGCCGGGCGCTGGTCGCGGGGCGAATCGTCTCGCTGCGGCTCGGCGGGCAGGACGTGGATCACGGCCTTGTTGCCGGCGAAGGTGCGCCCGGCCCAGGTGGTGATCGACGCGGGGGTGGCGGAGCGGAAGCGCTCCAGGTCACGCTTGAAGCTGTTGGGCTCACCCCAGAAGTACTCGTACTCGTTCAGGGCGTCGGCCCGGGCCATGACCGACTGCAGGGCGTTCACCTTGGCGAGTTCGACCGACGCCTGCACGCGCTGCAGTTCCTGGGCGGTCGGGCCGTCCTTGAGGAATTTGGCGAGTTCCTCGTTCATCGCACGCTCGACGGCCGCGAGGTCCGCGCCCGGCTTGGCGAGCACGTCGATCATGAACAGCCCGCCGAGCGGGTACCCGAGCTGGGTGGCGTCGACCTCGGCGGCGAGCTGGTCCTGGATGACCAGGCGGTTGTACAGCCGGCTGGACTTGCCGCCGGCGAGCACCTCGGCCGCGAGGATCATCTCGGCGTCGCCCTCGCCGAAGCCGCGCGGGCTGTGGTACACGTACTGCACCTTGGGCAGTTCGACGCGGTCGATGCAGGTGAAGCGGCGCTCCGCGGCCAGCTTGACGGGGATGGGCTCGGTCGGCGCGGCGTACTTGCGCGTCACCGGCGCACCGCCCGGCAGCGTGCCGAAGAGCCCCGCGATCATGGGCTTGACGACCTTGGGGTCAAAGTCGCCCGCGACCACGAGCGAGGCGTTGCTGGGGACGTAGAAGGTCGCGAAGAAGTCCTTGACGTTCGTGACGCTCGCGGCCTCGAGGTCTTCGTGCGTGCCGATGACGCCGTAGTAGTAGGGGTGGTCCGGGGTGTACATGAGCTTGTACACCATCTCGCCGGCGACGCCGTAGGGGGAGTTCTCGACGGTCTGGCGGAGTTCGTTCCGCACGACGTCGCGCTGCTTGTTGAGCTTGTCCTGGGACATGGTGAGGCCCATGTCCTCGAGCCGGTCGGCGTCGAGCCACAGCAGGGTGGGGAGCAGGGTGGACGGGCCCCAGGAGAAGTAGTTGGTGCGGTGCAGGTCGGTGCTGGCGTTGTTGGCGCCGCCGCCGGTCTCCATGAGGATGTCGAACTGGTTGCCGGGCACGCGGTTGGTGCCCATGAACATGAGGTGCTCGAAGAGGTGGGCGAAGCCCGAGCGGCCGGGCGGCTCGTCCTGGGCGCCGACGCGGTACCACGTGTTGACGACGACCGTCGGCAGGCTGTGGTCCTCGTGCAGGATCACGGTCATGCCGTTGGGGAGCGAGTACTTCTCGACCTTGACGTCCTGGGCGAGGGCGAGGGGGGCAACGAGGGCCGACGCGGCCGCGACGAACGCGTACTTGAGGCGGGACATGGTGGCTCCAAGGGGGTTCGGCGGGATGGTACGCGCACGCCGCGGCACCGCTTCGCGCCCCGGCCGGTCGTACGCTTAGGCCTTCGCACGTCCAGGAGATCCGCCATGCTGATCGCGTCCATGCTGACCCTCACCTCTGCGGCTTGCGCCGCGGGCCCGGTTGATCTCAAGACCGACGGCGCCTTCGGCTTCCCGCAGGCGGCGGCCGTCGTGCTGTGCGACACGCCGGACCTGCGGCTGTCCGCGGCGTGCGACGGGAAGAACCTGTTCGTGCAGGCCGTGCTGTGGAAGGACAACGACGCGGCCCCGGGGCTCACCGACGACGGGCGCAAGATCGGCGACAACTCGACGCTCGTAGTCGACGCCGACGCGGACGGGGCCATCACCAAGGACGTTGACCGCAACTACGCCCTTGACCCCTGGCCCAGCCTGCCGGGCCTGCACTACAGCGTGCAGCTCGGTGGCGACATGTCGACCGGGCTGCAGGGCGACTCGAAGGGGCGCGGCTCGATCCAGTACGTCGACAGCGCCGGCGGCAAGGTGCGCGTGGACACGTACCTCATCCCGCTCGACGAGATCAAGCGGGCCCCCGCGGACCACGTCAAGATCGGCTACTGGGCCAGTTCGACGACGCCGGACCTGGTCGTGAACTCCGTGGGCTTCGTGCCGACGGACCCGGCCAAGAAATACTGGCCGCACAACCTGCCGCTCGCGTCGCTGCACGACGTGGACCTGAAGGCGGCGACGCGGGGGGGAGCGGCGTTCGACGCCCAGGCCGTACCGGAGGGGCGGGGCACGATCCAGGTCAAGGCGCAGAAGTCGATGCCGAAGGTCGGCGCGCTCGTCGGCGCGCCCGACGGCCCGCCGGAGATCGCGGCGCAGGCGTGGAAGAACTGGAAGGGCGCGCAGCCCCCGACGCTCGCGAGCCTCAAGGGCAAGGTCGTCGTCGTGGAGTTCTGGGCCACGTGGTGCGGGCCGTGCGTCAAGGGCATCCCGCACCTCAACGAGCTGCACAAGAAGCACGCCGCGGACGGCCTGGTCATCCTCTCGCTCACCGACCAGGACAAGAACGCCGTGGAGAAGTTCGTGGACGAGCGGGGCGAGGGCATGAGCTACGCCGTGGGAATGGGCAGTGAGGCGGTCCGCGACTACGGCGTCAGCGGCATTCCGCACGCGTTCGTGATCGGGCGCGACGGCAGGCTCGTGTGGTCCGGTCACCCCGGGGGGACGGAGATGGACGGGAAGATTGAGGCGGCCCTCAAGGCCCGCTGATGATCGGGATCCTGGACAAGGGCGTCCCAGAGGGCGGAAACGTCGGCGAAAATGCCTTCGTGCCGCGGCCGTCCCTGCGCGCGGCCTGATGATGAGCTCATCCGCTCGGCCACCAGATCGCGATCACACCTGGCCCTGGATCCCCACCTTCTTGCGCTCGTGCCGCACGATCTGGCCCGTCCGCAGGAAGATGATGTCCTCAGCGATGTTCGTGAGCAGGTCGCCGACGCGCTCGAGCTCGCGCCCGAGCCGGTACACCAGCAGGCCGGTCGCCTGGCTGTTGGGGCGCGTGCCCATGAGGTCGAGCGTCTCGGCGAACAGCTGGCGGTGCAGCGCATCGATCGTGGCGTCGTTGGCCACGATGGCCCGGGCCGTTTCGGGGTCCTCGTCGTGCAGAGCCCGCAGGAGCTGGTGGCACGCCATCGGCACCCGCTGCCCAAGCTCGACCAGCGCCGTCGGCCACACCGGCGGGGAGCCCTCGGGGAATTTCTTCACCACCTTGGCGATGCTCTTGGCGTGGTCCGCGATTCGCTCCAGGTCGCTGTTGACCTTGAGCACGAACGTCAGCAGCCGCAGGTCGCGCGCCACCGGCGCCTGCAGCGTGAGCAGGCGCAAGGCGCACTCTTCGATCGCCACTTCCTCCGCGTCCACGCGCTCGTCGCGCTCGCGGATCGCCTGGGCTCCGGGCCGGTCGAGCTTCCACAGCGCCTCGAGCGCCCCTTCGAGCATCCCGATCGCCAGCGTCGCCTCGCGCAGCAGGCGCTCCTTGAGGCTTCGCACCTCGGCGTCAAACGAACGGCGCGGCTCGGGTGTAACGTTCGACGTGCTGGACTGGCTCTGCGGCATGATCGGGCCGACCTCCCTCGCGCGTGCAAACCCCGCGGAGTCCCCGCTTGAACGCTCGCCATTCTAGTCGGTGAAACGACCCGCACTCTCGGGAATTCTGCGTAGGATCGACGCCGATGAATGTCCCGCCGTCCACCCCGCGCAGCCCAGACGCTCTCGCGCCCCGCGCCGGCGCCCCCGCGCCCCATCCCGCCGCCGCCCGCATCCGCCGCCTCGTCGGCGCGTCCGTGCCCGGCGGGGTCGGCGTGAACGCCCCCGCGCCCGCCGCCGTCCGCGCCCCGGCCTCCGCCCCCGCGCCGTCGCTCTCCCTGCACGCCTCGCCCGCGGACCGCTGCGCCGCGGCCACCGGCGTCGCCCTTGGACGCAACCTCGATGTCACCGCCTGAACCCCCACCCGCGTCCGAGCCGGGGCAGGCGCTGCCCCCGTGGTCCGCCTTCGCCGACCACTTCGTGCTCGACAAATCCCAGGTCTTCCTCAACCACGGCAGCTTCGGGGCCACCCCGCGCCAGGTCCTCATCGCCCAGGAGCGGGTCCGCCTGCGCATGGAGGCCGACCCGATCCGGTTCATCGTCCAGGAGCTCGAGGGCCTGCTCGACGACTCGCGGGCTGAGATGGCCCGCTTCGTCAACGCCGACCCCGAGGGCTTCGCCTTCGTCTTCAACGCCACCGCCGGCGTCAACGCCGTGGTCCGCGGCCTCGACCTCTCCCCCGGCGACGAATTGCTCACCAGCGCCCACGAGTACAACGCCTGCAACAACGTGCTGCGCTACGCCGCCGAGCGCTCCGGCGCGATCATCGTCTCCGCCGACGTGCCCTTCCCGGTGCGCGACGAGGACCAGATCGTTCAGGCCATCCTCGCCAAGGTCACCCCGCGCACACGCCTCGCGCTCGTCAGCCACGTCACCAGCCCCACCGCCCTGGTCTACCCCGCCGAGCGCATCGTGCGCGAACTCGCCGCCCGCGGCGTCGACACCCTGCTCGACGGCGCCCACGGCCCCGGCTTCATGCCCCTCGACGTCACCCGCATCAACGCCGCGTATTACACCGGCAACTTCCACAAGTGGGTCTGCGCCCCCAAGGGCTCGGCGTTCCTGCACGTGCGCGAGGACCGGCGGGCCAAGGTCCGACCCGCCGTCATCTCCCACGGGGCCAACTCGCTCCGCACCGACCGTTCGCGCTACCGGCTCGAGTTCGACTACGTCGGCTCGATCGACTACAGCCCCTGGGTCGTCGCGGGCGAATCTGTCCGCGTCATGGAGCGCATCTACCCCGGCGGCTGGCCCGCCATCATGAAGCACAACCGCGACCTGACCCTCGCGGCCCGCCGGACGATGTGCGAGCGGTTCGGGGCCGAGCCCGCCGCGCCCGACTCGATGATCGGCTGCATGGCGACCGTGCGCATCCCCGACCGCGCCGCGTCCGAGAACAGCATCCCGACCCGCTACCACGACCCGCTCCAGGACCGGCTCATCCGCGACTGGCGCGTGCAGGCGCCGATCGTCACCTTCCCGGCCCCGCCCGCCCGCTGGGTCCGCGTTTCGGCCCAGATTTACAACACGCCGGCCCAATACGAGTACCTCGCCGAGGCAATTGCCGGCAGCGTGGTATACTGAAATCGTGAGCACAATCACCCCCGTCGCCGGTGTTCGCACGCCCCAGCTCCCGGCCCGCGAACGCTTCCCCAAGCTCGCGGAGGTGATCGACTATCTCAACGGCCTCACCGGGCGCGCCGACCTCGCCCGTCTCACGCAGCTGCTGAGCGAACTCAACGTCACTCGCGCCGACATCGAGCCGGCCTGCACCTTCGGGGCCCGCGGATACCGGCGCAACACCATCTGCGAAACCCCGTGGTTCGAGCTGCTCGCCCTGTGCTGGCGCTCCGGCGACGTCACCGCCATCCACGACCACCGCGGCGTGAGCTGCTCGTTCCGTGTCATCGAGGGCACCGGCACCGAGATCCGCTACACCCAGCGCGAGTCCGGCCAGGTCTGCCCCGTCTCCGTCGCCGAGATGCACCCCGGGTACATCTGCGCCGCCGACGACGCCGACATCCACCAGGTCGCCAACCTCCAGGCCCCCGGCAAGGACCTGGTCACCCTCCACATCTACTCCCCGCCCATCCGCGGGATGACCACCTACGGCCAGCTCCGCCCGCGCGAGCACGCCCCCCTGGAGTGCGATCCCGCCGGCCAGGAATGGCTCATCTAGCACGGCCCTGAGGCGCACCATCCGAACAGTGTGCAAACGCACGCCGGGCGGCCGCAAGCTCATCTCATTCGCGGGATCATCACGACCGATTTCCGCGAAGTGTGACATAGTCTTCAGTGCAGGCGCCATCGGCGCCGGGGAGGCATCGTGGGCTCACTCTCTCATCACTCGTGCATCGCGAGCGCAGCGCTTCTGCTCGCCGCGGCGGCCGCGTACGCTCAGCAGGCGCCTTCAGGCAACCAGCCGGGCGGGATCACCGACCGCCAGGGCGTACGGCGCGACACCTCCTCGACCAAGTACGCCCTGCCGTCGATCAAGATCCAAAGCCTGGGTGTCAAGTCGAAAGCTCCCCGCGGCATTGGGCGCAAAGGGGGCGTCCTGCTCCCGCCGCCGCTGCCCCCGGCGCCCTCCCCACGGGCGGTCTCCGACGCCGAGATCGGCCCCGTGCCCGGCACCGGCCGAAGTGCCGACCGTGACGCGGTCACGCCGTACACCCCGTCCGCGGGCGGGGCGGGCGCCGCGGGGTTCGACCGCAACGTGCTGACGTCGGGTGACAACGTCGCGATCGCGCGCATGCTGCGCCCGGCGATCGCGTACTCGTACCTGTCGCGCCGGGCCCAACTTCAGAAGATGACGCGGTCCGAGTTTCCGTGCATGACCGACATCTCCATGTGCTGCGCATTTGCCGACTACTTCAACACCGTCCCGGATGCGATGACGTTCCGAGTGAACGACACGTACGTGACCGACACGTACCAGCTCGACTCCAACGGCAAGGACGCCTTCGTCTCCGGCGCGGCCTCCGGCCCCGGTTCGGGCCCCGCCGGCGTTCCCGCCATGGTCGACCCCGAGGTCGGCCTCACCGACTTTGAGAAGGCCGGCAACCGCCTCTACGACGGCAAGCCCGAGCAGGCCATCGTCCTGCTCCGCGGATATGTCGACAGCCACCCCGACGAGCCCGACGCCGCCCGCGGCCTTGCCCTCGCCCTCATCGACGCCCGACGCACGAAGGAAGGCGTCGAGCTCATGGCCGACGTGTACGCCAAGCACCCGACCCTCGCGGCCGACCCGCTCCCCGACGACGCCGTGGGCCCGGAATACGAGCTGCGCGACCTGGTCGTGCGCACCGTCGAGCACGCGCACTCCGCCAAGTCCGCGTCGGCGTGGCTCACGGTCGCGGTGCTCATGCAGGCCCAGGGCCGCGTTGACCAGGCTCTCAAGATGATCGACCGGGCCGACAGCGCGGGCCTCGCCGCCGACGTGTCCGCCGCGATGCGGTCCGCCCTCAACCGCTGACGCTCCGCCCGCCGGTCACTTCCCGCTCACGTCGGTGAGCGCATCGCTCAGCCGCCCGAAGCGTCCCTGCAGCGCCTTGGCGAGCGCGTCGTCGCGCTGGGCGGTGAACGCACCGCTGGCCCGCGCCGGGCCGCCCAGGCGGTCGGCGAAGCCCGGTCCGCGCCGGATCAGGCGCAACGACGCGTCCTCGAGCGTCGCCGAGAACGTGGCGCCGTCGGCGTCACTGTTGGGGAAGAGGAAGCCGCCCCCGCCGTAGAGCCCAAGCGCCCCCTGCGCGACGATCATGTGCCGCACGGTGGAGTTGCACGCGGTGTCGTCGATCGGGGTGCGTCCCGCCTTGGGCATCAGGAACAGGTGAACGTGCACGATCGACCCCGAGACGTCCGCCATCGGGTCGGCGGGGTTGAGCAGCCGCTCGACGGGCAGGTCGGTGAGCAGCACGTCGACGGTGTTTTGGTCGCTGTTGGTGAAGACCGCGGTGTGAAACGCCGGCGCCACCTCGAGCCCGTCCTTGGTGGACACGATCGAGAAGGTCGGTTCCGACGAGCCGCAGCCCCACAAGCCCAGCAGCCCGACCGCCAGCGCGACGCCCGCCATCACCGCTCGGAATCCACTCACCCGCCCCGCAAGTGGGGCCGCCGCACGCGCTGAGGTCATGGGCAAAGCGTACCCCGGTCCGCCGGGGCCGATAAGAACCCCTTCACGCGGGGAACCGGACCTGTCGCCGGACGTCATAGCATCAGGCGGGAGCGGGAGTTGGGGAGGTTGATGATGGCTCGACGCACGCACTGGCCCGTGTCACTCTGCGCCGCCCTTGGGGCGTTGCTGCTGGGCCTTGGTCCTCCCACGACGGTGTCCGCCCAAACCGGGGCCCGCCTCGGCACCGCCGGCACACGAATCAACACCATCGACGGCGTCCGACTCTCCGGACCGCGGCTCGGTATTCCCATCACGCGCACCCAGGGCTTCGGCGTGCGCTCCCAGGCCCCGCGCCCAATCGGGCGCTTCGACGTCCCCGGTTTGCCCGGCACAGGCTTGCACCGCCGCCCGGGGCTCTCCATCGATCGCAGCACCGCGGACGCCTACCGCCCCGTCCCGGGCGGATCTGGCCTCATCCGCGGCGGCGACGGTACGTGGCGCCCCGCTCCCTGGGGCAACGATGACCGCATCCGCATCGGCACCGGCGGCGTCAACGCCTCGATTACGGCCCGAGGCGACAAGTGGCGCTTCGCCGCCGCGCTCAATTCCGCCCCCGACTTCGCCTGGCTCCACTGCCGACGTCCCAACTGGGGCTGTGTGGGCTGGAATTCCTGGAACCGCTGCAACGTGTACGACGGGCTCATCGGCGGCTGGTACGCCGGGTGGTATCCCTCCACCTTCGCCGTCGATTACAGCGGCGTCGACCCGTTCGTGACCTACGGCAATCCGCCGCCGCCCCAGCAGCCTGCAATCGACCCCGAGGACGGCATGACCGCGCCTCAGAAGGCCGCCCGCCGGCTGCGGATGGGCAAGCCTGACGAGGCCATCGTGCTGCTGCGCCCTCATGTGGATGCGAACCCCAGCGACGAGCACGCGGCCCGGTCCCTCGCTGTCGCCCTGCTCGACGCTCGGCGCACCCGCGAAGGCGTCGCCGTCATGGCCCTGACGTATGAACGCCACCCTGGGCTCGCCCGCGTGCCCATCGACGCCGACGCCGTGGGCCCGGTCCGCGAGATGCGCGACCTGGTCGTCCGCGTTGTGCAGTTCGGGCACACGACCAACACCGCGTCCGCGTGGCTGACCGCGGCGGTGCTGATGCAGGCCGAGAACCGGCCCGAACCGGCCCTGCGCATGCTCGACCGGGCGGACGGCCTCGGGCTCGACTCGTCGCTGTCCAAGTCCATGCGGGTCGCCCTGAGGCCCTGACCCGGGCGGGCTGGCGCACAGGTTGGGGGCGGGGGGGCGGTCCGGTCGACGCTGCCGCCTACCCTCTTGGTCGATTCGCAATCGGGCGGGGAGCCGCACCCGGCGTGTCGCCGCGGCGGCTCTGGTCCCCGGAGTGCTGTCCCCATGGCCGAGCAGAACGTCGCCGAGCGTCCCAACAAGGTCACCGTTACCGACGCGGGTCCGTGCAAAAAGAAGGTGTCGATCGAGATCCCCGCCGAGACCGTCGCCGAGCAGGTCGGCTCGACGCTCTCGACGTTCATGACCGAGGCGGCGCTGCCGGGCTTCCGCCCGGGCCGCGCCCCGGCCCGCCTCGTCGAGAAGAAGTTCGGCTCGGTCATCCGGCGCGAGGCCAAGACCCAGCTCATCGCCCAGGCCTACCAGCAGGCGGTCGAAGACAACAAGCTCAAGGTCATCGGAGAGCCGATCGGCGAGCAACTCGAGAAGCTCGAGGTCGAGGATGGCAAGCCTCTGGCCTTCGAGGTCGAGGTCGAGGTTGCGCCCGAATTCGAGATCCCCAGGCTCGAGGGCATCCCCGTCATCAAGCCCATGATGGAGGCCACCGACGAGCTCGTCCAGGCCGAGATCAAGACCATGGCTCTGCACGAGGGCGACCTCGTTGAGCAGCAGGCCGCAAGCGCCGGCGACTACTGCACCGGCCGCGGCGTCATGAAGGACGCCGACTCCGGCGCCGTCTTCCTCGACATCACCGACGCCGTCGTCCAGTGCCCGCCCCCCGAGAAGAACGGCAAGGGCATGATCCTGGGTGTCATGGTCGACGACTTCGAGAAGCAGTTCGGCCTGCCCAAGCCCGGCGAGTCCGCCAAGGTCACCACCACCGGCCCGCAGAACCACGAGACCGAGGAGATCCGCGGCAAGAAGCTCGTCATCGAGTTCACCGTCTCCCGCGTCGACCGCATCGTCCCCGCCTCGACCGAGGCGCTCGTCGAGCGCTTCGGCCTGCGGAACGAGGGCGAACTCACCGAGGCCGTCCGGGCCCGCATCAAGCAGCGCGTCGCCGTCGAGCAGCAGTCCGCCATGCGCAACCAGGTCGCCAAGCACCTGCTCGAGAACATCACGATTGAGCTGCCCCCGCGCCTCACCGCGGCCCAGACCCAGCGCACGCTCAACCGCCAGCGGCTCGAGCTCATGCACCGCGGCGTCAGCGCCGACAAGGTTGAAGAGCACATCGCCGAGCTCCGCACCGCCTCCGCCGAGGCCGCGGGCCGCGACCTCAAGCTCATGTTCATCCTCGACCAGGCCGCCGAATCCCTCGGCGTCAAGGTGACCGAGGGCGAGATGAACGGGCAGATCGCCCGCATCGCCGCCGGTCGCGGCGAGCGGCCCGAGAAGCTCCGCGCCGAGCTGCAGCGCACCAACCAGCTGGCGTCGGTCTACCAGCAGATCCGCGAGCACAAGACCATGGACGCCATCCTCGGCAAGGGCGCGATCACCGAGATGCCCGCCGAGGAATACAACAAGACGGTCGGCGCCAGCGCCTGAGCCGCGACGACAGTCCGATGCAAAGTCAAGGCCCGGCGGACGTGCGTCCGTCGGGCCTTGCCATTCGCGGAAGGATCAAGGTGTGGGGGCTGATCGTTACGGTTCGACGTAGTCGTAGTAGCCGTCGTCCCAGTTGTTGACGTCCGTCAGGAACGCCGCCGGCGCCGACGCCGCGTGCCCGTCGAGATACAGCACGTTGCCTGCGTTCATGTGCCGGCGTGCGGCGACGCGGGCGGTCGTGCTGTTGATCGACACGTGGATCGGGTCCCACAGGTCGTAGTACTGGGCCATGTCGCGGTCGGTGCTCGCGGTCGCGATCCAGGCGTTGTACAGCGAGGAATTCGCGTCGTCGGCGAAGCACGAGAGATAGCAGGTCTCCGACGCACGGTCGAACAACTGCAAGGGGATCGGCCCGCGCCGGTTCCGCCACACCGTCCACCCCGGCTGCAACTGACCCTCAGCGCGGAAGTTGAACGCGTTGTTGACGTAATGGATCTGGTGACTGTCCGCACGCCGGGCCGGATCCTTGTAGTACGGCGCGTCGCGGTACATGTCGCCGAAGTCCTGGTTGGGCGAAACGCGCGCGTCCAGGTAGGGCCGGTAGCCCACCGCCCACGGCACGCGCATGTTGATCTGCGTCCGCATCGGCTCGGGGACCGTCAGGTCCTCCGCCAGCCCCTCGCGCAGCACCCACCCCTTGTACTCGTCGGCGTACATCACCAGCGCCATGCCGATCTGCCGCTGGTTCGACATGCACGCCACCGACCGCGCCGCTCCCCGCGCCCGACCCAGCGCCGGCAACGAAATCGCGATCAACAGCGCGATGATCAGAACGACCACCAGGATTTCAATCAGAGTGAACCCCCGGCCAACTCCCGGCCGGGCACCCCATCCGACGGTCTTCATAAACCACAGACTACCGCCCGTGGGGTCTGTTGCAAAACGATTCCGGCAAAAAACCAGTTGCCGCAACAAAGCGAAGGGGAGAAATTACATGTCCCCGCCGGACGGTCGGCCGCGGTCCGGCGACACCGGAACCGGTGCTTCCGGAGCCTTGCGCTTGGTCACGATGATGGCTCGCTCGGTGGCCGGCGGCATCGGCACCGTGTTGTCGAGCGCCCCGTACCGCGTACCGGCGGTCATGATCTCCCAGTCCATGGTGTCGGGGAGCAGTGCGTCATTCTGCCGCGTGCCTTCGTTGAAGTCGATCACAAGCTGTTGCCCCACCGGGACATCCGTCGTCCAGATGTTCTCCTTGGTGCGGGTGTTCTGGATCGTGATCGTCAGGGGCAGGAAGCTTGTGCTCTCGTACGTGACCGGCTTGCCCGACTCCATGGCCCCGCCGGGGTAGTAGCAGGCGGCCAAGGCAAGGGTGGCCGCCCCGATCGCGACGGCGGCGAGCAGGCGGCGGGTCGTGCGGCGAGCGGTGGCGGGCATTGTGTCGATCTCCGTGCGAGTCCGATAAAGGGGCCAAGTCCGGCCGGCGGCGGCCGCGGGTCCGAGTCTATCGTCCTTTGGTCGGCCGGGTTCGTGGCGGCGGATCCGTTTTCGTCGGGGTCGGCATGGCCTGCGGAGTGTTCCGATGACCGGATCGAAAGCTGACGCTGGGATCGGACTCCGCATCGGGCATGGCTACGACCTGCATCGACTCGAGCCGCGGACGGACGGCGGGAAACCGCTCATCGTGGGAGGGATCCGTTTGGAGGACCCCGGGCCCGGCGGCCTGCCCTTGGGCGTGGTGGCCCACAGCGACGGGGACGTGCTGCTGCACGCCGCGACCGACGCCGTGCTCGGGGCGCTGGGGCTGCCGGACATCGGGCAGCTGTTTCCGGACAATTCGGGGGAGAACGCGGGGCGCGATTCGCGCGACTTTGTTCGCGAAGCGGCCCGGCGGGCGCGGGCGCTGGGGTGGACGGTGGGGAACATGGATGCGACGGTGGTCCTGGAGCGTCCGCGGCTGGGGGTGCACAAGGCGAAGATGAGCGCGGTGCTGGCCGAGTGCCTGGGTGTGCCGGTCGAGCGTGTGAACATCAAGGGCAAGAGCCACGAGCGGGTGGACGCGGTCGGGGAGGGGCGGGCGATCGAGTGCCACGTGGTGGCGCTGCTTGTGCGGGCGGTGGGGCAGTGAGGTACCCTCGGCCATGACGCAACCAGCGCCCCTTGTCGGCGTCATCCTGGGCTCGCAGTCCGACTGGGAGACGATGCGCCACGCGGCCGAGACGCTCACGGCGCTCGGCGTCGCGCACGAGACCAAGGTCGTGTCGGCCCATCGCACGCCGGACCTGCTGTTCGAGTACGCGGACGCGGCGGAGCGGCGCGGGCTGCGGGTGATCATCGCCGGGGCGGGCGGCGCCGCCCACCTGCCGGGGATGTGCGCGAGCAAGACGATCGTGCCGGTGCTGGGTGTGCCGGTGGAGTCCAAGGCCCTGAGCGGGATGGACTCGTTGCTGTCGATCGTGCAGATGCCCGGGGGCATCCCCGTTGGCACGCTCGCGATCGGCAAGGCCGGGGCGATCAACGCGGCCCTGCTGGCGGCGGCCATCATCGGCGCCACCGACGCCGCGGTTCGAGAGCGCGTCCGTCAGTTTCGGCGCCGCCAGACCGAGACCGTGCTTATGAACCCCGATCCCCGCACGGCGAGCACGCCGATCGAGCCCGGGCCGGCCCACAGCGCGGGGCACGTGCAGATGTCGGGCGGCACGGCGGCAGGGCCGAAGTTCGCGGGCGAGACCCCGCTGGCGCCGCCGCAGGCGGACAAGGGCCGTTCATGATCGTCGGCGTGCTGGGCGCGGGCCAGCTTGGGCGCATGCTGGGGCTGGCGGCGGCGCCGCTGGGGATCTCGGTGCGCTTCTACGACGAGCCGGCGGCGAGCGGGGCGGCGGCGCCCGCGGTGTGCATCGGGCCGGTGGCGCACGGACGCTTCGACGACTTCGCGGCCCTTGACCACTTCAGCGCCGGGTGCGACGCGATCACGTACGAGTTTGAGAACGTGCCGGTGGCGGCTGCCGAGCACCTGGCGCGATCGAAGCCGGTGTGGCCCCCGCCGGGGGCGCTGCGGGTGGCGCAGGACCGGGTGATCGAGAAGTCCTTCTACCGCGACCTGGGCGCCGGGGTGCCGCGGTTCGTCGCGGTGGACCGCGCCGAGGACGCCGGCGCGGCCGCCGAGGCGGTCGGCACGCCGTGCGTGCTCAAGACCCGCCGGATGGGGTACGACGGCAAGGGGCAGGCGCTGGTACGGACGGGTGCCGACATGGCCGGCGCGATCACGCGGCTGGGGCAGGGTCGGGCCGCGGGCGGCCTGGACCTGATCGCGGAGGCGTTCGTGCCGTTCGCGCGGGAGGTGTCGATCCTGGGCGTGCGCGGGCGCGACGGGGCCGTGGCGTTCTACCCGCTCGTGCAGAATCGGCACCAGCACGGCATCCTCGCGGAGTCCGTGGCGCCCGCGCTTGGCACGACGCCGGCGATGCAAGCGCACGCGCAGGACATCGCGCGCCGGGCCATGGACCGGCTCGGGTATGTCGGCGTGCTTGCGATCGAACTGTTCGAACTGCCCGACGGCACGCTGCTGGTGAACGAGATGGCGCCGCGGGTGCACAACTCGGGGCACTGGACGATCGAGGGCGCGGTGACGAGCCAGTTCGAGAACCACATGCGCGCGGTCGCGGGCCTGCCGCTGGGATCGACGGCGATGGTGGGGGACACCGGGCGCGGCGGCGTGCTCGCGGCGATGCTCAACGCCGTGGGTCGCATGCCCGACGCCGCCCGGGTGCTGAGCGAGCCGGACGTGCACGTGCACGACTATGGCAAGTCGGGCCGTCCGGGGCGGAAGGTCGGGCACGTGACCGTGCGCCGGGGGGATTACGAATCGCTGAGCGCGGCGATCGCGCACCTGCGCCCGCTCGTGCCCTTCGAGGTGGAGGCGTGAGCGCGGAGCGGGCGGTCCCGTGGCGCTGGGCGCTGCTGGCGGCGTGCGCCGCGGCGTGCCTGACGCCGTGGGTCGGCCCGCCGATCGCGCTGACGGCGGGGCTCGTGCTGGCCCTCGCCGGGCTGGCGCCGAGTCCGATCCCCAAGGGATGGAGCAAGTACCTGATCCAGGCGAGCGTGGTGCTGCTCGGGTTCACGATGAGCATCGGGGAAGTGGCGAAGCACGGGACGAGCGGGATTGTGTTCGCGGCCGGAACGATCCTGGGGACGTTCGTGCTCGCGGCGGTGCTCACGAAGCTGCTGGGCACCGAGCCCGTGGTGTCGACGCTGGTCGCGTCGGGGACGGCGATCTGCGGGGGCTCGGCGATCGCGGCGACCGCGGCGGCGATCCGGGCCAACCCGCCCCAGATGGCGGTGGCGCTCGCGACGGTGTTCATGCTGAACGCGGCGGCGCTGCTGGTCTTTCCGCCGCTGGGGCACGCGCTGGGGATGACGAGCGAGCAGTTCGGCACGTGGGCGGCGGTGGCGATCCACGACGTGTCGAGCGTGGTGGGAGCGGCGGCGGCGTTCGACCCGGCGTCGCCGGAGGTTGTGCAGACCGCGACGACGATCAAGCTGGCCCGCGTGCTGTGGATCGTGCCGGTGACGCTGGTGACGGGGTGGTGGTTCGGGCGGAAACGGACGGAGGAAGAGAGGGCGGCGGCGAAGGGAAAGTTTGTTTCCCCGGTGCCGGTGTTCGTGATCCTGTTCGTGCTGGCGGCGACGGTGCGGCAGTTTGTGCCGGCGCTGGGGGAAGTTTCGGCGACGCTGTATTTCGTAGCGAAGAAGGGGATGGCGGTGGCGCTGCTGCTCATCGGGGCGTCGATGTCGAAGACGGCGCTGGCGAGCGTTGGGTGGCGGCCGATGGTGCTGGGGGTGGTGTTGTGGGTGGCGGTGAGTGTGGGGTCGCTTTTGGTGATTTGGGGGATGATGTTCGTAGGATGACAGGCGATGGTGCGCCTTTCGCGAGCGGGCCCCTCGTCTAGACTTGAGTTCTGGGCGGTTTGCCCGAGATGGAAGGACAAGAAATGGCGACGCAGCTCCTGGCGTGGTTCGTGGGGGTGGTGACGACCATCGGCGTCGTTCAACCGGCGGATTCGGCGCCCGCGCTGTTGCGCTATCGATGGCGGAGCGGGAACTCGGTGGAGTATCGGATCGTCACGACCGAGCAGAGCCGCAACGCGTTGGGGGCCGATGCTGACAAGAAGGGGCCGGGGATCACGGCCAGCGAGTCCACCACGACCGACCGGGTGCAGTTCGACGTGCTGAGCGTCTCGACTGTCGGCGACGCACGGGTGCGAGTGAAGGTGCTCGAGTCGGCGTCGACCGGCCAGCGGGTGTTCTCCAACGGCATGGTGGTCAAGATGCCGCTCAACCTTCCCGGGGGTATCGACCTGGACGCGCGCAACCGCTGGGCGTACAGCGTAGATCTTCCGGTAGGTGTTCCGGTCGAACTCGACATCGACGCGACCGGCGTGGTGCGCCGGGCGGCCGTCGACGAAGCGGAACTGGACCGGTGGACCGAGGGAGGGCTGAAGAAGTTGCGTGATCTGCAGTCGAAGCAGGCAAAGGGGCTGCGTGATCGCAACTGGACGGAGCAACCGTTGTTCCCGCAGGCGGTACTGCTGCCGCAGCGCGCGGTCGGCGTTGGGGAGCGTCAGGTCGACGATCGCAGCCAGGGCGATGCACGCGGCAGGCACACGTGGGTGCGCGAGTTTGTGCTCGTCAGCCGCGAAGCGGCCGAGCCCGCGATGGTGACAACCGAGAGCGTGACACGCACGGCGTACGCGGCAAATTCGTCCGCGGACGCTCCGGGACGAGAATATCGGTGGAACGCGGTTTGGATGTCGCGGGCCAAGCTTGACCTGGCGCGAGGGCGGGTGATTGAGGTCACCAACGAGTCCCAGTCTGATCATGTGAGCCGTGGCGACGCGGGTCGCAGGGATGCTCGCCATGAAATGTCGTCGAAAGTGACGTTCACATTGGTTGAGCCGGCGAACCCGTAATTTGAGCGGAACGGGGAACGAGCGCGACATGTTGATGATGAAGATGCCCGGGCCCCTCGCTTACACTTCGGGTTCGTTAACCAGCACTGTGGCCTCGACCTGGCGGCGGAGCATTTGGGCGTAACGGCCGCCCTTTGTGACAAGTTCGTCGTGCGGACCGGTTTCGACGACGCGGCCGCTTTCGAGCACGACGATCATGTTGGCGTGGCGGATGGTGCTCAGGCGGTGGGCGATGACCAGGCAGGTGCGGCCCTTCATGAGGTCCTTGAGCGAGGCCTGGATGAGGGCCTCGCTTTCGGAGTCGAGGTTGCTCGTGGCCTCGTCGAGGATGAGGATGCGCGGGTCGGCGAGGATGGCGCGGGCGATGGCGATGCGCTGTTTCTGGCCGCCGGAGAGGCGGACGCCGCGTTCACCGATGAGCGTGTCGTAGCCCTTCTCCAGCTTGTCGATGAAGCCGTCGGCGTTGGCGGCGCGGGCGGCGGTCTTGATGTCGTCGAGCGTGGCCCGGCGCCGGGCGTAGGCGATGTTCTCGCGGATCGTGCCGTCGAAGAGGAACACGTCCTGCTCGACGATGCCGATGACGTGGCGGTACGACCCGACGTCGATGTTGCGCAGGTCGACGCCGTCGAGCAGGATCGTCCCCGAGGTCGGGTCGTAAAAGCGGGCGACGAGGTTGCACAGCGTGGTCTTGCCCGCGCCCGAGGGGCCGACGAGGGCGACCGTGGCGCCGGCGGGGATGTCCAGGGTGATGTCGGAGAGGACGGGGTCGGTGGAGGCGGGGTAGGTGAAGGAGAGATGCTGGATGGAGAGGTGGGCGCGGACGTGGGGTTTGTGGAGGCGGAGGGGAGCGGAAGGCAGCACAACACCTCCCGCTCGCGCGAGAGGCTCGGATCCGCGGAGCTCGGTGGGCTCGGCGAGCAGGTCGAGCACGCGGTCGAAGCCGGCGAGCTGGTTCTGGATGTTCGTGGCCGTGGAGACGAGGACTTCAAGCGGCGACAGGAGCATGAACAGGTACGCCGAGAACATCATGACGTCGCCGATGGAGAGGTTCCCGCGGACGACCTGCGTGCCGCCGTAGACGAGCACCGCGGCGGAGGCGGAGGGGATGAGCATGATCCAGATGATCTCGACGACGCGTGACCACCACCAGACGAAGATCTCCTGGCGGGCCATGAGGTGGCCGTGCCGGACGAAGCGGCCGGCCTCGCCGCGCTGGCGGGCGAAGCCGCGGACGATGCGCATGCCGCCGAAAACCTCGGTGGCGTGGGCGTCGATGTGGGTGCGGCTGGCGCGGATGTCGCGGAAGACGGGACGGATGCGGGCGATCCAGGTGCGGTGGCTGAGCCACACGGCGGGCAGGAGCAGCACGGCGCCGACGAGCATGCGCCAGTCGGTGGCCGCGAGGATGATGAGCGTGCCGATGAGCTGCACGATCGCCCGCCAGGGGTTGTAGATGAGGGCGAAGCCCAGTTCGGCGGACCCGCCGGCGTCCTCGCGCAGGATGCTCGCGACCCCGCCGGACTTGATCTGGTACACGCGGTGCAGGGGCAGGCGCAGGGCGTGGTCGAAGACGCGACGGCGGATGCGGACCTGCATGCGCTTGGTGAGCCGGGTCATGTGCCAGCGGCCCCAGGTGGCGACCGCGGCGCTCACCGCCGTGATGGCAACGAGCGTGGCCCCCAGCAGGATCAGCAGCGACTCGCGCCCGCGTGGCCCCGGCACCCAGTCGGGGATCCCCGACGGGCCCGGGTGGTCGGTGATGATGTAGTCGATGGCGACCTTGGTCGAGAACGGCGGGAGCAGGCCCAGGACCGTCGACATCGTCAGCGTCGAGAGGGCCAGGATGACCACGGCGTGGTGGCCGGTCATGATCCGCCACAACTCGCGGACGAGCGTCCAGAATGAGCGGTGGCGCTTGTTCTTGTGGGTGTCGTCGCCGGGGGTGACGGGCTCGGGCGAGGGGCCGGTGCCGTGGGCGCGGCGCTTCTCGCGGTGGCGTCGGAGGTAGTCGCGGAAAACGGCTTTGCTCGAGGCGTGCGGTCCGGCCATCACTTCGCGAGTGTAGATGGACGGGTTCGGGTAAACTCGGCGGCATGAAGATGCCGCTGCATGTGAAAGTCCTCATCGCGCTGGCCCTGGGTGTGGGCGTCGGGCTGGCGCTGAACGTCTGGGGTGGCCGGGTGTGGGCCGGGGCCGGGGTGAGCGACCCGGTGGCGTACATGGCGGGGCAGGCATCGGAGAAGAACGCCGCGGCCGGGACGCTCGCGTGGGTGTACTCCGGCACGATCGGCGCGGTGCGGTTCGTGGGCGACCTGTTCGTGCGGTGCCTGCGGCTGATCGCGGTGCCGGTGATCCTGTTTTCACTCGTGCTGGCGGTGGGCTCGATCGCGGACTTGCGGACGCTCGGCAGGGTGGGGGCCCGCACGTGCGGGCTGTTCCTGGTGACGTGCCTGCTGTCGGTGACGGTGGGGCTCGTGATCGCCAACACGGTGCAGCCGGGGGCGAGGGTGGACGCCGCGGTCCGTGATCAGCTCGCCGCCGAGCGGACGACCGAAGCGGCCGCGCGTGTGCAGGCGGGGGAGAAGGTGTCGGCGACGCAGGTCGTGCTGAACATGGTGCCGACCAACCCGTTCAAGTCGCTGGCGGACGGGGACATGATGCAGGTGGTGGTGGTGGCGCTGCTGCTGGGGGCGGCCCTGGCGGCGCTGCCGAAGCAGAAGGCCGCGCCGGTGCTTGCCGTGTGCGACGCCATGACCGACGCCATCATCCTCTTTGTCGGGTGGCTCATGCGCCTGGCGCCGGTCGCGGTGTTCGCCCTGCTCACGCCCGTGGTGGCGACGCTCGGGCTCGAAGCCTTGTCAGCGCTCGCGGCGTACTGCGCCTGCGTGCTCGGGGGACTGCTCGTCGTCCTGTTCGTGCTGTACCCCGCGGTGCTGCGCATGACGACGCCGATGAAGGTGAGCACGTTCTTCCGCGGCATCGCGCCGGCCCAGGCGCTGGCGTTCAGCAGCAGTTCGTCGGCCGCGACCCTGCCGGTGACGGTGCAGTGCGTGCGCGACCGGCTCGGCGTGCCGGAGGACATTACGAGTTTCGTGTGTTCGCTGGGCACGACCGTGAACATGGACGGCACAGCGCTGATGCAGGCGACCGCGGCCGTATTCATCGCGCAGCTCTACTCGGTCGACCTGTCGCTCGCGGATCAGGTCCTGATCGCGCTGACGGCGACGCTCGCGGCGGTGGGATCGCCGGGCATCCCCTCGGGCGGGATCGTCATGCTCGTGGTGGTGCTCGAGTCGGTGGGGATCCCGGTGCAGGGGATCGCGATCATCCTGGCGGTCGACCGCGTGCTGGACATGTGCCGCACGGTGGTGAACGTGACGGGCGATGCGCTCGCGGCCGTGTTCGTGGCGGGGGCCGAGGGCCGGCTGGGTGCGGGTGTCAGCCCCGGTCAGTCGGCCTGAACGGTCAGCGGCGTGCCCGCGTCGATCGCAGCGGTGAACGCGAAGCCGGCGAGGCCGCCGGAGACTTTGAGCATGAGGTGGTTCAGGCCCGTGTGCAGGCGGATGCGCACGACGCCGCGGGCCGAGTCCATGGTGTCGCGCGGGTCCATCGAGAAGACCTTGACGCCGTCGTGCCAGGCCTCGAGGCTCTCGGCGGACTCGAGGGTGAGGTCGGCGTCGAGGTCGCGCGGGGCGGCGAGCATGACCGCGGCGTAGGCGAGACGCGAGCCGGGCTCGGTGTGGCGGGTGAGGTCGACGCCGAAGCGACCGGGTGCGTCGCGGGTGGCGTCGATGGTGCGCCAGTGGGCACGCTGACGGAGCTCGGGGGCGTGGCGCTGCTCGGCGAGCGGGCGGTGGTCGTCAAAGGCGTACGGGCCGGCGAGACGCCAGCTCTGGATGGGGGTGAGGAGCGTGCGCAGACGGGTTTCGAACGAACGTGGGCGCCCGCGGGCGGTGAAGGTGCTGCGGACGATGCGCGATGCCCGCACACCGATGGGCGGCGCGGCGAGCGGGGGCGCCGGGTCGGGGAACCGCTGGCTGACGCCGGGAGTCGCGACCACGGCGTGTTCGTGGATGGTTTGACGGTCGCCGGCGTGCTCGTCGATGACGGTGAGCGTGAACAGGCCGTGGTCGGCCAGGCCCGAGGCGTCGAGCAGGCGGTAGCCGGTGAGGTCGGGGATCACGCCGAGGCCGGCGCCGATGGCGAAGGCGTGGGCGAGGTCGGCGGCACCGCGGCCGCGACCGCGCTGGCCCGCCAGGCGCGCGATCGCGCCGTCCGCGGTCGTGTCGGGGATCGGCTCCCCGAGCGCGTCGCTCAGCCTGCGGAGACGTACGGCGCCGGGCACGATCGCGTCCGAGCGCCGGGGGACTTCGGCCCTCACGACCGTGGGCTGCGTGATCGCCCGTGCTGGAACTCGGACGCGCAGCAGTGGGGGTTCGTGCGGACCACCCGCGGAGAACTCGCAGGCGGCGGGCTGGCCGTCGACGCTGACGTGGGCGTCGGTCGACGCGAGCGCGGCCCACTCAATGATGTACGCGCGCGCGGACGGTTGCCCGTCGAAAGCGCCGTCCGTGGGCTCGATGGTCACTGTCGCGCCGGCGGCGTCGAAGCGGGCTGTCACGAGGGTTTTGGCGACCTGCCCGCGCGTGTACGCCATGGTCGTGCCGTCGTCCTCGATGAGCGTGGCCGCCGCAACGTGTCCGGCGCGTGCTGGGAACACGCGGATGACGAGGGTGTCAAGCCTCGATGAGCCCATCGGGTGATCCGGCGGAGCGAGCAGCACCGGCACGCCCGCCGGGGCGAAGAGGGGGAATTCGTCGATGTCGGCCGCGATGATCGTCTCCGCGCCGGCGGGGTGCTTGGCGCCGGTGAACCAGTCGTGCCAGGCCTCCACCTGCGCGTCGACGCCGTCGCGCCGCAGGCTCGTCGGGAGCCACACGCGCCGCGTGGCGATGCGGCGTTCGCCCATGCCCGGCGACGACACCGGGGCCGCGAGCAGGTCGCCGAGCATGTACTGGTCCGGCGCGTCGTACCCGCGCTCGTCGCGCGGGTGATCGAAGTACATGGGGCGGAGCAGGGGGGAGGCCTCTGCGGCGCACCGGGCCGCGGCCGAATAGATCGTGGGCATGAGCATTGACCGCAGGGCGAAACTGCGGCGCATCGACTCGGCGAACCCGGGCGCGTGGGTCCACGGCCGCCGGTCGAGCGACGCGGCCCGCGCCGAGTGCAGCCGCAGGGCCGCCGATACCGCTCCGAACTGCACCCAGCGCGCGACGCACTCCTCGTCGCGGGCCCCGAAGTGCCCCCCGATGTCGTGCGACCAGAAGCAGCACAGCACATTGCCCGCCGTCACGGTCATCGCGACCTGGAACGCGAGCGACGGCCAGCCGGCGTGGGCGTCACCAGAGAACTGCACGCCGTGGCGCTGGTCGCCCCAGCCGGCCCAGCGGCTGAGCAGGCCCGGGCGAAGCGGCGGATCGCCCGGCGCGGTCTGGGTGAACGCCGCGTGGATCTGCCGCTCGATGCTCAGCGACGCCAGCGACGGGCAGACCTGGTGCTGCTGCCAGTCGACCCACCACAGGTCGACCCCGTCATCGAGCAGCGGGCCCAGCACGGTGCTGCGCAGGGCGTGCATGTACGCGCGGTCGGCGGGATCGAACGGGGCCGTCTCGGTCCTGGTGGGGTCGCGCCCTAGGGCCCGCATGAAGGCGGGGTACGCGTCTTCGTGCGGGGCGACGCCATTGGCGGGGTGCAGGTTGAGCGCGACGGTCAGGTTCCGCTCGTGCAGCCAGCGGATGAGCTCGGACGGGTCGGGGATGAGTTCGCGGTTCCACGACCAGCCGGTCCAGCCGGGCCTGTGCCAGTCCATGTCGAAGACCAGGACGTCGAGGCCGACGCCGTTCTCGCGGTACTGCTCGACGATCTGCTTGAAGTCCTCGGAGCGGTACGGCCAGAAGCGCGAGTACCACGACCCGAGCATCGCACGGCGCGGGAGCGAGACCGCTCCGGTGAAGGCGGCGAGCGAGCGCAGGGCTCCGTGGTAGTCCTCGGCGTAGGCGAAGAGGTACCAGTCGCGGGCGCGTGGTTCGTCCGCGTGGGGACGCGGGGCCGGCCAGCCGTCCACGATGATCGGCGAGGCGGAGTCGTCGAGCAGGTACCAGCCGTCGCGCGAAAGCAGGCCCTCGCCCAGGTCGACGGGGCCGCGCACGCCGTCGAGCGTGCGGACCGTGCCGCCGAGGTTGCCGGCGTTCACGTCGCCGGGCCGCCAGGTGACCTCCTCGCGCCCGGGCCAGGTGATCCGGGCGACGGTGTTGGCGGGGTGAAAGGGCAGGCCATCGTTGATCACGCGCAGGTGCACGCACGCCGTGCGCAGTTCGACGGTCGCGCCGATGCGGCTCGTGCTCACGTGCTGCTGCGCCGCGCGCGTGCGGGCCACCACCGACGGCGCATCGACGAATTCGCCCCGCGGGCTGAACTCCAGCCGGAGGCACTGCCGCGTGATGACGCTGAGCCGGACCGCGGGCACGGCGTGAGAGTACCGCCCCCGCGACGCCCGCACGACGCGACCGCCGGCTGTACGCTTGTGCGCGTGGCGAATCGCATCCTCGTCGGCGAACTCATGGACGATCCGGGGCTCAACCCCGCCGCCCACCGGCGGGCGCTGGCGGGCCTGGCGCGGATCAACCGGCTCAGCGGCGCGTCGGGGCCGCTGTGGCGCTGCGTGCGCACGCTTGAGGCGAAGCCGCAGTCCGAAATGAGCCGTCCGACGCTGCGCGTGCTCGACGTCGCGACAGGCTCCGGGGACGTGCTGGCCGGCCTGCTCCGGCGCGCGGCGCGCGAAGGAGTTCGTCTGGACCTCACCGCCTGCGACGTGTCGAGCGTGGCCCTTGACGCCGCGGCCGCACGGCTTCACGCCGCCGGCGCCCGGGTCCGCACGCTGATCGCCGACGCCACCGGGGGCATCCCGCTGCCGGACCACGCCGTCGACGTTGCAACCTGCTCGCTCTTTCTGCACCACCTCACCGAGGCCGACGCGTCGCGCGTGCTCGCCGAGATGGCCCGGGTCGCGTTCCGCGGCGTCGCGGTCATCGACCTGCACCGCTCTCCCGCTGGGCTCGCCGCGGCGTTCACCGTTCCGCGAATGCTCACAACGAGTCGAATCGTCCACGTCGACGCGGTACGGAGCGTGCGGGCCGGGTGGACTCCGCGTGAATTGCATGCGCTCTCCGCTCGCGCAGGGCTCAATGGCGCTACGGTCCACCGGGTGTGGCCGTGGCGACTGGCGCTCGTGTGGCGTCGACCCGCGGATGGGTCATCGGGGTGACGTGTGAAGGAACGTCGGGTGGATGTGCTCGTGATCGGTGCGGGGCCGGCGGGCGCGAGCGCCGCGTGGGCGGCGGCGCGCAGCGGCGCCGGACGGGTGCTGCTCGTCGAGCGGTGCCGCTGGCCGCGGACCAAGGTGTGCGGCTCGTGCGTCAACCCCGTTGCGCTCGGGGCGCTCGATCGCATGGGCGTGGCGAGGGAACTGACGGCGGGTCGGGATCGCCTGTCGCGCGTCCGCATCCGGTCCGGCCGCTGGGACGCGACCGTAAACGTCGACGCCGGTGTGGCGATCGAGCGATCAGCGCTCGACGGGGCCATCGTGCACGCCGCGCAGCGGGCCGGGGCGGACTTCGTGCCGGGCGCGAGCGCCCGCGTCACCGACCGCACCCCCGACGGCTGGTCGGTGCTCGTCAGTGATGAGCCCGTCCGAGCCCGCGTCGTGGTGGCGTGCGACGGGCTCAGCGGCGCGGCTCTTGAGGATGTGAGCGACGAATACGGCCTTCAACCGCGCATCACGCGCTCATCGTGGATGGGCGCTGGCTGCGTGGTCCCCTCCGGCGACGCCCCGCCCTGGCACGACGGGGTCGCTCCGGACGAAATCGCCATGCACGTCCACGACCGCGGCTACGTCGGCCTCGTCCGGCTCGACGACGACCGGGTGGACGTCGCGGCCGCCCTCGACGCCGCGAGCGTTAAGCAGGCCGGCGGACCGGCGCCGCTCATCGCGGACATCCTCGAGTCCTGCGGCGTGCAGTCGGCCCGCGACCACGTCAACCACCTTCGATTCAGCGGCGCCGGCCTGCTCACCCGCACGCGCCCACGCTGCGCCGCCCCGGGCCTGCTCATCGCCGGCGACGCCGCGGGCTACGTCGAGCCGTTCACGGGCGAGGGCATCGCGTGGGCCCTTTCGCAGGGCGAGCACGCAGGCGCGCTCGCCGCCGCGGCCGCGTGCAACGAGCACGCCTGGTCCCGGCTCGAGCGCGAGTGGACGATCTGGCTCGCCCGCACCATCGAGCCGCGTCGCCGGGCGTGCCGCGTCGTGCGCTGGCTGGCCCACCGGCCGACGTTGCGCCGCGCCGCGGTGGCCACGCTGGCGAGCAGTGGGGGCGCTCGATCGCTTGCGAGCGGACTGGTGCGCCGGCTCATGCACACGCCGCGTCCGGCGATCGACGCTGCATTCTCGCACGGGGAGCCCGCATGCGCGCCATGATCTCGGGCATCAGCGCCGCGTGCCCCGCCGGGGGATCGATGCAGGGTCGGACCCTCGACATCCTCGTCACCGCCGCGGGGCTCGCGGGCGACTCGGCCCGCTTTGCCCGCGCGATCCTGCAGCGCAGCGGGATCGAGCACCGTGCCAGTGTGCTCGGCGACGCCGAAGCCGCCGCGGCGTTCTACACCGTCCCCTCTGCCGCCCCCGGCACCGGCGCCCGCATGGCCGAGTACGCCCGGCACGCCCCGGTGCTCGGCACCGCCGCGGCCGGCGCGGCGCTCGCCAGCGCCGGCGTTGAACCGGACTCGATCACCCATGTCGTCACCGCCTCGTGCACCGGTTTCATCGCTCCCGGGCTCGACATCGAGCTCATGCAGCGGCTCGGCCTGGCCCCGACGGTCGGCCGCACCAACGTCGGCTTCATGGGGTGCCACGCGGCCATCAACGCCCTGAACGTCGCCGGGGCGATCGTACGGGCATCCCGGGCCGCCGAGGTCCCCGCGCGCGTGCTCGTGACGTGCGTGGAACTGTCGAGCCTGCACCTGCAGCCCAGTGCGCGGCCGGACCACATCGTCGCCGCGAGCCTGTTTGCCGACGGCGCCGGCGCGTGCGTCGTTTCGGACGAGGCCGGCGATCTCCCGTGCTCTCTTGCGGGTACACCCGTCGAGTTCATCGGTGCCGCGTCGATGGTCGTCCCCGGTACGCTCGACGCGATGCGATGGTCCATCGGCGACGCCGGCTTTGCAATGACCCTCGGCGAGTCGGTCCCGGGAATCGTGCGTGAACACCTCGCCTCCTGGCTTCGCCCGTGGCTTGTCCGCCACCTGGGCACGGGCGCGGCCGACCCCGCAGGCGTGCACTGGTGCGTGCACCCGGGCGGCCCGCGCGTGCTCGAGGCCGTGCGCGACGCGATGGGGCTCGACGAACTCGCCCTGCGCTTCAGCCGCGAAGTGCTGCGCGACCACGGCAACATGAGCAGCGCCACCGTGCTGTTCATCCTCCGGCGCATGCTCGACGCGGGCGTTCGCGGCCCGGCCGTGCTGCTGGCCTTCGGACCCGGCATGTGCATCGAGGCCGCCCTGGTCCGCATCGGCTGACGACGCGCCCGCCGCCGCCCCTGGCGAAACCCCGCGCGCCGTTTACGAATCACCTTTCATGCAGACTGATTCCCTACCCTCGGCCATGGCCTCTGTCATCTGCGACCGATGCGACCGCCCGTTCGACACCGGCACCGCCCGGCCCGGCACCAAGGTCGCCTGCCCGGCGTGCGGCGACATCAAGATCGTGCCCGACCTGCCGACCGGGCCGGTCGTAACGCCTGTGGCCTCGGGCGGCTCTTCACCGGCGAGCAAGGCCAAGACCGACGCCCTGGGCATCCCGCCGGATTCCGGCCCCGAGCAGCGGGCCCTGTTCCTGCGCCCCGCGATGTTCCGCTCGCGCCCGCTGTCGTGCCTGCTGCTGTGGCTTCTGCTGCTGGGCGGCGTGATCGGCGGCATCGTCCTGCTGGGCGTAAACCCGCTCGTGGGCGCCGTCGCCATCGGCGTCGGCGTCGTCTCGGCCGGGGTGCTTGCCTCGTGGTACCTGTTGCGGTTCGAAAACCGGCTCGAAATTACCAACAAGCGAATCATCGCGACCAGGGGCCTTTTCTCGCGGACCACCAGCGAGGTCCCGCACGAGAAGATCCAGAACATCCAGGTCACCCAGACCTTCTCGCAGCGGCTCATGAAGGTCGGCACCATCGGTATCTCGTCCGCCGGCCAGAGCGACATCGAGATCGTCTTCCCCGACGCCTCCGACCCGTACCGCGTGCGCGAAGTCATCGACGCGTACCGCAACGCAATGAACTGACAAGAGCCCGGAGCGAGAGCGACCGGCCAAGGTGGCAACCGCTCCTCAGTCCGTTCAACCAACATCAAGCGCGGCCGCAACCGGCCACCGCCCGGCACCACGGCGGACGCATCGAACGGTCTTTCCGAAGGTCCCGGCCGACGGGCGCACGCCGCGTTACTTCTTGGTCGATCGCTTCCGCGCACGCCCCTGGTTCTTCGACGCCACGTGCGCGTCCCACGCCGCCTTGTTCTTGAGCTCCTTCGCCACGATCAGCTCGAGCCACGCGTGAAATCCGTCCGCCACAGGCTTGGGCCGCCGGGCCCGGGACCGGGCGATGTCGCTGTCGAAGCACACGACGGGGCAGTCCCCGCCCCGCACGCGCCCCGTGTCCAGGCACTGATAGTCCATGTGCGAATCGTGCCAGAGTACGACCAGGTGCGGGGGCAACCGCGTCACCGGGCTCTTGCGGGCTTCGAGCGTGTGGAAGAAGGCGGAGTTCCAGTCCTGCTTCCACGTGTCGGGGCCGAGCCCGAAAACGCTGCGTTCGTACACCTCAAGCATCCCGCAAGTCTCGAGAAACTCCACGTACGTGCGGGGAAACTCGACCGCGAGCATCCGCGAGGTCGCGTCGATCTCGTTCCGCTTGGCCGGGCGCCGCTTCTTGATGATCCCCGTGGCGTTCAGGCGCGCAAGCAACGCACGCAGCGAAGTGTTCTTCACGGCCGGTTCCCCTTGCCGAGGACGGCGGAGTTCAACTCCACCCGCTTCATCGCCACCGGGCAATCAGGCGCCGCAAACCGCTTGCGCTCGACCGATCGACACGCGGGCACACTTGGCAGAATACCAGAACGTCAAAGCCTGAGGAAGCACCACCCGCCGCCCCCGGCCGAAGCATCGAAACCCCGTCGCCCAACTCAGCGCGCGCCTAGCGTGATCCCCACCGGCTGCGCCTTCACGGCGTGCGTCGGCTGGATCGCCAGCCCCAGCGGGATCCGCTTGCCGCCCGCCGGCGGGATCCCTTCCTGGTCGATGTGCCGCTGGATCGCCATGATCCCTTCGATCAGCTGCTCCGGACGGGGCGGGCAGCCCGGGATGTACACGTCCACGGGGATGAACTGGTCGACGCCCTGCACCACGGCGTAGGTGTCGAACACCCCGCCCGTGCTCGCGCACGCGCCCATGGAGATCACCCACTTGGGCTCGGTCATCTGCATGTAGATCCGCTGCAGCACCGGCATCATCTTGATCGTCACCCGACCGGCGACGATGAGCAGGTCGCTCTGGCGCGGGCTGAACCGCACCGCCTCGGCCCCGAAACGGGCGATGTCGTACCGCGAGCTCGCCGTCGCCATCAGCTCGATGCCGCAGCACGCCGTCGCGAACGGCATCGGCCACAGGGCGCTGCGACGGGCCCAGTTGATCACGCGCCGGAGCTGCGTGGTGAGGAACCCCTCGGCGGGAAGTGCGGCTTCAAGACCCATCGATCGCGGCTCCGAAGGCGGCTGCCGACCGGCCAGGATCGCGCCACGCGCGCCCCGAGCCCGTCGTCGCCCATGCTATGCGGTCTTCGAACGCTCAGCGGGTCCGGATGCCCGGCTTGGTCCGGTACTCCCCACGCTCCTGCGGCTCGCCGAAGATCCAATTGTCCACGGCGCTGTTCTCCTGGTACGGCTCCGACACGTCGTACTGGTCGGCCGCCGCCCCGCGAACGCCCACAACCCGCTCATAGCATCCGCCCGCGGCGGCGCACGCCCCCAGGCCGGCAAGGACCATCACGCGGGCAAGAACTCGACGGCTTCGCTCGGACATGGGTCTGGCACCTCGAAGGCGGAGTCGGTCAGGACGCCGTGGCAATCCTAGGTTCGATTCCGGACGGCTCAGGGTTCTGGGCCGATTGCTCGGCGGCCTGCAGGGTCGACGCCAGCGTGGCCCCGCCGGCCGCCCTGAGCTGGACCGCCCGCAGCTCGCGCTGAACCGGGTTCGGGGCCCGGTGGGCGTTGGCCTCGTCGGCGAGGTCGAACCCGACCCGCAGCACGTCGGCCAGGGAAATGCCCTCCGGCGGGCGTGCCAGGGCGTACAGCGACGGCTCTTCGCCCCCGACCAGCGGCGCTCCGTTCGAGGCTTCAGCCTCGGTCCGGGCCACCCGGTGCAGGAAGCCACGCAGGGTGAGCTTGTCGGCCAACAGCGTCGCCGCCAGGTCGCTCAGGCCGGTTTCCTTGGCGAGCTGAACCGCCGTCACCCCTGAGCCCTGGCGAAACGACACGGCCGCGGCCCCCAGGATCGCCGCCGCCGACCCCGGGTCGACGACCACGGGCCCGACCGCGACGGGGCCGGTGCCGGTGTTCACGAGCGTCCCGTGCTGCAGCCGGTACGTGAGCTGCAGCCCGGCGAGCACGATGAGCCACGTGACATACACCCACATCAGGAACAGCGGGATCAGGGCCAGCGAGCCGTACAGCCGGGCGTAGCCCGCGGAGTATTTGATGTACTCGCTGAAGGCGAGCTTGCCCGCCTCGAACATCACCGCCGCGATGAACGCCCCCGCCAGCGCCGGCAGGATCCGCACCCGGGTGTTGGGGATCGCGGTGTACGCCACCAGCAGGATCGACGTCGTGATCGGGATGCTGACCAGGTACCCCGCGAGCGTCCCGTCCATGCCCGGGAACGCCCCGACCGTCAACTTCACCTTCTCGCCCACGTAGAACGTCGCCACCAGCCCCAGCGAGCCGAGCGTGAGCATCGTCCAGTAGATCACCACCCGGCGCATGAACGACCGACCGTCCGGCACCCGGAACACCTGGTTGAACGCGTGCTCGACCTCGATGAACATCGAGATCGCGGCGTACACGAGCGTCAGGATTCCGATGATCGTGATCTGCCCCAGCGGGATCGAGCTGACCTTGTCCACCAGCTCGGTGATCCACTCGTCCAGCCGCTTCGAGCCGGTCCCCAGCGCGTTGGACATCTGCGGGAGCGGGTCGGGCTGGATGATGTCGCTCGACTTGATCCCCATCGACCCCAGCGAGACCGCGACGGCCTCCTCCTCGGGCGTGAGCTCAGGGTTCACCGCGATCTGCGTCAGGCCCGCGTAGTCCAGCCCGCTCGAGACGATCTTGCGGATGTCCTCGCGCGTCGCGAACGCCGCCACCGTCACCAGGCCCACCACGATCATCGGGATCAGGCTGAAGATCGTGCGGTACGACAGCGCGGCGGCCATCTGGGGCAGCCGCGACGCCGTGACCTTCATCACCGTGTCGTACCCACGCTGGGCGTGGGCCGCGACCGGCGCGAGCATGGCGGCCCATCGGGGCGTGGAAGCCGCCTTTGACTTCTCGGATTTGGCCGATCCGTTCGACGGTTCAGCCATCGGCGCCCCCCCTGCGGTTGGGTCCGCGGCGCGGGCGCCCGGTCCCGCCCGGTCCGCCGGGGCGGCCAGAGCGCGGTGCTGGGCGTGGGCCGTCGGAGCGCCCGCGGGTGTTCGGACGCCGGGGGCCGTCGGGGCGGCGCGGGCCATCGGGCCGGCCGGCGTCGTCGGGACCACCAGAGCCGCCAGGGCCGCCAAAGCGCTTGGGTCCGCCCGGTCGGCGTGGCCCGGTCGAGCGGGTCGCTCCCCCGGGGCGTCCCGATCCCCCCGCCCGGCGGCGCCCGTATCCCGCACCGCCCTGCGTTTCGGGCTTCGGGCGCGCCGGGGCCCGGCGCGGGTCACGACGCAGCAGCATCAGTTCCGAGCGCGTGAGCTCACGCCACTGGCCCTCGCGCACGTCGGTGAGTTCCAGCGGCCCCAGGGCGACACGCGTGAGCTTCTTCACCGGGCACCCCGCGGACACGATGAGTTTCCGCAGCGGATACCCCGTCCGCTCCCGCAGCGTCAGCCGGATCGTCGTCTCGCCCGGGGCCGACGGGATGATCTCGACCTCCGCGCCCGACCGCGGGCGCGGGCCCGAGCCCGGCTCCGAACGCCGGCGTGCGTCCTGCCGCTCCTGCTTGCCGATGAGCTTGCGGAGTTCCTCGAGCTGTTCGTCGTTGACGCTCCCGCGCACCACCGCCTCGTAGACCTTGGGCACGCCGTAGCGCGGGTGCGTCAGGCGGTTCGCCAGTTCGCCGTCGTTGGTGAGCAGCACCAGGCCGCGGGTGGCGAAGTCGAGCCGGCCGACGGGAAACAGCCGGGCCCGCGCGGGGTGGTCGACCAGGTCGAGCACCGTGGTCCTGGCCGTGCCGGTGCCCGCGAACTCTGAGGAATCGTCGACGGTCGTGAGCACCCGCTCGGGCTTGTTCAGCAGCAGGTACAGCCGTCGCTCGGGCTTGGGCACGGGCCGCCCGTCGACCTCGATGCTGTCGTTCTCGGGATCAACGAACACCGGCAGCGTGCGGACGGTCTCGCCGTTCACACGCACCCGCCCGGATTCGATCATCCCCTCGCAGTCACGCCGCGAGGCCACGCCCGCGTCGGCGAGGACGCGCTGCAGGCGAACGCCGCGGCCTGGCCGCTGGGGCCGGTCGCCGGAGTTGGAATGGTCGTGGTTCCCGCGCCCTGCAAGCGTCATTGCTTGGAGTGTACGAGGGCAACGAGCGGGTCAGACGGCCTCGGCCCGGGGATGGGCGGCGTTGTACGCGTCCTTGAGCCGCTGGGCGGTGAGGTGGGTGTACACCTGGGTGGTGCTCAGCGACTGGTGCCCCAGGACCTCCTGCACGGTCCGCAGGTCGGCCCCGTTCTCGAGCATGTGCGTCGCGAAGCTGTGCCGCAGCGTGTGCGGGCTGATGGACGGGTCCAGGCCCGTGGTCCGCAGGTACTTGTCCAGCTTGCGGCGCACGCTGCGGGTGCTCAGCCGCTGGCCGTGCTTGTTGATGAAGAGCGGGCGGTCGCCCCCGGCGCCCTGCCCGCCGGACAGCGCCTCGGCCCACAGCCGCGCGAACCGCACGTCGGTCCGCACGCGGGCGGCGTACAGCTTGATCGCGGCCAGCGCGTGCGTGCCCAGCGGCACGAGACGCTCCTTCTTGCCCTTGCCGCGCACGCGCATCGCCTCGCCGGTCTCGTCCAGGTCGCCGACGTTCAGTGCCACCAGTTCGCTCACGCGGATGCCGGTGGAATACAGCGTCTCGAGCATCGCCCGGTCGCGCAGGCCCAGAACGTCGCGCTCGCTGGGCGTCGCCAGCAGCCGCTCGATCTGCTCCACGCTGATGGCCTTGGGCAGCCGCTTGCCCTGCTTGGGCGTGCGGATGGAAGTCATCGGGTTGCTCGACGTCAGCCCGCGCTTGAAGCCCCACTTGTAGAACGAGCGGAGCGTCGCGATCTTGCGAGCCATCGTCGCGCCCGAGTATTCCTGCGTCCCCAGGTGCTCGAGGAACCCGCGGATCGTGTCCGGCGTCGCCTCGCAGATGATCTTCGTCAGCGTGCCGTCCGTGGCCGCCGACCCCGCCTGGCGGGCCGCGGTCGCGCGCTTCTCGGCGTCCTCCGACACGCTGATCGTGTGCTCGCCGGCGAGAAACTCGACGAATTGACGAAGGTCCGCGCCGTAGCACCTGGCCGTGTACGGGCTGAAGTGCCGCTCGTCGGTCAGGTACGCCGCGAACAGGTCCGTGATGGGCAGGCTCGACATCGTCCAACTCCCTCCCGGTGTGCGTGCGTCCGCGTCGCGGCCGCCGTCCGGGCTTGCGATCACTCGTTCACGCGTCCGCTCTCACCCGTCTCCCCCGGCGGGTCCGCGAACTCGGGTGTACGTCCATCGACCCGATTCAGCCCCGGCTTCAGGCGGCTGGTCAGCTGGTGCGTCACCAGGGCCGCGTCGAACCAGTCGAACGGCGTCAGCGGGTTCGCCGCCAGTTCGGCCACCGCCGCCCGCAGCACGCCCTCGTCCCCCGCTCCGTAGCGGAAAAACCACGTGTGCCGCCCCTTGCTCAGGCGCAGCACGCTCGGATCGGACCGCCCGCCCGTGGGTTCAGCGGCGCTCATCGAGGCCCCCGTCCACGCTCGCGCGGGCCGGGCCCGCGGGGCTCTCGCCCGGCCCGGTCCGGGGCGCCGTCGCCCCAACCAGGCGCAGCCGCTCTTCATCCAGGATGCGCCGCACGCTCGAATGCGCCGCATAGTCCGTGAACAGCTCCATGCTCGTCACGTACCGCTGCCAGCCCAGGGCCGACCGCTCCTCGTGACGCCCCGTCGCGTACCGCTCAACGTCCATGAGCACCGCGTGGTTGCTCCCGTCGAACTGCAGGTTCACCGTCGACAGCGGCCGGTCCGCAAACCGGCTCACCCCGCCCGCCTGCTCCGCGTACACCCCCCGGGCCGTGCCCGGGTCGCCCACGCGCGCCGTCTGCGGCACCATCGCCCCGCCCCGGCCGAACACGCCCAGCGCCAGCCCCAGTTTCGGCGGCGAATACGGGTCGTACGCCGTGATCGAGCCCACCAGCACCCCGTCGGCCCCCAGCACCTCCGCCAGCCGGCGCGCGTCCGCGGGCGACCGCACCGCGTCCATCTTCAGCGCCCGCATCGCGACCATCGTGCGGTTCATCGGCACCGCCCCCAGCCCCTCCGTCTCGGTGACCTTCGCCACCAGCGCATCGCTCACCATCAACTCGTCCACCACCGTCGTGCCCGACTCGTTGTTGAGCGGCGCAACCACCCACAGCACGTCCGTCCCCGCGCCCGGCGCGTACGGCGCCACCAGCGCCTCGGGAGGCACCAGCTTCGGGCCCTTCTCGGCGCAGCCGCCGGCCAGCAGCCCGGTCGCGGCGGCCGCGACCAGCGCTCGGTGCGTGGACAACCGGTGTCGACTCGTAAACAGGCTCATGGCTCGCTCGGGTCCTCGCTCGCAGTGGTGGTGGAGGTGCGGTCCGCTCCGTCCTTGGGTTCGTCGGGCGCCGCCGTCGGGCTCGTCGCCGGCGCCGCCGTCAGCGCACGCATCGCGTTCGGATTCCCGCCCACCGCCGCCAGGGCCCGGGCCGTGCCGATCGACCAGACGTTCCGTGTCCCGCCCCGGTCCGACGCGAAGTACACCCGCCCGTCCCCGCTCCAGGTCGGCATCAGGTTGCTGAACCGCCCGCCCGTCAGGTTCACACGGTTCCCGCCGCTCAGGCTCGTCATCCACAGGTCCGCCGCGGCCAGGCCCTCGCCGCTCTCCGCGGCGACCGACGGCACGAACGAGTAGATCAGGAACCCGCCGTCGCTCGACCACGCCGGGTTGATCGCCGCGCCGCCCGAGGCGGGCACGATCTCGGTGGGGGAGCTGACCTTGCCGGGGGCGTAATCGATCGTCCACAGGCTGAACGCCCGGTCGCCGCGCTCCCGCCCGCGCTGGAACGCGATCTTGTCCGACCCGTTCTCGCCCGTCGCCGCCACCGGGCACCAGCGGGGCGACTGCCCGAAGCCGACGAACTCGGCCGCGGCCGGGTTGTCCACGTCGAGCACCCAGATCTCCCACCGCCCGCTCACCTCGCCGAGGCGGGCGAAGCACAGCTTCTTGCCGTCGGGCGACCAGCTCGGGCTGAGCTCCGCCGTCGGCTGCGTCGTCAACTGCACCGCCCGACCCCCGGCGCTCGACATGACGAACAGGTCCCACGAGCCGGCGCGGTCGCTCGCGAACGCAATCCGCTTGCCGTCGGGGCTGATGGCGGGCATGACGTCCTGCGCGGGGTCGGCGGTGAGCTGCGTCACCGTGTTCCCGCCGGTGGGCTTGAGGTACAGGTCCGCGGTCGGCCGGTGCTGCGTGCCGGCGAACACGACGAACGAGCCGTCGCGCGACACCGCGGGATCGAACGTGGCGCCCTCGCCCGCGAACGTCACCTGCGAGAGGCTCTCGAGCCCGTCCATGAGATCGCCGGCGCCGGCGAACTCGCTCGCCGCGCCCGGTCGCGCCCCCGGCGGGTTGGTCACGTCGTTTTTCAGTCCATCCCCTTCGGGCGCGTTCGCACCATTCGCGATCGCGGCGCCGCCGGCGACGGCGTATCCGGGATACCCCGATGCGTTCGCGCCGGCCTGAGCCCCCGCACCCGCGCCGCCCTGGGCCGGCTGCTCGGGCTGGATTGACGAGGTCGTGGCGCCGGGCCGCTGGGCGCACGCGCCCGCGAACATCGCCACGCTCAGCACCGCCAGGTTGGTCATCGTCCGTGTCATGCGTCTGGACCCTCGCTCCGCCGTCGCGTGCGGATCCGCCAAATCGGCGGAACCGCCTCGGGCCGGGAGGTATCGGCCGATCGCAACGCCCGCATAAGCGAGCGCGACGCCCGCGGTCCCGAGCGGTCAGTCCTGCGCCTCACGCCACACGATCGCGGGCGAATCCCCCGGCCGAACCCAGCGCGCCTGAGGCCCGCGCGGGATCTGGGCCGCCTCCAGGTGCGCCAGGTAGGTCTCCAGCGGTTTGGCCCCGAACTGCGACAGGAACCCCGTGTCCGCACGCGGGTTGAGCGCGAGGATCCGTTCCACCGCCGCGGCCTTGGCGGGGTCCACCAGCCCGGGCCCGGGGGTCACTTCGATCGACGGTCCGACGCTCGAGAACGCGGTCATGAGACGGCTCCACGTTGGCGATGCTGGTCCGAGAACCGCGTGAGTTATCGGAATCGCCCGCCCGCGGCACCAAGTTTCTAAGTCGCGTTCGCGCAACGACCTAGGAGCAAAAATCGCCGGTACTTCCCGTCGTGGCGTGCCCGGGCCATGGCCCTAGGGCTGGGGGCTATGCTCGCGACGCCATGGCCGACCTGCGCCTGCTCCCCGACCGCATCGCCGCCCCCGACGGCTCGACGTGGGCCGCCTTGTGGCACGGCAATCTCGTCCACGCCGAGGTCCCGGACGCCGGCGCGGTGCTTGAAGCGCCCCGATGGGTGGTCTGGTCCGGCACCCCGGCCGCGGGGCTGTTCGACGAATCGCCGCTGGTCTGGGGCTCGCCCGCGTGGGCGAAGTTCGACGAAGCGCTGCGGGTCGTCGCGGCGGCCGCCGGCCCCCGCACCGTTCTCGTGCGCCCCCACGCCCGGCACGTTGTCTCCGACCTGCCCTCGTGCCTGCGGGTGCTCGAACGGACGAACATCCCGAACCTCCGCCTCTTGCTCGACCCCGCGTCCATGCTCACCGAGGACATGAAGACCAGCGCCCAGGACCACGTGACCCGCATCCTCGAGGGCATCGCGGGGCACCCGGGCGTGGACGCGGTCGTCGCTCAGGATGAGGTCGTCGCCCGCATCTGCGAACGAGAGTGGCCGAGGGCCGTGATGGTGCGCTAAGAGCCGCGGGCGCGAGCGAGTAACGAAGCGAACGCGATCACAACGCTCGACGCTTCTCAGCAGAGCGAGCAGCGCTGACGGACGAATCTCCGAAAGCCGGGTCTAACGCCGGCGTCGAGCCACGAGCACCGCGGCCACGCCGAGCAGCGACGCGCCGGCGGGAGCCGGTACGCTCACCAGTGAGATGTCGTTAAGCATGAAGTCGTTGGGAAACGTGATGCCGCTCACGTTCACGATGCTGGATCTCACACCGTCTCAATTTCCTTGCTCTTGGCCGCGACCGCCTCGTCGGTGCTGGTCTCGTACTTCTTGAGCAGTTCCTGGATCTCGGTCTTGAGCCCCTCGATCTCGTCCTCGGGGTAGTGCTTGGCGGTGCTCTTGGCGAGCGACTCGGCGTGCTTGTTGGCGTCGCGGCGCACGTTGCGGATCGAGACCTTGGTCTCTTCGCCGAGCTTCTTGCAGTGGGCCACGAGCTGCTTGCGCCGGTCGCCCGACAGGGCCGGGATGTTCAGCCGCAGCTGCTTGCCCTCGCTGATGGGGTTGAGCCCCAGCCCGCTGGCCTCGATGGCCTTCTTGATCTCGCCCACGCTGCCCGCGTCGAACGGCTTGATGAGCAACTGCGTCGGTTCGGGGACCGTGATCGACGCGATATTCTTGAGGTCGCTCTGGGCGCCGTAGTACTCGACCTTCACGAACTCGATCATGGCCGGGCTGGCCCGCCCGGTCCTCATGCCGCGGAGCTCCTTCTTGAGGTGCTCCAGCGACTTGGTCATGGCTTCTTCGGCTTCGAGCAGGATGGTGTCGGGGTCGGTCATGGTCGGTCTCTCGCGGAGGTCGGGATCGGAATCTGGATCGGGATCGTGAGCGGGGAAGGGGAAGGGGAAGGGGAAGGGGAAGGGGAAGGGGGGCGGCGGGATCTTAGTTGTGAACGAGCGTTCCCAGCGGCTCGCCGCGGACGGCCCGCCGGATGTTGCCGCTGGTCTTGAAGTCGAACACGAGCACCGGGATGTTCTGTTCCTTGCACATCGTGATGGCCGTCATGTCCATCACCCCCAGGTTGCGGGCGATCGCCTCGTCAAACGTCAGGCGGTCGTACCGCTTGGCGGTCGGGTCCTTCTTGGGGTCGGCGGTGTAGACGCCGTCGACCTTGGTCGCCTTCATGAGCAGGTCGCACTCCAGTTCGGTCGCCCGCAGGGCCGCGCACGTGTCGGTGGTGCAGAACGGGTTGCCCGTGCCGGCGACCAGGATGACCACGCGTCCCTTCTCCAGGTGCCGCAGGGCCCGTCCGCGGATGAACGGCTCGGCCACGGCCCGGATGTCGATCGCGCTCATCACCCGCGAGTCCACCCCCTGGTGAATCAGCGCCTCCTTGAGCGCCATCCCGTTCATCACGGTCGCGAGCATCCCCATGTAGTCCGCCGTGGCCTGCTGGATGTGGGCCGCCTTCGCGAACTTCGCCCCCCGCACGAAGTTGCCCCCGCCGACGACCACCGCGAGTTGAACCCCCGTCTCGTGCGCGGCCTTCACCTCGCCCGCGATCATCGCCAGTTCGTTCGGCTCGATCCCGCCGTGGGCCGGGTGCCCGAACGACTCGCCCGAGAGTTTCAGCAGCACCCGCCGGGCCGGCTCACCCCGCCCGAGCCCCGCGGGTTTGTCACCCGGTCGGGGGGTCGACGACGACCCCGCACCGGCGGCGGCCGTGGTGGATGACGGGGTGGCGGATGTGGAGCGGGAGGGCGCGGCGGTCATGGCGGTCCTCGATCGTGGGAAACGGGGGGCGCGGGGCCGATGACGACCCGCGCCGCTACCGAACGGAGCATAGTCCCCCGCAGCCCGGCCTTGGCGGGGTGGTAACGATGTGTGTGGGGCGCGAACGAACCGGCAAGAGCGCCGGTGCGAACCTTCTGCCGAACGAATCGGCCGCGCGGGCCGATTGCTGACACACGCCATGACCCGAGCCGGCAACCCCACGAACGCGCCCGCCACCGGTCCGGTCCCGCCCGTCCCAACCGGACGGTTTGGCCCCGCGCCCGCCGGTCCGGGTCAGGTCCCCAAGTCTGCCCCGCGTCCGGTTCGCCCCCTGGCTCCGCCCACCCCGACCGGCCAGCGCCCTCCGGCCCAGTACCCATCTCGGCTTGAGTTCGAAATGAGCGACGAGGAGCGCATCGCCCGTGTCGCCAAATGGAGCATCGGCGGGTACAGCCTCGGCCTGCTCGTCTCGCTCGTCACCCACCTGCTTCTGCTCACCGCCGCGGGCTTTGTGTACTTCGGCTACGGCCCCGGCGACCTCGGCGGCGGCGGGCGCGGCTCTGAAGGGATCGAACTCTCCATCGTCGACGAAGGCCCCGGGGTCGAAACGCCGGACGTGGCCCTCGACGCGGGCTCACCCGTCGCGTCCGACGTTTCCGAGCCCCTCCCCGACGCGGCCCTGTCTGCCCCCAGCGACCTCACCGGCCCCGCAGGCTCCGGTCCGGGCTCGAGCGAAGCCCTTGGCGACGCCGCGGCCAGCCTCGGCGGCTCCGGCGGCGGTTCCGGCGACAGCGGCATCGGCCAGATCGGCGGCTCGGGCGGCGGCGGCGGGGGCAGCAAGTTCTTCGGCGTCGAAGCCGCCGGTTCGCGCTTCGCCTACATCGTCGACGTCTCGGGCTCCATGCAGGGCATCAAGATCGCCCAACTCAAGGACAACCTCAAGGAGACCATCACCGGCCTGCTCGAGCACATGTCCTTCGTCGTCATGTGCTTCTCCAGCGACAAGGCCCCCCTGGGCGGACGCGACCGCTGGACCAGCGCCAACGATGCCGCCAAGAAGTGGGCCCGCGCCAAGATCGACGAAATCGCCGCCAACGGCGGCACCAACCCCCAGTCCTCCTTCGAGAGCATCTTCACCCTCAAGCCCCGACCCGACGCCATCTACTTCATGACCGACGGCCAGTTCGACCCCGGCGTCGCCGACACCATCGCCTTCCTCAACCGCGCCGGCAAGAAAGTCCCCGTGCACTGCATTACCTTCGGCGACCGTTCCGCCGAAGAACTCATGCGCCGCATCGCCTCCGAGTCCGGTGGCACGTACACGCACGTCGAGGCGCCCAAATGAGGTCCAGGCGATGGACGCCCGCGGGCGCTGTCGCGCTCGCGACGGCGGCGGCCTCGGTCACCCTCGGTCAGCCCGCCGACCCCCGGCCCGCTCCCACATCCGCGCCCACCGCCGCGCAGCCCGGCGCGTCAACGCCCACCCCGCCCCCCGGCAGCGTCGAGCTCCGCGGCCCCGTCGGCTCCGCCGGCGGCGACGTCCGCGCCATCGACCTCACCGGCGTGCTCCTGGGCGACGAACGCGGGCGCCGCTTCCTCGTCGGCTGGGACCGCGTCCGCTCCGTCAACGGCGTCGCCAGCGTCCCGGCCGCGGCGTTCAGCGCCGTCGCCGCCGATGTCTGGCGGGCCCGCTCCCGCCTCGAGCGCGACGACTGGCGCGCCGCCGAGCCGCTGTTCGAGCAGCTCTTCACCGTCTACCGCGGCGCCCGCGGCCCCACCGCCGCGGTCGTCGCCGAGGGCCTGCTCCGCTGCCGCCTCCGCCGCGCGTCCCAGGCCGCCGGCGTGTGGACCTGGCTCGAACTCGTGCGTATTCGGCGCGACCAGGAGCGTGCGGCCCCCGGCCCCGCCGGCGAGGCTCCCCCCGCGTGGATCGGCGGCGAGATCGACCTCCGTCCGATCTACGACCCCGCCACGTCCCTCGTCGCCGCGTTGCCACCGGTGTGGCTCTCGGAGCGTTCGCTCCGCGCGCTGGTCGATGCCCCGCAGTGGAAGGCCTACGCGCCGGTCGCGGGCAGTGCCGACGTCGACCCGGTGGTGGCGGAACTCGCCTCGCTCTACCGCGCCGCCGCCGTGTATGAACTCGAAGGCAAGCTCCCGGCCCCCCTCGATGCGCCCGGCGCCGGGCCGTCCTCGCACCCGGGCGTGGCGCTCGTGCGCGACATCGTGATCGCGCGCGTCGGCGACGACAAACAGCGTGCCGACGCCCGCAAGGCCATGCAGCGCCGCATCGACGAGGGCGCCCCGCGCTGGGTCGACGTGTGGTGCCGCGTCGGCATCGGCCGCTCGCTGCTCATGGAGCCCGGCGACACCGAACGCGCCCTGGGCGTCGTCTCGCTGCTGCACGTCCCGGCCCGCTTCGGCGAGGAATACGCCGCCCTCGCCGGCACCGCGCTCGCCCAGGCCGCGGCCGCCCTGCACGCCATGGGCGACGAACCCGGCGCCCGTCAGCTGGTTGAAGAGCTGCGGCGCGTCTACCCCACCCACCCGGCTTCGTCGTGGTCGGGCCTCAACTGGTACGCCCCCGCCCCCATCCCCAGCGCCGCACGCGAACCCTGACCCAGCGATGACCCGCCCGCACCGCATCACGCTCACGCTGCTCGCCGCCGTCCTCGCGCCCGCGGCCCCGTGCGCCCTCGCGCAGCCCGGCGTGAGCGACGCCGACGCCGAGCCCGTGCCCCTCACCCCCGCGCAGCTCAAGGCCGCGGCCGATGAGACCGTGTCCGGGTACATGGACCGCGTCGGCCTCAAGCGTCTGCGGGCCGAGCAGCTGCTCGACCGTCTCCGCCGCGCCCAGGGCGACGACCGGCTCAAGCTCTCCGAGGACCTCGGCCGCCTGTACGTCGAACTGCTCGGCGCCGCGACCGACCCCGCCGACATCAAGCGCTGGGAGGACCGCAGCCGCGAGCTGCTCCGCCTCGCTCCCGACGGCGAGACCTACGAGCTGCGCATCAACCTCGCCAAGCAGATCTACCTGCGGGCCGAGCAGATGGCCGAACGCGGCCGGCTCCGCCTCGCCGAGCCCGAGGAGCTCGCCGAGGCCCAGCGCATGCTCCGCTCCATCGGGGGCGAGCTGCAGGACGTCGCCACGAAGATGCACCATCGCGTCGAGGACCTCGAGCGTCAGGAGGAAGCCGGGCGCGATGTCGACGCCGTGCGCATTCGCCTCGCCGAGGCCCGGCGCGTCCGCTCGCTCGCGTTCTACTACGCAGGCTGGACCGACTACTACCTCGCGATGCTCAACAACTCCGACCGCCAGGCCGCCGACGCTCTGCGCAGCTGGGGCTGGCTCCTCAACAACCGTGCCGGGCTCAACCCCACCCTCGAACGCGTCCCCGCAGCGCTGTTCAAGTACGACCACATCGCCCGCACCGGCCTGGGCGTCGCCCTGGCCAACTCACTCCGCGGCAACGACGTCGACGCCGTCCGCTGGCTCGACGCCGTGGGTTCCGCCGAGGGCGTTTCCCAGGACGTAGCGTCCCAGGTCTTCCCGCGCCGCATCGCCGTGCTCGCCGCCGCCAAGCGCTGGGCCGACCTCGAACGCGCCGTCCGCCTCGAGCGCAAGGCCGCCCGCGACGGCACGGGCGCCGACGGCGGCGACCCGCACGCCATGGCGACCCCCGCCGCACGACTGCTCGCGATCGTCACCCTCGAAGCGCCCCGCGGCCCGGGACAGGAAGCCCGCGACGCGCTCGCCGCCATCGCCCTGGGCGACCTTGTCTCCCGCGGCGAACTCCAGCAGGTCCTCGACCTCGTCCGGCGCTACGGCACCGCGCCGCTGGGCGACACCGGCTTCATCGTCAACGTCGTCCGAGGCGTGCAGTCCTACGAGCAGGCCCGCGCCGCCCACGCCGCCGCCGGCAACCCCGACGACCCCACAACCGACTCCGCCGCCATCAACCTCTACGAGCAGGCCCGCACCCTGCTCGTCGCCGCCGTCGGCGAGAAAGACGCCGCCAACTTCCCCGGCGAGCGCGACCGCGCCGCGGTCCAGGCCGGGCTGTGCCTGTACTACTCCAACAAGCTCGCGGCCGCGGCCGATCACTTCACCCGCGCCGCGGAGGCGATGTCCGACGCGAAAGCGAAGGAGGAAGCCCTGTGGCTCGCTGTCGTCGCCCTCGATCGCGCCGCCCGTGCCGGCGACGAGGTCTCGGCCAAGCGCCGCGACCAGGCCGCGATCACGCTCATCCAGTCCGCACCCGACAGCCAGCGGGCCGCCGAGCTGCTCGTGCGGATCGGCTCCACCGACCTCATCGACAGCGAGACCGCCATGACCGTGCTCATGGGCGTCAAGAGCGACTCGCCCATGTACGTCCCGGCCCGCCGCCAGGCCGCCCGCATCCTTTACCAGCGCTTCCGCGCAGCCCAGGGACAGGACAAGGACTTCGCCGGCCTGCGCTTCGCCACCCTCGCCGAAGAACTGCTCGCCGTCGAGCGCCGCGAAGCCCTCAGCGCCCCGGCCGACAAGGCCGAGGAGACCGGCCAGCGCGTCGCCCAACGCGTCCGTCAACTGCTCGACGCCCTGCTCTCGCCCACCAGCCCAGACGTCGCCCGGGCCCGCGCCGCCCTCGCGGTCTACGACGAGGTCCAGGCCCAGGCCCCCATCCAGACACGCGACTTCGAGGCCGAGCTCGTCTTCCGTCGCTTCCAGATCGCCCTGGGCCTGAACGATGAATCCGCCGCCGCCGGCCTGTACGCATCGCTCGAGCAGCTCGCCGCCCGCCCCGCGGTCCTCCCCGACGGCGCCCCAGGCCGCACAGGCGACGAAGACCGCTTTCTCGACGCCGCCCAGCGCGTCATGTACCGCCGCGCCTTCGCCGCGTGGCGCGAGCGCAACGCCGACCCCGCCGTCGCCGCCGACATCGTCAAGTACGGCGCGCCGGTCATCGAGCGCATGGGCCCGCCCGCCCGCGCCCTCGCCCAGCCCGCCGGCGTCGGGCTCTACAACACCGTCGCCGACGCCGCGAGCGTCCTCTGGACCGCCCGCGGGATCCAGGGCGACGCCGCAAGGCCGATGCTCGACCTCGCCGTCAAGCTCGACCGCGCCCTGCTCGACAGCGAGCCGCGCCGCCTCAGTTCGCTCCGGCGCCAGTCTCGCAACGCCGAGGCCGCCGGCGACCCGGCCGCTGCCCTCGCGGCGTGGCAGACCCTCGCCGAGATCGCCGCCCCCGGCACCCCTGACTGGTTCGAGACGCGCTTCAACTCCATCCGGCTCATGGCCCGGACCGACACCGGCCGTGCCGTGTCCGCGCTCGCGCAGATCAAGGCCGTCTATCCCGACTTCGGCCCCGAGCCCTGGCGCAGCCGGCTGCTGGACCTCGAGCGCTCGCTCGCCCCCCAACCGTCCAGCCCGGCCGTGCCGTCCCCCGCGCCGACGCCTTCGCCAAGCGCCGAGCCCACGCAGCCCGCGCCCACGAACCCGGGAGGTCCGCGATGACCCGCCCCGGCCCCCCGTCATCCCCGACGCTCATCCGAATCCTCGGCGAGCAGGCCGGCTCCGGCGTCCCGGGCGCAATACTGGGCCTGCCCCCCGGCAACGCCACCGAAGAACAGATCGCCACGGCCCTGCGTCGCCAACTCGCCCGCGTCGATGCCCACCCGCGTGCGTTCACCGCCGAGGCCGAGTCCGTCCGCCAGGCCCTGCGTGACGCGGCCGTGTCCCTCATGAAGTCCGGCGGAAGCGTCGAGTTGCCCTGGCGCGGCCCCAGCGCCACCGGCGGTCCTGCGCCGTCGGCTTTCGGAGCCGAGCGCGCCCCGGCACCGTCGGTCGACTGGGAGTCGTACTCGCCGAAACGGAAGGTTGACCCGGCCATCATCGTCGGCGGGCTCGTGTTCATCGTCGTCTTCGCGGTCGTGGGCCTGAGCGTCGTGTTGGGCACCAAGACCACGCCCCCAGCGCCCCCGCCGGCGCCCGCTCCCGCCCCCGCGACCGCCGCAACCGCCGCCGCCCCCGCCGCCCCCGCCGGCCCGACCGCCGCCGCGCCCCCGGTCGTCAGCCCGACCGCGGCCCCGCTGACACCCACCGACCCCACGCTCGCGCTCCGCGGCCTGCGCGGCGCCGCCGCACGCATCAAGTCGGGCGACCTGGGCGCAACCGCCGATTTCGCCGCCGCCCTGCAGTGGCTCGGCGCGAACTGGGTCAAGCTTGACCTCGGCCAGCGCCGCGCCGCCGACGACGCCATCGTCGAGTACCTCTACGCCGCCGGACAGCGCGCCGAGGCGTGGGACGGCGTCCTCGTCGCTCTCACCGAGGCCGTTTCCCCGCTCACGCTCGACGCCGCGATCGCCCCGGGCCGCGTGTGGCCCGCGGCGTTCGGCGCCGGCGTCCTGCAGCGCCTCAGCCGCGAGCGCGAGTTCCCCTCGCAGTACGCCAACGACCTCGCCCGCCTGCACATCGCCGCCCTGGGCGAGGACCGTCCCCGCCAGAGCGCCACGTTCGAGGCCGGCGCCGCCGCCGCTTTGCGCCGGCTCATCCCGCGCATTGTCGCGAAGGACTCCTCGGTCAACAAGACCGCCCCGCTCGAGGTCGATGTCCAGCGCGATACCCAGCGCGTCGTCGACGCCCTCGCCCGCTGGGCCGAGGCGATCGCCGCTTCCGGTCTCGATGCCCCGGCCCAGGAGCAGCTCCTCGTCGACGCCATCGAGGCGCTCATGCTCCGCGCCGAGCCCGAGGCCGACCCCGCGGTGTTCGCCGGCATCCAGCAGCTCGCCGTCGCCGTGAAGTGGCGCCGCGACGGGCCGGCCCGCGACCGCCTGCTCGCGTGGTTCGACGACCCGCGTTTCAGCGCGTCCGACCTGAGCGTGCTCACCACCGCACTGGCGACCAAGTCCGGCGCCGAAGGCGTCGACGCGACCATGCTTCTCTCCGCCGGCGCCTCGCCCATGGACCGCCAAACCCTGCGCGAACGCTACGCCCAGGCCTGGGGCGCCTCGGCCTCCGCCTCGCGCATCGACGCCACCGAGTGGTACGATTTCGCCCGCTCACGCCTCGACGATCCCGGCGTGAGCGGCGCCGTCCCCGACGACCTCGTCGCCGCCGCCCTGCTCGCACGCATCAACCAGGCCGCACGCCTGCTCTGGGCCGGCGACACCAGCGCCGCCGGTGGCAGCATCGTCAAGGCCGAGCGGTTCGTCAGCTCCCACGCCTCACGCCTGGACACCGGGCCTAACCGCTTCTTCCTGTACCGCAACGGGCCCGACCGCGCCGTCGCGTCCTCAAACGCCGACTGGGCCGTCGCCTACCTCGCCATCGGCCGGCACACGCAGAACCGCCTCGCGAAGTTCGCCGAGCTCGAGCAGGGCGAGCCCCCCGTGGGCGTCGACGCCGCGGTCCTCGCCGACGAGGCGTGCTTCGGCTCTCCCCCCGAAGTGCGCACGCGCGCCCAGCAGGTGGTCATCAAGTTCGGCCGCGCCCCGTCGGTCGTGAGCGCCGTGCTGGATTCACTCCCACGCGCCGCCCAGGTCGAGCCCGTCTCGCGCATGATCGAGGTGCTCACCGGCGCCACGCTCCCCAAGCCCACCCACCCCGACTGGGCCCTGCACGCCCGCCGCGCTCTGGTCACCACGCTCGTCGACGCCCTCGCCGCCGATTCCGAGCAGGTCGTTATCGACGACGCCGCTCACGAGATCGCCGAGGCGTACTCCGACGCCATCCCGCCCGTCGATCCAGCGGCCCTTGCCACCCCTGCGACTCCGCCGCCTCCCGGCGCCGGCGACGCCGCGGCCCTCGCCGCCGTCAGCAGCGTGTGGGACGGCCTCATCGACAAGGCCCGCGCCCAGTCGCCAAACCCCGGCGCGCACGCCACGCTTGAATCGATCGAGGCCCGCCGCCGCGCCCGCCGATCGCTCGCCGGCGGCCCCGTCCAGCGCTGGGCCGCCGAGCAGGCCGCGGTCTGCGACCTGCTCGCCTACGTCACCGCCGCCGAGCGCCCGGCGGCCAAGCCCCGCGTCCGCGCCATCATGGACGAACTCGCCGTGCGCCGCCGCGGCGCCGACTCCATCGCCCGCCAGATCCGCACCACCGAGCACGCCATGACCCTGCTGTGGGTCGTACGGCTCAACGCCGGCGGAGGCGCGTCATGATCGCCCTTCTCGCCTCCGCGCTGATCGCGATCGCCGGCGTCACAGCGTTCTCGCCAGCGCCGCAGGACGGCGCCGCAGCCCCCACGCCCGCCGACGCCGCGCCGGCCCCCGCCAGCCAGACCGCCCAGCCCGTGGACACCGAGCTCGCCGCCGCGCTCACGGCGCTCTCCCCCGACGCTCCGCGCGACTACTTCCTTCTCGCCGAGCGCGTCGCCGACCTCGCCGCCGAGCGCTCCGACGACGCCCTTCGGCGCCTCGCCCGCCACCTCGCGGTGCTCAGCTACGAATTGACCCGGCGTGCCGGCGCTCCCGCCGACGACACCGCCCGAAGCGTGTGCCTGCTGCTCGCGTCCATCGCCCCCTCACCCGCCGAAGCCCGCTGGCTCCGCGCGCTCGCCGGCACGTTCGACCGCGACGTCCTCGGCGCCGTCTACGAACCCCCCGGCACCGGTCCCAGCCGCGACGAAGCCGCCCTCGACGCCGCCACCGTCCTTGGCCTCGCCCGCACCGGCCAGGGTCGACGCGCCCAGCGCCTGCTCGACAAGCCCGGCGTCGCCGACCTGCTCCAGCGCCACGAACGCATCCTCAGCCCAGCCGGCCTCGGCGGCGAACTCGACCGCCTCCGCCGCACCATCGCCGACTGGCCCACGTGCCCCCAGTGCCGCGGCAAGCGCGTCATCGTCAAGCTCGACAACAACGGCCGACTCGCCGGAGTCATCCTCTGCGACACCTGCGCCGGCCTGCCCGGTCCCGCCACCACGCTCTCCGAACTGGTCCGCCAACTGCGGCTCGAGGCCATCCTGCTCTCGGGCGTGCAGCGCTCGTGGTCCGGCCAGATCCTCATCGACGCCGGCGCCCCGCTGCGCGAGCTCGACCCCGCCGAACTCGCCCCGCGCCTTGGCATCGACCCGCTCAAGCCGCTCTGGCGCGACGGCGTCTGGACCGCCCCCCCCGGCGCTCCCGCTCCCGCTGCCCCAACCCCGCCCGCCGCCGACCCCGCACCGACCCAGCCACCGGTCGAGCGCTGACGTCCCTACCTTTGCAGCCCTCGCGGCCACCAGCGCCGCTCGCGCGGAAGGAACTCTCAGCCATGGCCGATCAGCCGACCCCCGCTCCCGCCTCCACCACGCCCGCCGCCGCCGCACCCGCCCCCGGCGCCGGCAAGCCCACCGTCACCTTTGACGAGTTCGCCAAGATCGACCTGCGCGTCGCCCGCGTCGTCAAGGCCGAGGACCACCCCAAGGCCGACAAGCTCTTCCGCCTCCAGCTCGACGACGGCTCCGGCACACCCCGCCAGATCTGCGCCGGCATCCGCGGCCACTACACCGCCGACCAGCTCGTCGGCAAGCTCATCGTCATCGTCGCCAACCTCGCCCCCCGCGTCATCCGCGGTGAGGAATCCCGCGGCATGCTCCTCGCCGCCAGCGATGTCCCCAAGGACGCCGCCGACGCCGGCGCCGAGCGCCACGTCATCGTCCTCTCACCCGCCGGCGACATTCCCCCCGGCTCGATCGTCTCCTGATTCCCGCGCGGGCACGTCAGCGCCCGCCCGGCTCACCAGGCCCGCCCCGTCCCGGCGGTGGCGGCGGCCCATCTCGCCCCGGCCCGTCGCGCCCCGGACCATCCGGCCCCGGTCCATCGCGAGGAGGCTTGCCCGGCCTGCGGGCCCGCTCCAGAGCATCCTCGACCGCGCGCGAGATGAACTCGCCCCGACGCGCATTCTGGTGGTCCAGCTCTTCGCGCAGCGACGCCGCCCGGTTCGCCAGCCGCTCCACCTCCGACGACAGCCCGGCGATCCGCATGTCGAACTGCCGCTCCGCCGCGGCCTTCAGCTGCGCACGCTGCGCCTCGATCTCCGCGCTGGCCGCCCCGCGCTTCTCCAGCTCCACGATCAACCGCGCCGCTTTCGCACCGTCCACCGCAGCCTTGAACTCCTCCACCCGCGCGCGGAACGCCTCCGGGTTCGACCGCAGCAGGTCCACCAGCGACCGCACCCGCGGCGACTCCACCAGCTGCATGAACTCTCGCTCCGCCGCGTCGCGGTCGTCCTGCTGCAGCCGCTCAAACGCCGCGAACCGCTCCGGCATGATCTGACGCAGCGCATCGCGGATCGCCTGCCGCTCATCCACCGTGATCGGCCCCCCAGGCGGTCCACCCGGCGGTCCGCCCCCGGGACCCCCGCGCGGCTCGCCCATCCCCGCCGGCCCGCCCCCGGGCCCGTCGCGCTCGCCCCGAAGCCCGCGACCGCGGTCACGCAGCCCCAGCCCGCGCCCGCCCGCCGGCCCCGCGGCCGGTCCGCGCCGGCTCTCGTCAAACATCCGCGCCATCACGCCCATGTTCTGGGCCTTGAAGTACTCCCTCACCGCCGCGGTCGACTCGCCGCGCTCGAGCATCGCCTGCGCCTGCTCGATCACCTTCGCCCGCCGCTCCAGATCCGCCCGCATCCGGGCGAGCTCGCGCTTCGCGCGCGCGGCCTCGTCCTCCGGGCTCGGCGCCGAAGCCTCGGGTGGCGCCGGCCCCGTTCCACCCGCGGGCTCGGGCTGTCGCCCGGACCCCAGCATCGCGGCGCCCACGCACCCCGACAGCAGCAGCATCATCCACGCTGAGCGCGTCACAGCGAACCCCCGTCCTCGCCCGCCGGCCGCAGCAACTCGTCACCCATCGCTTCTTCCACCGACCGCAGCGCCACGTTCAGCCCCGCCACGTCTTCGCGCGCCCCGGTGGTGTCGAGCATCTCCGCCAGTTCGTCAAGGTCGGTCGCGATCGCGCTGGCGAGCCGCTCAGAACCGCCCCCGCCGGCCCCGCCGCCCGCGCCGCCCCCGCCGGGCGTGGTCGTCCGCAGCAGCGGCAGCGTCAGACCCACCGCCAGCAGCAGCCCCGCCGCGATCGCGAGCCGTCCCACCCAGCCCACGCGCCGGCCGCGCTCGCGCCCGCCGCGCTGGCCCGGCTCGTGCACGCGACCCGCGCCGGTGATCAGCCCGCGCGTCGCCATGAAGACCCGGTCCTCCAGCGTCGACGACGCCGCCATCCGCTCCCGCGTCGAAAGCGCTTCGAGCCGAGGCGTCAAGTCCCCCGCCGCGCCCCGAACCGGCGCCGTCGCCGCGATCCGCGTCGCCAGCGACGCCGGCATCGCGCCCCGCTCGGCCGCGCCCAGCCGGTCCAGCGCCGCCCCGATGGGCGCGATGTCCGCGGGCAGCGATTCGCTCTGGTCATGCGGCGTGTTCATCGGAACCTCCTGACTTCGCCCCACCAATCCTTGCGTGCACCCGGATGACCGCGGCGCACCATCAACAGGCTTCTACGCGGTCTCGGGCATCCCCCCGGCCTCTTCCAGCATCGCTTTCAGCTTCCGCAGCGCCCGGTGGTGCCGCGCCAAAAGCGTCCCCAGCGGCTCCCCCAGCAGATCGGCGATCTGCCGGAACGAGAGCCCCGCGTGGTGACGCAGTTCGACCACCTCCCGATCGTCCTCCCCCAGCCGCAGCATCGCGTCCCGAAGCCGCTGCAGCTCGCGCGTCTCGGCCCGCTCCGTCCGCACCTCCGGGCCGGCCGGCTCGATGTCGAGCCCCTCGCTCACCCCCGCGTGCCGCTTGAGTCGGCGGGCCTCGTCGCGCACGCGGTTGGTCGCGATCCGAAACAGCCAGGCCTCGAACTTCCCCTGCTCCACGTACCCGCTCCCGTCCCCCGCCCCGATCTTGGTCGCGACCGTCACGAACACCGACTGCGTGATCTCTTCCGCCAGGTCGTCGCGCCCCAGCCGCGAACGGGCCAGCGCGTAGATGCGACGCGCGTACAGGTCGATGATCCGCCGCCACGCCCCGTCGTCGCCGCGTGCGGCGTCCGCGAGCCACTGCGCCAGCTCGAGGGGCGGCCCGTCGCGGAGCCCGTCGTGCGGCTCGCCCTGGGCAAGGCTCGGCTCCATGACCGGCTCGTCCATCCTTCTCCCGTACAACGCCGCCCCGGGGCACCGTATTGCACCCGCCGCCGGGCCGGGAAACCGGCCCCCGCCCCCGCCGATAATCCTCGCCATGACCCGCATCGCCTACACCGTCACCGCCACCCTCCCCGACCAGGCCACCGCCGACGAGTTCGTCGCCTGGCTCGAAGGCGGCCACGTTGACGCGGTCATCGCCGGCGGCGCCCACTCCGCCATGATCATCCGGCTCGACCCTGACCCTGACCCCGACCCCGACCCCGACCCCGACCCCGCCTCCGGCCTCGACCCGCTCCGCCCACGCGTCGAAGTTCGCTACATCTTCTCCACCCGGGCTGACTTTGACCGCTACCTCGCCCAGCACGCGCCGGCCCTTCGCGCTGAAGGCCTCGCCCGGTTCGGCCCACAGCGGGGCATCACCTTCGCCCGCTCCGTCGGCACCATCGTCTGAACCCCGCCCGCCCGGTCACCCGCGGCACCGCGCAACGAAAAAGGGCTCCTGACCTCCCGGTGCAGGAGCCCCTCGCGTATCGCGCTCCGCCGGCGCAAGCCGTCGGGCGCGGCGGGGTCGCCCGAGCCCAAGGGCAACCCCGTCGACTGTGCGTGCCGGATCCCCCGCGTCGGGCGTCGTCCTCCCGCGCAAGGCTCATCCGCGGACCCGGCACGCCGGTGATCCACTCTCCGCCTCGTTATGTCCAGTTCCCCGCCCGCTCTTGCGTCGCCCGCTCGATTTCTCGCACCCGCCGCACAGCCCCTCTCACGCCCGCTTCACGACCCCGCCGGCTTGATCGTCGGGATCACCCGCGGCGTGTCGAACGGCGTCACCTCGACCACCCCGACCTCCCCGATCTTCCCCGGGAACGCCCACAGATGCGGCCCCACCTTGCCCGACGCGTCACCCCCCGGCGCCGCCCGGTCCAGCATCACCAGCACCCCGCGCCCGTCGACCTTCGCGATCAGTACACCCGTGTACGGCGAAAACGTGCGCGACGTGCTCCACCCCACCAGCTCCAGCCCCGGCACGCCCACCTGCGGCGTCAGCGCCTCCCCGACATTGTCCCGCGTCCACTCCTTGAACTTCTCCGGCGTCGTACACGCGACCTCCGGCGTGAACCCCGCGTCCGAGAGCTTCTGGTACAGCTCCCGCGCCTTCCCCCGCCACCCGGCCTCCCCCCCCGTGATCATCAGCGCCACCGCCACCCCGCCGATCACCACGCACGCCGCGGCCAGTGCGATCACCCCGCGGCGCGTCCACCACGCCGTCCGCGCCGCCGTCGCCGCCCCCGCGGTGCGCGCCGCACCGACGCTCGTCGAGGTTGACCCGGCCACGGGGCCGAAAAACGCCTTGAGACGGTCGTTCACCTTGCCCAGGCTCTCGGCTTCCGCCTGCACCCGCGGATCCCGCTCGATCGCCCGCGCAAGCCGCGCCCGACCGTCCGCGTCGAGCGTACCGTCGGCCCAGAGGTCCAAGAGCTCCGCGGAGTCAAAGCCCTGCCCCGACGGGGTCGACCCGCCGCCGGGACCGGTCGGAGGTACGGGGGGAGTGGGGGGAGCAGGGCTCACGCGACACCTCCGTCGCTGGGTCCCGCTCCAGGTCCCAGCAGGTCACGCAGCCGCCGACGGGCCCGCGACACGTGGCTCATCGCCGTGCCCTCGGGAATCTCGATCGAGCGCGCGATCTCGCCGTACGACATGCCCCCGACGACCCGTAGCACCAGGCACACCCGGGCCGTCTCTTCGAGTTCCCCCAGCGCCTGCGCCAGCCCCGCGTCCCCCATGTTCGGTGCGGTCCCGTCAGTCCCCACCGGCGTACGAGCCCCGATCGTGCGCAGCACCCCCGTCCGCCGGCGCTGCCGACGCGACGAGTTCAGCGCGATGTTGCGCACAATCCGGCCCATCCATGCCTCGAGGCTCGTGCCCCGTCGAAAGTCCCCAAGCTTCCCCAGCGCGACCACGGTCGCTTCCTGAACAATGTCGTCTGCGTCCGCTGGATTGCAGCTTACGGCCGCGGCGATCAGCGCCAAGCGGCCCCGCACAGATTGCACCGCAGTCGCGAATTCCGATTCGCTCAGCGGCCGCGCGTCCGGCGGCGTCCCAGTTATCGGCTCACTCGTCATCGTTCTCACCCACGTTCCCAAGTTCGGTGAGAGTGTACCGTTGTGGCAACAACCATGGGCGGCCCATCAGTTCGGGCCCCGCATTCACCCCGCCGACGACCCGCCCACCGCCCCCCCGACCGCCCGCTCGGTCGCCCGCTCGCTCGATCCGCGGGCCGTCGGCACCTGGATCCCCAGTTGCACCAGCGGCCCGTGCGGCTTGCCCGCCTCCACCTTCAGCCGCTCCGCCGCCGCCGCGTCCGTGTACCGGTTGAACACCATCGCCTTCACCGTCGCCGCCAGGCCCCCCAGGCTCGAGAACGTGTGATCCACCGCCGTCGGTTCATACCCGCAGTGCACCATGCACTGCTGGCACGCCAGGTTCCCGCTCGCCCGCCCGTACGTCTCCCACGCCGTCGTCTCCATGAGCTCCTTGAACGTGTCCACGTACCCGTCCTGCAGCAGGTAGCACGGCTTCTGCCAGCCGAAGATGCAGTACGTCGGCAGGCCCCACGGCGTGCACTCGTACTCACGCTTGCCCATCAGAAACTCGAGGAACAGCGGCGACGCGTTGAACCGCCATGTCTTCTTGCGGTTCGACAGCACCATCCGGAAGAAGTCGAACGTCGTTTCACGCTGCCGCATGAACGCCTTCTGGTCCGGCGCCTTGGGGTACGCGTACCCGGGGCTCAGCATGCACCCCTCGACCCCCAGCGCCATCATCTCGTCCAGGAACGCCCGCGTGCTGTTGGGGTCCGCGCCCTCGAACAGCGTCGTGTTCGTGGTCACCCGGAACCCCTTGCTCACCGCGTACCGGATCGCCTCCACCGCCGTCGCGTACGTCCCCTCGCGGCACACGGCGAAGTCGTGGTGCTCCTCCTGCCCGTCCAGGTGCACGCTGAAGGTCAGCCGCTTGTTGGGCGTGAAGATCCCCTCCTCCAGCCGCTGCTTGAGTAGGAGCGCGTTCGTGCACACGTACACGAACTTCCCCCGCGCGATCAGCCCCTCGACGATCTCCTTGATCTGCGGGTGCAGCATCGGCTCCCCGCCCGGGATCGCGACCACCGGGGTCCCGCACTCCTCCGCCGCCGCCCAGCACTGCTCGGGCGTCAGCTGCCGCTTGAGCACGTGGGCCGGGTACTGGATCTTCCCGCAGCCCGCGCACGCCAGGTTGCACCGGAACAGCGGCTCGAGCTGCAGCACCAGCGGGTACCGCTTCCGCCGGCGCAGCTTCTGGCCCAGCACATAGGTCGCCACCGCCCACATCTGCGAGATCGGAACGCCCATCCCTGCTCCTGGTCGTCCGCGCGCGGCGCGGACAGAATTGCGGTCGGCCGACGAACCCTTCGCCCCGTTCCGGGCGTACGCCGACTGGCGATCGGGGACCCCGATCGCACGCCGATCGTACCGCTGCGACCCCGTCGCTACCATCGTCCCAGCGAATGGCCCCCGCCGAGACCCGGACCGACGAGCAGCTCATCGCCGCCTACCGCGAAGGTGAGGGGGGCGCGTTCCCCGTGCTCGTCGAACGACACCACGACGACCTGGTCCGCTTTCTCATGCGTCTGACCGGTAACCGCGCCCTCGCCGAGGACGCCTTTCAGGAATCCTTTCTCCAGGTTCACCTCTCGGCCGCCACCTTTGATGCCACCCGGCGCTTCAAGCCATGGCTTTTTACCATCGCGGCGAACAAGGCACGGGACGCCCTGCGTAGGAGCAATCGCCGCAAGGCCTTGGATCTTTCCGCCCCGGTTGGTGGAGCAAGGTCGGGCGGCTCGAGCGCATCCGACGGCGAGGCACGGACCTACATCGACCTGATGGAGCTCCCGTCCCTTCCCCCCGAGGCTGCTCTCGACGACGCCGAACGCGACAAGCTCGTCCAGCGTGCGCTGGACGAGATGCCCGTATCGCTCCGTGAGATCCTCGTCATGGCCTACTTCCAGCGGATGAGTTACAACCAGCTGGCCGAGGCGCTCAGTATTCCTTTGGGAACCGTCAAGTCGCGGTTGCACGCCGCGGTCGCTTCGTTCGCCAAGAAGTGGTCCGCCGTCGCCGCGTCGTACGTCAAGCCCTGATCCCTTCGTCGCATTCCGTTTCAGCGCTATGACCAACGACCCGACCCCATTCGAAGATGCCGATCTGTCGCTCTTGGAGCCCCTCAGCCCCGACGACGCCGCGGCCCTTGACGCCTACATGTCCGAGAACGGCCGCTCAAGCACCGCGAACGCCCAGCGCGTCGAAGCCGTCGAGGACCTCATCGGCCTGCTCGGCGTCCGTGCCCCGCTCCCGACCGACCCCTCCCTCATCGACGCCACCCTCGCCCGCGTTGCCCGTGCTCGCCGCCTCGGCGCCGCCGAGGCCGTGCTCGCCGAGGCCGACGCCGCCGCCGTGGACGCCCTCGTCGACGTCGGCATGAACCCCGCGGCCCTGCCGGCGGCCCACGCCCGGCGCGGCACCGCCGCCGCCGCGCTGCTCGCCACCCTCGACCACCACGCACAGCCCGCCGCGGCCTCCCGCGCCGCCCTCATCGCCGCCACCATGGCCAAGGTCGACGCGGCCGAATCGACCCGGCGCGACCGCTACCGCCTCGTCCCCGAACTCCCCACCTTCCGGCGACGCATGCAGGTCGGCGACGTCGTCGGCGTCGCCGCGGCCTTGCTCCTGGGCGTCTCGGTCCTCTGGCCCATGCTCAGCGAGTTCCGCGAGCAGGGCCGCCGGGCGGCGTGCGCCTCGAACCTCGCGGGCGTCGGCTCGGCCTTCGGCATGTACGCCGGCGACTACCGCGACTCGCTCCCGCTCGCCTCCCCCTCCCGAGGCGGCGACCCCTGGTGGGACATCGGCAAGCTCCCCGAGCGCTCCAACGCCGCGAACCTCTTCACCCTGGTCCGCACCGGCTATTCCGGCCTCGAGCCCCTCGCCTGCGCCGCCAGCCCCGGTTCGTGCCGCACCCCCGACGCCGTCGCCAAGTCCGGGATGGACTGGCGTTCTTCCGACGACGTCTCCTACAGCTTTCAGATCCTGTTCGGCCGGGCCTCCCAGGCCCGCATGAGCCAGTCCCCCGCCGCCGTGCTCCTGACCGACCGTTCCCCGGTCGTCGTCCGGGCCCTGCGGTCCCAGCCGATCGACCCCTTCGGCAACTCGCTCAACCACGCCGAATCGGGCCAGAACATCCTCACCGCCGACCGCGCGGTCCAGTGGACCCGGTCCCCGGTCCTGCCCTCGGGCGACAACATCTACCTACCCCGGTCCGTCGAGGACCTGATCAACCGCTCCCACTCCCCGACCGCCGCCGAGCCAATCCGGGGGACCGAAACGCCCGAATACCAGGATGTGTTCGTCGGTCCCTGACGCCTCCCCGGGGGTTCCCCCGAGCGCCGGGACAGTTGAAGCGAATCGATAGTCCGCGGGTAGAATCCTCGTATCAGGCGGTGCCCCTCGTTGGGGGTTCGCGGTCAGGCTCGAAACCCTGTCCAGCCGCCGTCACCACTCAACGCCCCGCATTCTCCGGGGCGCTTTCAACGGGAGCATTGCCATGAAGAAGATGTACGCCTCCGCCCTGTTCGCCGCCCTCGCCTCCGTCGCCCTCCTGGGTGGCTGCGGCAACGACAAGTGCGAGAAGTGCAACAAGGACGCCGCCGCCGCCACCAGCGCCGACGCCAAGGCCGATACCGCCGGCGGTTGCTGCAGCAAGGACGCCAAGTCCGGCGAGAAGTCCTGCTCCTCCACCTGCGGCGGCGCCAAGGACGCGAACGCGGCCGCCAAGTCCTGCTCCACCTCCTGCGGTGGCGCCAAGGACGCCAACGCCGCCTCCGCCGCTTGCGGCGCCAAGGACGGCAAGGCCTGCACCAAGGACAAGAGCGAGTGCTGCGGCGCTTCCAAGTGCGCCGGCACCAACACCGGCACCGGCACCAGCAACAACTAAGTTGCCGGTTTCGGACCGCTGAATCCAAATTCCGCCGACGCCCGCCGGACTTTCCGGCGGGCGTTGTCGTTCCCGCCCGCTCCTGCTAGACTTCCCCCGGTGGTGGCGTCGGTTCCGGCCGGTCTTTGGTCGGTTCTCGTGACGCCTGGCTGGTGGACGGCGCGCCCACGGCGTATGGGCGGTAGTTCTGTCCTCCCCCCGAGCAAGCCCAAATGATCGACCTTTCGGATCGCCCATCTCTCGGCCCATATGTCCTGACCCGAGAACTCCCCCCGCGCGGCGACTGCGAGCGCTGGCTCGCCCTGCACGAGGTCGAGCAGACCAGCCATCTCCTCTACCGCTTCCCCATCCGACGCGACAAGCTCGAACGACGCCGCTTCCTCGAAGCCGTCCTCGCCTGCCAGCAGGCCGCCAACCCGCACATCATGCGGATCGACCAGTTCTCCTTCGCCACCGACGGCCGCCCGTGGATCGTCGCCACCTATCCCGGTGACGGCGGCGGCATCATCAACCTCGCCCAGCTCGCCCGCATCAAGGGCGGCCAGTTCGAGCCCGCCGAGGCCCGCCGCGCCGTCATGCAGCTCCTTGACGCTTCCAAGGCCCTCGCCGGCGCCAACGTCGTCCACGGCCCCATCGACGCCCAGCACGTGCTCGTCGACCGTCACGGCAGCCTCAACGTCGAACTCTTCGGCCTCGCCCGCGCCCTCACCGGCCGGGCCGACAGCATCGCGCAGGACCTCGCCGAGCAGGTTCGCTCCATCGTCGCCATCGGCTATCTCCTCGTCACCGGCCTGGTCGCCGAGGAACCCCTCATCCCGCCCTCACGCCTGGTCAAGAACCTCAGCCCCGCGCTCGACCGCTGGCTGCTCGAGGGCCTCGACCCCGCCCGTGGCTACGACACCCCCGCTCAGGCCATCGCCGCCTTGGACCGCGACCCCGCAACGCTCCCTGCCCCCGTGGTCGTCACCCGCGGCTGGTCGGCCCTCCGCCCGCGCAAGACCGCGGCACGCGACGACGTCAGCGCCTGAGCGGTCGCTCACCGCGCCGCCGACGACAGCGTCCCCTCGATCTCGCCGAGCTTCGCCATCTGCTCCGGCGTGAGCGACGCCGCGAAGCGCGCCCGGATCGCCGTCAGGATCTCCCGCGCGTGCGGCAGCGCCGACGCCCGGCGCAGCCCCTCGATCCACGCGTCCGCCCCCGCGCCCGCCGACCCCGCCTCGTCGATCCGGTTCAGCCACAGCAGCGCCACCGTCATCATCGACGCCCGCACCACCGGGTCCACCGAGTTCGGCGATGCGCTGAGCGCCTCCAGCGCCGCGATCGCCCCCGACGGCTGACCCAGGTCCAGCCGCGTCTCCGCCAGCAGCAGCAGCCCCGCCGCGACCGCCGGGTCCGCCCCGGTCGCCGTGCTCGCCCATGACCGGCGCGACGACGGCCCCGTCGCCAGTCGCGACAGCAGCGCCTCGCGCAGCGCCGCGTCCCCCGACGCCCGCGCCGCCGTCAGCAGGTCGTCGCTGTCCAGCGCCGCCGCCACCTGCAGCAGCGCCTCGCGCCGCCCCTCGGGCGTCGGCGCCGGCAGGGCCGCGACCTGCCCAAACGCCGCCGCCGAGGGAGACCACCGCGCCACCGCCCGCGCCGCCAGCGAAAACAGCCCCGCGTCCTGCCCCGCCGCCCCCAGCAGCGCGGGCACGCCCCGCGCATCGGCCGCCAGCCCGTCCGCCGCCGCTCCCTTGAGCGCCGGGTTCCGCAGCATCGCCACCACCCGGGCCCGATCCTCGTCCGCACCCAGCCGCGTCAGCAGCCCGCACCCGCCCGCGCCAAGGTCCGCGTCCGCCATGCGCCGCAGCACCGCCAGCACCCGCGACGCCCCCGCCGGCGACAGCAGGTCCGCGCCAGCCAGGGCCGCCGCGGCGTCCAGCGCCGCCCGCCGGGCCGCCCGCAACGCCGTCGGCGCCCCGCGCGTCCCTTCCTGCGGATCCACCTCCGCCCACTCGAGCACAACCTCCGCCGTCATCCCCGACGGCCACCGCGCCGCCCCGCGCAGCAGCGACGCCGCCACGATCGGGTCCGTCTCCGTCAGCAGGGCCCGGGCCACGCCGTCCGCGGCCCCGTCCGGCCCGAGCGACACCGCCGCGTCCGCGCCCTTGGCGCGAAGGTCGGGCATCGGGTCGCGCAGCAGCGCCAGCGTCCTGGCCGCGACCTTCGGGTCGATCTGCCGCGCGTTCGCCAGCTCGCGGTTGATGAGCTCGACCGCCAGGCGCCGCACTTCCGCCAGTTCGTCCCCCAGCCACGCCGTGAGCAGGCGCGACCGTTCGTCTGCGCTCGTGGCATCGATGTACGACCGGCGGAGCACGTCGACGATCCGGGCCGTGGTCGCCGCGAGCTGGCGAGCGAGCACGTCCGCCCGGTCCGCCTGCGCGATCGCCTGCTCACGCATCCATTCGAGCTCGGCCGACAGCATCGAGCGCGACAGCCACGCCGTCCACGCCGCACAGTCAGCGCCCGTCGTCATCTGCCCTGTGCACCGCACCAGGGCCGCGTGCGCCGCGTCGCGCCGCTCGGCCGATTCCGCCGCGCACAGGGCCCGCACCAGCGCCTGGGCCGACTCACGCGTCCGCACCGCCCCCAGGGCCGAGATGACCCGGGCCTGGTCCGCGTCGTCGACGTCGTTCCCAGCCGCCAGCAGTCCGGCGAGCGCCTCGACCAGCCACGGATCGGTGGATGTCGCCTCGCACGCAGCACTCAGCACCAGCCGCCGGCACTCCGCGTCCGCCTTGGCCCCCAGCAGTTCCAGCACGCGAGCCCTCCCGTCGGGCGTGTCCGCCCGCATCAGGTCCCGGGCCGCCTCGGCCCGCGCCGCCGGTGTCGCGCCCGCGTCCCGCACCGTCGCCAGCGACCGCTCCAGGTCGCGCGACGGCCCGGTCCGCGACGTCATCCGTCCGAGCGGACCCACCTGGCCGCGCCCCAGCGACGATTCGGTAGCCGCTCCGAGCGCAAGCACCCCCGCCGCCGCGATCGCGGCGAATCGGCGAGCCCGCGTCGATGTCGTCCTCCTCTGCGCGTCCATGGCTGATGCGTGAACGTACGCCCCTCCCGTCCTACCCGTCTGGACCTCGCCCGGTTCGCCCCGCGCCCGACAACCGCTGGCCGCACCGCGCGTCACGCCCCGTCGCCCGCCAGCGCCGCCCCGATCGACCGGGCCAGCGCCCCGTGGACGCGCCGACCCGCCTCGCCCGTCCGCGTCGCCAGCCGCTGCGACAGCTCGAGCTCGATCCCCAGGTATCGGTCCGGGCCCAGTTCCGCTCGCAGCGCCGTCGTCAGGCCGTCGTCGGTCCCGCGATACGGCCGGTTGAACCCCACCCGCCACCGACTCCGCTCGCGCTGCAGCCCCCGCCGCCACGCCCGGCAGAACGCCGCCTCCCGCGCCCGGGCCGGGTCGAACAGCAGCCCCACGTGCACGTCCCGACGCTCGCCCCGCAGCACCGGCGTGAACGAGTGCACCCCCACGTGCACGACCACCGCACCGGCCGGCGCGGTCGCAATGGCCCGCGTCACCGCCTCGCGATACGGACGGTAATACTCGCGCAGCACCCGCTCGCGCTCCGTCGCATCCAACCTCAGCGAGTACCGCGAAAACAGCCCGGGGTTGTCCAGCGACCGGTTCAGGTCCACCAAGAGACGCGTCACGTCCGACGCGATCAGCGTCGCCCCGGTCGCCGCGCTGAGCGTCCGCGCGAGCGAAAGCGCCCCGGGATCCCACCCCCGGTGGCACGCCAGCGCCGCCCGCGCCCCGGCGAACGCCGCCCGGTACTCCCGCGGCACGCGGTTCCCGCCGTGCTCGCACGTCAGCAGCAGCACCCGCGGACGGCCATCACGCAACGAACGCCCTCCCCGCTGGCGCGCCCGTCCCGGGCGTCGCGCACGCCGCGAGCTGCCCGTACACCTCGCGCAGCCGCTCGCGAGGCACCTCGGTCCCCGGCGCCGGGTTACCCAACGCCGCGAGAATCCGCCGCGCGAGCGGGCCCCGCTCCAGCAGGCCGGCAAGCGGACCGCTCGCCCCGCCCGAGTCCCCGCACATCCGCCCCAGCTCGTACCACACGTCCTCCGCGCGAGTCCGATCCGCGGATACACCCAGCGCACCCAGATACCCCGCATCCTCGATCACCGCCCGCTCCCCGTCGCGGATGCACGCCAAGAGCGCCCGCTCAAGCGGCTCCACCTCGACCGCCTGCTGACGCTTGAGGTCGACCCACCGCTCCTCGCACAGGGCCCGCGCCGCCCGCACGATCGTCTCGATGATCGCCAGGTCCATCATCGCGCACTCCTGCGCGTCGATCACCCGCACCTCGATCGAATTGCGGCTGAACCGCGCGATCGCCCCGCGCGAGTTGAGCCACTCGTGCTGGAGCACGCCCCCCGGGTCCAGCGGCGCAATGTCGCGGTACACCCCGGCCAGCAGCGAACCCACGTAGTCACGCTTGGTGAACACCCGCTCGGGAATGACCCGCCCCGCCACCGACGGCACGCGCCGCTGGTTCAACCGGTACACCTCCAGCCGGCTGTCGAGCGTCCCCGTCACGCGGCCCTCGACGATCGGCGACGCCGCGCTCAGGGCCGGGATGATCGGCAGCAGCAGCCGCACCGCCGCGTGCAGCCGCCCGAACTCCCCGTCCTCGCGCTCGCTCGCCGGGTCCCCCGGCTCGGCGAACGGCAGGTTCAGGTGCGCACTTTGCAGGTTCGACCACCCGTGCCCGCGGCAGCCGAAAATCCGGTCAAACGCGGCGTACACCTCCGAATACCCGTGCTTCCACAGCGTCATCTCGCGCCCGGGGTCCATCCACGGGTGCATCGCCCCCGGCAGGATCCGCGCGCCCATCGGCGCCAGGGCCGCGTTGGCACGCTCGACGTTCGACGCCATCGCCGCCGCGACGCCCTCGAGCGACGGGGCCGGCTCGGTCGTCTTGAACTCGATCACGTGGGCCGTGAGCTCGTTGCTCCAGCTGATCGGCCCCAGCGCCACCTCGCACGGCTGCGGGTCGTCGCCCTCCTCCGAATCCTCAATGACCTCCGCCCCCGGCATCGCGCTCGCCGTCCGCAGCAGCCGGTCCGCCACCGGCATCACGTCGAGCGTCGCGGCGTCGACGATCATGCACTCGATCTCGACCCCGAAACCCTGAAACAGCGACAGTGCCACGGCAACTCGCCTCCCGGCCCCCTCCGCCCCGCCCGCTTTCAACCACTCAGTCCGCCGGGTGCGCCGGCACGCTCCCCGATCGCCCGCGGGTCGCCGGCGCCCGCACCCCCTCGCGCCGCGCCAGCGTCCGGTGGTGCATCACCGCCATGATCCGCTCGTACAGCCCCTGACGCAGCACCTTGTCCTCGTAGCCCGCGTCGATGCTCGGGTTGTCGTTCACCTCGATGACGTAGCACCGGCCCTTCACCTGCTTGAGGTCCACGCCGTACAGCCCGTCGCCGATCAGGTTCGCCGCCCGCAGGGCCGTCCGCACCACCCGGCGTGGGGCCTGCTCGACCGGGATCGTCTCGACCTTGCCGAACGTTTCCTCGCCCCGCCCGTCGGGGGGGGCGTCGCGGATCTGCCAGTGCCCCTTGGCCATGTGGTACTTGCACACGTACAGCGGCTTGCGGTCCAAGACGCCCACCCGCCAGTCGAACTCGCTGGGCAGCCACCCCTGCGCGATCACCAGGTCGCTCTTCTCGAGCATCTGCTCGAGCTGCGCCCGCAGCTCCACCTCGTTGTTCACCTTCACCACGCCGCGGCTGAAGCTCCCGTCGGGCTGCTTGAGCACGCACGGGAACCCTACCCACAGCGGCACCTCGCTCGCATTGTCCTTGTGCACGATGAGCGTGCGCGGGCAGCCGATCTCCTGGTGCTCGAGCAGCTCCGCCAGGTACACCTTGTTCGTGCACCGCACGATCGACTCGGGGTCGTCGATCACCACGAGCCCCTCCGCGGCCGCTCGGCGCGCAAACCGGTACGTGTGGTGGTTCACCGCCGTCGTCTCGCGGATGAACAGCGCGTCAAACTCCGCCAGGCGGCCGAAGTCGTCCTTGCCGATGAGTTCGGCCCGAAACCCCACGCTCCTGGCCGCACGCACGAACCGCGCGATCGCCTTCGCGTCCGACGGCGGCGTCGGCTCCTCCGGGTTCACCAGGATCGCCAGGTCGAACCGCGGCCCCGTCGGCCGCCCGCGCGTCCGCTGCCGCGTGATGAAGTACTGCGTCACCGCGTCGAGCATGAACAGCCAGTGCTCTTTCGGTATCTCGCTCGCCGGGATCGCCTGCACGCTCGTGAGCTGCCACGCCCGCTCCACCGCGCCCGCCGCGCCCTGCACGTCCGAGCGCATGAACCTCGCCCGCATCAGCGGCGCGGGGAACAGGTTGAACAGCGCCAGCGCCAGCCGCTCGTACCGCTTCGCCAGGTTCCGCCCGAAGTAGATGCTCAGTTCGAACGTGTCCGTCGCGATCCGCTCCAGGCTTCGCTGGATCAGCTCGTCCAGGTCGTCGCTCGCCAGCCGGATCATCGACTGCAGCTTGAGGTCCTGGATCGTCGTGATCGACGGCAGCACCTTGTGCCCCCGGGCCGCGGCCAGCAGCGACACGTAATACCCGAAACTCTGGTAGCGGTAGCTCCGGCACAGGTTGAACACCTTCGCCCCGCGCTGGTCGCTGTACACCGGGTTGGTCAAGTACGACCGCGCCGACACCAGCTCAACCCCCGGCAGGTCCAGCGGCCAGTCGTTCGGGTTGTTCACGACGATGAGCGTGGACATGACGGGCGAGGGTTCAGCCGAGACTCGGGCAGACGATCGTGGGCGTGCGGCGGTGTGCGGTGTGCGGTGTGCGGGTGAAAGAAACGCGAGTGGGGGTGGGGGGTGGGGGGGCGGAGGGGGGACGGGGTGAGGGGGTTACGGCGGGGTCGCGGGCGGGGCTGGCGCAGCCGACCGCTCCCCCGGCTCGATCACGGCGAGCACCGAGTCATACGTGAGAATCCCCAGCAGGATCGAGCAGATCACGCGGTCCACGTCGATCTCGTACTTGGGGGTTTCAAAGTACGGATTCGGCTCGAGCGGGTCGGCCACGAGCACCCGCCGCGCGACCGGGTCATAGCCGCACAGCACCACGAAGTGCCCGGCGGGCTTGCCCCGCACGTCGTCGTCGACGGCTTTGCGCGTGCCGCGCTCGCGCATCGAGCGGTACAGGTACGTGGCGCTCAGGCCGGTGAGGATCGGCGTCCCTCGGGAGAGGTACCGCTCCAGGAGCGTGGGCGTGAGGTCCTCGAAGGCGAGCTTGCCGCCGAGCTCCAGGTAGCGGACGTAACTGCGGATCGCGGTGAGCAGCTTGGGCTTCTTCTTGGCCCGACCCTGGGCGGTGAGCTTGCGGATCATCCCCTCGCTGGAAAGTTCGAACCAGGTCGGGTCGAACACCTGCAGGTTGTAGCTGTAGATGGTGGCCCGGTAGCCGCGCTTGAGGGCGTCGGCCGCGAGGATGGCCGCGAGCGTGCCGCCGTTGTCGAGCCGCTCGATCCGGTCGCACAGTTCGGCGAGATCCACCGTGTCCCCGTACGCCCGGTACACCGCGTGCAGGCACGTGGGCCCGCAGGTGCTCTCGTCGGGCTGCGGCAGGATGTCGAGCTCAACGCGGCCGAGCATTCGGGGAGGATCGTACCGGAGATCCAGAGGGTGAGTGTCATCACCCGCCCCCCCTGGTGCCGCGATTGTTCGAGAGGCAGAAACGCGGTACGCGGAGGCCGCGGAGGCCGAGAAGGCAAGGAACGCTGAGCGAGCACGTTCGCTCAAGGCATCGACAAGACGTGGAGCTGGTCACACCCCGCCGTCTCGACCACCCAATCCCGCTCCGCGTCACTTGCTTCAGTTCTCCGCGACCTCCGCGTACCGCCTTTGGCCATTTCCCGTTTCCAATCAGTGCCCCGACCCGCCCGCCGCGTGCGCGCTGTAGCCAAGCCCGCTCCCCGGCCCCAGGTCGATCCCCAGCTGCATCCACACCAGCAGGAACCCCGTCCACACCACGAAGAACACCACCGAGTACGGGAGCATCAGGCTGATGAGGCTCCCCAGCCCGGCTTCCTTTTTGTACTTCTGCAGCACCACGAGGATGATGAGCAGGTAGCTGTTCAGCGGCGTGATGATGTTCACCACGCTATCGCCGATGCGGTACGACGCGGTCATCAGTTCCGGGCTGATCCCCACGAGCATGAACATCGGGATGAAGATCGGCGCCAGCAGCGCGTACTTGCTCAGCATCCCGCTGATCGCAAAGTCGCCCGCGACCACCAGCAGCACGAACAGCACGATCAGCAGCGGCGTGGGCAGGCTCGCGTCGATCAGCGCGGCCCCGCCCGCGAACGCGAGCATCCGGTCCATCCCCGAGTAGGAGAAGTAGTTGACGAACTGCCCCATGAAGAACGCGATCGCCAGCACCGGCACGATCGTGCGGATGCCGTGGTAGATCGCGTCGATGAAGTCCTTCTGCGTGCGGAACGTCCCCACGACCACGCCGTAGACCATGCCCGGGATCAGGAACAGGAACAGGATCAGCGGCACGATGACCTGCGACCACCGCGCCGCGGCGGGGTCCACCACCCGCGGGCGCACGGGCGTCTCGACCACCACGAGCGGGTCGGTGCTCGCGACGTCGTGGTGGGCGACGAGCGTCTCGGCGCCGTCGGGGGCGATCACGCGGCTGGGACCGCGCGGCTCGCCCGGGGCCGCGGGCGGGGCCTCGACCACCTTGGTCCCGGGCTTGAACACCGTCGCCCCGTGCTCGACGAGCAGGCGCCGATTCGCCAGCGTCGGCTGCCCGTCGCCGTGCAGCGGCGCCCCGGGGATGAGCACCAGGGCGAAGAACGTCCCCAGCACCGCCGCCATCGCCAGCATCGCCGCCGCAAGCCCCTTCTTCTCCAGGCGCGAGACCCCCAGGTCCTGCATCGCCGACGTGTCCTGGCTGTCGAGCTCGCGCTGCTTCATCAGCCGCGGCTCGACGATCCGGTCGGTCACGAACCACCCGGCGAGCATCACGACCACCGCCGAGGCGCTCTTGAAGTACCAGTTGTGCAGGATGATCACCTGCCGGAAGTCCTGGTCGATGATGTGGGCCGCCCGCGTCGCCTCGCCCGCCAGGAACCCGTCCGCCGCCGTCGGGAACAGCCCGCCCCCGAACCCGCCCGCCACCCCCGCGAACGCCGCGGCCAGCCCCGCCACCGGGTGCCGGCCCATCGCCAGGTACAAGGCCGCCGCCAGCGGCGGCAGGATGATGTACCCCGCGTCGCTCGCGACGCTCGCGTTCGCGCCGATGAACACGATCACCGGCGTCAGCAGCCACTTGGGCGTCGCCAGCGCGATCGCCCGCATCAGCGCGCTGAACAGCCCGAACTTCTCGGCCAGCCCGATCCCCAGCATCCCCGTGAACACCAGCCCCAGCGCCGGCAGACCCGTGAAGTTGCGGATCATCGACGAGAGCATCCAGTAGACGCCGTCCCCGGTCATCAGGCTGCGGGGTTCGAGCGGGTCGCCCTTGGGCACCTTCGTCACCACCGTCTTGCCGTTCTCGTCGACCTTGGGCACCATGACCGGCGCCCCGTCCGGGCCCAGCACGGGGGCGCCGTCGGGCCCGACCTGCGCCACCTTCTCGACCCGCAGGCTGAATTCCTGCACCTGCCAGCCCGCGGCCGACGCGATCCCCGACGCCAGCACCACCACCAGCGCCAGGATGGCGAACAGGATCGCCGGCTCGGGAAGCTTGTTCCCGACCCGCTCGATCCACCCCAGCACCCCTCCCGCACCCGACGACTGTGGCGTATCCATGGGACCGAGCATACCGCGCGAACAGCCACCGGCTGCCGGCGCGCACGGTGCCCGTCCGCGCGGTATGCTCCCGGCTGCCCCCGCCTTCCACGCCCGTCGGCCGCGACGCCGGCCCGGCTCACCCCAGGGGGTCACACTTAGGCGCCGCCCACCTCTGCCCCGGGCGCTCCGCCGCACGGGATCCGCCATGGCCTCACCCGCCTCGTCGTCCTCTGCCGACAGCTCCGTCCCGGCCCATATCGCCAACGGCCCGACCTGGCTGGGCCACCCGCGCGGGCTGTTCCTGCTGTTCATGGTCGAGATGTGGGAGCGGTTCAGTTACTACGGCATGCGCGGCCTGCTGGTGCTGTACCTCATCTCCGTGATCCAGATCTCCGAGGTCTCTCCGGGCGCGTACGTCGACCGCCTCGAGTTCGCCGAGCCCGCCAAGCAGCCCGACCCGGCCGGCCCGCTCGCCAAGCCCCCGACCCAGGTCCGGGAACTTGTCGCTCTCGTGGGCGACGCGCCCACCCCCGCCCCGGCCGCCGCGCCCGAAGCCGGCGGGACCAGGCTCGAGATCATCCGGCTCAAGGCCGTCAGCGGCGACCCGGCCAAGCCCGACGAGATGACGTGGGAGCCCGACGACGCGTCCGACGCGCTCCAGGTCGTCATGAGCGTGCCGCAGGGAAGCCGGCCCGGGCCGGTGGCGTACGAGATCCGCAACCCCACCGACCAGACGATCGACCTGCAGGTCCGCCTCGCCCGTGAGACGAGCACCGAGCCGCTGCACTTCCTCGTCAACGACAGTTCCGGCGTCACCAAGCTGGTCGTGAAGCCGACCAGTGCGCTCGGGGCCGACGAGAAGCCCCCGCGCCTGTTCATCACCCCCAGCCCGTACACGACCGGGCGTCACTGGTTCGACACCGAGGCGTACACGCTTTACGGCTGGTACACCGGCATGGTCTACCTGCTGCCGATCCTGGGCGGCCTCATCGCCGACAAGCTCATCGGCACGCACCGCTCCATGGTCGTCGGCGGCCTGCTCATCGCCCTTGGGCACGTGGTGCTCAGCATCTCGGGCATCGGCCCGCTGAGCGTCGGGGCCGAGGGCACGGGGATGACCATCTTCATCTTCGGCCTCGCGCTCATCACCATCGGCACGGCCCACTTCAAGCCGTCGGTGTCGGTGATGGTCGGGCAGCTCTACGGCCGCGACGACCCGCGCCGGGAGAGCGCCTTCAGCATCTTCTACATGGGTATCAACCTGGGCGCGTTCCTGTGCAACATCGTGTGCGGCTTCCTCGCGTACAAGTACGGCTGGCACTGGGGCTTCGGGGCCGCCGCAGTGGGCATGCTCCTGAGCATCGTCATGTACCTGGTCATGCGGCCCAAGTACCTCGCGGGCATCGGTGAGCCGCAGCGCGGCACCGGCGGGGCGGCGCCGCTGTTCCTGCCCATCGGCATCGTGCTCGCCGCCCTGGTGGCCCTGGCGTTCAACGCCGGCCTGCTCGGCGGCGTCGACCGCTTCTTCTCCAACCGCTACGTCTTCATCGCGATCGTCTTCGGCGCGGTCGCCTACGGCCTCGTCAAGATCCTCAGCCAGCGGCCCGGGGACAAGGGGCCGGTCGCGACGATCTTCATCTACATGCTCTTTAACGCGGTGTTCTGGCTCGCCTTCGAACAGGCCGGCTCGAGCCTCAACGTCTTCACCGAGCGCTTCACCAACCGCTCCATCGGGTCCACCGAGATCGCCACGCCCTACTTCCAGTCGATCAACCCGCTGTGCATCATCATCCTCGCCCCCATCCTCGGCCTCTTCTGGGCGGGCCTCGCCAAGCGCAAGAAGTTCGTGCCCCAGCCCGTCAAGATCGGCCTGGGCCTGTTCTTCGTCGGCGTCGGCTACATCGTCATGGTCATCGCCGCCATGAAGCTCGGCGGCTCGGTCGCCAAGGTCGGCATGATCTTCATCGTCGCCACCTACTTCTTCCACACCGTCGGCGAGATCATCCTCTCGCCCACCGGCTTGTCGTACGTCGCCAAGACCGCGCCCAAGGACCAGGTCTCCAGCCTCATGGGCATCTGGTTCATCTCCTCCTTCGTCGCGGGCCTCATGTCCGGCAAGGTCGCGACCCTTGTCGAGCCCATCATGGAGGGCAAGCAGAAGCTCCCCTGGGACCTCGGCGGCGACGGCCAGGCCAACTTCTTCCTCCTCTTTGTCGTGACCTCGATGGCCGCGGCCGTCATCGTGTTCGCCCTGTCCCCGTGGCTCGTGAAGCTGCAGCGCACCCCGCGCGACTGAGCCTTGTTGCTTGTGGATGACCCACGCATGAACCGTCGCACCGCACTCGCCGGGCTCGCGGCATTCGCCGCCGCGGGCTCTGTCGCCCGGGCCCAGAACGTGCCCTCGTCAACCCCCAAGCCCGGGGCCGAACCCAAACCGGGATCCACTCCGCCGGCGGCGCCGGCCCCGTGGTTCACCATCTCGCTCGCGCAGTGGTCGCTCAACCGGGCCCTGTTCGCCAAGACCCTCGACCACCTCGACTTCCCGCGAACGGCGAAGGACCAGTTCGGCATCGACGCCGTCGAGTACGTGAACACCTTCTTCGCCAAGAAGGGCGACGAGGCGTACACGCGCGAGCTGCGAAAGCGGTGCGACGACCTGGGCGTCAAGAGCGTGCTCATCATGTGCGACGGCGAGGGGCACCTGGGCGACCCCGACGAGGCCAAGCGGGCCCAGGCGGTGGAGAACCATCGCAAGTGGCTCGACGCGGCCGCGATCCTCGGGTGCCACTGCATTCGCGTGAACGCCCACAGCGCCGGCACGCGCGAGGAGCAGCAGAAACTCGCCGCGGACGGGCTGCGCCGCCTGTGCGAGCTCGCCGACCCGCTCAACCTCGGCGTGATCATCGAGAACCACGGCGGGCTGTCCTCCGACGGCCAATGGCTCGCCGGCGTGATCACCATGGCCGCGCACAAGCGGGCCGGGACGCTCCCCGACTTCGGCAACTTCAGTCTCGGCGAAGGCAAGACATATGACCGCTACCAGGGGACGGCGGAACTCATGCCGTTCGCCAAGGGCGTCAGCGCCAAGAGCTACGACTTCGACGCGGCCGGCAACGAGACGACCATCGACTTCGCCCGGATGCTGGGGATCGTGAAGGCCGCGGGGTACCGCGGCCGGATCGGGATCGAGTACGAGGGCGCCCGGCTCTCCGAGCCCGACGGGATCAAGGCTACCAAGGCGCTGCTGGAACGGCTTCGCGACAAGGTGTGATAAACGCCGGGTGCCACGATCGGCCGTCCGCGGCCGGTCGTGCAGCGCTGTTGGTCTCTGGTTCGTTGTCGCGCCCGGTGTCTGGGATCACATGTCAACGAGGCTCCGCGCGGGGGGGCGGGGCGCGGTGGGAGGAGCGCGCGGTGATCGCCTGGGATCGAAGCGATCCGGACCTTCGCGGACTCAGGTCCGGCGTCGAGGGGTTCTCGTGCCGGGCCTTGGTGTCTGGTTGCCTGGATGTGGTTCTCGCGGGCGTTGGGTCGGTCTACCGGGGCAACGCGGGCGCGAGCGGCCGCGGGCGCTCGGGCGGAGGGCCCCGGACACCCGGGCAGCGCGGTCTGGGGCCCGCGCTGCCGAACGAAGCGGACGCGAAGGCGCGGGCACCGCGCCCGCGACGGCGGGACTCGACGTGTGACCGACCGGGTGGGTGGAGAGGTCGTGGCGACCTTTGCGGGCTGCGCCCCTCCCGATGTCCACCTTCCCCGTGCACGTCGAACCGTTCCATCGCGGACGCGAAATGTCGCGCCTCTATAGAGGGGCGGGCGCGCACGTTTGCGCGCGCAAAGGCGTCACTGGGAGAAGTGGCAAAGTGGCTAAGTGGCGGAGTGGCAAAGAGATAAAAAATTTTCGGGAAATTGCGGGAGGGCCCGTGGGTGGTACCGCTTTGCGCGCGCAAAGGCGGGAACGGCGCGTTTGTGCGCGCAAAGGCGGCGATGCGGACGGGGTCGGGGGAGGCCGCCATCGGCCCTGAGCGGCCGCTGGCGGGTGCCCGACTGGAACTTCCGAGAGTTTCCTGTTCTACTACCGGCCGGTAGCTGTCCGTCAGGTTGTCCCGACTTCACTTATACGATAAGATGTCAAAGATACAGGTCAAACCGTTTTGCCGAGGGCCGGAATACCGGACGACGGTTTGGATTGCCACCGACGTTGCAGAATCCCTCAAAGAGTATTTGGCCGAGGATCCAGACGGCATCAAGTACGTGAACAAGGTGCACTACTACGCCAAGGGCGGCTTCCACAACTTTGAAGGAGACAAAGAGTCGATCCGCTCAAAAAGTGCAGTGGCACCGGGGATATTCGCTATCCAGCTTCCCGGAAAGCTCTTCCGACTCTATGGATTCTACGAAACGGCGCAGAAAAAGGACTTCATCATTCTCACTACCACGTTCAAGAAAGGCCAGAAGATGCGGGAGAAGGACAGGGACGAGGTGAAGCTAGCTGCCGCAATTCGGGACTCATTGAACTGGGAAAGGGCGGCATCGTGAGTGAAGCACTTGAGGCAATTCGTCGTGCGCTGGCCGATTTCAGCGACACGATCGAGGGCTATGAGACCGCGCTTCGCGAGGACTTTGGACTGCTCATCCTTCGCGCCATTGAGGATCAGGGGATCTCTCAGAAGGTGCTTGCTGACAAAGCTGACGTACCAGAACCCTTTGTGAGTCGACTGGTAAACGCGAAGTCGAATTGCGAACTCCGAACGATCGCGTTAATCATGCACGCGCTGGGCGTCAAGCCCGCATTGGTGCGACGAACAACCACCACTGACCGAATGGAAGACCATGGCAAAGAAAGTCAGGCAGTCAAAAGAAGCATCAAGCTCAGCGATACCTATCCCATCGCTAACTACTCAGCCAACGGTCTCACTGGGACTGGACCCGGAAATCCGCACGGAGTTGTTCGACAACGTAAACGTGTCGGCAAGGGCGGACCTCCCACTGATCGTTTTGTCCTTGTACCAGGAGGTTCCGGGGTTGCCAAATCAGAGATTCGAGATTTTCCGGGGCGCTACATCGGTGCTGCACGTACGACGAATCATCGAAGCATTGGCTAACGCCGTAGAGAAGCACGATCAACGAGAAGCAGAAAAGACCAAGGGGCCCGCGTAGTGGCGCTGTACTGCTTGATCGCGGCGCACTCGATTGGTGCGGGCCGCGGGGCTTCGGGGTTTGGCCGAAGGCCCGGTGCGATGGGTGACGATTGCACGGTGCCGCGTCATTTGCTCCGGACATCACGGTTGTAGAACGACCTCGCCGCCGCGTGCCCATGCCGCATGCAGGCGGTGCGGACAGCCCTTGGGTAGAGCATCGAAGTCCGGTCCGAGCACGGGACTTCGATGGCAGGGTTGGCGTGGTACCCTCGTGCATACCCGGGGGCGGGGCGCCTGGCTTGGGAGCGTGCGCACATGCGGCACTTGGTCTTTCGTGCGGTCGGTCTGGTTGCCCTGGTCGTGGCCCTTGCCGGCCTGAACATCCCCGCGCTAGGGCAGAACCAGATCAAGCCCACGCCGGTGCCCGGGGGCCCGCCCGGGCTGCGCCAGAAGCAGCCGCCGGCGCCGTCGACCTCGGACAAGATCCGCACCCTCCTGATCACCGGCCACAACAATCACAACTGGCAGTACACCTCGCGCGTGCACGCCGACACGCTCGAGGCCACGGGCCGCTTCCAGGTCGACATCACCGACGACCCGGCCACGTTCCTCGCCGACGCGAAGAACCTCGACCCGTACAACCTCTTCGTCGTCGACTACAACGACGGGCACGACCCGAAGCGCTGGGGGCCGGAGGCGGAGAAGAACTTCGAGTCGCGCGTGCGGCTCGGGGCGGGCATCGTGACGATCCACGCCGCGAACAACGCGTTCCCGGAGTGGCCCGAGTGGGGGCGGATGATCGCGCTGGTGTGGCGTGACGGCAAGAGCAACCACGACGCGTTCGGGGAGTTTGAGCTGCAGATCCCCGGCTCGAACGTGATCACGTCGAGGTTCCCCAAGACCGTGAAGGTGACCGACGAGCTGTACTACGGCCTCGTGGGGGTCAGCCGGTACTCGAACCTGGCGCACGCGGTCAGCCCGACGACCGGCAAGGCCGAGACGCTGGTGGCGACGACCGAGTACGCGAACTCGCGCATCTGCAACATCTCGCTGGGGCACGTGTGGGTGAACCAGCCGGCGACCAAGTACACGGTGACGAGCCCGTTCTTCCGCATCCTGCTCGCGCGGTCGTGCGAGTGGGCCGGGGCGAACATGTGGACGCTGCCGTGGGTGTGGCAGGATGTCCGCCGGCACAACACGCTGACGGACGCCGAGAAGGCGGCGGGGTGGACGCTGCTGTTCGACGGGGCGTCGACGACGGGCTGGCGCGGGTTCAAGAACCAGGCGTTCCCGGACAAGGGCTGGTCGGTCAAGGGCGGGGAATTGGTGCACGCCGCGGGCGGCGGCGGCGGGGACATCGTGACCACCGAGCAGTTCGGGGACTTCGAGCTGTCGATCGACTGGAAGGTGGCGCCCGGGGGCAACTCGGGCATCATGTACCGGTGCGCCGAGGACAAGGACTACCCCTGGCAGACCGGCCCCGAGTGCCAGGTGCTCGACGATGAGCGGCACAACGACGGGAAGAACAAGAAGACCTCGGCGGGCTCGCTGTACGACGTGGTGGCGCCGCCGTTGGACGTCGTCCGCCCCGCGGGCGAGTGGAACACGGCCCGGATCGTGGCCAGGGGCACGAAGATCGAGCACTGGCTCAACGGGTTCAAGGTCGTCGACATCGACCTGGCGTCGGACGACTTCAAGAAGGCCAAGGCCGAGAGCAAGTGGAAGGACGCGGCGGACTACGCGTCCAAGGCGTCGGGGCACATCGCCCTGCAGGACCACGGCGACGAGGTGCGGTTCCGGAACATCAAGATCCGCAAGCTTCCGTAAGCGGTGACGGAGCCGCACGCCGGCGACGGAGCGCGGTCGTTGCGCCCCGGGGCCACCGTTCGATACACTGCGACCCTGATGCTGCCCTTCCTCGTCGTCGACGACGCTCACCCGCGGCTCGGCCCGCTCACCGACCTCCGGCCCGCGTTCGACGTCCGGACCGGGGCTCTGACGACGCTCGAGCGGTTGGAGCGGACGCTTGGCGGGCCGGCCGCGGGGTTGTGCGTGCCAGCTGCGCTGGCGGAGCTTGTCCGCGAGACGCACGGCGTCGCAGTGAACACAGCGCCGGCGGTGCCCGCGTCGGCGGACCGTGTGCTGGTCGTGAACGGCCGCTGGGTCGTGCCCGACGCCCGGGCGGTGGTGGGCCTGGCGCCGGGAGCGGTGCTCGTGGAGGCGGGCTCGGGCGAGCCGGTGGCGGGCACTCTGCCGGTCGCGGCGGCGACGGCGCTTATGGGCGATCCGCGGGCGCTGCTGGACGCGGTCGCGGCCGCTGGCGCGACGCGGCAGTCGACGGCCGCGGCTGTTCTGCTCGACCGTCCCTGGCGGGTGCGGACGTTCCGCGACGGGGCGATCGACGCCGATCTCGAATTGCTCGTGGGGACGGCGTCGCGGGCGTCTCGCCCGGGGGTGACGATCATCGGGGATCCGGCGAACGTGCGCCTGCACCCGGACGCGACGATATCGCCGACCGCGGTGATCGACGTCGAGAAGGGACGTGTGGTGGTGGACGCGGGCGCGACGATCCGGCCCGGGGCGATCGTCGTGGGCCCGGCGTGCGTCGGACGCAACTCGACGGTGCTGGAGCGGACGCTGGTGAAGGCGCACACGGCGATCGGGCCCTGGTGCAAGGTGGCGGGGGAAGTGGGGGGCACGATCTTCCAGGGGTTCGCGAACAAGGCCCACGACGGGCACCTGGGGGACGCGTGGATCGGGGAGTGGGCGAACCTGGGCGCGGGGACGACGAACTCCAACCTCTTGAACACATACGCCGAGATCGTCGCGAGGTCCGGCACGAACGCGCCCAGCGAGCGGACGGGCGAGACGTTCCTGGGTCCGGTGATCGGGGATCACGCCAAGTTCGCGATCTGCACGCGGCTGATGGCGGGCTCGGTGGTGGGCACCGGGGTGATGTGGGCCGCGAGCGCCCCGGTCTCGGGCCCGGTGGAGGCGTTCAGCTGGGTGACCGACGACGGCAAGCGCCGGTACCGCCTGGACAAGTTCGTTGAGGTGGCGCGGGCGGTGATGGCGCGACGGAAGATGGAGCCGACGGCGGCGTATCTGCGGCGGCTGGGGGAGCTGCACGCGGCGGGGGTGCAGGCGTGAGTGAGCCCACGTAGGATGAGGCATGACCCGCGCGGAGATCCTGAGCACGCTGTCCGCCGCCATGCCGGAACTCCGGTCCCGGTATGGTGTCGACGGCCTGTCGATCTTCGGCTCCGTGGCCCGCGACGAGCACGACTCGCAGAGTGACGTCGACGTGCTCGTGACGTTTTCCCGCCCGGTCTCGCTGTTTGGTCTCGCATCGCTTCGACTCCGCCTCGTGGAGATCCTCGGACGGGAAGTTGACTTGGGCACGCCGAATTCGCTCCGCCCCTTCGTGCGCGAGCGGGTGATGCACGAGGCGTTGCGTGTCGCATAGGCACTGGCAAGACCGAGTGCGGGACATGCTCGCGGCGATCGAAGAGATCGAGCAGTTCGCTCGCGGCATGAACGCAGCGGCCCTGGCGGCAGACGTCAAAACGCTGCGAGCGGTCATGGCGAACTTCGCGATCATCGGCGAGGCGGCTCGCCATGTTCCCGATGACGTTGCCGCACGATTTCCCGACGTGCCGTGGCGGCAGATGCGCGACATGCGGAACTGGGTCGTGCACGTCTACTTCTCCGTCGATCCGGACATCATCCTCACGACCATCCGCACCGACCTTCCCGAGACCGCGCGGGCGCTGCGGCGCATGCTCGACTGATCAGCCCATGCCGACCCTCTACCTCATTGACGGCTACGCCCAGTTCTTCCGGGCGTACCACGCGCTGCGGACGCCGATGACGTCGCCGGTGACGAAGGAGCCGACGAACATGTCGTTCGGGTTCCTGGGCATGCTGCTGAAACTGCTGCGCGGGCAGGAGCCGGCGATGCTGGCCGCGGGCGGACCGCCGGACTACCTGGCGGTCGTGATCGACGTGTCGGGGGACAAGGAGACGTTCCGGTCGGAGCTGTACCCGGAGTACAAGGCGAACCGGCAGGAGCCGCCGGACGACCTGTTTCCGCAGGTGGAGCGGTGCCTGGCGGCGCTGCGGGATGTGGGCGTGCCGGTGATCGGCGCGGCGGGGTTCGAGGCGGACGACGCGATCGCGGCCCTGGTCGACCAGCTGGGGCGGGCGCACCCCGAGCTCACGGTCCGGATCATCTCGAAGGACAAGGACCTCAAGCAGCTGCTGCGTGCAGGGGGAGTGGGGGGGGCGGGGGGGGCCGGCGGGCCCGGTGCGGCGGGCGCGGTGGAGATGTACGACATCCACACGGACGTGCTGACCACGGTGGAGTCGCTCAAGGCCGACACGGGGCTGGCGCCGGGGCAGGTCGTCGACATGCTCGCGCTCATGGGCGACACGGTGGACAACGTGCCGGGGGTCGAGGGCGTCGGGCCCAAGACGGCGGCGGAGTTGATTACGCGGTACTCGAGCCTCGACAACCTCATCGCGCACGCGGGGGAGATCCCGGGCAAGCGCGGCGAGCGGCTGCGCGAGGCGATTCCGCGGCTGGCGCTGAGCAAGCGGCTGGTCACGCTGCGGCCCGACACGCCGGTGTCGCTGGACCTGGAGGCGGCCCGCGTGAAGGGGCTGAAGCTCGACCGGCTCATTCCCGTGTTCAAGGAGCTGGGGTTCAACCGGTATCAGGACGAGACGCGGGCGCTGCTGGGGCAGGCGCCGGTGATGCCGGCGTCGACGGGTGAGCACGGGGCGGGGGCGCCCGCGGCTGCGCCGGCGCCCGCGGGCGCGAAGCCCGCGTCGCGTTCGAGCAAGGCCGCGGCGAGCGGGCCGGTGGGGGGCGGGCTCTTTGACCATCTCGCGCCCGAGGCGTCCGGAGCGGGCGCGGCGACGCTGGTGTCGTCGCGCCCGCACAACCCGAACTACCGCACGATCCGAACGGCGCGGGAGTTGAGCGACCTGATCGCGACGCTCGCGGCGGCGCCGATCTTCGCGATCGACACCGAGACGACGGGTGTCTCGCCGCTGCGGTGCGAGCTGTGCGGGATTTCCGTGTCGGTGACGCCGGACTCGGGGTATTACATCCCGGTGCGGTGCACGGCCGCGGGCGTGGAGCCGGAGGATCACCTGTCGGCGTGCGAGACGCTCGACGCGCTGCGTCCGATTCTCGAGGATGCGACCAGGCCCAAGTGCGGGCACAACCTCAAGTTCGACATGCTCGTGCTGCGGGCGGCGCAGGACGGCTCGGTCCACATGCGGGGCGGCACGGGGCCGGGCGGGTTTGACTCGATGATCGCGTCGTACCTGATCGACGCCTCGAGGTCGAGCCACGGGCTGGATTCGCTGGCGCTGGCGCTGCTCAACCACACGAACATTCCGATCAGCGAGCTCATCGGGACGGGTTCGGGGGGGACGAAGCAGCGGACGTTTGACACCGTGGACCTGGCGCTGGCGACGCAGTACGCCGCGGAGGACGCGGACGTGTCGCTGCGGCTGCGCGAGACGATGCTGCCGCAGTTGCGGGCGATGGATTTGATGGAGCTGTTCGAGAAGGTCGAGATGCCGGTGGTGGATGTGCTGGCGGAACTTGAGTACAACGGCATCCTCGTCGACCCGGCGGAACTGGACCGCCAGCGTGACCGGCTGTCGGCGCAGATCGCGGAACTGCGACGGAAGATCGACGACGCGGCCGACGCGGCGCTCGGGCGGACGTTCAACCCCGACAGCCCGAAGCAGCTGGCGTCGGCGCTGTTCAACAAGCCGTCGGACCCGGCCGAGCCGGGCCTGGGGATCAAGCCGCCCAAGCGGACCAAGACGGGATTCTCGACGGATTCGGAGACGCTGGAACTGCTGACGCAGGACGCGAGCGTGACGACGCCGATCCCGCAGTTGATCCTCGACTACCGCCAATTGACCAAGCTCGTGTCCACGTACCTCGTGAGCCTGAAGGAAGAGATCAACCCGCGAACGGGGCGCATTCACGCGAGCTTCAACCAGACCGTGGCCGCGACGGGGCGGCTGAGCTCGAGCGACCCGAACCTGCAGAACATCCCGATCCGCACGGACGTGGGGCGGGAGATCCGCAAGGCGTTCATCGCGCCGCCGGGGCACGTGCTCATCGCGGCGGACTACTCGCAGATCGAGCTGCGGCTGCTGGCGCACCTGTCGAAGGACCCGGCCCTGACCGAGGCGTTCCTGCGGGACGAGGACATCCACACGGCGGTGGCGGCCCAGATCCACCACGTGCCGCTCGAGCAGGTGACGCGCGAGCAGCGGTCTGGGGCGAAGATGGTGAACTTCGGGATCGTGTACGGCATCACGTCGTACGGTCTGGCGCGCCGGCTGGGCATCCACGAGAAGGAAGCGGCCCAGATCATCGACGCGTACAAGCGGCGGTTCGCGGGGATCACGACGTTCCTGCAGGAGTGCATCGAGCAGGCCCGGCGGTTCGGGTACGTCGAGACGATGTTTAAGCGGCGGCGGCCCATTCCCGACATCCACTCGAACAACCCGTCGCGCCGGTCGTTCGCGGAGCGGACGGCGATCAACTCGGTCGTGCAGGGGTCGGCGGCGGACCTCATCAAGGCCGCGATGGTCGACCTGCACGGGCGGATCACCGGCGGCTCGGCCCCGCGCGGGCTGCGGATGCTGCTGCAGATCCACGACGAACTCGTGTTCGAGTGCCCGGCGGTCACGGCCCAGGAGGCCCGCGTGCTGGTGGTCGAGCGGATGGAGAAGGCGATGACGCTGAGCGTGCCGCTCAAGGTCGACTCGTCGATCGCGGACAACTGGTTCGAGGGGAAGTAGACCCTCTCGACGGCCCCGTGCCGCCGGCGCCGGTCCGCCGGTGGCCCCTGCGGAAATCTCGGTCATGGTGCGCCAAACCCCCGGTTCGGCGGCGTTTGGGTGTGTCGGCGGCCCCTCGCGGCCGCCAGCAATGCTCGAACCACCCGGAGGAACTCATGCTTCAGCGCCCGACCGTCGCCGCGTTCTCGTTTGGCGTGCTTGGCCTTGTCGCCGCGTCGCTGCTGGCGCAGCCGGAGGGGCAGATGCCCATCCCGACGAAGGGTGGCGATCCTGTGGCGGCGCCGTCCCGCACGCCGAGGCGCTCTGCGCTCCCCAGTCAGGACCCGCTCGCCGCGCCGCAGGTCGAGCGGCGCCCGGACGTGCTGGGGCTCGATGAGCGCATCACGATCGACTTCAAGGGCGGGTCGCTGACGCAGTACGTGGACGCCGTGCGGGCCGCGGCGGCACCGAAGGCGGTGAACATCGTCGTGCCGGCCGAGGTCCTGAACCTGCAACTCCCCGCGATCCGGCTGCAGAACGCGACGCTGTGGACGGCGTGGTCGGCGATCGAGCCGGCGATCCGAGCGCAGCCGGTGAACGTGAACGTCGAGGTCGGGCCGATGTCGGACCGGCCCGGGGCGGGCTCGAGCATCGACGCGGTGCAGATGTTCGTCTCGCGGCGTTCGTCGCCGCTGGAGAGTGTGGCCGAGCGATCGATCGAGCAGGTAGACATCTTTTCCATCGCGGACCTGGTCGAGCCGAACGTGCGCACGGGCACGGCGCTGATGAAGGTCGAGGACGTGCTGTCGGCGATCGAGACGGCGGCGACGGTCGCGGGCGAAGCCAAGCAGGCCATGCCGCGGCTGACGTTTCACCCCGCGTCGGGGACGCTCATTTCTCGCGGCGGTCCGGGCGCGAACAACCTTGTGCGGCAGGTGATCGAGACGGTTCGCACGAACGCCGCGGGACGGGCGGAGCAGATGGAACGAGCGAAGCTTGCGCAGGACACGTTCGAGCAGCGCGTGGCGCAGGCGAAGGCCGAGTTTGATTCGGCGCGGGCGGCGTTCGACGCGGCGCAGCGCCAGGTGCAGGAAGCGGAAAAGGTGATGGCGACCGGCGGCATGTCGAAGGCCGACTTCGACGTCTTCCGTGACCGGGCCGAAAACGCCGCACGCTTTGCCCAGCAGCAGCAGCAGCGGTACGAGTGGCTGGGCGCCGCGGGCGTCGCGAGCGTGCAGGCGGAGCTTCGGTTGCGGGGCGCCAGCGCGGACCTCGAGGCCCGCGTGGCGCAGCTCGAACGCGAGGTGAGTGCGCTGAAGAACTTCCTGGGGACGGCCCGTTCGGCGCCGAGCCTGGGGCGGTAACGGCGAATAATCCCTTCGTGCGAGCCTTCGCGCTCAACGTGACCCTCTCCCCGCCCACGCCCGGGCCTCGAGTCGCCGCCGGCGCCCGCGCGTCCGGCGGCGATGGCGTCGCCGCGGGTTTGCGGCGGGGGGACCACGCGGCCCTGGACGAGTTCTACCGGGACTGGTTTGAGCGGGCGGTGGCGCTGGTCGCGGCCCGCACGGGGCGAGACGAGGCGTTCTGTCTTGACAGCGTGCAGGACGCGTTTGTTCGGCTTGTCGGGCGGGGCCCGCCGTCGTGGGCCGATTCGCGCGAGGCGCTGGACGCGTGGTTCGTGCGCGTGGTGCACACCTCGGCGCTGGACCGGCTGCGGGCCGATTCGCGCCGGGCGATGCGGGACCGCGGGGTGCATGTGCGGGGGGGCGAGGCCGCCCGGCCCGCGGACGCCGCGGCCCTTGCGGAGACGGTGCGGAGGCTCGAAGCGATGGTCGCGGAGCTGGAACGCACCGAGTACGCGATGCTGCGGGCGCGCGCCGACGCGGGGCTGGGGCTGGCGCAGATCGGCACGGCGCTGGGACTGACCGTGGGCGCGGTGCACGGACGGTTGCGCCGGATCGCCGCCCGGCTGGGCGCCGCGGCACAGAACGACCGCCGCCCGAGAAGAGAGGACCGATGACCATGCATCGCAGCGGTGAGGAGCGGCCCGGCATGTTGAGCCCTGACGGCCGGCGTCGGCGGGACGAGATGCTTGTTGACCTGCATGCCCGGCTGGACCGGCGTGTGGCGCGTCGGCGGGCCGTGGGGGCGGCGGGCGGGACCGGGGTGCTGGCCATGCTCGCGGTCGCGTGGGCGTGGATCGCTGCACCGGCGCCGAATCCGGCGCCCGGGCCGAGACCCGTGGCCACGACGAGCGCGGCCCGGGGGAACCCGGCGCCCGAGGCCGCGGCACCGGTGTTGGCGGCGCCGTCGATCGAGCCGGCGTCGGCTCCGCGGATCATCACGGTGGTCGCTTCGGATCCGGACGTGGTCCGCCGGCTTTCGTCGGGCGTGGCGGCGCCGGGGTTGATTTCGATCCTCACCGACGACGCCCTGCAGCACGAACTGGCGGCGGCGGGCTATGACCCTGGCCTGGTCACCATCGACGGACGCACGCAGGTCGTCGCGGCCCTGGGAGCGGGGCCGACGCGGCAGTAGCGCGTCCGGGCGGGAATACACTCGGGCGTGCTCATCGGCGCGCTGCAGGTGATCGCGGAGATCGAGCCCACGGCGACGCAGTTCCGCCGCGCGGTCGGATTGTTGCTGGTGCTCGTGCTCACGCTGGTGTTGTTTGGCCTGCTGCTGGTGGCGCTGAACCGGGCGGGCATGCGAAGGTTTCGCGGCGAGAAGCCGCAGAAGCGCGTCGCGCGATCCGGATCGCGCAGCAAGGTGGATGCGTGGTCCGAGGCGGGCCGGCGCGTCGCGCTCGACGATGGTCCGGACGTTCCGCGCGAGCCGCCCGAGCAGCCCGGGCCCACGCGGGGGTTTCATGAGTAACGGCGCGGCAGCGAATACGGGCGACCCGTCGTCACGCGGCGTGGCGCTGGTGACGGGGGCCGTCAAGCGGGTCGGCCTGGCGACCGCCTTGGCGCTTGCGCGGGCGGGAATGGACCTGATCATCACGTATCGGTCGAGCGCTCGCGAGGCGGAAGACGCCGCGGGGGCGTTGGGGGCGCTGGGGGCTGCGGTGCGGGTCATTGAACTGGACCTGGATGACCTGGCGGCGGTGGAGCGCGTGGGATCGGCGCTCGCGTCGGACCTGGCGCGGGCCGGGCGCGCGCTGGACGTGCTCGTGCACAACGCGTCGATCTACGGCCCGACGCCGCTGGCGAGCGTGACGGCGGAGGAGGCGCTGCGGCACTACCGCGTGAACGCGCTGGCGCCGCTGCTGCTGACGCGGCACCTGGCGGCTGCACTTGGGCGCTCGACCCGTCCGGGCGGGGGCGCGGTGGTGGCGATGGCGGATATACATGCGATGGGGGAGCACGGGCTGCCGCGGCGGGACTTCAGCGCGTACGCGATGAGCAAGGCGGCGCTGGTGGAACTGGTGCGGACGCTGGCGCGGGACCTGGCGCCGCGGGTGCGGGTGAACGCGGTGGCGCCGGGGGTGGTCGCGTGGCCGGACGAGGGGCACGAGTCGGACGCGGAGGCGCAGCAGGCGTACCTCAAGCGAGTGCCGCTGGGTCGCGCGGGGACGCCCGAGGACGCGGCGGAGGCGGTGCGGTGGCTGGCGCTGGACGCGTCGTATGTGACGGGGGAGGTGGTGCGCTTGGATGGGGGAAGGAATCTGGCGTAGGTGAAAAACACCGCCGTCCTCGACGGGGCGTCGAGGACGGCGGTGGATTGATAGGTTGGTGCCCCTGGCAGCACCGTCCGCGGCGGGGCGCCGGGGAGGTTGGTGACGCCCGATGTCGGGTTACTTGATGAACAGCATTTCGTGGTAGGTGGGGATGGGCCAGAGGTCGGAGGCGACCTTGGTTTCGAGTTCGTCAGCCGCGGCCCGCAGGTCGGCCATGGCGGGGCGCAGGGTCGACTTGATCTGCTTGGCGTGGTCGAGCATGTCGGGGGTGTGGGCGTGGGCGGCCTTCTCGACGGCGTCGATGGCGTGGCGGAAGCGGGTGACGAGGTCGGTGAAGTCCTCGAGCTCGCCGCGGAGGTCTTCGCAGTCGACGTCGGCGGCCTGGGTGGCGGCGACGGTTTCGGCGAGGACGGTCTGGTGGTGGAGGGCGGCGGGCAGGATGCGGGTGCGGGCCATGGTGACCATGGTCTCGGCCTCGATGGTGACTTCCTTAATGAACTTCTCGATGAAGATGTTGGCGCGGCTCTCGACCTCGGCGCGGGTGAGGACCTTGTAGCGGGTGAAGAGCTCGACGCACTTGCGCGAGCGCAGGGCGGGGATGGCCTCGACGGTGTCGCGGAAGTTGGGCAGGCCGCGGCTGGCGGCCTCGGCGTGCCATTCCTTGGTGTAGCCGTCGCCGTTGAAGATGACGCGCTTGTGCTGCTTGATGATCTTGGGGAGCACGCTCCTGACGGCGGCCTGGAGGCGGCCGGGCTCGACGGGGCGGTTCTTGCCGACGGCCTTCTCGAGCAGGCCGGCGATGAAGTCGAGGCTCTCGGCGACCATGGTGTTGAGGACGGTGTTGGGCCAGGCGGAGGCCTGGCTGGAGCCGACGGCGCGGAACTCGAACTTGTTGCCGGTGAAGGCGAAGGGGCTGGTGCGGTTGCGGTCGCCGGCGTGGCGGGGGAGCATGGGGAAGGTGCGTGCGCCCAGGTCGAGCTGGCCGCCCTTGAGGGTGCGCTTGGGGGTGCCGGTCTCGAGCTGCTCGATGAGGTCGGTGAGCATGTCGCCCAGGAAGATGGAGATGATCGCGGGCGGGGCCTCGTTGGCGCCCAGGCGATGGTCGTTGGCGGCCGAGGCGATCGAGGCGCGGAGGACGTCGGCGTAGAGGTCGACGGCGCGGATGACGGCGACGAGGAAGACCATGAACTGCATGTTCGTGTGGGTGTCGTCGCGCGGGTCGAGGAGGTTGACGCCGGTGTCGGTCGTCATGGACCAGTTGTTGTGCTTGCCCGAGCCGTTGATGCCGGCGAAGGGCTTCTCGTGCATGAGGCACGCCAGGCCGTAGCGCGGGGCCACGCGCCGAAGCGTCTCCATGACGAGCATCTGGTGGTCGCAGGCGACGTTGGCGAGCTCGAAGAGTGGGGCGAGCTCGAACTGTCCCGGCGCGACCTCGTTGTGCCGGGTCTTGACGGGGACGCCCAGGCGGTAGAGCTCGGCCTCGACCTCGGACATGAACGCCAGGACGCGCGGGGGGATGGAGCCGAAGTAGTGGTCCTCGAGCTGCTGGCCCTTGGGGGGCCTGGCGCCGAAGAGGGTGCGCCCGCAGGTGACCAGGTCGGGGCGGTTGAAGTACATGGACCGGTCGACGAGGAAGTACTCCTGCTCGGGGCCCAGGGTGGTGAGGACGCGGTTGACGCCGGCGTCGGTGCCGAAGATGCGGAGGATGCGCATGGCCTGCTCGCCCAGGGCCTCGATGGAGCGGAGCAGGGGGGTCTTCTTGTCGAGGGCCTCGCCGTTGTAGCTGACGAAGGCGGTGGGGATGCAGAGGGTGACGTTGTTCTCGCCGCGGACGAGGAAGGCGGGGCTGGTGGGGTCCCAGGCGGTGTAGCCGCGGGCCTCGAAGGTGGCGCGGAGGCCGCCGGAGGGGAAGCTGGAGGCGTCGGGCTCACCCTGGACGAGGGCGGAGCCGCCGAGCTCGAAGACGACGCCGCCGTGGCCGTCGGGGGAGACGAACGAGTCGTGCTTCTCGGCGGTGAGGCCGGTGAGGGGCTGGAACCAGTGGGTGTAGTGGGTAGCGCCGTTCTCGATGGCCCAGTCCTTCATGGCGGTGGCGACGATGTCGGCGAGCTGGCTGTCGAGGCGTTCGCCGGCCTGGATGGTGCGCATGAGGCGCTTGAAGGCGTCCTTGGGGAGGCGCTGGCGCATGACGCGCTCGCTGAAGACGTCGGCGCCGTAGTTGATGTCGATCTTGCCCTCGTTGGGATCGCCGGAGCCGTCGCGCTGGCCCCACGCGGTGGCGGCGGCGATGGCGTCGCGGCGCGCGTGGCCGTTGGCCGACGGCGCGTAGGCGGGAACGGGGGGAGTGGTCGGGGATGACATTGGGCGTTGCGTCCTTTCGATCGCTCGCCGCGGCCTGCGTCGGCCGAGCGGCGGCGAGTGGCGGTCGGGGGTCACTTGGGCGGGGCCGGGCGGCCCCGGGTGGGGGTCACACTGCGGAAGTCCGCCCACGGGTCGGGCGGGGAACACGTGAGGAGAGGTCGATTGTTGCGGGGCGGGCGGCGTTGGCAACGAGTGCAGGCGTAGCGCGGGCCTGTCGGTTGCGCGGCCCGGGGCGTCAGCGTTGCTGGCGTTGTTGCAGGGCGCCGGCGAGGGAGCGGGTGAACTGGCCGGCGGCCGCGATGGGGCTTTCGCCCCCTGCGGCCGCGTGACCCATCCTTTCAACGAGGGCGGAACCGACGATGACGGCGTCGGCGAAGCCGGCGACGTCCGCGGCGTGCTGAGGGGTGGAGACGCCGAACCCGCAGGCGATGGGCAGGTCGGTGAGGGCGCGGATGCTGTCGGCGATCGTGCGCACGGGCGTCCCCGAGGGGGCCGCAGAACCGTCCGGGGACGTCCCGGTGATGCCGACCCGCGCGAGCAGGTAGACGAATCCGGTGCTGCGGCGGGCGATGATAGCGAGGCGATCCGGGGCGGTGGTGGGGGCGACGAGCAGGGCCAGGGCCAGGCCGCGGGCCCGGCAGGCGGCGGCGAGATCGTCCGATTCGTCCGCGGGGAGGTCGGGGACGATGAGGCCGTCGAAGCCGGCGTCGCGGCAGCGGTCGAGGAAGGCGTGACCGGACGTCCCGCCGGAGCGGCACACGATCGAAACGCTCACCATGGCGACCAGGCCGAGGGTGACGCCGGCGTCGCGGGCGGCACGGACGTCGGCGAAGACGCGGTCGGGCGTGCAGCCGAGATCAAGTGCGCGGTGCATGGCGCCGGCGATGACCGGGCCGTCGGCGACGGGGTCCGAGAACGGGATGCCGATTTCAACGGCGGCGGCCCCGGCGGACTGGAGTTCGGCGAGCAGGCCGGGGAGCAGGCCGGGGGCGGGGAACCCGGCGCAGACGAAGGGCATGAGGGCGGTGCGGCCGGCGGCCCGGGCTTCGCGCAGGAGTGACTCGAGCCGGAGCATGTGGGGAGCAGGATAGACGGGGCGGGTGCGAGGGCGGAGCGACTGCGCGGGCTGGGGGATTTCACAAGGGGGTTGGTTGCGGCGGGTTAAAAATGGCAGTACCTTGTGACAGGTCGGCGTTCATGGACCCGCACCCACCGGGTCACGGTGCCGACGGATTCTGGCGATCAGGTTGGTGTTCAGCATGGTGCACCCGCAATCTCGCTCCGCCGTCGTGGCGTGCGCGGTGGGTGTGTGCTGACGGACCCGCGTTCGCGGCGGGCGAGGGTGAGCTCAGGAAAGGAATCGTGCACATGAATGGGAAGGTGTCTTGCCCGTTGGCGGCGGCGGTGCTGGCGGTCGCCGGTCTGGCGGCCCCGGCGATGAGTGTGGATCAGATCGTGGTGCCGCCCGAGCGGGTCAAGGCGCTGCTGGCGGATAGCCGCAAGGCGATCGAGCAGGACCCGACGCTGGAGTACGACCCGTACACGGTGCTGGTGCGGTTCAGCGATTCGACGCCCGAGCAGGTGCGGACGCTGGCGCGGGCGCTGGTGGGCGGGGAGTACATCCGCTCGTTCCCGAACGTGCCGGGGCTGGAGCAGTTGAAGGTCGGGGTGGCGGTGCCGGAGGCGGTGCGCCGGCTGAGCATGATGCCGGGTGTGGAGTTCGCGGAGCCGGACTACGTGGTCCGCGCGGTGGTGACGCCGAACGACACGAGCTTCGGCAACCTGTGGGGGATGCACAACACGGGCCAGACCGTGAACGGCGACCCGGGCATTGCGGGTGCCGACATCGACGCGCCCGAGGCGTGGGACATCTCGACGGGCGACCCGAACTTTGTGATCGCGAGCATCGACACGGGCGTGAACTACAACCACCCGGACCTGGCGGCGAACGCGTGGGTGAACCCCGGCGAGATCGCGGGCAACGGGATCGACGACGACGGCAACGGCTTCGTTGACGACGTGCGCGGCTGGGACTTTGTCAACGGGGACAACAACCCGATGGACGACAACGGCCACGGGACGCACACGTCGGGCACGTTCGGCGGCGTCGGCAACAACTCGACGGGCATCACCGGCGTGAACTGGCAGTGCAAGATCATGGCGCTGAAGTTCCTGGGCGCCGGCGGCGGCGGGCAGATCTCCGACGCGGTGCTGTGCCTGAACTACGCGGTCGAGAACAACGCGAAGATCTCGAACAATTCCTGGGGCGGCGGCGGGTTCAGCTCCGCGATGTCGGCGGCGCTGAACAACGCCCGGGACAACGGGCACCTGTTCGTCGCGGCGGCGGGCAACAACTCGAGCAACAACGACTCGAACCCGTTCTACCCGGCGACCTACACGCAGGACAACATCATCTCGGTGCTGTCGACGACGAACAACGACCAGATGTCGGGGTTCTCGAACTTCGGCGCGACGACGGTGGACATCGGCGGGCCGGGCTCGACGGTGTACTCGACGTTCAACTCGTCGTACGCGTACCTGGACGGCACCTCGATGGCGACGCCGCACGTCGCCGGCGTGGCGGCGCTGGTCTGGGGCGTGAACCCGGACTGGACGTACCTGGAGGTGAAGGACCGGCTGATGCAGAGCGCCCGGCCGATCGGCTCGCTGAGCGGCGACTGCGTGACGGGCGGCATCGTGAACGCGTTCGCGGCGATCAACGGCTCGACGGGGGGCTCGTTCCCGCCGTCGTCGCCGGGCGTGCCGACGGTGATCGAAGTGTCCAAGGGCAACGTGCGGTTCAGCTGGAACGACGGCTCGTTCAACGAGGACGGGTTCCGGATCGAGCGTGAGCGGCTGGTGTCGGGGACGTGGGGCAGCCCGCTGGTGTCGGAGGTCGGCGCGAACGTGACGTCGATCGTGGAGAGCCCGGCCCAGGGCTCCTACCGGTACCACGTGCAGTCGTTCAACGCGAACGGGAGCTCGTCGTTCACGGACTTCGTGGTGCTGTCCCCGCGTCAGCCGATCGACGTGGGCGCGACGCGGTTCAACCGCAACGTGACGCTGACCTGGGTGGACGACTCGAACTTCGAGAGCGGGTTTGAGTACCAGCAGCAGAAGCGGGTCGGTTCGACGTGGGTGACGCAGGCGGTGGTGCAGGTGCCGCCGAACACGGTGAGCTACCGGCGGTCGTGCACCTCGGGCGAGCACCGGTTCCGGATCTGCGCGAAGGTCGGGACGAGCAACGGCACGTTCTCGCCGTGGGTGACCGTGGTCGTTCCGTGAGACTGAGTCTCGACGCGAGACGATGATCTGATCCAAGCACCGGGGCCGCGTCCGATGGGGCGCGGCCCCGGCTGTTTTTGGGGTGGCGTCGGCGTGTCGGACGTGCATGGGGCAAGGGCCACCGGGTGTGAAAGCGGCGGATCGGTCTTGCGGGGCGGGTCGATTCGAAGTACATTGCTCTCGTTGTCACGACCGTTTGCGCCCCCTCGCCCACGAGCGGGATCGCGTTGGAGCCACTTCGGCACTTCCACCCGACGGCACGTTCTGTTGCCACTCACGATCTCGCGCGGCCGTCGTGGCCCGGGCGGTGAGTGCGCTGGTCGGGGTGCGTTGGCTGCGCAGGCGGGCGATGGACCGGCACCGAAAGGAACGAGCATGGAAGGCACGATTCGTCGCGCGCTGAGCGCGCGGGGGGCACTCGGGGCGATCCTTGTGGCGGCGGGGCTGGGCTCGGGCGTGCTGGCGGACCAGGTGGCGAACCCGCCGGAGCGCGTGCGGGAGCTTCTGGCCGACAGCCGGCGGGCGATCGAGGCGAACCCGAAGCTCGAGTACGACCCGTACACGGTGCTGGTGAAGTTCAAGGCCGACGCGGCGGACCCGGTCAAGGCCGCGGCCCGCGCGCTGGTGGGCGGAGAGTTCGTCCGCTCGTACACGCTGGTGCCGGGTCTGGAGCACGTCAAGGTGTCGCTGCCGGTGGCGGACGCGGTGCGGGTGCTGTCGATGATGCCGGGGGTGGAGTTCGCGGAGCCGGATTACATCGTGCACGCGGTGGTGGAGCCGAACGACCCGAGCTACGGGGTTCTGTGGGGCATGAACAACATCGGGCAGACGGTCAACGGCGACCCGGGCATCGCGGACGCGGACATCGACGCGCCCGAGGCGTGGGACGTGTTCACGGGCGATCCGAACTTCGTGATCGCGAGCATCGACTCGGGCGTGAACTACAACCACCCGGACCTGGCGGCGAACCGCTGGACGAACCCGGGCGAGGTCGCGGGCAACGGGATCGACGACGACGGCAACGGCTTCGTCGACGACGTGTACGGGTACGACTTCTACAACAACGACGCCAACCCGATCGATGACAACGGGCACGGGACGCACACGTCGGGCACGTTCGGCGGCGTGGGCAACAACGGCACGGGCGTGACGGGGGTGAACTGGCAGTGCAAGATCATGGCGCTCAAGTTCCTGGGCGCCGGCGGGAGCGGCTCGACGTCGGGCGCGATCGGGTGCCTGGATTACGCCGTGGCGGAGGGGTGCAAGGTCTCCAACAACTCCTGGGGCGGCGGCGGGTTCAGCTCGGCGTTCTCGACGGCGCTGAGCAACGCTCGGACGGCGGGGCACCTGTTCGTGGCGGCCGCGGGCAACGCGGGCACGAACAACGACTCGAGCCCGTTCTACCCGGCGAGCTACACGCAGGACAACGTGATCGCGGTGGCGTCGACGACGAACAACGACGCGCGCTCGAGCTTCTCGAACTACGGCGCGACGAGCGTGGACATCGGGGCGCCCGGCTCAACGATCTACTCGACGTACGGGAGCGGCTACGCGTACCTGGACGGGACCTCGATGGCGACGCCGCACGTTGCGGGCGTGGCGGCCCTGGTGTGGGGCGCGAACCCGACGTGGACGTACTCGCAGGTGCGGTCGCAGCTGTTCACCAGCGCGCGGCCGATCTCGGCGCTGAACGGGCTGTGCGTGACGGGCGGCGTGGTGAACGCGGCGAGCGCGGTCGGCGGGGGCGGCGGCGGCGGGCCCGCGGGCCCGGCGGCTCCGTCCAACGTGGCGACCGCCGAGACGTCCGCGGGCGTGGTGAGCGTGACGTGGTCGGACAACTCCACCAACGAGGACGGCTTCCAGGTCGAGCGCAGCCGCCTGGTGGGCAGCAGCTGGACCGAGGTGACGGTGTTCACGGTCGGGGCGAACGTGACGAACCTGACGCAGTCGCCTGCGCAGGGCTCGTACCGCTACCGGGTGCAGTCGTTCAACGCGGGCGGGAGCTCGGCGTACACGGCGTACGTGAACGTGGTGCCGCGGGCGCCTTCGAACCCGTCGCTGGTCCGGAACAACCGCATCGTGACGCTGAACTGGCTGGACAACTCGAGCTTTGAGCAGGGCTTCCGCTACGAGCACCAGCGGTTGGTGGGCTCGTCGTGGGTGACGCAGGCGAACGTGAACCTGGGCGTGAACGCGACGAGCTATGCTCGCTCGTGCCAGCCGGGTTCGAACCGGTTCCGGGTCGCGGCCCGCGGCCCGGACGGCTCGCTGTCGGCGTACACCGCGTGGGTGACGATCGTCGTGCCGTGACGCACGGCGGGGAGCGGGGCGGGTGATGTGATGCGTCGGGGCCGCGCCGCGGAAGTCCGCGGCGCGGCCTCGTTTTTGAAGTGGCGAAGTGGCGAAGTGGCGGGATGGAGCGGCGGCGGGGTGGTGCTGGCTACGGTGGTGCCATGTCGGAGACGATACTGAGCACGTGGTCGTTCGGGCCGGTCGCGAACGCGGCCGCCTTGGCTGAACTGGCCCGCGGTGGCACGGCGCTGGACGCGGCGGTGGCCGCGGCCGGTGCGGTGGAACTCGATCCGTCGGTCAACTCGGTGGGCGTGGGGGGCATCCCGGACGCGGACGGGCAGGTGTCGCTGGACGCGTGCGTGATGACCGACCCGGCCCGGTGCGGCTCGGTGGCGTTTGTGCGCAAGTACCCCAACCCGGCGGCGATCGCTCGTCGGGTCATGGAGAAGACGATCCACGTCATGCTCGTGGGTGAGGGGGCGGAGCAGTTCGCGGCCCGCGAGGGCTTCGAGGCGGCGCCGCTGCTGACGGGCGAGGCGATCGGGGAGTGGGCCAAGTGGCGCAGCGCCCCGGCGACCCTGGATCGAGCCCGGTACCGCGGGTGGCTGCCGCCGGTGAACGTGGAGGAGTCCGAGATGGGGCGGGCGGGCGGCCCGGGTGGTTCTGCGCGGCGCGGGGAGATGTCGAGCCACGACACCGTGAGCATCCTGGTGCGTGACGAGGCGGGGCGGCTCGCAGGGGTGTGCACGACGAGCGGGATGGCGTTCAAGGTGCCGGGACGCGTCGGCGACTCGCCGATCATCGGGCACGGGCTGTACGTGGACCAGCGGGCCGGGGCGGCCGCGGCGACCGGGACCGGGGAGCTGGTGATGGGTGTGTGCGGATCGTTCCTGGCGGTGGAGCTGATGCGGGGCGGGGTGTCGGTGCGGCAGGCGATCGAGGGGGTGCTGCGCCGGATCGAGGCGAGTTACACGCTGGAGCCGGAGCACCAGGTGGCGCTGATCGCGATGGCCCCGGACGGGACGTGGGCGAGCGGAGCCCTTCGCGGCGGGTTCGTGCACTGCGTGAGCGATGGGGCGGGAACGCGGGTGGAGCCGGCGCAGGCGGTGTTGCGGGGGGATTGAGGGGGGTGAGGCGGCGGGTATGCGTGCGAACGGGCCCGCAGCGCCTCCCGCTCGCGCGGGAGGCTCGGACGGGCGTTCAGAGCATGTCGTCGGCGCGGAGCGGGAGCGTGTCGAGGATGTTGCGGACGACGGCGTCGGCGCTGACGCCCTCGGCCTCGGCCTCGAAGTTCATGATGACACGGTGGCGCAGGGCGGGAAGGGCGACGGCCTTGATGTCGTCGACGCTCGCGGCGGCGCGGTTGTCGAGCATGGCGCGGCACTTGGCCGCGAGGACCACGGCCTGGGCGGCGCGGGGGCTGGCGCCCATGCGGATGAAGCGGTTGACCATGGGGGTGGCGAACTGACCGCCGGCGCTGGCGCCGGTGACGGAGCCGGCCTTCTCGTCGCGCGGGTGGGTCGCGAGCACGAGGCGGACGGCGTAGTCCTGCACGTGCGGGGCGATGGCGCAGCGGCGGATGAGGGCCTGGTGCTCGAGGATGCGCTGGGCGGTGAGGACGGGCTCGACGCTCGCGCCCGCGCCGGTGGTGGTGCGGTCGAGGATCTCGGCGAGCTCGCGCCGGCCGGAGGGACCGACGACGAGCTTGAAGAAGAAGCGGTCGAGCTGGGCCTCGGGGAGCGGGTAGGTGCCCTCCTGCTCGATGGGGTTCTGCGTCGCCATGACGAAGAACGGCTCCTGCAGGCGGTGGGTGGTGCCGCCGACGGTGACGGAGCGCTCCTGCATGGCCTCGAGCAGGGCGGACTGGGTCTTGGGGGTGGCGCGGTTGATCTCGTCGGCCAGGACCATCTGGGCGAAGACGGGGCCGCGCTGGAAGGTGAACTCGCGCCGGCGCGAGCCGTCGGGCTGCTCGGCCTCGAGCACGACCATGGTGCCGCAGATGTCGGCGGGCATGAGGTCCGGAGTGAACTGGATGCGGGAGAAGGTGAGCTGCAGGGCGCCGGCGAGCGAGCGGATGAGCAGGGTCTTGCCCAGGCCGGGCACGCCCTCGAGCAGGGCGTGGCCGCCGGTGAAGAGGCATGTGAGGATGCCGTCGATGACGTCGGCGTGGCCGACGATGACGCGGGCGAGCTGCTCGCGCACGCGGGCGTAGTCGTCGCGGAACGCGGCGATTGCGGCGCGGGCCTCGTCGGGCGAGGAGATGGCTTGGGGAGGTGGCGTCATCGACCGGATGGTACCGGTCGGGGGCGTGGGTGTGTGGGCACGCTCGGGCCGACCGCACGGCTACTTGGGCAGGGCCGCGTTCACCAGGCCGACGATTGCGTTTGCCGGGCCGCTGTCGTCGACGGCTACGACCGCCGGACGGTCGCTCCCGCCCGTGCCGCCACCGCCGTCGAACACCAGCAGGTTCACGACGCCGCGGCCGACGCCCACGGCGCCTTCGACCACGGCGGTTCCAACCTCCGCCGCGCCGGTGACGACGGAGCGACCCAGTTTGGCGGCGCCCGCGAGCACGGGCTCCTGAGATTCACCGGACGCGGCCAGGCCGTGCTGATCGCTGCAGCCGACGATCACGACCGATTCCACGACCAGGCACGCGGCGATGGAACAACGGCGTTTGTGGCGTCGGCAGGTTGGCTGGACGAGCGTCGACATGGCGAACTCCGATGAACCCGGAGAAGCTCGGACGCCAAAGGCCGCGGTCGGATTCGAACCGACGAAGGATTACTCCAGCGGATTTGCAATCCGCTCCATTTGACCACTCTGGCACGCGGCCGTGCAGGGTGCAGGGGAGAGAATAGCACGGGTCCGGGCGGGTGTCGGCTCGGGGGCAAGGCGGGCGGGTGCGTGAATTCGATCTGCGCGGCGCGGGGACGCGATAACCTTGCAGGGGACGGACTTCCCGGGCGTTGTCGGGGCGGGCGGGGAGGGGACCGGAGAACTCGGCATGGCGACTGGTGCGCGGCGGCGGGGGATGCTGAGCGTGGCGATGACGCTGGCCCTGGCGGGGGCCGCGGCCGGGCAGACGACGACGCCGGCCGGCGGTGCCGCTCCCGCGGGTGCGGCAAAGCCCGGGGCGGCGCCGGCGAAGCCCGCGAGCGCTCCGGCCAAGCCCGAGGCGACCCCCGCAAAGCCGGCCGATCCCGACGCTCCAGCGAAGCCGCGGCCGCGCCGGGTTGAGGCGCCGTCGCCGAACCCCGAGCCGGTGTCGAGCACGCCGCGGGTGGCCGTGCGGGCACGCCAAGGGGCTGTCCTTCCCGAGGGTGTGTTCCTGGTGTCGCGGCGGGGGACGCTGGTTGCGGCGGAGGAATCGACGCGGGGCGGGAGTGCGGTGGGCCGGTGGGTGTTCCGCTTCGACGCGGACGCGAAGGGGGCGTCGGAAGCGCCGATGGTCATGGCGCCGTGCGAACAGCTCGACGGGATGGTGCGGGTGCTCAAGGAGCAGCCGGGGGTGCGGTTCAGCGTCAGCGGGCAGGTGCTCGCGTACGCCGGGCGGAATTACCTGCTTGCGACGTACGTGGAGGCGACGGGGCCGGCGGTTGCGCCGACGACCGAGCCGGAGCGAGCCGGTGCGGCGGCGGAGACGACCGCTGGCGAGGCGACCGAACACGCGGGCGAGGCGGCTGAAGGTGCGCCTGCCGAACGGGCTGAGACCGACAAGCCGAAGGTTCCGGAACCGGGGCCGGCGGCGGCGGGGATGGACGAGGTGCAACGGCGGATCGCGGCGCTGGAACGGGCGACGCGCGACCGGCCGCGGGTCGCTCCGGCGGCTGTGCCGTCGGGACGGTCGACGCGGGTGGTGAGCCCGGGCGGGTCGGTGGCCGGGGAGGATGGGGCGCCGGCGCGGGGCGGGGTGATGGCGGAAGGGGTGTACCTGACGGGTCGGCGCGGGCGGCTGGTTCGCGACGATGCGGGGGTGTGGGTGATGCGGTTCGACGCCGACGCCGCGGGGAACGTCGACCCGGCGATGGTGGTCTTGCCGTGCGTGGCGCTGGAGCGGATGCAGGGCGTGGTGAGCGCGGTGGGGGATTCGCTGGTGTTGAGCGTGAGCGGGCGGGTGTTCGCGTTCGAGGGGCGGAACTACCTGCTGCCGGAACTGCTGCGGGTGGACCGGGGGAACCAGGATCTGGTGCCGGGGCGGTAGGGGGCTTCCCGCGCGGGACGGTCGCAGGGATGTGGTGCGCTCGAGGGAGTGCTGGAGGCGCTGGACCTCCCGCTTGCGCGGGAGGCTCGGATGGGCGCTCGCGGCGGCCCGATCAGGACATCTGCACGCCGGTGACGACCGTCTTGGTGGGACGGTCTTCGAGCGCGACCGGGTTGCTCGGGCGGCCGGCGCCGGCCATGCCGTGTGGGGCGTAGAAGCGCGAGCCGGCGAGGCGGATCTTGCGGTTGACGGTCGAGCGCGGGAGCAGCGGCTGGACGCCCAGGAACAGGGCCGCCAGGCCCGCGTTGGCGAGCAGCAGGTACGGGGTCTGGGCAACGCCGAAGTGCACCATCACGGCGGTGGTCACCAGGATGATGAGCGAACCGGGGATGAGGGCCTGCCAGCCGACGGCCATGACCTGGTCGAAGCGCAGGCGGGGGATCGTCCAGCGGACGAGGATGATGAAGCACACGAGCGTGGCGGTCTTGCCGGCGAAGATGGCCATCTTGAGCAGCACGGCGAGGAAGCCCGTGGCGACGGGGTCAAAGGCGTTGACGAAGGGGACGAGGTCCCAGCCGCCCAGGAAGATGAGGCTGAAGAAGGCGCTGGCGGTGATGACGTGGGCGTATTCGGCGAGGAAGAACAGGCCGAATCGCATCGAGGAGTATTCGGTGTGGTAGCCGCCGACGAGTTCCTGCTCGCACTCGGCGTTGTCGAACGGGGCCCGGTTGGCCTCGGCCAGGGCGCAGATGAAGAAAACGGCCGCGGCGAGGGGCTGGCTGAAGATGAGCCAGCCGTTCTCGAGCTGGTAACCGATGATGCGCTCGGGGGTGAGCGAGCCGGCCAGGAGCAGGACGGTGAGCAGGCTCATGCCCAGGGGGATCTCGTAGCTGAGCATCTGGGCGCTGGAGCGCAGGCCGCCGAGGAAGGAGTACTTGTTGTTGGAGGCCCAGCCGCCGAGCACGACGCCGTAGACGCCCAGGGAGGCGACGGCGAGCAGGAAGATGATGCCGACGTTGACGGGCGCCCCGGCAACTTGAACAGTCTGCGCGGGGATGGTCCAGTTGAGCAGGGGGATGGTGAAGGCCTCGATGTGCCAGGAGCCGCCCCAGGGGATGATGGCGAAGCCCATGAGGGCGGGGATGATGATCGCGATGGGGGCGAGGGTGAAGAGCCAGCGGTCGGCGCCCGCGGGCATGTAGTCTTCCTTGAGCATGAGCTTGATGCCGTCGGCGAGGGGCTGGCCCAGGCCGAACATGCCGCGGAGCGGCTTGAGCCAGGGGAGGCCGAAGTCGAAGCCGACGCGGTTGGGGCCGATGCGGTCCTGGGCGTAGGCAGAGATCTTGCGTTCGAGGAAGACGGAGTAGGCGACGCCGACGAGGATGACGTGGACCACGATGAGGATCGTGACCACGGAGACGATCAACTGCGCCGTGAGCCAGGAGGGAGGGGCGTCGAGCATGGGCGGAGGATAGGAGGTGGGGGGCGGGAGGGGGAGGGGGCGGGGAACGCGAGAACGCGGAAAGGCGGGAACGCGATGCATGGTGGCAACCGGGGCCGTCCGGCGGTCAGGTCGCCCCTTCGTTGCCCGATTTTTCCGCGTTAGCGTTTTTTCGCGTTTTGGCGTTCTGGCGTCACCCGCCGACCTGCGGGCGTGGGCGGGACTTTTCGCGCTGGCTGAGCCAGCGGTCGACGACCTCGACGATGTCCTCGTGCAGGTCCTTGGCCTTGGCGCCCATGTTCCCGGGGACATCGTTGATGAGGACGCTGAAGGCGACCCGCCGTCCGGTGTCGGTGTGGGTGACGTAGCCCGAGAGGCTGCGGACGCCGTTGATGAAGCCGGACTTGGCCCGGACCTCGTTGTCGAGCTTCCGCCCCTGGAAACGCTTGGCGACGACCCCCTCGCGACCGGCGATGGAGATGGATTCGACGAAGGCGTGGCCGGCGCCGCGGTCCTTCTGCATGGCGCCGAGCCACGAGGTCATGATGGCGGCGGTGACGCGGTTCTGGCGGCTCATGCCGCTCCCGTCGCTCACGGAGATGCCCGCGGCGGCCTCGGGGCCGATGAGCTCGCGCAGCTTCATGCGGAGCAGGGCGGCGCCGTTGGCCCACGAGCCGGCCTGGCCGGTCGCGGCGTGGCCGGCGCGCTTGAGCAGGCACTCGGCGTAAAGGTTGTGCGAGTCGGCGTTGCAGCGCTGCAGGACCTTCTCCATGGTGGTCCGGACGATCGCGACGGTGACGTCGGGGTCGCCCAGGGTCTCGCCGGGGGTGGCGACACGGCACACGGGCTTGGGCTGGCCGTTGACGGCCAGGCGGTCGGCGAGCATGCGGGCCAGAACGAGGCCCGAGGCGTGGGTGGTGGCCTCGGCGGGCTCGTCCAGGGCGCCGCGGATCGAGCCGCTCACGAGGAAGCGGTTTTCGTCGCCCTGGCGATCGACGGCGAGCGCGGTCATCTCGCCGCGGACGGTGCGGGCCTTGTTGACGACCATGATGGCGGGGGTGGCGGGCTCGACGCGCAGGGTGGGGGCCTCGCCCTCGCGCTGGGCGGGGCTGGCGAAGACCTGGATGACGTTGGCGTGGAAGTTGAGGCCGCTGACCTCGGCGCAGTACCACTTGTCGAGCTGGTCGGTGGGCCAGGAGGGGTGGACGAGCTCGGTGTCGAACACGCGGTCGTCGACGACGATCTCGCGGATGTCGGCGGCGACGCCGGCGCGGCGGGCCTGCTCGGCCATCCAGTCGACGAGGTCGCCGGGGGACTTGCCCATTTCCTTGAGCAGTTCGGGGTCGCCCAGACCGGGGTCGCCGTCGCCCTCGATGACCAGGCGGTCGCCGGTGGCCCAGATCTTGGTCGTGAAGGCGTAGTCGGCGCCCAGGGCGAGCAGGGCGGCGCCACTGGTGAAGAGCTTCATGTTCGAGGCGGGGATGAGGGCCCGGTCCTCGTTGATGGCGGCGAGGGTCTGGTTGGACTGCAGGTCGACGATGCTGACGCCGACGACGGCCTGGCCGAGGTGGGCCTTGTTGATCAGACGCTGGACGTCGGTGTTGAGTTCCTGAGCGAGCGCGGCCGCGGAGGCGACGACGCTGAGCAGGGCGCAGGCGACCGGGCCGAGCCAGGTGCGGCGGGCGGAGCGGTCCCGGCGGTGAGGGAGGCGGGGCAAGGGGCTGGGCGTCCGTGCGGCCGTCGTCGTGCTCGCTCGCGTCGGGGTGAACATCATGCTGGCAGGCTCCCGAGGGTGCGCGCAGGGCAACCCATGGTGCGGTGCGCGTGGGTGGTGTATCGGGATGCGGTCCGGTCGGGCTTGATTTCGAATGTGGGCTGATCCAGAGCGTCCGGGAATCGGGGGTGCGGCCGGGCAGGATGGCCGGTGGCATCGCCGCCGAGGGCTCCAAACCCTGGGTCGTTCAGCCGGTGCTCGAGGTGATCGCGGCGTGCTTGCGCTCGAGGATCTCGGCGACGTCGGCGGGCTCCACGGCGCCGTCGCCGGCGAGTTCCCACGAGGCCCAGTGCACGTTGTCGACGACCGGGGCGTGGACGAGGACGTCCCGCACGGCCTTCTTGAGCTTTTTCAGGGGGAGCGATGCGGCCACACTGGCGGGCAGCGGGATGCATACGCCGGGAGCGGTCGGATGGGGGATGACGTAGGCGAAGGCGGGGGGCGGGGTGAGGGTGACGGGTTCACCGGTGCGTCGGAAGACGATGGTCCAGCGCCACGGGACGCCCTGCCATGCGACGCTGCGGTCGAGCCCCGGGAGGGCGACGAGGCGCTGGAGCACGTCGGCGACGCGGGCCGCGGCGGGCGAGGCGACGGCGTCGAGCAGCGCGTGCTCGGTCGGGGTGGTGAAGCGGTCCTCCCATGGGGAACGTGGTGGCGTCATCGTGTCGGTCGCCGGCATAACGGCCTCGGCGGCGGGGCCTCCCGGGGCGCGGGGGGCCCGGCCCAGGGTGCGTCGCGTAGACTATGCCCGGTTCGTCCGCCCCTGCATCCGTGGAGCCGAGCATGTCACCATCGGGAGCCCCGACGCCGCCGTCGTCCACTACGCCGACGCCCGGGGTCCAGCCCGTAGCGACGGGAGATCCCGTGGCGATCGGGTCGGTGCTGGTGGTGGACGACAACGCGCAGAATCTGGAACTGCTGCAGGCGTACCTGGAGGACCTTGGGTGCCCGGTGCGGACGGCCCGGGACGGGATCGAAGCGCTCGAGGCGATCGAGGCGGAGCAGCCGGACATCGTGCTGCTGGACGTGATGATGCCGCGGATGTCGGGGTTCCAGGCGTGTCAGAAGATCAAGGCGAACCCGCGGACGCGGGACATCCCGGTGATCATGGTGACGGCGCTGAACGAGGTGGGGGACGCGGAGCGTGCGGTGGAGTGCGGGGCGGACGACTTCCTGACCAAGCCGGTGAACCGCGTGGAGCTGCTGACGCGGATCCGGGCGAGCGCCCGGGTGCGCCAGTTGACGCGCGAGCGCGAGCGGCTGCTGCGTCAGCTTCGGGGCGAGGGCGAGGGCCGCGCGGACGGGTGAAGCCCGCGTGCGGGTGAGATGATCTCGAATTCACGGGTACTCCCCGCTGCGGGGCGCACAATCCCCCGTGCGCGGGTGGCGGCGTCGGGGGGCGCTGGCGGCTGCGGCGACGAAGGGGCTGGAGCGCCCATGAGCCCGGCGGGACGTGGCTGGCTGGCGGGTGGATTGGAGTCGTCGGCGATGAAGCTGACGGCGTTCTGCGTGGCGGTGGCGTCGCTGCGCCTTGCCCGCGAGGTGCTGATCCCGGTGGCGCTCGGCGTGCTCGTCGCCTTCGCGCTCGAGCCGATCGTGCGCCGGCTGGAGCGCCCGATGCGGTCGCGTGCGAGCGCGGTGCTGGTGACGGTGGGGACGGCGGCGGTGCTCGCGGCCGGGGCGATCACGCTGGGGGCGGTGCAGGGGCAGCGGCTTGCCGAGGAAGCGCCCGAGTATCGCGAGACGCTCGTTCGCCGGTTGTCCAAGACGAAGCTGGGGGCGATGGCGGTGCACGAGGTGCTGGGGGATCGGGCCGTCGCCAGCGCCGGCCCCCAGGGGGCGGGCCCGCCGACGCGGGGGCCGGACGCGGCGAGCGGCGGGGTCGCGAGCGCGGACGTGATCGAGCGGGCGGGCGATGTCCTGCATCTGATGGCGACGGCGATGGTGACGGCCATGCTCGCGACGGTGGTCCTGCTGTTCCGGGAAGACCTGCGGGACCGTCTGGTTCGAATCCTCGGCGTGGACAGCCTGCCGCTGACGCGCCAGACGCTTGACCAGGCGTCGCGCCGGGTGTCGCGGTTTCTGCTCACGCAGGCGGGGCTGAACGCGCTGTCGGGGCTGTCGGTGGGGGTCATGCTGGCGGCGCTGGGGGTTCCGAACGCCGCGATCCTGGGGATGCTCACCGCGGTGCTGCGGTTCATCCCGTACGTCGGGGTGGCGACGATGGGGACGGCGACGTTCCTGGCGGCGCTGGCGTCGACGGAGAACTGGGCTACGCCGCTGCTCGTGCTGGGGTTGTTCGTGACGATTGAGGGGGTGGTGTCGCTGGTGCTCGAGCCGTGGATGTACGGGCTGGGGGCGGGGCTGTCGACGTTCGGCACCGTGGTGGCTATTTTCTTCTGGGGCTGGTTGTGGGGGATCCCCGGGCTGCTCTTGGCGGTGCCGCTGACGGTGTGCGTGGTGCTGCTGGCGCGGCACTTCCCGGCGCTCGAGCCCCTGAGCGTGCTGCTGGGCGATGCGCCGGCGCTGACGCCGGGGGACCGGTTCCATCACCGGCTGCTGAGCCGCAACCCGACGGGCGCTCGCGACGCGGTGGTCGCGGCGGGGGAGGGGTCCGACGCGGGGGACGCGGTGTGGTTCGAGTCGATCTCACGGGCGGCGCGAGATTGGCGCGCAGGTGGCTTGAGCGAGGACGATCTCGACGGGTATGTGCGGACGGCCCGGGCGGTGCTTGCGACGGGCTTGAAGGCGAGCGCGGCGGCGGCGAGTGCTGCGACGACGCCGACGGGCGCGAAGGCCGGCGCGGCCGTGCCGCCCGCCGGGCCCGGGGTGGTGGCGTTCCCGTCGAGTCATCCGCTCGATGTGCTGGCCGCGGAGGTGACGCAGGTGATGCTGGAGCGGCGGGGCGTGTCGGTGGAGGTGGTTGAGCCGCCGGTAATGCTGTCGCAGATCGAGGGATCGGCGAGGGCGAAGGGGGCGCGGGCGCTGGTGGTGTTTGCGGCGGCGCGGCCGTCGCAGCGGCGGGCGCGGCTGCTCGTACGGGCGCTGCGGGCGCGCGTAAGTGAGCCGGCGGTCGTGCTCGCGACGCTCACCGGGCCGCGGGTGGGTGAGGCGGGGACGGATGGCCCCAGTCGCGGCGTGGTGCAGGCGGGGACGCTTGGGGAAGTGCTTGAGGTGGCCGGCGTGGGCGGGGCGGCGCCGGGCGCGGGAGCGGCCGGTGGGAACGGGCACGCGGGAGGGTGATCAGCCGAGGCGGCGGACGAGGATGTCAAGCGGGGCGAGGGCGAGGGCGAGGATGAGGAACAGGGCGCGAAGGCTGGTGGTCGTGCGGCTGGAGGCGTCGGCGAGGATGAGTGGGGACGTCGCGCCGGCCGAGGACACGGCGAGGCCGCGGTCTCGGAACGACTGCAGGGCGGCGGCGTCGGGGCCGAGGGTCTGGAACTCGGGGGAATAGGAATCGACGAACCCGAAGGGTGTGGAGAGGGTTTGGTCGGCGGGGCCGGGGATGCGCCAGGCGAACTGCTGGGTGACGCCGTAGTCGCCGTGGGGGACGCTCGCGGCGAAGAGGCCGGGGGCCTCACGCTCAACGGGGACGGTGGTGACGCCGGAGGCGGGGTCGAAGCGGACGAGTTCGACGGGCTGGTCGGTGACGAGTCGGCCCGCGGCGTCGCGGAGCTCGGCGGTGAGGCGGACGTCGTCGGCGCGGGGTTCGCGGGCGGGGTCGACGGCGAACTCGCGGGCGACGTCGTGGCCGGCGACGCTGCGGACAAGCTGGGCCCAGAACTTGGCGAAATCCTGCCAGCGGATCCAGTCCTCGGCCCAGCGCGGCTTGGTGTCGCTGGTGAAGGCGGCGGTCCGGCCCAGGCCGCTGCGCCAGCGGGCGAGGATGGGGTCGGCGTTCTCGGCGGCGAGCACGAGCTTGGCGGTGTTCTTGAGCGTTGTGGCGACGTAGCCGTTGAGCGGGGGGAAGTCGGTGTCGTCGAGCTCGGCGATGGCGTCGTCCTCGGCCTCGGCGGTGGGGAGGGTGAGGCGCTCGACGAGCATGCTGTTGCTGGCGCGCAGGGCCTCGCGGGTGAAGATCTGCGGGAGGGCGTTGAAGTCGTTGGTAAAGTAGGAGCGACCGCCGCCGGCCGCGGCGACCTGCTCAAGGAGCTTGACGTCGGCGCCCTCGCCGATGCCGACGCAGGAGATGGTGATGCCGTCGGCGGCCATCATGGCTGCCATGTCGGGGTAGCCGAAGCCCTGGGTCTGGCCGTCGGAGAGGATGATGATGTGCTTGCGACGTGCGGGGGACTCGAGCAGGCGCTGGTGGGCGGAATCGAGGGCGGGGTAGAGGAAGGTGCCGCCGCCGGCGTCGAGCGAAGCGATGGCGGCGGCGATGGTGGCGCGGTCGCCGGCGGGGGTGAGGGGGAGGATTTCCTGTTCGTCGCTGTCGAAGCCGATGACGCCGATCTGGTCGCGAGGGTTGATGGCCTCGCTGGTGGCGATGGCCGCGCGCTTGGCGATCTGGATCTTGGCGCCGTCCATGCTGCCGGACTTGTCGATGACCAGTTCGAGGGCGAGCGAGGGACGGTTGAGGTCCTTCTGGATGGGCATGCTGACGGGGAGGATGTCCTCGATGGGGGTCTGGTAGTAGCCGCCCAGGCCGAAGGACTGGTCGCCGCCGAGCATGATGAAGCCGCCGCCGAAGTCCTGGACGTAGGTGCGGATCATCTGCATCTGGCGGGCGGAGAGGCGGTCTGCGGGGACGTTTGAGAGGATGAGGGCGTCGTAGCCGAGCAGGTCCTCGAGGGACTGGGGGACACCCGAGGCGGGGCGGGGCTGCACCTGTATGCCCTCGAGCGCGAGGGCGCTGGTGAGGTACGACTGGTGGGCCTCGTCGGCGTCGATGTACAGGACTTTGAGTTCGCCCGGCACGCTCGCGAGGGCCTTGACGCGGTTGTTCTCGACGCGGGTGTCCGCGTCGGCGCGGACGGCGACCTCGATGGCGTGGAAGCCCTTGTCGCGGAAGAACAGGCCGGGGATCGAGACGGCGTTCTCACCGGCCTTGAGGTCCTGGGTGAGTTCGGCCCACTCGTAGCCGTCCTTGTAGACGGCGATGCGGGCGCTGGTCTGGGTCGAGCTGACGACGCGCAGGTCGGCGGTGAAGGTCTGGTTGACGCGGATGGATGGGGGGATGGTGAGCGACGCGGCCGCGACTTCGCTGGGGAGCGGGCGGTCGAGGGCGACGATGCGCAGCGTATGGCCCGCGCGGGCGAGGGTGTCGAGGGCGGAGGTGGTGTCGCCGCGGTTGGCGGCGGCGTCGGTAAAGAGGTAGATGGTGCGGGCCTCGCCGACGGCGCCGGTGCTGGCGGCGAGGCGGAGGGCGGCGTGCAGGTCGGTGGCGTCGCCGGCGGTGTCGGCGGCGAAGGCCTCGACCTTGGCGATGTGATCGCGCAGGGTGGCCTGCTTGGTGTCGGGCGCGGACTGCGAGACCAGGCGGGTGAGGCGGACGCGCAGGTCGGGGAGCACCGAGTCGTGCATCACCAGGTCGCGCTGGTCGTCGGTGAGGCCGGACCAGGAGGTCGCGGCGCTGACGAGGATCTGGGGGCGGCGGCCGAAGGCGATGAGGCTGACGCGGTGCGGGCCCGCGGCGAGGGCTTCGCGGGCAAGGCGGTCGATGTCGGCGAGGGCGGCGTCGAGGTTGTCGCGGCTGACGCTGCGCGAGGCGTCGAGCAGGAAGACGACGTGCTGGGCCCGCGAGGTGGTCGAGAACCACGGGCGGGCGAGGGCCGCGAGCAGGAAGAGGATGATCAGGGTCCGCAGCAGCAGGCTCAAGCGGCGTGCGGCGGGGGCGAGGTGGGCGTAGCTCTTGCGCGCGAGCCACAGCAGCCACGCCGCGAGCGGCGGGAGCAGGAGCCAGACCCAGGGCGCGTCCCAGTGCAGCGCGGGCATGGCTACTCCGTCCACCGGAAGTGGAAGGTGAGCCACTCGAGCGCGACCAGGATGGTGGCGATGGCGGCGAGGGTGACCCACGGCAGGCCGCCGAGCAGCCGGCCCGAGAGGCTCAGGGCCTGGGCGGGGGCGACGGCGGCGGGCGTGGGGGCGATGCGGGACTCACCGGCGTCGGTGAGGTTGACGGCGGCGTAGGACCAGTCGTCGGCGACCTTGAGGCGCAGGGCGCCGGGGCGCTGAGGATCCGGCAGCGCCGGGCGCAGGTCCTTGGCGGGGAGCGTGCGGGTGGCGGTTGCGCCGGCCTGGAGCGTGCCGAGTTCGAGCGACTCGACGCCCGCGGGGACGGGGCGGGTGAGTTCGACCGGGCGGCCGATGGCGTACTGCGGACGGAGGAAGGTCGGCGCGTCGTCCTGGAAGTACGCGACGGTGTTGCGCAGCAGCAGCGGGAACGCGTTGCGGAACGGCAGGTCGGACTCGAGCACGTCGAACGCGAGGGCGAGGGTTCGACGCCCGGGCTCGTCGAGCAGGACGATGAGCGGGTCGGCCTCGGCGGTGTGGGCGAGGACCTGGGCGGGGGACGAGACGGAGAGTTTCGCGGCCCGGCGCAGGCGGGCGCCCTGGAGCGAGATGTGCTGCATGAGCGGGTGCGGGCGGGCCGCGACGAAGAGCTGGGGAGAGGGGATCTCGCCGCTGGGCGTGAGCGCGAAATTCTGTGGCCAGGCGTTGACGAGCACGATGCGACCGGCGGCGGGCAGGGCCTTGGGTGAGCAGTTGGTGATGATGATGAGATCGGGCGGGCGCGTGGGGAGGGCCGCGCGGGCGGACGGGGTGTCGAGGGCGGGAACGAGCTGGTCGAACGCTTCGGGGCTGAGCGTGAGGCTGTTCTCCGGGGTGACGAGCGGGGCCATCGCGCCCAGGGCCTGCTCGAAGAAGAAGGCGCTGTTGGGCGGTGCGACGACCCAGACGGCCGCGGGGCGGACGGGGGCGAGCACGGCGTAGGCCTCGTTGTCGACGCTGAGGGCGTCGGGACGGTCGAGCACGGCCCGGAGGATGGCGCCGGGACGGGGCTGGCCGTCGGCATCGGCGGGAAGGTCGAGGGTGACGGTCTTCTCCCAGGTGGAGCGCGGCTCGACGCTGACGAGTTCGACCGAGTGGGGCGAGCCGTCGAGCTCGAGGGTGACCTGGGTGTCGATCTTCTCGTCGGAGGCGTTGGTGATGCCGATGAGGGCCTGGTAATTGCCCTGCTGGCGGTCGGCGCGGGCCGCGAGGCGGGTGATGCCGAGGTTGGCCGACGTCTTGCCGATGGGCCAGTGAACGAGGGCGGGGTCGGTTTTGGCGAGCGGTGTCGCGGCGGAGCCTGCGCCGTCGGAAATGACGACGACGCACGGGTCGGCCTTGGCGCCGGCGAGCTGGCGGGCGAGCTCGATCGCGCCGGCGAGGTCGGCGGGGCCGGCGGAGGGCTGGATGTCGGCTGTAGCGGCGCGGACGGCCTTGGCGTCGAACGTCCAGGGGCACAGTACGCGGGGCTCGGGGCCGGCCTCGATGAGGAGCCACTCGTCGGTGACGGGGCGGCGGGTGGTGAGGTCGGTGACGGCCTGACGGGCCAGGGCGAGGCGGGTGGCGCCGGCCTGGGTGTCCTCGACGGCCTGCATCGAGGCGGAGTTGTCCAGGACGATGGCGATGGGGCGGGGCTTGACGCTGCCGGCGGAGATGAGCGGGTTGGCCAGGGCGAGCACGAGGCAGGCGACGATACCCAGCCACAGCAGCAGCGAGAGCAGACGCTTGAGCTGGTCAAAGAGCGAGTGGACACGGGTCTTGCCGGCGAGCTCGCGCCAGAACTCGAGCGCGGGGACGGTGGCGCGGCGGCGCTTGATCTTGAGCAGGTACAGCGCGACCACGGGCGCGCCGAGTACGAGCAGCCACAGGGCCCAGGGAGCGAGCAGGGTCACGCGAGCAGCCTCCCGCTTTGGAGGATGCGCCGCAGGAACTGCTCGAACGGGACGTCGGTGTCGGCGAGGTCGTAGCCGATGCCGTAGCGCATGGCGTACCGACGCAGCTCTTCGGTGAATGCGCTGAAGGCGTCCTTGTAGCGCCTGCGCATGGAGTCGGTGATGGTGATGTCTTCGTGGGCGCCGGTTTCGGCGTCGACGAGGCGGAGTTCGCCGCGGAGCGGCGGATCGCGTTCCCACGGGCTGACGGTCTGGATGACGTGGATCTGGTGCTTGAAGAAGCGGAGGCGGTCGAGGGCGGCGCGGGCCTTGGCGAGGCCGTAGAAGTCGGAGATGACCACGACGATGGCGGGGCGGCGGACGCGGGCGATGAAGCCCTGGATCGTGCGCTCGAGGTCGGTGCCGGCCTGGGGCTCGAGCGCGGCGAGCACGTCCAGGACGCGGAAGATCTGGCCCTTGCCGCGAAGGCGCGACGGGCCGGGGGCGATCTGCTCGGCGAACGGCAGCACGGACGCGGAGTCCATGTTGGCCATGCCGATGTAGGCGAGGGCCGCGGCGATGCGCCGGGCGTGGTCGAACTTGTTGGGCTCGCCGAAGTTCATCGACGCGCTCGAATCGAGCAGCACCCAGAGGTCGAGGTCCTCTTCCTGGCGGAAGAGCTTGACGTGCAGCTCGCCCAGGCGGGCGTAGACGAGCCAGTCGACGCTGCGGGGGTCGTCGCCGGGGGAGTACTCGCGGAAGTCGCGGAACTCGATGCTCGAGCCCTTCTTGATGCTGGCCCGCAGGGCCTGACGCCGGCCCTGGATGACCTGGCGGGCGATGAGGTTGAGCCACTCCAGCGCCTTGAGGAAGTGCTGGTCGAACAGCGCGTCCGCGCTGCGCGTGGGCGCGGGCGAATCGGACGGGGGCGGCGGCGAGGTGTTCCCCGCGAGGTCCACGGCGGGCGGGCTCCGAGTGGTCGGGCGAGTGGGGGGAGGGAGCAAGGGCCGGGTCAGGCCGCGGCGGGTTCGCGGATGGTGGCGAGCAGGTTTTCGAGCACGGCGTCGCTGGAGACGGACTCGGCCTGGGCCTCGAAGTTGGGGATGATGCGGTGGCGGAGCGCGGGGCGCGCGACCTCGCGGACGTCGGCGCAGCTGACGGTGAAGCGGCCGGCGAGCAGGGCGCGGACCTTGGCGGCGAGGATGAGCGACTGCACGCCGCGGGGGCTGGCGCCGTAGCGGACGAAGCGCTTGGTCATGTCGGTGGAGAAGGGCGTGCCGGGGTGGGTGCCCAGGGCGACGCGGGCGGCGTAGCGCTGGACGAACTCGGCGGCCATGACCTGGCGGACAGTGGCCTGCATGGTGATGATCTGGGCGGCGTCGAGCACGGGCTGGATGTGGGCCTCGTCGTCGCCGGTGGTGCGCTCGATGATGCCGAGGAGCTCGTCCTCACCCTGGGGGCGGACGTCGATCTTGAAGACGAAGCGGTCGATCTGGGCCTCGGGGAGCGGGTAGGTGCCTTCCATCTCGATCGGGTTTTGGGTGGCGAGGACCCAGAACGGCTCGGGCAGCGGGTGGGTCTTGCCGCCGACGGTGACGGAGCGCTCCTGCATGGCCTCGAGGATGGCGGACTGGGTCTTGGGGGTGGCGCGGTTGATCTCGTCGGCGAGGACGAGGTTGGCGAAGATGGGGCCGGGCTGGAAGCGGAAGCTGCGCGAGCCGTGCTCTTCGTAGATGATGTTGGTGCCGGTGATGTCGGCGGGCATGAGGTCGGGGGTGAACTGGATGCGGTGGAACTGCAGGCGGGTGGCCTGGGCGATGGTGCGGACCAGCAGGGTCTTGCCCAGCCCGGGGACGCCCTCGAGCAGGACGTGGCCGCCGGTCATCATGCCGGTGAGGACCTGGTCGACGACGTCGCGGTAGCCGACGATGCGCTTGCCGATCTCCTGGGCGAGCACGCGGTAGCTGTCCTGGAAGCGGGAGACCCGTTCGGGCGAGAGTTCTTCGTGCATGGGCGGCGGGTTCCTGGGCGGGTCGCGGCGATCCGGGGCGCGATGAAGGTTGGTGTGGGTGCGCGGGGCGGGGAGAGGCGTCAGGGCTTCGGGGAGGTCGCGGCGTCGCCGGCCGGGGCCGGGGCCGGGGCCGGGGCCAGGGATGGTGGGGCGGCGGGGTCGGCCGGCTGGGCCGGCGCGGGGTCGGTCGGGCGGATGGCGCGGAAATAGCGCTTGAGGAACTCGCGCTGCGAGAGCGGCACGGCGTCGAGGTCGAGGTCGGCCTCGGCCTTGTGGACGAACTCGGCGTACAGCTCCTCGTAGGTGCGGGCGCTCTGGGCCTTCTCGTCGGGGGAGAGGATCTTGAAGGTGTTGCTCATGCCCGGGCGTTCCTGGGTGCTCGCGAGCTCGGGGGTGCGCTCTTCGTCGCGGGGCTTGATGGATCCGCCGTCCCACTTGGCCGCGGAGCCCCAGCCGGCCTTGAGGCCGCCCTTGCCGCCGCCTTCGCCGTCGCCATCGCAGAAGCCGGGCTTCTTGCCGGAGCCCTTCCTGGCGCTGTTCATGCGGCGCTTGAGCTCGTCGAGCATGGACCGGCACTGGCCGGCGTTGTCGCACTGGCTGAGGCGCTCGGAAGCCTGCTTCATCTGCTCGGCGTAGCGCTTGAGGGCCTCGGCGAGTTCCTTGGCGTTCATGGACTGGGCGGCGCTTGCGCTCGACTGGCACTGCTTCTGGAGTTCCTGCTCCTGGGCGGACTGCTCGGCGAGGCGCTCGAGGTCCTTGGCCATGGCCTCGAACTCCTCGGCGGTCGGCGCCACTTCGCCGCTTTCGAGCTGCTGCGAGAGCTTCTGGAGCTCATTGGCGGCGTTCTGGTAGTCGCCCTGGGCGAGCTGGGCGGCGAACTTCTGCAGGGCCTCGCTGCTGGCGACGGACTTGGCCGCGGCCTTCATGGACTGGCTTCGAGAGCCCAGGGCCTTCTGCTGGCGCTCGACGCGGTCGCTCAGGCGGGCGATCTCGCGCAGGGCGTCCATCTTGTCGGGCCGCTCCTTGAGCATCTCGGCGAGCTTCTCGAGGTCGCGCAGGAGTTGTTCGTCTTCGGCAGAGACCGGTTTGGGGAGCTTGGCGAGTTCCTTGGCGAAGTCCTCGTGGATGCTGCGCCAGTCGTCGGCGGAAATCTCGGGTTCGCTGGGGGCCGCGGCGACGGGCGTGAGGCCGGGGGCCAGGAGCATGACCGCGCCCAAGGCGATCAGCGGCGCGGGCAGCCAGCGGGCGGTGATGGGCACGCGCACGGGCAGGGCCGCGGCGACGGGCGTGGCGCGGACGCGGGCAAGGGCGTCGGCGATGACGAGACCCACGCGGTCGCGATGGTGGTTGCCCGAAAGTTGAACGGCGCTGGCGAAGCGGTCGTCGCTGGCGGCGGCGCGGTCCAGGGCGCGGGCGAGGTGCAGGTCGCTCACCGGGAGCAGGGCGCCGACGAGTACGCCGATGCCGGCGCCGGCCGCCGTGACGAGCGCAAAGAGCGCGGCCAGCGCGCCCAGCCCGGGGGCGGAAGTGAGGGCGGCGACGCCGGCGGCGATGACGCCCAGGGCGGCGCCGGTGAGCGTGCCGTGAAAGGCCCAGCGCAGGGCGTTGAGGCGGCGCTGGCGCGAGCGCAGGGTGGCGAGGAGGGCCCCGACATCGTCTGGGGGCGTGGTCGCACTGGGGAGCGTGGTCATTGCATGGCCTCCCGGGCCTTGGGCGCGAGCGGACTGGACGGGAACTCGAACACGGCGCGACGGAGCAGGGCGCGGCCGGCGTCGGCCTCCCCGCATTGCAACGCCGACAACCCCGCGTAGAACATCGTTGGTTCTCCGGCGAAGTCGCCGCCGCTGGCGGCGGCGGAGCGTTCGCCGCCGCGCCACGCCTCCCAGGCGTCCTTGTGACGCCCGAGGGTGTGCAGGGAGTGTACCGCGAGACGGCCGGAGCGGTCGCAGGCGGGGTTGCGCAGGCGGGCGGCGGAGAGGGCCGCGAGGGCCTTGTCGTGGTCGGGGCCGTACGCCTTGGAGCGGTAGAGCTCGACGAGGGTCAGTCGGGGTTCAACCAGGGTGGGGGCGGCCTCGATGGCCTTGAGCAGCGACTGCTCGAGGTAGAGCGCGGCCGCACGGGCGGCGTCGCGCTGGCCGGCGCGCTGGAGCAGGACGGCGCGGCGGAGGGCCAGGTCGGCTCGGAAACGGTCGCCGGGAGCCTGTGCGGCCTCCTGCTCGAGCAGGCGGGCCGCGTCGGCGAACAGACCGTGGCGTTCGTAGTACTGGCGGAGGACGCCCACGGCGTAATCATCGGCCGAATCGGGCATGTCGAAGCGGACATCCAGCACGGCCGCGAGGTCGGCGGGGCGGGCGAAGTCGGGCAGAAGGCTGCCCTGGCGGCCGGGCGACGCTCCAGCCCCGCGCCGGGTTCGAGAGGCGCCGGCGTAAGTGAAGGGGTCCAGTGGGTCCAGGTCGGGGGTGCGCTGCGCCGTCGGGCCCTCGGTTCCGGAGAGGCCGTCGACCAGGGACCGCGAGGCGGCGAGCGGGGAGGTCCTGGGCGGACGGGCCCGGCGGAGGAAGTCGGATTCGAGCGTGGCCGCCCGGTCGGTGTCGCCCGAGGCGCGGGCGAGCATGAGCCGGGCGAGCAGGACGTCGCGCTGGACGCTCTCGCCGAACTTCTCGGACGCGCTCAAGACGCCCGCGAGCTTGTCGAAGGACTTGGTCTTCCAGCACGCCCAGACGTAGGGCTCGAGGCGCGGGGAGCGGAGGATCTGGTCGACGCCCCCGGTGCCCGCGGAGCGCTCGATGAGTTCCAGCACGCGCTGGGGCTGGTTGCGGGCCCGGTGGAAGGTGATGAGTTCCTGAACGGTGCGGGTGGAGAGCCAGCCGGGGCCCACGGCGTCGGCGCAGGCGAGCAGGGCACGCTCGATCTGCGGGTCGGCGAGGGCCAGGGCCGCGAGGCTGGTGGGGGAGGACGGGCCGCGGGAGCGGTCGGGATCCTCGGGGTCGTCCGACGGCGCGGCCCAGAGGGCGGCGCGGACCGCGGCAACGGTGCGGGCGCTGGCGTCGTCGGACTGCCAGTACCAGCGGGAGCGCTGGGTGGATGCGCCCAGGTCGGGCAGGTCGGCGGCACGCAGGTCGGCGAGCATGGCGGCAGCCCGGCGCTTGCGGGCGGCGGCGGCGTCGTCGAGCTTGCCGGCGGCGGCGAGGCACTCCTCGTACCAGGCGAGTTCGCCGACGGGCGGGCTGGGGAGGCTCTCGTACTCACGCAGGAGCAGGTCGAGGCGGCCGGTGGACCACAGGTTGCGTCGCAAGGTGCGGGCCCAGTCGGTGCCGGCGTTCTCGGAAGCGACGTTCGAGCGACGTCCGTAGGAAGGCGAGCTGTAGGACGTGAAGCCGCCGGCGTAGGCGTACGAGGCGTAGGACGAGTCGTCCTCGGAGGACGAACTCGAGGCGCGGGCCTGGAGCCTGGCGAGATCACGCAGGTCGTCGGTCTTGCCGGCGCGGGCAAGCTGGGAACGGAGCAGGTCGGTGTGAGACTGCCAGAGAGGCTGGTACGTGAGCACGGGCGAGCCGCGCGACATGCGGTCGAGCCCGAGCGACTGCATGCTCGAGGTCCCGTAGGCCATGGCCTGAGCGGTGCCGGCCTCGGCCATCTGCTCGATGCCCTGGCGGACGACGCGGTCGATGCCGGGGGTGGTGTCGCGACGCCAGGCGCTGGTGCGACGCGGCGCGAGCCAGTTGACGAGCGTCCGGGTCGCGTCGAGGGCGAGGGCGTCGTCACCGGCGAGCGTCGCGGCGAAGATCTGGCCGCGGGCGGCGTCGAGGTCGAGCGACTGGTCCTTGACGTTGAGGGCGGTGAAGCGTTTGAGGCCCGCCTGCGGGCCCTCGGTGGCGAGGGCGAGCAGGGCGGCGTCGACGGGACGCCTGGGGGCGAGCGCGGCGTTCTGAGCGGCCGCGGACTGTGCGAGGGTGCAGACGGCCCGCCACCAGCGGCTGGAGGTGGAGAGCGCGCCGGGCTGGTTCCAGAATTCTTCGAGCGCAACGCCCAGGGCCTGATCCCACTGGGCGTCGGCGGCGAGGACGCGGACGAGCAGCTCGGTGTCGACCGGGTCGAGTTCGGCGGCGGCGCGGCGGCTCTGGAGCCGCTGGGCGAGGTCCTTGATCCGTCCGGCCGCGAGCAGCGCGCTGGTCTCGGCGCGGGGCGGCGTGTTAGGCGGGGAGATGTCCTTGGCGAGCACGGGCTGCAAAGCGGCGATGGCCTTGTCGGCGTCGCCCTTCATGAAGTGGACGAACGCCTCGTGACGGCTCCAGGTGTCGGGGGTGCGCGGGCTTTGCGCGCGCATCTCGGGGATGAGCGCCAGCGCGTCGTCCCAGCGGCCGAGCTGGCAGTTGGCGTGGAACTCCTCGGCGAGCATCGCGGCGTCGGGCGGGCCCGACGCGCGGCGGCGGGCCAGGCCGTCGCGCAGCTCGGCCCAGCGCTCGCCGCGCTTCTGCAGGCTGAGCACGAGCTTGGCGAGGCGGAGGTTGCCGGGCTCCTTGGCGGAGCGGTCGACGAGGGACTGCACGGTCTGGTCGAACTGCCCGGCCCGCTTGAGGATGCCCGAGAGGGTGTCGGCGACCTGCTGCTCGGTGCCCTGTTCGAATTCGCTGGAGTCGCCGCCGCCGTACATCATGCGGTAGCGGGCGTTCTGGGCTTCTTCGGAGTTCCAGCAGTACGCGCGGACGAGCAGGTCGACGGCGGGTTCGAGCTTGCCGGACTGGGCGAGCATCTCGGCGTAGCGGGCGATGTCGCCGCCGGAGAAGAGGATGGCGAAGCGGGAGAGCTCCAGGGCGCGGTCGCGGGCGTCCTGGTCCCACATGAGCGAGGCGAGCGAGGGGAGCGAGCCCTGGACGCCGTCGCCGCCGGAGGAGACGAGGTAGAGCCGCTCGGCGCGGGTGAAGTCGCCGAGCTTGAGGTAAATGGAGGCGAGCAGGGAGTTGCCGGAGGTGTCGGACCCGTAGCCGTAGTACCCGCCGTAGTAGCGGGAGGAGCGGCCGTAGTACGCGCCGGCGCCGGAGGCCCCGCCGGGCGTGGGCTGGCCCGGCTGGGCCTGGCGCGTGCCGGCCGCGGCTTCGCGCAGCTGCTTGCCGGCGAGGACGAGCTTGAGCTTGTCACGGTGCTCGGCGATGCTGGTGAGGCGGGCGCGGCGCTGGAACTCCAGGGCGCGGGCGACCTCGGTCCAATTGCCGGTGCGCTGGTTGACCTTGGCCCACATCTGCCAGGCGACGGGGTCGATGGTGCCGGCCTCGATCTGCGGGCGCAGCAGGCTCTCGACGCCGGCCCAATCGCCGGTGGCGGAGGCGAGCATGAGCCGGGCCTGGTCGGCGCGCTCGGCGATGGCCGGGTCCTCGAGATACGTGGTGAGGTCCGGGTCGGCGACGAGAGCCGCGGCCCACTGGGTCATGCGCGACGGCATGCCCGGGGCGGGACCGCCCTCGTCGTCGCCGGAGTACGTGTATCCGTAGCGGGCCTGCGCATAGGCGTACGGGTTGTAGCGCGAGGACTGCTCCTCGGTGCGGGCGCCGCTGAGGAACACCTCGAGCATGTGGCGGAGCGTCTTGCGCCGATCGCCGCGCTGGAAGGCGAGGGCCGCGGCGGCGTTGTGGGCCGCGGCGTTGTCGGGCTCGAGCTCCAGGGCGCGGTCGTACGCGGCCTCGGCCTGCGCAAAGTCGTAGAGCTGGGTGTAGGTGCGGGCGAGGCGGATGTGGGTCTGGGCCCGCTGGGTGTTGAGCCGCTCGGTCCAGATGCGCTTGGCCTCGTCCTGCTGGCCCTGGTTCCACAGGATGACGCCCAGGTCATCGCGGTAGGCCTGGCTGGAGCTTTCGCTCTCGCCGCCGTAGCGGCTGCGGTCGGCGTCGGCGCCGACGTTGGCCTCGGCGAGCTCGATAAGCTTCTGGTACAGCGGGATGAGTTCCTGGGGCGGGGCGAGCGGGGCCCGCCGGGACATGACGCTCTGCAGGGCCTGGGCGGAAAGTTGCGGGATCTTCGCGGCCTCCTCGAGGACCTTGAGGGCGTCGTCGGGGCGGCCGGCGGACCAGTACAGCTGCGCCAGCGTGGAGTAGGGCTCGAAGTCGTTGGGGTCCTTCTCGATCCGCGTGCGGGCGAAGGCCGCGAACTGGTCGACCAGCCCCGCGTGCAGCGCGAGCGTCGACAGCATCTGCACGGGTGAGCCGTCGCGCCCGTAGGGGTCTTCGGCCTGGCCGCCGGGGGCCGCGGCGTCGACGAGGGCCTGGAAGGCCTTTTCGGCGTTGCCGTCGGCGGCGTACAGGAATGCGCTGAACTGCAGCAGTTGCGGCGGCTTGATCGACTGGGCGGCGAGGGCCTCGTCGATGAGCTTGCGGGCCTCGTCGGTCCGCCCGCGCAGCAGGCAGATCATCGCGTACGCCGGGCGCGTGATCTCCATCTTGTCGTCGACGATCTGGCGGTACGCCTCGAACGCCTTGTCCTTGTCGCCGGTCTCCCAGTAGATGTCGCCGAGCTTGCACACCATCGCGGTCCGGGGCGACTGGATCAGGGCGTAGCCGGCGTACTGCGCCGGCATGCCGGGCGGCACTTGGGGCTTGGGGGTCTGGGCGATGAAGTTCTGCGCGAGCTCGATCGCCTTGGCGTACTCGCGCCTGCGCACGGCTCGGTCGATCAGCGCCGTGACGGCGCCCTGGTCGGTGGCGCCCTTGGCGGCCATCTCGTCCACGATCGCCTCGGCCTTGTCGGGACGCCCGGTCGACTGGTAGAAGCCCATGAGCAGCTTCGCGGCCTTGGGGTCGGTGGGCGCGGCCTGGCGCCGGGCTTCGAGCCGGGCGCCGATGTCGGCCGCGAGCTCCGGGTGGAGCGTGAGCACGGCTTCGACCGGGGCGAAGGGCGTGGTGTTCTGCTCGCCCATGAACATGGCCGAGAACTGCATCTGCTGGCGTGACTGGTCGTCGATCTCGGCGAGGATGCGTTCGGCGGCGCCGGCCAGGTCGCCCCGCATGGCGAGGCTGGTGGCGACGCTGAAGTCGCCCTCTTCGCCGCCGTAACGGCCCGCGGAGCCGGAGCGGCTCTTCTTGGCTTGGGCAAAGGCGGCGGTGGCCTCCTCGTGCCGGCCGAAGTAGTGCAGCAGCACGCCGATGCGGGTGTAGGAGTCCGGGTCGCGCGGGTCGCCCAGGTCCTTGACCAGGGCGAGGGCCTCGTCGGTGCGCCCGGCGCCCAGAAGCTCGTCGACGAGCCGCCAGCGCGCGGTGCGCCGGGCCCGCTCGTCGGTCTGGCGGTCGATCTTCGCCTTCAGGGCCTCGATGAGCTTGTCGGTGTCGCCGGTGAGGGTGTAGACCTCGACGAGCAGGTCGTGGATGTCCTCCAGGTGCGGGGCTTCCTCGGCGAGCGGGGCGAGCACGGCCCGGGCCTTGTCGAGCTTCAGGTCGTAGTAGTACGCCCGCGCGAGGCGGAGGCGGGCCTTGAGGTTGGTCTTGTCGGCCGCCGCCTCGGCCTCGAGCGTGGCGACGGTGACTTCGGGCGCCGCGGCCTCGGGGCGGAGTTCGGCGATGTTGCGCCGGACCTGCGCGAGCACGCCCAGGTCCGAGACGCCGCGACGGAGCATGCGGTCGGCGACCTCGAGCGCGACGCCGGTGTTGCCGTTGGCCTTGAGCGACTCGAGGAACACGAGCTGCACGCGTTCGTCACTGGGTGCGTACACCGCGAGGGTGCGGAGCACCGGGAGCATTTTGGCGGTGAGCTGGCGCTGCTGGATAAGGCCGATCACCTCGCGCACGACCTGGTCGCGGCGCGAGCCCGCCTCGGCGACGGCCTGCTGCATGGCGTCGGCGGCGGCGAGGGGGTTGTTGGAGGCCAGGTGCAGGCGGGCGAGGCGCATCCAGGATGGCGAGCGGTCGAGCTCGCCGTAGGTGCGCCCGTAGGACCAGGGGTTGCGCGACCAGCGGCTGGACCACTCCCAGGCGTCGACGCGGTCGCTCGAGAGCACGGTGGGGCGGCCGGGGGTGAGGTCGAGGTCGCGCAGGGCCCAGTCGCGGGCGCTCTTGGCGAGGCGCTCCTTGCAGTCGATGACCTTCTTCTCCCACGCGACGGCCTCGTCGAGCTTGAGGCGGGCCTCGGCGACCTCGCTCAGCAGGTTGATGAGGCCGAGCTCGTCGGGGAAGTCGGCGAGGTAGGCTTCGTACACGCCCTGGGCCTTGTCCCAGCCGTCGGTGCGGTCGACGACCTCGGCGAGCTTGCACACCTGGGCGAAGTAGGCGGTGCTGGCGCGCAGGCGGTCGGGTCCGGCGGCCTTGAATGCCGCGGCCGCGTCGCGCACGCGCTGCTCGAGCACGGGCTTGAGGCGGGCGTCGAGGGTGTACTGCTCGGCGAGGCGGCGGGCCTTGGCCTCCTGGCCCGAGTCGCGCAGGAAGTCGTAGAGCTCGAGCAGGCGGTCGTTCTTGGCGAACGAGTCGACGATGCTGTTGAAGGCCTTGTCGACGCCGCCGGCGTCACCGCCGTACCACGAGGACGAGGCGCCGGCGGAGGAGTAGACCTGGCGGAGCAGCGGGTCGCCGGCGAGCTTCTTGGCGGCGTCGAGGGCGTTCTTGTAGAACTCGAAGGCCAGGTCGCGCTGCTCGTAGACCTGCACGGTGTCGCCGAGCATGGTCCAGCGGTCAACGTCCGGGCCGCGGCGCGGGGCGAGGTCCTGCCAGATGGCGCGGGCCTCGTCGAGGCGCTTGGTCTCGGCGCAGATGGTGGCGAGTGTGAGCCGGGCCCGCAGGTAGCCGACTGCGCGGGTGCTCGTGCCGTTCCAGTCGGCCCAGCCCGAGCCCATGGTCCACTTGTCGGCGATGTCGGCGAGCAGCTCGTCGGTGACGCGCAGCTGCATCTCCAGCGGCAGCGAACGCACGAAGTCTCGACGCACGCGTTCGACGGTCTCTGCGTGCAGCTGCTCGCGCCGCTTGGCCAGCACGTCGACCAGCCGTCGCGCGAACGGCTCGGCCCGGTCGAACTTCTCGCCGCCGACGAGCAGGTCGGTGAGCACCCCCAGCGCAAGCGTGTCGGCGTCGTCGGCCTTGACGGCCCGCTCGAGCAGCTCGGCGGCCCGGTCGGTGCTGCCCTGCGAGGCGCGGATGATGGCGAGCTCGAGCAGGTCGTCGCGCCCGAGCTGGTCGTCGGGGCGGGCCTCGATGCGTGCGACCTCGCCGTCGCGAAGGTCCGGCCGCTGGGCGATGAGGTTGAACTGGCGGATCCGCATCCAGTCGCGCTGCGAGCACTGGCCCAGCCACGACTGGTGCTCAACCGGGAACGGGGTCGTCTCCAGCTCGCGCAGCAGCGACAGGGCGAGTTCGGGCTTGTTCAGTTCCGTCTCGTACAGCCGGGCGGCCGTGTCCTTGAGAATGGCGCTGTCGGGCTGGGCGGCGATCTGGCGGGTCAGCACCTCGTCGAGCTCGGCGTTCAGCCCGTTCTCAAGGAAGAACGCAACGCCGCGCTCCATGTTCGTGCGGGCCTGGCCCGAGCCGTACGAGCCGTAGCCGTACGGGTTTCCGATCTGCGCGGCGGTGGAGCGGTACATCGCCGCCTGCAGGCTCTGGTAGCCCGGGCCCGAGCCCGGCGACTGGCCCTGCCCGGCGCCGGGGGTCTTGTCGGGACCGACCGCGGCGCTGAACAGCCGGGCGGCGATCTCGGCGGCGCCGGCCCGGTCGCCCAGGCGCACGAACGCCGCGGCCAGCCGCTCGATGTTCGCCACGTTCGTCGGGTCAAGGTCGAGCAGGCGCCGCGCGGACGCCATGGCGTCGTCGACCCGGCCCGCGGCCTCGTAGGTCGTGATCAGGTTGCGGTGCAGCGCGTAGTCGTCGGGCTTGAGGCGGATGCCCTCTTCGAGCGTGCCCGCGGCGTCCTCGAGCAGCCCGTTGTTCTTCAGCAGCGTGCCCGAATAGAGCTTGTTCTGGATCTGCCGCCACTGGCGCTTGGCCTGCTCGACCTGCCCGGCCTCGAACCACGTCTTGCCCAGTTCGCCCAGCACATAGTCCTGGTCGATCTGCGGGAACCGCAGGGCCCGCTGGTAAGCGTCCGCGGCCTCGTCGAAGCGGGCGAGGCGCCGGAGCACGTCGGCGCGGACCAGGGCGAGGTCCACGTCGCGCGGGTTGTTGCGCTGCGCCGCGTCGAGCATGTCCATGGCCCGGGCGTACTCGAGCTCACGCACGAGCAGCTGGGCCAGGGCCCGGGCCACGAGCGTGTTGGACGGGTCGGTCTCAACCTGCTGCTGCAGTTCGTCGAGCAGGTCCTCGAGCCGGCCGAGCTGCTGGGCCGTGTCGTGCATCCGGTCGATCGCTTCCATCGCCCGGTCCGTGTCGCTCCGCTGCGTGGCCACGGCCCGGAACGCGCCTAGGCCGTCCTCGAGCCGGCCGGCTTCGACGAGCGCCTTGCCGTACTCGAGCCGCGTCTCATGCCGGTCGGCCTGGATCTGCAGGGCCCGCTCGAAGAACGCCAGGGCCCGCTGCGGGTCGCCGATGCGCACGAGCTGCTCGGCCACGGCGCTCTGCGTGGCGGCGCTGGTGGGGTCGGACGCGGCCATGCTCTGGAGCGTCTCGGTGGCGCCGGTCTGGTCGTTGTAGCGGAGCTTGAGGTCGACGACCGCCTCGTAATACTGGCGGGCACGGGCCGGGGTGCGCTGGATCAGCCGCGTGTACGTGTCGACCGCCCCGTTGATGTCGCCCGTTGCGTCGTAGAGCTTGGCGAGCTGCTCGAGGGCAATTTCGTTGCCGGGGTCGGCCTTGAGCAGCGTGTCCAAGCGGGCTCGCAGGGCGACGAAGTCGCGCTGCGTGTCGGCGATGCGGGCGAGCACGAGCAGGCTGACCGTGTCGCCGGGCCTGTCCTTGAGCCGGGCCTCTTCCGCGGCCGCGAGGTCCGGGAGTTTCTGGGCCGACGCCGCCATGCTCACCAGCGTGGCGATGCCCTCGGCCTGCTGCAGCGGGTTGGTGGTGCGGTCCAGGGCGGTACGTCGCGCGTCGATGGCCTCCTGCAGCCGGCCGCTCTGCACGAGCAGGTCCGAGCGCGTCTGCTGGTACTTCACCTGGTCGGGGGCTAGATCGCACGCGCGGGTGATGGCGTTGAGGGCCTCGGCGGTCTTGCCCATGCCGCGCAGGGCCTGGGCCAGGGCCGCCTGCGCGCCCGCGTCGGTGGGGTTGGCGGTGCCCATGCGCTCGAGCGTGGCGACGGCCTTGTCGGCGTCCCCGCGGGCGAGCCACAGGCGGGCCAGGGCGGCGTAGGCGTCGGACTGGGCCGGCTTGGCGGTGATCGCGCGCTCGTACGCCTCGGCGGCGTCCTCGTCGAGGTCGTACGTCTCAAAGAGCGTCCCCAGGCGCACGGCCAGGGCCGCGTCGTCGAGCTTGGTGGCCAGCACGCGGCGCCACTGGTTGCGCGCGGCGTCGATCTGCTTGCTGGCCGCGAGGCTCTGTCCGTACGCGATGTACAACTCGTCCTCGCCCGGGTGCTGGCCGATGATGCGCTCGTACTCGGCGGCGACGCCCGCGGCGTCGTCGAGCCGCTCGAGGAACTCGATGCGCTTCTGGCTCAGGGCCAGGTCCTTGGGGAGCAGTGCGACCGCGTCGGCGAAGGTCTGCTTGCCCAGGTCGGGCTTGCCCATGGCGCTCTGCACGTCGGCGAGCAGCACGCGCATGGACGTCTGGTCCGGGCTGCGCTTGATCTGGGCCTGGCAATACGCCGCGAGTTCTTCGAGCTTGTTCGAGGCCCGGTAGAGGTTGACGATGCGGTCCTGCAGGTCCTTCTGCAGCCAGTGGTCGCTGGCGAGCAGGCCGACCGCCTCGACGTACGCCGCGATCGCCTCGTCACGCTTGTTCAGCCGCTCGAGCGACTGACCCAGCTCGCGCAGAACCTCACAGCGACGATCGACCTCGCCCTTGGTGAGCTCGAGCACGGCCTTGTACCGCTCGACCGCAGCCTCGTGCAGGCCGCGCTGGGCCAAGGCCCCGGCGATGTGCCGCTGGTGCAGGTAGTTGTCGGGGAAGTCCTTGGCCAGGGCGGTCAGGCACGCCACGGCGTCGTCGCGCCGCCCGTCGCGCAGGTAGAGGTCCGCGAGCGCCTCGCCCAGGCGCAGCTTCTCAGAAGTCGAGGGCGCCTGGGCCTGGGCCTGCTTGAGCATGCGCTCGGCCCCGGCGTTGTCGCCGGCCCGTTGGTACACCTCGGACTTGAGCGCGAGCAGGTCCGACTGGTTGCGGGCCAGGTCCGGGGGTAGCTTGTCGATCGACTCAAGCACCTTGGCGGCGGCAGTGGCGTCGCCCGCGCGGACGTGCAGGCGGGCGAGCACGATCTTGAGAGCCACGTCGTCGGGCAGCGCGGCGGACTTGGCGGTGTACTCGGCGACGAGGTCCTGGAGCTTGGCGCGGTCCACGTACTGCTTGACCATGCCTTCGAAGGCCGGCCCGTGGAACGGGCGCCGCTGCAGGAGTTGCTGGAATCGGGCGAGCGACTCCTCGGCCGACAGGTCGGCGCCGTCGGGCTTGGCGCTGTCAGCGCCGGGGGTGGACCCGGCGCGGGCGGGGGCTTCCGCGGGTTTGGCGGGCGGGGTGGGCTGCGGTGCAGAAGTCGCTTGACGCGACCAGGCGACAGAGGTGCCGGCGAACGTCAGAAGGACACCGATCGCGAGCCCGGTCGCACGACGCCGCGGATCACCAGCCATGGTCAGTCTCCAGAGATCGCCCGGGTGTCGGAGAGCGACAATCGGGGTCGGCTCGGCGGTCCCTGTGCCGGATTCCACGAGAGCGGCACGGGGACCGGGCCGAGTACCGGGCGGGTGCTCGTGTCGAGCATCGTAACGAAACCAGCCATTCGCTGCTCGCGCGGGTGATGTTCGCGCACGACAACGACGCCGCCCCATGAGGGCGACGTCGAGTCATTGGCAGCGAGGCGTTCGGGCGCTCGGGGCTTGTGCGGCGAACGGTTGTTCCGCCGGTGATCGGCCGGCTTGCTACCCCAGCGGCCGGGCGGGTCCGGTCAGGTGTTCACGCTGGCGCGGTAGCTGACGTCGTCGGCCTGCCAGCCGAGGGTGTCCGACGGGCTCCAACTGTACCGCATGACGTCGCCGTTGGCGGCCGAGCCGACGAGGTTGATGGTCGAGGCGTTGGAGGTCACGCCGTTGATCTGGCCGACCATGGGGGTGGTGCCGGCGGGCAGGGCGGAGAAGAGGTCGGAAATGACCCACGCGCCATCCCCGAGGCTGGGGGTCCACCAGTAGACCCACAGGCGGCCGTCCTGGTTGAGCCCGGCGATGTTGGTGGCGCCCCAGGGGGTGACGTAGCTGCTGATGCTGGAAGCGACCAGGGTGGGGCCGCTGAACTGGCTGGTGAGGTCGTTGGTGTTCCAGTCGCCTCCGAACGACGGGAGCCACCAGGTGATGGAGACGTGGCCGTCCTGGGTGATGCCGACAATGTTGGTGGCCTGCCAGCTGGTGAGGTAGACGGTGAGGCCGCCGGTGAGGCGGGGTGCGCCGGTGATGTCGCTGAGGTTCGACGTGGTCCACAGGCCGCTGTCGATGCCCGGAGCCCACCAGACGACCTGCATCTCGCCGGTGGAGTCAAGGCCGACGATGTTGAGGCCGTTCCACGAGGTGACGTAGCTGGTGAGCGAGCCGACGAACTGCGGGGTGCTCAGGCCGCGGACGGTCAGGTCATCGTCGCTGATGTTGCGGTACACCCACTGGCCGCCGGCGGTCTGGTGGTACACGACGACGTCGCCCGAGGCGGTCACGCCCGCGGCGTGCATGAGGTTGTCGGTCGACTTGAAGACGGTGATGGTGCCGGCGACGGCCTCGCCGCCGGTGGTGGTGCTCAGGTTGGTGAACGACCACGTGCCCGCGGCGGAGCGGGTGAAGAGGATCATGCCCTGGGCGGAGGGCCCGACGGCCCCCTGCTGGCCGGTGGCAGGGTCGAAGAACGTGACGAGGTTGCCGGTGACGCGCGGGGCGCCGGTGACGTTGGTGAGGTTCGTGTAGGTCCATGCGCGGGACTCATCGGGCGTGAAGACGTGCGAGGTGCCGTCGGCGCCGATCGAGGAGACGATGAGGTCGTCGGCGCTGTTGGTGGCGCCGTACACGGGCGAGCCGGGAGTTGTGCGGTAGACGGTGCGGTCGATGACGCTCGCGTCCTCGAGCAGCAGCACGTCCGCGGGGGTCAGGACGGTGGCGTCGTCGGCGAGGGCGTCGGTGACCGGAAGGTTGGTGAACGCCCCGCCGGCGTTGATCCGGTCCTGCGAGAACATGGTGTCCAGGACGTTGAAGCCGGCGACGACGCGTCCGAAGACGGCGTAACCGCCGCCGTTGGTGTCGAGCCCGACGTTGTCGGTGACGTTGAAGTAAAACCCGCTGGTGGCGGAATTGGGGTTCGTGGTGCGGGCCATCGCGATGGTGCCGGCGATGTTGGACAGGCCGGTCTGGGCGGGGGCCTCGAGCTGGATCGGGGCGTCGGTATCGACCTCGGGTGGGCTGCCGGTCTGACCCTGGCGCATGTAGTACGACCCGCCCTGCAGGATGTCGATGCCGCCGTCGCCCTTCTTCACCATGCGGTGGAAGAACGTGTCGTTGAGCCGGTCGGAGTTCACGTAATTGAGGAAGTTCGTGACCGTGATCGGGGCGGCGTCGTCGAAGAGCTCGATGACGATGGCGCCGAAGTTGGTGTCGAGGTTGACCAGGGTGTGGTTGTCCGGCGGCGCGGACGCGAACACCAGCCGGGCCTCGAGGGTGTCGAAGCTGGGTGCGGCAAAGTCGAGGAAACGGCGGCGGCGGTCGGACATCGTGGTCATATGGATGATGATAGTGGGACGGGGTTGGGGTGCCGGGTCCGGCCGGAGCAGTTCGGCCGTCGCCCGGGCGCTCGAACGGTATTTTCGGCCCCCGACCGGGTTTGGTTCATCTGGCGACCGATTTGGGTGGCTGTCCGGGTCGATTGCCGGTCGCCAGCCGGTGAAGGGGCGTTCATGAACGAGCGACGCCCCGGCGACTGGTCGCCGGGGCGTCGGTGGGGCGTTCGTCAAAGTCGGGCGGCCCGTCCAGGTCCCGACGCGGGGTGGGGGCGAGGGGGGCGGAGGGTTAGTTCCGGACCTCGTACTCGGCGTCGATCACGCCGTCGCCGCCCTTGGCGTCGCCGCCGCCCTGGGGGCCGGGGCCTGCCCCGGGCTGCTGGCCACCGGATTTGGCGGCCTGCTTGGCGGCCTCGGCCTCGTAGACGGCCTTGCCCAGCTCCATGCTGGAGGATTCAAGCTCCTTAAGGGCGGCCTCGATCGCGGCCTTCTCGTCACCCTTGAGGGCGGTTTCGAGCGAGCTCATGGCGGACTCGAGCTTGCCGCGAGCTTCCTGGCTGATCTTGCCGCCGTGCTCCTCGAGGCTCTTGCGGGTCTGGAGCAGGAACGCGTCGGCGCGGTTCTTGAGGTCGACGACCTCGCGGCGCTTCTTGTCCTCGGCGGCGTGGGCCTCGGCGTCGCGCTTCATCCGCTCGATCTCGTTCTTGTCCAGGCCGCCGGAGTTGCTGATCTTGATGTCGGCCTTCTTGCTGGTGGCCTTGTCGGTCGCCGTGACCGTGAGGATGCCGTTGACGTCGATCGCGAACTCGACCTCGATCTGCGGCATGCCGCGCGGGGCCGGGGCGATGCCGGACAGCTCGAACTGGCCCAGCGTGCGGTTGTCGCGGGCGAACTCGCGCTCGCCCTGGAGCACGTGGATCTGCACGCCGGGCTGGTTGTCCGCGGCGGTCGAGAAGACCTGCTTCTCGGTCTTGGGGATGGTCGTGTTGCGCTCGATGATGCGGGTCATGACGCCGCCGAGGGTCTCGACGCCCAGGCTGAGCGGGGTGACGTCGAGCAGCAGGACGTCCTTCACCTGGCCCATGAGCACGCCGCCCTGGATGGCCGCGCCGATGGCGACGACCTCGTCGGGGTTCACGCTGCGGTTGGGCTCCTTGCCGAAGATCTCCTTGGCGATCTGGGCCGCCCGCGGCATGCGGGTCGAGCCGCCCACGAGCACGACCTCGTCGATCTTGCTCGCGTCGAGCTTGGCGTCCTTGAGGGCGTTCAGGCACGGCGTCTTGAGCCGCTCGAACAGGTCGTTCGTGATGCTCTCAAACTTGGCCCGCGTGATGCTCACCTGCAGGTGCTTGGGCCCGCTGGCGTCGGCCGTGATGAACGGCAGGTTCACCGAGGTCTCCTGCATGGTGGAGAGTTCGATCTTGGCCTTCTCAGCCGCCTCCTTGAGGCGCTGCAGGGCCATCGGGTCCTTGCGGATGTCGATGCCTTCCTTCTTGCGGAACTCCTCGGCGATGAAGTCGATGAGCCGCTGGTCCCAGTCGTCGCCGCCCAGGTGGGTGTCGCCGTTGGTCGCCAGCACCTCGAACACGCCGTCGCCGATGTCCAGGATCGACACGTCGAACGTGCCGCCGCCCAGGTCGAAGACCGCGATCTTCTCGTTCTTCTTCTTGTCCAGGCCGTAGGCGAGGGCCGCGGCCGTCGGCTCGTTGATGATGCGCTCGACCTTGAGACCGGCGATCTCGCCGGCGTCCTTGGTGGCCTGGCGCTGGGCGTCGTTGAAGTACGCGGGGACGGTGATGACGGCCCGCTCGACCTTCTCGCCGAGGTAGTCCTCGGCGGTCTTCTTGAGGTCCTGGAGGATGAAGGCGGAGATCTGCTGGGGGGTGAACTCACCCTGGTTCACGCGGACCTTCACGAAGTCGTCGGACCCGCCGGTGATGGCGTAGGGCACCTTGGCTTCCTCATTGCCGCTCTTGCCGTAGGCGGTGTCGGCGCCCGCGGCGACTTCGAGCCGCCGGCGGCCCATGAAGCGCTTGATGGAGAAGATTGTGTTCTTGGGGTTGGTGACCTGCTGGTGCTTGGCGGGCTGGCCGACGAGGCGCTCGCCCTTGTCGGTGAAGCCGACCACCGAGGGGGTGATGCGCGAGCCGGAGGAGTTGATGAGGACCTTGGGGGTCGCGCCCTCCATGACGGCGACGCAGGAATTGGTGGTGCCGAGGTCGATGCCGATGATCTTGGACATGGTGTGAAGACCCTCCCTTGCTGAAGCGAGTTGTTCGGAGGAGGGATGGGCAAGTGGCGTGCCAGAACATGAAAGTGTGGAGGCGGCCGGTTCCCGGGGGCTCCGGGGGCGATTTGCCGCCAAATGGGAGCGCCGGGCGGATGGCCTGCCGGATTGGCAGGGGTCGGGGACCACCCCGGCGGGGGGTGTTCGACTACCCTTGGGACAATCGTGGGGCGCCTGATGGAAACCCTGTGGGTGGAGCCGCGGCTGCGGGGGTTTATGGTCAGTGATGACGCCCGCAATCCCGCCGGCACGGCCGGCAAGAACATCCCGTACGACCTGGGATGGGTCGCGCTCGTCGGCGGAGGTGGCGACGTGCCACGACACCCGCAGGTCGAACCGCTCCGCGGCGTGCGGCTTCGAGTCGCGAGTCCGGAGATGCGGACGCTGGCACGGCGTGCGATGGAGCGCGAGTTCGCATCGCGTCTACGGGCAGGCGAATTGAACGTGACGGTCCGCACAGCCACGTGGAAACGGCTGATGCCGTGGGGCGTCTGCGCGCTCGGCCTCGCGCTCGGCCTCTTCTGGGCCCAGACCGTGGGTTGGGCGATGGGCCTGATGTTCGGCGTCATGATGGCCCTCACGGCCGCTGTCCTCTGGGGTTTCGCGAAGGTCGATACCGCGAGCGTTCGCGTGGACGGTGACCACATCACGTTCCACCGTCTCGACGGACGGGTCGACCGACGCCCCCTGAGTTCAATCGAGCACATGAGTCCCGGCATGGGCGGTGGGGTCATGCGATTCGTCGATGGTGCGTCCGCGCACCTCGACATCAGCCTTGGCCCGGCCCGCACGCTCTTTCGGGCAATCCGCCGCGTGTACGCCCCGGACTCAGAGGCCCGCGACAACCGCCAGACCCGTCGGGCGATGATCCGGAGCCTACTGATCTATTGGCCGCTCGGGTCGACGGTGATCGGCGTTGCCCACTGGTACCTGGGCGCGAACAACGGCTGGTCGATCCCCGGGCGCCCGATCCTGTCGGCGGCCCTGTCCGCCTTGACCGTCTGTTTCGCGTTCGGAGCGGTGTTGGCGCTGCAGTACTTCCAGCCCACGCTGGTGCGATGGAATGCCGAGCGCGAGTGGCGTAAGCAGCGGCGCAAGATGAAGGCGAAGCGCGGCAGCACGCCTGGCGCGACCTTCGCATGACCCCGCGCGCGGTCCTACAAGCCGCCGCCGCCTCGATCGACCTCCCCGCGTCGCTGCTGCCGTTCGCCGGGGAACTCTTCGCCGGCCTCGACGCGCTGGGCAGCACGCCGCGGCGCGCGGTGAACATGCTCGAACGTGCCGGCGTCGGGCCCGGGGATCGAGTCGTTGATCTCGGCTGCGGCAAGGGGGCTGTCGCGGTCGAGGCCGCCGCGCGGCTGGGCTGTCGCGTGGTCGGGGTGGACGCCATCGAAACGTTTGTCGAGTCCGCCCGGGCCCTGGCGCAACATCGCGGCGCCGGGCGCCTGTGTCGATTCCACGTTGGCGATCAGCACGCGGTGCGCGGGCGGTTTGACGCCGCGCTGTCGATCGGCGTGATGCCGCTGGACGCGGGCGCGGCGCTGTGCCGTGGCGTCGTCAGGCGCGGCGGCGTGTACGTGCTCGACGACGTCGTGCGGCTCGAGTCGGTGAGCCGCGCACGCGGGCTCGGGGCGCCGACGCAGCGCGAGGCCGTGGTGATGATCGAGCGCGGAGGCGACCGCGTCGAGCAGCGGATCACGCCGACGCCGAAGGCGATGGGACGGCTGAACGACCGGTTGTACGCGGTACTGGCCCGCAGCGCCGCGGGCGTGGGGCGGGAGCATCCGCGCCTGCGCCCGGCCCTGCGGGCGTTCCTCGAACGTCAGCGCGACGCCAACAGGGTGCTCACCGGGCCGCTGCGCCCGACGCTCTGGCTCGTGCGGGCGGGATAACAGCCCCGAGCGCACGCGACGGGCCACGCCGACAACAGTCTGGCAAACGCAGCGGAGAAACGAAAGTCGCCGCGGCCCGGCGCGTGCCCTTCGGGCTCTTACAGGCACTCGGGCGGCGCGGCGAAGAAGTCGTTGATGAACGCCGAGACGTCGGTCGAGTTGACGACGCCGTTGTGGTCCCAGTCGGTGACAAAGGTGCCGTTCGCCTGGTCGGTGAACCAGTCGTTGATGAAGTCGCTGACGTCGGTGGAGTTGACGACGCCGTTGCCGTCCCAGTCGGCGGGGCAGGCGGGGGGCGGCGGAACGGTGGCGACCGCGACGTCGATGATGACGGGGCGGTGGTCCGAGGCGACGCTGGAAGCGAGCGAGCCGCCGCCGGCGAGGCCGACGAGTTCGGGGGGGAGCTGCCCGCCGTTGGGCAGGATGGTGGCGGAGTTGAACACGAAGCTGCGCTGCATGGCGGCGATGCTGTCGTGCCAGAGCAGGTAGTCGAGCTTGCTGGAGCTCTGCGTGGCGCGGCTGCCGGTGAAGACGTCGACCGCGGCGTCGTAGGTGGCGTCGGTGCGGTCGCGGTCGCAGCCGTCCGTGCCGCCCTGGCTGGCGCCGAAGGCCATGTAATCGGCGGGGCCGCGCCGGCCGTTGGAGTTCTCGTCCTCGTTGAGGTCGCCGCCCCAGATGATCGGCGTCGCGGGGGAAAGGATGCTGGTGGGGTTGGGGGGGAAGGCGACGAGGCCGGCGGGGTCGGGGTTGCCGGTGCCCAGGCCGTTGTACTGGGCGTCGAGGAAGTAGGCGATGCGCCGGCCGACGCGGTCGCGCTGGTCGCGGTCGGACTGCGTGGAGCCGGACTTGAGGTGCGAGCAGGTGCAGACGAGGTCGCCGACGTAGACGTCGTCGGGGAGGTTGAACTCGGCGATGATGATGCCGCGGATCTCGGCGCTGCCGCTGGTCCAGTACGCGCCGGCGCTGGCGGCGACCAGGAAGTTCTGATCGACGGCGCTGCCCGAGCCGTTGATGTCGGCGACGGGGAAGCGGGACATGATGACGTTGCGGTTGAAGCCGTCGTCGACGGTGCCGACGATGCGGGTGGGCAGGTCGTAGTCGGGGGCGTAGAGCTTGACGTAGCTGGTGACGGGTCCGCCCAGGAAGGGGTCGGTGCCGCCGTTGACGAAGAGGTTGAGCACGGTCTCGAGGTTGGCGACGGTGTCGACCGAGCCGTTGTCACCGGCTTCCTGGATGAGGATGACGTCGGGGCGGAGCGACGCGACGATGCGTGCCAGGGCGGTCCACTGGTTCAGGCCCTCGGTCTTGGCGATCTGCGAGCGCAGGCCGTCGTGGATGTTGTACTGCATGATCCGCAGGTGATTGGGGTCGCTCTTGCGCCACTGGCCCTGCTGCGGGTTCCACTGGGCCTGGGCCGACGTGGCGGCCAGGAGCGTGAGCGCGGCGACGAGGATGCCCGCAAAGGGGCGGGGGGAGCGCGCTGGGGGGGGGCAGTGCATGGACGGATCCTCCGAAATCACCCGAGGGTGTCATGGTAGCGGAGAGGGCCGGCCCGGGTCGGTGCCGCGCCCGAACTTGTGAAAACGAACGCGGCCCCGGTCGTGGACCGGGGCCGCGCGGCGAATCGCGTTATCGGATGCTCAGGGCATCAGATGGTGCAGCCGGCGAAGGGGAGCTGGCCGGCCTGGCCGGCGAACCAGATGTTGATGAAGTCGGAGACGTCGGTGGAGTTGCTGACACCGTCGCAGTTGACATCGCCGTTGAGGCCGCCGGAGGTCTGGTCGGCGAAGAAGGTGTTGATGAAGTCGGAGACGTCGGTGGAGTTGGAAATGCCGTCGCGGTTCCAGTCGGCGACGCACTCGCACTCGTCGGGGATGCCGTTGGGGCCGCCGGCGGTGCCCGCCGCGGCGGCGTAGCTGAAGCAGTCGTTGCTGGTGCCGGCCTTGATGTCGGCGGCGTCGTCGACGCCGTTCTGGTTGCAGTCGGTGGGCTTGGCGCCGCCCAGGGCGAGGCAGACGTACTGCAGGCCGGGGATGTTCTCGAAGTTGACGGTGCTGGTCTCGGCGAGGTTGCCGTAGTCAGCGGGGAGGCCGCCGATGACCTGGTTGGACGTGACGGTGTAATCGCTGTTGGTGATGAAGCCGGCGACCTTGATGCAGCTCTTGCCGTTCCAGCCGAGCTCGCTGAGCTTGATGCGGACTTCGAAGCCGGTGGTGACGCTCGTGGCGAGGGCCTCCGAGGCGGTTTCGCCGGTGATGCCGCCGGTGTTGGAGTTGTTCATGTCGGCGACGATCAGGCCGGGCTCGGCGAGCGGGCCGGGGTTGTACGCGTCCTGGGAGACGGTGCGCGGGCCGTAGGCGGCGAAGAGGTTGGGCAGGGCGGTGAGCGGGTCCTTGCTCTGGACGTCGAGGCCGGGGCCGGCGAAGGGGATGGGGGTGAAGAAGCTCTTGGCGCCGCCGTCGAACGCGCCGTAGTCGAGCGAGTTGAAGAAGAAGTCCTCGGCGCGCCCGTCGGTGCGGAGGAACATGGCGTTGATGAAGTGGATGACGGGGTTCTGGCCGTTGGCGTAGCTGAAGGTGTAGTCGGCGGCGAAGTCGGCGTCGAAGGTGAGGCCGGGGGTCTGGGTGGCGAAGCAGGGGCACTTGCTGCCCTCGCCGCAGGGGTTGGGGATCTGGCACGCCGGATCCTTGGGATCGGCGGGCTGGGTGATGGAGCGGGAGCCCATGTTGTTGTAGTTGTTGTTGAAATCGAGGTTGACGTTGACGGTGAGCTGGTCGAGGCTGCCGAAGGTGTTCTGGCCGCCGTCGGCGACGTCGAAGAAGAGCACGAGCTTGTTGAAGTTGGTCTGGACGTTGCCGGTGACCATGAGGTAGAGGTACTCGTCGTCGGCGGTGGCGTACAGGGCGTTGATCTCGGAGCCGGTCGCGAAGTCGCGCTGCGGGGCGCCGGGGATGCAGCCGTCGACGCCGCCGGTGTTCGAGTTGTTGATGGTCAGGGCGATGCCGGGGTTGGAGCCGCCGCTGAGCGCGCCGTCGGAGCCGTAGGTGCTCTGGCCGACGTAGCCGCCGGAGCCGGGGGTCTGGTCATTGATGCGCAGCTCGGCGTAGTTGACGAAGAGGCTGGACCCGTTGCCGGTGCAGGCGACCCAGAAGTCGGCGGCGAAGTCCTCGTCGAAGCGCAGGCCGTTGGTGCCGGTGGGGTTGCCGCCCATGCGGTTGAGGCCGTTGAAATCGACGTTCGGATTGTCATTGCGCAAACGCTGCTGGCCGCCGGCGCGGGTGTCGAAGAAGATGCTGAGCTTGTTGAAGTTGCTCTCGAGGTTGCCGGTCACGAAGACGTAGAGCTGGTCGCCCACGACGACGGCGTAGCAGCCGTCGATCTCCGAGCCGTTGGCCGGGCCGACCTGGCCCTGGCTCGAGTTGCCGAAGCCGGTGCCCTGGATCTGGGTGAACAGCGGCGCGCCGTACGCGGCGTCGAGCTGGCCGTCGATCGTGGGGGCGGTCGAGCCGGTGCCCGCGGTCACAAACTCGTTGCCCGGGAACGAAATGGTCGCGAAGTTGATGCCCCGCGGGTCCCCGAGGTTGGTCGTGCCGGGGGGGATGTCCCCGATGACCTGGTTGGAGAAGAAGTCGTAGCTGCCGGAGCTGATGAAGCCCGTCAGCTTGATCGGCCCGGTGGGGTTGCCCAGGGCCGACAGCGCGATGCTGAACTCGATGCCCGTCGTCACGCCGGCGCCGCTCGTGGGGTTGCACGGCGGGGGCGGGGTGTACTGGCTGTCGCCGAACTGCGTCGGATTGGCGCTGTTCACCCACTGGGGCGCGCCGTAGGACGAGTCCTTCACGCCGTCGATCACCGGCGGCACCGCGAGCGCGGCCGACGCGGACAGCGCGAGGCCGGCAACCACCAACATCCGATTCTTCATCTCGACACTCCTTCGCACAAACACGGGGTTGTACATCGGCGCGCGGGCCGGCCCGCGGCGTGCCGCGACCGGACTGCAAATGCACCGCCTTGGGGAATTTGCAAGGCGGTTAAGAGTAACGGAATTTTTCGTTTGTACCAAGCGCACAACAGGGAATTCCATGCCTGTTGCGACCGATTCGGGCCGGCTCAAACCGTTCGGAGCGGCGATGTCCGTCGACATGGACGATTCGGCGTTACCGCACGGACCACCACCGGCCAGATCGGGGAGGGACCATCAGGTCGCGCGGGTCGGCGTCCGACCTCGAGGCAACGGGGACCGTCGCACGGAAGGCCATGGCGCCGCGGTTCAAGACCACGACCACCGCCGAGCCGTTCACGCGCCGTTCGAACGCGAACACGTCCGGGTTGCCGGTCTGAATGTGCCGGACCATGCCGTAGCGGAGGACGGGCCCAAGTTCAGGGTCCGAGCGCAGACGCAGCCACGCCCGCATCCGCTCCCGCAGACCCGGTTCGGGAGCGTCGTCGGGGTTGGCAGGGGGGCCAAGGTCGGGCCAAGGCAGGGGTTTGCGGCAATCTGGGTCGTCGGCCCCGTGCATGCCGTACTCGTCGCCGTAGTAGATGCTCGGCGACCCGGGATACGTTGCTTGCCACGCGGTGGCCAGGACGACCAGGTCGTACACCTCGGGCGAGGGGCGGGAGGTCCGGTAACCGGGGTTGGAGACCGGGTCGCCCCGTTGGTCGTACTCGCGGCCCGGGTTGGCGAGCATGGACGCGAGCCGCTCGGTGTCGTGCGAGCCCAGCAGGTTCATCTGCACGAGGTCGACCTGCGGGCGGTGCCCGAAGGCCTCGTCGAGCCGTCGGGCCAGGCGGTCGCTCGAATTCGCGGCGCCCGGCGTGCGCACGCCGAGCCAGTCGACGGCGGGCATCGCGAACGGGTAGTTCATCTGGGCGTCGAACGCTTTGCCCTCGAAATAGTCCTTGGCGTCGAACCACACCTCGGCGATGAGCACGGCGTCGGGGTTGATTGATTTCACGAGCTCTCGCCACGCCGTCCAGAACGGCATGGGCACGTCGGGGACGACGTCGAGCCGCCAGCCGTCGATGCCGTCGGACGGGTCGCCGTCGGCGTTCGGGTCCATCCAGCGCCGGGTGACGCCGAAGATGTGAGCCTCGACCGCGGGGTGAAAGCGGCCTTGGCGGGAACGTGAGAAGACAGGCAAGGTTCCGTTGCGCCGGTTCCAGGCGTTCCAGGCGATGAGTGCGCCGGGGCGGATGTCGAGGGTCGGGTATGTGCGCCGGTACTCGGCAAGGCCGGTGGAGTCTTCGGGGACGAACCGGGCATCGAACCAGTCGGCGTAGGGCGAACTGCGCCCCCGGGCCATGACGTCCCGGAACGCCCAGAAGTCGAGCCCGACGTGGTTCCACACGCCGTCGAGGATCACGCGGATGCCGCGCTTGTGGGCCTCGGGGAGCAGGACGTCGACGAGGAAGCGGTCGGCGGCGGTCCAGGTCCATGTGGAGGGGTCGGCGGTTTCGCCCGTGGGGGCGCCGGCGGGGTCGGGTGTGCCGGCGAGCGTGGGGTCGACGTGGCGGTAGTCGGTGGCGTCGTACTTGTGCAGGCTGCGGGCGTGGAAGACGGGGTTGAAGTAGATGCCGGTGGCGCCCAGGTCGACGAGCTCGTCGAGCTTCTCGACGACGCCCTCAAGGTCGCCGCCGTAGCGGCGGTTATACACGACGTTGAAGAACTGCCCGCCGCGACGGACGGGGTCGACGGCCTCACGCGGGAGCTTGCCCCAGGCGATGGCACGGTGGTGCTCGAGCTCGTCGGGAGTGACGGTGTACCAGTCAGCGGACCAGCCGGGGTTGAAGAACTCGGCTCCGAGCACGCGGGCCGGATCGTTGGCGGGGTTGGCGTTGCGGAAGCGCTCAGGGAAGATCTGGTACCAGACGACGCCCTTGGCCCAGTCGGGTGTCCGCAGGTGAGGGGGAGGGGAGGCGTCGCCTGTGAGCGGGCCGAACGTGAGCGGCTTGATGGTCTTGAGCCTGGGTTGCAGTTGGACGAGGTACGAGACGACGCTTGCGGGAGGGTCGGACCTTTCGGGCGGGCACCACAGCCGGGCCATCCAGAGTTCGGTGGGCGAACCAGGGTGTGTGGGCATGCGAACAAGCGGGATCGTGAGCGGGTCGCGCGTGTGCCCGGGCGTCTGCGGATTGATGACGACCCGGCCCTCCTCGAGCGTCCCGGAAGGAACGGTGATGCGGATGTCGGCGAGCCCAAGGCCGCCCGAGATCGCGACGAATTCGTGCACAACATCCTGGGGGCGCAGCGGCGGGGACGCCTGCGCCGGGACTGGGGCGTCAGGCATCGGGGCGTCGTCCTGGCGGGCTGAGGCGGCGAAGGCGGGGAGCAGGGCGAGGATGATCGCGACGCCCCGCCGCCATGCAAAAACGGTCATTCCAGTCGGTGCGGCGGAGCACAGGTGCGAACGAGCCGTATGAAATGTGGTGTGAACGGACAATTGTCCGCTAGACTAGCGTGAATCCGGGCCATGGGAGCCCGAGTCGAAGATCAGCGGCGGGATGCTGAGCCAGTTCTTGGCCGGCCCGGGGCCGCGGGAGCAAGGAAACAGCCATGCAGCAAGCTGACCATGCGGAAGACACGTCCGGGCATGCGGGTCGTCGAGGCTTTACCCTCATCGAGCTTCTGGTGGTGATCGCGGTGATCGCGCTGCTGGTGGGGATCCTGCTCCCCGCGCTGGCGTCGGCCCGCGACAGCAGCCGGCGCACGGCGTGCCTGAGCAACACGCGCCAGCTCGCGACGACGATGACGCTGTACGCCAACGAGTGGAAGAGCTGGTACCCCGTGCTCCGCCCCTCGGGCGTGACGCACGACAACCTCTTCTCGAACCAGTGGCGTCAGTACCACGGCGTCGCGGGCCTGTTCAGCCTCGAGCAGTGGGGCGAGGAGTGGCTGACCCAGTTGGCCACCGGTGATGTGGGGTTCACCAACGGCGAATACGCCGACGGCAACCAGGAGCCGATGCTCGGGCCGTACGGCGAGGGGCTGCAGTACGTCACGTGCCCGTCGGACAAGGTCGACCTGTACTGGCGGCCCAACCGCAACCCCGAGCAGCGGACGTACACCTCCGGCAAACGCAAGCAGCCGACTCCGCCCGGTACCGAGCAGCAGGTCGCCAGCTACAACATCAGCTACCTGTACATCGCCGGGTTCCGCACCGACGAGCCCGAGCTGGTCGCGCCCGCCCCGCTCTTCGGCGACGAGACCAACGCCCGCGACATCGGCACGTTCGCGTGGTACGGCGACGCCAGCGACGCGACCGCGGCTGGCGTGCCGGTGAATTCGAACCTGTACGCCAAGGACGACAACCACGGCAAGGACGGGGCGAACTTCACGTTCACCGACGGGCACGCCGAGTTTCTCAAGGGCAACGTCGCGGCGACGTTCTTCGTCGGCGACACGAACCCCAACAACGTGAACGTGATCAACGAGGACCGGTCGTCGGAACTGCAGACCATCGACTGAAACCGGCACGGGCCGCCGCTGCGGCTCCCCGCATTCCGGTATCATCCGCCCGTGCCGAGCGACCCACCAGGCCAACCCCACACGACTGCGACCGCGTCGCGGCAAGCGCCGCGCCCGCTGTGGCGTCGCGTCGTCGCCGCCCAGGAGTTCGGCCTGCTCGCGGTCATCGCCCTGATGATGCTGGGTCTCACGCTGTTCTCCGGAACGACCGAGCGGCGTGACCGCGAGCCGCTGCCGGCCGGGGCGATCGCCACCGAGGTCGAGCCCGGGGCGGGCTCGGCCCAGCAAGCCGGCGTGAGCGTGAAGGACGCCGACGGGTCCACGCGGTTCTTCGCGGCCGAGGACGGCTACAGCCTGCTGCTGCGGGGCGACACGGCCCTGCTTCAGCGAGAGTACACCGTCAGCAAGTTCCTGAACAAGGACAACCTCATCGGCGTGGCGACAGCGGCGAGCTTCATCGCCGTCATGGCCGTGGCGATGTCGGGAATCATCATCCTGGGCGGGATCGACCTGTCGGTGGGCTCGATCTACGCGCTGGCGGCGGTGCTGGGGGCGATCGCGCTCAAAGCGATCGGCGGGACAGCCGAGTCGATGCCCGTTGCGCTGGCGCTTCCGCTGGGTGTGCTGCTGTGCTCGGGGGTCGGGGCCGCGTGCGGCTTCGTGAACGGGGCCGCGAGCGTCGGGCTCAAGGTGCACCCGTTCATCATCACGCTCGGCGGCATGGCGGTGTACCGCGGCGTGGCGTTCGTCTCGACGAGCGGGCAGTCGATCGGGGACCTGCCCGAGGGGTTCCGCTGGGTATGGCGGGCCCAGGTGGGGGGCATCAGCCCGGCCCTGTCGATCGTCATGCTGGGCACGGCGGTCGCCGGCTGGTTCGTCTTCACGCGCACGGTGTTCGGCCGGCGCGTTTTCGCCGTCGGCGGGAACGAGACCGCGGCCCGCTACGCGGGCATCCCGGTCGGCCGGGTGAAGATCCTCATGTTCACGATCTCCGGGGCCCTGGCCGGGCTCTCGGCGAGCATGCTGCTGGGGTATTACGGGGCCGCGAGCTCGGACGCGGGGAGCGGGTACGAGCTGCGGGTGATCGCCGCGGCGGTGGTCGGCGGGGCGTCGCTCTCGGGCGGGCGCGGCTCGGCGATCGGGGCGATGCTGGGGGCGATCGTGATCCAGCTCATCGACAACGGGATCATCGTTCTGGGGGTGGATTCGAACTACACGAACATCGTCATCGGCCTGGCGATCGTGATCGCGGTGGTGGTGGACCAGGCCAAGCAGGGGCTGACGAGAAGGCGGTAGAGTGAACGGTGCAGGGCGAACAGTGAACCGGTGGATGCGGTGTTGCGCGTCCCCGACTCAGCAACGGAGACAACCAATGTTCAAGAACGTGATGAAGATGGCGGCGGTCGGTATCGCGGCGCTGAGCGTTGCGTTTGCGGCCGCGGGCGCGGCTCAACCCGACAAGGGCGCCAACGGGAAGAAGACGCAGAAGTCGTTCGTGATCGGCGTGATCGCCAAGAGCCAGTCGAACCCGGTGTTCATCGCGGCCCGCACGGGCGCGGAGGACGCGGCCAGGGAGCTGGGCAAGAAGTACGGCGTCGAGATCAAGATCGACTGGCGCACGCCGGTCGGTGAGGACGCGCAGAAGCAGGCCGAGTTCCTCGAGCAGCTCGTGGCCGCGGGCGCCGACGGGGTGGCGATCAGCGTGAGCGACGCGAAGGTGGCGGAGGCGGCGATCAACGCGGCGGTCGACAAGGGCGTGGCGGTGGCGACCTTCGACTCCGACGCCCCCAAGAGCAAGCGGTTCGCGTACTTCGGGATCGACGACGTGGAGTGCGGCCGCCAGGTGGCCCGCGAACTCGCCAAGGCGATGGGCGACAAGGGCACCGTCGCGATCCTCGCGGGCAACCAGAACGCCCCGAACCTCCAGGCCCGCGTCCGCGGCGTCAAGGAGGAGCTGGGCAAGATGAAGGACATCAAGGTCCTCGACACCTACTACCACGCCGAGACCGCCCAGGACGCGGTCGCCAAGCTCGAGCAGGTGCAGGGCGCCAACCCGCAGATCACCGGCTGGGCGATGGTCGGCGGCTGGCCCCTGTTCACCGAGAACGCGCTGGACAAGGTCGCGGGCAAGGCCAAGGTCGTCGCGGTCGACGCGCTGCCGGCCCAGCTCAACTACCTGCGGAACGGCCAGGTCGAAGTGCTGCTGGCCCAGCAGGTGTACGAGTGGGGCTTCGACTCGGTCCGGCTGATCATGGAGAAGCTCGTCGAGAACAAGGCCCCGAGCAACCCGATCGTGAACGCCAAGCTCATCCCGATCCGCAAGGCCGACGCGGACGCGTACGGCAAGAACTGGGACAAGTGGCTCGGGAAGAAGTGAGCAGTGAGGGGCGAATGGTGAACAGGAGGCGGGGTGCCGGCGGGAAACCGCCTGTGATCGAAACCCTCAACGCGGCGTGACCGCACAGGCCACGCCGCGTCTTTCTTTTCGAGTCGTTCGACCGTTGTGGTGACCCCATCGTGCCCGACCGTGCTTCCCATCCCGACCTGCTCGTGTGCCGCGGCGTGACGAAGCGGTTCGGCCCGACCACGGCCCTGGACGGCGTGTCGGTGGCGTTCCGCGCGGGCGAGGTCCACGCCCTCATGGGCGAAAACGGCGCGGGCAAGAGCACACTCGGCAAGGCGATCGCCGGGCTGCACCGGCCCGACGAAGGGACGATCTCGATCCTGCGGGCCGACGGCGGCGGATATCACGAACTGCGCCCGGGGTCGATCGACGATGCGTTCGCGCACGGCGTGCGGATCGTGCACCAGGAACTGGCCCAGTGTCCGAACCTGTCCGTGGCCGAGAACCTGTGCCTGCACGACATGCCCCGGACACGGCTGGGAACCGTGGACAGCGCGGCGATGGTTCGGCGTGCCGAGCGGCTGCTGGCGAAGCTCGAGCCGGGGATCGACGTGCGGGCTCCCCTGGGGAGCCTGGCCCCGGGTCATCGCCAGATCGTGCAGATCGCGGCCAGCCTCGATGACGAGGGCGACGGGCACGGTTCGTCGGCCCGGGTTATCGTGTTCGACGAGCCGACGAGTTCGCTGTCGATCGCCGAGGTGGAGCGGCTGCTGCAGATCGTCCGGCAGCTCGCGGCGGGCGGGATCACGGTCATCTACGTCTCGCACCGCATGGGGGAGATCTTCAGCGTGTGCGACCGGGTGACGGTGCTGCGCGACGGCAAGTTCGTCGCCATCAACCCCGTGCGGCGCGAAGGTTCGCAGGACGGCACGCCGGGCGTGAACGAGGCCCAACTGGTCGAGCAGATGATCGGGCGGAAGCTCGACATCCAGGCGGCGCGGGCCCCCTCGGCGGAACGCAACCGGGCCCAGCCGCTGCTCGAGGTGCGCGGGCTGACGTCGCCCGGCAAGATCGAGGGCGTTTCGCTGGGCGTGCGCCCGGGGGAGATCCTGGGCGTGGGCGGGCTGGTGGGATCGGGGCGGTCGGAACTGCTCGACGCGGTCTTTGGCCTCGACTTTGCGACCGGCGAGGTAAAGGTGGGGCGCCGGACGGTGCCCCCGCGCTCGCCGCGGGCGATGATCGCGGCCGGCGTGGGGTATGTTCCCGAGGACCGCAAGCTGCAGGGGCTGTTCTTCGAACTGGGGATCGACGAGAACATCGCGGTGCCGCAGATGCCCCGGCTGGCGCGGGCGCTGGGGCTGCGGAACTTCGGGGCCGAGCGGTCGCTGGTGGGTGAGCGGATGGGAGCGCTGCGGGTGAAGGCGGCCGGTCCGGGGGCGCCGCCGGGGTCGTTGTCGGGCGGGAACCAGCAGAAGCTGCTCATCGCGCGCTGGCTGGGGCGCGACACGAAAGTGCTGCTGCTCGATGAGCCGACGCGCGGGATCGACGTCGGCACAAAGGTGGAGATCTACCGGCTGATCCGCGAGGCCGCGGACAAGGGTCTGGCGGTGCTGCTGGTGTCGAGCGAAATGCCCGAACTGCTGGCGCTGTCGGACCGCGTGGTGGTGATGGCGGGGGGGCGGCTGACCGGTGAGCTTGCCGGCGACGCCATGACGCAGGCGAACATCTTGAAGCTGGCGACGCAGTAGTGGCCGAACGCGATACGGCGAGAACCCGATAACGCGATACATCAAGGCACTCGGCTGTCGAGCCTTTGTGTATCGCGTTTCCGCGTTATCGCGTTTCCGCGCTCTCGCGTTCCGGTCCTCCCCGGAAGAACCGGGCCGCGAGCACGATCGCGACGCCCGGCAGCAGCCACCACGTGTCGCGCTCGATGAAGCCGAGCCAGTAGAAGGGCGTGGCGGCGGCCATGGCCGCGAGCCATGTCGCGAGCATGCGCCGGGTCGGCGGGCTGGTGCGGGCGATGGGGGAAGAGCAGATCCAGACGTAGGCGGGGAAGACCAGGCCGTAGAAGGCCATGAAGCAGCGGTAGAGCAGTTCGCCGCCGCTGAGGCCGGCGTACGCGGGGACGAGGTCGAAGCCGGCCGCGGCACCGAGGGCGGCGCCGACGATGAACGCCGCGGCCCCGCCCCAGCCGGGTTTGCCCGCGCGAGCGTCCTGCAGTTCGCTCGAGTGCACGGCGATGGTGAACAGCAGCTGCATGACGATGTGGCCGAGCAGGGAGATGAACGCGACCTTGCCCGCGAGCGAGCCGGGGGAGCCGAGCTGGCTGTTGAGCATCGGGGCGGCGTACACGGCCGTGAACGCGATCATGGCCGCGAAGAGCACGCCGAAGCCGAGGGCGAACGCGGCCTTGCCGGGGCCGGGCGCGGTGCTGCGCCGGGCGGTGTGGAAGGTGAGGTCCAGGTACGGGCAGAAGATGAAGCCCAGCGCGCACACCGCCGCCAGGCCTGCGAGGTCGAGCGGTGCAACGCTGGGGGATGGGGCGAACTCGACGCCGCCGCGCCGGGTGATGAAGACGGCCGCGATGACCACGGACACGACCCAGGTGAGCACGGCCTCGCGGCGCCACTCGACGCTCGCGATGCCGACGCCCGCGGCGGCGATGGCCGCCAGCACAACGGTCGCGAGGCTCAGCCACGCCGGCCCGGCGACCATGCGCAGGATCCAGATCAGGAAGAACGCCTGGAACGCGAGGGTGACGACGCTGAAGAGCCGGCACGCCGCGGCGTGCGCGGCGACGAAGCGCTCGCTCGAGCCGGGCCTGGCGAGCAGGAAGCCCATCTCGGCGGCCCCGACGATGTTGGGGATGGCGAAGATGAGGAAGCCCCACACGCCGAAATCGCGCCACAGCAGCACAGGCAGGAACATGCCGATGCACCAGGTCCAGCTGCACGCGAGGTAGGCGGCCCAGGAGAAGACCCGGGCGGGGGAGTGGTCGAGTTGGGTAGGTGCGGGCGCGTCGGGCACGGGCGGGAGTTTACCGGCACGCGGGTCGGGCGCGCAACCGGAGGCTCCGGCGCATGGGCGGGATCGGGTGCCGACATGATCGGGAGTCGATCGCGGCCGACTCGGGCGTCAGGAATTCTGCGCCTTGGCGGCGGCCCGCTCGCGCTTGGCCTTGTGGTGGGCCTTGGGCGTGACGTGGAACGCGGCGGTGCAGACGCCGACGCGGCGCTCGCGGTCGTGCTTTTTGCCGATGCCCTGCACGATGTTCATGTCGATCGTGATGTTGAACTCTTTGCCGGTGGCGACCAGGGCGTCGAGGTTCTCGCGCGGGGTGATCTTGTAGATGGCCGGGCCGTAGCACGGTCGGAGGAACTTGTACTCGAGGTTCTTGCAGACGACGGTGTAGTCGCCGCCGCACCGGCCGAAGACGTACATCCCGCCGGCAATCTCGCTGTTGGCGAGCAGGGCCCCGCCGGCCATCGCGTTGTACCAGTTGCGGTTGAAGCGCCGGAACGGGAGCACCGCGGTGAAGGTGCTCGCGTCGATCTTCTTCATCCGGATGCCGCTCTTGAACGCGAGCGGGAGCCAGATTTTCGAGCACACGACCTGCCAGAAGCGGTTGCGGGTGCTCAGCCGGCTGATGAACGCTTCGGCGCGCTCGGCAAAGGTCTTCTTGCCGGCTTCCGCGGCCTGGGCCCGGTTCTCCGACTCGACGCTCATCGGCGTAACGTCGACGCCGCCGATGACGCGCGCGCCGCTCAGCGGCGCGTCAATGCGGGTCTTCGCGTCGGGATCGCCGACGTGCAACGGAGTCGTCTGGGGTGTCGCGGTGCTTGCGTTCACGCGGTCTCCAGGGCGGTGCAACCATAGGCCCGGGCGGTCAGCGGGCAGGGCTACGCCGGGGGCCGGTCGGTCATCTTCACGGAACGGCGGCGAGGTCGAACCATCCCTTGTCATTTCGCATCACACGTCGGACCGGATCGTTCGGTTCGTGGTCGAGCACGAGAATCCATCCCCCGGCCGCGGCCTCGTCCAGGAGCCAGCGCCGGCTCAGCATGCTGGTGTACGGCTCGACGTCGTAAGCAAGGCTGTAGGCGGCCCCGAGGTGGGCGGCGGTCGGCATCACATCCGGGGTGAAGACGACAAACCGGTCGGAGTCGTCTGTGAACCCGATCGCCTGCTGGCCCCAGGTGTGCCCGGGGACCAGGAAGGTCTTGATCCCCGGCACCGGCTCGGACATCCGCATCCAGGCCGGGGACGCCGGCAGGTCGTTTCGTCCCGGGACGACACCGGGTGGAAATGGGCGGGGTGAGTCGACCGTGACCACCTTGGACGCGATGGCGGCTACGTGGTCGTCGAAGTAGGTCCGGGTCATCACGCTCTTGGCGTCCACGGCGTCGAGCCACTCGCGGCGTTGGACGTAGATCGGGGCGCGGGGGAAGGTGAGTTTGACGGGGTGGTCGCCGCGGGGTGAGCCGAATGTGGAGGCGGGGCCGGTCCAGTCGGGTTGCTCGCCGGGCCGGCACAGGCGGGTGAGGCCGCCGGCGTGGTCGAAGTGCAGATGGGAGACGAAGACGGCGTCGATGTCGTCGGGGATGCGGGCGGCCTCGTGCAGGGCGTCGAGGATTGACCGCTCGCCCAGGGCGAAAACGGACCGGTTCTTGGCGTCGAGCTTGTTGCCGGTGCCCGTTTCGATGAGGATGACGCGCGGGCCCGGGTCGTCCTGGCCGTCGACCCGATCAAGCAGCAGGCAGTTGTGCTGAACGGTGATGCGGCCGAGTTCGTCCGTCGGGACGGACTTGGACCAGACGACGCGGGGGATGAGTCCGAACATCGAGCCGGCGTCGAGCCGGAATTCACCCGCCCGCAGAACGCTCCATCGGTACCGCACGCGAGAGCGCGGGGGGGGCGGAGAGTCGGCGGATTGAGGGTCGATTGCCATCGCGCACGGAGCGTAGCGAACGCTCCGCCGCAGTGAGCGTGCCGACAGCCCGCGGTCTCTAGAATCATGTGACAGGGGGGCGACGAGGCCGCGGACGCGTGTCCGCGGGCCGGCCAGCCCCTCCAAGGAGGTCCCTGAATGGGCAAGGCAATCAGGTCGGATAAGAGCGTGATGGGAGCGGGAGCCTCGGGAGTCGATGGCGCTGCCGTCGGTGCCCGGCCGACGCAGATGAGTGAACTCAAGCCCGGCTCCGCGGGCGGAGGTGCGGGGGGCGGTGCGGCAGGAGTCGGGATGGGGGCGGCCCGCGCGCAGGCGACGCACGAGGAGATTGCCCGCCGTGCGTACGAGGTGTACCTCGAGCGGTGCCAGCGGGGACTGCCGGGGACGCCGGACTCGGACTGGACGAGGGCCGAGGCGGAGCTTCGCCAGGGCTGAGCGCGTCGGGTCGGTCAGTGCGCCGCGGGGGGAGTCGGCGAAGCCGGCGGCCCCCCGGGGGCGGCTTTGCGGCGGTCGGCGACCAGCGACGCGACGACGCCCGATGCCAAGGCCACCACGATCACGCCGAGCGACAGCTCGGTGGGGATGTTCACGAATTTGTGGATGAGCATCTTCACGCCGACGAACGCGAGCACGAATGCCAGGCTCACCTTGAGGTACTCGAACTTGCCCATCAGGGCCGAGAGGGCGAAGTAGAGCGACCGCAAGCCGAGGATGGCGAAGACGTTCGAGGTGAACACCAGGAACGGGTCGTGCGTGATGGCCAGGACCGCGGGGATCGAGTCCACGGCGAAGACCACGTCGGTCGACTCAACGACCAGCAGCACCAGGAACAGCGGCGTGATGGCCCGGCGCCCGTCGATCCTGGTGAAGAAGCGTTCGCCCTCGAGCTCGGCGGAGACCGGGTACACCTTGCGCGCGGTCCGCACGACGAAGCTCTTCTCCGGGTTGATGTCCTCGTGCCCGGCCCGGAGCATTTTCCAGGCGGTCCACAGCAGGATGGCGCCGAAGACGTAGAGGATCCAGTCGAACGTGTGCACGAGGGCGGCGCCGGCGCCGATCATGGCGCCGCGCATGACCAGGGCCCCGAGGATGCCCCAGAACAGCACCCGGTGCTGGTACATCGCGGGGATGCGGAAGAACTGGAAGATGACGGCGATGACGAAGATGTTGTCGAGGCTCAGGGCGTACTCGATGATCCACGCCGTGAGGTACTTGAGCGTCGCGGTCCGGGCGATGTCGCCCGCGGCGGGCACGAAGTCGGTGGCGGCGGCGTCCTTCTGCACGGCGGCGTCGATGAGCTCCTGACGGATGGTGGCGTCGATGCCCTGGAAGTTGGTCAGGTACATCCAGTAGACGGTGCCGGAGAAGGCCAGTGCGAGCACGACGGTGACGCCGGTGAAGCGCAGGGCCTCCTTGGCGCTCACGACGTGGGCCTTGCGGTTGACCACGAACAGGTCGAGCGCGAGCATCACGAAGACGAAGGCGAGGAATCCAACCCAGAGCCAGATCATGCCGCCGATGCTCCGTCAACCCCCGGGGCAGTGCGAGGGCCGATGGTAGCGGGGGGGATGAGGAAGGGACGAAGGCACCGGGGCACAAAGGCACACAGGGGCATAGGCACGCTCGCGCAACGTGAGGACGGACTCACCCGCTGTGCCTTCGTGCCTCTGTGCCTTCGTCCCTTCTTACCGCTGCAGTTCGCCCATCACGGGCACCTCGGTGCCGCGGACGCGGGCTTCGAGCAGGCGGAAGTCCAGGGCCTCGTTCGTGCCGTTGGCGTTGAGGTCCAGGGCGGGGCTGTAGGCGGTGAGTTCGTAGGCGTCGAACAGGTCGTCGACGGTGACGACGCCGTCGCCGTTGACGTCGCCCGAGCCGATGCTCACCACGACATTCTCGATCGTCTGCACGGTCGAGTTGCCGCTGAGCTCGTACGCCACCACGCTGATGCGATATGTGCCGGGGGCGAGCTGGAGCGAGCGGCGGAACTCGAAGCGGTCGCGCCAGGTCGCGGCGTTGCTCTCGCTTACGTAGTTCCGCGGATCCTCGCCGACCGGCACGTTCACGATCACGTGCACCCTGTTCACGGTGCGGTCCAGCGCCAGCACCCGCAGGTCGAGCGTGGGCGTGCCCACGGGGCCGACGGGCTCGACCACGTCGATCGCGGGCGGCAGCCGGTCGATGTAGAACGCCCGGCGCCACTCGGAGTAGATGGGCGCCCCGCCGTCGGAGCGGTGGCGGAAGCCGACGACCGAAAGGTAATTCACGCCCTCCTCGAGCCCGGTGGTGCTCACGGTCTGCACGTACAGCCCGGTCTCCGCGTCCGAGTCGAACAAGGGCTCGCGGATGGTGAGGAACTGCTCGTAGCCCCCGACGACGCCGCCCTCGCCGATGTCGACCGCGCCGTTGGCGTTGGCGTCGATGAACCCCTGGTTGATGCGGAAAACCGCGTTGTCGTCCCAGTTGAGGTCCAAGGGGTCGGTCTTGGTGGTCTGCAGGGCGATGTTCATCGTGTCGGACGTGATCACGTCCATGGGCGTCAGGCGCCGGCGCGACGAATCCACACTCGGGGGATCCGCGGCGATCGTGGACGCCACGGGCGAAAGCTGGAGCGTGCCGCTCGGGGCCGCGGGGCCGTAGATCACGTAGCCCTTGTGGTGGGCCACGCCGGCGGTGTTGCGGTTGTTGGGGATCGTGATGGTGACCTGGCGGCTGGCGTTCACGACGAGCAGGTTCGGCACCTGGTTCGACGCGTCGACCACCGGGTCGTCGGCGTTGCCGGTGAGCTCGCGCAGGCGGGTGCCGGGCGCGAAGCTGGTGGTGACGGTGCGGGTCTGCACGCCGTTGTCGTAGCGGTCGTTCACGCCGACGAGCACGTTGCCGATGTACTGCCCCCCGCCCAGAGCGGTACGGCGTTCGAAGACCAGCACGTCGCTGACGGCGCCGGGGTTGAGGATGTTGAATTCGCCGCGGGCGTATCCGTTGGAGATCCGCACCAGGTCCACCAGATCCTCGTCCGGGTTTCCCAGTGCGGTGGGATTGCCCTCACGCGGCCAGAAGCCGCGGTTGGGGAAGAACTCCTCCGCCTCGCGCCCGTTGTGGTACACGATCGAGACGCCCGGGCGCATGAGCATGTACGCGTGCTGCGGCAGCCCGTACATCTCGGGCCCGGGCACGGGCGGGTTCGAGCCCCCGTTGCCCGCCGAGCCGTTGTCGTGGCTGTACATGTGCATCACGCCCTGGCTGCCGTTGTTGAAGCCGTCGTCGTTGGTGTCGAAGTGGCTGTTGATGACGTTCTGCCACGAGCCCAGGCCCTGGGCCGCGCGGATGTCGCGCAGCTGCCCCGCGCCGTTGAGGTCCAGCGCATCGCGGAAGCCGAAGCCGTCCTTGCGCGTGTACGTCTGCATGAAGCCGTTGCTGTCGACGACCTCGACGAACGAGTACGGCGTCACCGCCGTGCCCGCGGGCGTCACGCGCCGCCGGTACACCGCCGAGTCCCACAGGTTGTTCCAGAACCACTGCGGGATGTGCTTGGCCGCGTCGAGCCGGAACCCGTCCACCTTGAACACGTCGAGCATCCACTGATTCCAGCGGATGAGCAGGCCCGCGGCGTTCTCGCTCACGGGGTCGCCCGCCGTCGGGTCCGCCAGGTTGTACGGGTAGATCGTCCACTGCTGGCCGTTCGCCGGGTTGGTGAACTGCAGCGGCGGCAGCGCGGTGTCGGGGTAGAAGCGCCGGTTGGCGGCGTTGGGCCGGTTGCGGATCGTCCCGGGGGGAATGTTGAGCGGGTTGCCCGCGTCGACCGGGTGGCGGATGTAGAACAGGTCCTCGGCCTGGTCGATGTCGATGAGACCGACGAGGTCGCCGTCCCAGAGGCTGTAGTTGGGCCCGCCGGGGTTCTCGGATTGCTGGCCGGCGTTGTGGAAGTCGCCCCAGAAGTCGCCCGCCAGCCCGAGCACAAAGCCCGGCCAGCCGCCGGCCGCGATGAACCCCTGGTCGCTCGTGCGACCGGAGTTGTGGTTCATGATGCTCTCGATGTAGACGAGGCCCGCCGCCCGGTGGAATTCGCGCACGACCTGGGCGAAGTCGGCCTCGGTGCCGTAGAGCGTCGGAGCGTCGGGGGTGCCCAGGACGAAGCGGTCGAAGCAGTCGTAGCCGGGGCTCGACGGGTCCGCGGCCCGGCCGGGCGAGGGCAGCCAGGTCGAGTCGTAGCCCGCGACGAAGAAGTCGGGCATGCGGTACTCGATCGTGCGCCAACGCGTCTCGAACCACTCGAGCACCGCCGGGTTGTCGTCCGCCTGGGCAAGGCCGACCAGCCCGGCCGCGCAGGCGCACGTTGCCACGAGCAGCGTCGGCGAGCCGGGACGTCCTCGAGCGATGGGCATGCGGTCTCCTTCTCCAGCTTCACACGCCCCGGCCCGCGCGGCCGCAGCGCTTGAATACAGAATACGGCGGAACGCGGTGCGAACCAGCGTGAACGTTCCGCGCGCGGGACCAGAGTCGCATTCGCGCTTCAGGGCGACGCCGTCAGGGGCGACTCGCCCCGCGACACCGGCCCGCGTGACCCCACCCCGACCACCTTGGCGATGAACGCCCGATAGCTCGTCTCCAACGCCTTGGGATCGCCGAAATACGCGTAGAACACCGCCGAGCCGCGCCGGGTCAGCATCGCCGACCGGGCCGCCCGGGGGCCGAAGCTCGTGCTCAGCGTGTCGGCCATTCGCCCGTTCGCGGCATCCGCGAGCGCCCGCTCCAGGGCCGGCCGGTGGGCCCCCGCGTCGCCCTCGGCCAGGAAATGCACCATGGCCCACAGCTGGGCGTAATACGTCAAGGCCGCGTCGTCGACCCGGCCCACGAGGCTTTGCGGAGCCTCTTCGAGCAGCATCTGCAGCGGCATGAGCCGATTGGCCGCGGCCGCGTCGCGGAGTTGGTCGAAGCGCTCGAGGTTGGCCCACGGGAGGAACACGGCGGTGGGCCCGCCCGGGCCGATCGGACCGCTCCAGCGGTGGCCTTCCATGTACGTCGCGACGCCTTCTTCGAGCCAGATGGGCAGCGGCTGGGCGAAGGTCGCCTGCGTGTACTGGTGCCAGCCCTCATGGGCTGCGACCGCGAGGGTGCTCGCGGCACCGATGTCAAAGAGCACGGCCCGCGAGCCGAAGGCGTAGCCGCCGTAGCCGATCTCAAGGTATGGGCCCGCCGAGGGGCCGAGCAACTGGCGCGTGAGCCGTTCCCAGTCGGCGCGGTTGTCGAGGATGTAGGTGTCGAGCGTCCCCTGGCCGGGCTCGGGCAGGGCGTCGCCGAGGGTCGCGAGGGCTGCGCGGTAGTGCCCGAGCGACGTTTCGAGGAACAGCGGCACGCGTTCGCGGATGAGCGGGGCGAGTTCCGTCGTGTAGATGATGAAGTGGCGGGTGCGGATCTTCTGGCCCGGGCGCTCGGCGTAGACCCACGGATCGACGCTCACGACCGCCGAGGGCACGGCCGCCGCGACGACGCTGGGGGAGGGCTCGGATGTCGAGCGCGAGGCGCAGCCGGTGAGCGCGGTGGCCAGTGCCAGGAACCCGAGTGGGCCGCGCAGCGCGCGTGGGCCCGTGCAAGCGCGGGTCTCCGCGTGCTCCGCGCTCTCCGCGGTGCGGACGCTCATCCGCCGATCGCCCCCAGCGAGGCGGTGACCGCGGCGAGTTCCTGCTGCTCCTTGGCGAGCTTGCCGCGGGTCTCCTCGACCAGTTTGGGCGGGGCCTTGTCGGTGTAGCCGGGGGACTCGAGCCGCTTGGTCATGGCCGCGATCGACTTCTCCAGGTCGGCCTTGCGGCGCGTGAGGCGCTCGCGCTCCGCCCCGGCGTCGACGGCGTCCGCGAGGTTCGAAAGGTGCAGTTCCACGCCCTCGAACCGCAGCGCGACCGACGGCGTGCCCGCGGCCGGGGCCGCGCCGTCGACGGCCTCAATCCCGGCGAGGGCCTGGACGAGGGCGACGTCGGGGCCGAGCTTGGCGAGCACGTCCGCGCCCGGGCCGGGGGCGTGCAGGCGGATGCGGCGCTTGGGGGCGACGTCGTGCTGGGCCCGCACCTCGCGCACGCTGGTGACCAGCCCGCGGACGAGTTCGAAGCGGGCCTCGGCGGCGCTGTCGCGCAGGGCGGCGCCCGCGACCGGCCACGGGGCCCGGCACAAGAGGTCGCTGTCACCCAGGGCCAGGCCCGGCACGCCCGGGGACGGGAGCGTGCGGAGCTGCTCGTAGATCACCTCGGTGACGAAGGGGACCACGGGGTGCAGCAGGCGGAGGATGGCGTCGAGGCTCGCCCGCAGCACGGCCCGCTGGGCGGGGTCGGTCGCGACCGTGGGCTTGATGGCTTCGAGGTACCAGTCGCAAAAGTCGCGCCAGAGCAGGTCGTACACGGCCTGCGCGTAGCCGGCGAAGTCGTACTCGCGGAGGCAGCGGTTGATCTCGTCGATCGCGCCCGCGAGGCGGGAGAGGAGCCAGCGGTCGGGGAGGGAGAGTTGGGCGGCAGTTGCGACCGCCGGGTGCCCCGACCGGGCTTTGTCGGTCGGGTCCTGGCCCGGGCTCCCGAGCATGCCCATCGCGAAGCGTGCCGCGTTCCAGAGCTTGTTGGCGAAGTTGCGGCCGAGGTCGAACTTGGGGCTCGTGTTCTTGCCGGTGGCGGGGTCGCGGGTGACGGGGAGGCGGACGTCCTGGGTGTGCGTGGAGAGTCCGCACATGGTGAAGCGCAGGGCGTCGGCGCCGTGGGACGAGATGATGTCGAGCGGGTCCACGCCGTTGCCGGCGGACTTGCTCATGCGCTTGCCGTCGCCGTCCTGGACCACGGCGTGGATGAAGACGTTGTGGAAGGGGACACGGCCGGGGGCGGCGGGGGGCTGCTCGGCGCCGGTGAAGTAGCGGTTGAACATCACCATGCGGGAGACCCAGAGAGTGATGATCTCGCGCGCGGTGGAGAGGACGGTGGATGGGTTGAAGGCTTCGAGAAGGCCCTTGGAGTCGGGGAACTTTGAAGGGTCGGGCCAGCCGAGGGTTGAGAGCGGCCACAGGCCGGAGCTGAACCAGGTGTCGAGGACGTCGGGGTCCTGGTCGAGAGCATGGAGCAAGTCTGCAACAGCGCGACCAGCCTCAATCTGAGGAGAATTTGATCCCAGCAGCCCGTGGTCGATGATCGTCGATGAATCTCCGAATCGCTGCAGATACCGAGAAAGGCAGTCGAGCGCCTCGCCCGCCGATCTCGTTCTTGCACAAATCACGAATGGGCGATTTGTCCCAAGCTCCAAGATCCTGACACACGTGGACGCCGGCGGAGCCCCAAAACTCTCCGCGTACTTATTGGCTCGGGCTTCCAGTTCGCTGGTAAACCGCTTGCCAACCCCAACGTCATCAAGTTGACGGGCGGCAGGCGTTGTGGCTGGGGTCCAACTCCACACTGGAATCCGATGCCCCCACCACAACTGCCGGCTGATGCACCAGTCCCGGATGTTGTCGTGCCATGTCTCGTACGTCTTCGCGTACCGAGCGGGGTGGAAGCGCAGGTGGGCGTCCTCGGGCTTCACGCCCTTGGTGCCTTGATGCCTCGATGCCTTGGTGCCTTCCTTCTGCTCCGCCACCAGCGCCCCGTTCGCCCACCCCCGCATCCTCTCGTCCGTCACCTTCACATACCACTGGTCGCTCAGGTACGGCTCGATCACCGCCTTTGACCGATCGCTGAACTTCAGGTTCTGGCGGTAGGGGCGTGTGGCCTCGAGCAGGCCGCGGGTCTCGAACTCCTTGACCACGAGCTTGCGGGCCTCGGCCATCGTCTTGCCGACGAAAATGTGGGCATCGCCCACGTCGCTCCAGCCGTGCTTGTCGCTCACGCGCCCGTCGGGCGACATCATGTTGATCAGGCCGTTGCCGGCCGAGTTCGCGTCGATTGCCGCCTTATGCCGCGTGTACAGCTCGTTGTCGTTGGTGTCGTGGGCCGGCGTCACCTTCAGGAAGCCCGTTGCGTACTCCGCCTTCGGGTCGCTCGCCTCCTCCTCGGTCCGCGCCATCGCCTTGGGCAGCACCACGTAGCTGTCCTCGACGATCGGGATCACCCGGCCCACCAGCGGCAGCCGCACGTGCAGCCCGCGCAGCAGCGTGGCCCGCGGGTCGTGCGGGTTGAGCGCCACGGCCGTGTCCCCCAGGTACGTCTCCGGACGCGTCGTCGCGACCGTCACCCACGCGGCTTCGTCGGCGGGGTGGTCGTTCGCGCCCGGATAGCCCAAGCGCGCGAGTTCTGACCATGTGACGGGGACTTCGTTCGTGTCTCCCGACGCCAAAGCGCCCCCTCCGCCTCGCCGAGCCTCGGCACCTCCCCCGGCGTCGCCGGTGGAGGATCTCACCAGCGGGTACCGCAGGTAGTAGAAGGCCGCGTCGACGTCCTCGTCGTAGCACTCATCATCCGCCACGGCGGTCTGCAGGGCGGGGTCCCAGTTCACCAGCCGCTTCCCGCGGTAGATCAGCCCGTCGCGGAACAGGCGGAAGAACGCCTCGCGCACGGCCGCGGCGCACTGGTCGTCCATGGTGAAGCGCTGGCGGGCGAAGTCGCACGAGCACCCCATGGCCTTGAGCTGCCCGGTGATGGTGGCCTCGTACTCGTCCTTCCAGGTCTGTACCTGCTCGACGAACTGCTCGCGGGTCATCGCCTGTTTGAGCGGGCCCTTGAGCTTGCCCTCCTTGCGCAGCCGGCGTTCGACCACGGCCTGCGTCGCGATGCCCGCGTGGTCGGTGCCCGGCATCCACAGGGCCTCGAAGCCCTGCATGCGGTGGGCCCGCGTGAGGATGTCCTGAAGCGTGTTGTTCAGGGCGTGGCCCAGGTGCAGGGCCCCGGTCACGTTCGGCGGCGGGATGAAGATGCAGAAGGGCTTCTTCTCGCCCGACAGCACGCGGGCCGGATCGGCGTGAAACGCCCCCGACGACTCCCACGTCGACCACACCCGCGCCTCGTGCTCGGCCGGCTTGTACTGCTTGGGCATCGCCTCCCCGCCGGCGCGCCCGCCACCAACGACCGCGCCGCTCGCCTGGGCGTGGGGTGCGGTCGGGGTCGGCGTGGGGGGCGTCGAGGGGTGTTGGGTTGCCATGTGGAAAAACCGGCCAGTCTTGCGCGGGATCCGCCCGCGCCGGGGTGGGGGAGGAGTCTAGTGTCGTCCCGCCCGCGGCCCCGGCACGCCGCCGCGCCCGATCGGGCCGAGAATAGAGGGCATGACGACCCCCATGAGTGATCCCCCGCAGCCACACACCCCGGAGCCCGGCGCCGACGGCGCGGCCCGCAAGCGCCTGGGCCTCGCCCTCGCCGCGCTCGTGTTTCTCGGGGGCGCCGGCCTTGGGGGGGTCATCATCGCCCGGCTCGCCGCCGGCGGTGGCGACGGCCCCGGCCGCGCGGCCACGGCCCCCGAAGTCCCGTCGACCATCCGCTCGGCCGTCCCCGCCGCCGCCGCGGCCTCTCCGGGCGCGGCGCCCGCCGCCGCCGTCGGCTCGCCCGCCCAGATCCTCGAGGCCGCTCAGAAGATGCTCAGCGAGCGGCGCTACGACCCGGCCCGCGGCGTGCTCGAACGCGGCGTGCAGATTCACCCCGCCGACCAGTCGCTCCGCCTCGCCCTCGCCGAGGCGTTGCTCGGCCTGAACCAGCCCGCCAAGGCGTACGAGCAGTTCCAGGCCGCGATCGCCCTGGGCGGCTCGAGCGTGTCGGCCAAGCTGCAGTTCGAGGCCGGAACGGTCGCGAACTCGGCGGGGCTCGTCGAAAGGGCCGAGGAGCACTACGCCGCGGCCCAGATGGCCGACCCGCGCGACGCGAAGATCCCGCTGTACCTGGCGATGATCCAGCTCAAGCGCGGCAACGAGGACGGGGCGGCCGCCAGCCTCGTCCGGGCCGTCACGCTCAACCCCGAGCTCACCGAGGGTTGGGGCACGCTCGGCGAACTGCACCTCAAGCAGGGCAAGGTCGATCTCGCGCTGCAGCACCTCGCCAAGGCCCGGGCACTTTCCCCGACAACCGCGCGCTGGGTGCTCGCTGAGGCCCGGGCCCGCAAGCGCCAGGGCGACGCCCAGGCCGCGATCATGCTCCTGACCGGACTCACCGGCCCGGACGCGTCGAGCGTGCCGGTACTCCGCACGCTCGCCGAGTGCCACGCGATGCTGGGCGACAAGACCAAGGCGGCGGGTGTCGTGACCCAGGCGTCCGACGCGCGGCCCGCGGACCCTGAGCTCGCCTTTGAAGCCGCGCTGTGGCTGAGCCGGGCCGGCGAGGACGACCGGGCCCGCACCTACGCCCAGCGGGCCGCCGAGCGCGGCTACGAGCCCGCCCGCAAGATGCTCGCGGGCGAGCCGGAACGGTAACGCGCCCCAGTCGCAGCGGGCGTGCCGCACCAAGCCGTAAACACCCCCTCGTATACTCCCGCGAACGTGGAACGTGACACCAAGCAACGCAAGGCGATCCGCACCTCGATCGAGGCCGCCGCGCGGCCCTTGAGCCCGCAGGAAATCCTCGAGTCCGCCCAGGCCGCCGTGCCCGGGCTCGGCATGGCCACCGTCTACCGCTCGATCAAGAGCCTCGTCGACGAGGGCTGGCTCCGCACCGTCGAACTCCCCGGCCGTCCGCCCGCGTACGAGGTCGCCGGCAAGGCCCACCACCACCACTTCCACTGCCGCGTCTGCGGCAAGGTGTTCGAGGTGGAAGGCTGCCCGGGCAACCTCAAGAAGCTCGCCCCGCCGGGCTTCGTCGTCGAGGAGCACGAAGTGGTGCTCTACGGCCTGTGCGACCGCTGCAAGGCCGCGTGACCTCGCGTTACAGCTCGATGCTCGTTCCGAACGTCGGCATGTGCACCTGGCGCGGCGTGAAGCGCTCCTGCAGCTTGCCCGCGAGCACCTCACGCGGCCGGTCCTCGCCGTGGTTGAGCGCCACCCGCGGCCGGTCGGTCACGCCCCCGCCCCCGCCCGCCAGGGCCGGCCCCGCCCACGCGAGCAATTCCCCCTGGCCCGCGTGGGCGCTGAAGCCGCCGAGGGTGTGGATCTGCGCCTTCACGGCGATCGGCTCGTTCATGATCCGCACCTGCTTGGCTCCGTCGACGATCCGTCGTCCCAGGCTGCCCTCGGCCTGGAACCCGACGAACACCACCTGCACCGCCGGATCCCACAGCCCGTGCCGCAGGTGGTGCAGGATGCGACCGCCCGTGCACATGCCGGCGCCGGCGATGATGACCGTGCCGCCACCGGCCTTGTTGAGCTGGCGCGACTCGTCGCTCGTCTGGGTGTGGCGCAGCCCGCCGAAGTCCAGCGGGTGGTGCCCCGCGTCCAGGGCCGCGTGCGCGTGGTCGTCAAACACCTCCGGGTGAGCACGGTACAGCGCCGTGGCCCGGTTCCCCAGCGGGCTGTCGACGACCACCGGCACCGGGGCGATACGGTTCGCCCGCACCAGGTCGCCGATGATCGAAATGAGCTGTTGCGTCCGCCCGACCGCGAACGCCGGGATGAGCACGCGGCTGTTGCGGGCCCGGGCCTCGCCCAGGATCCTGACGAGTTCCTCGATCGTGCCGTCGGCCGAGCGGTGATCCCGGTCCCCGTACGTCGACTCGAGCACGAGCAGGTCGGCCGGGCCCAGCGGGTTGGGCAGGTCCGGATCCCGCAGGATGGGCAGCCCGTGCGGCCCAAGATCGCCGGAGAACTGGATCGTCCGCTCGCCGTTGCCGTGCGCATCGCCCTCCATCCGCACCCGCGCCGAGGCCGAGCCCAGGATGTGCCCCGCGTCCGCGAGCGTCACGGTCACCCCGGGCGCGATCTCCGTCGGCGTCCCGTACGCCAGCGGACGGAACAGCCGCAGCACCCGCTCGGTGTCCTCGGCCGTGTACAGCGGGGGCAGGCACGTGCTCCGCCCGGCCCGCTTGCGCCGCTCCAGGCACCGCTGCGCGTCGCTCTCCTGGATGTTCGCCGAGTCCCGCAGCATCACGTGGCACAGCTCGATCGTCGCCGGTGTCGCCCAGATCGGCCGGTCATAACTCCACTGGGCCAGCTGCGGCAGCCGGCCCGAGTGGTCCAGGTGCGCGTGCGTGAGCAGGATCGAGTCCAGCCGGCCGAAGTCGATCGGCGGCCGTCGACGGTTCGCACGCTCGGCGCTGGGGCCGCCCTGGTGCAGGCCGAAGTCGACCAGCACCCGGGCCCGGGCGGCCTCAACCAAGGTGCACGATCCGGTGACTTCGCCCGCTGCCCCGTACAAGGTGATGCGCATGCCCCACGGTATCGGACGTCACCCCGCCCGAGGTGGTCCGCCCGCTGAATCGAACCGCCGAGTCCGATGTGGAGTATGGGGGAGTGGAGAACGACCGGCCGCCCGCCCCCCTGCCCGGCGGAGCGTCCCGTCAAGGGTGGGTGAAAGATGGAGAGAGCGTCCGCTGATTTTGTGGCCGTCCCGCACCTTGGCGCCGAAACTCCTTCGCCATGGACGCGTGCCTGGTCAACATGCCGCCCGTGGAGCCGCAGCTAAGCGTGGGACGCCTCGCGGCCATCGTGAAGTCCGGCATGCGGCGGTACCCGCCGCAATTGATGAACTCGCTCCGCAACCTGATCACCCCCGGGTCTTCGGGGACCCCCAGCGGCGACCTTGATGTCCGCACGTTCGAGTCCAGCGACCTCGCGGCCGTGTGGCTCGGGCACGCCTCGGTCCTGCTGCGCGTCAACGGCACCACCATCCTCACCGACCCGGTCTTCAGCGAGCGCATCGGCCTGTCGATGGGGCGGGTCACGATGGGCATCGCCCGCGTTGCGCCGCTGCCGATCGATCCCGCGGTCCTCCCGCGGATCGACCTGGTCCTGCTCAGCCACGCCCACCTCGACCACCTCGATCGACCCACGCTGCAGCGTCTGGCCAGCCCCCGCACCACAGTCGTCACCGCCCAGCGCACCGCCCGCCTCGTTCCCCGCGGCTTCGGACGCGTGATCGAACTCGGCTGGGAGCGCGACCTGAGTGTCTGCGGCGTGGACCTGCGGGCCGTTCGCCCCGCCCACTGGGGCGCCCGCACCGCCTACGACCGGCGGCGCGGCTTCAACAGTTACGTCATCACGAGCGGCTGTCGCCGGGTGCTGTACGCCGGCGACACCGCTCTTACGAACGCGTTCGACCGGCTCGGGGCCATGGACATGTCGGTGTTCGGCATCGGGGCGTACCAGCCCTGGAACCACCACCACGCCAATCCCGAGCAGGTCTGGCGGATGTGGAGCGTCATGCAGCGGCAGGGCGACGACCGGCGTCGGTCCGGCGGCGTGCTCGTCCCCATGCACCACAGCACCTTCAAGCTCAGCGACGAGCCCATGGACGAGCCCATCGCCCGGATGCTGGCGGTCGCCGGCAACGACGCTCACCGGGTCGTCGTCCGGAGTGTGGGCGAGAGTTGGTCGGCGTGCGGGCGGCTTGCGGGCTGCGCCGGCTCCACGGCGCCGCAGGGGCAATCGGCTTCTGCTTTCACCGCCAGCGCGGGCTTGGTGCCGACCCACGCGTCGGTGACCTGAACAGCGGTTCATTCTCGCCGCGTCTGAGGAGGCGAACGTGCCCATGCCGCTCCGGGTGCGGCTAGAGCAGCGGCCCCACCAGCTGCGCCGAGTTCTCCACCGCCTTGCGGTACCACGGGCGCCGGCGCCACTCCGTCAGCCGCACGTCGTCCGACTGCTCGATGTACCCACGCTGCATGAACCGCACCAGGCTCGCGACGTCCGTGTCGTAGATCATCATCGTCACCTCGAAGTTGAGGCGGAACGAGCGCGTGTCGAGGTTCGCCGAGCCGATCACCGCCAGGTCGCGGTCCACCGTCACCGTCTTGCTGTGCAGCAGCCCTCCGCGATAGTGGTGGATCCGGACACCCGCCTCGAGCATGTCCAGGTAGTGCGACCGGCTCGCCGCCCGCACCAGCAGGCTGTCGAGCACCGCCGGCACCACCACGTGCACCGCCACCCCGCGGACCGCCGCGGCCATCAGGGCCGCCTTGAACGCCTCGTCGGGCACGAAGTACGGCGTCGTGACGATGAGTTCTTCGCGGGCCACGTGGATGCACGCCACGATCGCCTGCGCCACCGACGCCGGCGCCGGCCCCGGCCCCGACGGGATCACCTGCACCACGCTCGTGTGCCCCGGGCCCTCGCCCGTGACGGGCGTCAACGCCGGCAGGAACGCCTCGACATCCTCGAACTGCTCCTCGGAATCCAGCTGCCAGTCGGTCAGGAACAGCACCGCCAGCGCCTGGGCCGCGGGCCCGCGGATCCGCACCGTGCAATCCACCCACGGCCCCGTCTTGATCCACGGCTTCGAGCGGAACGACGAGTCCGCGATGTTCTGGCTGCCGCAGTACGCGATCTCCCCGTCGATGACCACAATCTTGCGGTGGTTCCGCAGGTCGATGCGTGCAAACAGCGCCCGCACGAACGCCACCGGCAGGGCCGGGACGACGTTCACCCCGGCGCGGCGCATCGACGCGCACCGCGCCGACCGCAGGAACCGCTTCGACCCCACGGCGTCCACGAGCACGCGGCACTGCACGCCGCGTGCCGCCGCCAGTTCCATCGCCAGCCCCACGCGCTCGGTCTTCGAGCCCGGGTCCCAGATGTAGGTCAGCAGGTGCACATGGTGCTTGGCCGCCTCGATATCCGCCACGATCGCGTCCAGCGTCTTCTCCGAGTCGGCGTGCAGTTCGAGCTGGTTCCCCGCCAAAGGCGGAAAGCCGCCGACCGCCGTGCCGTAGATCGCGATGTGCCCGAACGGGGCGTTGTCGCCGACAAACGCCTCGTTGCGGTGCCGCCACAGCCCGATCGCCTCAGCGTCCAGCCGGCCGACCAGCTCGTTGTACCTGCGGACGCGCCTTGTGCCCAGCCGGGCCTCTCCGAACAAGACGTACGCAAACACACCCAGCACGGGCACGAAGATCAGCACCACCAGCCACGCCGTCCGCACCGGCGGCTCGAGCCGGCGCAGCACCACGCGGGCGGCCAGCGCCAGCCGCACCACCCAGTCCGCGATGAACACCGCCCAGCCCAGCCACTCCGGATGCCCCATGATGCCCCGAGCGTATGGGCCCCCGACCCACCGTCCGTCGTTCGTCAGCTCGCCTCGACCAGGTCGGGATCCGCCTCGGGGGCAAACTGCCCGGGATCCGCCCCCGCGAACCACGCCAGCGCCCCCCGCACCTCGTCCGGGGTCTTCGCCGCCCGCACCCGGTCCTTCAGCGGCCGGCACGGCGTCAGCCGCTTGCCGATCCAACTGATCCGCCGCCGCATCTGCACCATCGCGTAATGCTCGCCCCGGAACTCGAGCATCAGGTCCAGGTACCGCCCCGTCATCGCCAGGATCTCGCCCCGCGTGGGCGCCGCCGGCACGGGCTCACCCGCCAGCATGGCCGCGGCGTCGCGGAAGATCCACGGCGTCGATAAGGCCCCGCGTCCGATCATCACCCCGTCGCACCCCGTCCGCCGGATCATCTCGACCGCGTGCTGCGGTTCGCGCACGTCGCCGTTGCCGATGACCGGCACCCGGTGCCCCGCGGCCCGGCAGTGCCGGTCGACGCTCTCGACGACCCGGGCGATGCCGTCGTGGTTCACCACGCCGGTGAACTTCTGTTCGGTGGTCCGGCCGTGCACCGTGATCATGCACGCCCCGGCGTCGATCAGCCGGGGGGCGAGGGATTCGGCGACCGGCTGGCCGTCGAACCACCCCAGCCGCATCTTGCACGTGAGCGGGATGTTGAGCGGCTCGAGCACCCGCGTGCACGCCTTGACGATCGCCTCGGCCGTGTCGGGGATGCACAACAGGCGCGACCCGCCGTCCTTCTTGCAGACCTTGTCGACCGGGCACCCCATGTTGATGTCGACGACCTTGGCCCCGTGCTGGGCGGCCCACAGGGCCCCCTCGGCCATGATCGCCGGATCCGCCCCGTACAGCTGCATGCCGATCGGCTGGTCCAGGTCGTGGGTCCGGGCCAGGTCCAGGCTCGTCGCCGTGCCCCGGAGCAGGCCCTGCGGGCTCAGCAGGTCGGTGAAGGCGATCCCCAGTCCACCGGTGCCGTCGGGCCGGTTGTAGGACCGGCACACCAGCCGCCACGCCAGGTCGCAGTACCCCGCGATGGGGGCCAGCAGCAGGTTGGTCGCGAGGCTGACAGGGCCGATGCGAAGCACGGACAAGGGTAGTGGGGGAGGCAAGAGAAGTGGCAACGGGTCGGAGTGGCAAAGTGGCACAGCGAGGATGCTCGGCCACCTGAGAGGGGTGTTGTCCTTCACTCTGCCACTTCGCCACTTCGCCACTTTGCCACTCCGCCACTTCTTTCGCGGCCTCCCCCTCGCCTCACCGATATCCTCAACCCGGTGTACCAAGCCCTCCTCACCCGGCGCTATCTCACGACCAAGGTCATGCCCCTGCTCGCCGCCGCGGCGGTCATGCTGTGCGCGGCCATGGTCCTCATCGTCTGGTCCGTCATGGGCGGCTTTCTCGCCATGTTCCTCAACTCGGGCCGCACGCTCATGGGGGACGTCTCCATCCAGTGGCCCACCGTCGGCTTCGCCCACTACGACGAACTCATCGCCGACCTGCAGAAGCGCCCCGAAGTCGCCGCGGCCGCCCCGGTCATCGAGACCTTCGGCATGGTCTCGCTCCCCGACGAGCGGCTCAAGGGCGTCAAGATCGTCGGTATCGACGGCGAGAGCTTTGCCCGCGTCACCGGCTACGAGTCCACGCTCTGGTGGCGACCGCTCGAGACGCCCCTGCCCCGCGACGTCAACCGCGACGACCCCCGCCTGAACAACCCCTCGCTGTGGGCCCGTCGCCTCGAGGACGGCAAGCGCCTGCGCGAGCTCGACCCGACTACCAACGAGCCCGTCGGAGCCGCGGTGCTGGGGATCGAGGTCTCCGAGTTCAACCGGCGCAACCCCGGCGGCTGGTTCACGCCCATGGCCTGGGGAACCCGCGTCGCCGACGGCACCATCCGCTGGAACGACACGTTCATCGTTGAGGGCTCGGTCACGCTCACGGTCGTCCCGCTCAGCAAGCGCGGCATGAACGTTGACGTCGTCAACCGCATCTTCCCCGTTGCCAACGAGTTCAAGAGCGGCCTGTTCGAGATCGACGCCAACCAGGTCTTCCTGCCGCTGCCCGAGCTGCAGGCCATGCTCAAGATGGACGCCGCCGAGCGGCTCGTCGAGCGCAAGGACGAGAAAGAGGGCACCGGCTTCGACGTCGACCCCGCCACCGGCGAGGAGTCGTTCGAGCAGCTCACCACCGCCGGCGTCGAGCCTGCCCGCGTCACCGCCGTGTACGTTCGGGCCGCGCCCGGCGTCAGCCCCGAGCAGCTCGTGACCGTGTGCCGGGCCGTCTACGTCGACTTCGCCGAACGCAAGGGCAAAGAGGTCCCCCCAGCGGGCGTGATGCGGATCAAGACCTGGCGCGAACTCCAGGGGGCGATGATCGCGGCCGTCGAGAAGGAAACCGGCCTCGTCCTGTTCATCAACACCTTCATCTCCGGCGTCGCCTCGGCCCTCATCCTCGCCATCTTCTGGGCCATGGTCAGCGAGAAGACCAAGGACATCGGCGTGCTCCGCTCCATGGGCGCCTCCAAACGCGGCGTCGCGGGAATCTGGCTCGCCTACGGCCTGATGATCGGCATCATCGGTTCGGCCCTGGGCCTGGCGATGGCCTGCGGCATCGTGTGGAACATCAACGCCATCCACGAGGCCATGGGCAAGCACCTGGGCCTGACGATCTGGGACCCCAAGATCTACTACTTCAGCGAGATCCCCAACCAGGTCTACGGCTCGCACGCCACCCTCGTGTTCATCGGGGGCCTGTTCTTCAGCGTACTGGGCGCCCTGGTCCCGGCCATCCGGGCCGCGAACATGGACCCGGTCCGGGCGTTGCGGTTCGAGTAACGGACAAAGGCGGCCACGGCATGCTCACGGCGCGGGACCTGCACAAGACCTACCGGATGGGACGCACCGACGTGCCGGTGCTCCGCGGCTGCTCGCTCGATGTCGGCGAGGGTGAGTTCGTCGCCGTCCTGGGCGCCTCGGGCTCGGGCAAGAGCACCCTGCTGCACCTGCTGGGCGGCCTCGATCGCCCCGACCGACACGACGGCACCCGCATCGACTTCCAAGGCCGGGCCGTGCACTCGATGTCCAGCGGGGCCCTGGACGAATACCGCAGCCGCGATATCGGCTTCGTCTTCCAGTTCTACCACCTGCTCCCCGAACTCACCGCGCTCGAAAACGTCGTCATCGGGGCCATGGTCCGCGACGGCACGGCCTATCTGCGGACCCGCGCCGAGGCCCGCAGCCGCGCCGCAGAGCTGCTCGACGCCTTCGGCCTCAGCCATCGCCACACTCACCGCCCCGCCGAGCTGTCCGGTGGGGAGCGTCAGCGGGTGGCGATCGCCAGGGCCCTGATCAACGGCCCAAAGCTGGTCCTGGCCGACGAGCCCACCGGCAACCTCGACCGCGTCACCGGCCAGTCCATCCTGGACCTGCTGCTTGCCGAAGGCCGCAAACGCGGTCGTTCAATGGTCTTAGTGACGCACGACCACGAGGTGGCCCAGCGGGCCGACCGGGTAATTCGGCTCCTTGACGGTCGGGTCGAGGCCGCCGGGGCGGCTCCGGCGGTGGTCAATTGACAGAGAATGACGCCAAGTCTCCTCGGGAGGTTAGACGGTACTATCATGCGGGAGTCATGGAGGCGCCGTTGTCCGCCGTGTCATCGCTTTCCGCCGTGAGTCAGGGAGTGTTGTCCAGAGCGCGCACGTCGATTTGGCGCTGGGACCCCACCGAGGATCTCTCGGCGAACGTGCTGGATCTCGGCACCGGGATGCCGGTGGTGTTCCTCCACGGACTCGTCGGGCTCAACGAGCACTGGGACGCCGTGGTGGAGCGGGTGAACAACCGCGTCCGCTGCGTGCTCTTCCAACTGCCCCTGCTCCAGCTTCGGCGCGACGACTGCTCCATCCACGGCGCCACCCGCCTCACCGAACAGTTCCTGCGGGAGACCATGAACGAGCCGGTCGTGCTCGTGGGGAACTCCTTCGGCGGTCACGTCGCCCTGCGGCTCGCCCTGGAAGCCCCCGAACTCGTCCGCGGGCTGGTCCTCGCCGGCTCCAGCGGCCTCATCGAGAAATCGATGGTGAGCGACATCCAGCTCCGCCCCAGCCGCGAGTGGCTCAGCCGCAAGATCGGCGAGCTCTTCTACGACCAGTGCCACATGCGCGAGGCCGACCTGGACCGCGCGTTCAAGGAGCTCTCCGACCGCGGCGGCGCCCGGGCCATGGTCAAGCTGTCGCGCTCGGCGCGGCGCGACCACCTCGGCGAGCGCATCGGCGAGATCGCCGCACCGACCCTGTTGATCTGGGGCAAGCAGGACATCGTCACGCCCCCCGAGGCCGCCGAGGGCTTCAAGCGCATGATCCGGCGATCGAAGCTCGTCTGGTTCGACCGCTGCGGCCACGCCCCGATGATCGAGCAGCCCGACCAGTTCGCCGAGGCCCTGCTCGCCTTCAGCGACGAGCTGCGGACCGGCGGGGTGCGCGCGTAACGCCGCTGGCGCAGACCCCAGAGCGGGGTGAGGTGGGGGTGCTCCGGGGGCGGGGATAACGTCATGACCACGCGTACACCGAATCCGCCCCGGGTGAATGCTGCGGCTCCGCCGCGTCCCGGCGCCGCCCGCTGGACCAGCCTCATCGGCGTCGGCCTGCGGACCCGGCTCGCCCGGCGCATCGCGGCCCTTTCCGATACCCGGCACTGGGCCCTGCACACCGCCCGCCTTCAGGCCCAGCAGCTCCGCTGGCTGGTCCGCACCGCCGCGGCCACCGAATTCGGGCGCGAGCACGATTTCGCCGCCCTCGCCGGCCTGCAGGGGGCCGAGCTGCTCGCCTCGTACCGCCGCGCCGTCCCCCTGGCCGACTATTACGCCTTCCGAACCCAGGTCGCCCGCATGCGCGAGGGCGGCGAGCCCGACGTGCTCTGGCCCGGCCTGGTCATGGACTACGCCCAGACCTCCGGCACCACCGCGGGCGACAAGTACATCCCCGTTTCGCGCCAGATGCTGCGGTCGAATTACCTCGCCGCGCTCGACATCTTCGCCAACGCCTCCCGCTTCGGCGTCTCGCTCCCGCGCATCCTCAGCGGGCGCGTCGTCTTCCTGGGCGGTTCCACCGACCTCTCGGTCAACCAGCACGGCATCCGCACCGGCGACCTCTCGGGCCTGGTCACCCCCATGATCCGCTGGCCCCTCACCGAGATCTACGCCCCCGGCAAGCGCATCGCGCTCATGAGCCACTGGCCCAGCAAGATCGAGGCCATGGCCGAGCACTGCCTTGACCTCGACGTCCGCATGATCAACGGCATGCCCTCCTGGGCCCTGGTGCTCATGGAGCGCGTCGTGCGCCTCGCCCAGGAGCGCGGCCGCGACGCCAGCACCATCCGCGACGTCTGGCCCAACCTCGAGCTCTTCGTCCACGGCGGCGTCAAGTACGCCCCCTTCGAGGCCCGGATGCGCCAGATGTACTCCGGCTCGCCCGACGGCGCGGACATCCCCGCCCGGCTCGAGCTCTACCCCGCCAGCGAAGGCTTCATCGCCATCCAGGACACCAAGGGCGATCCCGGCCTGCGCATGCTCAGCGACATCGGCAACTTCTACGAGTTCGTCCCGCTCGAGCGCATCGACGACCCCCAAGCCCCGGCCTTCACCGCCGACGAGGTCGAGCGCGGGCAGAAGTACGTCGTCGTCATGTCCACCTGCGCCGGCCTGTGGCGCTACATCATCGGCGATGTCGTGGAGTTCGACGCCTCACCCGCGGGCCTCGACGGCTCCGGCGGCTGGGGCGGCCACGCCGGCGGCCCCGCGCCGGCCCGCCTGCGCATCGTCGGCCGGCACCGCCATTTCATCAACGCCTTCGGCGAGAACATCATCGTCGAGCACATCGAGAACGCCGTCGCCGCCGCCTCCAAGCGCACGGGCCTGGTCGTCGGCGAGTTCACCGCCGCCCCGGTGTACCCCGGGGCCGGGCGCCGGGCAGGCCTCGAACTCGCCGTCGAGTTCGAGCGCCTCGACGCCTCCGACGCCCAGATCGAGGCGTTCCGCGAGGCCTTCGACGCCGCGGTCAAGCAGCAGAACGTCGACTACACCACCAAGCGCACCGACGACCTGGGCATGGCCCCGCCCACCGTCACGGTCCTGCCCGTGGGCGCGTTCCACGAGTGGCTCAAGAGCCGCGGCAAGATCGGCGGCCAGCACAAGTGCCCGCGCTGCGCCAACCACCGTGAGATCCTCGAGGCGGTGGTGGCCGCCGGCCGGCGCTGACGCCGCATCGGCCCGTCGCCCGGGGTCTTACTTCCGGACCGTCCGCTGCTCGATCCGCTTCTCGGGCACGGTCTTCACGACCCGGTCGACAAAGCTGCCCGGCGTGTGCACCCGGTCCGCGTCGATCGCGCCCAGCGGCACGATCTCCTCAACCTCGGCGATCACGAACTTGGCCGCCCCCGCCATCATCGGGTTGAAGTTCCGCGCCGTCTTGCGGTACACGAGGTTGCCGAACTCGTCGGCCGTGTGCGCCTTGACCAGCGCCAGGTCGGCGAACAGCCCCGTCTCCATCACGTAGTCGCGGGCCTGGACCCCGCCGCCCGCCGGGGCGCGGTTGTGGTGCCCGGTGTCGTCGCTGGGACGCAGGAACGAGCGGATTTCCTTGCCCTGGGCCACCGGCGTCCCCACCCCGGTCGCCGTGAAAAACGCCGGGATTCCCGCCCCGCCGGCCCGGATTCGCTCGGCGAGCGTGCCCTGCGGGTTGAACTCGACCTCGAGTTCCCCCGACAGAAACTGCTGCTCGAACGTCGCGTTCTCGCCCACGTACGACGAGATCATCTTGCGGATCTGGCGCGTCTTGAGCAGCAGCCCCAGCCCGAAGTCGTCGACCCCCGCGTTGTTGCTGATGCACGTCAGCCCGCGCACCCCCGAGTCCCGCAGGGCCGCGATCAGGTGCTCGGGGATCCCGCACAGGCCGAAGCCCCCGACCATCACGGTAATGTTGTCCGCGAGCACCCCCTTCGAGCGCAGGTCGCGGAAGGCGTCGGCGGCGGTGGCGAAGACTTTCGTGGGCATGGCTGGCGTGAAGTGGAAGTCGGCCTCTCGGCCGCGCCCGCGGCGCGGCTCACTTGATCGTGGTCTGCACGAGCACAAACGCGCGGTACTGACCCGTCGGCAGACGCACCGCGTCGGTCTTCATCTCCGTCGCCCCCGGCTGATACCCCAGGAACCGCGTCAGCCGCAGCCGGGCGCTGTCGACCGCCGCCGACCGGGCCACCGCCAGCTCGGGGTTCGTCCCCATCGCGCACGCCATCGCGCGCTGCTGCGCCTTGAGCGGCTCTTCCAGCCACCACGCCGGCCGCCACCCCTCGATCTCCTCCGGGTCCGTCTCGGCCAGTTCTCGGGGCGGGGCCTCGGGCGTCGCCGGCTCGACAGCGGCGGGGGCGACCGCGCTCGGAGCGGGCGCTGCCGGGGCCGGCGGCGTCTGCGGCTCAGGAGCCGGGTCGGTCACGTTCGAATGCGGCTCGGCCTTGTCATTCTTGCAGCCGCTCAGGCACGTCCCCGCCCCCAGCAGCACGCCCAGCACGCACGCCTCGATGGTCGTCCGACGAATGGTCATGGTCGTTCCCCTCCTGCGCCCGGCGCGCCCGCGCTGAACAGACGCTGCTGGTCCTTCACGTCCCGGGTCCGCTCGTTCAAGCGGGCTAACTCTTCCATGAGCTCGCGGGCGTCGCGGAACTGATGGTACTCGCTCGCAAACCGCACGTACGCGATCTCGTCCAGATCCTTGAGCTTGGCCGCGACCCGCTCCCCGATCGTGCCGCTGGGCACCTCGCGGTCGAACTCCTTGAGGATCTCCTCCTCAACCTCGGTCGCCAGCCGTTCCTTCGCATCCTCGGGGATCGGGCGCTTGCCGCACGCCGCCTGCACGCCCTTGAGGATGTTCGCCCGGTTGAACGGCACCCGCGAGCCGTCCCGCTTGATCACCATCACCCGCGTGGTCTCCTCGACCCGCTCGTACGTGGTAAAACGCTTGCCGCACCCCAGGCACTCGCGCCGACGGCGGATGACCTTCCCCGCGTCCGATGCGCGGCTGTCGATCACCTTGTCGTCGTTGGCGGAGCAGAACGGACAGATCACGCGGGGGATCCCCAAGCCGTGGGGCCTGTCGGGACCCATCGGGGCCGGGTATGGTCACGAGGTCGGGGCCCGGGGTCAAGGCGAATCGGCCGGACCTCTCCGCCCGCGTCCGGCTCTCAGGGCTCGTACTCGTCGAACTCGCCCCGCGCCGCCGCCTCGGCCACGTACGCCTGAAAGTCGCTCATCTTGTACGAGATGAAGACGAACGCGTGGTGAATCGTCAGCCACTCCAGGTCCGACCGGTCCTCTCCCAGGTCCTTGCGCAGGCGGTTCAACTCGGCGAGCAGGGTTTCGGGCTTCATCGCGGCCATGGGTCGGTCTCCGGGCATCGATCGCTCCGCGTTCACGCTAGGCCCGCGCCGCCACGCCGCGCCCCGCGGCGCTCGACCGCGCCGCCCCGCCGGCCCACGCCAGCACGAACAGCGCCGTCGCGGCCAGCACGATCGCCGGCCCCGGCTGCCAGTTGAATTCGAACGACAGCACCAGCCCGATGACCAGGCTCAGCACCCCGGCCGCGCACGACAGCGCGAACACCGGCCCCAGCCGGTCGCTCAGCCGCAGCGCCGCCGCCGCGGGCAGCACCAGCAGCGCCGTCGCCAGCACCACCCCGGCCAGCTTCATCGCCGTCACCACCGCCACCGCCAGCAGCACCATGAGCGTCAGCCGCACCACCCGGCTCGGCACCCCGAACGCCGGCGCGGCCGCCTCGTCAAACGCCCAGAACAGCAGCGGCCGCCGCACCGCCAGCAGCACCAGAGCCACTACCGCGGCCAATCCCCACGCGACCATGGCGTCCGACGGCCCGATCGCCGTGATTGACCCGAACAGAATCTGCTCCCACGACTGCACCCGCGCCCCCGAGCCCGAGCGCTGGGCCAGCCCGCGGGCGAACTCGATGAGCAGCGCCCCCAGGGCCATCGCCGCGACCAGCACGATCCCGATCGCCGTGTCCGCATGCAGCGAACGCCGGTCGCTCATGGCCGCCATCCCCAGCGCCGCCGCGACGCAGAACGCGACCACGACGACGAAGTCCAGCCCGGCCCCCGCGGCCGCTGGCGACAGGGCCGCGATCACCGCCGCGATCCCCAGTCCGCCAAACGCCGAGTGGCTCACGCCCTGGCCCACAAAGCTCAGCCGCTTGAGCACGACGAACACCGACAGCACCGCGCACATGAGCACCACCGCGAGCCCGCCGGCGATCGCCGGCAGGTAGATCGCCCGCAGCGTCGGGTCGGTCAGAAACTCAATCGTCTGCACGCGGGGCCTCCTGCTCGTGCACGTGCCGATGACCCTCGTCGTGCGCGTGCGAGCACGACGGTCCGTGAATGTGCACCGAGGGCGAGGCCGGCGTCGGGCACTCCTCCTCCCGGTGCGCGTGCAGGTGCACGTTCCCCACCAAGCCACCCCAGCCCGCCACGTCGTGGCTGAACACCTCCGCCAGGATCTGCGGCGTCAGCCCCGCGGGGGCCGTGTGCGAGTGCAGCCGGCGCGCCAGGCACGCCACCCGGTCGCACCCCGCCACGATCGCCCGCAGGTCGTGCGACACGATCAGGATCGTGATCCGCAGCTCCGCGTGCACGCGCTCGAGCAGCTCGGCGAACATCCGCTGCCCGGCCGCGTCGATCCCGACCGTCGGCTCGTCGAGCACGAGCATCCGCGGGTTCGCCGCCAGGGCCCGCGCGATCATCGCCCGCTGGAGCTGGCCGCCCGACAGCTTCCCGATCGACCGGTCCGCGAACGCCTCGGCCCCGACCACGCCCAGCATCCGATCCACCCGCGAACGGGCCTCGCGGCTCACGGGCTTCCACGCCGGCGTCCGCCACGCGGCCCCGAGCGTCACGGCCTGGCGCACGCTCAGGGGAAACGCCCGCTCGATGTCCTGGTGCTGCGGCACATAGCCCACGAGCCCGGCCCGCCGGGCCCGCTCGGGCGGCTCGCCGAACACACGCACCTCGCCGCGATACCCCGGCAGCAGCCCCAGCGCGATCTTCAGAAACGTCGACTTGCCGCCGCCGTTAGGCCCCAGGATCCCCAGCCGCTCGCCCGGCTCCACGCGCAGCGAGATGTCCTCCAGGGCCGCGACCGGCGCCCCGGGGTACGCAAACCCGACCGAGCGAAACTCCACCGCGGGTGCGGTGGACGTCGGCGCGGTCGTGGCGATGCTCCTGGTCATGCCGGTTCGATCATTGGCGCCACCCGTCTGCCCTGGGCATCGCTCTCCGGCCCCGGGCTAGCGCGTCGGCTTCGCCGCCGGCTCCGTGCCCGCCTGCTGGGTGCTCAGCGCCGCCACGATGTTGTCCAGGTTCGCCCGCATCGTGCTGAACCAGTCGCCCGCCCCGAGCGGGTCGATCTCCATCAGTTTCGCCCCGGCCGCGTCCGCCACCCGCTGGCTCGTTCCCCGCGCCAGTTGCGGCTCGGTGAACACCACCTTCGCCCCCGATCCCGGCTGGGCCCGGATCGCGTCGACCGCGGCCTTGATCGACTGCGGCGTCGGCTCGGTCGCCAGCATTCCCTTGATCGCCACCGTCGAGAACCCGTACCGCGTCGCCAACTGCCGCCACGCGTCATGGGCCACGATGATCGACCGGCCCTTGAACGGCGCCAGGCGCGTGCGGTGCTCCTCGTCCACCGCCCGCACCCGCGCCGCCAACGCCCGCTCCGCCGCGTCCAGCCGCTGGCGCACGCCGCTCTCGAGCACGCCCCCGGGCGACTTCGCCGCGGCCGCCTCTTCCACCGCCTTGCGCACCGCCGGCACCAGCGTGCTCACGAGCACCGGGTCCAGCCACAGGTGCGGATCTCCACAGTTCGCGTGGTCGTGGTCATGATCGTGTGCGTCATGGGCGTGGTCGTGGTGATCGTGCTCCTCCACACCGGCCACCTTCGCGAACTCGACCACCCGGCGCTGCGGGCTCGGGTGATCCTTGAGGAAGTCCGTCACCTGCGGCTCGAGCCCCAGCCCCACATGCACAACCACGTCGGCCCTGGCCAGGGCCGCGAGCGTGGCAGGGGGGATCTCGTACCCGTGCTCGCTCACGCCCGGCGGGATCAGCATGTCGACCGACGGCCCCGGTGCGCCCGCCGGCGCGACCGCCGCCACCAGCGGCTCCACCAGCGCCTTGAGCGGCGGAATGCTCACCACCGCCCGCACCGCCACCCCCGCGTCGGCCCCACGCTCAGGGGTCGCCTCACCCATCGCGGATGAGACGGCCACCCCGGCAAGCACCAGCGAACCCGCGGCCGCTCGAAGCACATGGCGCATTGGAAAGACTCCTGCGGAACCATCCGCTTATTGAGAATCGACTTTCAATAGTACCCCATACGCGCCGACCCGGCCGCCGGTTCGCACCCGGCGTCCAGACGGGCGCATGGGCTGTTCCGGCAGGCACGCTGGCCGCGTCCGGGCCGCCAACGGGTCCGAACGCTTCCCGTTGGCGGTGATCGCCGCTATAGTCCGCCCCTGCCGCGGCCAGACCGGTCGCGGCCGCCGGGGCGGTAGCTCAGTTGGTAGAGCGCATCGTTCGCAATGATGAGGTCGGGAGTTCGACTCTCCTCCGCTCCACTTGATTCACAACGGCCGGCACAACGCCTCGCATCGCGCGAGTGCGTCCGGCGCAGCCGCCACCGAACAACCTCCGGTCGGTCCGGCCACCCTCAATCTCTGCTGAGGCGTTCACGCTGGGCCCGCTGCCGTCCGGCGCCCGTTCCGCTCACTTGCCCAGCACGATCTCGCTGAACCGCTTCGCGCCCTCGGCGACGACCTTCCCCGGCAGCGTCGAGAACGACAACCGGGCCCACCCCGTGAAGTCCGCCCCGAACGCCGAGCCCGGCACCACCGCCACGCCCTGCTCCAGCAGGCTGTGCGTCATGGTCTCCTCGAGCTTGGCCCGATCCGCCCCGATCGCCCCGAGCGTCAGGTCCACGAAGCAGTAGAAGGCGCCCTCGGGCGGGTGCGAGTTCAGTTCCTTGTGCAGGTTGCTCGCCAGCGCATCGCCCCGCGCCTTCATCTCGGCCTTGTACGCCGCGGACCACTCGGCCCGCTGCGCCGACGCCAGCGCCTTGCTGAACGCGTACTGGATCGGCGTCGGCACTCCCGCGGTCTGCGTGTACTCGCCGCGCGTGAACATCTCGATGAGGTCCGCCCGGCGCGACACCGCGTAGCCGATGCGGAACCCCGTCGCCGCCAGCGACTTGGAAAACGTGTTCACAACCACCACGTTCTCGAACCGCCGGTCTTCGAGCGGGCAGAAGTGCTCCCCGCTGTACGCCAGCTCGCGGTACGCCTCGTCCACCACCAGCAGCACGCCGTGCTTGTTGCACAGTTCGCACAGCCGCACGATGTCCGCCTTCGAGAACACCCGCCCCGTCGGGTTGTGCGGCGTGTTGAAGTAGAACGTGTCCACGTTCGTCAGCACCCGCTCCACCAGCGGCCAGTCGATCGCCCACCCGCGCTCCGGCTTCAGCGGCACCGGCACGAACTGCGTCTGCGTGTACGGGAAGATGTTGTCGAACATGCACGACCAGCACGGCGTGAACCCCGCGCACGCCCCGCCGCGGAAGTACGAAAACACCAGCTGCAGCCCCTCCTGCCCGCCCATGGTCGCCAGCACGTTCTCCTGCTGCAGCCCCGTGACGCCGCGACGGCCCAGGTCCTCGATCACCGCCTGCTTGTAGAACGACTCGCCGCCGCTCTTGGGGTACTTGGTCAGGCCCTTCTCGATGGCCTCCTGGAGACCGCCCAGCACGAACGGGGGCAGCGCGTACCCGACCTCGCCGCGCTGGAAGTAAATGAACGGCTTGCCCGTGCGCTTCTCGTACTCGGGCGCGAGCACGCGGGCCCGCTCGCTGATCTGCACGATTCTCGACAGCCCGATGGACGCGAACGACGGATGGATGCGCATGGCGGTGGCTCTTTCACACGACGCGGATGGGGGGATGGGGGAGGAAACAACTCGCGCCACGGCCGGCGCTGGCCCGTTCAGGCCGCTCAATCATCGCGCCCGCGCAGCCATTGGCAACCCCCCGATCCATCCGAGACGCGCGACCTCAACCAATCCCGCATCCGCTCGCCTTCGCACACCCGGGGCGTCGCCCGGCCGTCACGTCGGCGCCGACCCCCGCAACCGGCGGTCGCGCCAGTGCTTCCCGTCCCAGATCCCCGGCGCTCCGCGAAACTGACGCGCATCAGTCGCGGACGCCGGGGTGCGCGCCCGCCGCGGCCCGCACGACCATCGTCGCGGTGCGCGGCTACGATCGTTCAGTCCCCCAGCACGAAGTCCGTTTGGCGGGCGTTCGTGGCCTCCAGGCGCTCGGTGCTAACACAGGGCGCAGCGTGACGGAGTAGAGGGGTGGGGGGGGACGCCGCGGACCCACATGACGACGATCGCAGTCCGTACAAGTCGGCCGCCCCGGGTGATGGAAGCGCTCAGCCCGGTCACGCTGGTACGGAACCTGTGGGAGTACCGCGAACTCATCAAGCAGTTCTCGATTCGTGAGACGGTGGCGCGCCACAAGGGCACGCACCTGGGCATCGCCTGGACCGTCGGCCAGCCCCTGCTCACCCTCGCCGTCTTCACCCTGCTGTTCACCAGCGTGTTCGAGGTCCGCTGGAACACCAAGCTGTCCGGCGAGATGAAGATCGACTACGCCCTGAACTTCTTCGCCGGCTTCGTCCTCTACGCCGTGTTCAGCGAGACCGTCGGCCGCGCGCCCGGGCTCATCCTCGAGAAGCCCAACTTCGTCCGCAAGGTCGTCTTCCCCCTGGAAATCCTCCCCGTCGCCGCCCTGGGCGCGTCGCTGGTCTACGCCCTCATGGGCGTGGGCGTGCTGCTCGTCGCCGCCCTCGTGCTCGCCGGGCACTTCTCCGTCACGCTCTGGCTCTTCCCGCTCACGCTCATCCCCCTCGCGGCCCTCACGCTGGGCCTCAGCTGGTTCCTCTGCGCCCTGGGCGTCTTCATCCGCGACATCAAGCACGTCGTCGCCGTCGTGCTCCAACTGCTCTTCTTCGTCACCCCGATCATGTACCCGCTCGACATGGTGCAGGAGAAGCTCGGCGACTGGGCCTGGATCATGTACCTCAACCCGCTCACGCCCATCCTTGAGGACGGCCGCCGCACCCTGCTGCTCGGCCAGCCGCCGCACTGGCTCGGCCTGGCCATCAGCACGCTCATCGGCCTCTTCGTCATGCAGGCCGGCTACGCGTGGTTCCGGCGCAGCCGCCAGGGGTTCGCCGATGTCCTCTGACGCCGCCTTCCCCGCCCATCGCCGCACCGGCGAGCCCGTGCTGAGCGTCAAGAACGTCAGCAAGTGCTACCACATCTACGACAAGCCCCGCGACCGCCTCAAGCAGGCCGTCCGCAAGGGCCTCCCCGGCGCCGCCGACGCCCGCCGCTACTACCGCGAGTTCTGGGCCCTCAAGGACGTCTCCTTCGACCTCTTCCCCGGCGAGGCCATCGGCGTCGTCGGCCGCAACGGCTCGGGCAAGAGCACCCTGCTCCAGATCATCGCCGGCACCCTCAGCCCCACCCACGGCGAGGTCACCGTCCGCGGGCGCATCTCCGCCCTGCTCGAGCTCGGCTCCGGCTTCAACCCCGAGTTCACCGGGCGCGAAAACGTGTTCCTCTACGGCGCCATCCTCGGCATCTCCCGCAAGGAAATGCTCCGCCGCTTCGATGAGATCGCCGACTTCGCCGAGATCGGCCAGTTCATTGAACAACCTGTCAAGACGTACTCATCCGGCATGCACGCCCGCCTCGCCTTCAGCGTCGCCGTCAGCGTCAACCCCGACATCCTCATCCTCGACGAGATCCTCGCCGTCGGCGACATCGCCTTCCAGCAGAAGTGCGTCGCCAAGATGTTCAAGCTCGTCGAAAGCGGCGTCACCCTGCTGTTCGTCAGCCACGCCCCCGACGCCGTCAAGAGCATCTGCAAGAAGGGCCTGTTCCTCAAGGACGGCGGGCTCGCCCACCTCGGCACCGCCGAGGAGGCCGTCGACCGCTACTTCAACTACGTCCGCGATCAGGTCAACGAGCACGCCCAGCAGCACCAGCCCGTCGCCGCCCTCAAGACCAGCGTCGACCAGCGCACCGACGTCGACGCCGCCGCCCGCTACGGCACCGGCCACATGCAGGTCGAATCCGTCCGCCTCCTCGACGACCGCGGCCGCGTCGCCGAAGCCTTCACCTACGGCGAGCACATCACCGTCGACGTCACCGTCAAGGCCCTCGTCGACCTCGACAAGCTCGACGTCCACTTCGCCGTCCGCGATTCCGTCGGCGTCGACCTCTTCGGCACCGGCACCGCCGACGAACTCGTCCACTTCCCCACCCTCGCCGCCGGCTCACGCACCAGCGTCAAGTTCCGCTTCCTCAACACGCTCCGCGGCGGGCCCTACGGCGTCAGCGTCACCCTCTCCCGCCTCCCCGAAAACCTCGACGTCGGCGGCGTCACCCTTGACCACGTCACCGCCGTCGCCGGCTTCACCTGCATCCCCGACCCGCTCCGCATGGTGCACTACAAGGTCTACAACCCCACGCAGGTCAACTGGAAAATGATCGAAGAGCCCGTGCCCGCAGTAACTGTCGCCTCAGAGGCGACCGCGGTGCGGGCCGGGCAGTAGGCCAAAGCCCTGGACAGTGCCAAGGCAATCGCACCATCCCCGCGCTTCCTGCCTTCTTCACAACGTTCTGCTTCTCGGCGTCGCTCCGCGCTCTCCGCGTCCTCCGCGTACATCTTGAGATCCGACCACGCACGAGGCGGCGGCCGGACAGCATTGAAGCGTCGCCATCATCGCCGGAACGCAGGGCCCCGCGATCAGCCCACCACATCCGGCAGCGCATCCATCCCCTCCGTCAGCACCCGCGGCCCCGTCTCCGTGATCAGCACGTCGTGCTCATAGTGCACGCTCAGCGACCCGTCCGCCGTGAAGATCGGCCACGCCCGCGGCGAACTCGCGATCCGCCGCGTCCCCAGCGCCAGCATCGGCTCCACCGCCAGCAGCATCCCCGGCTTCAGCGGCAGCCGCGACTCCGTCCACCGCACCCCGTCCCCCGGCGGCAGGTTCGACACGAACGGCTCGGCGTGCAGCGTCCGTCCGTACCCGTGCCCGCCCAACTGCTCGACCAGGAACAGCCCGTTCTCCCGCTCCACGCACCGCGTCACCTCGTCCGCCCACGCCCGCAGCCGGTTCCCCGGCCGAAGCGTCTGCACGCCCCGACGCAGCGACTCCTTCCCCACCTTCATGAGCTTCTCCGCTCCCGGCGGCACCGCCCCGATCGCGTACGTCCACCCCGCGTCCCCGATCCATCCGTCCAGCTCCACCCCGATATCGAGCTTCAAGAGGTCACCCCGCGCCAGCGGCCGCGACAGATAGTCGTGCGTCCCGTGAACAATGCACTCGTTCACCGACAGGCACGCGTGGCTCGGGAACGCCGGCAAACTGCTGTGCGCATAGTGCAGGAAGCACGACTTCGCCCCCTGCTCCGCCAACGTCCTCGCCACCAGCCCGTCCACCTCCGCCAGCGTCATCCCCGCCCGGATCAGGGTCACCATCCGCTGGTGCGTCCGCACCACGCACTGGGCCGCGGCGAACGCCAACTCCACTTCCGGTCCGGACGACGGGCGCGATCGAATCATGGCCCCGATCCTAGCGATCCACGATTCCCCGCGCCCGCTCCCGAATCCCTCCGCCCCCAGCCCCCGAACAATCCCGCGTGTGGCGCGTGCACACCACCGACGACCGCGGCCGGCGCGTCCCCCTCGCCTGGCGCGCCATCGAGCAGGGTCTGCTCGACGCGCTCCGCGCCCACCGCCCGCTCCCCGGTGACCGTCGTCCGCTCGCCGGCCTCCGGCGTGCCTGGCGCCTCGCCACCAACCCACATGTCCTCGCCACCGCCCTCGCCCTGATCCTCGTCGGCATCATCGCGAGCCTGCTCGCCACCCAAGGCCCCGTCGGCCTCGGCCTGCTCCTGCTCACCCCCGTCGCCACGCCGCTGCTCATCAGCCTCTTCCGCGGCGGCCGCGCCGCCCTGGATGTCCCGCGCGCCCTCGCCGGCGTCTGCGAACGGGCCCTGCTCGCCCGCGCCGCCTGCCCCACCTGCACCTACTCCCTCTCCGGCCTCGACGAGCACCCCGACGGCTGCGTCGTCTGCCCCGAATGCGCCGCCGCGTGGAGCGCCCACGCGATCAGCACCCCCGCCCATGACCGCGTCGTCGTCGTCGCGTCCACCGCCGGGGACCACGCCCCGCGCACGCCCGAACTCCCCTCAACCTGAGCACCGCACGCGCCGGCCCTCAGTGCTCGTCGCGACTCACCCCGTCCGCGCAAACATCCCCGGTGCCGCCAGCCTCGCCTCGGACCCGGGGATGTGCTCCAGCCCCCACCGCGCGATCGCCTCCACGATCGGGATGAGCGTCCGCCCCCGCTCCGTGAGCCTGTACGCCTCGCGACCCTTCTGCAGCGGCGACGCCACCGCCTCCACCAGCCCACGTTCGCGCAGCTTCTTGAGCCGGTCTGCAAGGATGTTCGTCGCGATCCCCTCGGGCGACGCGCTGAACTCCTTGAAGTGCGACCGCCCCAGCGCCAGGTCCCGGATCACCAGCAACGTCCAGCGGTCCCCGAAGATGTCCAGCGCGCACGCCACCGGGCACACCGACCGGCTCCCCTCCGCCGGCCCCGGACCGTTCTTCACCCGTCGCTCCCCGCCGACCCGTTCGCCGCCCCCGCGCTCCCCTGGTTTCTTCGCCGCCATGCTTGACGGTACCCGGAAGACTTGTAGAATGCAAGTAATCACTTGCAAAATGCAAGTGATTACCCCGGAGCCCGCCATGATCCGTCTCGACGACCATCCCACCGTCCGCGCGCTCCGCGCCCGGCCCGCGCCTTCGCACGCCGCGGCCCCGCCCACCCTCGACCCCGCCGACCTCAAGGCCCTGTGCCTCGACGCCGGCGCCGACGACGCCGGCGTCGTCGCCCTCGACCGCCCCGAGCTCGACGACCAGCGCGCCGACATCCTCGCCGTCTTCCCCCGCACCCGCACACTCGTCAGCCTCGTCTGCCGCATGCAGCGCGAGCCCATCCTCAGCCCGGCCCGCAACATCGCCAACCTCGAGTTCCACCAGACCACCGACGCCGTCAACGCCGCCGCACGCCTCATCTGCGCCCGTCTCGCCCTCCGCGGCGTCCGGGCCCTCAACCCTCCCTCCGGCTTCCCCATGGACATGGCCGGCTTCCCCGGCAAGGTCTGGTCCGTCTCCCACAAGCCCGTCGCCGTCGCCGCCGGCCTCGGACGCATGGGCATCCACCGCAACGTCATCCACCCGCGCTTCGGGAGCTTCGTCCTGCTCGGCACCCTCCTGCTCGACGTCGACGTCACCGAGCAGTCCCGCCCCATCGACTACAACCCCTGCCTGGGCTGCAACCTCTGCGTCGCCGCCTGCCCCGTCGGCGCCATCAGCGAAGACGGCTTCAACTTCGCCGCCTGCTACACCCACAACTACCGCGAGTTCATGGGCGGCTTCACCGACTGGGCCGAGACCGTCGCGGACGCCGGCTCCGCCTCCGCCTACCGCGCCCGCGTCACCGACTCTGAATCTGTGTCGCTCTGGCAGTCCCTCGCCTTCGGCCCCAATTACAAGGCCGCGTACTGCCTCAGCGTCTGCCCCGCCGGCGAAGACGTCATCGGCCCCTTCCTCGCCGACAAGCCCGGCTTCATCAAGGAAGTCGTCAAACCGCTTCAAGCCAAGCCCGAGACCGTGTACGTCCAGCGCAACTCCGACGCCGCGGCCCATGTCGCCCGCCGTTTCCCCCACAAGACCACGCGCCTCGTCGGCAACGTCCTGCGCCCCACCACCATCGCCGGCTTCGTCGGCGCCATGCAGCACGTCTTCCAGCCGGGCCAGTCCCAGGGTCTCGACGCCCGCTACCACTTCCGCTTCACCGGGCGCGAAACCGCCGAGTGCACCGTCTCCATCCGCGACCGGCGCATCGAGATTCGCCCGGGCCCCCCCGCGCCCGAGCCGGCCGCCGCGGGGGCGCCGCGCCCGCTCCTGCGCGTCACCGCCGACGCCGACGCCTGGCTCCGCTTCCTGCGCAAGGACGCCTCCCTCGTGCGCCTCCTGCTCACGCGCCGCCTCCGCCTCCGCGGCGACCCCCGCCTACTCGCCCGTTTCGGCCGCTGCTTCCCAGGTTGATCCGCTCGCGTTTCCGCCAGTGCGGCCCGGTGCGCCTACGACTCTCTCACTCGCGCCCCCGTCCCGTCCCTTGAGGAGGTCCCCCATGCCGTCCAAGGTCGCCGCCTTCGCCGCCCAGTCCCCCACCAGCACGCTCGCCGCCCACGCCATCGATCGGCGCGACCCCGGACCGCGCGACGTCGCCATCGAGATCCTCTACTGCGGCGTCTGCCACTCCGACATCCACACCGCCCGCGGCGAATGGCCCGGCGTCATGTACCCCTGCGTCCCCGGCCACGAAATCGTCGGCAAGGTCACCCGTGTCGGCCCCCAGGTCAAGAACTTCAAGGTCGGCGACCTCGCCGCCGTCGGCTGCATGGTCGACGCCTGCCGCTCCTGCCCCAACTGCACCGCCGGCCTCGAGCAGTACTGCGACAAGGGCATGATCCTCACGTACAACAGCCCCGACGCCCACCTCCCCGGCCAGCCCACCTACGGCGGGTACTCCAAGCACATCGTCGTCGACGAGCACTTCACCCTGCGCGTTCCCAGGACCGACAACCTCGCCGGCGTCGCCCCGCTGCTGTGCGCCGGCATCACCACCTACTCCCCCCTCCGCCACTGGGGCGCCGCCAAGGGCAAGAAGGTGGGCATCGTCGGCCTCGGCGGCCTCGGCCACATGGGCGTCAAGCTCGCCCACGCCATGGGCGCCCACACCGTCCTGTTCACCACCTCCCCCGGCAAGGTCGAAGACGGCAAGCGCCTCGGCGCCGACGAGGTCGTCATCTCCCGCGACGCCGCCCAGATGGCCCGCCACGTCAACACCTTCGATTTCATCCTCAACACCGTCGCCGTCTCCCACGACCTCGACGCGTACAACGTCCTGCTCAAGCGCGACGGCACCCAGTGCCTCGTCGGCGCCCCCGAAACCCCGCACCCCTCCCCCGCCATCTGGCACATGCTCATGAAGCGCCGCAGCCTCGCCGGCTCCGCCATCGGCGGCATCGCCGAGACCCAGGAGATGCTCGACTTCTGCATCTCCCGCGGCATCTACAGCGACGTCGAGATCATCCCCATCCAGAAGATCAACGAGGCCTACGACCGCGTCGTCAAGAGCGACGTCAAGTACCGCTTCGTCATCGACATGGCCTCGCTCTAAGCACCCCGACCAAAGAACCCCGAGCGTTAGCGAGCGGGCCTTCGCGCCCGATCCACCAAGAACACCGCCACGAACCCCGACCGTGAGGGACGGAGTTTTGCCGGCATTTCACTTGACACCCCTTTGAAATTTGGGTAATGTTTGGTCATGGCCACGGACGAGCCATCGCTGCCTGTCGAAACCGAATTCCACGCCGTTCTCCCCGACGGCCCCGCCCACCGCCGCGGCGCCGCCCTCAACCCCGGCAACCGCTTCGAGCCCGTGCGCCTCCACATCCTCGGCGACGAGCTTGACCGCCGCCTCGTCGAGCGTGAAGACCCCGACGGCACCCTCCGCCGCGTCCAGCGCCAGGTCTTCACCGACAAGACCCAGCGCATCATCAACCGCGTCGCCCGTACCTCCGACGTCCCGTTCGACTGGACCGTCAACCCCTACCGCGGCTGCGAGCACGGCTGCATCTACTGCTTCGCCCGCCAATACCACGAATACCTCGGCTTCAGCATGGGCCTGGACTTCGAGACCAAGCTCGTCGCCAAGCCCGACGCCGCCGCGCTGCTCCGTGCCGAACTCGCCGCTCCCTCGTGGAAGCCCGAGCCCATCGTCATGTCCGCGAGCACCGACATCTACCAGCCCATCGAGCACGACCTGCGCCTCGCCCGCCAGTGCCTCGAAGTCTTCGCCGAGTGCAACCAGCCCGTCTCCACCATGACCAAGAGCGCCATGGTCCTGCGCGACATTGACCTCTGGTCCCGCCTCGCCGCGGTCAACGCCGGGCGCGTCACCGTCACCATCGTCACCCTCGACCCCGAACTCGCGCGCACCCTCGAGCCCCGCGCCTCGGCCCCGTCCGCGCGCCTGCGCACCGTCCGCGCCCTCGTCGACGCCGGCGTCCCCGTCACCGTCAACATCGCCCCCGTCATACCCGGCCTCACCGACACCGAGATCCCCGCCATCCTCGAGGCCGTCGCCAAGGCCGGCGCCACCGGCGCCTCGTGGGTCCTGCTCCGCCTGCCCTACCAGATCAAGGACCTCTTCCTCGAGTGGCTGCAGCGCAACGTCCACCCCCAGCGCGCCAAGAAGGTCGAGTCCCTCATCCGCCAGGCCCGCGGCGGCAAGCTCTACGACGCCGCCCACAATCGCCACCGCGGCCGCGGCCCCGCCGCCGAGCAGATCGCCCAGGTCTTCGACGTCTTCACCCGCAAGTACGGCCTCAACCGCACCATCCGCCCGCTCTCAAGCGCCGCCTTCACGCGCCCGCCCCGCCCCGATACCACCGGCCAGCTCGCGCTCTTCTAGCCCCTTCAAGCAGTGGGGGAGCCGAGGCACACGTCGACGGAGAGAGAGAAGCCCCGGCGGGCCGGAGGGTCCGCCGGGGCCTTGGTTCGCACATCCGCCTTCCGCTCACCCGCCCCCGACCCAGTCGATCGCCACCCCGCACTCGCGCCGCAGCCTCGTCGCCAACGCCGCGGCGTGATGCTGCACGTGCCGGATGTTCACCACCTGGTGCTCGAGCTTCCCCATCGCGTACCACGGGAATCCGCACTCGCTCCGCTCCAGGTCCATCGCCGCCAGGCACGGTTCCACCATCGCCTCGCACACGCCCCAGTACTCGAGAATCTGCTCACGCGTGTACGGCTCGACCGGCCCGATCGTCCGCCCCTGCCAGTCGCTCGCCCCGGTGACCTGCGCATCGGGCCGATGCCCGCTCCACGGCGTGAACGCGTGCTGGTCCCGCTGCAGATACATGTGCGTGAAGAACAGCGTGTGATACGCCACCCGCCAGAACGCCGCCGGCCGGTCCGCCGGCGCGTCCCACCGATCCTCCGGGCACCGCTCCACGCCCATCCGCAGCGTCCGCAGCGCCGCTCGATACTGCGATCCCAGCACCGCTCGAGTATCCATCGCCCGGCCTCCGCTGCACCCGCGCCCGGCCACCCTTCACATCCGCTCTCCCGGCAGCCGGCTCGCCTGCCGCACCCACGCGGCCAGTTGCTCCCCGTCGAGGGTCGCCAGGTCCGCCTCGCGAACATCAAGATACCGCACAAGCCGCTGCTTCGACGCCCCCGGCGGCGCCGGCCGCAGCTCCGCCCCGCGAAAGAACGCCAGCTTCACGTACCGCTCGAAGCAGTGCACCCCCAGGAACCACCCCGCGTCGTTGTCCCCGGCCCCGTACAGCGGCGAGTTCCACTTCACCGCCTTGCGCACCCCCGGCACCTCGCGCGTCACGATCGCGTCCACACGCTCCCCGACCTCGCGCTTCCACCCCGGCATCGCCGCGATGTACGCCCGCACCGGCGCCTCCCCGTGCCCCTTGGCGATCTGCGGGTTGCCGCCCGCGAGCAGCTTCACCGCCTTCGCGCTCCCCTTCGAGCCGCGCAGCCCCTTCCCGCTCCCTGCGCCGGCGTTCAGCGCCGCCGCGCTCCCGCCCGTCTTCACCCGCCCCGAACGCTTCGCCTTCGCCATCGCCTTCCCTCGAGTTCGCACGCAAGCCCGCGTCGACGCCGCGCCGTCCGCGCCCGCCCCGCCGCACGCCCGCGACCTCGACAGTTCTAGCCCGCGCACCCGCGCCGCGTTACCGGCCCCCGGCCGCGCGGATCGTGTATCGATCAACCACCGCCCCGTTCGCTTCTCGCCCACGCCCGCCCGCGACCACCGACCGCACAAACTCCACCGTCGCCGCCTCCGGCTCCACCCGCACCCGCACGTGCCCCGGGCTCCCATAAACCTCCGCGGCCCCATACCCGTACGACCCCGCGCTCCGCGTGTTGCCCGCCGGATTGCCCGGCTGCGCCATGCACTGGTAGTGCACGCCGTCACGCTGCTCATGCACGTGCAGGTGATCGTGCCCGTGGAACACCGTGCTCACGCGGTGCTTCACCAGCAGGTCGTGAATCGGCATCGGCCACCCCGGCCGGTGTTCGCTGAACCCCGCCGATCCATCCGCGTTCTTCCCACCCCACTCGAAATACCCCGACGCCGCGGCACCACCGCGCGCCTCCGGCCCCCCCAACCCGCCCACGAGATGGTGAATGAACACGAACCGGTGCCTCGCCGTGCTCCGCACCAGCGTCGCCTCCAGCCAATCGTACTGCGCCCGCCCCAGCGTCATCGCCCAGCTCGCATCCATCGGCTCCGCCGGCCCGTCACGCCCGCGATCGCCCCCGCCGCCGCGAATCCGTTCCGTCGTGCTCCAGAACGGGTCGAGCACAATCACCAGCGCGTCGCCCCACGCAAACGAATAGTAATTGGCCCCCGCCCCGTCCTTCATCCCCGTCGCCCCGCTGTACATTGCCCCGTCGATCCGCGGCTCGGGAAACCGCGTTGTCCGCTGCCGATACGACCACGGCCCGATGTCATCCGCCCCGCGTCCGGACGTCCCCTTCTCCCCGTCGTGGTTCCCCAGCACCATGAACAGCGGCGCCGACCGCGCCACCAGCCCCAGGTAATACCGCTGCGCGTCGTACTGCGCCAGCGCCGTCGTGAACTCCGCCCCGCGCTTGTCCGTCATGAACGTGTCGCCCAGGTCGACCACGAAGTCCGGCTCGTCCGCCCGCATGTTCGCCAGCGTCCGCTCGTACACGGCCGGCTCCACGCCCTGGTCCAGGTGCGAGTCGGCCTGCACGACGAACGTGAACGCCGCGCCCCGCCCACGCCGGGTCCGCATCCGCGACTCCTCACCCCACACCGGCTCCGCCCCGCCCGCGCCGCCCCCGAGCCCGACGCGGTACCGATACTCCGCACCCGGCCGCAGCCCCGAAAGCTCAAACGCCGTCGGCACTCCCGGCTCCAGATCCTGCACCAGCCGCGACCGCTCGCCCGTCGACCCTGCTTCCCACCACTCGACCGTGCCCCGCCCGCCCGCCCCCGCCCGCACCGACACCGTCATCGACCGCTCCGTCGGCCGCGCCAGAATGACGTCCATGTCGTGCGCCGGCACGTCCGTCTTGAACGACGTCATCCGATCGAGCAGGTTCGGACGATTCTGACCCTCCCGTCCGGGCCCGCGCCCTTCACGCCCCCGGCCCGGCTCGCGCCCGCCCTCCTGCCGCGCATACGTCACCTCGAGCGTCGCGCTCCCCAGCACCGACCCCTCCATCGCCTTCAGCAGCGCCTCGCGCGTCAGCACGCCCTCGGCCCGCACCGGCCCGCGCAGAGCGTACAGCGTGATCGTGTACGCCTTGTCACCCGGTCCCTTCGAGCACGGCGGCGCGTACCCCGCACCCCCGTTCACCGTGTTCACGCCCCACACCCCGCCCCCCGCCTCGCCGCTTCTGAACTCCCGCGCCGTTGCCGGCACGTTCGCCACCGTCATGTACACATGCACGCCCCCGTCCGGCGGCACATGGTGCATCACCACCGCGAACGCCCGCGTCCCCGCCGGCGGCTCGCCCCAGCGCAGCGTCGGCGCCCGACCCTCCCCGTCGCACGTGCACGCCGTCGCCAGCCGCCCGTCCACCACGTCAGGGCTCGTGAGCACGAAGCCCGCATCGACCGCCCGCGGCTGCTCCGGCCGCTCACGCCGCGTACGCCGCTCCCGGCCCCCCCCGACCCCGCCTCCCTCTCCGCGGGCCGTGTACGTCTGGGTCGTCGTCCGCCCGTCCGTGCCGACGAACTCAAACACGCACGACGCGCCTGTCCCGTCCGCGTTCCCACCCTCAAGCCGGTAGTTCACGTACCCGCGTCTGCCCTCGACCGTGTATTCCAGCGACCACGCTCGTGCCCCGGTCGCTCGGAACCCGGTGATCCGCGCCCCGCGCAGCGGCTGCAGCCACTCACGCACCGGCGTCGCCCGCGGCTGCGGCTCGATCTGGTCCTCCCGCACCGTCACGACGCCCCGCATCCCCCCGTTGAGGTACGGATACGCCGCGCTCGCGTGGTAGTGGTACACCCCCCGCGTTCCCGGCTCCGCTCCCGCCGGCGCCGCGCCGAAGTGACCGTTCAACTCATCGAGCGGCTCGCGCCCCCCGAGCGGACACGCCTTCTCATGACCAATCGCCGCCGCCGGATCGAACAACCCATAAATCGCAAACCCGTCCAGCGCATACGCGATCGGCGCCCCGGCCCCCACGTGTTTCTGCAGGTGCGTCGGCGCGATGTGGTAGTGGTAATCGTCCGCCCGCCCGCAGTGCCCGCCAAACTCGTCGAGCTCACCCGCAAGAAACGTGTCCGTCCGCCCGTCGTTCTTGATCGGGTTGAAGATCGGCACCCCGTTCGCCGCCAGCGCGATCGCACCCCTGAACAACTGCTCCCGCGCCGACACCGGCCGCGCCGCCAGCTCCGGACGCAGCGGGATCCGCCACGCGTTCTCCCCCCGGTAGTTCTGCGGCAGCGGAACCTGCTGCTGCCACGCCCGGATCCCCACCATCACCGGGTGCGTGTACGCGAACGTTCCCAGCGCCCCGCCCGGCACGTGCGGCAGCCCGTCACTCTCCACATACAACCACCGCTCGTCCCACCGCACGGCCACGTGCGGCCCGAACGCCTCGAACGGCCCCGCTTGCTCCGGCTTCGCCCCCGGCGCGTCCGCGCCGGCAGGCCCCGCCCCCGCGCCCGCCAGTGCCGGCGCCGCCACACCTCCCGCCTGCATCCGCGCCGCCGCGTCCATGCGCCGTCGCGCTTCGGCGCGATCCTCCGGCGCCAGATCCTCCAGCGCGATCCGCACCACCTCGCCATCCGCCCGCTCGATGCTCACCAACGTCGCCCCGTCGACGCTCCGCGACGAAAGGAACGCGCCGTGCACCACAGCCCCGGTCTTGGCGTTCTTCCACGCTCGGTCCCCGCTCGCCGTCGCCCCGTGCCGCGCCCCGGCGTGCGCCCCGTCCGCCCCCGGCGGATGCGCCCCGCACGCCGCCCCCGCGCCCACGATCGACAGCACCACCGTCCCCAGCCACGCCACCCGCTTCATCGCGAGGTCTCCCGCGCCGCGCCCGGCGCCTTCACCGTCCGTGCCCGCACCGTGTACTCGTGTACCACCGTTCCGTTCTTGCGCCCGTCCTTCTCGTCCGAGTCGCGCAGCGACCGCACGTACTCCACGCGGCACGCCGCGTCCGCCCCGCCCGTCACCGTCACCCGCAGGTGTCCCGAGTTCGCAAACACATCCCCGCTCCGATACGCCTCGCGATTGAACGCCGTGAACGTCGGGTCCGCCGGGTTCGGGCACGTCTGGTACACCACCCCGTCAAGCTCCTGCCGCGCGTACAGGTGGTCGTGCCCCTGGAAGAAGATCGTCACGCCCGCGTCACGCATCAGGTCGTGGATCGGCTGCTCCCACGTCGGCCGCATCTCGAAGAACCGGTTCACGCCCCGCCGGTCCCGCCCACCCCATTCGTACAGCCCCGCTTGCTCGATCCCGCCGCGCCCGGTCCCCAGCACGTGATGGCTGAACACGAACTTGAACGTTGCGCGGCTCCCCAGCAGCGTCGTCCGCAGCCACCGGTACTGCTCGTCCCCCAGCGTCACCTTCCACAGGTCGCGCTGCCCGCGCCCGCCGCCGCCCTTGCCCTCGCGCCCTTGCCCGTCCCGCGCGGGTCCGCGCTCGCCCGCCGCGTTGTCCACCGCGACGTCCGAGTGCCAGTACGGATCGATCACCACGAACAGCGCGTCGCCCCATTCCCATGCGGAGTAATCCCGAACCAGCCCCACGTGCTCCACCGGCGTGCGGTTCCCGCTGAAGAACCCGTCCGGCCCCGGCAGCGGAAAGTACGTCGTCCGAGCCAGCCCCGCCAGCACCGGGAAGCTCCCCGGCGTCCCGTCGAGCAGGTACTTCGCCGCCTGCTCGTGGTTCCCGTTCACCAGCATCAGCGGCGTGCTCCGACCCAGGTCGTCCAGGAACGCCCGCTGCCGTGCGTACACCGCGTTCACCGCCGCCGCCGACCGCTCCCCGCGCTCGATCAGCCGCTCGATGCTGAAGTCGTCACCCATGAGGAAGTAAAAGTCCAGCCCGTCCATCGCGGCGTTCGCAAGCGTCCGCTCGTACAACGCCGGATCAAACATCCGTCCCAGCCGCTCCGGGTGCGAGTCCCCCTGCACCCCGAACGCAAACGTCTCCCCCTTCGCACGGCACGTGCGGAACCACGCCCGCTCGCCCCCGCTCCCGCCCCCGCCCCCGCTCGCCCACAGCACCCGGTACCCGTACCGCGTCGCGGGCGCAAGCCCCGTGATCTCGAACTCCGTCGGCGCCCCGGCCTTCACCGCCCGCGCCGCGGTCCGCTGAACCGGCCCGCCGCCGTCCGCTCCGTACTCCACGAAGCACTCGCCCGGCGTCGCCGGCAGCACGCTCACGGTTACCCCCCGGTCCGTCGGCCGCCCGACCAGCACCGACAGCCCTCCCCCCGCATCGCCCGCCCCCGGCTCCGCACCGCCCCCCAGCCCACACGCCGAAACCGCCAGCACCAGCCACAACCGAGCAAGCACGATGAGCACGGGCGAGGTCCTCCGTTTCAGGCGCGCACCGACACCCCCTGTACATCGCCCCGATCCGCGCTCTATTGCACTTTGACCGCCGCCGTCGCTGCGAATGCGTCGCAACGCAGCCTCGCCGTCGCGTCAGCGTCGCTCATCACCCCGCCGCGGCCGCCTCGATCTTCGCCACGTCGATCTTCGTCATCGTCATCATCGCCTCGAACGCCCGCTTCGCCACGCCCGGGTCCGGGCTCGTAAACGCCCGCGTCAGCGCCACTGGCGTAATCTGCCACGAAATCCCCCAGCGATCGCGGCACCACCCGCACGCGCTCTCCTGCCCGCCGTTGCCCACGATCGCGTTCCAGTACCGGTCCGTCTCCGCCTGATCGACCGTCGCCACCTGGAAACTGAACGCCTCGCTGTGCCTGAACGCCGGCCCGCCGTTGAGCCCGATGCACGGAATCCCGAGCACCACAAACTCCACCGTGAGCACGTCCCCCTTCTTCCCGGACGGGTAATCCGCCGGCGCGCGCCGCACGGCGGTCACCTTCGAGTCGGGAAACGTCTCCGCGTAGAACCGCGCCGCCTCCTCGGCGTCACGGTCGAACCACAGGCAGATCGTGTTCTTCGGGTGCGCCGCCATGGTGTCTCCTGCATGCCGGTCCGCAGACCGCGCCCATTCCACCGCCTCGCGCTCATCCCAGAACGTGCGAAACTCAACAATCTTCCCTCCGCGGAACGTAAACACATCCCCGACCCGCCCCTCGCGCCACGTCGTCTCGCTCGCGAGCCGCACGTGCACCCGCACGAGCGCCACCACGCGGTCCCCCGCGAAGACGAACCCCTCCGGCTCGCACGAGCCCTCAGCCCACGTCCCACGCCCGACCTTCACGTGCTCCGCGATCGCCGCGAGCCCGCGGTACGTTCCGCCCGTCGGAGAATCCGACGGCTCCACCCGCACGGCGTCCTCGGCGAAGTTCGCCACAAACCCGGCGACGTCCCCGCGGTTCAGCGCCGCGTACGCCTCACGCACCACCGCGGTCCTGGTTTCCACCGAAGAACACGGGTCACCCATGCCTGCTCCTTGCGCTCACATCGCCGTCGCCCGCGTGCCATCCTCGACCGAACAGCGCGTCGACAACAAGACCACGATACCCGCGCAAGGCCTCACGCGCTGTCGCGTGAAAGACGTCTCATCACCCGTGTCCGTGCGACAGACGCGCTGCGCGACCGGTGATCGGCAGCGTTGTTCGTGTTGATTCCCGGTGCAGGTCCAGTTCGCGGGGACCTCATACACCACTACGCACGCGGCAGGGCATGCTCGACCGGGCGGCGCGCGCAACCAGAACACAAACGACAACGCCCGCAAGCGTCAGCTCGCGGGCGTTTCAACCGTCAATCGGGGTGAGAGGATTTGAACCTCCGACCTCTTCGTCCCGAACGAAGCGCGCTACCAAACTGCGCTACACCCCGGAAGTGCCGGCCACTATAGCCCCGCCGCACGCGCCCGGCTCGATCCGCGCCCGCCCTCGCCCGCGCTCACTCCACCTGCTTGGACTGCTCCCCCGACGGCTCCGGCCGCGTCGTGTAAATGTTGTCCGTCCGCGTCCCCGGATCCCCGTCCGGGCCCGCCGAGTAGAAGTACGGCCGCCCGCCCGGGCACACGCCCTCGTCCGAGTCGCCCACCGGCGACCCCTCCAGCGGCGTCCGCGGATCAAACGGCTTGTACGAACGGCTGAACGCCGTCGGGTTCATCAGCGGCAGGCTCGCCACCCGCGGCGGGACAATCGTCATCGGCGGCCGATTCACCATCGCCTGGTTCACGCTGTCAAAAAAATTCCCGTGACCGCCGTCAAACGCCGGGTGCACCATCCGGATCGGCCGCCCGAACGCGTCCTTCACGATCACGCCCGCGAACGTCCGCAGCCCGATGTTCCCGCCCCCGCCCCCGGTCCCGCCGCTCGTGCCCGCCCAGCCCCACGCCCGCACCTGATTCTGCAGGTCGCGCCGCTCCACCAATTTGCTGTCGATCTGCTTCACCGCCGCGTCCGCCACCGGCACCTGCGACGCCAGCCCCAGAAACAGCGCGATCGTCGGCTGCGCGTAGTCCAGGTTCACGTCATAGGGCGGGCTCGTCTGCGGCCGGCCGAACCAGCGCCCGTCCACCAGCGGCAGGTACAGCCCCGAGTCCGTCTGCCAGTACGCCGGCAGCTTCTGATCCTTCGCCGACACCCACGCTTCCACCGCCGTGTCCAGCACCCGGATCGTGTCCTCGGTCAGGCGCGAACGCCCGCCCTGGGTCACGCGGCTGGCGAGCGTCATCGCGATCGCCACCAGGATCCCGATGATCACGATCACCACGAGGATCTCGACGAGCGTGAACGCCCCTCGCCCCGTCGCCCGCGCCGCGCTCGTTCGACCACCGTGCATGCGGATGTCTCCAATCCTGCGTCAGCCCGTCCAGGAACCGTTCGAGGCGCACCGTGCCCCCGGCAAATATACGGACGGCGGGGCGCGGGGGGTTCCCGCACCTCGCCGTCCGTCCCCCCCGTGCCCCGGCGCTCACGCGCCCGGGCCTCAGTCCGTGCCGTCGTCGGGCGACGGCGCCCGCGTCAGGCCCTCGCCCGTGCAGGTGCCGTCGGGACGGTTGCAGCACTTCTTGTACTTGCGCCCGCTGTTCTGCGGGCACGGGTCGTTCCGCCCGAGCCTCCGCTCGGTCTTCACGACCGTCGACGGCTTCGCCGCCGCCGCGCCCGCTCCCGGCGTGCCGGCACGCTGCGCCGCCTCCAGGTCGCGCTGGTGCCGCTCGGCCGCCGGCGCCGCCGCCGTCGCCAGCACGTCCAGCCCCGGCCCGGAGATCGACCCGCCGGCCATCGCCGCCGGAGCCGGGGCCGCCGCCATCGGGCCCGCGGCCGGCGCCGCGCTCATGGGCGCCGGCCGCGCCGCCGGACGCGGCGCCGCCTGCATCCCCGCGACCGGGCTGATCCGCACCTTGAACACGTGGTCCGTCACCCGGTCGCGCACCGTCTCCATCATGCGCCCGAACAGCTTCGAACCCTCGCGCTTGAACTCGATCCGCGGGTCCTGCTGGCTGAACGCGCGGAAGCTGATCGCGCCGCGCAGCTGGTCCATCCCGTACAGGTGCTCCTTCCACGAGTCGTCGAGCGTGTCCAGCAGCATGCTCCGCTCGAAATAGAGCAGTTCGCTCCGCATCACGCTCTCCACCCGGGCCCGCACCGCGTCCTCGCGGTCCTTGCCGCGCAGCCGCTTGAGCGTCGGCGTCATCTCCGTGCTGAGCTTCTGCTTCAGGTGTTCGCCCAGCTTCGCGTCGTCGTGCGCCACCGCCAGCGTCGCCTCGATCTCGCGCCGGATCCTGTCCTGCTTCACGAACTCCGCCGAGGCGTTCAGCAGCTCCTGGCGCGCCTGCTGCGGCGGGGTCGTCCGCAGCTTCTCCGGCGTCCAGTTCAGCCCGAACCGCGTGTTCGCCCACCGGCACAGCGACTCGATCGCGTACTGCGGGCTCTGGCGCATCGTCGCCATGGTGATGTCCATGGCGAAATCCACCGGGTACTCCACCTCGCGCACGCGGTACAGCTCCTCCGCCTGCTTGAGGAACAGCGCCGCCACCGCCTCCGGGCCCGACGGCTGCGCACGCAGGATCTCCTGCGGATCCACCTTGATCCCGAACTTCTGGTCCGCCCAGCGGGCCAATTCGCTCGCGGCGTAGTCCGGCTTGGTGAACTCCTCCACCCCGCTCAGGTCCGCCGCGTCGATCTTCGCGTCCGACGCCTCGGCCAGCGCCCGCTCGATCCCGCGCCGCGCGTCCGTGCCGCCCTCGGCGATCCCCGACGTGTCGAGCTCGATCCCCAGGTGCGTGCGGGCCCACTTGGCCAGGCCCTCGGCGTCCAGGTCGATCTTGACCTCGCTGTCCACGTCCGGGATGTACTCGCCCAGCGTCGTCGTGATCGCCTGGCGGGCCTCGTCCTTCGCGTCCGAGCGGATCCGCCGCAGCAGGTCCTCGCCCGAGCGGCCCTTGAGCCGGTCCGCCGCGATCGGCACGTCCAGCACGCTGGTCGCGAACTCCGCCGCCGTTGTGGTCGGGTAGTCCGGCCCCAGGTACAGCGCCACGGCGTCGTCGACCGACGCGCGGATGTAGTCGAAGATGAGCCCGCGCACGTCGCGCCCCTCGAGCACGCGCTGGCGCAGCCCGTAGAACGACTGGCGCTGGTGCTCCATCACCTCGTCGTACTCGAGGATGTTCTTGCGGACCTGGAAGTTCCGCTCCTCGACCTTGCGCTGGGCCCGCTCGACGCTCTTGCTGAGCATCGGGTGCTCGATCGCGTCGCCCTCCTTCATGCCCAGCGTGCTGAGGAGCTTCATCGTGCGGTCGCCCGCGAACAGCTTCATCAGGTCGTCTTCGAGCGAGACGTAGAACCGGCTCGAGCCCTTGTCGCCCTGGCGGCCCGAGCGCCCGCGCAGCTGGTTGTCGATGCGCCGGCTCTCGTGCCGCTCGGTGCCGATCACGTGCAGCCCGCCCATGTCCTCGACGTTGTCGAACCAGCGGACCCGGTGCAGCAGGAACCGCCCGGTGGCGTCCAATTCCGCCCGCAATTCCTCGGCGCTTGCGCGCTCGATCTGCTTGGGCCCCAGCCACGTGTTCGCCCCCGCCCACTTGCGCAGCAGCATCAGCTCGAGCTTGTCGAACGCCATCTCGTCGGTTTCACGCTTGTTGAGCTCCAGCTCGCCCGGGGCGATCTTGCGGTAGATCGCCTCGCGCAGCTGATCCTCGGTCGAGTCCACCGTCAGCGTCCGCGGCGCCAGGCCGCGCCGCAGCCAGTGGTCCAGCAGCGAGGCCCGGCTCGCCGGGCCCAGCTTGATGTCCGTGCCGCGACCCGCCATGTTCGTCGCGATCATGACCTGCCCGAGCTGCCCGGCGTTCTCGACGATGTGGGCCTCGCGCTCGATGTTCTCCGGCTTGGCGTTCAGCACCTCGTGCTTGACGCCGTGACGCGACGACAGCATCTTCGACAGCATCTCGCTGTGCTCGACGCTGGTCGTGCCCACGAGCACCGGCCGCCCCACGTCGTGGAACGCCTTGATCTCGTCCACGATCGCCGTCCACTTGTCCTTCTCGCGCAGGTACATGAGGTCGTCGAAGTCGCGCCGCACGACGTTGCGGTTCGTCGGGATCGCCACCACGTCCAGCTGGTAGATGTCGTGGAACTCCTGCGCCTCGGTGTCGGCCGTGCCGGTCATGCCGCTCAGCCGCTTGTACATCTTGAAGAAGTTCTGGATCGTCACCGTCGCGACCGTCTGCGTCTCCTGCTTGATCGGCACCGCTTCCTTGGCCTCGACCGCCTGGTGCAGGCCGTCGGACCACTGCCGGCCGATCATCGGGCGGCCCGTGAACGTGTCCACGATCACCACGCTCGGCTGCATCTGCCCCGTCTGCGGGTTCTCCGTCGGCATCACGATGTAGTCACGGTCGCGCAGGAACACCACGTGCGCCCGCACCGACTGCTCCAGCAGGTGCGGCATGTCCATGTTCTCGCCCACGTAGAACGAGCCGATGTTCGCGACCTTCTGCGCCTCGGCGATGCCTTCGTGCGTCACGTACGCCTGCTTGCGCTCCGGCTGGAACTCGTAGTACTGCACGTGCTTGTCGCGCTCACGCTCCAGCCCCGGAAGCTCCAGCCGCGCCTGCCTCAGCCGCTCGGTCAGCCCCGGCACCTCCGACTTGTCCCGGGCCGTGCGGATGTCCCCCTCCAGCCCCTTGATCAGCTTCATCGTCGCCTGCACCCGGTCGTCCGCCGCCTGCCACGGCCGCTGCTTCTCCACCAGGTGCCGCGCCAGCTTGTCCGCCAGGTCGTACCGCGGCGCGTCGCTGTGGGCCGGCCCCGAGATGATCAGCGGCGTCCGCGCCTCGTCGATTAGGATCGAGTCCACCTCGTCCACGATCGCGAACTCGCGGAACTTCTGCACCTGGTCCTCCTCCCGCCGCTTCATGTTGTCGCGCAGGTAGTCGAACCCGAACTCGCTCGTGGTCCCGTACACCACGTCGCACTCGTACATCCGCCGCTTCACGTCCTCCCCCTGCATGTGCTGCGGGTGGATCGAGCCCACCGTCATCCCCAGGGCCCAGAAGTACGGGAACGTCCAGTCCCGGTCACGCTGCACCAGGTAGTCGTTCACCGTCACCACGTGCACCTTGTGCCCCGCGATGCTCGCCAGGTAGCACGCCAGCGGGCCCACGATCGTCTTGCCCTCGCCCGTCTTCATCTCCGAGATCTTGCCGTTGTAAATCACCATGCCGCCGATCAGCTGCACGTCGAACGGCCGGGCCCGGAACGGCGGGCGGCTCTCGGGATAGATCGACCGCACCGCGTCGTACATCTCGTTGGGGATCTCCACCTGCATCCACCCCGGCACCGGCTCGCTGCACCCCAGGTACTCGCCCGTGGGCGCGGCCGGTGCCAGCGCGTCGGCCTTGGCCCGGATCTCCTGGTACAGCCCGCGCACCGACTCGGGCAGCAGCCCCGGATCGAAGTTCTTCGCCGGGTTGAAGATGTTGCGGATCCCCACCGCCCGGTCCATCGCCTCGCGCGCGATCGCAAACGCCTCGGGCAGCAGCGACTCGGGGTCCGTCCCCGATCGTACCCGCTCGCGGAACTCGGTCACCTTCGCCTTCAGCTGCGCGTCGGTCAGGGTCCGCGTCTGCGCATCGAGCGCGTTGATCGCGTCCACCCGCTGCAGATACCGCTTCACGAACCGCTCGTTCCGCGTGCCGATGAGCTTGTTCAGGATCGGACCAATGATCGGAATGCCCTGGTGGGCCGTCGACTTCGCCATGTGCCAACAACCTCGTGGCCCGGGCCCTCGCGAGAAATCGCGCGCCCGCGGCCGAATGTGCCGTGCCCGGCCCGGCCGCACGCCGCCCGTCATCCGGGCCCGCGCGAGACCTGCCGCCGTGCGTGTATGAATGGAGTACCGAGAGAACCGTCACCGCACGCGGCCGCGGCGGACGAGCCCGCCGGGCCGAAGCGTCAGGCCAGCGACGCCGGCGGCGGCAGGTTCAGCCGCACCAGGACGATCCGGTCGATCGCTCGGGCCGGCTGCGACAGCCCCGTCGCGCGGGCCGCACCCGCCTGGGCGACGGTCCGCGGCGACGAGATGCGGCAGACGGACGGGGGGGCGACCAGGCGCGGCTTGACGGCCGCGAGCGGCCGGGCCACCCGGGAATAGGCGTCGTGGAGCGTGCGGGTGACCCGCCGCTCGGGAGCGAATTCGCCGCCGCGAACCCCCAGCCCGCGCCCCAGCGCCCCGGAGGTCCCCACCGCGACCAGCGCGACGAGGACCAAGAGCGGCATGCCCCGCACGAGCGAGGCGTGGCGCAGGCCGGCATCCTGGGCTTGGGCGCGAACGCGGTTCACCAGCCGGAGAGTATGCCCCACGAACGCCCGCCGGGTCAGCCCACGCCGGGGATCGCGCGTGCGAAGCGTGAAGATCGCCTCGGAATGTGCACACGCGGGCGGGGCGGTCCCGATAACACGGTCGCTCGGTCTCGCGAGCCCTGCCCGAATGTGGGTCTTGCCCGCGCCGGTCGGCGCTGGGACACTGTCGGGCGATGCAGGATGGATCACACGACATGGTTGCGACCCGCCAGAGCCTTCCGAACACCCGGTCGAGCGTCACGCACAAGTTCGCCGTGGGCGGCCACGAGGGATACCTCACCGTCGGCCTGCACCCCGACGGGCGGCCGGGGGAGATCTTCCTCAAGATGTCCAAGGAAGGCTCGACGATGTCGGGGATGTGCCAGGCGTTCTGCCGCGCGTTCAGCCTGTCGCTGCAGTACGGCCTGACGGTCGAGGAAGCGGTGGCGCGGTTCAAGGGGATGCGGTTCGAGCCCATGGGCGGGACGACCAACCCGGAAATCCCGGAGGCGATGAGCATTCCCGACTACATCGCGCGGTTTCTTGAACTGCACTTTGTGGCGCCGAATCGGCGGATGTGACGGTGTCGCGGCGGCGACGATGCTCGACCCGTACGGTTGAGCATGGACCTTCGCTCTCGGCTGCGTGTCGACCCCGGATCCGCGTTCTCGCTGCGCGAGCGCGACCCGCGCGATGCGCTGGGGTTCAAGGACAAGGACGGCGCGCAGGAGATGCTGGCGCGGAACGTCGAGCGGCTGGGCGAACTGCAGTACACGCTGTGGGCTGAGAACCGTCGCGGAGTGCTCATCGTGCTGCAGGGCATGGACACCTCGGGCAAGGACGGGACGATCCGGCACGTGATGACGGGGTTTGACCCGCAGGGCTGCCGCGTGGTCTCGTTCAAGAAGCCCAGCGAGGAGGAACTGGACCACGGGTACCTGTGGCGGGTGCAGCCGCACGCGCCGGGTAAAGGGGAGATCGCGATCTTCAACCGCTCGCACTACGAGGACGTGCTCATCACGCGTGTGCACGGGTGGATCAACGGGGACGAGTGCCGGCGGCGGTTCGAGCACATCCGCGCGTGGGAGCGGTACCTCGTCGAGACGGGGACGACGATCGTCAAGTGCTGCCTGCACATCTCCAAGGACGAGCAGAAGCAGCGGCTGCTCGAGCGGCTCGCGGACCCGAGCAAGCACTGGAAGTTCTCGCCCCAGGACGTCGAGGAGCGCAAGCGCTGGGACGACTACCAGCGGGCGTACGAGGAGGCGATTGGAGCGACGAGCACCGAGCACGCCCCGTGGCACATCGTGCCGGCGGACCGCAAGTGGGTGCGGAACCTGAGCGTCGCGGAGGTGCTCGTGGAGACGCTCGAGGAGATGAAACTCACGCTGCCCAAGCCGGTGATCGACCCGAGCACGTTCGTGATCGAGTGAGCCGCACGCGCGGGCGGGGCGGGCGGGGGATCAGCGCGGCGTGGGCTTCGATGGCTCCGCGACGGTCGGGGGCGATGCACGCGCTCGAGACGGTGACGCGCGGGTGTGGAGGGAACATGAGGCGGGGACGGTGCTCGTGTGCACGGGGGCGCGCGGGGTGGGCGCGCCGGAGCGGGCGAGCACGTTCAGGATGGGCGCGGCGCGGGGGGAAGGCGTGAGGGATGCAGGGGCGGGAGCGGTCGGCTCGGGGGTGCGGCGAGGTGCAACCCCCTCGCTCACGGTTGGGGGTTGTTTCGGCGTCGGGGCTGGTTCCAGCGTCGGGGCGCGCTGGGGCGCCGGCATCGCCAGGCGCAGGATCGCCGCGGCGGCGAGGCGGCGGTTGGTGACGCTGGCCTTGGCGTCCTCGAGGATCGCGATCAGGGCGTCGAGGGCGAGGCGGGCGGCCCGGGCCAGGTCGGGGGCGGGGATGCACTCGGCGAGCGCAACGGCGGGTGCGGCGGTGCTCATGCGCGGAGTTTTGCCCGGAGCGTGGGGCGGGCAAGTTTTCGCGCGCGTACCGGCGCTTTTTTGCGCGCAAAGGCGTCACTGCGCGTGCGATTTTCGCGAAACAGCGCCGGTCCAGGTGCGGGGCGAGCGGCCGCCCTCCCTCTCGCTTGAGCGGCTGGACGCCGCTCAAGCGTTTCTCCCTCCGGCGTTGCCGGAGGGAGATCAAAGCCGCTTACTTCACCCCGTCCTTGCCGGCCATGTACCGGAGCAGGTCGACGCAGCGGGCGGCGTAGCCGGCTTCGTTGTCGTACCAGGACACGACCTTGAAGAAGCGCTTGTTGAGTTCGATGCCGGCCTTGGCGTCGAAGATGGAACTGTGGCGGTCGCCGATGAAGTCGCTGGAGACGACCTCTTCCTCGGTATAGCCGAGCACGCCCTGCATAGCGCCGCCGGCGGCGCTCTTCATGGCGGCGTTGATGTCGGCGAGGGACGTGTCCTTGCCGGTCTTGAAGGTGAGGTCGACGGCGGAGACATCGGCGGTGGGGACGCGGAAGCTCATGCCGGTGAGCTTGCCCTTGAGGGCGGGGATGCAGAGCGTCACGGCCTTGGCGGCGCCGGTGGAGGCGGGGATGATGTTCTGGTAGGCGTTGCGCCCGCCGCGCCAGTCCTTCTTGGAGGGGCCGTCCTGGGTGGGCTGGGTGGCGGTGGCGGCGTGGACGGTGGTCATGAGGCCTTCGTCGAGGCCGAAGGCGTCGTTGATGACCTTGGCGATGGGGGCGAGGCAGTTGGTGGTGCAGCTGGCGTTGCTGACGATGGTGTGCTTGGCGGCGTCGTAGGCCTCGTGGTTCACGCCCATGCAGAGGGTGGGGACCTGGGCGGGCTCGGCCTTGGTGGGGGCGGAGATAATGACGCGCCTGGCGCCGGCCTGGGTGTGCAGGCCGGCCTTCTCAAAGTCGGTGAACAGGCCGGTGGATTCGAGGACGTACTGGACGCCCATGTCTTTCCAAGGCAGTTTGCCGGGGTCCTTCTCGGCCATCGTCCTGGTCGTCTTGCCGTTGACCGTGAAGGAGTTCTCCGTCGCGCTCACTTCGGCGGGCTTGCCGTTGAGCGTGAAGCGGCGGTGCATGGTGTCGTACTTGAGGAGGTAGGCGAGGTTGTCGGCGGGGACGAGGTCGTTGACGGCGACGACCTCGATGGAGGGGTCCTCGGCCGCGATGCGGTAGAAGAGGCGACCGATGCGACCGAATCCGTTGACGCCGACGCGGATAGCCATGAGCAGCTCCGAAAATGGGTGCGAGCGGGCAATGGTAGCGGCGGGGGGGACAACGAAAAGCGCGGCGGAGCGGCTTGCGGCCGCTTCGGGCGGGAAGGCTGGGAAAGATACTCAGATGCAGGATGTGATCACCAGCGCGATGGCGGACGCCGCGGATGTTCTGGACAGGCTGCGCTCGAGCCGGGAATTCGTGCCGGCGTGCGAGCGGCTGGTGATGGCGGTGGTGGGGGCGCTGCGGTCGGGGCAGAAGGTGATGATCTGCGGGAACGGGGGCTCGGCGTGCGACGCGGCCCACTTCGCGGAGGAACTGACCGGGCGGTTCCGGGCCGACCGGCCGCCGCTGGGGGCCCTGGCGTGCACGGACGTTGGGCACGTGACGTGCACGGCGAACGACTACGGGTTTGACGAGGTGTTTGCGCGCTGGGTGACGGCGCTGGGACGGCCGGGGGACGTGCTCATCGTGCTGAGCACGAGCGGGAATCCGGAGAACGTGGTTCGGGCGGCGTCGGCGGGGGCGGCGGCGGGGATGACGACGGCGGCGCTGCTGGGGCGCGGCGGCGGGCGGCTCAAGGGCTCGTGCGCGATCGAGATCGTGGTGCCGGGCGAGACGTCGGACCGCATCCAGGAACTGCACATGCTCATCCTGCACACGTGCGTGGAAGCGGTGGAGAAGGCGCTGTTTGCGAAGTGAGGCGGGGCGCGGCGGCGGCGAGGTGGGCCGGGCGTCGAGTGGGCGGGGTCAGCCGACGACCGCGGCGTCCTTGAGTTCGGGCTCGACGGTGACGCTGCCGTTGTAGCGCGAGAGCTTGGGCTCGACAACCACGTCGAGGCGCATGCCGGGGCGGAGGGCGTCGCGGCGTTCGCCCCAGTTCCAGGCGACGGTGCGGACGATGCGGCGCGACGGGCCGGACCCCTGCGCGAGCGTGAGGGCCAGGTGCTTGGCGTGGGCGCCCAGGGCCCGGGGCGGGGCGGCGATGGCGACGTCACGGACGACCACGCGCACGGGCGGGTTCTCGCGCCCGAAGGGGGCGAGCGATTCGACCCGGCCGACGAGCTGCGGGGTGAGCTCGTCCATCGAGGCCTGGGCGTCGACGACGAGGCGGGCGCACAGGCGCTCGGGGGCGATCGCGTCGTTGCAGACGCGGGTGAAGTCTTCGATGAAGGCGCCCAGGCGCGACTGGCGGACGACCAGGCCCGCGGCCATGGCGTGGCCGCCGAACTTGTCGAGGTGGTGCGAGCAGGCGGCGAGGGCGGCGTGCAGGTCGAAGCCGTCGACCGAGCGGGCCGAGCCGTGGCAGACGGGCTCGCCGGCGTCGGCGTCGGGCTTGCTTTGCAGCAGGATGGCGGGGCGGTGGAAGCGCTCCACAAGTCGCGAGCAGACGATGCCGACGACGCCGGCGTGCCAGCGGTCGTCGGCGAGGACGATGGCGCGCCGGTCGGGAGCGGTCATGCCCGCGGCGTGGGCGAGGGCGATGGCCTCGTCGAGGATCGAGCGCTCGACCGACTGGCGCTGGGTGTTCTGGACGCTGAGGTGCTCGGCGAGCACGCCCGCTCGCTCGCGGTCGGTGGTGGTGAAGAGCTCGAGGGCGTCGCGGGCGTGGCCCATGCGGCCCGCGGCGTTAAGGCGCGGGGCGAGCTTGAAGCCGACGTCGAAGGCGTCGACGTTCTCGCCGGCGAGGCCGCTGGCCTCGACCAGGGCCCGAAGGCCCACGAGCGGGGAGTGCTTGATGCGGTCGAGCCCGAAGCGGGCCATGACGCGGTTCTCGCCGACGAGGGGGACGACGTCGGCGATGACGCCGAGCGAGGCGAGGGCGAGCAGGTCGAGCAGGGTGGAGCGCAGGGCGTCGCCGACGCGCTCGCTGCCGGCGCTGAGGGTGGCGAGGCGCCAGGCGAGCTTGTAGGCGACGCCGGCGCCGCACAGGTCGCCGAAGGGGTAGGGCGAGGGCAGGCCGGCGGCGCCGGGGAGGCGCGGGTGCACGAGGCTGAAGGCGGCGGGGAGGTCGCACGCGTCGCGGGCGCACTCGTGATGGTCGGTGATGATGAGGTCGACGCCGCGGTCGCGGGCGACGCGGGCCGGGCCGACGGCGGTGATGCCGCAGTCGACCGAGACGATGACGCGGGCGCCGGCGTCGGCGAGTTCGCTGACGGCGGCGGCGTTGATGCCGTAGCCCTCGTCGAGGCGGTGGGGGATGTAGGTTGAGACCGGGGCGTCGGGGCGGATGGCGCGGCAGATGTGGACGAGGATGGCGGCGGCCGAGACGCCGTCGGCGTCGTAATCGGCGTAGATGGCGATGGGCTCGCGGGCGTGGAGAGCGGCGAGGATGCGAGCGGCCGCGGCGTCAAGGCCGGGGAGGAGGGAGGGGTCGTGCAGGTGGGTGAGGCGGGGGTTGAGGAAGTCGGCGGCGGAGGCGGCGCAGCCGAGGCCGCGGGCGGACATGAGCCGGTCGAGCAGGTCGCCGGGCGCTGTCGGTTGCCCGCCGGATCGGAACTCCCAGTTGGCGACGAGTCCTTTCACGGCGTGGCAATGTAGCCGTCGGGGGCGGGGCGTCAACCGCGGCGCGGGATGTTGGCGTGGGTGTCCGGCGAGACGCGGCGTGGCGCGGCGGGGTCGGCGCGTAACCTCATGGCATGGTGAAGCTCAACCGGATCTACACGAAGACGGGCGACGACGGGACGACGGGGCTGGGGGACGGGTCGCGCGTGCCCAAGACGAATCCGCGGGTGGAGGCGTACGGGACGGTGGACGAGGCGAACGCGCTGATCGGCGTGGCGGTGCTGCAGGCGGGGCCGATGCCGGTGCACGCGAAGATCGGGGAGCTGCTGCGGTCGGTGCAGCACGATCTGTTTGATGTCGGGGCGGACCTGTGCGTGCCGATCCGGCCGGACGAGGCGGCGAGCAAGGCGCCGCGCTTGCGGGTGACCCCGGAGCAGACGGCGCGGCTGGAGCGGGCGATCGACGAGTACAACGCGCGGCTGAAGCCGCTGACGAGCTTCGTCTTGCCGGGGGGGTCGGCGCTGGCGGCGGCGCTGCACGTGGCCCGGACGGGGGTGCGCCGGGCGGAGCGGTGCACGGTGGCGCTGTTCACGGCGGAGCCGGCGGCGACGAGCGAGGAGGCGGTGCGGTACCTGAACCGGCTGAGCGACCTGCTGTTCGTGCTGGCCCGGGTGGCGAACGAGGACGGGGCGGCGGATGTGCTGTGGGTGCCGGGGGCGAACCGGCCGAAGTAACCGGCTTGGGTGGTTGGCCCGCCGACTCGGGCGGCACGATCGGGGGGGCGGCGAATCCGGGGGCGGGCAGCGCGGTACACTCAACAGGCCCCGACCGCCCGCGGGAGGGGTCCGCGGCGATGTTCTTCGCCGCCGGAGCCGGCATGACAGCGTCCCCGTACACCTCCGAGTTTCAGCTCGAGTTCCAGGCCGAGACGTCGCGGCTGCTGCGTCGGCGGTTCTACTGGTTCGCGGGGGTGATCGCGGCGGTGTCGTGCCTGCAGATCCTGATGGTGGCGGGGGAGTGGATCACGTCGGTGGCGGACACGCTGTCGAGCGAGGAGGGCGCGGGGGCGGCGGCCCCGGCGGTGGGGCTGGCGCGCCGGAGCGTAGTGCACCTGGGGCATGATGCGCTGACGTTCGCGCTGTACGCGGGGGCGCTGTGGCTGGTGTGGAGCCGACGGATCAGCCAGGCCACGCTGCTGGGGCTGAGCCTGTGGTGCATCGTGCTCGACGGCGGGGTGGACATCGCGGCGGCGGTGTGGCTTGGGCGGCCCGAGCGGGCGGTGTGGGGCGTGCTGTTTGCGCACGCGCTGGCGGCGGCGCTGCTGCCGTGGACGCCCAGGCAGGCGGTGTTCCCGGCGATTCCGCTGCTGATCCTCAACACGCTGACGTGGCTGGTGTACCACGGGTTTTCGCCGCCGACGCCGACGGTGATGATGGTGATCGCGTCGCCGCTGGTGTTTGCGCCCGGAGTGGTGATCGCGGGGAGCAAGTTTGCGCGCCGGATGCAGGACTTCAAGCTGCGGTATCTGCAGAGCCGGTACGGGCAGGTGCGGCGCGAGCTGGTGGATGCGCGGCGGATTCACGAGGCCTTGCTGCCGCACCCCACGGCGTCGGAGTCGATCCTGTTTGACTTCCGGTACGAGCCGATGCTGCAGATCGGCGGGGACTACGTGTTTGCGCGCCACGACCGTGGCCGGCTGGACGAGCCCGAGACGTTCAACGCGGTGCTCATCGACGTGACGGGGCACGGGATCGCGGCGGCGCTGACGGTGAACCGGCTGCACGGGGAACTCGAGCGGCTGTACGCCGAACACCCCAACCCGGCGCCCGGGGACGTGCTGCGGGCCCTGAACAAGTACGTGCACCTCACGCTCGCGAACCACTCGGTGTACGTGACGGCCCTGTGCCTGCGGGTGGACACGGCCCGGAGCCGGCTGGAGTATGCCAGCGGGGGGCACCCGCCCGCGTTCCTGCGCGGGGTGGACGGGACGGTGGACCAGCTCAACGCGACGGGGTTTGTGCTGGGGGCGTGCCCGGACTCGTCGTTCGACCCCGAGCCGCAGACGCGGCATTTCGGGCCCGGCGACTCGCTCATCGCGTACACCGACGGGGCGATCGAGGCGCGGGACGATCGCGGGCGGATGCTGGGGGTGGCGGGGCTGATGCGGGTGATCGCGTCGGGCACGAACGTGCGCCCGGGCGGGTGGGTCGGGACGGTGCTCGAGGCGGTCGACTCGCACCGGGCCGGGCCGCCGGCGGACGACACGATCGTGATCGAGATCACGCGGCCGCTGGCGGATTCGGGGGCGCCGATGGTGGACGTGGCGTCGAGCGCGGGCGTGCCGGTGGCGGCGGGGTCCGGGCGCTAGCGCGGGCGTGACGCGGGCGCGGTGCGCGGGCGAAAAACGTTCGTACCATCGGGCATGACGACGACCGATCGACGGATTCCTGTGGGCGTGCTCGGCCCGACCGGGTACACGGGGCTCGAGCTGCTGGAGATTCTCGCGCGGCACCCGGGGATGCGGACGGCGTACCTGGCGTCGGCGCGGACGCCGGCGCCGCGGATCGACGCGGAGTTTCCACGCTTGCTGAACCGGCTGGGGCCGGGGGTGAGCGCCGAGTGCGGGCCGATCGATCACGACGCGATCGCGGCGGTGTGCAGGCTGGTGTTTTTGTGCCTGCCGCACGAGGCGGCGATGGAGCACACGCCGGCGCTGCTGGCCCGCGGGGTGAAGGTCGTGGACCTGTCGGCGGCGTATCGGCTGCGGGACCCGGCGGTGTACGAGCGGGCGTACGGGCACCACCACACGGATGTGGCCAATCTCGAGCGCGCGGTGTACGGGCTGACGGAGCTGGCGCGCGAGCAGGTGCGCGGGGCCACGCTGGTGGCGAACCCGGGGTGCTATCCGACGGCCGCGGCGTTGGCGCTGGTGCCGCTGGTGAAGGCGGGGCTGATCCGGCCCGACTCGATCATCGTGAACGCCAACAGCGGCGTGAGCGGGGCGGGGCGGGCGCCGAAGCCGAACCTGCACTTCCCCGAGGCGAACGAGAACTTCTCGACGTACAACATCGGCGTGCACCGGCACCAGCCGGAGATCGCGCAGAGCCTGGGGCGGTGGGGCGGCGCGGGGGCTGCTGGGATGACCCGCGAGCCGTTGTTCGTGCCGCACCTGTTGCCGGTGGAGCGGGGGATCCTCGAGACGATCTACGCCGAGCCGGCCCGGACCGGGCTCGAGAGCGCCGCGGTGCAGGCGTGCCTGCGCGAGGCGTACGCGGGCGAACCGTTCGTGGTGGTGCGCGACGAGGCGCCGACACTGCGGGATGTGCAGCGGACCAACGCCGTGCACCTGTGCGCGAAGGTGGCGCACGGGCGGGTGGTGGTGGTGGCGGCGGAGGACAACCTGGTCAAGGGCGCGAGCGGGCAGGCGGTGCAGAACGCGAACTTGATGCTGGGGCTGGAGGAGACGGCGGGGTTGCGGTGAGGGGGCGGGCGCGGGGACTCACGGAACTACCCGCGGGTCAGAGCACCCCGCGGATAGTGGCACCCGGAGGACGGACGAGTCAGTCCTTGGTGCCGGTGACCTTGCCGGGGGTGGTGTATTTCTTGAGCTCGGCGGTGAGGTCGACGCCGTGGATGTTGGCGAGGGTGGCGAGCCACGCGAAGACGTCGACGAACTCCTCGCCGAGGTTGGCGCGCTGGGCGGGGGTGGGGGTCTTGCCGGGGCCGCATTCGTGCAGGCTGGTGGCGAGCTCGCCGACTTCCTCCATGAAGAGGAGGAAGGTGCCGGCGGCGCCGCGCTTGGAGTCCGTGGGGTAGTATCGTTCAAAAATCAAATCTTGGAACTCGCGGACCGTGATCGGGGCCACCGGGGCGGGGCGGGGGTCGGGCGAGGGTTGGGACCGGTCGGCGGGGGGTCGGGTCGGGTCGGCCATGGCCGACGCTAGGTGCGGTGGGCCGCTTTTTCGTGAACCGAACAAGTTAGGCGCTACTATACAAGAGTGGCGGGCCGGGCCTCGAGTGCGCGGCCGCCAGCGGGGAGCCGAGTGAGCATGCACGGAGCCAACCTTCGTCGGTCGCGCCAGCGGGGCGGGGCCGCGGCGTTGGCGGTGGCGTGCTCGGTAGCGGCCGCGGGGTGCACGGCGTTTCGCGACCATCGCTCGGACCTGGAGCGGGACTTTGCCCAGGGGCGGTATTCGGACGCCGCACAGACGCTCGACTCGGCGCCGGTGCGTGAGCAGTACGGCGACAAAAACGCGCTGCTGTGGATGCTCGACCGCGGGTCGCTGGCGGTGTACCTGGACGATCCGAAGACGGCGCTGTCGACGCTCGAGGACGCCGAGCGGCACATGGAGACGTACCGCGGGCCGGACGCGGGGGACGTCATCGCGCAGTGGGCCCTGAACGACACGGCGACGCGGTACACCGGCGAGCCGTACGAGGACATCTACGTCAACGTGTTCAAGCTGCTGGCGCAGCTTGAGGACGGGAACATCGACGGCGGGGCGACGGTGGAGGCGCGGCGTGCCGCGGCCAAGGCGGACATGCTGCGGGACCGGTACGTGAAGTACCGCGATGCGCTGAACAGCAAGGGTGGCGAGGGGTTCGGGTCGGCGTGGCAGAAGGGGAGCGTGGTGGCGACGAACGAGGCGGGGGAATTCCTCGAGTCGCCTCTGGGGACGTACCTGACGGCGGCGACGTTCATGGCGAGCGGGGACCGGGAGTTGCAGCGGGTGGCGTCGCGCCGGCTGGTGGATTCGATCAAGCTCCAGGGCGGGCTGGTCGGGGCGGTGAACCCGGCGAACTTCACGGATCTGGAGGACCGGCCGGCGGGGGCGGAGCCGGGGCAGGGGACGGTGCTGGCGGTGGCGCTGTCGGGGCGCGGGCCGGTGAAGCGGGCCAGGACGTTCGGGCCGATCCCGGTGTTCGAGTGGCCGGTGTACTTCCAGTTGCCGGTGCTCGAGGGCGGGGTGGCGGAGGCGGCCGGGGCGCGGGTGCGGATCGCGCAGGCGGACCCGGCGGCGCCGGCGCTGCTGGACCAGCCGCTGCCGTCGGACGGGGCGGGGGTGGTGAAGGACCTGGCGCTGGTCGAGGACATGCGGTCGGTGGCGGCGGAGAACCACCGGCGGCAGTTGCCGCTGATCTATGCGCGGACGCTGCTGCGTTCGAGCCTCAAGTCGGGGATCTCGTTCGCGGCGACCAAGGCGATGCAGCACAACGCGAGCGGGGACACCGAGACGCTGGCGACGATCGGGATGGTGGTGGCGGGGATGGCGGTGCTGGCGCTGACGGAGCAGGCGGACCTGCGGTGCTGGGTGTTCTTGCCGGCCTTGGCGCACGTGGGGATGGTGGATGTACCGGCGGGGGAGCACTGGGTGCGGGTGGAGTACCTGTCGGCGAGCGGGGGGGTGCTGTACACGACGGCGTGGAAGCGGGTGAGCGTGCCGCGGCGGGGGCTGGGGACGCTCGTGACGGAGTACTGGCGGTAGAGGGTGGGGACGTTGGGGGACACCGTGACCACAGCCCGGCGCGGGAGCGCCGGCGGAACGAACCAAGGAGTGAACAGCATGAACCGCACGACCGTGCTTGTGCTCGCGACGACCGGCCTGACGCTCTCGACCCTGTGCGGGTGGGGGTGCGGGCGGAGCCAGGAGATCACCCGGGTGGACCCGGAGGCGGTGACGGACCTGGACTACCGCTTCAACGACACCGACGCGCGCGAGACGTACCAGGCGATGGTGAACGATGCGCTGTACCGGCGCTGGGTGGACAACTGGACGACCGCGACGGGGCGCAAGCCGATCGTGGTGGTCGGACCGATCCGCAACGAGACGCAGGAGTACATCGACACGCGCTCGTTCACGGTGCAGTTCGAGCGTGAGCTGCTCAACTCGGACCGGGTGCGGTTCGTGGCGATGAAGGACCAGCGCGACGACATCCGCGAGGAGCGCCAGCAGGGCCAGGAGTGGAACACGCCCGAGACGGTCAAGAAGATGCGGGCCGAGCTGGGCGCGGACTTCATCCTCGTGGGCCGGATCAGCGACGTGAAGCAGCGGTCGCTCGACGGGCGGTCGATGGTGAACTCGTACCAGGTGACGCACGAGCTGGTGAACCTCGAGAGCAACGAGAAGGCGTGGATCGGGGTGCACGAGATCAAGAAGGTCGTGCGGGAGCGGTGAGGGTGAGCGGGGGCGTGGCCCCCGGCGGAGGTGGTCCGCCGGGGTTGGCGTCGGAAGACCCGACCGGGTGCGCCCATCGGGGGACCGGACGCCGTTTTCCCGCCTTGCCTTCCCCCGTGCCACCGCTAAACTTCCTCCCCTGATTCCCTCCGTACGCGGGCCAAACCCGGCCCTCGGCGGCAGACCCTTGAGATCGATTGACTGACGTATGCCGACGATCAACCAACTCATCCGCAAGCCCCGCCGCACGCCCGCCGCGATCAACAAGGTCAAGGACCTTGAGCAGTGCCCGCAGAAGCGCGGCGTGTGCCTGATCGTCAAGACGACGACCCCGAAGAAGCCCAACTCGGCGCTCCGCAAGGTGGCGAAGGTGCGGCTCTCCAACGGCAAGGAAATCACCGCCTACATCGGTGGCGAGGGCCACAACCTGCAGGAGCACTCGATCGTGCTGGTGCGCGGCGGGCGCGTCCGCGACCTTCCCGGCGTGCGCTACCACATCGTGCGGGGCTCGCTGGATTGCCTGGGCGTCGAGAAGCGCAAGCAGGGCCGGTCCAAGTACGGCGCCAAGCGCGGCAAGAAGTAAACCACTCACGAGTCACACGACGCCCGCGAACGTTCGCGGGCGTTTTCGTTCAGGGCAAGTAACCGGGTCGGGACTCGACACGGTGAACACACGGCCGCGGACCCGGTTGACGGGCGGCGGCGGATGAGCCAAAGGAAGGTCAGCATGGCCGGCAGAATCACGAAGTCCGACACGCAATTGCGTCCCGACCCCCGCTACGGCGACCTGGTCGTGTCGCGGTTCATCAACTGCATGATGCAGGACGGCAAGAAGGCCGTGGCGCAGCGGGTGGTGTACGACGCGTTCGGGGTGATCGACGAGAAGTTGAAGAAAGAGAACAACCCCGAGGCCCCGAAGGACTCGCTGGACCTGTTCCGCAAGGCGATCGAGAACGTCAAGCCGTTCGTCGAGGTGCGTTCGAAGCGCGTCGGCGGCGCCAACTACCAGGTGCCGATCCCGGTGAAGCAGAAGCGGCAGCAGTCGCTGGCGTTCCGCTGGATCATCGAGGCGGTGCGGGGGGAGAAGGGGCGGCCGATGGCGGCCCGGCTGGCGGACGAGCTGTACGCCGCGGCCCGCGGCGAGGGCAAGGCGATGATGACCCGTGACCAGACGCACCGCATGGCGGAAGCGAACCGGGCGTTTGCGCACTTTGCGCACTGAGCCGGTGGATCTGGACCGGGCGGCCGCGTGAAGCGCGGTCATCTGAAGACATCACAAGGGCCCCGCACGAGTGTGTGCGGGGCCCTTTCGTTTGGGAAGGGGTGGGAGCGTCGTCGCTCGCGTGCGCTCGCGGCTCTTGACTCGAACTTGGGGTTGGCGGGCGCCGTACCCGGCATGGACCGTGCGGGCGCTGCGATCGGCGCATCCGCCGGGTGCTGAACTGTTGTGGGCGTCGCGTGCGGTCGAGGGATGTTCCGAACGCGTGCGCGGTTCGATTTACCGGACGGTCCCCCCGCCCGGGCCCGAGACCCTGCTTTCAGCCATGCACACCATCCCACGCTCAGATCGTCGTCGGTCCCTGCGCACGAGGTTCGTGGTGGTCGGCCTGCTGTGGCTGGTGCTGACGGCGGCGAGCGCGCTGGTGTACCGCGCGACGTGGGTCGGGGAGGGCGCGGCCGGACAGCCGGACCAGTCGGGCGTGCTCAAGCTCGCGTGCAACGTGATCCAGGTCGCGGGCGGGCCGGTGTGGTACGGGCTGTGGTACGTGACGGGGGACACGTCGTCGTGGCGCACGGCGATCGCCGGCAGCGCGGGGACGTGGGGCGGGTGGGCGATTGTGCTGCTGGTGGTGCTGGCGCTGCGGGACCGGTGGTTGGCGCACGGGAGGCGGGCGGCGGTGCAGCCGGCGCGGCCGGTGCATGCGCTGCTGGCGAGTGAGCCGGCGCGTCCGGCGACGCCGGCGGCGGTGCCGGACCCGATGCGACGGCGGCTGCTGTTCGACGTGCCGGTGGCGGGGCTGATGCTGTCGGCGGCGGGGATGGGCGGGGCGGCGACCTTGGTGACGCCGTGGCGGGTGGAGGTGCGCAGGTACCGGGTGAAGATCGCCGACCTCCCGCGGGAGTTCGAGGGGTTCCGGATCGTGCAGATCTCGGACACGCACCTGGGGCCGCGGGTGCCGGCGGAGTTTCTCAAGGATGTGGTGGCGCAGTCGCTGTCGCTGCGGCCGGACCTGGTGGTGCTGACGGGGGATTACGTGCACATGGGGTCGACGTACTCGGCGAGCGCGGCGGCGGTGTTTCGGCCGATCGTGGACGAGGTGGCGGCGCGGCGCACGGGCGGGCTCGTCGGTGTGGCGGGCGTGCTGGGGAACCATGACCACTACGCGGGTGCGGCGACGGTGACGGCGGACATGCGGGCGGTGGGCGTGACGATGATCGATCACGACCGGGTGTTCGTGGACCTGGCGAACCGGCGGCTGGTGCGCGAGGAGCCGGCGGGGCCGAGTTTGGCGGTGTGCGGGCTGGGGGATTTCCAGCACGGGCACGCGAATCCGGCGAGCACGTTCCGGGGCGTGAAGCCGGGGACGGCGCGGATCGTGCTGGCGCACAACCCGGATTCGGCGGAGGACGACTACTTGCTCAAGCCCAACGGCACCGCGGCGGAGCGCGTGGACCTGATGCTGAGCGGGCACACGCACGGCGGGCAGGTGGCGCTTCCGATCGTGGGGCCGCTGGTGACGTTCAGCCGGCACTGGAAGAAGTACGCGCACGGGCTGAACCATGGGCCCCTGGGGCCGGTGATCACGTCGGCGGGGATCGGGATGAGCGTGTTCCCGGTGCGCTGGGGCGTGCCGCCGGAGATCGTCGAAGTGACGCTGACGGCGTGAGGCGGCGGCGTGGGCCGGTCGTCGGCGCCCCGCGGCCCGTACTGTGTGCGGATGTCCACGCCGAGTGAGTTTGCGCGGTACCACCGGCAGATGCTGCTGCCGGGGATCGGGGAGGCGGGGCAGCGCCGGCTCGGGGCGGGGACGGCCATGGTGGTGGGGGTCGGGGCGCTGGGGACGGCCGCCGCGGACCTGCTGGCGCGGGCGGGCGTGGGGCGGCTGGTGCTCGTTGATCGGGATGTGGTGGAACTGACGAACCTGCAGCGGCAGACGCTGTTCACGGAGGCGGACGCCCTTGCGGGGACGCCGAAGGCGGAGGCGGCGGCGCGGGCGCTGCACGCGGCGAACTCGTCGGTGAAGGTGGAGGCGGTGGTGGGGGACGTGACGGCGCGGAGCGCGGAGAAGCTGCTGGCGGCGCACGGGCCGGGGGTGCTGCTGGACTGCACGGACAACTTCGCGACGCGGTACCTGCTCAACGACGTGTCGGTGAAGCGCGGGGTGCCGCTGGTGTACGGGGCCGCGGTGGGGACGGTGGGGATGGCGATGACGCTCGTGCCGGGGAAGGGGGGGGCGACGGGTCGGACGGCGTGCCTGCGGTGCGTGTTCCCCGATGCGCCGGCGCCGGGGGTGATGCCGACGTGCGACACGGCGGGGGTGCTGGGGCCGGTGACGGCGATGATCGGGGCGTACCAGGCGAGCGAGGCGATGAAGGTGCTGGTGGGGGCGCTCGATCGGCTCAGCACGTCGCTGCTGGAGTTCGACCTGTGGGAAGGGCGGCGGCGGCGGATCGACCTGAGCGCGGCGCGGGACCCGGACTGCCCGTGCTGCGGGCGCCGGGAGTTCGTGTACCTCGACGGGCGCGTGGCGGTGGACACGACGGTGCTGTGCGGGCGGAACTCGGTGCAGGTGACGCCGGCGCTGGAACTCATCCGCGGGCGGCTGGACCTGGGGGCGCTGCGCGAGCGGCTGCGCGGGCACGGGACGTTTGACGTGACGCCGTTTCACCTGCGCGGGACGGTCGCGGGGCGGGCGCGGGGCGCAGGGGATGACGACGACGAGGACGCGGGGCCGCTCACGGTGACGGTGTTCCCGGACGGGCGGGCCCTGATCCACGGGACGACGGATCCGGCGGTGGCGCGGTCGGTCTACGCTCGGCTGATCGGTTCGTAACCCCGACTGTTGTCTATGGAGATCTCTGCATGCCGTCCGCCATCGCTGACCTGATCGTGCCGCTGTCGAAGTTCTCGTTCGGGCTGTCGGAGGCGCTGCTGAAGGACGTGCCGGCGGCGAAGTTCGCGCGGCTGGCGACGCCCGGGGGCGTGAAGGTGGAGAGCAACCACCCGGCGTTCGTGTTCGGGCACCTGGCGATCTACCCGGCGCGGCTGGCCGAGGCGATGGGGGTGAGCGTGCCGGGGGCGGTGGTGCCGGGGACCTTCGTGGACCTGTTCGCGGCCGGCAAGCCGTGCCTGGACGATCCGGAGGGGACGATCTATCCCACGATGGATGTGATTACCAACGCGTACTGGAGCGGGTACCGCGCGATCCTGGACGCGATCGTGGCGGCGGACGGCGCGGTGCTGGCCAAGCCGCACCCCAATGAGAAGCTGCGGGACCGGTTCCCGAGCGTGGGCGCGCTGGCGACGTTCCTGATCACGAGCCACATCATGATGCACCTGGGGCAGGTGAGCGCGTGGCGGCGGATGATGGGGATGGCGCCGGCCCAGTTGTAACACGGGTGATACGGATCCCCGCTGATTCTCGTGCGCGTACGGCGCACGGTCGGGTTGCGCGATCGACGGTGATGTGGGATGATTGCCACGGCGAGGAGGCCCGGCATGCTCATCACCCAGCGCGAAGGCGGCG
>JAESFG010000141.1_pt1 | contig 222939 bp, 210 predicted proteins | sample 9269371 | NCBI WGS metagenome assembly JAESFG01 (sample SAMN14506227, study PRJNA617093) | algae metagenome | isolation source: Aetokthonos hydrillicola CCALA 1050 (B3-Florida) and co-occurring... | place: USA: South Carolina | collected 2013-01-01 | reverse complement strand
CGGCCTGCGCGCGCCGGTGCAGGTGATGGAGGGGAATTACAAGTTGATGTCGGGGACGTGCGCGTGGTGGGACGGGGTTAGCGGGAAGAGTTAGGCGGAAGCTTCGCACAACACTCTCGTCGTCCCTGCGAACGCAGGGACCCATAACCACAGGAGTTGTTGTTGGGCGAAGTCGTCAAACGGCATTCCCAGAACGCAAGGCTGCGGCGTATGGGTCCCTGCGTTCGCAGGGACGACACCGAGATTTACCCCCGATAACACCCCTGCTCGATCTCCTCGATCAGCCCGCGCGCGCCCGGCTTCCAGCCGAGCTGCCGCGCGCGCTTGGCGCGGACGCGGCTGTTGGAGGCCATGGTGTCCTCGGTCGTGCCCTCGCCCCATTCGGCGGCGGCCTCCGCCGTTGTCATCGCCGTGGGCGGACCGGCGAAACCCAGCATGCGGTTGATCGCGACGCAGGCGTCGCGCATCGAGAGTTCGCCGTTCTCGGCGAAATAGAAGCCACCCGCCGGGGCCTGCTCGATCGCCAGCGCGTAGAGCGTCACGAGGTCGTCGATATGCACGTTCGACCAGACGTTTTCGCCGCGACCGGCATGCGCCGCGTTGCCGCGCTTTTTCGCGAGCCTGATCAGGAGCGGCACCTGCACGCTGTCAGGGTTGGCGCCGAGGCCGGTGCCATAGATCAGGCTCGGACAGATGATGACGGGGCGACAGCCCTTGTCGCGATAAGACAGAATGAACTCGTTGAGCGCGACCCGCGCCGCGCGCGCGGGCGACGGCGTGACCGGCGTGTCCTCGTCGAAGATCTCATCGGAGCGTTCGCCTTTGGCGCGGGTGCCGACGATGCTGGAGCCCGAGGTGTGGACCAACAGCTTGCCGCTGCCGGCGAGCGCATCGAGCAGCGCCGTGACGGCGCCCTTGTGGTCGGCGCTCGCCGCGTTGACGACGAGGTCGGCGGCGCGCGCGGCTTGAGCCAGAGTTGCGGCGTCATCGAGCTTGCCCAGCACGGGCTCGATGCCGCGCGCGCGGACCGCCTCGGCCTTTTCGGGCGAGCGCACCAGTCCGGTCACCCGATGCCCGGCGGCGATGAGATGCGCCGCCACCGATCCGCCGATATAGCCCGACGCGCCCGTGCAGAAGATTTTCATTCACGTCCTCCGCCGCCGTTGCGAATGGCGCCGCGCCGACGATTCAGCCCAGATGCTTGTTGAAAAACTCCGTCGCCCTGCCCCAGGCCAGTTCGGCGGCCTGGCGGTCGTGCACGGACATCCGCTGCTCGTTGACGAAGGCGTGCTCGGCGTCATAGCGGAAAATCTCGAGCGATTTTCCGGCGGCCTTCATGCCTTGCTCGAACGCGTCGACGACTTGCGGGGTGCACCAGTCGTCCTTGTTGGCGAAGTGCGCCTGCAGCGGGATATTGACGTCGGCGGGCTTGGCCGCCTGCTCCGGCGGAATGCCGTAGAACACCACGCCGGCCGCCAGCTCCGGAATCCTGGTGGCGCCGATGATGGTGACCGCGCCGCCAAGGCAGAAGCCGGTCAGCCCGACCTTGGCACCGTTGCGCGCCAGATATTGCACGGCGCCGCGCACCGTCTGCGTGGTGGCGTCCATGAAATCCAGCGAGTTCATCTCTTTGCCGGCCGCATCCGTGTCGTGATACGGCACCACCGTGCCCTTGTAGAGATCGGGCGCCAGCGCATCGAAGCCCGCCACCGCGAAGCGGTCGCACAGGCCCTTGATCTGGTCCTGCAGGCCCCACCACTCCTGGATCACCACCACGCCCGGCGCATTGCCGCGCGCGGCGTTGGCGAGATAGCCGGCGGCGTCCTTGCCGTCCGGCCGCTTGAAAGTGATGCTGGTACCCATGGGGTTCCTCCCGAAGGATTGTGGGGTGATTGCCCACCATTTTGGCTGCAGTCGAGCGAGCGCGCAATTGACTTGCTCGTCATTCCCGGGATGGTCCGAAGGACCAGACCCGGAATCTCGAGATTCCGGGTTCGCTTCGCGCCCCGGAATGACAATCGCGCAACAAAAAAGCCCCCGCAGGGGCTTTTCCGAACTGGCGATGAGGTGCTGATCAATGGGCGTTGGCCCAGACTTTCTTCTTGGTGAAGTAGAGCAGCACCGTGAGCAGGATCAGGAACACGAAAACCTGCAGGCCGAGGGTCTTGCGTGCTTCCATGTGCGGCTCGGCCGCCCACATCAGGAACGTGGTGACATCCTTGGCGTATTGCGCGAGCGTGGCCGGCGAACCGTCGTCGAAGGTGACCTGGCCGTCGCTCAGCGGCTTCGGCATCTTGATGGCGTGACCGGGGTAATATTTGTTGTAGTAGGACCCCTCCGGCAGCGTGAAGCCGGCCGGTGGATTTTCCTCATAGCCCTGCAGCAGCGCCGCCACGTAGTCCGGACCCTGCTCCTGATACTGGGTGAAGAAATCGACCAGGAACAGCGGGAAGCCGCGGCCATAGCTGCGCGCCTTGGTGATCAGCGACAGATCCGGCGGAGCCGCGCCGCCATTGGCCGCGCGCGCCGCCTGCTCGTTCGGGAACGGCGACGGGAAATAATCGGCCGGCCGGCCGGGACGCTCGAACATCTCGCCCGCGTCGTTCGGGCCATCCTTGACCTTGTAATCCGAAGCGAAGGCTGAGGCCTGCGCGACCGAGTACCCGGGGCCACCGGGTTCGGCCAGGTTGCGGAACGAAACGAATGAAAGCCCGTGACAGGAGGAGCAGACTTCCTTGTAGACCTTCAGGCCGCGCTGCAACGCGCCGCGATCGAACTTGCCGAACGGTCCGGCAAACGACCACTTCTGACCCGGCGGCTTGGGGCCACCTTCCGCCGCGCGGGCGCCGTCGACGCCGCCCAGCAGCAGGCCGCCCGCAACCATCAGCGCGATCGCGGCGGAAACCATCGGTGCGGCCTTGCCGCCCGTCTTGGCCAGCACGTCATCGGCGATCGAATTCGGTACCGGACGCGGCTTCTCGATCACCGACAGCAACGGCAGCAGGATCAGGAAGTAGGCGAAGTACAGCACGGTCAGGATGCGCCCGACGATGACATAGATGCCTTCCGGCGGCTGGGCGCCGAGATAGCCGAGTCCGATGCAGACCACGACGAACATCCAGAAGAACTGCTTGGCCAGCGGGCGATATTTCGACGACCGCGTCCTGGCGCTGTCGAGCCAGGGCAGGAACGCCAGCACGACGATCGCGCCGAACATGGCGACGACGCCGGCGAGCTTGTTCGGGATGGAACGCAGGATCGCGTAGAACGGCAGGTAGTACCATTCCGGCACGATATGCGGCGGGGTCACGGCTGGATTGGCCGGGATGTAGTTCTCGGGGTCGCCGAGATAGTTCGGCATGTAGAAGATGAACCAGGCGAAGAACAGCATGAAGCAGGAGACGCCGAACGCATCCTTGATCGTTGCGTAAGGCGTGAACGGCACGGTGTCCTTTTCGGTCTTCGCCTCGACGCCGGCCGGGTTGTTCTGGCCCGCGACGTGCAGCGCCCAGACGTGCAACACGACGACGCCGGCGATCACGAACGGCAGCAGATAGTGCAGCGAGAAGAAGCGGTTCAGCGTCGGGTTGCCGACCGAATAGCCGCCCCACAGCAGCGTCACGATGCTCTCGCCGAAATACGGCACGGCCGAGAACAGATTGGTGATGACGGTGGCGCCCCAGAAGCTCATCTGACCCCACGGCAGCACGTAACCCATGAAGCCGGTCGCCATCATCAGCAGATAGATGATGACACCGAGGATCCAGAGCACCTCGCGCGGCTCCTTGTACGATCCGTAATAGAGGCCGCGGAACATGTGGATATAGACCGCGAGGAAGAACATCGAGGCGCCGCAGGCGTGGATGTTGCGCAGCAGCCAGCCGTAATTGACGTCGCGGACGATCAGTTCGACCGACTTGAAGGCGAGATCGGCGTGCGGCGTGTAGTGCATCGCCAGGATCACGCCGGTCAGGATCTGCACGCCCAGCATCATCGAGAGGATGGCGCCGAAGGTCCAGAAGTAGTTCAGGTTACGCGGCGTCGGATAAGCCACGAACGAGGAATGCACGAGTCCTATGATCGGGAGGCGCCGTTCGATCCACTTCAAGGCGGGATTGGTCGGCTGATAATCGGATGGTCCGCTCATTGATGCGATCCTGAGGAAGTAAGACGACGCGATGGAATAAGGATTCCGGACGGGCGTCCGGGTTTGAGATCATGATGCGATTGGACGGAATCGCATCATGATCTCATGTCTCTGTTTGAGCACGATCTCTTCGGAAAACCGGTTTCCACTTTTCCGGATCATGCTCTAGCCGATCTGGATTTTGGTGTCGGAAACGAAGGTATAGGGGGGCACCGGAAGGTTGGCCGGCGCGGGGCCCTGACGGATGCGGCCCGAGGTGTCATAGACCGAGCCGTGGCAGGGGCAGAAGAAGCCGTCATAGGCGCCCTCATGGGCGATCGGGATACAGCCGAGATGGGTGCAGATGCCGACCACGACCAGCCATTGATCATGTCCCGACTTGACGCGCGCCGAGTCGGGCTGCGGGTCGGGCAGGCTGGCGAGTTGAACGTTCTGGGCCGATTCGATCTGCTTCTTGGTGCGGTGGCTGATGTAGATCGGCTTGCCGCGCCAGAACACCTTGATGTCCTGTCCTTCGGCGATCGGGGTCAGGTCGACTTCGATCGGTGCGCCGGCCGCGATGGTCGAGGCGTCCGGGTTCATCTGGGAAACCAGCGGCCACACCGTGGCGGCGGCGCCGACGGCGGCGACGGCTCCCGTTGCGACATAGAGGAAATCACGGCGTGTCGGATGGTCCGCCGAAGACGCTGTCGTCACGATTCCAAGCCCTTTCTTGTCTGCAGCCGGCGAAGCCGCCCTGGACACGCGCCACGCGCGACCTGGAGTGGCTGCCGGCGCCCGCGGCCCCCGCGGCGGCAGAAAAACCGCTGTTCCTCCCCCAAATCCCGGCGGAACAGGCAGTCCAGAATCGTTCTATTGGCACCCTTGAAGTAAGAGCGCAAGCCCGCTATCGGCTGGCAAACGTGCAATGCACTAAATCCGTGTCTGACCGTGATTATTCGGTCATTCGACGGTGCGCCCACAAAGCTCGGACCCATGCACATCGCGCTCTTCCAGCCGGACATTCCCCAGAACACCGGGACGATTCTGCGCCTGTGCGCATGCCTCGGCGCGGCGGCCCATATCATCGAGCCGGCTGGGTTTCCGATCTCCGACCGGCATTTCCGCCGGGCGGGAATGGATTACCTCGATCACGTCGATCTGAGCCGCCACGACTCATGGTCAAAATTCGAGGAATGGCGTAACGGAGCGGGCGCCCGCCTGGTGCTGTTCACGACCAAGGTAGCTGGCTCCTATCTGGATTTCCGCTACGAGAGCAGCGACATCCTGCTGTTCGGGCGGGAATCGGCGGGCGTGACCGACGAGGTGGTCGCGGCGGCGGACGCCCGCTTGGTCATCCCGATCAGGCCGGGCTTGCGTTCGCTCAACGTGGCGATGGCGGTGGCCATGGCATTGGGCGAGGCGCTGCGGCAGACCGGGCGCGCGGTGGCCGATGGGACCGGTTCCATGGAGAAAGTGTGAGCTACGCGGTCAAAGAGATTTTCCTGACCCTGCAGGGCGAAGGCGCGCATGCCGGCCGGGCCGCGGTGTTCTGCCGCTTCTCCGGCTGCAACCTGTGGAGCGGCCGCGAACAGGACCGCGCCACCGCGACCTGCCAATTCTGCGATACCGACTTTGTCGGCACCGACGGCACGCTGGGCGGCCGCTACGCCACGGCCGACGAACTTGCCGACGTGATCGCCGGGCAATGGACCGGCGGGAACATCAACCGCTATGTGGTGCTGACCGGCGGCGAGCCGCTGCTGCAGGTCGATCCCGCCTTCATCGAAGCGCTGCAGGCGCGCGGCTTTGCCATCGGCATCGAGACCAACGGCACGATCGAACCGCCCGAGGGGATGGATTGGGTCTGCGTCAGCCCGAAAGCCGGCTCGGACCTCGTCGTGCGCCGCGGCCATGAACTGAAACTGGTCTATCCGCAGGCCGGCCATGCGCCGGAGGATTTTGCGGGGCTCGACTTCGAGCGGTTCTCGCTGCAACCGATGGACGGGCCGGACGCGATCGAAAACACCGCGCGCACGGTCGATTACTGCCTGCGGCATCCGCAATGGCGGCTCAGCCTGCAGACGCACAAGACGCTCGGCATCAGGTAAGTACCGGCACCAGACAAGGAACCAAGAACCCGCGATGTGGGAACTGACGAAATCATTTCGCTTCGAGGCCGCGCATTCGCTGAAGGGCACCACCTTCGGCACCGCCAGCGAGGAAATCCACGGCCACTCGTTTCGGGCCGAGGTGAGCGTGCGCGGCACGCCTGCCCCCGACACCGGCATGGTGCTCGATCTGGGCCTGCTCCAGCGCAGCATGGAAGAGGTGCGCCTGATGCTCGACCACAAGCTGCTCAACAAGGTCGAGGCGCTGGGCCCGCCGACGCTGGAAAACATCTCAAAATTCATCTGGGAGCGGCTCCAGCACGCCGGCCGGATTACCCGCGTGAGCGTACATCGCGACAGTTGCAACGAGAGTTGCACGTATTTTGGACCGCAGGGATGACGACGGACATTCGGAGCCGCCTATGAACGCATCGGTGATCGACGACCGCAAGACCCGTGCCCGCGCCTGGTTCGAGGCTTTGCGCAACGACATCTGCGCGGCGTTCGAGCGGCTGGAGGACGAGGCGCCCCCTGCCCTTTATCCCGGCGAGGCCGGGCGCTTCGTGCGCACGCCCTGGGAGCGCACCGACCATGCCGGCCAGCCCGGCGGCGGCGGCGTGATGTCGATGATGCGCGGGCGGCTGTTCGAGAAGGTCGGCGTGCACTGCTCCACCGTGCATGGCGAGTTCGCGCCGGAATTCAGGGCGCAGATCCCCGGCGCAGCCGATGATCCCCGGTTCTGGGCGTCGGGCATCTCGCTGATCGCGCATCTGCATAATCCGCACGTGCCGGCGGTGCACATGAACACCCGCTTCGTCGTGACAACGAAAGCGTGGTTCGGCGGCGGCGCGGACCTGACGCCGGTGCTGGACCGGCGGCGCACCCAGGAAGACCCGGACACGCTGGCGTTCCATCTGGCGATGAAGGAAGCCTGCGGCGGGGCCAACGGTGTCGCCGACTACGAAAAATACAAAAAATGGTGCGACGAATATTTCTACCTGCCGCACCGCAAGGAACCACGCGGCATCGGCGGCATCTTCTACGACTGGCACGATTCCGGCGACTGGGACGCCGACCTCGCCTTCACCCAGGACGTCGGCCGCGCCTTCCTGAAGATCTATCCCGAACTGGTGCGCCGCAATTTTGCGCTGGCCTGGAACGCGGCCGACCGCGAGGAACAACTGATCCGGCGCGGGCGCTATGTCGAATTCAACCTGCTGTATGACCGCGGCACAATCTTCGGGCTGAAAACCGGCGGCAATGTGGATTCGATCCTTTCGTCGATGCCACCTGAAGTAAAGTGGCCATGATCGCATGATCAGCTGTCATGACCGGTCGCTATAGGGTGGGACCGGTATCATGAAGTGTAAGGAGCTGATCTATGGATTTGAAGCCTGGGGATGTCGTCTTGCTGAAGTCGGGCGGACTTCCGCTTTCCGTGGAGGAGGTGAAGGACGGCAAGGCGGTGTGCGTCTGGATGGGCAACGAGGGCGATCTCTTCCGCGAGACGCTGCCGATCGCCGTGCTCGAACGCGTCGATGAGGATGACGACGACGAGGAAGATGAGGACGACGAGGATGAGGATGAAGAGGACGAGGACGAGGACGACGAAGACGAGGACCGCGGCAAGAAGAAGAAGGGCTGAGTGATTCGGCGTCGCCCCGCCTCGCAAGGCCCGGCGACGCCATTCGGGCATTGGACCCGATGCGAAGGTTCTGATATTCGCGGCGGATCGGCCGCGAATGTTCGGCGGCCGGAACGCTGAAAGCGAAGTGGCCGCCAATCGATGACTCACCTGCCCCGCGCCATGCTGATCGACATGGATGACACCATCCTGTCGGCCTATGGCCGTCCCCAGATCGCCTGGAACAAGGTCTGCGCGGAATTCGCCGCCGACTTCGGTCCGTTCACGCCGCAGCAGGTCGCTGACGCCGTGCTGGATTCGGCGCGGCAATTCTGGTCGGTCGCCGGCGCCGAATGGCGGATGAAACTGGATGAGGCGCGTCGCATCACGGTCGGCAACGGCTTTGCCGCCCTCGCCGCTGACGGCCACGCGCTGTCGGAGGATCTCGCGGCGCGGCTCGCCAGCCGCTTCACGCAATATCGCGAAGAGGAAATGTTCGTCTTTCCCGGCGCGCATGACGCGATCGACGAATTGAAGGCGCGCGGCGTCAAGCTGGCGCTGGTGACCAACGGCGCGGCGGGCTCGCAGCGCGCCAAGATCGAGCGCTTCGCGCTGTCGGACCGCTTCGACCACATCCAGATCGAGGGCGAGCACGGTTTCGGCAAGCCGGAAGAGCGCGCCTATCTGCACGCCATGCAGGCGCTCGGCGTCACCGCCGCCGAAACCTGGATGATCGGCGACAATCTGGAATGGGAAGTGGTGGCGCCGCAGCGGCTCGGCATCTATGCGATCTGGATCGACGTCCATGGCGAGGGCCTGCCCGAGGGTTCGACCGTAAAACCCGACCGCATCATCCGCTCGCTGACCGAGCTATTGGCGCCGCCTGAACCAAATCCGTGAAACAACCCCATGCACAGTAGCATGGTGAAACCCGCCCCGTTTGCGTTCTACGTCTATAATCAATGCCTTAAGGCGCCGATCAGCGGCACCGGCACCAACAGCATCAGCGCGCCGGTGCCGTAGCCGGCGAGCCCACCGATCACGGAGGCCAACAGCGCCACCGCGGCGACCAGCCAAAGCTGCGGCAGCGAGAGATCGGCAAAGCCCGCAAGCAAGTTCACAGGCGGTGATCGCGGGCGAAGCGAGCGGCGGCCTGATCGGCGATGGCGGCCAGCGCGGATGGTTCGAGCGGAAAATCGGCGGCCAGCCAGGCGTCTTCGGCGAGCGTCAGCACGTGACCAAGCGCAGGACCTTCGGCAATGCCGCGTGCGATGAAATCGGCCGCCCGCAGCGGGAACTTTGGTGCGCTCCAGCGCTGCGGCAAGGTCGCAAGGTCGCGCCACCGGGCAACGCCGTTGTCTGCGCCCCCCGCCCGCGCCCATGCCAGCATCAGCCGGTCGCGATAGGGATCCTTGCCCAATCGATAGAGCAGCTGCCGCGCCCGCGCCTCGTCCTTGCCGGCGAACCGCCACCAGCGATGACCCATCGAGTCCAGCGCCCTGGTCTCCGCGTTGGAAAGCCGCAAGCGGAGCGAAATGCGCCTGGCGTCCTCGGTGACGGCAACGGCGAGCGCGGCGAGCCGCCGAACCGCGCTCGCCGGCAGCCCCAATTCGCCTTCCGCCGCGATCATGGCTGCGAACGGACTGGTGTAGACGACGCCGCCAAAGATCGACTGCAGCAGGCCCGCATCGGCCATCGCCTGCACCGAAACCGCCGCGCGCTCGGCGACCACGAGCTTCAGCATTTCCATGCGGATCCGTTCGGCTGAAAGTGTAGATAATCCGCCGCGGCCGGCAATGCAGGCGAGATACCCGGCCCGGTCGGGCGCACCGGCGCCGTAGGCTGCATGGATGCGGAAGAAGCGCAGGATACGCAGATAATCCTCGGCGATGCGCTGATTGGCGTCGCCGATGAAACGCACGCGCCGGGCCTCGATGTCGGCGAGGCCGCCGACATGGTCGTGCACCACGCCGTCGGCATCGATCGAGAGCCCGTTGATGGTGAAGTCGCGCCGTTCGGCATCGCGCACCCAGTCGCGCCCGAACGCCACCTTGGCCTTGCGGCCAAAAGTCTCGGTATCCTCGCGCAGCGTCGTGACCTCGAAGGGATGCGATTCGATGACCAGCGTGACCGTGCCGTGGTCGATACCGGTCGGCACGCTCTTGATGCCGGCCGCGGCGGCGCGGCGCACGACTTCGTCGGGCAGCGCCGTGGTCGCGATGTCGATGTCGCCGAGGGGAATCTTCAGCAACGCGTTGCGCACGGCGCCGCCGACCACGCGGGCTTCCTCGCCGTTGCCGTTGAGCAGCGCGAGCACGCGCGCGGCCGGACCGGAACTCAGCCAGGGCGCGTTCGACAGCACGCGCGTGCTCATTTCTCGACCCCGTCGACGAGTTTGCCGTTCTCGATGTGCGCGGGAATGTAGGTCGAATTCGGCGGCGCGCCGGAGAATTGCGCAAGCAGCACGAGACTGACGATCACGAGCAGCAGCGATCCCAGCACCAGCCTGGCGACCAGATGCATCGGCCAGGAAGACGCCGCCAGCAGGCCGGAACGGGTGGCGATCAGATACGCCGCGTAGGCGGCGAACGGGATCAGGAAGATTCCGATTTCGGTCAGTACCGGGCGGATCATGCGAGATAGATCCGCTCATACAGCACGCGCAGGATGCCCGCCGTCGCCCCCCAGATGTAACGTTCGGCGAACGGCATGGCGTAATAGGAGCGCTCCATGCCGCGGAATTCCTTGGAATGGACCTGGTGGTTCTCCGGGTTCATCAGGAATGCCAGCGGCACTTCGAACGCGTCGACCACCTCGCCCTCGTTGATCGTCAGGTCGAAGCCGGGCCTGACCCGCGCCACCGTCGGCAGGATGCGGAAGCCAAAGGCGGTGCCGTAGAGATCGAGATAGCCGATCGGCTCGATGAAGTCGCGCTTGAGGCCGACTTCCTCCTCCGCCTCGCGCAGGGCGGCCTCCATCGGCGAAGCGTCGGTCGCGTCGATCTTGCCGCCGGGAAAGGAGATCTGCCCGGCATGGCTCGACAGATGCGGCGACCGCTGCGTCAGCAGCACGGTCGGCTCGGGGTGATCGACCACCGGGATCAGCACCGCCGCCGGCCGCACCGGCTGTTCCTGCGCCACGATCTCCAGCATGCGGTCGTTGCCGGAATCGCCGGTTCTCGGAATGATGTTGGGATCGACCAGGCCGGGGGGCACGTCGAAATTCAGCCGGCTCGCGCTGCGCGCGAAGAATTCGGCCGCGCCGATCGGGGCCGCTTGCATCTTCTTCAATATCGGCTCGTTCAAACCGCGCCCCTCACCTGCTCCGCGTCCGCCATCGCAAAGAACTCGCCGCCGGATTCGATGCCGAACATCGGCTGGCCATCGACCACCCGCTCCTCGCCCATGTCAACCAGATCGTAATAGAGCGCGCGCGTCACTTTCGCCCACAGATCGGCGCGGACGTGGAGATAAGGCATCAGCCCGCCATCGGCCGCCACCTCGAAGCGCAGGCGGTGCGCGGAATCGCACGGCACCCAATCGTCGACATTGGTGCGGAAGCGCAACAGCCGGCCGCGCTCGCCGTCGTCTTCCTCCTGCATCTCGACGGCGAGGAACGGCGCGTCGTCGACCCGGATGCCGACCTTCTCGACCGGGGTGACGAGGAAGTGCTTGCCATCCTCGCGCTTGAGGATGGTCGAGAACAGCCGCACCAGCGCCGGCCGGCCGATCGGCGTGCCGAGGTAGAACCAGGTTCCATCGCTTGCGATCCGCATGTCGAGGTCGCCGCAGAACGGCGGATTCCACAGATGCACCGGAGGCAGCCCCTTTTTGCCCGGGCCGGCGTTGGAAGCTTGCTTTGCCGCGACGGTTAGCCCGTCGAGCCCCTCAATGCTGGTCTGCCCTTGCTTCGCCATTGTTTGCTCTGACCCTCGGCTACCTTGATCTGGCACGATTGGTGCACGTGTTCAGATATGCGTTCCTGACGGTCTGGTCCGTATTTATGCGGATCAAGTCGCCATAACGTGATGCCGTTCATACCCTGAAATGCCGATAAAGTGGGGATAGTTTAATTCAACGAATACATGGCCTTTGCACAGGTTTAGCATGTGGCCGGTCTAGCATCAGGATCCCGGCATGACGTCGCAACCAGCGGTGTCATCGACGGATCAGGGAGAATCAGATGGCGAGCGCAGACGGTGTCGAGAAACTTGAGGACGCGATCATCCGTTCGGCCGAACAAGTCGCCGGGCAGATTCGTGCTGCCAAGGAAGCGATCTCCACCGTCATCTTCGGCCAGGACCGGGTGATCGAAAACACGCTGGTCACGATCCTGTCCGGCGGCCATGCGCTGCTGATCGGGGTGCCGGGCCTCGCCAAGACCAAGCTGGTCGAGACGCTGGGCACTACGCTGGGGTTAGATGCCAAGCGCATCCAGTTCACGCCGGACCTGATGCCTTCTGATATCCTGGGCGCCGAAGTGCTGGACGAAAGCCAGACCGGCAAGCGCTCGTTCCGCTTCCTCTCGGGGCCCGTGTTCGCGCAGCTCCTGATGGCCGACGAAATCAACCGCGCCAGCCCGCGCACGCAGTCGGCGCTGCTGCAAGCCATGCAGGAACAGCACATCACCGTTGCAGGTGCACGGCACGACCTGCCAAAGCCGTTCCACGTGCTCGCTACGCAGAACCCGCTGGAACAGGAAGGCACCTATCCGCTGCCGGAGGCGCAGCTCGACCGCTTCCTGATGGAGATCGACGTCGACTATCCCGACCGCGATGCCGAGCGGCGCATCCTGTTTGAAACCACCGGCGCCGAGGAGACGCTCGCCAGGGCGTCGATGGATGCGGAAATCCTGATCGCGGCGCAGCGACTGGTGCGGCGCCTGCCGGTCGGCGACAGCGTCGTCGAGGCGATCCTGTCGCTGGTGCGCGCCGCCCGCCCCGATCCCGACGGCAACGACAAGCTGATCGCCTGGGGACCGGGTCCGCGCGCCAGCCAGTCGCTGATGCTGGCGGTGCGCGCCCGCGCGCTGCTCGACGGCCGTCTCGCGCCCTCGATCGACGACGTGCTCGATCTCGCCGAGCCGATCCTCAAGCACCGCATGGCACTGACCTTCTCGGCGCGCGCGGAAGGCCGCACCATTCCCGACGTGATCAAGCAGCTGAAGACGCGGATCGGTTGATGGCCGCAGAGACCAGCCACGCCACCAGGGAGACACTAGCAATCCGACGTGCCGATGGCGAAAGCCGAACGCTCGCCGCTTCGCTTCCGCGCCTCGTGCTCGAAGCCCGCCGCATCGCCGCCAACGTCATCCATGGCCTGCATGGCCGCCGCCGCGCCGGCGCCGGCGAGAGTTTCTGGCAATACCGCCGCTTCGTCTCTGGCGAACCGTCGCAGAACGTCGACTGGCGCCGCTCGGCGCGTGACGATCATCTCTATGTCCGCGAGCAGGAATGGGAAGCCGCCCACACCGTGTGGCTGTGGCCAGATCGTTCGCTGTCGATGGCGTTCGCCTCCAAGGGCGCGCGCGACTCCAAGCTGGAGCGCGGGCTGATCGTGACGTTCGCGCTCGCCGAACTGCTGGTGTCCGGCGGCGAACGGGTCGGCATTCCCGGCCTGATGAGCCCGACCGCGAACCGCAACGTGATCGACAAGATGGCGCAGGTGCTGCTGCATGACGACGCGGTGCGCGCCAGCCTGCCGCCGTCCTTTGTGCCATCGGCGCTGGCCGAGATCGTCGTGCTGTCCGATTTGTGGTCGCCGATGAGCGAGATCCGGACGATGCTGGCGGGACTTTCCGCCTCCGGCGCCCACGGCTCGCTGATCCAGATCGTCGATCCCGCCGAAGAGACCTTCCCCTATTCCGGCCGCGTCGAATTCGTCGAGCCGGAGGGCTTTGGCGTCGTCACCGCCGGCCGCGCCGAGAGCTGGGCGAGCGACTATGTCGCCCGCGTCGCGCTGCATCGCGACGAGATCCGCGCCGAAACCAACCGGCTCAACTGGCTGTTCTCGACCCACACCACCAGCCGCTCGGCGGCCGAACTGCTGCTGTTCCTGCATTCCGGCATGATGGCGGCCAAGGGCGGCGCGGGCGGCTCCAACGTCAAGGCGGGACGCAGCGCATGATCGCAGGCCTCCCGCTCACCTTCGCACAACCGCTCTTGTTGCTCGGCCTGTTGAGCCTGCCGGTGCTGTGGTGGCTGCTGCGCGTGATGCCGCCGCGGCCGCGCCGGATCGAGTTTCCGCCGACGCGGCTGTTGTTCGACATCCGCCCCAGGGAAGAGACCCCATCGCGCACGCCGTGGTGGCTGACGCTGCTGCGGCTCGCCGCCGCCGCCCTCGTCATCCTGGCCGCCGCGGGCCCGATCTGGAATCCGCAGACCGGCGTCGGCGGCAGTAATGCGCCGCTGGTGATCCTGCTCGACGACGGCTGGAGCGCCGCCGCCAGCTGGGATACGCGGGTCAAGGCGGCGGATGAGTTGATCGCCAATGCCGACAACGACCGCCGCGGCGTCGCGCTGGTGCCGCTGTCCGAGACCACGCGCGACGTCACGCTGATGCCGGCCGGCACCGCGCGGGTGGCGCTGCGCCAGATCTCGCCAAAACCCTATTCGGTCGATCGCGTCGATACGCTCGGCCCGCTCGACCGCTTCCTGAAAAGCACCGGCGATGCCGAGATCGCGTGGCTGTCGGACGGTGTCGATACCGGTCGCGGCAGTGAATTCGTCGAAAATCTCGCCAAAACCATCGGCGAGCGCAAGCTGACACTGTTCGAAGGCGGCGCGGTTCCGACCCAGGCGCTGGTCGGCGCCGAAAACGCCGCGGCGCGGATGACGGTGAAGGTGCTGCGCGCGACGCCCGGCGCCGCCGCGGGCGTGGTCCGTGCGATCGATGCCAAGGGCGCGCCGATCGGCGAGGCGCGCTATGCGTTCGGCATGCAGGACCGCGAGGCCGAGGCGGCGTTCGACCTGCCGGTCGAACTGCGCAACGACATTTCGCGACTTGAAATCGCCGGCGAACGCTCGGCCGGCGCGGTGCAGCTGCTCGACAAGCGATGGCGGCGGCGCGCCGTCGGCGTCGTCACCGGCGCCACCAGCGACACCGCCCAACCCTTGTTGGCATCGACCTTCTACCTGACCCGCGCGCTGGCGCCGTTCGCCGACGTGCGGCTGGGCGACCGCGGCGCGGCGCAACAGGTGATCGCGCAGTTCCTCGACCAGCGCCTGCCGATGATCGTGCTGGCCGATGTCGGCACGCTGTCGCCGGAGATCCGCGAGCGTCTCAACGCCTGGATCGACCAGGGCGGCGTGCTGGTGCGGTTCGCCGGCCCGCGTCTGGCGCAGGCCGACGACGATCTGGTGCCGGTGAAGCTGCGCCGCGGCGGCCGCACGCTCGGCGGCAGCCTGACCTGGGAAAAGCCGCAGCATCTGGCCTCGTTCGCCGCCGACGGTCCGTTCGCCGGCCTCGCCGTGCCGAAAGACATCACCGTGAACCGGCAGGTGCTGGCCGAGCCGGACGCGGTGCTCGCGACCAAGACCTGGGCGTCGCTGGAGGACGGCACGCCACTCGTCACCGGCGAGCATCGCGGCAAGGGCGTCGTCAGCCTGTTCCATGTCGGCGCCGATTCGCGCTGGTCGGACCTGCCGATGTCCGGCAGTTTCGTCGAAATGCTGCGGCGGATGGTGGACATGTCCGGCTATACATCGAAGCCCGGCCCCGGCGTCGCCGGCGAGCCCAGCGTGGAGACCGTCGCACCTCTGCGCATTCTCGACGGTTTCGGCGCGTTCGGTCCGCCGCCCTCCACCGCCAAGCCGATGCCGGCGGATTACCGCGACCGCGCCACGCTGGATCATCCGCCGGGCTTCTACGGTCCCGCGGACGGTCCGATCGCGGTCAACACACTGGCCGCCGCCGACCGCATCGCGCCGCTCGACACGTCATCGCTGCGGGCGCAGCGCGCCACCTATACCAACGCCGAACCGCGCGACCTGCGCGGCATCCTGCTGTCGTCCTCGCTGGCGCTGTTCCTGCTCGACGCGATCGTGGTCGCGGTGCTGGGCGCCGGCCTTGCCGCGCTGTGGCGGCGACGCACCGCGACGGCGGCCGTCTGGCTGGCGGCGATCCTCGCCTTGGGCGCGATGGCGTCTTCGCAAACATACGCGCAAGGCAATGACGAATTCGCGATGAAGTCGGTGTCGCAGACCCGCCTGGCCTATGTCGTCACGGGAAACGCCGACGTCGACTCCATCGTCAAGGCCGGCATGGCCGGGCTGACGCTGTTTTTGGCGCAGCGTACGGCACTCGAAGCTGGCGATCCCGTCGGTGTCGATCCCGCGCGCGACGAACTGGCGTTCTTCCCGCTGATCTACTGGCCGGTGGTGCCGGGCGCACCGAAGCCGCCGCAGGACGCCATCAACCGGATCGACGCCTACATGAAACAGGGCGGCACGGTGCTGTTCGACACCCGCGACGCCATCGAGGCGCCGCCCGGCGAGAACGGCGCGGCGCAGACGCCGGGCATGCAGACGCTGCGACAGATTCTGTCCTCGCTCGACGTGCCCGAACTCGAGCCGGTGCCGCGCGAGCACGTGCTGACCAAGACGTTCTATCTGCTGCGCGACTTTCCCGGCCGCTTTACCAACGGCCAGACCTGGGTGGAAACGCTGCCGCGCGAGGAGGACGATGAGGCGGCCTCGCGGCCGGCGCGCGGCGGCGACGGCGTCTCGCCGATCATCATCACCTCGAACGACCTGGCCGGCGCCTGGGCGCATCGGCCCGACGGGCAGCCGATGCTGCCGCTGACGCCGGGCGAACCGCGCCAGCGCGAATTCGCCTTCCGCTCCGGCGTCAACATCGTGATGTACACGCTGACCGGCAACTACAAGGCCGACCAGGTGCACGCGCCGGCGCTGATCGAACGGCTGGGACAATGATGGACATCAGCACGAGCAGTCCAAGCCACACCAACGCCGTCATGGCCGGGCTTGTCCCGGCCATCCACGCCTTGATGCTAGGCGATCAGGACGTGGATACCCGGGATCGCAGACAAGTTTACGCTGTCTGCGAAAAGCAGACAGCTACGCCCGGGCACGACGATGCTGAGAGGGCAGCGCCATGACCTACGGCATCGCGTTCACCCCCCTCGTCCCGACCATCGTGCTGTGGATCGCGCTGGCGGCGATCGTCGTGATCGCGGCCGTGCTGCTGCTCGGCCGGGCGCGCGGCGCCGCGGTCCGCGTCGCCGCGCTGGCGCTGATTCTGTTGGCGCTTGCCAACCCCTCCTTCACCCGTGAGGACCGCGAGCCATTGTCCTCGGTCGCGGCCGTCGTGATCGACAAGAGCCCGAGCCAGAATTTCGGCACGCGCAACCAGGAGGCGGCGAAGGCGCAGGAGGCGCTGGTCGACACGCTGAAGAAGATCAAGGGCCTGGAGGTGCGCGTCGTCGAGGCTGGACAGGCCGACGGCGAGACCGACGGCACAAAACTGTTCGGCGCGCTGGCCTCGGCGCTGTCGGACGTGCCGGTCGACCGCGTCGCCGGCGCCTTCATGATCACCGACGGCCGGGTCCATGACATTCCGGCCAATGCGGCAGCGCTCGGCTTCCAGGCGCCGGTGCATGCGCTGGTCACCGGGGCCAGGGATGAACGCGACCGCCGGATTGCGATCACGGCGGCGCCGCGTTTCGGCATCGTCGGCCAGCCGCAGACCATCACCTACCGGCTCGACGACCAAGGGGTGGCCGGGCAGCGCGCCAAGGTCGTTATCCGTCGCGACGGCGAGGTGATCAGCGAGCGCAACCTGGTCAGCGGCCAGACTTCCAATGTCGATGTCGACATCAAGCATGCCGGCGCCAACCTCGTCGAGATCGAGGCCTCGCCGCTCGACAAGGAGTTGACGCTGGTCAACAACCGCGCCGTCGTCGCGATCGAAGGCGTGCGCGACCGGCTGCGCGTGCTGCTGGTCTCCGGCGAGCCGCATGCCGGAGAGCGGACCTGGCGCAATTTGCTGAAATCCGACGCCAGCATCGACCTCGTGCATTTCACGATCCTGCGCCCGCCGGAGAAGCAGGACGGCACGCCGATCAACGAATTGTCGCTGATCGCGTTTCCGACCCGCGAACTGTTCCAGCAGCGGATCAACGATTTCCAGCTGATCATCTTCGACCGTTATGCCCGCCAGGGCGTGCTGCCGATCCCCTATTTCGACAATATGGCGCGCTACGTCCGCGCCGGCGGCGCGATCCTGGTGGCCGCCGGACCGGACTATGCCTCCGCCACCAGCATCTGGCGGACGCCGCTCGACACCGTGCTGCCGGCCGAGCCGGCGGGCGTGACCGAAAAACCGTTCTACGCGCATATCAGCGACGCCGGCAAACGCCATCCGGTGACGCGGGGCCTCGAAGGCTCCGCCAGCGAGCCGCCGCGCTGGAGCCGCTTCTTCCGCACCGTCGACACCCGCAACGCGATCGGCGCGCCGGTGATGACCGGGGCCGACGGCAAGCCGCTGCTGCTGCTGTCGCGGTTCGGCGAGGGCCGCGTCGCGCTTCTGCTGTCGGATCATATCTGGCTGTGGGCGCGCGGCTATGAGGGCGGCGGACCGCATCTCGATCTGCTGCGGCGGATGTCGCACTGGCTGATGAAGCAGCCGGATCTCGACGAGGAAGCGCTGCGGCTGCAGATCCAGGGCAAGGATCTCGTGGTGCTGCGCCAGACCATGGCCGACAACGTGCCGCCGGTGACGGTCACCTCGCCGAGCGGCACCACGAAGGAGCTTGAGCTGGCCGCGAGCGAGCCCGGCACCTGGCGCGCCACGCTTCCCGCCAACGAACTCGGGCTGTGGCAGGCCACCGACGGCGCGCTGAAGGCGCTGATCAATGTCGGGCCGACCAACCCGAAGGAATTTTCCGAAGTCACCTCCACCACGGACACGCTGAAGCCGCTGGCGCAGGCGACCGGCGGCGATGCCCGGCGCGTGGTCGATGGCGGCAGCATCGACCTGCCCCGCGTGGTGCCGGTGCGCGCCGCCGGCATTTTCCACGGCGACGGCTGGATGGGCGTCAAGATGCGCGACGCCAGCGTGGTCAAGGGCGTCGGCGTGCTGCCGATGTTCTCGGGCCTGGTCGGCCTGCTGCTGCTGCTCGGCGCGTTCGCCGCGACCTGGCTGCGCGAGGGGCGGTAGGACCTGCACAGCCTGCGATTGATGGGTCGCCCATAAAGCAGTAATCTTTGCTTCAAGATGGAGGCCGCATGGCGACGCTCGAAAAGGTAAGCGTAACCCTGACTGACGAGCAGGTTTCGGCGCTCAAGGCTGCGGTGGATGCAGGCGAGTATGCAACGACCAGTGAGATCGTGCGAGAAGCCGTGCGGGACTGGCAGTTGAAGCGAGAACTGCGCCAGGAAGATATCGAGTTGCTGCGACAGAAGTGGGACGCCGGCATAGCCAGCGGCTCGGCTGGCGAATTGGACTTCGATGAGCTGCGTCGCCACGCGCGTGAGCAGCTGGAGCGCACGACCGAAACCTCCGGCAATGCCGACTAAGCTGCTCTGGTCAAATCAAGCGCGAACGGACTTTTTGGACATCTACGCGAGGATAGGGCTCGAGCAGCCAGCCGCTGCCGAGCGCTATTTTGATCGAATCGAAGCCAAAGCGAAGTTGCTGCAATCTCAACCACGCATGGGATCGCGGCGACCGGACATACGTCCGTCGCTGCGGATGTTGGTGGAAGCGCCTTATTTGATCTTTTATCGCACCCTCCCGGATACGGACGAAGGCCCGGTCGACGCGGTGGAGATTATTCGCTTGGTCGATGGCCGGCGCGATCTCAAGAATCTTTAGCCGGCCTGTCCGGCCGCCTCTCAATTTCAGCGCTCGCGGTTGACTCGTCGTTTCCTTCCGTTGTTATAATATAACATTGGGGACGGCGACCCGGAATGAACTGGTTCCGAAAACACGTGAAGTCTGGCTCGCGGCTGGCGCTGTTGGCGCTCGCGATCCAGTTCGCGCTGTCGTTCGGGCATTTTCACGCCGAGATCGTGCGGGCCGCGCCGATCCTGCCGGCCGGCGTGACCGATGCGGCGGTCCAGACACCTTCCGACCATGATGGCGACCGGCACGTTACGGATTGCGCGATCTGTGCCGTCCTCTCGATCGCCAACAGCTTCCTGTCCGCCACGCCGCCGCTGCTGGAACTGCCGCAGCCGGCATCGCTGCTGCGACACACTGCCCGTGCCGAATTCGCCCATCTCGGCCCGCTGCACACCGCGTTCCGATCCCGCGCGCCGCCGCTCTCCTGACTTCGATTGATGGATGAACTTCCCACGGGGATCGCCGCATCAACGGCTGATCCGCACCGAGGGAAAATCGGAATCGATCCGTCGTCCAGTGGCGGAATCAGGAAGCGGGACAATGACATCCAGGACGAAACGAACGTTCCATTTCGGTGGAGCAAGCGGGCTGTTGCTGTGCGCGATGGCAGACGGGGCCTTGGCACAGGGCGCCGCGACGGCGCTGCCCGAAATCACCGTGACGGCGCCGAGCCCGATCGTGCGGCGAAAACCTGTCGTACAATCGCGCGCGCCGGCTCGCGTCGCCCGCGCGGCGCCCGGCCAGAACCGGCAGCCGCCGGCAGAGCCGCAGGCCGCGCCGGTGGCACCGCCGCCGCAGCCGGGCGTGCTGCCTGTCGTCACCGACCAGTTCGCGACCGTCACCGTCGTGCCGAACGAGGAACTGCGCCGCTCCGGCGGCGCGACGCTCGGCGACCTGCTCAATACCAAGCCGGGCATCACCGGCTCGAGCTTTGCGCCGGGCGCCTCGAGCCGGCCGATCATCCGCGGCCTCGACGTCAACCGCGTCGGCATCGTCGAGAACGGCACCGGCGGCGGCGGCGTCTCCGACCTCGGCGAGGATCATTTCGTGCCGATCGATCCCTTGGCCACCAACCAGGTCGAAGTGGTGCGCGGGCCGGCGGCGCTGCGCTACGGCTCGACCTCGATCGGCGGCGTCGTCAGCGCCACCAACAACCGCATTCCGGACGCCCTGCCCGCCTGCCCGGCCGCGCCGTTCCAGAGCTACGGGTTGCCGGCGAAGGCGCCGCTGGCGAATGCGCCATCGTCCCCCTGCGTCACTGTCGAGACGCGGACGGCGTTCTCCTCGGTCGATCGCGGCGTCGAAGGCGGTATTCTTCTTGACGCCGGCGGCGGCAATGTCGCGGTTCATGCCGACGCCTATGGCCGCAAGGCGGGGGATTACAGCATTCCCGGCTATCCCTATCTGTTCGATACGACGCGGCCGGTGAACGGCCGCCAGCCGAACTCGGCGTCGCAGGCCGACGGCGCGTCGATCGGCGGCTCCTACATCTTCCATGGCGGCTTCATCGGCGCGGCGATCACGCAGAACGATTCGCTGTATCGGATTCCGGGCATCGACGGCGCCGATCACCAGACCCGGATCGACGCGCGCCAGACCAAGTTCTCCACCAAGGGCGAATACCGGCCGGACGCCGCGGCGATCAATGCCGTCAGGTTCTGGGCAGCGGCGACCGACTACAAGCACAACGAGATCGGGCTGGCCGATCCCGCCGACCTCGCCTCGGCCGGCGTGCGGCAAACGTTTACGAGCAAAGAGCAGGAAGGCCGCGTCGAGGTGCAGATGACGCCGTTCAATGCGCGCTTTGCTGCGGTCACGTCCGCCTTCGGCCTGCAGGCCAGCCACCAGCAACTGACGGCGCCGAGCCCGGACGATCCAGGCAGCCCGCTCAACGGCCTGTGGGACCCGAACAAAAACACCAAGGTCGCAGGCTATTCCTTCAACGAGTTCAAGTTCAGCGACAGCACCAGGGCGCAGATCGCAGGTCGCATCGAACATGTCAGCCTCAACGGCACGACGCCGTCGGTCATTCCCGAACTGTTCGACCTTGCCGCCAATCCCGGCGCGGTCGGGCCGCCGGTCGCGCGCAATCTGAACTTCACGCCAAAGAGCGCGAGCATCGGGCTGATCCAGGACCTGCCGGGCGAACTCGTCGCCAGCATCACCGCGCAATATGTCGAGCGCGCGCCAAAGCCCGCCGAACTGTTTTCGCGCGGGGCGCATGACGCCACCGGCACGTTCGACATCGGCAATCCCAATCTCGGCATCGAGACGGCCAAGACGATCGAACTCGGCTTGCGCAAGGCAACGGGCCCGTTCCGTTTCGAGGCCACCGCCTACTACACGAAATTCAACGGCTTCATCTACCGCCGCCTCACCGGCAACACCTGCGAGGACGTCGCCTGCGTCGGCCCGGCCGATCCGGCCGGACCGCTGGAATTGAACCAGGCGATCTATTCGCAGCGCGACGCGACGTTCCGCGGCGGCGAGTTCCAGAGCCAGCTGGATATCGGTCCGCTGCACGGCGGCATCTGGGGCATCGAGAACCAGTTCGACGTGGTGCGCGCCACCTTCGAGGACGGCGGCAATGTGCCGCGCATCCCGCCGGTGCGCGCCGGCGGCGGACTGTTCTGGCGCGACGCCAACTGGCTGACGCGGATCAACCTGCTGCACGCCTTCGCCCAGAACGACATCGCGCCGACCGGCGAAACGCCGACCGGGAGCTACAATCTGCTGAAGGCGGAAGTGAGCTATCGCACCCGGCTCGATCCTTCCTGGTTCGGCGCGCGCGAAATGACGGTCGGCCTCGTCGGCAACAATCTGTTGAACGAGAACATCCGCAACCACGTGTCCTACACCAAGGACCAGGTTCTGATGCCCGGTCTCGGCATACGCGCGTTTGCCAATCTGAAGTTCTAGAGATCGGGTCCTGACGGGTGGCGTTGGCAGGTCGTACCGGCTAACGTCCCCCGGCCGGAATCGCGGAGGCAAGTTCCCTCGCCCGGCGGCAAGCAGGTGCGACGTCCGATCGATGGCCTCTGCGATCAACATCGCCGTCTACAGCGACGCGCTGGTGCTGCTTGGCACCGCGGGCGTCGTCATCCCGTTGGTGCGGCGCTTCGGCTTCAACCCCGTGCTCGGCTATCTCGGCGCCGGCGCGGTGCTGGGTCCGCTCGGGCTCGGATCGTTCATCGACAGGTTCCCGTTCCTCTACTGGTTCACCGTCGTCGAGCCCGGCAACGTGTCCGGCCTCGCCAATCTCGGCGTCGTGTTCCTGCTGTTCCTGATCGGGATGGAACTGTCTTATGACCGGTTGAAGGCGATGCGCCGCCTGATCTTCGGGTTGGGCAGCCTGCAGATCCTGTTGTCGACGGTGGCGATCGCGCTGGTGGCGGGACTTGCCGGCAGCAAGGCGCCGGTCGCGCTGATCCTCGGCGCCTGCCTCGCCCTGTCCTCGACCGCCATCGTGATCGAAATTCTCGCCCGCCAGAAGCGGCTCAACACCAGCGCCGGCCGGGCGAGCTTCGCGGTGCTGCTGGCGCAGGACCTCGCGGTGGCGCCGCTGCTGCTGTTCATCTCGATCTTCGGCGCCGGCGATTCCGGCTCGGTGACCGCGACGCTGGCATTCGCGCTTGCGAACGCCGCCGTCGCGCTGGCCGTGATCGTCCTGGTCGGCCGCGTGGTGATGCGGCCGCTGTTCCGGATGGTGGCCTCGGTCGGCATGAGCGACCTGTTCATCGCCACGACGCTGTTCGTGATCGTCGCCACCGGGGTGGCGGCCGCCGTGGCCGGCTTCTCGATGGCGATCGGCGCCTTTGTCGCGGGACTGCTGCTGGCCGAAACCGAATTCCGCAAGGCGATCGAAACCGCGATCGATCCGTTCAAGGGCCTGCTGCTCGGCCTGTTCTTCTTCACCGTCGGCATGAACATCGATTTCCGCCAGATCGCCCGCGACCCGGTCTGGCTGATCCTGGCCGCCGCGGGATTGATCGCGGTGAAGGCTGTGATCCTGACCTTGCTGGCGCGGCTCTATCGTCTGTCATGGCCGGCTTCGATCGAGGTCGGACTGCTGCTCGGCCCCGGCGGCGAGTTCGCTTTCGTGGCGATCGGACTGGCGGCGGGGTCCGGGCTGATCGACGCCAAGCTCTCCAGCTTCGCGATCGCGCTGACGACGCTGACCATGATCCTGACGCCCGCGCTGTCGCACCTCGCGCGCCGGCTCGCTCCGATGGTGCGCGAGGACAGGCCGGTCGATCCAGAACTGACGGTCGCGCCGGAAGGTGGCAGCGGCCATGCCATCGTGGTGGGGCACGGCCGGGTCGGTCAGGTCGTCTGCGCCATGCTGGACCGCCATCAGTTCAAATACGTGGCCGTCGACCACGACGCCGCGGCGGTGCCGGAGCAGCGCCGCAAGGGGCGCACGGTGTTCTACGGCGATGCCACCAATGCGGACTTTCTCAAGAGCTGCGGACTGATGGAAGCGGCCGCCGTGATCGTCACCATCGACGAGAGCGACGGCGTCGATGAAATCGTCGCCCAGGTGCGCGCGTTGCGCAAGGACATGCCGATCGTGTCGCGCGCGCGCGACGCCGACCACGCCCGGCATCTCTATGCCATCGGCGTGACCGATGCCGTACCGGAAACGATCGAGGCCAGTTTGTTGTTGTCGGAGGCCACCCTGATCGGGCTCGGCGTGCCGATGGGGCTGGTGATCGCCTCGATCCACGAGAAACGCGATGAATTCCGGCATCAGTTGCAGCAGGCGGCCGGGAGCGCCGTGCCGGCCACCAAGCAGGTGGCGGGCACCCGGCGGCGTCGGTTGTCGAGATAGATCTGATTTTTTGCGCATGATCTTCTCGGACAACCGGTTTCCACTGTTCCGGATCATGCTCCAGAAGCGCTGGATTATCGCGCCTTGCTCCAGTCCGGCCGGATATCGCCGGAGACGCCCTCGAACGCGCCCTCGACCAGTTCGGCCACCAGCAGGCGGCTGTAGTCGACCGGGCCGGGCATGATGGCCCGTCCCTTCGGAACGGCCTTGAAGCCGACACGGCTGTAATAAGGCTCGTCGCCGACCAGGATGACGAGGCGATGGCCCCTGGCCCTGGCGTCCTGCAGCGCGCGGTCGAGCAGCAGGCGGCCGACGCCGCGGCTGCGGAACGGCGGCTCGACCGTCAGCGGCCCGAGCATCAGCGCCGGCGTGTCGCCGATGCAGACCGGCAATTGCCGCACCGAGCCGACCAGCAGCGTGCCAATCCGCGCGGTGAACGAGAGGTCGAGCAGATGATCGACATGCTCGCGCAGGCGGTAGGCGCTCAGCACGAAGCGACCGGGGCCGAAAGTGCGCTCGTGCAGACGCTCGATGGCCTGCGCGTCCCTGGGGGTTTCGGCCGAGATGGTGACGTCGAGTTCGCTCATGATAGGGCGCGGGATAGCATCTGGCGGCGGCGCGGTCCATCGCCCGGGGGCGGCGATCCAACGATGGCCTCAATCCTGCCTCAGCGCCGGCTGGGACAGGTAGGCCAAAAGCTTCATCTCGCGGCGGCCGCGCGTCACCGTGTCCAGCACCAGCCCGGAAGACACCGAGAGCATCGCCACGATCATCAGGCCGGTCGACAGCACCGCGGTCGGCAGCCGCGGCACCAGGCCCTGCTCGAGATAGGTGACGATGACGGGTATCGCGAGGCCGACCGAAACCAGCATCAGGAACAGCCCGATGACCGTGAAGAACCGCAGCGGCTTTTCCGACCGGTACAGTTTCAGGATGGTGCCCAGAATCCTGAACCCGTCGCGCCAGGTGTTGAGCTTGCTGACCGAGCCCTCGGGCCGCGCATAATACGGCGTCTCGATCTCCATCACCGGCAGCGCCAGTTCGAGCGCGTGGACGCTGAGCTCGGTTTCGATCTCAAAACCGTCCGACAGCACCGGGAAGGATTTGACGAAGCGCCGCGAGAACACCCGATAACCCGACAGGATGTCCCTGAACGCCTGGCCGAACACCGCGGACAGGAAGCTGGTCAGCATCCAGTTGCCGGTGCGGTGGCCGGGCCGGTAGGCGGCGACCGACTGGTCGACGCGAAAGCCCACCACCATGTCGAGATGGCCCTTGAGCAGCGCATCGACCATGCGCGGCGCGCTGGGTGCGTCATAGGTCGCGTCGCCGTCGACCAGCACATAGACGTCGGCATCGATGTCGGCGAACATGCGGCGCACCACGTGGCCCTTGCCCTGGCGGCGCTCGCTGCGCACGGTGGCGCCGGCTTTGCGCGCGGCCTCGATGGTGCGGTCTTTGGAATTGTTGTCGTAGACGAAGATCTCGGCGGCCGGCAGCGCCTTGCGGAAGTCTGAAACGACGGTGGCGACCGCGGCTTCCTCGTTGAAGCACGGCACCAGAACCGCGATGCGCAACGCCGGCGCGGTCATCGCACGGTCACCGGGTTAAGTCCGTCCATGGCGTCGTACCGCAATCAGGCGTTGGCCGGTTGAGGAAGGGCCGCACGATCCGCGGCCCGATCGCCGCGCCCGTCGAGTGTGGCGAACAGCAGGGTCCAGAGCGAAAGCATCTCGATCGGAATGATATAATATGGCGTAAAAATCGGATGGGTCATGAAGAAAATCAGGTTTAAGGCAAGGTTACCGGCAACGAAGGCGGCACCGATGCAACGAGCCGCTCAGCGCCAGGTCGCGATCGGCGCCGCGCCGTCGAGCACCTCGGCAATCCGCAGCCGCGTGCCCGGCGTGGTATCCGTCGGCAGCGCGCCGGCAGCGTAGAAACCGCATTCGACGATCTCGCGGTTGGGTTCCGGCAGGCGATCCTGCCGGAATTGCCTGATGACATAGACCGCGACATGGTCGCGGCGGGAGACGTGGCCGTTGAAGAATATCCCGTGCAGCGACGGCTCGCCGGTCGGTTCGATCCGGCCTTCCTCCGCCAGTTCGCGATGCAAGGCTTCGAGAAAGGTTTCGCCGACCTCGACCCCGCCGCCCGGCAGGTGCCAGCCGGCGACATAGCTGTGCCGGACCAGGAATACCCGGTTATCGCCGTCGAGCACGACGCCGCGGACGCCCAGCGTCATCCCGCGGGCGAATCGCCAATACAGATGGAAGAACCGACGCAACTGCGGTTCGAGACGTTCTCGCAGGCGTTGCAGGGCCGTCGCGGCCCGTTCCGGATGGACAGCTATCACGTTTGATCCTTATATCGACGGCATGATCGTGCGACGGCTCTATATCACGGCGAATGGCGCGGAGCGCGAATGAGCGACAGTTTCACGCTGGCGCATCTGTCCGATCCGCATCTGCCGCCGCTGCCCGCGGCGCGGCTTCGCGATCTCGCGGGCAAGCGGGCGCTCGGCTATCTGAACTGGACCCGTAACCGCCACAAATATCATCGTCGCGAGGTGCTGGACGCGCTGGTCGCCGACATGCAGGCGCAGCGGCCGGACCACATCGCGGTGACCGGCGATCTGGTCAATTTGGCGCTGGAGGCGGAATTTGCACCGGCGCAGGCCTGGCTCGAAGGCGTCGGCCCGCCGCCGGAAGTCACCGTCGTTCCGGGCAATCATGACGCCTATGTCCGCGCCACGCGACATCATTTCACCGACATGTTCGAGGACTATCTGCGCCCCGACACCGAGGAGGCCGACAGCGCGGCATTCCCGTTCGTGCGCCATCGAGGGCCGGTGACGCTGATCGGCCTGTCCTCCGCGGTGCCGACGCTGCCGTTGATGGCCACCGGCCGGCTCGGCCGCGCGCAACTCGACGCACTCGATCGAAGGCTGGCGAAACTCGCGACCGAGGACGCGTTTCGCGTGCTGCTGGTGCATCACCCTCTGCATCCGGGCTCGCGGATGAAGCGCCTGACCGATTCGAAGGCGCTGCGCGCGGTGCTGAAGCGGCGCGGCGTCGACCTGGTGCTGCACGGCCACGACCACATCCATTCCACGGTCTGGCTCGAGGGCGTGGACCGGAAAATCCCGGCGGTCGGCGTGCCTTCGGCCTCGGCGCTGGCGCACCGGCACTATCCCGGCGCGGCGTACAATCTGTTCTCGATCTCGCGCCACGGCAACCAGTGGCGCTGCATACAGACGGTGCGGGCGATCGATACGGACTTTCGCGTCAAACAGATCAAGCAGGTGACGCTGCTGTAGCGCTCAATCCCCGCCGCCGCCGCAGCCGCCGCCTCCGCCATCGCCGCCGCCGCCGTCGCCGCCACCATCCCCGCCGGAATCGCCGCTGCCGCCGTCGCCGAACCCGTCCGAACTGCCGTCGAACGAACTATCCGAGAAATCGCCGCCGCAATGCGGGGAGCCGCCGCTGCCGCTCTCGCGCAGCGCCCTGCAGTCGGGCTGATAGACAAAGCCGTTGGCGATCTTCAGCTTGCTGTCGAGCGCGAACAACAGCGGCAGCCGCGACGGCGTAACCGGATCGATGTTCTCGTATTTGCAGCAGTACCACCAGACGCGGCGCAGGCCCTCGTTGTTCTTGCGGTGCTCGCTGAGCACGACGGCGGGCGTGTGGTGCAGGAAACCGCCGAAGGCACGGCGGCAGAACGCGTCATAGTCGCGGGTGTACAGGATGAATTCGTGCCAGAGGTCGTCGGCGACCTGCGAGGGCATCGAAACGTAACGCTTGCCGCTCATCAGATAGGCAAGGAAGAACTGCCGCAGGCCGCGTGACACCAGCGCGCTGTCCTTGCGCTCGAAGCCGGGATGATGCTTCTCTAGCCGTTCCAGCAAGCCGCGCGGCCAGCGGAAGGTGCGGATGAATTCGGCGCGGCGCAGCGTCTGCCATTTGCCGTACAGCCACGAGCCCGCAATCAGCGCGGCGACCAGCAGGATGGCCAACGGTAAGGTCATGATGCGGTCGCTACCGTCTTGCAATCCAGCCTTAGTAGCTCTTCAGGCCGACATACAGCGCCAGCCCGAACAGCGCCACCGCGCCCAGCACGAAACCCATCGCGAATAGTCCAAAGCCGCGGCGGCGCGGCTTCTGTTCGATCCGCGGCTCTACGGCGGGCGTCACCACCATCGCATGCTCGCGCTCGATCATGCGGCGCGCGACATAGCTGGTGACGGCAGCGACGATGACGGGCACGTCGTGCGATTCGGCGATCACGATGCGGCCGAAGCGGGTGTCCTGCACGAAGCGATAGATGCGCTTGTCGCGCCCCATCACCACATGCGCCACCACGTCGATCCACAGCCGCGGCGTCTCGCCCTGGCTCACGCCGCGGTCGAACAGGTCGATCTGCTCGGGCACCTCGGCGAACAGCGGATCGAGCGCCTCGTTGAGGATTTCGAGCCGGGCCACCTCGGCATCGCGAAGCTCCACCACGACCCCGGTGCGGTCGGCCGCCTCGATGCGGGCCTGACGCAGCGCATCGCGCAGGCGGGTCGGCCGGCGTTCGCGGGCCTCGTTGGTGTTTTGTGCTTCTGCCATGGCTTGCCGCCTTTTGGTCCTGAGAGGTGGGAGTTAACCTATCAGTAACCATGTTCCGCGCAATGGCTGTTGTTTTGCAAGGGGTTAGTGGTCCACCGGGTTGTGAGCTGGAGACAAGTGCCGCCGTAGGTCACCCACATGCCCGGGCCTGTCCCGCCTGCGGGGCCGAAGCCCCTTCGGCGCGGCGAAGGCCCGGGCATCCACGTCCTTGCTTTCTTGCTGCGACGAAGACGTGGATGGCCGGGACAAGTCCGGCCATGACGACGGGGGGACATGCCGGGCAGAAAAGACACCCCAGAGCGGACGGCCCCACCCGGTATTCCGGATGGGGCCGCCTGTCCTTGGGCTTCCTCAGTTTCTTGTCAGGCTCAGCCTTCTCAGGCCGGGACGCGGGAGGGCTCTTCGACGATCGAAAAGCGCACGCCGGCCTTGTGACGGTTCTCTTCCGAGACCGTGCGCCAGGCGTCCTCGGCCTCCTTGCGGGTCTTGAAGGGTCCCTGCACCTGGGCCGAGCCTTCCACGAGCTTGTGGAAGTTCATCGAACCGAACTCGCCGCCAATCACCCAGAAATTGCTCTTCGTCATGACTAGTCTCCTGCTTTGGATCGCTATGTTTAGCCGAACTGGTTCATCGTGTTGTGGGCGCCGCCCGCCTTGAGGGCCGCTTCGCCCGCAAAGTATTCCTTGTGGTCGTCGCCGATGTCGGAGCCGGCCATGTTCTGGTGCTTGACGCAGGCGATGCCTTGACGGATCTCCTGGCGCTGCACGTTCTTGACGTAGCCCAGCATGCCCTGCTCGCCGAAATACTCCCGGGCGAGATTGTCGGTGGACAGCGCGGCGGTGTGATAGGTCGGCAGCGTGATCAAATGGTGGAAGATGCCGGCGCGCTTGGCCGAATCCGCCTGGAAGGTGCGGATGCGCTCGTCGGCCTCGATGGCCAGCGGCGTATCGTCATATTCCGGCTTCATCAGCTCGGCGCGGTTGTAACGGCTCACATCCTTGCCGGCTTCCTTCATCGCGTCGTACACCTGCCAGCGGAAATTGAGCGTCCAGTTGAACGACGGCGAGTTGTTGTAGGCGAGCTTGGCGTTCGGCACGACCTTGCGGATCCGGTCGACCATGCTGGCGATCTGCTCGATATGCGGCTTCTCGGTCTCGATCCACAGCAGGTCGGCGCCGTTCTGCAGCGAGGTGATGCAGTCGAGCACGCAGCGATCCGCGCCGGTGCCGGGACGGAACTGGTAGAGATTCGAGGCCAGCCGCTTCGGCCGCATCATCTTCCCGTTCTGGCGGATGATGACGTCGCCGTTGCGGGCGTTGTCAGCGGTCACTTCCTCGCAATCGAGGAAGCTGTTGTACTGGTCGCCGATGTCGCCGGGCTTGTGGCTGACGGCGATCTGCTGCGTGAGGCCGGCGCCGAGCGAGTCGGTGCGGGTGACGACGATGCCGTCTTCGACGCCGAGTTCGAGGAAAGCGTGGCGGCAGGCCCGTATCTTCGCCAGGAAGACCTCGTGCGGCACCGTCACCTTGCCGTCCTGGTGGCCGCACTGCTTCTCGTCGGACACCTGGTTCTCGATCTGCAGGGCGCAGGCGCCCGCCTCGATCATCTTCTTGGCGAGCAGGTAGGTCGCCTCGGCGTTGCCGAAGCCGGCATCGATGTCGGCGATCACGGGCACGACGTGGGTCTGGAAATTGTCGACCTTCTCGATCAGCGCCTTTTCCTTGGCCTTGTCGCCTGCCTTGCGGGCGGCGTCGATGGCGCGGAAGATGTCGTTGAGCTCGCGGGAGTCCGCCTGACGCAGGAACGTGTACAGTTCCTCGATCAGCGCCGGCACCGAGGTCTTCTCGTGCATCGACTGGTCGGGCAGCGGGCCGAACTCGGAGCGCAGTGCGGCGATCATCCAGCCCGAGAGATAGAGGTAGCGGCGGTCGGTCTTGCCAAAATGCTTCTTGACCGAGATCAGCTTCTGCTGCGCGATGAAACCGTGCCAGCAGCCTAGCGACTGGGTGTACTTGGTCGGATCGGCGTCATAGGCCGCCATGTCGGCACGCATCAGCGCCGCGGTGTAGCGGGCGATGTCGAGGCCGGTCTTGAAGCGGTTCTGCAGGCGCATCCGCGCCACGGCTTCGGCGGTAACGCCATTCCAGGTCGGCTGGGTCTCGAGCAGCGCCTTGGCGGCGTTGATCTCGTCTGCATAGGACGCGGGTCCCTGGATGGCCTGATCGCTGATGCCACGCGGCTGGTAATTCATTTTTCTGATCCTCGACATTCTTGACAGTGCATTGCGAAACGTGACGGGAGCTAAACGCGAAAACGCTGATTTCGTATAGATAGCTTGATTTCGAATGGTGATGTCATGTAACATATGAACTTGTCACAGATGTCATTTTGTAATAATTGTCACAAGACGGCTGCATCGTCATTCCGGGGCGATGCGACGCATCGAACCCGGAATCTCGAGAGTCCGGGTTCGCTTCGCGCCCCGGAATGACAAAGCAAGGTTGAGAGGCCCCCATGCCCGCCGACTCCGGCAAGAAGCTCTTCGTCGGCCCGCGTTTCCGGCGGATCCGCCAGCAGCTTGGGTTGTCGCAGACCCAGATCGCCGAGGGGCTCGGGATTTCGCCGAGCTATATCAACCTGATCGAGCGGAACCAGCGGCCGGTGACGGCGCAGATCCTGCTGCGGCTGGCGGAAACCTATGACCTCGATCTGCGCGACCTCGCCACCGCCGACGAGGACCGCTTCTTTGCCGAGTTGAACGAGATCTTCTCCGACCCGCTGTTCAGGCAGATCGACCTGCCCAAGCAGGAACTGCGCGACCTCGCCGAACTCTGCCCCGGGGTGACGCATTCGCTGCAGCGGCTCTACGCCGCCTATACCGAGGCCCGCCGCGGCGAGACGCTGGTGGCGGCGCAGATGGCCGACCGCGACGAGGGCGCGCGGTTCGAGGCCAACCCGATCGAGCGGGTGCGCGATTTGATCGAGGCCAACCGTAATTATTTTCCGGAACTGGAGCAGGCCGCCGAGAACCTCCGCGACGAATTGAACGTGTCGGCCGAGGAGCTGTTCGCCGCGCTGGCCGCCCGCCTCCGCGAAAAGCACTCCATTGTCACCCGCATCATGCCGGTCGACGTGATGCGCGAGACGCTGCGGCGGTTCGACCGCCACCGCCGGCAGCTCCTGATCTCGGAACTGGTCGACAGCTCCGGCCGCGCGTTCCAGCTCGCGCTGCAGATTGGCCTCGCCGAATGCGGCGCCGTGATCGACGGCATCGTCAACCGCGGCGGTCCACTCGACGATACGCCGCGCCGGCTCTACCGGATCACGCTGGCGAATTATTTCGGCGCCGCGGTGATGATGCCCTATCAGGCGTTTCATTCGGCGGCGGAAAACTTGAACTACGACGTGCATGTGCTGGCGCAGCGTTTCAACGCCGGCTTCGAACAGGTCTGCCACCGCCTCACCACGCTGCAGCGGCCGAACGCGCGCGGCGTGCCGTTCTTCCTGCTGCGCGTGGACAATGCCGGCAACGTTTCAAAACGGTTCTCCTCCGGCACGTTTCCGTTCTCGAAATTCGGCGGCACCTGCCCGCTGTGGAATGTGCATTCGACCTTCGACACGCCGGACCGCCTGCTCAAGCAGGTGATCGAGCTGCCCGACGGCACGCGCTATTTTTCCATCGCCCAGATGCTGCGGAGGCCGGTGGCGCCGCATCCGCAGCCGCAGCCGCGCTTTGCGATCGGGCTCGGCTGCGAAATCCGCCATGCGGCAAAGCTGGTCTATGCCGCCGGGATGGATCTGGAGAAGGCCGAGGGCACCCCGATCGGCGTCAACTGCCGGCTCTGCGAACGGGAAAACTGCAGCCAGCGCGCCGAGCCGCCGATCACGCGCACGCTGATCTTGGACGAGAACACGCGGCGGGTGAGCTCGTTCGCATTCTCGAACGCACGGGAGTTGTGAGGGCTGGAACTGCCCAAGGTCCGCAAATGCGGACGCCGGCGCATAGCCGGGTGCAACCGAGTCCAAGATAGTCGGGAACCTGCCATTCTGCCGGTAGTTGGTGGTGGCTTGGCGACCATTCTCCTGCGGTCACTGCCCTGCGCTGACGTCACCACTTGCCATAACCGTATGCCGAGACCCATGACTGAAATCCCGGCAGCGGTTCGTGATCCGCAACGCCTCCAGGTCCTGGAACAATATGACGTTCTCGACACCCCGCCCGAACCGGGGTTCGACGACGTCGTCGCGCTCGCTCGCCAGATTTGCAAAACGCCCATCGCGCTGGTCAGCCTCGTCGAGCACGACCGCCAATGGTTCAAGGCCGTTGCCGGGCTTGCCATCTGCGAGACTCCGATCAACCAGTCGGTCTGCGCGCATGCCTTGGCGCAACACGAAACGCTGAATATACCGGATCTGACCCAGGACGCCCGCACCAGGGAAAACGCGCTGGTGACCGGCGAGCCGTTCATCCGCTTTTACGCCGGCGCGCCGCTGATCACCTCATCCGGCCTGGTGATCGGCACAATCTGCGTGATCGATACGGCGCCGCGTCCCGGCGGCCTCGATGCCGGACAGATCATGGGGATCGAAGCGCTGGCGCGCCAGGTGGTGACCCTGCTCGACCAGCGCCGGTTGATCGTCCTGCACGACGAGCGCGCTTCCGAACTGCGCGAGCAGATCGCAGAGCGCAAGATCGCGCAGGCCGCGCTCGAAGCCAGCGACGACAGATATCGTTCGCTGTTCAATTCGCTCGACGCAGGATTTTGCGTCATCGAAATGGCGTTCAGCGAGGACGGCTCTCCAAGAGATTACAGGTTTGTCGAGGTGAACGGGGCGTTCGTCGACCAGACGGGCCTCGAGGAGGCCACCGGAAAGTGGATGCGCGATCTGGCACCTGAGCACGAGGCCTACTGGTTCGAGACGTACGGCAAGGTGGCGCTGACCGGCGAGCCGGTCCGTTTCGAGCACGAGGCGAAAGCGCTGGATCATCGCTGGTTCGATGTCCGTGCCTTCAGGATCGGAACGCGCGCGAGGCACCAGGTCGCAGTTCTTTTCAACGACATCACCGCACGCCGCAACGCCGAGCAGCAGCAAGTCATGCTCAACGAGGAATTGGGCCATCGCATGAAGAACTCGATGGCGCTGGTTCAGGCGATCGCCTCGCAGACGCTGCGTGGCGCCGGCGATCGCATTGCCGTCCAGGCCTTCAACCAGCGTATCGCGGCGCTCAGCCGCGCACACGATGTTCTCCTGCAGCAAAGCTGGACGTCGGCAGATCTCGCCGATGTGGTGCTGGGCGCCATCAGCGCACATACCGACCCGGCACGGGTCAGCCGCAGCGGCCCCGAGGTAAGCCTCGAACCGAAGGCCGCGTTGTCGCTTTCCCTGCTGCTGCACGAGCTCGCCACCAATGCCATCAAATACGGATCGCTCAGCGTGCCCGACGGCGTTATCCGGGTGGACTGGCGCCGGGAAGACGGCGTGCTGGTGCTCGACTGGGAGGAACAGGGCGGGCCGCCTGCCGAACCGCCCGAGCGTACCGGCCTCGGCTCCCGCCTCATCGATATCGGCATGGTCGGAACCGGCGCCGTGCGGAAGACATTTGGACCCTCCGGATTCAGTGCCGAGTTTCGCGCGCCATTGCATCTCATCGAACACCAGATCGGACAACTGCATGGATAAGGCGACAGTGGTTCTGGTGGTGGAGGATGAACCTCTGCTGTTGTTGCTCGCGGGAGCCCTGGTCGAAGAAGCCGGCCTTCAGCCGCTCTACGCGGGAAATGCCGACGAGGCCGTTGCCATTCTCGAGCAGCGGCAAGATATCCGGATCGTGTTCACCGACGTCGAGATGCCGGGCTCGATGAACGGGATCAAGCTCGCGGCCGCGATCCGCCACCGGTGGCCGCCGATCCAGATCGTCGTGGTATCCGGACGCAGCGTCATCAGGCCCTCCCAGCTACCCGAGGGTGCGCAGTTCTTTGCCAAACCCTACAATGAGCAAAAAATCGTCGAAACGCTGCAGTTCATGGCGGCATGAGGTGACTGCTGCTTCAGGCAAACGACCGAAGCGTCACTTGCTGTTCTGGATCGACCGCAGATAATTCACGGCTGCAGCCGCATCATCGCGGCTGAAGCGAAACGTCGGCATTTCCTTGTGGACGGTGGTGAGGCCGTCCTGCAGCCGCTGCACCATGTCGGTGTCGTAGAGCTTTTCGCCAAACTGTCGAAGTGGCGGTGCGAGCGGGTTCGGGCTCTTCCCGATCCGGCCGACGGCATGGCAGTGGCCGCAGAGATCTTCCAGAATCGCCTTGGCGCGCGCGGGCCCGGCGTCGCGGGCCTGCGCAACGCCGGGCGTCAGCAGCATGCGGGCGAGCGCGGCCGACATCCGCAAGGTCAAGCCGGGCATCCGATACCTCCGGGAATTTACGGACGTTTAGGCCAGCGGCCCCGCCGGTGTGTTGCGATACCTCAACACAGGGCGTCTTTTTCAGCCGGCGGCTTGCGCGACGGTTCTTCAAAATGACAAAGATAAATCCCGGGGATTGCGCAATTTAGCGATGGAACGGTCGGGCTGATTCGCTAGTTTGCTAAGGAGCGAATCCCGACTCGCAAACGAGTGGATGCCATGCTGCGACGCGTCAAGCTGATCAACCCGTTCGAAATCGTCCAGGACCTGGTCACGCCGGATCGGAGTGTGCCCGAGCGGCAGCAGCCGGAGCTCAAGATCGCCAGCCGCGCCGCCCGCGCCACGCCGGTCTGTGCCGCCTGCGGCTCCGACGACATCATCTGCCAAGCCACCGCGCAATGGAGCAACGAAGCGCAGGAATGGCAGCTCGCCAACACCTTCAACCAGCCCGCGCATTGCAACACATGCCGCCACGACGGCCAACTGATGTGGCAGACGCTGAATTAGCTGAACGGCAATATGTAGCCCGTCATGAGCGAAGCGACATGCGGGACCGACGAAACCCGGATATCTTCGCTCATCCGGGCTACGATCCGCGCCCGCCTCAAATTTCCGCCTTCTTCGTCATGCCCGGGCTTGTCCCGGGCATCCACGTTCTAGTCGCCCGTAAAGTAAGTCGTGGATGGCCGGGTCAAGCCCGGCCATGACGGCGAGAGCCCCGCCTCAAATCTCCGCATACACCTCGAGCAGATTGCCGTCGGGATCGCGGAAGAACAGCGTGCGATGGCCGAACGGCTGGTTGGTCGGCGGCTCCAGCAGATCGACGCCCTGCCGCACCAGTTCCTCCGCGCAGCGGTCGACACCGTCCGCATCGACCCTGAACGCCAGCTGCAGCGAGGCGCTGCCCTTCGGCGTCGGCAAATCCTTCGCCGTCCGGTGCGGCCGCGACAGCGCCAGCATGGTGCCGCCGATCTGATACTCGATCCACCCCGCCGACAGCTCACGCGTCAGCGGAAAGCGCAGGACGCTCTCATAGAAGCGGCGCATCGCCGCCATGTCACGCACGAGGATGACGGTGTAGTCGATGGCGCGGATGGCGCTGAAAGGGGATGTGTTGTGATCGGTCATGACGGCTCAGACCCTCTCCTCCGTCCACGCCAGTTCCACGAACTCCCTCGCCCGCGCCGGCGCTTTCCCTTCAGGGGAAACTCATCCAGTTGTGGCGGACGCACCGACGCCGGCGGCCTGCAGCGCAAGCCGTAGGGCGAATTAGCGAGACGTAATCCGCCACCGGTGCATCGGAATGGAGGGCTACGCCTTGCGGCTAACCCACCCTGCGCAACTGCATCTACTCCGCCGCCTGCTGTGTCGGCGCTTCCAGCACTTCGAGCACCTTTGGCGGCGACATCGGCAGGGCGTAGAAGCGTTTGCCGAGCGCGTTGTAGATCGCGTTGGCGACCGCCGCCATGACAGGCACCAGCGGCACTTCGCCGACGCCTTTCACGCCTTGCGGGTGCTTCGGGTTCGGGATCTCGACCATGATGCAATCGAGCATCGGCAGATCCGAACACACCGGCATGCGGTAGTCGAGGAAGCCGGGGTTATCGACCTTGCCTTCCCTGGTGTAGATGTACTCCTCGTTCAGCGCCCAGCCGATGCCCTGGGCGACGCCGCCCTGCAGCTGGCCTTCGACATAGCCCGGATGGATGGCGCGGCCGACGTCCTGCACGGCGGTGTAGCGGATGACGCGGACGATGCCGAGGTCGACGTCGATCTCGACGTCGCAGACATGGGTGCCGAAGCCGCCGTCGGCGCCGGCGGTGTTGAGCTGCACGCCGGCGCCGATGGGTCCGCCCATCGCGGGCGCCTTCTCGGCGAGTTCCTGCAGCGTCAGCGGCTGGAACTGGCCGGCGTTCGGGCTGACCGGATGCGCGGCGCCCTGCTCCCACTTCACGGCCTCCGGATCGATCTCCCAGATCTTTGCGGCGCGCTCGCGCAGCGTCTGGATGATCTTTTCCGTCGACTGCGTCACCACCATCGAGGAGGCGAACAGCACGCGGCTGCCGCCGGTGAGATTCGAGAAGCCGACGGTCTGGGTGTCGCCGATGATGACGGAGACGCGGCGGTAGTCGATGCCGAGCAGCTCGGCGCAGATGTTGGCGATGCCGGCGCGCGAACCGCCGATATCAGGATGGCCCGTGGTGACGACGACGTTGCCGTCCTCGGTGATGTTGACCTGCGCCGACGACTCGCCGCCTGCGTTGAACCAGAAGCCGGAGGCGACGCCCCGGCCGCGCAGCTTGCCATGGCCGTCGCCGAGCGGCGCCTTGTAGTGATCGGAATTATTCGCGGCTTCCACCGTCTCGGCATAGCCGATACGCGGGAAGGTCGGGCCGTGCGCTGCCTTGGTGCCCTCGCGCGCCGCGTTCTTCAGGCGGAATTCGAGCGGGTCGATCTTCAGCGCTTCGGCGACTTCGTCGAGCACGCATTCGACGGCGTACGCACCGATCGGCGCGCCCGGCGCACGGTAGGCCGCGACCTTCGAGCGGTTGGAGCAGACGTCAAAACCTTCCGACAGCAGGTTCGGAATGTCGTAGGGCGTGAAGCTGCAGCCTGCGGCGCCGCGAATCGGCGAGCCGGGGAAGGCGCCCGCCTGCAGATAGAAGGTGCCATGGGCGGCCGTGATCTTGCCGTCTTTCGTCGCGCCGATCTTCACCGTGCTCTTCGAGCCGGACGTCGGACCGGTCGCGCGCATCACTTCCTCGCGCGTCATCACCATCTTCACCGGGCGGCCGGACTTCTTCGCCAGCATGGTGGCGACCGGCTCGAGATAGACGATGGTCTTGCCGCCAAAGCCGCCGCCGATCTCGGCGGGGATGGCGCGGATGTCGCTCTGCGGGATGCCGGTCAGCATCGACGTCATGGCGCGCACCATGAACTGGCCCTGGCTGGAGCTCCAGATCGTGGTCTTGTTGTCGGGCGCCACCGAGATCAGGCAGGCGTGCGGCTCGATATAGCCCTGGTGTACCGGCCGCGTGGTGAAGGTGCGCTCGATGACGACGTCGGCCTTCTTGAAGCCTTCGGCGATGTCGCCCTTCTTGTGCTCGAGGCGGCCGGCGATGTTGGACGGCTTGCCCTCGAACTTGTTGAACTCGTGCAAAATCGGCGCATCGGGCTTGATCGCGTCCTCGATCTCGATGGTCCAGGGCAGCACTTCGTAATCGACCTCGATCAACGCGCAGGCTTCGGCCGCGATCGCCTCGGTGGTGGCGGCGACGGCGGCGACGGGGTGGCCGGGGAACAGCGCCTTGTCGCGCGCCATCACGTTGCGGCACATCCAGCGCATGTCCTGGATTCCCAACATGACGGCGCCCTTCTCGATGGTGAAATCGACGATGTCCTTCGAGGTGACGACGGCCTTCACGCCCGGCAGTTTTTCCGCCTTGGACGTGTCGATCGAGCGGATGTGGGCGTGCGGGTGCGGGCTGCGCAGCACCTTGCCCCAAATCATGCCGGGCATGGTGGTGTCCGCGGCGAATTGCGCGCGGCCGGTGACCTTGTCCATGCCGTCGGGACGAATGGTGCGCTGGCCGATCCACTTGTTGTTGGTGACGAGGTTCATGATGCTGTCTCCCGCTTATTGCGCGCGCATTTCGGCGGCGGTGTCCATCACCGCGCGGACGATCTTGTCATAGCCGGTGCACCGGCAGAGGTTGCCGGCGAGCCAGAAACGGACTTCCTCCTCGCTCGGGTTCGGGTTGCGCTTGAGCAGCGCATCGGAGGCGACCAGCATGCCGGAGGTGCAGATGCCGCACTGAAGCGCGGCCATCTCCAAAAATTTCTGCTGCAGCGGATGCAGCTTGTCACCGTGGGCCATGCCTTCGATGGTGCCGATCTCGTGGCCTTCGGACTCGACCGCGAGCATGAGGCAGGCGCAGACCAGTTCGCCGTCGAGCGTGATCGAACAGGCGCCGCAATCGCCGGAGGCGCAGCCCTCCTTGGAGCCGGTGAGCGCCAGCGGTCCGCGCAGCGCGTCGAGCATGGTGTCGGACGGCTCGCACAAAAACTCCATCGGCTCGCCGTTGATCGTGGTGGTGACGTGAACTTTGGCCATTGAGCTCAATTCCCTGTGGCGCGTTTGGCGGCGATGGCGGCGGTGCGCTTGAGCAGCACGCCGGCCACCCTGGTGCGGTAGGCGATGGTGCCGCGCTTGTCGTCGATCGGACGGCAGGCGGCGGAGCAGGCGGCGGCGGCTTTCGCCAGCGTGGCGTCATCCAGCTTCGAGCCGATCAGCGCGTTCGCAGCGTCCTCGACCAGCAGCACGGTCGGCGCCACCGCGCCGAGGCCGACGCGGGCGGCGGTCACCGTGCCGTCCTTGATCGTGAGATTGACGCCGCAACCGACCACGGCGATGTCCATTTCGGTGCGCGGGATCATGCGCAAGTAAGCATCGCTCGATCCGGCCGGACGCGGCGGCAATGTAAAGCTCACAAGAATCTCGCCGGGCTTCAAATGGGTGCGGCCGGGGCCGGCGGGCACGTCCTCGACCTTGAGCTCGCGGCGGCCGTTAGGGCCCTGCACGGTGACGACGGCGCCGGCGGCTACCATCGCCGGCACGCTGTCGCCGGCGGGCGAGCCGTTGCAGAGATTGCCGCCGGCGGACGCGCGGCCCTGAACCTGTTTGGACCCGATCAGGTTGACCGCCTCGAGCACGCCGGGCCAGACCTTTCCGAAGGTCTCGTGATCGTGCAGCGCCATGCCGGAGACGGCTGCGCCGATGCGAAAACCGCCATCGGCGGTTTGTTCGATCTGCGTCATCTCGGGAATTTTCTTGATGTCGACGATCACGCCGGGCTTCAGCGCACCTGACCGCATCTGCACCAGAAGATCGGTGCCGCCGGCCAGGATGCGCGCGGCGCTGCCGGCCTTCGCAAACGCACCGATCGCTTCGTCAAGCGTGCTCGGCGCCAAATATCGGAGTTCCGTCATGGATTCCGCAATCTCCCATTTTGTCTGCCCGCCCGATCTGGACGACGGCCTTATCCCGGCCCGGCAGTGTCGATGAGCCTACACGGGGACGAGCGATTGGAACAGCCTGTCAGGCCGGGGAGATATGGCGGTCTACCATGCGCATAGTGGGGCTTGCAGAGGTGAATTGCACCGAGGCGGAAGCTGGCCGCGGCTGTAGCCCACCATGAACGCCAGCGGGAGCGGCGGTCCCCCTTGTCGCTGGCGCTCATGGCGGGCTACGGGTCAGACGTTGGCTCAGCGGGCCTGGCGGTCTAGAATCAGGTTTTCGATTCACATTTCGCGGAGACATGGATGCCGCTTTCGAGACTGCTATTCGCTGCCGCGGTATCCATATCCTTGTCCTCCCTCGCCATCGCCCAGCCTGCCCCCGGACCGGTTCGTGCGCCGAGGCCCGTGGTCGCACCAGCACCCGGGCAGCCGCCCCTGGCCGCGGCGCCCCGCACGCCGCGGGCGGCAGCGTGCCACAACGGCCAGTCGTTCGACCGCTTCCTCGCCGATCTCAAGCAGCAGGCGGCGGCCGAGGGCGTATCGCAGCGTGCGCTGGCCGAGGCCGCGCCCTACCTCGTCTACGACCAGAGCATCGTCAACCGCGACCGTGGCCAGCGGGTGTTTGGCCAGGCGTTCACCGAATTCTCGCGCAATCGGGCGTCCGAGGGCGCGGCGCGAAATGCGCAGGCGCGGATCAAGATGCATGCGGCGGCGTTCGCACGCGCGGAAAAGGAATATGGCGTGCCGCCGGCGGTGATCGCCGCGTTCTGGGGGCTGGAGAGTTCGTTCGGCGCCGAACTCGGCAATCTGCCCACGCTGCGCTCGCTGGTGTCGCTGGCCTATGACTGCCGCCGCTCGGAGATGTTCCGCAAGGAAACCATCGCGGCGCTCAAGGTCATCGAGCGTGGCGATCTCTCGGCTTCCGAGATGATCGGCGCCTGGGCCGGCGAACTCGGCCAGACGCAGTTTCTCGCGACGCATTATCTCAACTATGCCGTGGATTATGACGGCGATGGCCGCCGCGACCTGTTGCACAGCGCACCCGACGTGATCGGCTCGACCGCCAACTACGTCGCCACCGGCTTGAAATGGCGGCGCGGCGAGCCGTGGCTGCAGGAAGTGCGCGCGCCGCAAAATTTTCCGTGGGAACAGGCGGACCTGACCATCAAGCTGCCGCGCGCCAAATTCGCGCAGCTTGGCGTCACCTATCCCGACGGCAGGCCGCTGCCGAGCGACGAGCTGCCGGCCTCGCTGCTGCTGCCGATGGGCCGCACCGGGCCGGCGTTTCTCGCCTATGCGAATTTTGCCGCCTACACCGAGTGGAACAACTCGCTGATCTATTCCACCACCGCCGCCTATCTCGCCAGCCGCATCGCCGGCGCGCCGCCGATGCGGCTGCCGGCCGCGCCGGTGGCGCAACTGCCCCTCGGCGAGTTGAAGGAGCTGCAGCAGCTGTTGGTCCGCGCGGGCTTCGATGTCGGCAAGGTCGACGGCGTGATGGGACAATTGAGCCGCACGGCGGTGAAGGCGATGCAGGCAAAGTATGGCCTGCCCGCGGACTCCTGGCCGACGGCGGAATTGCTGGCGCGGATGCGCGGCGTGCCAAGGCAGGGTGCCATGAACTGAGCCTCCCTCTGCCCGATCTTCACGGGGAGAGGGAGGCTGAGGGGCTGCTTCCACACGTTCGGACTCGCGGAGAGTCCCCCTCACCCGGATCGCATCTGCGATGCGATTCGACCTCTCCCCGCAAGCGGGGCGAGATTGGGCGGCGTCTCGGATTATTTCGCTTCCGCTGGCGTGCTGCGAACGTTGAATTCCGTCCACGACCGCCCCATCTCGGACAAGCCCATTCTCCCCGGGACTCATTCCACATCACAAAAAGAGCATCACATGTCTTTCCACGACGCCACCGTGCCGGCCTTCCTGCAGATTCTCGGCGGCCTCTCCGGCCTGCTCGCCAAGGCGGAGGCGCATTGCAAGGCGAAAAACATCCAGCCCGAGGTGCTGCTCAACGCTCGGCTTTATCCGGACATGTATCCGCTGGTTCGGCAGGTCCAGACGGCCTGCGATTTCGCCATGAAGACCTGCGCGCGGCTGACCGGCAGCGAAGTGCCGTCGGTGCCGGACACCGAGAAGAGTTTTGAGGAGTTGCAGGCGCGGATCGCCAAGGCGGTCGACCATGTGAAGTCGTACAACCCGGCGAGATTCGAGGGCGGCGAGACGCGCGAGGTGACATTCCCGACCGGTCCGGGCAGCACCAGGACGCTGAACGGCCAGCAATATCTCGTCAATTTCGCGTTTCCGAACTTCTATTTCCACGCCGCCACCGCGCACGGCATCCTGCGCCATAACGGTGTCGAGATCGGCAAGCGGGATTTTCTCGGCGTGAAATAGTCAGCGCAACGACGCCAGTTCGCGGGCGAGGTTGTCGCGGGCCGGCCGATCATGGCGCGCGGCAAAATCCGCATCCGGAAAAATCACCGGCCGTGCCGCGAACCGGGCCAGCACGGCCACGCGGCCGGCGCGATAGTCCGCCTCCGGCACGTGGATGAACTCGCGCCGGATCGCCGCGGCGTAGGCGTCGTAGCGGATGGGCTCGGCAGCGAGGATGCTGAGGTCGATCGAGATCAGCGTGGCGCCGAGGCGATCGCCGGCCTCCACATCATGGGACTTCGTCAGGCGGATCAGGCGGGCGACCTCGTCGCGGATATCGGCACTGACATGCTGCTCGGCGAGTCGCGCGCTCAGCTCTTCATTGTCCGTACGCGTCGCATCGTAGACGACGTCGTGCCACCAGATCGCTTCGGTGAGGACGTCGCGCTCGCGCGGCGAAAGATTTTCGACGCGCGCGAGAGCGCCGAGGCAATCCTCGATATGGGCGAGGTTGTGGTAATGGCGGCCGGGGGCGGAGTAAGCGGCGACGAGTTGTTCGCGGTCCATCGAGCCCACACCACGAAAGTGACGCGCCCTACGGCATGGTGATCGCGAGGCCGGAAAGATCGGCGTTCGCCATCAGCCCGACCTGGTGGCCGGTCAATTCGAGAACCGCGCCCTTCTGGTTGCTCAGCACGATGCCGCGTGCGCCGCGGCCAACCGCAATGCCTGCGCCCGCTGCGCCGTAGACGCCGACCACGTCGGAGGGACGATAGATGTTGCTGACGCGGCCGCGCAGTACCGTCTTGGAACCGCCGAACACCAGACCGTAGTCGAGGCCGCCGGTCGACAAAGGATAGCGCCGGCCATGGAAATTCAACACGCCGCTGCCGCCGGAGCCGCCGATGATCCATCCCGCCTTGTAGATGGTCAACTGCACGAAGCCTTCGTCGGCGCGCGCGGCCGAGAACAGCGCGGGCCCGGTCAGGGCGGCGAACGCAAGCACGGCAACGCGAAGGACGGATGGCATCTTCATGGATCGTATCTCCGGAGATCGCGGAATCGAACGATTCGGCGGGACTTTGGCGTGAGTTGAGTCGTCACGGCCGGACTGTATCCGATCACGGCAAGTGGCCATAGGGCATTTCACCGCCCAAGCAAAGCGGGGGACACACAGCCGCGCCGCGCCAGCGACATATTTTCATCACTATTCCACGGGCAAAAAATGTAGTCAGTTGTGAACTGCATTACTTCAAGCGATGTGACGTTACGCTATCCGTGCCCGGCGCTTTGACTGGGCGACACCCTCAAGAGCTATCGGCGGGTCGTAGACGCCGCGCCGCTGCCTTTCCAGCGAGGCAGCGGCGCGTTAGGTTCGAGCGACGCCCCCTGGCATGAAGGTGTATCATGGCCCCGATCCAGCATTTCGCGCCGCCCGCCGGCGTCAAGTCGCCGCCGCTGTCGTTCGCCGCGCGCACCGGCGACCTGCTGTATATCTCTGGCATTCCCGGATTTGACGACAAGGGCGCGCTGGCCGACGGGTTCGAGGCGCAGTTCGGCTGCGTCGTCGCCAATATCAAGCGCATCCTGGATGAAGCCGGCGCAACGTTTCGCGATCTCGTCAAGGTCAACGTGCTGCTGACCCGCGCCTCCGACGTCGCCACGATGAACGCGCTGTATGCCGAGGCGTTCGGCCCCGCGCCCTACCCGGCCCGCACCACCTGCGTGGTGGTGGCGCTGCCCGATCCGAAAATGCTGATCGAGATCGAAGGCGTGGCGCAGCTGGCGAAGAGGTAGGTGTGACAAGGAATGGTAGCCCGCTTGAGCTTGCGACTTGCGGGATGCCGCAACGCCGGTCCCGCATATCGCTCCGCTCATGCTGGCTACGGCGGCTGATCCAGTCGAATGCGTAATGCAAGATGGGTTTCGCGAAGAGCTCACGCATCCTGCAAGCCCTCACGGCTTCGGCATCGTCTCCTTCAACTGCTCGCCGACGAAATCCGCCGCGTGGCGATAGGCGGCGTCGTTATCCCCGCGGAACGTCACGGTGCGCCGCATCAGCAATTTCTCGGCTTCGAGGTCGAGCAGCTGGACCTCGCCCCATTGCACCAGCGTGCTCATCTTGCGGATGCCGCCATAGACGACGAGGCGTGCGCCGGCCTTGCGCGCGGCAGCAATGAACAGTTCCTGCGACAGGCTGGTGGCGGTGCAGGGAGGATCGGCGCATTCGATCGTGACCACGCGATAGTCACCCTGTGCGGCCACGTTGTCGCGCAGCAAACTTGCAAACGAGGCCACGCGCGCGCGATGCTCCGCGCTCTGGTCCACGACTTCGCCTGACGTGTCGAAATAATCGAAATCCGCCACCGCCACCGCGATCGGCGCCGCAGCCGTCGATCCGCGCGGCAGAAACGACAGGAAGGTCAACGCGCAGACGACGCTCGCCACGGCGCTTGCGATCCCGCGCCGGCCCGATCGGCCGCACGGCGCTTCGGTGTGCATCATGCTTCGTCTCCGTCGAGTGGTCCGCTCCGCCCTTGTACAAGCCTACACCCTTGCTATCCTCCGCCAAAACCAAAAGCAGAGGAAATGCACCATGGGCCTTCTCCAGCATCACATCGCCGTCATCACCGGCGCCGGCTCCGGCATCGGGCGCGCCATCGCGTTGGGCTATGCGCGGGAGGGCGCCCGCGTCGTGCTGCTCGACCGCGAGGAGAAGGCGGTGGCGGATGCCGCGCAGGAAATCCGCGATGGCGGCGGCAAGGCCGACAGTTTTGCGCTGGATGTCGCCCGACGGGACGATTGCGTGGCGATGGCGAAGCAGATCGCCGACAAGGTCGGGCAGGTCTCGATCCTGGTCAACAATGCCGGCATCGTCCGCCGCAACGGCATGCTGGGCGCGGCTGAGGCCGTAATCAGCGACTGGGAAGACATCATCGCGGTCAACCTCACCGGCGTGTTCAACGTGACGCACGCGTTCCTGGCGCCGTTGCGCGCCAGCAAGGGGCGCATCGTCAATATCGGCTCGATCCAGTCCTTCGTGCATGTGCGCACGCCGAGTTCGCCGGCCTATACCGCGTCCAAGCACGGCGTGCTCGGCTTCACCAAGGCGCTGGCCGCCGAACTCGGCAAGGAAGGCGTCCGTGTCAACGCGATCGGCCCGGGCTTCATCGCGACGCCGCTGAACGCCAATGCCCGCGCCAACAATCCGGAACTGGTGAAGACGTTCATGGACCACACCCCGCTCGGGCGCGCCGGCACCGCGGAGGACATCGTGGGGCCGGCAGTCTTCCTGGCGTCGGACCTCTCCGCCTATGTGTCGGGATCGATCGTGATGGTCGACGGCGGCTACCGGGCGGTGTGAGTCGTGTCCAACGCGCCGCATTTCGACATCGACATCGCCTCGTTCTGGGCCGATCCCTACCCGGCGCTGGCGAAAATGCGCAAGGAGGCGCCGATCGCGTTCGTGTCGCAGTTCGGCGCCACCGTGTTCACCCGGCGCGACGACATTTTTACGCAGGAGAAACGCATCGACGTGTTCTCTTCGCACCAGCCGAACGGGCTGATGAACGTGCTGATGGGCCACAACATGATGCGCAAGGATGGCGATGCGCACATGGCGGAGCGGCAGGCGATGTTTCCCGCGGTGTCGCCGCGCACAGTGCGCGACACCTGGCTCAAACAGTTCCAGGCCCATGCCGACCGCATCCTCGACGACCTGGCGCCGAAAGGCTCAGCCGACCTGTGCAAGGCGCTGGCGCTGCCGCTGTCGGCGGAATGCCTGAAGGACGTCACCGGGCTGACCAACATGCGCTACCAGGACATGGACGCGTGGTCGCAGGCGATGATCGACGGCATCGCCAACTACACCGGCAACAGGGAGGTCGAGGCGCGCTGCCACGCGGCGACCGCGGGCATCGATGCCGCGATCGACGACATGCTGCCGGTGGTGAAAAAGCACCCGAACGCCTCGATCCTCAGCGTGCTGCTGCAATCGGGGCAGCCCATGGAAAGCATTCGCGCCAACATCAAGCTGGCGATCTCAGGCGGGCAGAACGAGCCGCGCGATGCGGTCTCAGGCGCGATCTGGGCGCTGCTGACGCATCCCGAGCAGTTGGCGCTGGTGCTTGCTGGCAATGCGAAATGGATCGACGTGTTCGAGGAATATGCGCGCTGGATCGCGCCGATCGGGATGTCGCCGCGCCGCGTCGCCAGGCCCTGGACCTTTGGCGGCGTCGACTTCGAGCCGGAAGATCGCGTGTTCTTCATGTTCGGCTCGGCCAACCGCGACGAAGCCTGCTTCGACGCGCCGGATCGTTTCGACATTACCCGCGACACGCAAAAGAGCATCGCGTTCGGCGCCGGGCCGCATTATTGCGCCGGCGCGTTCGCTTCGCGCGCCATGGTGGCCGACGTCGCGCTGCCGGGCACGTTCGCGCGCCTGAAGAGCTTGCGGCTCGACGCCAGCGAGCCGGTGCGGATCGGCGGCTGGGCGTTTCGCGGGCTGCTCAATCTGCCGGTGACGTGGGATCCGGGCTGATCCGGCCCGGCCACCGGTTACGACTTTCCGCTGCCGGCGCCGTGGTCTTCATTCACGGGATGCAGGCGCATGGCCTGGAACATCCAGTGCATGGCGAGGTACCAGAGATAGCCGCCGATGGCGCCGCACAGCGTGAGAATGACGACGTTGGCGGGGCGGAGCTCGCCGCTCCACACCAACATCCCGCCGATCCAGAAGACCGAAAACGCGACGGCGGCGAGTTTCAATCGCTTGGCTTGATCCATGGCCGTTCTCCGATAAGTAACCCCACCGCCAGCAATGGACGCGGGCGCCGCGCACCACCGTGAGATGCATCACGTCGGGATCGGAACCACGGGACCGCCTACTCGTTCACAACACTGTTATTGCGCGCTGCCGCGAGCTTTACTTTGGTCAACTGGGCGTCTGGCGCGCGTTGGTATAGCTTCGGCGGATCAACCGCATGGGGCGCCAGGAGTAATCGATATGACATCCATCCTGCTCAACCGCCGCCATCTGCTCGCCGCCGGCGGCGCCGTGCTGGCGACCAGCGCTTCCGGGCTGCTGTTGCCCGCCCGCGCGGCCGGCCTCGCGCCGACCGAGTCGATGTCGGGCGGAGCCAACAACTATCGCAAGGGCGCCGCGATCGTGGAGCGGATCGGCAAGGGCGGCTTCTGGATGAGCGGCACCGTGCGCCGCGCCGGCGACGGCGCGCCGATGGCCGGGCAGCGCATCCAGATCTGGGCGCACACCGTCGAAGGCCAGGAGCACGAGCCGCAGAGCCACGGCGCCACCCTCACCGACAAGGACGGCAAATTCCGCCTGGAGATGCCGCAGATCATTCCGATCTTCGGCCAGCCGCACGGCCATCTCGCCTATGACAGCGGCGAGTTCAAGACCGTCTTCCTGCGCCCGGTGATGCGCAGCCCGAAGGAAACCAGCCTCGAGGCGCATTTCGTGCTGCAGCCGGCCTGATCGGTAGCGAATGAAGCAGTGGGGAATGGCGCGGGCGATCCTGATCTGGGTCGCCCTGGCGGCGGCGATCGGCGTGCCGCTCGCGGCAGCCGCGATGAGCCCGCTGCTCGAATGGCGTGGCGCCGTCTACATCGCCGCCGGATTTGCGGGGATAATCGGGCTCGGCCTCATGCTGGTTCAGCCGCTCCTGATCGCCGGATACCTGCCGGGACTGGCGGGCCGTCTCGGGCGACGGGTGCATTTGTGGATCGGCGGCACGCTGGTGCTGGTTGTCATCATTCACGTCGGCGGCCTCTGGTTCACCAGCCCGCCTGATATGGCCGACGCACTTCTGTTCAGATCGCCGACGCCGTTCTCCCCGTTCGGCGTGGTCGCGATGTGGGCGATCTTCGCCGTCGCGCTTCTGATCGCGTTCCGCCGGCGGCTGCGGCCGCGAACATGGCGGCTGGCACATGTGCTGCTCGCCATCGTCATCGTCGGCGCAACCGTCGTCCACGGCCTGCTGATCGAGGGGACGATGGAGTTCGTCTCGAAAGCCGCGCTTTGCGTGCTCGTGCTCGGGGCGGCCATCAAGGTGATGGCGGGCCTGCCGATCTGGCGCAGGCGGACGGCGCGCGGCGAAGGCATCGCGCCGCGGTAGCGCGTCAGTGGGCCTGCCGCCGAACCGACCTCGCCTGCGTCAGGGCGACGCCGGAGATCGCGAGCAGCCCGCCGATAATCAGCTTTGGCGTGAGGCGATCGCCAAGGAACAGCACGCTCGACATCAACGCGAAGACCGGAAGCAGCAGGCCAAACGGGGCGACGCGGCCCATCGAGCAGCGGGCGATCAGCCAGAACCAGAGACCGAACCCGACGATGCCGCCAATGATGATCGTGTAAGCGAGCGCCAGCCAGCCGCGTTCATCGGCCGTGACCAGGCTCGCCAATTGGCCGTGCTCGAGCAGCAACGACATCGCCATGACTTGTGGCACCGTGAACAGCGACGACCACCCCATCAGCATCAGCGGATCGAACGGACCGTAGCGCTTGGTCAGGACGTTGGAGACCGCAAAGGCGAAGGCGGCGCCGACCACGAGCAGCAGCGGCAGCGGGTTTGCCGACAGACCGGGCTCCGCCGCCAGCACGACGACGCCGGCGAAGGCGATCGCCACGCCGGCAGACGTGGTGAGCGAAGGTCGCTCCGCGAGCAGCGGCCACGCCAGCAGCACGGTGAAGGGCGTGGCAAGTTGATAGGCGACCGCCGACATGCTTCCCGAGCCGAGGCCCAGGCCGACATAGAACAGCCCGAAATTCAAGCCGCCGAGGAAGACCGAAATGGCGGCGACGGGGCCGAGTTGCCGGTGCGTCGGCCTATTGACGAACGGGACGAGGAGCAGCGCGATCGCCAGGAAGCGTAGCGCGAGGAAGAACAGCGGCGGAAATTCCGTCACGCCGACCTTGATGACGACGAACTGATACCCCCAGAGCAACGGCACCGCCACCGCGCAGATGATCTGCAGTGCCGACATGGCATCCTTTCTTTCAAGACCGATCGTTCCAGATGTCGGCGCGCCAGGAGAAGAAGCTTTCATGGGTCATTCACCTGATAAAGCGGCCGAGCAGCGCATCGGCGGTTGATTGCGACGTGCTGAGCGGCGGCCCCGTCTTGCCGATCACACGCAGCCCCTCGACGAAACAGATGAGAATGCGGGCCGCGCTCGCAGGCGCGACACCATCTGCGAGCCTGCCCCCTGCCTTCGCGCGGGAGAGTGCATCCGCTACCCTGCCCTCCATGGCTTGGAAGAAGGCGGCGATACGGCGATTGACCTCGGCGTCCTGCCCGGCCAGTTCCATGGCTGTCGCCACCAACAGGCATCCGCGCCGACCTTTGGCCCCGCTCGTACGCTCGACGTAGCCAGCGAGCCAGGCCCGCAGACCGTCGACCGGTTCGTTGCTGGGATCGAATTCGACATCCACCCGCGCCAAGGCATCGGCGATGTAGCGATCGAGCGCCCGCAGGAAGAGCGAATGCTTGTCGCCGAACGCCGCGTAGAGGCTGCCACGCGAGAGTCTTGTGGCGCGAAGCAGATCCGGCAGCGCCGTGGCGTGATAGCCGCGGGACCAGAACACATCCATCGCCCGTCCGACGGCGGCGTCGACATCGAAACTTCGCGGGCGACCGCGAGGCAGCGGCATGGGCGTCTGACGGCTCATTGCATCTTTATAGACCAATTGGTCTTGATATCGCAAGCAGTCATCGAGAATTGTGCGCGCATCGCAGCATGAACAGGCCGGTTTCAGTCCCCCCGGGACGCGGTATAAGCCCACGGCCGGACAAGGTTGGCGCAACGACCGACCGCGGCGATCGGCCCGCTTCGTGCGAGGTCGACACAACAGGTGCAGCGATGAAATTGGTCTATTTTGATGATTTCAGGCTTGGCGTCGTGAAGAACGAGGACGTGGTCGATGTCAGCGCGGCTGTCAGCGACGTCCCGCATACCGGCCCGGGCGACCTGATAAACGGCCTGATCGAGCGTTGGGACAGCTACAAGCCGAAGCTCGAAGCCGTGGCAGCAAGCGGCGTCGGCGTGCCGCTGTCGGGCGTGCGCTTGCGTCCGCCGGTGCCGGGCCCGCGCACGATCGACTGCATGGCGGTCAATTACATGGAAGACGGCACCCGCAGCGCGCCGGCGCCGATCAACGCCTTCCACAAATCGCCGAGCGCGATCATCGGGCCTGGCGACACGATGGTGCTGCCGGACGTGCCGGCCTCGGCCTTCGAAGGCGAAGCCGAGATCGCGGTCGTGATCGGCAGGAAGTGCAGCCATGTCAGCGAAGCCGAGGCCATGGGCTACGTGTTCGGCTACATGAACTTCATCGACGGTTCGGCGCGTGGCCTGCCGCCGCAAGGCAACGTGTTCTTCCAGATGAAGAGCCGTGACACCTTTGCGCCGATCGGTCCCTGGCTCGTCACCGCCGACGAGATCAAGGATCCGCAGAAACTGCAGATCAGGCTGTGGAACAACGGCGTCCTGATGCAGGACTTCAACACCGACGACATGGGCCACAAGATCGCCAAATGCATCGCCTGGCTGTCGAGCATCCACACGCTGCTGCCGGGCGACATCGTCGCGACCGGCACCAATCATCGCGGCCTCAACCCGTTCATGGACGGCGATACGATCGAACTGGAGGCCGAAGGCCTCGGCCGCCTGAAATTCGGCGTCAGGGACGATCTCAAGCGGACCTGGGCGCGCAAGACCCGGCTGCAGATGCACGAAGAGGCCAAGGAGAAGACCGCCGGCCTCTACCCGGACATTACCCCGCAGCTTTCGGGCAAATACGCGAAGTGAGGGTTGTGCGCCTCGCGCGCAACCCTGCGACCGCCGGTCACGGGGTTTCGGCCGCAGACGCGCCCGGCCGCGCCCTCGCCCGCAGGCGGGATACGGCTTCGGCCAGCGTAACATCGGCCTGCGATCCGTCGCGTTCGCGCAGGGTGACGCGGCCGTCCCGTATCTCGCGTTTGCCTATGATCGCCATCACCGGCACCGCCATGTCGTGCGCCTCGACGATACGCCGCGAAATCGTGTCGGCGCCGTCATAAGCCACAGCGCGGATGCCGGCATCCTCGAAAGCCGCCAGAACCTCCGCGCCGTAGCCGGCCTGCTCCTGCGAGATCGGCGCGACCGCGACCTGGTCCGGCGACAGCCAGAACGGCAGCGCGCCGTCATGATGCTCGAGCAGGATCGCGATCATGCGGCCGAGCGATCCGAAGATGGCGTGGTGAATCATCAATGGCCGCGCGCGGCTGCCGTCGGGCGCGACGTAGGACGCATCGAGCCGCTGCGGCAGCACGGCGTCTAGCTGCACCGTGCCGCACTGCCAGGAACGTCCGAGCCGGTCACGCAGCGCAAATTCAAGCTTGGGTCCGTAGAACGCGCCTTCGCCGGGATTGATGCTGGGCACAAGCCCGCATTGCCGGGCGGCGCTTCCGAGCATCGCCTCCAGCCGGTCCCACGTGGCATCGTCGCCGGCGCGCACCGAAGGGCGCGTCGACAGCGCCACGTCGTAATCGGGAAAACCGAGTTCGCGATAGACCTCGTCCAGCAGGGCAATGAACTTCGCGACCTCGCCCTCCACGTCCTCCTCGCGGCAGAACACATGCGCGTCGTCCTGCTCGAAGGCGCGCGTACGCATGATGCCGTGCAGCGAGCCGGACGGTTCGTTGCGATGGCAGGCGCCGAACTCGGCGTAGCGGATCGGCAGTTCGCGCCACGAACGCAGCCCCTTGTTGAAGATCTGGACGTGGCACGGGCACGACATCGGCTTCAGCGCCATCGCGTGATCGCCGTCGTCGACCCGGAACATGTGCTCGCCGAATTTTTCCCAATGGCCGCTGCGCGTCCAGAATTCGCGCGGCAGAAGTTGCGGCGTGCGGACTTCGGCATAACCGGCGCGTCGCATCTTGCGCCGGACATAGTCCTCCAGCACCCGGTAGAGCGCGTAGCCGCGCGGATGCCAGAACACCATGCCGGGCGCATCGTCCTGCAGGTGCCAGAGGTTGAGTTTAACGCTGAGATTTCGGTGGTCGAGATCGTCCATGGCGATGTTCCTTGTAATGAGGGAAACAGCGCGGACAGGATCACCACAACGAAAAAGGCCCCGTCCGTCGCCGGCGGGGCCTTGTCTGGTGAATACGCTTCTCTCTAGCGCGCGCGACCAGCAGGCGATCCGCCGTAAGCGGTCGCGGTGGTGGTCGATGCGCCTGAGAAAACCGTATGCATGCGGCGTATATGGCGGCAAAACGCGCGGGCGTCAACGCCGGGCGCGCAATGGCGCTTTTCCGCGTTCGGTATCTCGAACCGTCAGCGCGAGAATTGCGAGCCGGGAGGCGGCTGCAGGCGCGAGTCGATCTTGGCTTGCGGCGGCCTGGACGGCGGGGCGGAGGCGGCCTGTGGGGGTGGCGCAGTAATGACGGCCGGTGCCGGCGGGATGACGGCGGACGCCGGCAGCAGCTTTTGCCTCACCTCATCCTCGACCGCGCGCAGCGCGACGATGTTCTGCGCCATCTGCTCCTGCTTGGCGGCGAGCTGTTCGACGCTGCGCCGCACGGCATCGAGCGTCGATGCCATCGGCGCGAGCTGCCGCGCCGGATCGCCGTAACCTGAAGCCGTGGCCGCCGGCTTCGTTGACGGAACCGGCAACAGCATGCCTACCGAAGGCGCCTGGGCGATCAGCAGCTCCCTGATCTCCTCGCCGTAGGACTGCCAGCCGAGCGTGGCGCCGATGCCGAGGAGGACCGCGAAGGTGAACCGAAAGAGAGAGCGGAACATGCGCCTGCCAATCGACGGCCGGGCGACCGCCGGCTGTCCTTCTCCGAAACGATAGGAATAAGACGAATCGGAAGCCGGCCTCGGACGCCGTCTTGCCATGCGCTGGTCGGAACGGACGCCCAGATCGCGCGCCAGCCCATCGAGCGCGTCATCGACCATCAGTGGCGGGCTTTGCGAATACAACATGGATACCTCCACCGGCGATTCCGCCAAATCCCCCGGCGCAAATCCTTGGGCGAAAGAGGCAATTCTGGTTTGACGGAAGGTAGGCAGGGGCGCAGCAAGCCTGGGGCGTTTGTGAGGTGGTCGCGCGATAGCAGACCATCGCAAGCTGTCAGCCGAAACGCGCCCGCGAGCGCTCGCGCGCCTTCTCGGCCTCGACCTCGCGGTCGCGCGGCGGCGCGTTGGTCTGCAGCGACGCCAGCAGGCGCCGCGCGCTGTCGGACACTTCGGACACCGCGCGGTTGAACGCCTCGGCATTGGCCTGCGACGGCGAATTGAAGCCGGAAAGCTTTCGCACGAATTGCAACGCGGAAGCATGAATCTCGGCATGCGTCGCCGGCGGCTCGAAGTTGAACAGGGTCTTGATGTTGCGGCACATGGCTCTCTCCTTTCACCTGCCGTCGATCGAGGACGAACGGGCCGTGCAATATCCGACATCCTGGCTTATCCTGCCATGGATCACGCGGCGCGTTCATCGTGTCGGCGTCTGTAAACAGCGAGTTCCCGATGACCCATGTCACGTACAAGATCGTCGAACATGACGGCGGCTGGGCCTACACCGTCGACGGCGTGTTTTCCGAGCCGTTCCCGAACCACGCCGCCGCGTTGGCGGCGGCCCGGCGCGCGGCGGCCGAGCAGCGGGTGCCGGGCCGCACCGAGGTGATCGAATACGAAACCGCCGATGGCCGATGGCACTCGGAGACCGCCGCCGGCAACGATCGGCCGGAAACCGACGTGGAGGGCTAGCCAGGCCCTCGCGACGCTCGACCGGCCCGACAGGTTCCGCAGCCAGGACGGTCTTCAAGACAGTCTTCAAGACGGCAGCGTTCTGGGGAGACCATCATGAACGTTCGGTATGCTGCCTTGGCGACCAAAGCCGCGCTGCGGCCTTTCACCACGGGCAATGCGCGGTTCTGGAAGATGCCCCCTGAAGCGCTGCCGCACAGCGCGCCGCAGCGGGCGATGTGAGCGGGCGAGACGCGCGATGTCCGTCAGCCGTTTCCGCAAGACCGCGCTCGCGCTTACCGACGCGATCGAAAGCGCGCATCATGGCAAGGCCGACTTTCGCGTCGGCAAACGCATCTTTGCAACGCTCGGCCATCCCGATGAGAACTGGGGCACGCTGAAGCTGACAGTCGAGCAGCAGGCCATGCTGGTCGATGCCGAACCTGACATCTTTCGTCCGGTGCCAGGTGCATGGGGCAAGCAAGGCTATACCAACGTCCGGCTCGCCAACGCCGACGCAGCGACGCTCAAGAGCGCGCTGGCCATGGCCTGGGCGAATGTCGCGCCGCAACGCAAAGCCGGAACGCCTGCGACGACGCCGGCAAAGGCCGCCAGACCCGTTGCCAGGAAGAAATGATTTCGCATCGCATCAAACCAGGGTCGTCAGATCGCTTATTATTTGAGCGTGCATCGGCGCGCCGCCTTCGCTTCAATAAAGCGCAATTCGAATCGTGAGCGAAGCCCGCGAACGCAACAACAAGCGGAGGATCGGATGCGAGGGTTTGCGTCATTCGCCCTGCTCGCCTGCCTGTCGACAATGGGCGGCACGGCGCTCGCCGTCGACCGGGGACAGTTCGGCGATGTGCCGCCGGATATCCGCGCCTGGTTCAAGCGCGTGATCGCGCCGAACGGCGTGCCCTGCTGCGACGAGTCGGATGGGCATCGCACCAGCTATGACGTGCGCGCCGGCGCCTATTGGGTACCGATCGAGGGCCAGTGGATGCAGGTGCCTGAGCGCGCCGTCATTCGCGACCAGGGCAATCCGATCGGCGAGGCCGTGGTGTGGTACGTGCACCACCGCGGCAGCATCATCATCAGCTGCTTCGTGCCGGCGGACGCGGTGTAGACGCCCTGATTGCGCCGGCGCGGCATGGCGCGGCGATGCCGCGCGTGCTATGGCGCGAAGATGCCGGGGTCGGAAACTGACAAGGGCCGCGCCGCGATGCGCTGGATCCTCGCCGCGTTCTACGCGGCGGCGGGCATTGCGCATTTCGTCGTGCCGGACAAGCTGCTGGCGATCACGCCGTCCTGGGTGCCGTTTCCAACGCAGGTGATACTCGTGACCGGCGTCTGCGAATTGCTCGGCGCGGTCGCGCTGGTGACGCGACCGCTGCGCCGCTGGGCGGGCATCGCGTTTGCCCTCTACGCGATCTGCGTCTGGCCGGCCAATTTCAAGCACGCGATCGACGGCATCGATCTGCCCTACATCGCGAGCAGCTGGTTCTATCATGGCCCACGGCTGGCGTTTCAGCCCGTGCTGATCTGGTGGGCGCTGTACTGCTCCGGCGCGATCGACTGGCCGTGGCGGCAATCACCCGCCTCTCGAGGAGACGGGTGACGACAAAGATCAGTCGCCGCTCTCGAGGCCGCCGACGTGCTTCTGCGTGTACAGTTCGAGCCCGATGCGCTTGATCAGGTCGAGCTGGGTCTCGAGGAAGTCGATGTGGTGTTCCTCGTCCTTCATCAGCTGTTCGAACAGGTCGCGCGAGACATAGTCCTTGACGCTGTGGCAGTAGGTGGCCGCTTCCTGGTAGAGCGTACGCGCGCCGATCTCGGCGGCGAGGTCGCATTCGATGATTTCCTTGACGTTCTGGCCGATGCGGAGCGGATCGAGCACCTGCATGTTGGGGAAGCCATCCAGGAATAAAATCCGGTCAGTGAACTTGTCGGCGTGCTCCATCTCCTCGATGGATTCCTTGCGCCAGACCTTGGCCATTTCCAGCAGGCCCCAATTGTTCAAGAGCCGGTAATGCAGCCAGTATTGATTGATGGCGGTGAGCTCACTGCGCAGGCCCTTGTTGAGATAATCGATGACCTTTGGGTCGCCTTGCATCCTGCACTCCGCTTTTGAGACCGAAATGGCCTGAAACTGAATTTAGAATGCTTCTAAATCAGTTTGGCACGGAGGGCAACCGCTTCGCAGAAAAAGCGGTGGGAATTGCAGGAATCTAGCCCGATTTTCAGCAGGCCGCGAGCGCAAAGACAGGAGCGGTTTCCGGCGCGGGCTCGTCGTTGGCCGCTTGGCTTCTATGCACGCAACCCGAGCCGCATTCCTTGGCGCAGGTGCCGAGGGCCTCGTCAATGATGGTCTTGATCGTGCGTGCGCAGCGACCGCATTCGGCGCTGCAGCCAAGGCAGCCGTAAATCTGCTTGGGATTTCGCGGCAGGTCCGCGGCCGCGCTGACCGCGCTCCGGACATCGTGGTCGCTCAGGACGTTGCAGGAACAGACAATCATGAAACCACTAGAACCCTGGATGATGCGACCTCATCGATAAGTAAGTGGGCGACGAGATGCAAAAGGAAAAGCCGCATTTTCAAGCAATTCCAAACTGATGCATGTGCAATATTGGAATGAATCTAAAGCTTGTCGTTGCGCTGGATCATGGTGACGCGGCTGCTTTCCGCAGGCGTATGGCGTCAATCGCCACCACCTCCGCCGCCATCGCAGCCGCCACCGCTGTCACCGCCGAAATCGCCGGAGGAATCGGAATCGCACGACGATCCACCGCTGCCGAAGGGGGAAAGCAGGCTCCAGCCATCACCGCCGGAGACATCCGCCGAGGATGAATGGCCGCCATCGCCGTAGCGGCGGGTCTGGCGCGCTTGCGCCCGGTTCATCAGGAAATAGCACGCCAGTGAGGTTCCGCCGACCGCCACCATGAACGCTGTCATTCCAGCCATTTCCGGCTCCGATACCGTCATCCGTTAATTGTGGTATTTAAGCACCGTTACAGCGCTGCCAATCGATCCTTCGTCGGGCCGGACGTCACTGCCGTTCATTGATCATTCGAGCGAAATATGGAACTTTGGCCGCATTAACATCAAAGCTCTTTTGCTGTTCACGAGAGAAAGGTGGGGCCATGAAGAAGACGTTGCTGGCGCTCAGCGCCGCTGCCGCATTGACGGTTTCCGCCGTCGCGATCCCGGCGCCTGCGCTGGCGCAGCGTGGCGTTGCCGCGGGCGTGGCGGCCGGCTTGCTGGGCGGCGCCATTGTCGGCGGCGCCATCGCCTCGCAGCATGGCTATTACGGCCCTGGCTATTACGCGCCCGGCTATTACGGTGGCGGTCCGGCCTATGTGGTCGATCCCGGCTACGGCGAATCCTGCTTCTGGCAGCGCCAGCGGTTCTGGGATGGCTATGGCTGGCGGGTGCGCAATGTCAGGGTTTGCGATTGAGCCGGCCTGACGCCAGCCGGCGCGTTCATCTTCATTAAATCTGCCGTTCGAGGTGCCCGGAAGCACAGGGCTTTCCGGGCATCCTGCTGTTCCGGCCCGAAAAAACCGTTTTTTTCGATCACGGTTTCGGGACGTTTACTTTCGATTGACTGAGGTGCGCTTCTGTAGCGAAACGGCAGTTCGAAACAGCGTATGAGTCACCGTAAACCCGGCGCATCACCGCGTCACGTCAGGAGAATCCAGGACATGAAGAAGACATTTGCTGCCTTCGTCGCAGTCGCAACGGTTGCCGGTGCGCTCGCCTCGACGCCCGCCCAGGCCCAGCGCGGCGTCGCCGCGGGCGTCGCGGCCGGCCTGCTCGGCGGCGCGATCATCGGCGGCGCGATCGCATCCAGCCGTCCGGCCTATGGCGGCCCGGTGTATGTGGAAGAAGCGCCCTATCCGGTGTGCCGCATGGTCCGCGAGCGCTTCTGGGACGGCTACGACTGGCGCTATCGCCGCGTCGAGGTCTGCAACTGATCTGATCTTCGCGCGCGCAAGCGCTGCGATCGAAGCCCGGCCGAACGCTCGGCCGGGCTTTTTACTTGCCGAGAGCGATGTTCCGTAGCCCGGGCGAGCGAAGCGACCCGCGGGATAGTCGCAATCGCAATGCCTGTTCGATGTGGCCTGCTCCCGCCCCCGGGGTCGCTTTGCTCGCCCGGGCTACGGTTCTGAGCATCAGCGTCCCGCGCTCATCGAACGCAGCACGGCTTCGCTCGGCCAGCAATCCACCTTCAGCCCGGCCGACTTCTGATACGCCCCCAGCGCCGCGCGGGTCTGCATGCCGGCCTTGCCGTCGAGCTTGTCCTTGTAGAGACCGATCCGCGTCAGGTGACGCTGCATGGCCTCGACATCGGCGGAGCGCAATTGCGTCGAGGCCGACCAGGCCGTCGCGAACGGTTGCGGGTTGATCATGCGGTCGGCGAGATGGCCGACGAACAGCACGTACAAGTCAGAGAAATTGTATTCCTTGATGACGAAGTAGTTCTTCGTGGTCAGGAAAGCCGGGCCATAGATGCCTTCGACCTGCAGCAGCGACGCCGGCTGTGCCTGCTCGGCCGCGCTCAGCCTCTGGCCACGCACGGGCACGAAACCGGCGCGCAGCCATTCGGCGATCGGCTTCGTCACCTCGGGCACGCCCATGGTACAGTCGACATTGGCCGGCGCCTTGACCTCATAAGCCCATCGCACGCCCGGCTGCCAGCCCTTGTTGACGAGCTGCTGCGCGGCGGAGGCCAGCGCATCCGGCACCGACTGCCAGATGTCGACACGGCCGTCGCCATCGAGATCGACGCCATGCTTGTAATATTCCGACGGCAGGAACTGCGTGAGGCCGGTGGCGCCGGCCCAGGACGAGCGAAAATCCTTGCGCGCGACGACGCCCTCGCCGAGCAGCTTCAGCGCCAGGATGAACTCGCCGCGGAACTGATCCTTGCGCCGGCCGACATAGGCCTGCGTCGCCACCACGCGCAGCGTGTCGTAAGGCAGGCGGTAACGGCCATAATCCGTCTCGCGGCCCCAGATCGCCAGCACGATGCTCGACGGCACCCCGAAGCGCTTCTCGATCTCGGTGAGCGCCACACGATGCTTCTGCATCAGCTTCTGCCCTTCGGCCGCAAGCCGTGCGATCGAAGCTTCCTTGACGTAGTCGGCCGGCACCTGCACGAACTCGGCCTGCGACGGCGCGCCGGTGGCCGGCCGGCCCGGCAGGATCAGGTCGGGCAGCTTGTAGTCGGGCTCGAGCTCCTGCGTCTCGCGATCGAACGTCGCGCGCGACACGCCGGCGGCCTGTGCCTCCGGCCACAGCGAGGCGATGAATTGGGTGAAAGCGGCGTCGGCGGCGCGAGCGGGAATATTCCCGATCAAGCTCGCGAGAGATGCTATCAGAAGAAAAACCAGTGGCCGCACGTCAACAGACAATCACAGCGCTCAGACCTCAGCGAGATCGAGACGAATCTCGACTCGCTCGATGCGCATTGACAATCTATCAATACGCTCCGAGAGTTCCGCCACTTTTACATGGACTTGAGCCATTTCCCGCTCAAGGCCTCCAACCCGCTGCTTCACTTCGCGCACATCGTCACGCAACGCGTCGACCACGCCACGAATGTGGCGCAGATGTTCCAGGACAATGTTATCTGCGTCCGTCATGGCGTCAGCCTATCACAAGAGGCGGCGGTTGTGAACCGAGGCCATCGGCCTTCCGTCAACGTCCGGCGCCGTGCTTGGCGTGCGCCGTCGAGTCGTTCGACAGCTTGTCGACATAGGCGATGCCGATCGCCGACAGGATGAACACCGTGTGGATGATGGTCTGCCACATCACGCCGGCCTCGGTGTAGTTGCTCTTGCCCGAGGCGAGGTTGCCGGCCTCGATGAAGGTGCGCAGCAGATGGATCGAAGAGATGCCGATGATCGCCATCGCCAGCTTGATCTTGAGCACGCTGGCGTTGACGTGGCTGAGCCATTCCGGCTGGTCGGGATGGCCTTCCAGATTGAGCCGCGAGACGAAGGTCTCGTAGCCGCCGACGATGACCATCACCAGGAGATTGGAGATCATCACCACGTCGATCAGGCCCAGCACCAGCAGCATGATCTGCTGCTCGCTGAAATCGAACGCATGGAGGAACAGATGCGTGAGCTCCTTCAGGAACAGCACGACGTAGACGCCCTGCGCAACGATCAGGCCGATATAGAGCGGCAACTGCAGCCAGCGCGAGCTGAAGATCAGCATCGGGATCGGACGTAGCGCCTTCCTCTGGGCTTCGGGCGGCATGGGCGTTTCGGGCGTGAGGGACATCGGGGTGGGCTCGGCTGAAGTGAATTCGAAGTCCGGAAGGAACCCCATATCTACGCGATCTTACCGCGCTGTGAAGCGACAACTGGCCGCAGCGCCACATTATGCGCCTGCCACATTGCGAATTTCACGCGGCGGATCAGGATTTTGTCGGGGAACGACGATAGACTGCCCCGGTCGATAATCCGATTCTTGAAATTTTCGCTCAATGTTCTTTCCGAAGACCGACGTGAAGGCCGATCCGGTCCAGCGCTGGCACCGGCCTGACCGGCACTTCTTCGCCAACGGCGCATGTCAGGTGCTGGCCTTCGCGTTTCTGGAGCGATATCCGGATCTTGGATTCCGCGCCCGGTGGATCAAACCGGCAGCCGGTTTCAGCGGTAACCACATCTACGTCACGGATGGAATCAACGCCTTCGACTATCACGGACTCGCCAGCGAACAGCGCCTGCTCTCTTTGATTTTCGAACGGGGCCGCCGATTCTTTCCGGGCTGGAACGCCGAGCTGGTGGACCTGCCGACCGCCGCCTTGACTTCAGAACAGCGCTCGCGGCAAATCGAAGGACTTTGGCTGCGCGAGCCAACACAATTCCTTCACGACGCGCTGCCCCGCGCGCACAATTTTCTCAACCGATTTGGCGATATCAGGCAAAGGCTACCTGCATCAGCTTCTTGTACCTGACACGGCCCGGAATGTCCGCCAAGCTAGCGAGGTCTTGTTTTCCGCAACCGTAAATTGCCTTCCATCATGGATTGCGTTAGAATTACGAAATTCGCGGATCGTGAAAATGATCAATCGTCAATTCTTTTTTGATTATGCACGGCAGCACCTTTTCAATGGTTCGCTCAAGGCAGGGCCAGTCGCTGGCCTCACCGCTGTTCTCGACTATTGGGAATCCAATATATCCAAGAAAGACGACCGCTGGCTGGCCTACGCGCTCGCCACCGCGCACCATGAGACGGATCGCACATTCCGCGGAATCGAGGAATATGGAAAGGGCAAGAACAAGGAGTATGGCAAGACCGATCCGGAAACCGGCAAGGCCTATTACGGCCGCGGCCTCGTGCAACTGACCTGGCGCAAGAATTACAAGAAGATGGGCGAGCTGCTCGGTGTAGATCTTGTGCGTCGTCCCGAGCAGGCACTCGACATTAGAATTGCCACCAAGATTCTCTTTGTTGGGATGACGCGCGGTAGCTTCACTGGCAAAAAATTTGCCGACTATTTCAACGCTACAACAGAAGACTGGGTCAACGCACGCCGCATCATCAACGGCAAAGACAAGGCCAATTTGATCGCAGGCTATGGCCGGCAATATTACGCTGCGATCAGCTATACGACCGGATAGCGCCCGCGTCCGCGGCATCATTGCGAAAACCAATAGCTGGAGGTGCCTGATAATGTTTTTCACACCGCCCCTCGACGAAATTACCCGTGTCATGACCGCCAAGGGATACAAGCTCTACAAAGGCCAGAAAAAGGGAGAGCGAGGCCTTAACTTGGTCGGGATACGCCGGAAGACCGCATCTCCAGACAAGTTCGACGACACGATAGCGATATTCTTTTTGATCCCCGGCGCCGCCGACATTATGTATTTTTCGATCACTACCGACCCAAGCCCGCATTACCTTAAGCATCCAGTGAATTCGGCAGGCACCGCTATCCTGAAAGAAGGTCAGTATATCGATACGCACAAGGTCTCGATGCATTCGCCGCCAAGCGGCAACAAGCACATGGCCGTGTGCCAGCGGCTCGGGAACGTCACCGTATTCCGGGACAAAAACAAAGACGGGAAACTGGATTTTGTGAATCCGCAGTCAGGAATGTTCGGGATCAATATTCACAAGGGCCCGCTCAATGGAAACTGGGACACCAAGAATCCGAACTACTCGGCTGGGTGCCAGGTATTTGCCGACGCGGACGATTTCAAGATATTCCTGGACCGGTGCAAGAAGGAAGCCGCCGACGTGAAGAACGTCTTCTCATACACGTTGCTTAACGAGAGCGACTTCTGATGCGTAGCAACCGAGGCTACCGCGTCAGTTTCTTGTACTTCACGCGGTGCGGAATGATGCTGTCCTGGCCGAGCCGTCGCATCTTGTCCTTTTCGTAGTCCTGGAAATTGCCTTCGAACCATTCGACATGGCTGTCGCCTTCGAAGGCCAGGATGTGGGTGGCGATGCGGTCGAGGAACCAGCGATCGTGGCTGATGATGACGGCGCAGCCGGCAAAATCCTCCAGCGCCTCTTCCAGCGCGCGCAGCGTGTCGACGTCGAGGTCGTTGGTCGGTTCGTCGAGCAGCAGCACGTTGGCGCCCGACTTGAGCATTTTCGCCAGATGCACGCGGTTGCGTTCGCCGCCCGACAGCGCGCCGACCTTCTTCTGCTGATCGGCGCCCTTGAAGTTGAAGGCCGAGCAGTAGCCGCGCGAATTGACTTCCTTCTTGCCGAGCAGGATCAGTTCGTTGTTGCCGGAGATCTCCTCCCACACCGTCTTCTTGCCGTCGAGCGCGTCGCGCGACTGGTCGACGTAGCCGAGATGCACGGTCTCGCCGACCGTGATGGTGCCCTTGTCGGGCTTGTCCTGTCCGGTGATCATGCGGAACAGCGTGGTCTTGCCGGCGCCGTTGGCGCCGATCACGCCGACGATGCCGCCGGGCGGCAGCTTGAAGGTGAGATCGTCGATCAGCAGGCGGTCGCCAAAACCTTTGCTGAGACCTTCGAAATCGACCACGTTGGCGCCGAGGCGCTCGGCGACCGGGATGATGATCTGCGCGGTCTGGGTCTGCTTCTCGCTCGCCTTCTTGAGCAATTCCTCGTAGCGCTGGTAGCGCGCCTTCGACTTGGCCTGGCGGGCCTTCGGCGACGAGGCGACCCACTCCTGCTCGCGCGCCAGCGTCTTCTGGTGCGCGGCGTCCTCCCGGCCCTCCTGCTCGAGGCGCTTCTGCTTCTGCACCAGCCAGGACGAATAATTGCCCTCGTAGGGAATGCCGCGGCCGCGGTCGAGTTCGAGGATCCAGCCGGTGACGTTGTCGAGGAAGTAGCGGTCGTGGGTCACGATCAGGATCGCGCCGGGATAATTGCGCAGATGGCCTTCGAGCCACGACACGGACTCGGCGTCGAGATGGTTGGTCGGCTCGTCCAGCAGCAGCAGTTCCGGCTGGTCCAGCAGCAGGCGGCACAGCGCGACGCGGCGGCGTTCGCCGCCGGAGAGTTTTGTCACGTCGGCATCGTCGGGCGGGCAGCGCAGCGCGTCCATCGCCTGGTCGACCTTGCTGTCGAGATCCCAGAGGCCTTGGGCCTCGATCTCGTCTTGCAGCCTGGTCATCTCGTCGGCGGTCTCTTCCGAATAGTTCATCGCCAGCTCGTGGTAGCGATCGAGGATCGCCTTCTGCTTGGCGACGCCCTCCATGACGTTCTCACGCACCGACTTGGCTGGATCGAGCTGCGGCTCCTGTTCGAGGTAGCCGACGCGGGCGCCCTCGGCGACCCAGGCCTCGCCGGTATATTCCTTGTCGATGCCGGCCATGATCCTGAGCAGGGTCGATTTGCCGGAACCGTTGACGCCGAGCACGCCGATCTTGGCGTCCGGATAGAACGACAAATGGACGTTATCGAGCACCTTCCGGGTCGGATAGCTCTTGGTCAAACCCTGCATGAAATAGACGAACTGGCGCGCCATCGAGAGCCCTTGGAATCAGTGGAATTTGAGGAAATTTGCTGCGGCTGATGTAGCGGCGCGGCCGGCAAAGGGCAACCGCAGGGGGGCATTTTCCATCCGTTCACCACGGACGAATACGGGGTGGCCACCATCCGGGGGCAGATCCGGACAATTGAAACCATCTTTTAACAAATAGAGCGAAAACTGATTCGATAGCGCCGCAAAAGGCGTTGTGAAAACAAGGGCTCGCGTCATGGCCACAATCGGTTCGGCTTCGCTTCCCACCCCGGTGCATGCCAACGCCCGGTCGGCAAACCCGCTGGCAGAACTCCGCGCCTTCTGGCGTCACTTCTTTGCCCGGGCGTTCAACCCCTACCGGCCGGAACTGCATTACATGCGCGGACCGGGCCCGGCCTGGCGCGCCAAGCATCCCGGCCGCCAGAACTGAGCCGTCCGGATATTTGAGGCAGCCCCGTATCGAAGTCCGCTTGCGCCGTCCCTGATTAGGCGCGACCATGGCGACCCTGCCGACGGCGATCGCGCCGTCCTCCTCGCCAACGACGGATTTCCCCATGACGCGGCTGCGCTGTGCAATTCTCGACGACTATCTCAATGTGGCGCGCTCGGTCGCCGACTGGTCCAAAGTGGAGGACCGCGTCGAGATCACGGTGTTCAAGCAGCCGTTTGCGTCCGCGGAAGCCGCAGTCCATGCCCTGAAGGACTTCGAGATCATCTGCGCGATGCGCGAGCGCACCCCGTTCCCGCGCACGATGTTCGCCAGCCTGCACAAATTGAAGCTTCTGATCACCTCGGGCATGCGCAACGCCGCGATCGATTTTGAAGCCGCCAAGGATCACCAGGTAACGCTCTGCGGCACGCAATGGGGCCGCGACCCGACCGCGCCGCTGACCATGGGCCTGATCCTGGAACTGACCCGCAATATCGGCCGCGAGAACGCCCGCATGCATGCCGGCGAACCTTTGCAGGCCCATGTCGGCATGGAAATCGAGGGCCGCACGCTCGGCGTCATCGGCCTCGGCAAGCTCGGCACCAAGGTGTCGAAGCTGGCGCAGGCGTTCGGCATGAACGTGATCGCGTGGAGCCCGAATCTCACGCCGGAGAAGTGCCAGGAAGCCGGCGTCGCCTACGCCAGCAAGGACGAGCTGTTTTCAAACGCCGATATCGTCACCATCCATGTGGTGCTGAGCCAGCGCTCGCGCGGGCTGGTGGGGCGTGAAGAACTGGCACTGATGAAACCGACCGCCTACCTCGTCAACACGGCCCGGGGGCCGATCGTCGACGAAGCCGCGCTGCTGGAAGCGCTGACGCAGAAGAAGATCGCCGGTGCCGGGGTCGACGTGTTCTCGGTCGAGCCGCTGCCGGTCGATCATCCGTTCCGCAGGCTCGACAACATGGTGCTGACGCCGCATCTCGGCTACGTCACCGAGGACAGCTTTCGCGGCCACTATCAGCAGATGGTCGAAGGCATCGACGCCTGGTTCAAGGGCGAGCCGAAGCTGCGGCTGGCCTGAGCGAAAACGCCCTCCTGCCAGAAGCGGGAGGGCGAAAGCCTTGCAATCGATCGAGTCAATCGATGTCAGCGCACGGTGACCGGCGCAGGCAGCGGGGGCACGACGGACGGCTGCGCGCCGGGAACGGGCGTCAACTGCGCTTGCGCCGGTCCGGGAGCCGGTGCGGCCGGGGGTGGCAAGCCTTGCGCGGGAGCCGCCGGGGCAGCATTGGCGACGTTAGCCGGCGGCGGGCTGCCGGGCATCACCACCACGCGGGTGCCGACCTTGGCGCGATCGAACAGGTCGGAGACGTCCTCGTTCAGCATGCCGATGCAGCCCGAGGAGACGAACTTGCCGATCGTGGACGGCTGGTTGGTGCCGTGGATGCGGTAGACGGTCGATCCGAGATACATCGCGCGGGCGCCGAGCGGATTGCCGGGGCCGCCGGCCATGAAACGCGGCAGATAGGGCTGGCGCTCGATCATCTCGGTCGGCGGATGCCAATCGGGCCATTCGGCCTTGCGGGTGATCTTCTGCACGCCGTTCCACGTGAAGCCGTCGCGGCCGACGCGGACGCCGTAGCGGATCGCACGTCCATTGCCGAGCACGTAATACAGATGGGTGTTGGCGGTATCGACGACGATGGTGCCGGCCGGCTCCTTGGTCGCGAATGACACTTCCTGGCGGCGCAGATGCGGCGGCAACTGCGCCGGACCCACTTCGGGCTGCTCTTCAGGCGGCAGCGCGGCGAGTTGCACGGGCCTGGCGTCGGCGCCGGCGGACGGTTGCTGCGGCGGCCCGCCAATCGCGCCGGGCGGCGTGTCGGCGATCGACCCCGGCGGGCGCAGGCCCGCGCGATCGTCGTTCGGATAGACAATACCGGCGCCCGGAATGCGGCTGTCGCCACGGTCCGAATAGACCGGCGGCGGCGACCCGGCCGGACGGTCGCCATAGATCACCGGCGGCGGTCCGGCCGGTCGGCCATAACGCGGATCGTCGGGCGACATCACCGGGCCCGTCGGCGCAGCGGCGCGGGCATAGCGCGGATCGTCGGGAGAAAGAATCGGACCGGTCGGCGCCGGAAGGGTGCGATCGGAATAGACGGGCGCGCCGGCCGGGCGGCCGTAACGGGGGTCAGCCGGCGACAGCACCGGACCCGGCGGCGGCAGCGCGGCCGCGTTCCGGCCGTTCGGCGCATCGTCATCGTCGAGGGCGTCGAAGTCGGGCTCGCCGGGGCGGCGCTCGTCCATGGCGTAGCCGCCGCGGACATACGGTGCCGGCGCGGTCGAATAGGTCTGACCCTGATAGACCTGGCCCTGACCTTGATAGGCCTGACCTTGATAGGCCTGACCTTGATAGGCCTGACCTTGATAGACCTGACCTTGATAGACCTGACCTTGGGCGGGGTAATAGCCCTGTTGCGCATGGGCGAGCGAAGTTCCCGCCAAGGCGGCGGCCATGGCAGCACAAATCGTCAGATTGCGGTTGTTCATCATCGCCTTTTTATAGACCCCAGGCCCCACCGGGCGGTTAATGGCAGATGACCGAAGATAGCGGCACATTCAAGACACATCCGCGAAATTCGGCCCTGCCCGGTCAATCGTGATCGACCGTCCGAGTGCGGCAAAGATGCCGCAGCGCATCGAAAATCGCTGCTTTTCGCGCGCAATCCGCCTCGCAGGCGGAGATTTGGTAACAAAAACGCAACGCGCGTTGACATACTCTCAAATCGGCCTGATTCGCCATGTGCGCCCTCCCTCGCGAATCACAGCCAGAGTGGTCCACCGCGTTTCCCTAGATCTCAACAACCCTCCAGTCACAAGGAGGGGGATGGAACTCGCGTCCATGCTTCCTGGCTTTCGCTTTCTGTTCTCTGCGATCATCCTGTCGATGTCGGTGCTGATTTTCGGGCTTGGCGCCGCCGCCCTGCTGCGCTCCGCGCATGAAGAATTCGCCAACCTCCCGTCGCGCCGGGCGACGCCCGAGCCGATGTTCGCACGCCTGGGCGACGACCAGCCGCCGACGCTGGCGCTGCTGCGGGTCGATCCGGCCGCGGATCCGCCGGCTGATGGCAATCCGGCGAAGGTTCCGGACGTCTTGCCCGCGGGCGGCCAAACCCAGGAGGCCATTCCGGCCGAGACGGAGCAACAGGCTACGCTGACCACGGCGGAGCCGGCGCAGATCGAGGCGGCAAAGCCGGAAGACCCCGTCAAGGAAGCGAGCTCGGAGACCCCGACAGCCAATTCAGAGGTGAGGCTTGCCGCGGTCCCGGCGCTCGACTCCGATCCGGCCAATCCGCCGCAGCCAGCTTCCGACATTGCCTCATTCGAACCCAGCATCGCCACGACCCTGATCGCGACGCTCGGCGGCCCCCCGGTCCAGATCGAGCAAACGGCATCGAACGCCGAAGCCAAGCCGGATCGCCGCACCATCAACAACAGGGCCGCGCAGCGGGCGCGGGAGCGGCGGCGGATCGCGGCCATTCGACGTGCCCGCCTCGCGCGCGAGGCGACGCTGACCCTGCAGCAGCAGCAACCGAATCCGTTCGCTTTCCCGCTGGCACCCGCGACCAGGTAGGCTGCAGGCTTGGACTCAAGCCGGGCCGGTGGCGACCGGCGGGCCGTCAGCGGCGCCCCATTCGGTCCATGATCCGTCATAGAGCGCCGGGTTTTCGACGCCGAGGCGATAGAGCGCCAAGGTCAGCACGGCGGCGCTGACGCCGGAGCCGCAGCTCGTCACGATCGGCGCATCGAGCTTGACGCCCGCGCCGGCGAAGGCCGCGCGCAGATCGTGCAGCGGCTTCATCGTGCCGGTCGCGGCATCGAACAGGTTATTGTACGGCAAACTGAGACTGCCCGGGATATGGCCGGAGCGCAGGCCCGGCCGCGGCTCGGCGACCTTGCCCTGATAGCGCTCGTTGGCGCGGGCGTCGATCACCTGCTCGGCGCGGCTGGAGAGATTGGCGGTGAGCTGCTGCAGGCTGCGCACCCGCCGCGCGTCGAACGCCGCCTTGAACGTCGCCGGCTTCGGCGCGGCCGCTTCGCCGTTTTCGACCTTGCGGCCTTCCGCGCGCCATTTCTTGAGGCCGCCATCGAGGATGCGCACGTCCTTGCCGAACGACAGGAACATCCACCACACCCGCGGTGCGGCGACCCAGCCGCCGGAATCATAGACAACCACCGTGTGGTCATTGCCGATCCCGAGCGCGCCGACATCGCGGCCGAACTGCTCGGCGGACGGAAACATATGCGGCAGCGGGTTCGAATGGTCGGACACCGCATCGACATCGAAAAACACCGCGCCGGGGATGTGCGCGGCGAGATAATCGTCCTTCGGCAGCGGCAGGATGCCGGGCATCTTGAAGGTCGCATCAACGATGCGGACGTTGGTGTCGTCGAGGTGCTCGGCAAGCCATGCGGTGGAGACGAGCGGATCGGTGGTGGGCATTCTTTTTCCTTCGTTGGTTTCCGTCGCCCTTCGAGGCCTACGCTTCGCTACGGCACCTCAGGGTGACGGAAACGAGAGGTCGTCATCCTGAGGTGCGAGCGCTAGCGAGCCTCGAAGGATGGCCGCAGATACACTACCCCTTCTTCTTCGGCTCCCACTTCTCGACCGGGCCGCCGGCGTCGCGCCAGGCGGCGAAGCCGCCGCCCATGTGCGCGACCGGCTTCAGCCCCATGTCCTGCGCGGTCTTGGCGGCGAGCGCCGAGCGAAGCCCGCCGGCGCAGTGGAAGATAAACTTCTTGTCCTCCTGGAAGATCGGCTTGGCGTAGGGGCTTTGCGGATCGATCCAGAATTCGAGCATGCCGCGGGTGCAGGAGAACGCGCCGGGGATCTTACCCTCGCGCTCGATCTCGCGGGGGTCGCGGATATCGACAATGACGACGTTGGGGTCCTGCGCGGCCTTGATGGCGTCTGCGGCGCTGACGGTCTCGATCGCGGCGTTGGCCTCGTCGATCAGGGCCTTGATGCCGGTGTGGATGGTCTGGGGCATTTTTGCTTTGCCTTCTGCGTTCTTGCTCCGTCATTCCGGGGCGATGCGAAGCATCGAACCCGGAATCTCGAGCAGGGTGTAACAAGCTCTGGATTCCGGGTTCGCTTCGCGCCCCGGAATGACGAGAACTACCGCACCAGCTCCTTCATCGCGCCTTCGAGACCTTCGATCGTGATCGGATACATCCGATCCGACAGCAGGCGGCGGATGATGGTGGTGGATTCCGAATAGTCCCAATGCTTTTGCGCCACCGGATTGAGCCACACCGTGTGCGGATAGGTCCGCGTGACGCGCTCCAGCCAGACCGAGCCTGCCTCCTCGTTGACGTGTTCGACCGAGCCGCCAGGTACCATGATCTCGTAAGGGCTCATCGACGCGTCACCAACGAACACGACCTTGTAGTCGTGGGGGTATTTGTGCAGCACTTCCCAGGTCGGCGTGCGGTCCGTGAAGCGGCGCTTGTTCTGCTTCCAGACGCCCTCGTACAGGCAGTTGTGGAAGTAGAAATACTCCATGTGCTTGAACTCGGATTTCGCCGCCGAGAACAGCTCCTCGACCTGCTCGATATGGGAATCCATCGAGCCGCCGATGTCGAAGAACACCAGTACCTTGACCGCGTTGCGCCGCTCGGGCCGCATATGGACGTCGAGATAGCCGTTATTGGCTGTCTTCTGGATCGTGGTGTCGAGATCGAGTTCGTCGGGCGCGCCGGTGCGGGCGAACTTGCGCAGGCGGCGGAGCGCGACCTTGATGTTGCGGATGCCGAGCTCGACATTGCCGTCGAGGTCCTTGAACTCGCGCCGGTCCCACACCTTGACGGCGCGGTTGTTGCGGTTCTTCTCCTGCCCGATCCGCACGCCTTCGGGATTGTAGCCATGGGCGCCGAACGGCGAAGTTCCCGCCGTGCCAATCCATTTGTTGCCGCCCTGATGGCGGCCCTTCTGTTCCTCCAGCCGCTTCTTCAGCGTCTCCATGAGCTTGTCCCAGCCCATGGCCTCGATCTGCTTCTTCTCTTCCTCGGTGAGGTATTTCTCGGCGAGCTTCTTCAGCCACTCCTCGGGGATCTCGGCCTTGTCCATGGCGTCCAAAAGGCTCTCCAGCCCCTTGAACACCGAACCGAAGACGCGGTCGAACTTGTCGAGGTTGCGCTCGTCCTTCACCAGCGCGGCGCGGGAGAGATAATAGAAATTCTCCACCGTCTGATCGGCGAGGTCGGCGTCGAGCGCCTCCATCAACGTCAGATATTCCCGTAGCGTCACGGGCACCTGCGCGTCGCGCAACGATGTGAAGAATTGCAGGAACATGGGATACAGATTGCCCGCCGGACGGCACACGTCAAGGGCCAGCGGGCGGGAATGCCCGGCGCATGGCTGTCAGGCCTAGACCGGGAGGCTTTTTCAATTACAATCGTCCTTCAAAGGGCTTATTCCGGCAGGGGAAATTCGATGGGCATCATTGCAGCGCTGATCATCGGCGGCATAGCGGGCTGGCTTGCCGGCAAGATCGTGCGCGGCGCGGGTTTCGGACTGATCGGCAACATCGTGATCGGCATCATCGGCGCGCTGCTCGCGAGCTGGCTGTTGCCGCAACTGGGCGTCAGCCTCGGCGTGGGCTGGGTCCGCGAGATCATCAACGCGACCATCGGCGCGGTGATCATCCTGGTGATCCTGTCGCTGATCAGACGTTGACGACGGGCATCTATTTCACGGCGACCGCCGGACCGGCGGTCGTTTACTGTTCAGAGCCGAAAGCGAAGAACGAACGAGAACAACAAGAGAAACGAATCGATGAAATTTACCGGCACCAAGGACTATGTCGCCACCGACGATCTCAAGGTCGCCGTCAACGCCTCGATCGTGCTGGAGCGTCCGCTGCTGATCAAGGGCGAGCCCGGTACCGGCAAGACCGTGCTGGCCGAGGAAGTCGCGAAGGCGCTCGGCGCGCCGCTTCTGACCTGGCACATCAAGTCGACCACCAAGGCGCAGCAGGGCCTCTATGAATACGACGCGGTGTCGCGGCTGCGCGACAGCCAGCTCGGCGATCCCCGCGTTTCCGACATCGCCAACTACATCAAGCGCGGCAAATTGTGGGAGGCCTTCACCCACGACAAGCGGCCGGTGCTGCTGATCGACGAGATCGACAAGGCCGACATCGAATTCCCGAACGATTTGCTGCTGGAACTCGATCGCATGGAGTTCTTCGTCTACGAGACCGGCGAGAACATCAAGGCGAGCCTGCGCCCGATCGTGATGATCACCTCCAATAATGAGAAGGAGCTGCCCGACGCCTTCCTGCGCCGCTGCTTCTTCCACTACATCAAGTTCCCGGACGCCGACACCATGGGGCGGATCGTCGACGTGCACTTCCCCGGCATCAAGAAGCGCCTGGTGGAAGAAGCGCTGCGCATCTTCTTCGAGGTGCGCGAGGTGCCGGGGCTGAAGAAGAAGCCGTCAACGTCCGAGTTGCTCGACTGGCTCAAGCTGCTGCTGAACGAGGACATCACGCCGGAGATGCTGCGCGAGCGCGATCCGCGCAAGCTGATCCCGCCGCTGCACGGCGCGCTGCTCAAGAACGAACAGGACGTGCATCTGTTCGAGCGGCTGGCCTTCCTCTCCCGGCGCGAAGTATAATTCGCTGACCGTCTACAGCGCCAGAACCTGAGGTTCTGGCGTTTTGCTTTCAAACGACAACAAAAAAGATCAGGGCAGATGAACGTTCAAACGCAGATCGACCAGACTTCACCCGGAGCCACCGAGCATTTCGACGTCCTGATCGCGGGCGCCGGCATCTCGGGCGTCGGCGCGGCCTATCATCTCACCACGCAATGTCCGGGAACGACGTTCGTCGCGCTGGAGACCCAGAAGACCTTTGGCGGCACCTGGACCACCCACCGCTATCCCGGCATCCGCTCCGACAGCGACCTGCATACCTTCGGCTATCGCTTCAAGCCCTGGACCTCGGCGCCGATCGCGACCGCGGCCGAGATTCGCAAATACATGGGCGAAGTAATCGAGGAGAACGATCTCGCCCGCCACATCCGCTACCAGCACACCATCACCTCGGCAAAATGGTCGAGCGCGGAAAATCTCTGGACCATCGAAGCGACGCGCAGCGACACCGGCGAAAGGCTGCGCTTCACCACCAGCTTCTTCTGGATGTGCCAGGGCTATTACCGCCACACCGAGGGCTATACGCCGGAGTGGAAGGACATGGCCAAGTTCAAGGGGCCGATCGTTCACCCGCAGAAATGGCCCGAGGATCTCGACTACAGCGGCAAGCGCGTCGTCGTGATCGGCTCGGGCGCGACCGCGGCGACCCTGATCCCGGCGATGGCGCCAACGGCCGGCCATGTCACCATGCTGCAGCGGTCGCCAACCTATTTCCGTACCGGACGCAACGCCATCGAAATCGCCGAGGAGCTGCGCAAGCTGCAGGTCGACGAGACCTGGATCCACGAGATCACGCGGCGAAAGATCCTGTTTGACCAGGACGCTTTCACCCGCAAGACCTTTGCGGAGCCGGAAGCGGCGAAGAAGGACCTGCTCTCGGCGGTCGAGGCCTATCTCGGCAAGGACTATGACATCGCGACCCACTTCACGCCAAAGTACCGGCCATGGCGGCAACGCATCGCCTTCATTCCGGACGGTGACCTGTTCCAGGGCATCAAGTCCGGCAAGGCCTCCGTCGTCACCGACGAGATCGATCGCTTCACCGAAAAGGGCATTTTGCTGAAATCGGGCAAGGAACTGGAAGCCGACATCATCGTCACCGCCACCGGCTTCAATCTGTGCGCCAATGGCGACATCGCGTTCGAAGTCGACGGCAAGCCGCTCGATTTCGCCGACACCGTGACCTATCGCGGCATGATGTTCACCGGCGTTCCCAATCTCGTCTGGGTGTTCGGCTATTTCCGCGCCAGCTGGACGTTGCGCGTCGATCTCGTCGCCGATTTCGTCTGTCGTCTTCTGAAACACATGAAGGCGACGGGCGTGAAGAAGGTGACGCCGCAGCTGCGCCCGGAAGATCACAACATGCCGCTATTGCCTTGGATCGATCCGGAGAACTTCAATCCCGGCTACATGATGCGCGGCATGCACCTGCTGCCCAAGCGCGGCGACAAGCCGGAATGGCAGCACAACCAGGACTACTGGGCCGAGAAGGATGAATTCCCGAACATCGACCTGAAGGACAAGGCGTTCGTCTACGGCTGAGGCCTGCCAATCCGGCTGATCTCTCGAACCGCTCCCGCCGGGGAGCGGTTTTTTGTTACCTTCAACCACCTCAAATCTCGAGTTTCTGTATACTGAAATCCCGCAATCTTCGCAATTTTTACTCGACGGAGCCTACTTCTGTATACATACTGCACTCAACAAACATCCCTTGGGGAGTGAGCCATGCCGTCATCGTTCCCGCTCAACGCCTGGTACGCCGCCGCCTGGGACGCCGATATCAAGCACGCGTTGTTTCCGCGCACGATCTGCGGCAAGCATGTCGTGATGTACCGCCAGTCCAACGGACAGGTCAGCGCGCTGGAGGATGCCTGCTGGCACCGGCTGGTGCCGCTGTCGAAGGGACGGCTCGACGGCGACACCGTCGTGTGCGGCTATCACGGGCTGAAATTCAACGCGCAGGGCCGCTGCACCTACATGCCCTCGCAGGACACCATCAACCCCTCGGCCTGCGTGCGTTCCTATCCGGTGGTCGAACGGCATCGCTTCATCTGGCTTTGGATGGGCGATCCGGCGCTGGCCGACCCCGCGCTGGTGCCCGACATGCACTGGAACAACGATCCGGCCTGGGCCGGCGACGGCAAGACCATTCATGCGAAGTGCGACTACCGCCTCGTGGTCGACAATCTGATGGACCTGACCCACGAGACGTTCGTGCACGGCTCCAGCATCGGCAACGACCACATCGCCGAAGCCCCGTTCGACGTCACCCATGGCGACAAGACGGTGACCGTGACGCGCTGGATGAAGGGCATCGAGGCCCCGCCGTTCTGGGCCGCGCAATTGCAGAAGCCGGGTCCGGTCGACCGCTGGCAGATCATCAACTTCCAGGCGCCCGGCACCGTCAACATCGATGTCGGCGTGGCGCCAGCCGGCACCGGCGCGCCGGAGGGCGACCGTTCGCAGGGCGTCAACGGCTTCGTTCTCAACACCATGACGCCGGAGACCGAGACCACCTGCCACTATTTCTGGGCGTTCGTCCGCAACTACCGCACCTCGGAGCAGCGGCTGACCACCGAAATCCGCGACGGCGTCTCCGGCATCTTCCGCGAGGATGAGATTATCCTCGAAGCGCAGCAGCGCGCGATGGACGAGAACCCGGACCGCACCTTCTACAACCTCAACATCGATGCCGGCGCGATGTGGGCGCGGCGCGTGATCGACCGCATGGTGGCGCGCGAAGCCAGGCCGCAGGCCGTTCAGGCCGCGGAGTAACGCCATGAGCGAACGCGAAGCCGAGCGCTCCGTCTCGCAGACCGTGCGCGCGCAGCTGGCGCTGCGCGACATGATCCTGTCCGGGCGGCTGCGTCCGGGCGAGCGCATCAGCGAATTGCAGGCGGTTGAGATCACCGGCGTGTCGCGGACGCCGGTGCGGCTGGCGCTGGTCCGGCTGGAGGACGAAGGCCTGTTGCAGGCGATCCCCTCCGGCGGCTTCATGGTGAAGGCGTTCACCGAGCGCGACATTCTCGACTCGATCGAATTGCGCGGCACGCTGGAAGGCCTCGCCGCGCGCTTTGCCGCCGAGCGTGGCGCCAGTGCGCGTAGCCTCGAGCCGCTGAAGGAGTGCCTGGGCGATCTCGACCAGCTGGTGCGGCAGGACCCGGTTTCGGTCGAAGCCTTTTCCGCCTATGTGGCCATGAACGCGCGTTTCCATGCGCTGCTGAACGAACTGTCCGCCAGCGGCCCGCTGGTCCGCGAGATCGATCGCGTCTCGGCGCTGCCGTTCGCGTCCCCTTCCGCGTTCGTCATGGCGCAGTCGGCACTGCCGGAAGCGCACCAGATCCTGCTGCTCGGGCAGGACCATCACCGCATCGTGGTCGACGCCATCGAGAACCGCGAAGGCGCGCGGGCCGAGGCCGTGATGCGCGAGCACTCGCGGCTCGCCGCGCGGAACCTGCGGCTGGCGATCCGCAACCGCACACATCTCGAACTGATGCCGGCGCTCGCCCTTCTGAAATCCTCCGTCGAATAGAGGTCACCATGCGTTTTGCCGAGCAATGGAGCTGGTGCATCGTGGAAGCCGTGCGCGACGTGACGCCTGCGGTCCGCGAATTCAGGCTGCGCCCCGAGCACGGCCGCGTGCCTCCCTACCCGGCCGGCAGCCATATCGGCGTCAGCGTGCTGATCGACGGACAGCCCGCGCGCCGCTGCTACTCGCTGGTGGTAAACGATGATGCGGAGACCTATCGCATTGCCGTGCGGCTGGCGCCGGACAGCCGCGGCGGCTCGCGCGGGATGTGGGACTTGCGTGCCGGCGCGCGGATCGAAGTTTCGAATCCGGCCTGCCTGCTCGAAATCGACTGGACGCGGAAGAATTATTGCCTGATCGCCGGCGGCATCGGCATCACGCCGATCACCACCATCGCGGCGGCCCTGCGCCGACGGAATATCGACGCGCCCCTGCACTACGCCGTCAAATCCCGCAGCGATGCCGCCTTCCTCGACGAACTCTCGGCGTTGCTGGGGGATCGCCTGACCGTATACGCCTCCGGTGAAGGTCATCGCCTCGACCTCGCAGCCACCTTCCGCGCCTTGCCTGAAGATGCCGTTGCCATCCTGTGCGGGCCGATGCGGATGCTGGAGGCCGCGCGGCGGACCTGGAACGATCTTGGGCGCGCGCCCGCCGACCTGCGCTACGAGACGTTTGGTTCAAGCGGCCTGAAGCCGACGGCGGAGTTTCGCGTACGGCTGAGGGACACCGAGACCGAGCTCGTGGTGCCGCAGAACAGCTCGATGCTGGACGCCCTGAACGCCGCCGGTTTCGAGGTGATCTCGGACTGCCAGCGCGGCGAATGCGGCGTCTGCGCCATCGACGTCGTTGCCATCGACGGCGAGATCGACCACCGCGACGTGTTCTTCAGCGACCAGCAGAGGCGGGACAACCGCAAGATCTGCCCGTGCGTGTCGCGCGCGATCGGTGTCGTCACCATCGACACGTTGTACCGGCCGGAAGCAGCTCAGGGTTCGAACCACCGTCTAGCTCGGGCATGAACTCATAATTGGTCGCGCCCGCTTTGCGCCCGAACAGCGACTGAGAACGCGACACGGCTGAGTGACGGCATCGGGCCGGGCGCGGCCATCGATGTGCGGTTCCACCCAATGAATCAAGTTGTCATTCTGCTGACGCATTCTCTGTCTTAGTCGCGCGCAACGAAGAACGCCTGTGCGAAAACCACCGCCGGTTCGCACAACGGTTCCACCGCCAGGGTTGGCACGCAGCCGCAAGCGAAGTGACGCGAGTTCGCAACGCATCTGCGTTCGCTCGACGATTCTCTGCGGCTCCGGGAATCGAACGTAGAAAATCAATCGAGGACTCATGATTCTGTTTCGCTCAGGCGCCGCACTGTGCGGCGCCGCGCTTGCGCTTGCCTGCTCCACGAATGCTGTTCGAAGTGAAACCGTTACGGTGCATTCCAGACACGTCGTCGATGCCGCATCCGGGGATGCGATCGTCGGCGCGGCATCGACATACAATCCGTTTCGGCCCGGATGGCACGAAGGTGGACCGAAGACCGCCTCCGGCGAGCGCTATGATCCCGACCGCTGGACGGCTGCCATCAAGACCAGCTTGCGACAGAAATTCGGTGGCGTGCGGTATGGCGCGAGACCGAAATATGCGCTCGTCGAAGCCGTCGGCAAGAAGGTCATCGTCAAGATCAACGACGTGGGGCCCCTGACGCCCGGCCGCATTATCGATCTCAATGAGCGGGCCATGCGCCATTTCGATCCGAGCCTGCGCGTCGGCGTCATTCATGGCGTCAAGGTCAAACCGCTTTCCGGCGACTACTGGGTCCCCGGACCGGTTGGCTGAAGCCTGTTCCGTCAGCGTGTGGGCGGCTGCTCGCAGCGCGGCCCTCGAAGGCCGACGGCCACTGACCGGGCCGCACATCCTTCGAGGCTCGCCGAAGCGGCGAGCACCTCAGGATGACGGCGCAGGCTTTTGGACTTCGCGTCGCCCTTTGGCCAAGATCAGGCCGACATCGGCAGCCGCACGGCTTCCGGCGCCGTCTTGCCGCGGATCATGTCGGAGGCCTTGTCGGCGATCATCAAGGTCGAGGCGTTGAGGTTGGCCGAGATCATCCGCGGCATGATCGAGGCGTCGACCACGCGCAGGCCCTGCAGGCCGTGCACGCGCAACTGGTCGTCGACAACAGATGTCCTGGTCTCGGCCGGTCCCATCCGGCAGGTACAGCCGGGGTGGAAGGTGGTGGTGCCGCGCTCGGTCACGGCAGCCAGGATTTCTTCGTCGCTCTGCACCTTGGGTCCGGGGAAATCCTCATAGGCGTAATAGGGCGCGAGTGGTTTCGACGCCAGCAGCCGGCGCGCCAGCTTCATGCCGGCGACGACGACGCGGCGGTCGATCTCCTCGACCAGATAGTTGGTCTGGATGATCGGCTGCACGAACGGGTCGGCGGAGCGGATGCGGACATAGCCGCGGCTTTCCGGGCGCTGCTGCCAGGACGCCACCGTCATGCCCGGCTCGTCCTCGAGCTGGCCCTGCACGCCTTCCTTGTAGCTCGCGGGCGTGAAGGTGAGCTGCAGATCGGAGCTTTCATTGGTCTCGCCGGAGTGCCAGAAGCAATAGACCATGGTCGGCGACAGCGAGAGCAGGCCACGCCGTGTCGTCGCCCATTTCAACGCCTCGACCCACAGGCTGAGACCGCGCCGCAGTTCGTTGATGGTCTTGATGTTCTTGACACGCGCGACCGAGCGCGGCGCGTAATGATCCTGCAGCCCTTCGCCGACGCCCGGCAGCGCATGGCGGACCTCGATGCCGTGCGACTGCAGCAGTTCAGGCGCGCCGATGCCGGACAGTTGCAGCACCTGCGGCGAGTTGTAGGCGCCGCCCGAGAGAATGACTTCCTTGGCCGCGCGCACCTCGACCGGCGTGCCGCCCTTGCCGCCCCGGAGGTAGCGCACGCCGACGGCGCGCTTGCCCTCGAAGATGATGTTGGTGACATGCGCATGCGTGCGGACGTCGACATTGCCGCGCTTGCGCGCCGGATGCAGGAACGCCTTGGCCGCGCTCATGCGCAGGCCGCCCTCGATGGTGCGCTGGCAGTAGGACACGCCTTCCTGGATGGCGCCGTTGTAATCGGGGTTGCGTGGGATGCCGAGGCTGACCGCGCCTTCCATGAAGGCCTCGCAGAGCGGATCCTTCCAATCCATGGTGGTGACGGTGAGATTGCCGTCACGGCCGCGGAACGTCTCGTCGCCTTCGCCGATCCGCCGCTCCATCCGCTTGAAATAGGGCAGCACGTCCGGATATCCCCAGCCGCGGTTGCCCATCTGCGCCCAGGTGTCGAAATCCTGGCGCTGGCCGCGGTTGTAGATATGGCCGTTGATCGAGGAGGAGCCGCCGAGCGTCTTGCCGCGCGGCGCGTAGATGCTGCGCCCGCCGGTCCATGGCCCGGGCTCCTGGGTGTAGGCCCAGTTGACGCTCTTCATGTGGAACGTCTTGATGAAGCCGGCCGGCAGATGAATGTAGGGATGCCAGTCGGTGCCGCCGGCTTCGAGCACGCAGATGCGGGTGGAGAGGTCTTCGCCGAGCCGGTTGGCGAGCACGCTGCCGGCGGAGCCCGCGCCGATAATCACATAATCGAACGTTTCCATGGTCTCGCTTCTCGCGCGGTTTTACTGCCGCGGCTTGTCGTTGAGTTGATAATTCAGATGCGCCTTCACCGTCGGCCATTCGCCGGCGATGATGCTGTAAACCACGGTGTCGCGCAACGTGCCGTTAGGTGCGATCTGGTGGCTTCTCAGGATACCGTCCTGCTTGGCGCCAAGGCGCTCGATGCCGCGCCGGCTCTGGTGATTGAAGAAATGCGTCCGGAACTCGACCGCGATGCAGTTCAGCGTCTCGAAGGCATGCGTCAGCAGCAGCAGTTTGCACTGCGTGTTGAGCGCGCTGCGCTGCACGCGCTTGGCATACCATGTGGAGCCGATCTCGACCCGGCGATTGCCTGCATCGACGTTCATGTAGGTCGTCATGCCCGCCACCTTTCCGTCGGCGTCGAACACCGTGAACGGCAGCATCGTGCCTGCCGCGAACAGGCCGAGCCGGCGGTCGATTTCCTTCTTCATGTTCTCCGCGGTCGGGATGAAAGTGTACCAAAGCTTCCACAATTCGCCATCGCTGACGGCCTGCACCAACCCATCGACGTGATCGTGCGACAACGGCTCCAGCCGCGCGTATGCGCCCTGCAGGGTGACCGGTTCGAGAAAAGGCATTCTATCAACTCCCTCTCCTCATCCCGAGGAGCCGCGAAGCGGCGTCTCGAAGGATGAAGGCCCCGTCGGCGGCCTCATGGTTCGAGACGCGCGTGCCGCGCTCCTCACCATGAGGGTTGGACTTGTCATTCCGGGGCGATGCGAAGCATCGAACCCGGAATCTCGAGATTCCCCGATGCGCAATCGCGCATCTGTGGTCTGGTCCTTCGGACCATCCCGGAATGACGGTGCGCCTGCTCGGCACAATCGTCACTTGTTCAAGAAGTTCAGCGGCAGCCCGGGGCGCGGCCAGTCCATCGCGATCAGTTCGCCCTTGCCGGACAGCGTGATGTACGCCGTCTTCAGCTCCGGCCCGCCGAAGGCGATGTTGGTGGTGACGCGGTCGCCGGTCGGCACCTGCTCGACCAAAGTGCCGTCCGGGGCGATCACCGAGATGCAACCCGAAATCAGCGTGGCGACGCAGACATTGCCGTTGGCTTCGACCGCCAGCGAATCGAACATCTGGTAGCCGCCGAGGCCCGCGATCGGCTTGCCGCGCTCGCCGCGATAGATCACGTCGCGCGGCTTCAGTGTGCCGGGGGCGGAAAGATCATAGGCCCACAGCCGCGCCGTCGGCGTCTCCGCGATATAGACCGTTTTCTCGTCGGGCGAGAGGCCGATGCCGTTGGCCGGCAGCACGCCATGCACGACCTCGACGATCTCCTTCAGGCCCGGCTTGAGATAATAGATGCCGCCGACGTCCATCTCGCGGGCGCGGCGCTTGCCGAGTTCGGAGAACCAGAGCCCGCCGTCCTTGTCGAAAACCAGATCGTTCGGCCCGCGCAGCCCGTGCTCGCCGCAGCGCTCGACGACGGTCTCGACGTGGCCGCTCTGCAGATCGACGCGCTGGATCGAGCCGCCCAGATAGTCGTCGGGCTGCGGTCCCGGCATGATCGTCTTGCCGGTCGGAATCCAGGTGAAGCCGCCATTGTTGCAGATGTACATCTTGCCATCGGGGCCGAGCGCCGCGCCGTTGGGGCCGCCGGGAATCTGCGCCACGACCTCCTTGCGGCCGTCGGGATGGACCCGTGTCAGCCGGCGGCCGCGGATCTCGACCAGCACCACCGATCCGTCAGGCATGACCACCGGCCCTTCGGGAAACTCCAGATCGGTGGCGAGAACGCGGATGTCGGCCATGACTCCTCCCGGCTTTTTTGGGCGCAGGCGGATTTGCAAGCCTTTATCCCACGCGCAACGTTTTGGTTCGCGCTGTTATGGCAAACAGGATCACGCTTGCCAACCCGAACACCCGCGCAACAGGTATTACCGGGGCGGCGACGCGTGGGACGAATGCGCCGTGTCGGGCTACGCGTACAGATATCCGACCGGCTTGCCTTCGTTGCGCAACGGGCGGACGTCGGTCCGCGTAATGATCTGGCCGGCCAGCCCATCGATTTCGTCACGCTGCGTCGGCGTCCAGCTGCGGAGGTTTTCGATGCCTTTTAGCAGGCCCAGCCGGAGAACCTGGGTGTTTTCACCAAGCCCCACGATTTGGATGGTGTCCTTGCCGGCGGTCACCGTATCGCCGGTAACGAGCTCGAAGTTCTCCCCGGCGCTGTTGGTGAATTCGGCCGAACCGCGGATGACGCGATAGATCACCACCTCGCCCTTGCCGAGGAAGGCCATGTCGGCCGCCGCGGACGTGCTCTTCGGCAGCAGCGACTGGCGGCGCGGATCGGTGGCGATGATATGCCCTGTGGTCAGGTGGCCACTCGGCGCCTCGATCCCGATGTCGCGCAGGTAAACCGGCCCGGAGGACTTGATCGGCGAGCCTGCCGGCAACGGCTTGAACAGCGCTTCCAGCTCCAGCGGATCCTGCAGCCAGAAGCCGGCGCCGGCCGGTCGGTCATGCAGCGGATGGCTCCAGGCGACGCGCGGCGTTTCCTCCTCGTTGATATGGTCGTGATCGACCACCGTCGGATTGGGGAAGGTCGTCGGGTCGGTGATGAAGGCTTCGAGGAACTTGCCGGAATAGCCCATCGACATCGGGTCCGGCACCACGGTCTGCGGCGTCTTCAGGTTCTCCTCGGTCGACAATCCCGACCAGGTGTAGAACAGCTGGCGATGCACGATCGCGCTCTGCAGCATCACCGAACCAGGGCCGACGTAATAGAACCGGCCGTCGTAGTCGAAGGTGAACACGCCCGAGGTGACCAGCACGAGCTGGTAGCCGCCCGGTGGGAGGTGAAGATGGAAATCGGTGGGGCCGGTATCGGGGCGATAGATCGGCAGGTTGGTCGAGACTTCGTGCAACAGGAAGGTTTCGTTGTTGGCGTGAAAGCCTTCATTGGCGCGGTTGTAGAGCGCCTGCGGCCGGTAGGTCGGTTCGTGCGAGGCATTGCGGTCGCGATCGATCGCCACGAAGCTCTTGGTGTTGAGACGGAGGGGATCGCCGTTCGGGCGCGTGAGGCCAGGCCATTTGAGATCGACGGCGGCATGCATGTTCATGGCTCTCTCCAATCCCTGAAATCCAGCGGGACCTGATTTCAGCGGGACCTGAGGCCCATTCAATGTGCTGCAGGGCGCTCGGGCTCGCCGATCGGACTCAATGGACTGATGCTGCAATGCGAATTCCGGGCCAGTCGGCATGGCCCTTTGCACCGGCTTTCCAAAAGTCCGATTAGCGCCGGTCGTCGGAGAAAGGGTCAGGCCATACAGTATGTTAGCCATCCCCCACGCCAGGATGCCAAATCCCTCATCAGCAAGCCCGCCTTCCAGACGCGAATTGCCTTGCGCAAATTTCTGGCAAGCCTAGCCAGGAAAAGCGCAGGTGCCTCGTGACCGGCCCGTCGCCGCGCCGCCCTATTCCTTGACCGGGATCCAGATTTCGAGCCCGCCATTGCCGGTGGCCGGGTCGAACTTCTCGTCATAGCGCTCGAAATTCGGTGCGTCCGCCGCCTTCAGGCCCGATGCCGGCAGCCAGTGATTCCAGATCGTATTCACGGTGCGGCGAATGGTCGAGATGTGCTCGTCATGGGTGAACACCGCGTATCTCTGCTCCGCAATCCGCACGCGGGCGAACTCGCGCGGCAGGTCCGAAAAGTCGGCAACCTCGATGCCGGCGATGTAATCGAAATTGCCGGCATCATCGCCGTTGCAGCAGACGCCATAGGCGAGTTTGCCGACCCGCGCGGGGATGTGATCGACGGTCTGGTGGAACTGGTGCCACAGGATCGGAATCCCGGCGCCGCTGTTCTCGTGGGTGCATCGCTCGGCAATGCCGGAGACCAGAAACGGCTTTCCGGTTTCGAAACGCGGCGGCGTGAGTTTTTCGAGCAGCGTTGAATCCATGACGATGGGCTCCTGAAGCTTCAGATGGTCGAGGCGCGCAGCGGCGCGAACGGCTTCCGGCGTCACGCCGAAATGCTCGCGGAACGCGCGGGTGAACGCTTCGTGAGAGCTGTAATCCGCCTCCAGCGCGAGGCTGAGAATGTCTGGCGCGCCGGCCGCGAGCGCCTGCGCGGCCCGGGTCAGACGGCGGGCGCGCACATAGCGCATCACCGAATAGCCGGTCGCAGCCGCAAACGCCCGCACCAGGTGGAATCGCGAAACGCCGGCCACGCCGGCGACGTCATCGAGCGCCAGCGGCTCGGCGAGATGGCTTTCGATATACCAGAGCGCTTTCTGGGCCGGGTTCATGAATGACTGCCTTCATGCGAAGCGGCTGCATCATGCGCGCATGCGGCGGGCTTCATTTGACAATCCTTGCTCTGCGCGCGTGCGGCTGACAATGTGTCCGAAACAAAAATGGGAGGAACCATGCTGATCACAGATGTCCGGGCCCACCACATCCGCATCCCCTACGACGCGGGTGTCGCGAATTTCAGGCAGGGCGCCGCCGCCATCTCCGCGCTCGAAATCATCATGGTCGAGGTTACCACCGACGCCGGGATCACCGGCTGGGGCGACGCCTTTGCCTATGTCTGCACGCAGACCACGCGCACCGCGGTCGAGGAGATGATCGCGCCTCAGGCGCGCGGCCATAAGGTGCCGGATGCCGCCGGCATTCCCGCCTTCATGGAACAGGTCCAGCGCAATTTGCATCTGTTCGGTCGCTACGGCGTCACCATGTTCGCGATCTCGGCGCTCGATATCGCGCTGTGGGATATCGCGGCAAAGGCCGAGGGCGTGCCGATCCACCAATTGATCGGCGATGCCAAACGCACGAGAATTCCCGCCTATGCCAGCCTGCTGCGGATCGGCGATCCCGACCTGATCGCGCGCGAATGCGAGACCGCGGTCCGGCTCGGCTACAAGGCGATCAAGCTGCATGAGACGGCGACGCCCGCGGTGTTCGCCGCGCGAAAGGCGATCGGCCGCGACATTCCGCTGATGGTCGACATGAACTGCCCGCTGACCGGGGAGGAGGCGATCGCGTTCGCGCATGCCTGCCGCGACGCCGAACCTCTGTTCCTGGAGGAGCCGGTGTGGCCGCCGGAGGATTTTGCGACGCTGGCCGAGGTTCGGCGAAAGGGCGGGCTCAACGTGGCGGCCGGCGAGAACGCCTGTACCGTGCACCAATTCAGGCAGATGATGAAGGCCGGCGCGGTCAGCCACGCGCAGCCTTCGGTGATCAAGGTCGGCGGCATCAGCGAGTATCTCGCGGTGGTCGCGCTGGCCGACGAACTCGGCGCAAAACTTGCGCCGCACTCGCCCTATTTCGGACCAGGCCTGCTGGCAACGCTGCAGCTGCTGGCGCTGCGCGACGACGCAAGCTTCGTCGAGATGTTCTACATGAAGCGCGCGGGATGCCTGTGGCGCGGCGCTGTCGACGTCGATAACAAAGGCGACGTCGAGGTGCCGCAGGGGCCGGGTATTGGATGCGAGCCTGATCGCGATGTGATGGAGCGATTCCGCGTGTCGTGAGCCGTTACTTCACGCCTTCCTTGGCGTTTTCCTTCACACCTTCCTTGGCCGGCGCGGCATCCTTGGCGGCAGGCGGCCCATCCTTTGCCGCCGAGGTTGCGGGCTTCCTGGCATCCTCGCCGGTCTTCTGCGTCGCCTGTATCTCGACGACGATCTTCTGCAGGCCGATGACAGCGCCTTTCAGCGCCTCGATCTGCCGGTTGGCGGCGTCGATCTTCTGCTGCTGGTCCGATGTCAGCTTGTTGATCGTCTTCTGCAGGAAGTCGATATTGCTCTGCAGGCACGACGTGCGCCGCTCCATCGTTTTTTCGACGGTGCAGATTTCGATGCCTGGCACGTCCTGCGCGTGAACGATGCCCGGCGATGTTGCCGTCAGCAGCGCCAAAGCGGTGAGTGCGATCCTATTCATCTTCATCGGGACGATCATCGAAAATCCTCGTTTCGGAAACCTGCAGCGCACATCAACATCCATCACGGCAATTTGCACGGCAAAGAACCACTATCGCAGTCATACCATACTGATACCTCATTCACGCGTTGTGCTTCACCCTGTTAATCATGGGTGGATTTCGCCGCAAACTTTTCGCCGGTGTTTGCCGGCCGCGGCAGTGGAGATTGACTGTATGGCAACGCGTGAAAAACGGCTGGCGCAATTCGACGGGTGTGGGGACCCGCCGCAAAACATGCCCGTGGAGGTGCTGTGCGAGGATCACAGCGGAACCTACCAGCTGCCTTTTGCCTGTCGCTGGATCGACGGCCATTGGCGCAACGACAGAACCGGCGGCATGGTCGAGGCCACGGTGGTGGGCTGGCGCCTGCCGCGCTCCAGCGCGATGTAATCTGCCGCAGGCCTGCCACGCATTGTCTCAGAATGCGACGCGGCGTCGAACGATCTTTACGTTCGGAACGGCGGTGGAACGAATCGCGCCCGAATCACTGATTGGACATCGTACACCGATGTTCACGGCTAGATGTCGGCGGCGAACGGAAACGGCGCGCCACATCCAGAGCGACGGAGGGCAGGCCGAAGCCAGCGGCTGACGACAAAGGTTAATGCTTAATGCCTCGGGCGACGGCGGCGTTCGGCTCCCGGATGTCGCTGGCGACATCCTGTCGACGCCCGACGCCAGACCAAGAAAGCGCGCCCGTGGCCCCAGCCTTTTGGGCAGGCACGGTCGCGCCGGGCGTGCCTAATATTCGACCTCGAGTTCCTCGATGTCGGCGGGCTCCGCCTTGGCGGCCTCGACCCATTCCTGCATCTCGGGCATCGCCATGATGGTGCTGGCGTAGGCCGCCAAGGCGGGTTCGAGCTTCACGTCATAGGTCAGGAAGCGGGTCACGACCGGGGCGTACATGGCATCGGCCATGCTGCGCTCGCCGAACAGGAATGGGCCGCCCGAGACGGCGAGACAGTCCCGCCAGATGGTGCAGACCCGGTCGATATCGGCCTGCGCGCGCGACCAGATCTTGAAGCCCGGAAAGTGACCTTTCAGATTGACCGGCAGCGAGGCGCGCAGCGTGGTGAAACCGGAATGGATTTCGCCGCAGATCGAGCGGCAATGCGCGCGCCGGATACGGTCCGCCGGCAACAGGCCGGCATCCGGCCTCACCTCGTTGAGGTATTCCGCGATCGCCAGCGTGTCCCAGATGGTGGCGCCGTCATGGCGCAGGCACGGCACCAGGATCGATGACGACAGCAACAGGATTTCCGCCCGCGCCGACGCGTCGTCGGGAGCGGTGATCACTTCCTCGAATTCGAGCCCTGAGAACTTGGCCAGCAGCCAGCCGCGCAGCGACCAGGACGAATAATTCTTGCTGGAGATGGTCAGTGTGGTCTTTGCCATATGGCCTTCCTTCGTACCCCCAAATGCGGCCGCAAGGCATAGGGCGGCCGACCGCACCGCCGCCTGATGCCTGTGCGACGGTAATTTCACAGCAAGCGACGTGCCAGTTTTTCAGGCGCGGAGGCCGTCGCTGGCGTCGATATTGCATGGCGCTTACGGACAGGGCCGGGTGTGTAAGCGATGCCAATGATGTCAATGATCTACCAAGCCTACCAGAACCACATGGACCTGACCTCGCCATGGCGGACCGGGGCCGCGGCCGCATTGGAATTCCTTAATCTGGTGCCGCAAGGTATTTCCGATCGGGCACTCGGCCGGCTCGCCGCATCGCTCGAACTGGTCTCGCGATCCACCCTCACCTATCACCGCCCCGCCTATGGCATCGACCGGGTGATGGTCGGCAATCAGGAACTGGAGGTGACCGAGGAGGTCGCCTTCGCCACGCCGTTCGGCTCGCTGCTGCATTTCAAGAAAGAGCACGCGCCGGAACAGCCGCGGATGCTGCTGGTGGCGCCGATGTCCGGTCATTTCGCCACCCTGCTGCGCGGCACCGTGAAGACGCTGCTGCAGGACCACGACGTCTACATCACCGACTGGCATAACCCGCGCGACATACCTCTGCATGCCGGCCGCTTCGGACTGGAGGATTACACCGACCATCTGATCGCCTTTCTCGACAAGATCGGCCCGCGCGCCCACATGGTGGCGATCTGCCAGCCGTCGGTTTCCGCCTTGGCCGCGGCTGCCGTGATGTCGGAGGAAAACCACCCCGCCCGCCCGGCCACGCTGACGCTGATGGCCGGGCCGATCGACACGCGAATCCAGCCGACCAAGGTCAACGAGTTCGCCAAAAGCAAGCCGATCGACTGGTTCGAGAAGAACCTGATCAATTACGTGCCGCTACAGTGCAAGGGCGCATTCCGAAAAGTCTATCCCGGCTTTGTGCAGCTCACCGCCTTCGTGTCGATGAACCTCGAGCGACACATCAAGCAGCACATCGACCTCGCCGATCACCTGGCCAAGGGCGAAAAGGAAAAGGCCGACATCATCAAGACCTTCTACGACGAATATTTCGCCGTGATGGACCTGCCCGCCGAATTCTACATCGAAACCGTGCGCGACGTGTTCCAGGAACATCTGCTGCCGCAGGGCAGACTGATGCATCGCGGCAAGCCGGTGAACCCGGCCGCGATCAAGCGCATGGGCCTGATGACGGTGGAAGGCGAAAAGGACGACATCTGCTCGATCGGCCAGACGCTGGCGGCGCAGGACCTCTGCACCGGCGTGCGCGCCTATCGCAAGGTACACCACATGCAGGCCGGCGTCGGGCACTATGGCGTGTTCTCGGGGCGGAAGTGGAACAACGAGATTTATCCGCTGCTGCGGGATTTTGTGCATGTGAATGCGTGACATGTCGTTCCGGGATGGTCCGGAGGACCAGACCACAGATGCGCGATTGCGCATCGGGGAATCCTGAGATTCCGGTTCGCATCTTCGATGCGCCCCGGAATGACCATCGGAACTAGCCGCCCTCACCTCCGCACGCTAACATCCGCCCAAGGCTGACCCGTTCAAGAGTCGCCCGGGAGGAATCATCATGCGGCTTTCCGTTCATCTGCGCGCGTTCGCGCCCGCCATTCCCTGCGTCATCCTGCTGACCTTCACGGCTTCTGCCGCCGAGGTGCGGGTGATGATCTCCGGCGGGCTGACGGCGGCCTACAAGGCGCTGGTACCCGCGTTCGAGCGCACAACCGGCCACAAGGTGCTGACCGCCTACGGGCCGTCGATGGGCACCACGACCAACGCCATTCCGGTACGGCTCGACCGCGGTGAAGCGGCGGACGTGCTGATCATGGTGGGTTATGCCCTCGACGATCTGGCCAGGAACGGGAAGGCGATCGCCGCCAGCAAGGTTGATCTCGTCAAGTCGCCGATCGCGGTCGCCGTGAAATCGGGCGCGCCCAAACCGGATATCTCGACCCCGGATGCGCTCAGGCGCGCGCTGCTGGCGGCGAAGACGATCGCCTATTCCGACAGCGCCAGCGGCGTCTATGTCTCGACCGAAATGTTCGACAAGCTCGGCATCAAGGCAGCGATGGAAGGCAAGGCGCGGAAGATTCCGGCCACGCCGGTCGGCGAGATCGTTGCGCACGGCGAGGCCGAGATCGGCTTCCAGCAGATGAGCGAGCTGAAGCCGGTGGAAGGCATCGACATCGTCGGCCCGCTGCCGGATGAACTGCAGAAGATCACGGTGTTTTCGGCCGGCATCGCCGCGGCCTCGAAAGAACCCGAGGCCGGCAAGGCGCTGATCGAGTTCCTCGCCTCGCCCGCGGCGCGCGGCGAAATCGTCAGGAGCGGGATGGACCCGATTCTTTCGAATTGAGCTTCACTTCACCTGCGTCCGCACCGGGCGATCCTTCAGGCCGTTATCGTCATAGGCCTTGCGCAACGTGCCGTCGGCGATGGAGTCGGTGAGAAACTTGACCGCGAACGCCAGCGACAGCGGGCGGTCGGGCGGCACCGCCACCGCCGTCACCGTCTGCTTGAAGGTTTCGTCGAGCACACGCGTGCCGGGGATCTGGGCGGCCATTGCGTTGAGCTGGTCGCGCGACAGCGCGAAGGCGTCAATCTCGCCATTCTTCAGCAGGCCGAAAATTTCGTCATAGGTCTGGTAACCCGTGACCGCGGCGTTCTTCAGATGCGCGATGGCGCCGCGCATCGTCGTCGTGTTGTTGACGGCTGCGACCTTGATGCCTGGCTGATCGAGCGCGGCGAAATTCGTCACCTTCGAACCCGGCTTGACGATGTAGGTCGCATCGGCGACCTCGTAGATCGGTCCGAACGACATCCGTCCCTCGCGTTCCGGGTCCTTCGGCAGGAAGGTGATGTCCCAGGTGCCTTTCGACACCGCATCGACGATCTGCCCGGAATTGTTGTGCGCGACATATTCGACGGGAACGCCCAGCTGCGCCGCCATCGCCCTGCCGAGGTCGACCGGCACGCCGGCATAGCCGGTCTCGGTTCTGGTCGACCAGAACGCGCCGCCCGCCGGGCTGATCGCGATCGCCACCCGCAGCTTGCCGGTCGGTGCGATCTCATCCTTCAGGGCATCGGCAGCGGCAGGCGTCATCATCATGGTCAATCCCAGCAGGAAGCCGGCCATTCCCGGCAAGGGTTGCTTGAACATCGAATACTCCTCCCCGCCGGCACCGTTTCTGGCGGAACGCCGGCTTGCGCTCCCCTTCGCGGGGCGTCAGCGCTTCTTTTTCTTGGCCGCAGCCGCGCCCTTGGGCGCCGCCGCGGCCGGTGTTGCCGGCTGCGCCGGATCGGCGGTTTCGAACTTGCCGAACGCCATGAGCTGGACACGCGCATTGACCGGCGCCGCCGGGCGATTGAGATCCTGCAACTGCTCCTCGCCCAAGCCAAGCGCCAGCAACCGCTTCGGCGAGACCTTGAACGTGTTTACGAGGACGTCGCGGATCGAATCGGCGCGACGCTGGCTCAGGATCAGATTGTGGTCGCGCCGGCCGGCGGATTCGACATGATCAACGATCAGATAGCGATAGGGCCGCATCTTCGGATCGGTCAGCGCGTCGGCGATGCTGCCGATGGTTTGATAGGAAGCCGGCCGGATCAGGGACGAATCCGGATCGAACACGACGTCGAAGCGCAGTTGCGGCAGTTTGGTGAGTTGCGGCGCGAGCGGCGGTCGCTTCTGCGGCTGGGCGTCCGCCCTCGCCTTGATGCGGTCGGCGGCCTGCTGCTTCAGCACCGCCAGATCGACATCGGATTGCGCCTCCACGGCGAGCTTTTCGATGATCTCGGCGCTGTTGACGGCCGTTTGCGCCCGCGTCGTCCCGATCGGCAAGGCGAGCAGCGCCATGGCGCCGATCGCAACAGCGATTTCGTACGACCGACGCATCAGCGATACCCCGCCGCGCTGATCGCCTTGTTGCAATTTGGAGTCGCCTTCTTGGTTTCCAACAGGCATTGCAATCCCTTGACGGGATCCTCTCGAACCTCACCGCAGAGGTTCTTGAGTTCCCAATTGCACAGCTTGACCAGCGAGGTGCGCGCGGTGACGCGCTGCTGGATGGCGCCGAGCGCCATCGGAAAGTCGGCCTTGCACTTCGCCGACACCACGTCCTGGTTGCGGTTGAGACATTCCCGCAGCCGGGACGCATCAAAATTGACGCCGCGGCAGTTGTCGTCGATGTCCTTGCCGCAGCTCGCAGCCAGCATGGCGCCGGCCTCCTCGAACTTCATGGACTGCTGGGCTGCGGCCAGCGAAGGCGCGAATATCGCAATGATGAACAGGAAAAACCGGATTCGGGTCATGACCGCACCTCACACAAGGAGGGTAGCCGAGGTCAAGTGTTCTGTTCGGGTTCGCGACCGCGCGGTCAATCTGCCGCGCCGCAACAATCCGGCCCGTTTCCTCCGATAGGCCATGACCGTCATTTCGGGTTTCCGAGAGACCAGACCCGGAATGGCATGCAATCCCTGACGGAGTGATGACAGTATGAGTTCGACAGCCGCGTTCCTGGCCACTTTTGTCTCGATCCTGATCGGCGCAGCGTTTGGCATGCTCCTGAGGCGGATCCTGCCGGCTCCGCCGCTGGGAACAGGATCCAAACAGGCGATCCGTCTGGGCGCCGGCTTCCTCTCGACGCTGGCCGCGCTCGTGATCGGGCTGATGCTCGCCTCGGCAAAAAACACCTATGACACCCAAATTGCCGGCATGCGGCAGCTCGGCACCCAAGCCCTGCTGGTCGATCAGTTGCTGACCCAGTACGGGTCGGAAGCGAAGGCAGCGCGCACTGTGCTGCGGGAGATCATGCCGTCCGCCACTTCTCGCCTCGGACAGGAAAATGCCCCGGACAAGGGCGGCGGATCGGCCTTTGTCGTCAACGACATGGCGGAACGCTTCTACAATGCGGTTGAAGGGCTGAAACCCGCCAACGCCAAACAAACCTCGTTGAAATCCCGGATCAGCCAGCTCACGGCAGAGATGGGCCGGACGCGGCTATCGGTGGCCAGCCAGGGCGACGACGGCATCCCGCTGCCGTTCTTCGTCGTGCTGGTGTTCTGGCTGGTGGTGATCTTCGCCAGCTTCAGCCTGTTCGCCGAACGCAGCCTGGTCGTGATGGCGTCGACCTTCGTGTTTGCACTCTCGGTCTCGGGCGCGCTGTTCCTGATCGTCGATCTCGGCCGCCCGTTCCAGGGGCTGATGCAGATGTCGAACCATCCGGCGCAGGTGGTGCTGCCGAAGATCGAGTAACGCCACGGCAAGCCTGGGCCCGGCGCTGGTGAACTGGCTGTGCCGACGGCAGAGGCGCGACCCCCGCGCTATTTCGCCTCGGCCACCGGCACCTTGATCTCCTGCGGCAGGATGATCGCGGCCACGATCACCAGCAGGCATAGCGCGCCGAACGCCTGCAGCATGGTGGAAAAGCCGCCACGCTCGTAGAGCCACGCCACCAGGCCGACGGAAGCGCCGGCCGCGGTGAAGCCGACGAAATAGCGCACCGAATAGGCGCGCGAGCGCCATTCATCGGTGGTGTATTTGCCGACCATGGCGTCATTGACGGTGACCTGGCCGAATGCGCCCATCACGATGCCGATGGCGGCGACGATCAGCGGCAGGTTCGACAGACTCGCCGCGAAGTACATGAACGGGGCCAGCACGAACGACAGCGGCAGCATCACCGTCTTCAGCGAATAGTGGTCGATCAGCTTGCCGATCGTGTACTGCGTCATCGCGCCGAACACGTAGACGCCGGCCGCGATGATCCCGAGCGTGGCCGGGCTATTGGTGAGGCCGGCCAGCCGCTCAGCGAACAGCTTTGGCATCGCCACCGTAATGGCGTTGAAGGTGGTGGAGATCGCGATCACCACGATCAGCAGGGCGAGGAATACCCGCCACATGTCCTGCTTCGCGATCCTGGCCTGCGCCGCCGCCTGCCTCGTACCGGTGCGGTCCTCGTGCGCCACCATCAGCGCAAAGGCGATGCCGAGCCCGATCGTCAGGATACCTGGGATGACGAAGGCGGCGCGCCAGCCGAAATATTCGCCGATCACGCCGGTGACCAGCGCCGAGGACGCGACGCCGAGATTGCCCCAGACACCGTTCAGGCCCATCTCGCGGCCGAGCTTGTCGGCGTAGGACACGATCATCGCGGTGCCGACCGGATGGTAGATCGAGGCGAACAGGCCGATCAGCAGCAGCGCAGCGCCGAGTTGCAGCGGGGTCTGGACGAAGCCGACCGAGATCATCGCGATGCCGATGCCGATAAAGAAGATCACCATCATGTGGCGGCGGCTCCAGCGGTCGCCAAGCCAGCCTGTTATCAGCGAGCCGGCGCCGAAGGCGACGAAGCCCGGCGTGGCGTAAGGCAATAGCTCCGAATAGGCCATGCCCAGCGCCGGCCCCATGATAATGACGGCGGCGGCAAAGATCAGCATCGCGTAATGGTCGATGAAATGGGCGGCGTTGACGAAGGTGATCACCCGGCCAGGGCTGTTCATGGTCGATTCCCGAATCCCGCAATGTCCTGAGATGGGTTATACGGGGTTGTCCTGACGGGATGTCGCCAATGAATATCGCCGAAAAGCCAATCGCCGCCATCGTCGGCCGTGTGACCTCGACCGGGGACGGCATCCACATGATCGCCAACGGCTACAAAAAGGGCGTCCGGCTCCACACCCACATGCACCGCGAGGCGCAGCTGGTTTACGCCGCCAGGGGCACCATGCAGGTGACGACGCCGAAAGGCCGCTGGCTGGTGCCGCCGGACCGCGCGGTGTGGGTGCCCGCGCTGTCGGAGCATGCGATCGACGTGCTGGCTGATATCGAGATGCGGACGCTCTACTTCGAACTCGGCTGGCTGCAGCGCGAGGCCCGCAGCCACAGCCTGGCGGCGGAGTTCGTCGTACGGGTGTCGCCGCTCCTGCACCAGACGATCCTGGCGCTGTTCGACGATCGTGGCGACCGCGAGCGGACCGCGCTGCTGCTGCGGCTGGCGATGATGGAATTGGACCAGGCGGAGGATTCCACGACCTTCATCCCGCTGCCGCGCGAACCGCGCTGCCGGCGCGCCGCCGACATCGTGCTGGCGGACCCGACGACCGACCACGAGATCGACAACCTGGCGAACGAGGTTGGGACCTCGGTCCGGACGTTGTCCCGGTTGTTTTCGTCCGAAACACAATTGAGTTTCAAGAGCTGGTGCCAGCGCGCCCGCATCGCCGCCGCGATCGAAAAGATGTCGATGGATGCCTGCGTCTCGGTCAAGCAGCTTGCCGCGGATCTGGGCTATGCCAGCGTGCCGGCGTTTTCCCACGCTTTCCGGCAGGTTACCGGCAAGTCGCCGACGGAATTCGCCGGCAAGGCGTCAACGGCCGAGCGGCATGCCTAACGGAGTCATGACATATTTACGTACGATCGATACGCTTGAATGTGATCGGCACTGTCCCCAGTCTCATATAAGACTCCGTTTGATCAGCTGGATTTGAACCTTCGCATGGCCAACGCCTTTTTCTCCGACCTGCTCGCGACGATATCAGAACGCGGCCGCACCCTGCTTCGGCGGGGTGAGCCCTCCATCATCCGCCAGGACGCCTCCGAACTCGTCGACCTGTGCAAGGCGCTGCTCTCCGGCCGCGGCGAGGCATCCGGCACCGCGATGGCGCGCGAGGTGCTCGACCGCTATCACGACCTCGACGCTGCCGGCCGGCTGGCCTTCTTCGAGGCGCTGGCGCGCGACTTCGGCCCCGACCGCGAAAAGCTGTCGCAGGCGATCGAGGCCTGGCGCAGCCAGCCGAACGATGCCGACGCCAGCAACCTTCACTTCGCCTCCGAGCCGCAGCGGCAGGAACTGATGCGCCGGCTCAACCGCGCACCCGGCGGCACCAGCGACCTGGTGGCGATGCGCGCCGACCTGCTCGCCCTGATCAAGGGCAACAAGGATCTGGCCGCGCTCGACCGCGACGTGGTGCATCTGCTCTCTTCCTGGTTCAATAGGGGATTTCTCGTGCTGCGCAGGATCGACTGGTCGACGCCAGCCAATATTCTGGAACAGATCATTCGCTATGAGGCGGTGCACGCGATCCACGACTGGAATGATCTGCGCCGCCGCATCGATCCGGTAGATCGGCGCTGCTACGCCTTCTTCCACCCCCAGCTCAACGACGAGCCGCTGATCTTCGTCGAAGTCGCGTTGACCGAGACGATCCCGACCGCGATCGGCCCCCTGCTCGCCGCCGAACGTCGGCCGGTGCCGGTCGATCGCGCGCGCACCGCCGTGTTCTATTCGATCTCGAATACGCAGAAGGGACTTGGCGGCATCTCGTTCGGCAGTTTCCTGATCAAGCAGGTGGTCGAGGAATTGCGGCGCGAACTGCCGAAGCTCGACACCTTCATCACGCTGTCGCCGGTGCCGGGTTTCATGCAATGGCTGAAGCAGGCCGAGGACGTTCCGGTCACCGACGAGGAACGCGCGCTGCTGCAACATCTCGACAAGCCCGACTGGTTCGAGAACGCGGAACTGACGGCGCAACTGCGCGCCGTGATCGAGCCGCTGGCGGCGCATTATTTCCTCAAGGCCCGCACGCCCAAGGGCCGGCTGATCGATTCGGTCGCGCGCTTCCACATCGGCAACGGCGCGCGGCTGGAGAAGATCGACTGGCTCGGCGATCTCTCGCCCAAGGGCCTGCGTGAATCCGCCGGCATCATGGTCAACTATCTCTACCGGCTTGAAGACATCGAGAAGAACCACGAAGCCTACGCCAATCAGGGCGAGATCGCCGCTTCCAGCACGGTGAAGAAGATGCTCAAGACCGAGGGCCGGCGACTGTTGGACATGCGGCTGTCATAGACGCATCGCTCCTTTCAGCCGGAGGCAGTCTGAACGGAGACTATGGTCGAGATGCAGCTTGTGTCGGACAGGCTGCGCCCCTCGCGCCTTCATGCTCACTGGCTCTGCCCCTGAGAGAACCGAACGCGATAATCCTGCGGCAACACGTTCAGGCGGCGGCGAAAGGCACGCCGCAAATGCTCCTCACTTTGAAATCCGGCGCGCGCCGCGATTTCCTTGATGCTTGATTCCGATTCTTCCAACGCCCGACGAGCGGCCTCGACGCGCAGCTCTTCCACCGCCTTGCCGGGGGTGCGGCCGGTCTTTTGTCGAAAGACGCGCGCGAATGTGCGGGGGCTCATACCCGCTCTTTCGGCCAGATTCTCGACACGCAGATCGCGACCGAGATTGTCCTGCATCCAGGTCGAGATACTTTCGAACAACCGATCTTCCGATGACTGCAGCGATAGCGGCACGCTAAACTGGGCCTGCCCACCGGGGCGCTTGAGAAACACGACCAAGCGCCGCGCGATACGCATGGCTTCGCGGTGTCCGAGATCGTCTTCCAGCAGCGTAAGCGCGAGATCTATGCCTGCCGTCACACCGGCGGACGTCCAGATGCCGCGATCATGAACGAATACAGGGTCGACCAGAACCGAGACGTCGGGATATTGGGCTCGCAATCGGTCGCAGGAGCCCCAATGGGTGACCGCCGATCGCCCGTGAAGCAACCCGGCTGCGGCCAGCACAAACGTGCCGGTGCAGACGGAGCAGACACGCCTCACATTCGGGGCCGTTGAACGAAACCAATCGACAAGGGTGGCGTCGGCGGAAGCGCAGTGAACGCCGGGGCCGCCACCAACGATGAGGGTGTCGATCGTGTCGCTTGCACAATCGGAGAGCGCAGTTGTCATCACTGCCAATCCGGAAGAGGTTTTGACCAGCCCGCCCTTCAACGAGCAGATTTGCCAGACATAGGGCGCGCGCCCTGCCTCCGATGTCTCGCAGGCAAGCTCAAAGGCTTGCAGCGGCCCGGCGAAGTCGAGCAGCAAGCAATCCTCGAACAGGACGAAGACGACGCGGCGAACGGCAGAACGGGCCATGAGCCAGCCTCAGCAGGAGCCTTTGGCAGGAAATGCGTGTATTATGACATTTCGGCAAACCGGCTGGCCTGTCAACCTGCGTCTGCTCAACGAGGGAGAGACGGATGTCCGGCAAGCGGATCGAGATCGGAATTCTCTACTATCCCGGGATGACCCAGCTGGATGTCACCGGGCCTTTCGAAGTCTTTGCCCGCCTGCCGAACGTTCGGGTTCATCTGCTATGGAAACGGATCGAACCCGTTATCAGCGACGTCGGCCTGCCGCTGCTGCCGACCACAACATTCGCCGACTGCCCCAATCTGGATGTGTTCTGCATCGGCGGTGGCCCGGGGCAGGTCGAGACCATGGACGATGACGAGGTCATTGCGTTCGTTCGCGCCAAGGGCGGATCGGCGCGGTACATTACTTCCGTCTGCGCGGGCTGCCTGATCCTCGGCGCTGCAGGCCTCATCGATGGATACAAGTCGGCCTGCCACTGGCTCATGAGCGACCAGCTTGCTGCTTTCGGGGCGATAGCGGTCGACGAGCGCGTCGTGGTCGACCGCAACCGCATTTCCGGTGGCGGCGTTACCGCCGGTATCGACTTCGGTTTCCAGGTCGCAGCCGAACTGTGCGGCGAAGACGTCGCGAAAAATCTCCAGCTCATGCTGGAATATCAGCCGCAGCCGCCATTCGACATCACAGTGCAGAACGCGCCGCCCGAAGTGATTTCGCGCATGCGCGCAGACGCCGAACCCTGGCTTCGCAAGCGTGCGGCGGCAGTGCAGAAGGCTGTTTCAAAACTGAAATCAAACGCGACGGCTGCTTAAGCGCGTTCGTCAATGGGAGGGAAGCCTTAGGCCATCATCGGAAAGTTACTCGCATGGTCCGGAACTGCCGCGTCGCTACGCTTCTCATCGTTGGAACTTTCATCGGATCCTACCTATCCGCCGATGCGGCCGAACTGTCCGGCGGCGTGGTCCGGATTGGCGTCATCAACGACCAGACCGGACCGCTGTCCGATTTGGCGGGATCGGGCTCCGTCACTGCCGCCAAAATGGCGGCTGAAGATTTTCAGAAAATGGTCCCGTCGATCAAAGTCGAAATTCTCGCTGCAGACCATCAGAACAAGCCGGATATCGGCGTTGGCATCGTCCGGAAATGGTTTGACGTCGACGGCATCGACATGGTGGCCGACGTGTCGAACTCGGCGGTAGGACTGGCGGTCCAATCGCTGGCACGCGACAAGAACAAGATCGTGGTCTACGCGGCGGTGGCGACGACAGAACTCGCCGGCAAGCAATGCGCGCGAAACGGCCTTGCCTGGCTTCACGATTCCTACAATCTGGTATCGGGACCGATCCGCACGCTGGTTTCACAGGGCTACGACAGCTGGTTCTTTATCGCGGCCGATTATGCCTTCGGCAAGAACATGGTATCCGAGTCGCAGCGCGTGCTCGCGGCGGCAGGTGGCAAGTCGCTCGGCGCGGTTTATCATCCAATCGGAAACGCGGATTACGGCTCCTTCATCCTGCAAGCAAAGGCGTCGGGAGCCAAGGCTATCGCCTTCGCCAATGCAGGCGAGCAACTGGTGACCCTGATGAAGCAGTGGAACGAGTTCGGCATGACTACAGGTAGCCAGAAGCCCGTGGCTCAATTGATGTTCATCACCGACGTTCATGCGATGAGTCCCAAAATCGCCAAAGGCCTGACGACGCTCACGGCCTGGTACTGGGCCTTGAACGATGAGACACGGGCCTTCGGTGAGCGCTTTTTCAAGCTCCGCGGCACTATGCCCACTGCGCCGCAGGCCGCAGTATATTCCGGCGTGAGCCACTATCTGAAAGCGGTTGCAGAAACAGGCACTGATGCAACGGATCCGGTGCTCGAGAAGATGCGTTCGACGCCCGTCGACGACTTCTACGCACGGGGCGCGAAGGTGCGCGAGGACGGCAAGCTCGTCCACGACTTCTACCTAGTCCAGGTAAAGGATGCCTCCGACGTGAAGGCAAACTGGGAGTACTATAACGTCCTTGAAAAAGTTCCGAGCGCCAATGTCTATGCTCCGTTAGCCGACAGCGAATGCCCGCTGGTCAAGCGCGGTCAATGAGGTCGTGCGATCGACAGTTTTTCGGCACAGCATTGACCGGCGAGTAGTCCGCTCGCCGCCGCTGCAGGCCGTGCTTCATCCGATGGCGGGCGACGACACGTAGCTAGATCTTGTACTCATACAGCAACCGGGCCCGGATCGTGCCCTCCAGCGCGCGGATGTCCGCCAGCACGCGCTCGCCGTCGGTGGCGGACGCATCGGCGTCCAGCACCACATAGCCCACATCGTGGGCGGTCTCGTAATACTGCGCGGCGATGTTAACGGCGTGGCGCGCCAGCACTTCGTTCAGGCGGCCGAGCATGCCCGGCAGGTTGCGCTGCACCTGAATGAAGCGCGTGCCCGTCGGCCGCGGCGGCAGTTGCACCTGCGGAAAGTTGACCGCGCCCATGGTCGAGCCGGAATCGCTGTAGTCGATCAGCTTGCGCGCGACCTCGGCGCCGATGCGCTCCTGCGCCTCCTCGGTCGAACCGCCGATGTGCGGGGTCAGGATGACGTTCTCCACCCCCTGCAGCGGCGTGACGAATTTTTCGGCGTTCGAGCGCGGCTCGACCGGGAAGACGTCGACCGCGGCACCGCGCAGCCGGTTTTCACGCAACGCCTCGGCCAAGGCGTCGAGATCGACGACGGTGCCGCGGCTGTTGTTGATGAAATACGCCCCGTGCTTGATCGCGCGGATCTCCTCGCGGCCGATCATGCGATAGGTCGCAGGGGTTTCCGGCACGTGTAGGCTGACGACGTCGCTCTGCGCCAGCAATTCGTGCAGGCTCGCGGTCGGCTCGGTGTTGCCGTGGCGGAGCTTGTCGGTGTGGTCGTAGAAGATCACCCGCATGCCCAGCGCTTCGGCGAGGTTGGAGAGCTGCGAGCCGATATTGCCGTAGCCGATGATGCCGAGCGTCTTGCCCCTCACCTCATAGCTGCCGTCGGCCGACTTGTCCCAGCGCCCCTCATGGGCGGCGTTGGACCGTGCCACGACCCGGCGCAGGAGCATCACGATCTCGCCGATCACGAGTTCGGCGACGCTGCGGGTATTGGAGAACGGCGCGTTGAACACGGGGATGCCGCTGCGGCGCGCGGCGTCGAGATCGACCTGGTTAGTTCCGACGCTGAAACAGCCGATCGCGATCAGGCGGTCGGCGGCATCGAGAACATCCTGCGAGATCTGCGTGCGCGAGCGGATGCCGAGCAGATGCACGCCCTTGATCGCCTCCTTGAAGGCATCGCCCTCGAGCGCCTTGGGCAGCCGCGTCATGCTGGAATAACCGGCAGCCTCGATCAGCTGCGCGGCGCTGTCGTTGACGCCTTCCAGGAGCAGGACCCGGATCTTGTCCTTGGCGAGCGAGAGGCGGGGAAGCTGGGTGGCCAAGGTCGATGTCCTTCGGCGATGGTTGACTGGTAGTTACGCCTTGTCGCGGAAATACGGCTCGACCGGGCCGTGCACCTTGATGGTCAGCGGGTTGCCGTAGCGGTCCTTGGCGTTGCCCGCGGTGACGCGCACCCAGCCCTCGCTGATGCAATATTCCTCGACATTGGTCTTTTCGGCGCCCTTGAAACGGATGCCGACGTCGCGCGCGAGAATTTCGGCGTTGTAATATGGGCTCTTCGGGTCGACCGACAGACGGTCGGGAAATTCATCGTTCATCGCTTTGTCGGTCTCGCTCATAGCAGTGCCTCGATATCTCTTCGCATTCCCTCGGGCGTGGCGGTCGGCGCATAGCGGCCGGTCGCCTGGCCCGACCGGTCGACCAGGAATTTGGTGAAATTCCACTTGATCGACGGGCCCAGTAAGCCCGACTTCGCACGCTTCAGGTGGTTGAACAACGGATGCGCCTGGCTGCCGTTGACATCGACCTTCGCGAACATCGGAAACGTCACGTCATACTTGGTTTCGCAGAACTCCGCGATCTGTCTGGCGTCGCCCGGCTCCTGCCCGCCGAACTGGTTGCAGGGAAAGCCGAGCACCGCAAAACCGCGGGCCGAGAAATCGCGATGCAATTGCTCCAGCCCCTTGTATTGCGGCGTGAACCCGCAGGCGCTCGCCGTGTTGACAATCAGCAGCACCTGCCCTTCGAACCGCGCCAGCGGAACGTCTTCGCCAGCCAGCGACTGCGCCGTGAAATCATAAACGCCTGACATCGTCTTCTCTGCTCAGCGTCTTCTCTGCTCAACCGGCCGGATCGATCGCCGCCGACGGCGTTCCGCCGGCCTCGATCGCCTCACCGGCGGCCAGGCACAGATCCTCGCGGTAGCGGCCGGACACCAGTTGCACGCCGACAGGCACGCGGCCGACCAGTCCGGTCGAGACCGTTAGCCCGGGAAGCCCCATGAAGGGAATGGCGATCTGCGGCAATTGGGCATGCCAGACGCGCGCAAACGATGCCTCATCCTTGCGATCGAGATGGTCGGGGAACGGCAGTTCGCCGGACACCGGCATCAGCAACACCGCATAGCTTTCAAAGAACGCCATCCATTCGCGGGTCAGCGTCGCGCGCCGCGTCAGCGCCTTCGACAGGTCGAACGGATGCACTTTGGCGCGGTTGCCGCGCAGGCAGGCCAGCGCGCCGGGATCGCCCTCGCGCTCGGCCATTTCCAGTTGCGCCTCATGGCCGTCGCCGAGCCAGAGTTTCGTCTGCAGGTCGGCGGCCTCGCGCAGCGGCGGCGTGCCGGCGATTTCCTCGACGATCCACCCTGCCCGCTCCAGCCGCTTGCCGGCGTCCGCAACGGCTGCCTTCACCTCGGGCACCGGATCGAGGCCATCTGGATTGAGGCACATGGCGACACGCTTGGGCATCGCCGGCCCTTCGAGCGGCGCCGGCACCCACCAGGGATCGCGGTAATCCCGCGCCGACATCGCGGCCAGCGCGATCCTGAGGTCGCCGACGGTGCGCGCCAGCGGGCCGGAGACGGCGCTGATCTGCGGCCCGATCGGCCGTTCGGGCAGTGCCGCGTTGAACGCCGGAATGCGGCCGATGGTCGGCCGCAGGCCATGCACGCCGCAGGCATAGGCCGGATAGCGGATCGATCCGGCGATATCGGTACCATGCGCAATATGGCCGATGCCGGCCGCCACCGCCGCCCCCGCCCCGCCGGACGAGCCGCCCGGGGTGATCGAGGGATCGCGCGGGTTTTTCGTGTCACCGTGGATGAGATTGGTGGTGAACCAGCGGTAGGAGAACGCCGGGCAATTGGTGCGGCCAAGGATGACGGCTCCGGATTTGCGCAGGTTTTCGACGACAGGGTTGTCGGCCTTCGCGACGGTGTCCCGCTGCAGTTTCAGCCCGTTGGTGGTGGCAAAGCCCGTCTGGTCGACATTGACCTTTATCGTGACGGGGACGCCGGCCAGCGGACCGGGATCCTCGCCGCGCCCGATGGCGGCATCGACGCCCGCGGCCTGCGCCAGCACGTCATCCGGCCGGTGGTCGACCACGGCGTTGATCCTGGGATTGACCGCATCCAGCCGCGCCAGCCCGGCCGTCGCCGCCTCCTTGGCCGAGACTTTTTTCGACCTGATCAGGGCAGCCATTTCGGCCGCCGACAGGCGCCACAGATCCTGCATGCAAAACTCCATCCGATTGGCGCCCTTGTAGCGCCGGGCGGACGGCAATGCCAGCGGGGGGCAGCGCGCGAATCTTGCTTCACCCGCCCCTCGAGGGGGCGGGTCGGCTCACATGGAGCGCAGCGTAATGTGAGACGGGGCGGGGTGACAGACTATCCTGCATTCTCGGTTCAATTTGGAAAGATCATCACCCTAGACTAGCCAATGGAGCATACGCGGATAGTCTGTCACCCCACCCCGTCACGCATCTTGCGATGCGTGACGACCCGCCCCCTCGAGGGGCGGGTAAGACAGTCGACTTATCTCACGCGCGCGATGTAATAGGCGAGATCGCCGATCTGCTCCACCGTCACCGGACCCATCACGTCCGCCATGCTGGCGTCGTAGCCGTGGCGGCTGCTGTCCTTGTACTCTCGCAGGGTCTTGGCGAGGTAGTCCTCGCGCTGGTTGGCGACGCGCGGGACGTTTTCCTTGCCGGAAAAATCCGGATTGTGACAGGTGCCGCAGAGGTGCTGTTGCGCCAGCGCCTGGCCGCGCTGCATCCGCGTCGGATCGCCCGCGTCGGCCGGGGCTGCCGGTTTCGGCATCCTCGCGATGAAATCGGAGAACAGGCGGAGATCGTCGTCGGTCAGCGGCTTCGCCATCTCGTTCATCGGCTCGAAGACGCGCAGCTTCTCACGGAACATGAAGAGCTGGATCAGCGCGTAAGGCGCCTGCTGGCCGCCGAGCGACGGCGTGTTTTCGAGTTGCGACTGGCCGTTCTCGCCGTGGCAGGCGAGGCACGGCGCGATGCGCTGTTCGATGGGTTGGGCAGTTGCAGAAGCTGCGATCAACGCGAACGCCAGTGCCGCCATTCTCTTACGCATCGGCTAACTCCGGGCACTGCCGTCATTCCGGGGCGATACGAAGCATCGAACCCGGAATCTCGAGATTCCCCGATGCGCAATTGCGCATCTGGGGTCTGGTGCTTGCGCACCATCCCGGAATGACTGAAAAATTGAATAGGCCTACTTCTTCTCCGCCACCTTCTGCTTGCCGTAGGTGATGCGGTAGACCGCGCCGTTCCAGTCGTCGGAGACCAGCAGCGAACCGTCCTTCATCTGCAGCACGTCGACCGGGCGGCCGATATATTTGTTGTCCTCGACAAAGCCGGTCAGGAACGGCTCCAGCGACTTCATCGTGCCGTCCTTGTTGAACTTCGCCACCACAAGGTCGCCGCCGACCTTCTTCGACCGATTCCAGGAGCCGTGCCGCGCAATGATGGCGACGTTCTTGTAGGCCTTCGGGAACAGGCTTCCGGTATAGAAGCGCATGCCGAGCGCGGCCGAATGCGGGCCCAGCAGGCCGACCGGCGCGGTGAACTCGCTGCAGGACTTGCCCCAGCCGAATTCGGGATCGACGATGTTGCCCTGCAGGCAATAAGGCGCGCCGAAATGTTCGCCGACCTTGGTGATGCGGTTGAGCTCGTCCTCGGGCACGTCTTCCGACATCCAGTCCCGGCCGTTGTCGGTGAAGTAGAGCTGTTTGGTTTCCGGATGCCAGTCGAAGCCGACGGTATTTCGGACGCCGCGCGCGATCACTTCGGGGTTCGATCCGTCGAGATTCATGCGACGGATCAGCCCATGCTCGTCGTCATGCAGCACGTTGTTGCCGGGCTGCCCGACGGGCACATAGAGCTTGTTGTCTGGTCCGATGCCGATGAACTTCCAGCCATGGGCCTCGTCCTTTGGCAGCTTGTCGAAGATCACGGTTGGCTTCGGCGGATTGTCCAGGACGTCCTCGACCTTCTCGATCTTGGAGACTTTCGACAGTTCCGCGATGTAGAGCGTGCCGTCCTTGAAGGCGAGACCGTTCGGGCGGTAGAGGCCGGATACCAGTACCTTCACCTCGCGTTTGCCGTCCTTGTTGACGATGGCATAGACCTTGTCGATCAGCCGGCTGCCGACGAACACCGTGCCCTTGTCGCCGAGCGCGAGCGAGCGGGCGTTTGCCATGCCGGCGGCGTAGACCTCGAGGTTGAAGCCGGCCGGCACCTTCAGTTTTGCGATCGGCAGCTTGTCCGGCGCTGCCGCGATCGGCGGCGGCGCGATCGGCGCCAGCTTGGCGGCGGCCTCGCTGTTGGCTGGCCGGCCGATCAACGGCGATCCCGGCGGCAGCGGCGCGGCCGCGGCGCCGGCTGCCGGGGGTGCGGCGGGCTGTTGGGCAGCGGCGCCGAATGTAAAGGCGCTCAACAAGGCACCGGCAAGCACAAGGCCGCGCGGTACCGACGAATGGCTGATCATGGGCGTTCTCCCTGGCGGAAGCCGTTGTCTCTACGCGCGACGCATGAAGACGCCGACGCCGGAGGCTTTCCAGACGGCAATCTCCAATATTTTGACATCATTGCGCAACCGGAAACATGCGCCGCCGAAACCGCGTCCACCGAATGGTCAACGGAAGGCCCGCCGCCGCTTATCAGTGCCTGGTGATCGAACTGCCGGGAGCGTCGAGGATCGCTTCGGAGAAAGGAAACTCCAGCACGATCTCGCCGTCGTCGTCGGTCACCTCGATGATCGCGCTCAGCAGCGCGCCGTCGGCACCGTCCGTCTTGAGCAGTTCGCGGATCATGGCCCGCGCCATTTCCCAGGCGCGATCGGGATCGACGAGCACTTCGCCTTCGGGGTCGGAAATCAGCTCATCGCCGATACGGGTGTTGAAGTAATATCGCGGCATCGGCGGAAACAGGCTCCATTTGAGGCCCCGCAACCGGAGGCCGTCGCTAGCTCACACGTTCTACATACGGAACCGGTCGCGCCCCGTTGCATGCAGAATTGTCGTATCCAGAATTGTCATTCGTGGCCCCGCGAACAACCGCGAAATACATGGCTCCACGCTGTTTTGACCCGGCATCCCCGCACAACTCCGTGAAATTCCTTTGCAGCGCAGCATAAATAAAGCAAGGTCCGAGCAGAAGATTTAGCTGGCGAACTTCTTGATCCGCGATACCTTATCCTGCAAGGGCGAAAATCGCCCGGCAGCAAAGGAGAGCCCGATGGCCTGGAAAGCACCGAAGATCGTTGAAGTGTCGGTCGGCATGGAAATCAACATGTACATGTGCGCCACCCGCAAGTAAGCGGAGGCGCGCAGCGATCTCACGCAGGTGGACCTCCGGGCCTGACACATTCCAGAGCCTGAAACTTGCAGATGCTGGAACCGTATCCAGCGCCGGCGTCCACCTCGTGGCGTTATAGCTATCACTCAAGACTGGAAGCGCCGGGAAACGCATCATGCTTCGCGTCGTCGTCCTGGGCGCCGCGGCCGGTGGCGGCGTTCCACAGTGGAACTGTGGATGCAAGGTGTGCCGCAAGGCACGGAGCGAAAATCCGCAATTGCGCAGCACGCAGGCCTCGGTCGCCATCACTGCCGATGGCGCGAACTGGTACCTGATCAACGCCTCGCCCGATCTGCGCCAGCAATTGATCGCCAATCCGCAGCTTCATCCCCATCCAGGCAAACTCCGGCATAGTCCGATCGCCGGCGTGATCCTGACCAATGGCGAGGTCGATGCGGTCGCGGGGCTGTTGTCGATGCGCGAGGGGTCGCCCTTCACCCTCTATGCCCACGAGCGGGTGCTTGCGATCTTGCGGTCGAACAGTATCTTCAACGTGCTGGGCGAAAGCGTGAAAAGGCGGCCGATTGAGCCTGAGATCGCGTTTGAGCCTGACCTGCCCGACGGCACGCCGTCCGGCATCGCGTTCCTTCCCTTCACCGTGGCGGGCAAGGGCGCGTGGTACCTCGAAGGCAAGGCGCATCCGGAGGGCGGCGACGCGGCGGGCGACACACTCGGGCTTCGGGTGCTGGACAAGGCGAGCGGCAAGTATCTCTGTTTCCTGGCCGCCTGCGCGCGGGTGACCGACGATCTGAAATCACGCCTGGCGGGCGCTGCGCTGGTGTTCTTCGACGGCACGGTGTGGCGGGATGACGAGTTGATCGTGCAGGGGCTTGGCCCCAAGACGGGACAAGCGATGGGACACATCTCGATGTCAGGCGAACACGGCGCCATCAAAAGCCTTGCCGGCCTCGATATCGGCCGAAAGATGTTCTTGCATATCAACAACTCCAACCCGGCACTGCTCGCCGGCTCGGAGGAGCGCCAGGCCCTGGAACAAGCCGGCTGGCAGATTCCGGCCGACGGAACGGAGATCACGTTGTGAATGTCGTCGCCAAAGCGGAAATGACCGCGCTCTCGATCGGCAAGGGCATCACGCTCAACAATGCCGAGGAGTTGGAAGCGATGCTGCGCCATATCGGCGCGACGCGTTACCACAATCTGCATCCGTTTCACCGGCTGCTGCATGGCGGCAAGCTCAACAAGGGCCAGGTGCAGGCCTGGGCGCTGAACCGCTATTTCTACCAGAGCACGATCCCGCTCAAGGACGCGATGGTGATTTCGCGGTTCCGCGATCGCGCCACCCGTTTGGAGTGGCGGCACCGGATCGAGGATCACGATGGCGATATTGGCTCGGAGGGCGGCATTGAGCGCTGGCTGAAGCTGACGGAGGGGCTTGGACTCGACACCGCCTACGTCGAATCCACCGAAGGCATCCTGCCCGCGACGCGGTTCGCGGTGGAAGCCTACGTGCATTTTTGCCGCGACAAGACGCCCCTGGAGGCGATTGCCTCCTCGCTGACGGAACTGTTCGCGCCCAACCTGCATGAAGAACGCATCTCGGGCATGCTGCAGCACTATGATTTCGTCAACCCCGATATCATGAGCTACTTCAAGCGCCGCCTGGCGCAGGCGCCGCGCGACGCCAATTTTGCGCTGGACTACGTCAAGACGCACGCGAAGACGCCGGCCGAGCGCGAGTCGGTCTGCAACGCGCTGATCTTCAAGACCAATGTGCTTTGGGTTCAGCTCGACGCGCTGTATCATGCCTATGTCGAGGGCCACATACCGCCCGGCGCCTTCGTGCCCAAAGGGGACTAGCGATCGATGGCAGCAGGCCGCAACATCAGTGTCACCGAGGCGAGCCGGCCGAAATTGCCGCGGCACGCCAAGCTGAAATTCGATGAGACGCGGAAGGTCTGGGTCATCCTGGCGCCGGAGCGCGTGCTGGCGCCGGACGAAATCGCCGTCGAGGTGCTGCAGCTCTGCGACGGCGTGCGCAGCGTCGGCGACATGGCCGACCAGCTCGCCGCCAAATACGTAGCGCCGCGCGAGGCGATCCTGACCGACGTGATCGGGATGCTGCAGGACCTCGCCGACAAGGGCTTTCTGACCGAAGCGCGCGAGAAGACCCCATGAGCGATATCCTCGCCGAGGGCAAACCGGCCGGCGCCACTCCCAGCGACGGGCTTGCGGTGCTGGAATCGCGGCGCTCCACCGCCGAAACGTTCGGCATCCCGCTGGCCGTGCTCGCCGAGCTGACCCATCGTTGCCCGCTGCAATGCCCCTATTGCTCCAACCCGCTCGAACTCGACCGCGGCGGCAGCGAGCTCACGACCGAGGAGTGGAAGAAGGTCATGAGCGAGCTCGCCGAGATCGGCGTGCTGCAGATCCATTTCTCCGGCGGCGAACCAACCGCGCGCAAGGACCTGATCGAGCTGGTACGGCACGCGACGGATGTCGGGCTGTACAGCAATCTCATCACCTCGGCCGTGCTGCTGACGAAGGACAAGCTGTCGTCGCTGGCCGATGCCGGCCTGTGCCACGTGCAGATCAGCTTTCAGGGCAACGAGCCGGCGGTTGCCGACCGGGTCGCCGGGCTCAAGAATTCGCACGAGAGAAAGATCGAAGCCGCCAAATGGACGCGCGAGCTCGACTTGCCTTTGACGGTCAACGCCGTGATGCACCGCCAGAACCTGCACCAGCTCGCCGACATCATCCAGATGGCGGTCGATCTCGATGCCGACCGGCTGGAAGTGGCCAACGTGCAGTATTACGGCTGGGCATTGAAGAACCGCGCGGCGCTGATGCCGACCGTCGCCCAGCTCGACGAGACCAGCCGCATCGTCGAGGAAGCCAGCACGCGGCTGAAGGGCATTCTGGCGATCGACTATGTGATACCGGATTATTACGCGCTGCGGCCGAAGAAGTGCATGGGCGGCTGGGGCCGGCAGTTCTTCAACATCTCGCCGGCCGGCAAGGTGCTGCCCTGCCACGCCGCCGAGAGCATCACCGGGCTCGAATTCGAATCGGTGCGCTCCAACCATTCGATCGCCTGGATCTGGCAGAACTCCGAGGCCTTCAACCGCTACCGCGGCACGGGGTGGATGCCCGAGCCGTGCCGGAGCTGCGAATTCAAGGAAGTCGATTTCGGCGGCTGCCGCTGCCAGGCCTTCGCCCTGACCGGCGACGCCGGCAATACCGACCCGGCCTGCACGCTGTCGCCGATGCATGAGCAGATCTTCAAGCAGGCCGAGCGCGAGGCGGCCGCGCACGAAGACCGCTTCCTGTATCGCAATTTCGCCGGCGGCACGCTGGAGACGGAAGGCGAGCATGGCGCCTGACGCCGACGCCGGCAAATCGGTCAAGTCCGCCGATTCATTCGCACCGCTGACGTCGGAACAATTCCCGGTCAGCGACGGTCACGAGATTTATGTCGAGAGCGTCGGTCGCGCTGGCGGCGTCCCGGCGGTCTATCTGCATGGCGGGCCAGGCAGCGGCTGCCAGCCGGACCACCGCCGGCTGTTCGACCCCGAGCGTTTTCACGCCGTGCTGTTCGACCAGCGCGGCGCCGGCCGCAGCCGGCCAAAAGGCCGCCGCGATGCCAATACGCTGCCGCACCTGATCGCCGACATCGAAGCCATCCGCGAAAAGTTCGCCTTCGAGCGCTGGATGGTCGTGGGCGGCTCCTGGGGCGCGACGCTGGCGTTGGCCTATGCGCAGGCCCATCCCGAGCGCGTCACCGGCCTTGTGCTGCGCGCCACCTTCCTCGGCACGCTGGCCGAGATCGAGCGCGCCTTTCTCGAAACGTTGCCTCGGTTCTATCCCGGCCTCTTCGACGACTTCATCGGCGCGCTGCCCGAGGATGAGCGCGCCCAACCGATCCAGGCCTATTTCCGCCGCATCCTCGATCCCGATCCCGACGTGAACATCCCGGCGGCGCAGGCCTGGGGCGAGACCGAACGCATCCTTTCCGAGCATGCGCCGAACCGCACGCGGATCGACAAGGCGGCGCTGGCCTCATCGCGAGGCCATCCAACCACGCCCTACATGGAAGCGCATTACTTCGCCAATGACTGCTTCATGCAGCCAAACCAGCTGCTGCGCGAGGCGGGCCGGCTCGAACGCATCCCCGGCATAATCGTTCAGGGGCGCTATGACCTGCTCTGTCCGCCCGCGACCTCGCATGCGCTGGCCGCGCGGTGGCCCAATGCCGAGATCCGTCCTGTCGAGGGCGCCGGCCACACGCTGTACGATCCCGGTGTCCGCAATGCCGTGATGAGGGCCATCGCGGACATGGCTTCCAGGATCAGCAGGTAGCGGAGAGAATCTCCCGGCCGGTGACGGCAAGCGGCTGATGCCGACGACTTCGTCGGAAGCGCTCGCATCACTTTTGATTGCAGCGTCCACGTCATCCGTGATGTCGATCCTGGCGTCAACAGCCGCGCCATGGTCGCAGAACCACCGGGTGGACCCTTTGGCCAATCAACCGGACGTTTGATGATCACACCGCTGCCGCGGCAAGCACCCATCTGCGACTGAATCGAGCAGAGCTGATGGCTTCTGCGCGCGCGTGCCGCGCGCAATGCAAGCTGCAGCGCATATGCTGCACCGCCACATCCACGCGCAAATGCAACAGTCCGACCTTCATGCAGGCGAGGGCAGCGGATCGCGCAAATTTGCCTTTGTGCGGCGTCTGGAATGGCTCTAATAACACGAGCCTATGATCCAATTTAAAAACCACAAGGACGCTGGTTAAGCGTTCATAGGCAAAATGAGGCCGCGTTTCGTAAGCTGACGCGGGACGGTAGAAATGAAACCGACTGATATTTCGGCCCCGGACTACTTTCATAAAGTCGTCGATTGCCAATGGGCCTGCCCCGCTCACACGCCAGTCCCCGAGTACATCCGTCTGATCGCGGATGGGCGTTACAGCGACGCGTACATGATCAACTGGAAGTCGAATGTGTTTCCCGGAATCCTGGGACGCACCTGCGATCGGCCATGCGAACCCGCGTGCCGCCGCGGCCGCGTCGAGGAAAATCCGGTCGCGATCTGCCGGCTGAAGCGCGTTGCCGCCGACTTCAAGGACGACGTCAAGCAGCGCATGCCAAAACCGCTGGCGAAGAACGGCAAGCGCGTCGCGCTGGTCGGCGGCGGTCCCGCTTCACTGGCGGTGGCGCGCGACCTTGCCCCGCTCGGCTATCACTGCACCGTGTTCGACGCCGACCCGAAAGCCGGCGGCATGATGCGCAGCCAGATTCCAAAATTCCGCCTGCCCGACAGCGTGATCGACGAGGAGACCGGCTACATCCTGGGCCTCGGCGTCGAGTTCAAGGGCGGCCATCGCATCGACAGCCTGAAGAAGCTGCTCGCCGAAAAGTATGACGCTATCTTCATCGGCTCCGGTGCGCCGCGCGGCCGCGAACTCGACATTCCCGGCCGCAAGGAAGCGGCCGCCAACATCCATATCGGCATCGAATGGCTGGCCTCGGTCTCGTTCGGCCATGTCGAGAAGATCGGCAAGCGCGTCATCGTGCTCGGCGGCGGCAACACCGCGATGGATTGCTGCCGCACCGCGCGCCGGCTCGGCGGCCAGGACGTCAAGGTCATCGTCCGCTCCGGCTTCGATGAAATGAAGGCGAGTCCCTGGGAAAAGGAAGACGCACTTCACGAGGACATTCCGATCCTCAATTACATGGTGCCGGTGGCGTTCAAGCATGCCGGCGGCAAGCTGACCGGCGTCACCTTTCAGAAGGTAAAGGCCGAATACGATGCCAAGGGCCGCCGCAACCTGGTGCCGTCGGGCGAACCCGACCAGACCATTCCCTGCGACGACGTCTTGGTGGCGGTCGGCCAGGAGAATGCGTTTCCCTGGATCGAAGGCGATTGCGGCATCGCGTTCGACAAGTGGGGCATGCCGCAGGTCGACGCCAAAACCTTCGTGTCGACCAATCCAAAAGTGTTCTTCGGCGGCGATGCCGCCTTCGGCCCCAAGAACATCATCTGGGCGGTCTCGCACGGCCACGACGCCGCGCTGTCGATCCACAAGATGCTGTCGGGCGAGGACATCAACGAGCGTCCGCTGCCCGAAGTGCACGTCTTCTCGCAGAAGATGGGCATCCACGAGTGGAGCTACGATAACGACGTCTCCGGCGACAAGCGTTACAAGGTGCCGCATCGCGACAAGGTGGTCGCGCTGAAGGACATCAAGACCGAGGTCGAGCTCGGCTATGACGTCAAGCTCGCGCTCGGCGAGGCGCAACGCTGTCTGAACTGCGACGTGCAGACCGTGTTTTCCCCGCCGGCCTGCATCGAATGCGATGCCTGCGTCGACATCTGCCCGATGGACTGCATCACCTTCACCGAGAACGGCGAGGAAGCGGATCTGCGGCAGCGGCTGAAAGCGCCCTCTCCACATCTCGACCAGGCGCTCTACGTCGCCGAAGGGCTCAAGACCGGCCGCGTCATGGTCAAGGACGAAGACGTCTGCCTGCATTGCGGGCTGTGCGCCGAGCGCTGCCCGACCGGCGCCTGGGACATGCAGAAATACCTCATCGATATGACTCACGCAGGTTCGACATGCCAGACCAAAGCCCGATCAGCAGCGTAAACGACTTCGTCGTCCGCTTCGCCAACGTCAACGGCTCCGGTTCGGCGAGCGCCAACGAGCTGTTCGCGCGCTCGATCCTGCGCCACGGCGTGCCGGTGAGTCCGCGCAATATCTTCCCCTCCAACATCCAGGGCCTGCCGACCTGGTACGAAGTGCGGGTCACGGAGGCCGGCCATCTCGGCGCCCGCGGCGGCGGCGTCGATATGATGGTGGCGATGAACCCGCAGACCTGGGACAAGGACGTCGCCTCGATCGAACCCGGCGGCTACCTGTTCTACGATTCGACCAAGCCGATGCCGACGTCTAAATTCCGCGGCGACATCAACGTCATCGGCGTGCCGCTGACCGCGATCACCAACTCGACCTATACCGATCCGCGGCAGCGGCAACTGTTCAAGAACATCATCTATCTCGGCGCGCTGTGCGCCCTGCTCGACATGGACGCCAAGCTGGTCGAGCAGCTGATCGGCGAGCAGTACAAGGGCAAGGAGAAGCTCTTGTCCTCCAACGTTCATGCGCTGCATCTCGGCCGCGACTGGGCGCTGCAGAACCTGAAATGTCCGATCGGGCTGCGGGTGAAGAAGGCCGACAAGGTCGGCGACCGCATCTTCATGGAAGGCAACAGCGCCGCCGCGCTCGGCGCGGTCTATGGCGGCGCCACGGTCTGCGCCTGGTATCCGATCACGCCGTCGTCGTCGGTGGCGGAAGCCTTCACCAGCCACTGCAAGAAGCTGCGGCACGACCCCAAGACCGGCAAGGCGAAATACGCCATCGTGCAGGGCGAGGACGAACTGGCTTCGATCGGCATCGTGATCGGCGCCTCCTGGAACGGCGCGCGGGCCTTTACCGCAACCTCCGGCCCCGGCATTTCGCTGATGACGGAGTTCATCGGCCTGAGTTATTTCGCGGAAATCCCCGGCGTGATCATGAATATCCAGCGCGCCGGCCCCTCGACCGGCATGCCGACGCGTACCCAGCAATGCGACATCATCGCCTGCGCCTACGCTTCGCACGGCGACACCAAGCATGTGCTGCTGTTCCCGGAAGATCCGGCGGAAGCATTCGAGTTCGCCGGCCACTCGTTCGACCTGGCCGAGCGGCTGCAGACCATGATCTTCCTGATGCTCGACCTCGACATCGGCATGAACCACCGGCTGTGCCGCCCGCTGAAATGGGACGAGAACCAGCAATATGACCGCGGCAAGGTGATGACCGCGGAAATGCTCGACGAGCCCGGCCGCGATTTCGGCCGCTACCTCGACGTCGACGGCGACGGCATCCCCTACCGCACCTATCCGGGCACGCATCCGACCAAAGGCTCGTTCTTCACCCGCGGCACCTCGCGCGACCGCTACGCGCGCTATTCGGAGGAAGGCGCCGTCTACGCCGACAACATGCAGCGGCTGGTGCGCAAGTTCGAGACCGCGCAGGACATGGTGCCGCGCCCGTTGCAGGCCAACGCCGCCAAGCCGACCAAATACGGCGTGCTCTATTTCGGCTCGACGTCGCCGGCGATGGACGAGGCGATCGGCCTGCTCGAGGCGCGCGGCCATTTGCTCGATCGCATGCGCATCCGCGCCTTTCCGTTCCACTCCAGCGTGGCGAGCTTCATCGCCGACCATGATTTCGTGTATGTGGTCGAGCAGAACCGCGACGGCCAGCTGCGCCAGCTGATCGTCAACGAGAACGGCATCGACCCGGTGCGGCTGGTGCCGATCCTGCATTATGACGGCACGCCGATCACGGCCCGCTTCATCGCCAAGGCGATCGGCGACCACCAGGACCGTCTGAAAGTGACCCCTCTCCGCAAGGCCGTGTCATGACGGGGCCTTTTGTTCCTCCGGCGTCACGCCCGGCCTTGTGCCGGGCATCCACATCTTCCTTTTTCTCGGCCAAGACGTGGATGGCCGGGACAAGCCCGGCCATGAAGAGGCTGGAATTGCAGGTGCGATCATGACCTACATTGCAAAGCCGAAATTCCATCATCCCGGCTTGCCGAAGAACGCGCTCGGCTATACGCACCGCGACTACGAGGGCAAGATCTCGACGCTGTGCGCCGGCTGCGGCCATGACTCGATCACGGCCTCGATCATCGAAGCCTGCTACGAGCTCTCGATCGAGCCGCATCGCGTCGCCAAGATTTCAGGCATCGGATGCTCGTCGAAGACGCCGGATTATTTCCTCGGCAATTCGCACGGCTTCAACTCCGTGCACGGCCGCATGCCTTCGGTCCTGACCGGCGCCAACCTCGCCAACCGCGACCTGATCTATCTCGGCGTCTCCGGCGACGGCGACAGTGCCTCGATCGGCTTCGGCCAGTTCGCGCATTCGATCCGCCGCGCCGTCAACATGACCTACATCGTCGAGAACAACGGCGTGTACGGCCTGACCAAGGGGCAGTTTTCGGCGACCGCCGATCGCGGCTCGAAATCCAAGAAGGGTGTGATGAACACCGACAACGCCATCGACCTGGTGGCGATCGCCTTGCAACTGGGCGCCAGCTTCGTCGCGCGCAGTTTTTCCGGTGACAAGAGCCAGCTGGTGCCGCTGATCGCGGCCGCGATCCGCCACAAGGGCGCGTCCTTCATCGACGTCATCAGCCCGTGTATTGCCTTCAACAACCACACCGGCTCGACCAAGAGCTTTGATTATGTCCGCGAACACAACGACGCGGTGAACCGGCTCGACGTGCTGACCGGCCGCGAGCCGATCACGGTCGACTACGCGCCGGGCACGGTGCAGATCGTCGAGCAACATGACGGCACAAAACTGGCGCTGCGCAAGATCGACGCCGACTATGACGCCAACGACCGGCTGGCGGCGATGACCTTCCTGCAGAAGCACGCCGCCAAGGGCCAGGTGGTGACCGGGCTTTTGTACGTCGATCCGGATTCGGAAGATTTGCACACCCATCTCGACACCGTTGAGCAGCCGCTCAATACGCTGGAGGCGAAGGATCTGTGCCCGGGGACGGCAGCGCTGGAAAAGATCAACGCCAGCCTGCGGTAGGTTCTATCGCGCCTTCAGTATCAGCTCGCCGTCATGCCCGGCCTTGGGCCGGGCATCCATGTTCTTGGCGAGCACGGCAAAAAGAACGTGGATGGCCGGGACAAGCCCGGCCATGACGCGTGCGGAACGCGCCTCTTGGAAATGAACAACAGCGTACAGCTACGCCACCGCCGCCATGCTGCTCGGATGCGCGACTGGAGGCGAAGGATCTGTGCCCTGGCACCGCGGCGCCGGAGAGATCAACGCCAGCCTGCGGCAGGTTCTATCGCGCCTTCAGTACCAGCTCGCCGTCATGCCCGGCCTTGTGCCGGGCATCCACGTTCTTGGCGAGCTCGACAAAAAGAACGTGGATGGCCGGGACAAGCCCGGCCATGACGAGTGCGGAACGCGCTCTCGGAAAGTGAACAGCAGGCGGACGGCTACGCCACCGCCGCCATGCTGCGCGGATGGGCGACTGGAGGCGAAGGATCTGTGCCCTGGCACCGCGGCGCTGGAGAAGATCAACGCCAGCCTGCGGCAGGTTCTATCGCGCCTTCAGTACCACCTCGCCGTCATGCCGGCCTTGGGCCGGGCATCCATGTTCTTGGCGAGCACGGCAAAAAGAACGTGGATGGCCGGGACAAGCCCGGCCATGACGCGTGCGGAACGCGCCTCTCTGAAATGAACAACAGCGTACAGCTACGCCACCGCCGCCATGCTGCGCGGATGGGCGACATACTCCTTCACCACGGCGCCAGCCGTATCGACTTCGGACAGCGACACGTCGTAGCTCCAGAGATCGGCCAGGTGCTGCAGCACGCGCTTGGTGTCGGCTTCGGTGAGCTGGGCGCCCTTCACCACGGTATGCCGCAGCATGAGGCGGCGATCGCCCGCGAGATCGACATCGACGACCTCGATGTTCGGGTCGATGTAGCCGACATCGTATTGCCGCGCCAGTTCGCGCCGCAACCGGCGATAGCCGCGCTCGTTATGGATCGCGTCGACCAGGATGCCGGAGCGGTCAGCCGGGTCGTCGTGCAGATGGAACAGACGGAACTTCCGCATCAGGTGCGGACTCATGAACTGGCTGATGAAGCTTTCGTCGCGGTAATTGGCCCAGACGTCGCGCAGCACGGCCATCACATCGCCCTTGGCGGCGATGTCCGGGAACCACTCGCGATCCTCGTCTTCCGGACTGGTGACGATGCGCTCGATGTCCTGCATCATCGCAAAGCCGAGCGCGTACGGGTTGAAGCCGGAGTAGCGCGGGTCGTCGAATTCAGGCTGGAACACCACGTTGGTGTGCGACTGCAGGAATTCGAGGAAATTGCCGTCTGTCAACCGGCCCTGCTGGTGCAGACGGCTCATGATGCGATAGTGAACGTAAGTCGCGGTGCCCTCGTTCATCACCTTGGTCTGGCTCTGCGGGTAAAAGTACTGCGCGATATGGCGCACGATCCGCAGGATCTCGCGCTGCCAGGGGCGCAGGCGCGGCGCGGTCTTTTCCAGGAAATACAGCAGGTTTTCCTGCGGCAGGCCCAGCAGCTGACGGCGGCGTTCACTGTCCAGGATCGCGTTGCTCTTGATTTTGCCGCCCGGGACGGTGCGCCACAAATCGTTGAAGGCGCTTTCCTCGTGGGCGCGGCGCCGCCCTGCCCGCTTCTCCTCCGCGCGGAGATCGATTCCCTTCTTGCCCGGGTAGCGGTCGACGCCATGCGACATCAGGGCGTGCGCGGCATCCAGCGTCTGCTCGACCGCGAGCCGGCCGTGACGTTCCTCGCAATGCGAAACATAACGCTTGGCGAATTCGAGGTAGTCCAGAATGCCGTCGGCATCGGTCCACTGCTTGAACAGATAGTTGTTCTTGAAGAAGTGGTTGTGGCCGAAGGCGGCGTGTGCGATGACGAGCGTCTGCATCGTCGCCGTATTCTCTTCCATCAGGTAGGAGATGCACGGCGACGAGTTGATGACGATCTCGTAGGCCAGCCCCATCAGGCCCTTGCGGTAAGATGCCTCCTGGAAGGCAAAGTGCTTACCGAATGACCAGTGCTTGTAGAACAAGGGCATGCCGACCGACGAATAGGCGTCGAGCATCTGTTCGGCCGTGATGACCTCGATCTGGTTGGGATAGACGTCGAGGCCGAGTTCGTCCCGCGCCACCTGCTCGCAGGCGTCGCAAATCCGCTGCAGCGTGTGAAAATCCCAATCGGCGCCCCTGAACAGCAACTGGTTCGGTGCGCTCATGGTGCCACCCTTTCCTGCGGGCCGCGGCGTTGGAACAGATCATGGAACACCGGAAAGATCTCGCTACGTTCGTTGACCTTGCGCATCGACAGCGGCGCGCCGGCGGCGCGCAAGCCTTCATAGAGAGACCACAGCGCCGAATTGGGCATTTCGTAGCTCAAGCCATGCTCCTGACCGACTTCCAGATAAGCGAAGAACTGGCAGACCGGCAGGATCTTGTCGGTCAGCAGATGACCGGTGACCTCGCCATCCGAATAGGAATTGTCCCCGTCGGAAGCCTGCGCGGCATAAATGTTCCAGTCCGCCGGTCGAAACCGCGTCTGAACGATCTCGTGCATCGCCTGCAGCGCGCTCGACACCAGCGTGCCGCCTGATGCCGGACCATGGAAAAATGTCTGCTCGTCGACCTCTTCGGCCTTGTCGGTATGACGGATGAAAACAATCTCGACGTGGCGGTAACGCCGCTTCAGGAACACGTAGAGCAGCATGTAGAACCGCTTCGCGAGATCCTTCATGTGCTCGGTCATCGAACCGGAGACGTCCATCAGGCAGAACATCACCGCCTGCGCCACCGGCTTCGGCACCTTCTCAAAACGGCGATACCGGATATCGATCGGATCGATGAAGGGAATGCGCTTGATCTTCGCCTTCAGCACCTCGATCTCGGCCAGGATTTCGACACGTCGCGCCTCGCTGCAGGTTTCGAGTTCCGCCTCGAGCGCCGCCAGCGCTTCCGGGCTCGGCCGCCGCAGCGCGACGCGGCGCGCGAGCGCCCGGCTCACTGTCCGGCTGATCGAGATGTTGGTGGGCGAGCCGGACGTCGAATAGCCTGCCCGGCGGATGCCGTGGCTTTCGACCTCAGCGAGCTTGCGCTTGGCCAAATCCGGCAGTTCGAGATCGTCGAGGAAAAGATCGACGAATTCGTCGCGGCTCAGCACGAAACGGAAGGCATCCTCGCTGTCGCCCTCGCCGGCGCCGCGGCCCTTGCCGCCGCTCGGGTTCGGTCGCGGAAGGATGTCGCCTTCCACGAACTTCTTGTTGCCGGGCAGCACCATGTCGCGGGTGCCGCCCTCTCGGCGAAAGCGCGGCTCGTCCATGCCGTCGATCGGGACGCTGACCTCGCCGCCTTCCAGGACATCCTTGATGTCCCGCTCCTGCGACGATTTCTTCACCGCCCCCTGCACCAGCGCCTTTGCACGACGCAAGAAGCGCTGGCGGTTCTCGAGACTCTTGCTGCCCGGATTCAGGCGGCGATCGACGATGTGAATGGCCACGTTTTCCCTCAGCCAGCCTGTTTCACGCGCATGTACCACTCGACCAGCCGACGGACTTGCCGCTCGGTATAGCCACGTTCGACCATGCGCGCGACAAACTCGCCGTGCTTCTTTTCGGTCTCGCCGTCCTTCTTCGAACCGAAGGAAATGACGGGGAGCAGATCCTCGACCTGGGAGAATATCCGCTTTTCGATCACTTCGCGAATCTTCTCGTAGCTGGTCCATGCCGGGTTCTTGCCGCCGTTCTGGGCCCGGGAGCGCAACGAGAATTTTACCACCTCGTTGCGGAAGTCCTTCGGGTTGGCGATGCCGGCAGGCTTCTCGATCTTGGTCAGCTCCTGATTGAGCAATTCGCGATCGAGCAACTGTCCGGTGTCGGGATCCTTGAAGTCCTGATCCTCGATCCAGGCGTCGGCGTAATCGACATAACGGTCGAACAGGTTCTGGCCGTAGTCGGAGTAGGATTCCAGATAGGCCTTCTGGATCTCGTGCCCGATGAATTCGGCGTAACGCGGCGCCAGTTCGGCCTTGATGAATTCGAGGTATCGCTTCTCGACCTCATCGGGCAACTGCTCGCGCCGGATCGCCTGCTCCAGCGTGTACATCAGGTGAACCGCGTCGGCGCCGACCTCGCTGGTGTCGTGGTTGAAGGTCGCCGCCAGCACCTTGAAGGCGAAGCGGGTCGAGACGCCGTCCATGCCTTCGTCGACGCCGGCGGAATCCCTGTATTCCTGGACGCTGCGCGCCTTCGGATCGGATTCCTTCAAGCTGTCGCCGTCATAGACCCGCATCTTGGCGAACACGGTCGAGTTCTCGTGCTTGCGCAGCCGCGACATCACGGAAAAGCGCGCCATGGTCTCCAGCGTGGCCGGGGCGCACGGCGCGGTGGCCAGTTCGGAGCCCTGGATCAGCTTCTCGTAGATCTTCTGCTCCTCGGTGACGCGCAAGCAATACGGCACCTTGATGACGCAGATGCGGTCGATGAAGGCCTCGTTGTTCTTGTTGGTCTTGAAGCTCTGCCATTCGGCCTCGTTGGAGTGGGCCAGAATGACGCCGGTGTAGGGGATCGCGCCGATATTCTCGGTGCCGATATAGTTGCCTTCCTGGGTCGCCGTCAGCAGCGGATGCAGCATCTTGATCGGCGCCTTGAACATCTCGACGAATTCGAGAATGCCCTGGTTGGCGCGATTGAGACCGCCCGAATAGCTGTAGGCGTCGGGATCGTTCTGCGCGTAGGTCTCAAGCTTGCGGATATCGACCTTGCCGACCAGCGACGAGATGTCCTGGTTGTTTTCGTCGCCGGGTTCGGTCTTGGCGATCGCGACCTGGCGCAGCCGCGACGGCTGGATCTTGGCGACGCGGAATTGCGAGATGTCGCCGCCAAAGGCTTCGAGCCGCTTGTAGCACCACGGGCTCATCAGCCCGCTGAGACGCCGGCGCGGAATGCCGTATTTCTCCTCGAGCATGGGCCCGAGCGATTCCGGATCGAACAGGCTGAGCGGGCTTTCGAACACCGGGCTGAGTTCGTCGCCGGCCTTCAGCACGTAGATGGGGTGGACTTCCATCAGCGCCTTGAGCCGCTCGGCGAGCGAGGACTTGCCGCCGCCGACGGGCCCAAGCAAATAGAGGATCTGCTTGCGCTCTTCGAGGCCTTGCGCGGCGTGGCGGAAGAAGCCGACGATACGCTCGATCGTGTCTTCCATGCCGTAGAATCCGGCAAAGGCCGGATAGAGCCGCATCGTGCGGTTCAAAAAAATACGGCCAAGGCGCGGATCCTTGGCCGTGTCGATCATCTGGGGTTCGCCGATCGCAGCTAACAATCGCTCGGCGGCGTTGGCATATCGCATCGGATCGTTTCGACACGACTCCAGATATTCCGCCATCGACATGTCGGTCTGGCTTCTTGCTTCGAAAGACCGGGCGAAAGCATTGAACAGAGAATCGTTGTACATGATCCGTCTCTCCATGGTCACCTGTAAATGCCGTACGCTCCGTCCGGGTTCCAGTTTCGAAGCATCACGGCTTCCGTTCGCGAATCACCATCAGCACTGGGCTCGATTGGACACGCGAGCGGCTTGCCATTGCAATGCAATACTCATGCTAGCGGCATGGGCCTCGTATTGATACGGTGGCATTTCGCTCCTCATGTAGCCCTTGCGCCACGCTTGCCCCCGGCGTCGTACTGAACACATCGTTAGGGAGTTTTTAAGGAATCTGGGCAGGGCGGCACGGCTCGATTCGAACCCGGCGCGGCTGTCCCGCGCAGCAAAATGGAAAAATCCGGGGTTTTGAGCGGCCGAACGCGCGAAAATTTGCTCTTCGATGCCCCTCCGGCGGCGGTCCGGCGACAACCATTGCCCAGATGAACATGCGTTCATTTCGTCGCCCGAAGCTTGAACGTCACCGGCGGCGGTCGCGACCAACGTAACATGCCGCACGTTTAATCCGAGACTGCCATGAAATCCGCCTGCCTTGCAGCCGCCATCGCCTTCAGCGTCGGCACCCACGCCTGTTACGCCCAGGACGGCGTCGACAAAGCCAGGGCCGCGGCCTTCGACGTCAAAATGTTCGCTGGCCCGCTCGGCCAGAAGACCTATGCCTGTTTCGTGCGCCGCTATGACGCCGGTCATCTGGCGCAGCATCCGAAGCAGAAGGTCAGCGCGATGAAGCTTCTGGTGACGGCCGAAGACGCCCCGGAAGACAAGACGGTCAATTATTCCTTCCGCCTCGGCTTCAAATATCGCCACCGCGCCGGCAATTTCGATTCCAGCGGTTACTGCAGCCACATCGTCGCCGAGAACACCGGCGGCGAGATTCGGCTCGGCTGCGGCGTCGATTGCGAAGGCGGCGGCATCGAAGTCGCGATGAAGGACGACAAATCCGCACTGATCCGATTGGAGCGGATCAGGATCTGGGAGCGGAATAAGCCCGACGACGATGCCAGCAACGATCTGGTTGCCGGTGCCGACGACAAGATCTTCCGTGTCGACCGCGCGGATCTGCACGAATGCTCCGAGTTGGTGACGGATCGCAAGGAGCTTGCGGCACTCCGTCACAAGTGAACCACGCCGCGAAGGTTGGCGGCCTGGCCGCATGGTTCTGCAACCAATATAATGGTGCCGAGGGGAAAATTCCATGCATCGACGCAACATCTTGTGGGGTGCGGTTTCGGCCTTTGGCGCGGCCCTAGCGACCTCGCGCGCCGGCGCGGCCGGCGAGACCGCGCGGCATACGAAACTGAAGGTGGTCTATCACCTCAACGATCTCGACAAGGTGAGCTTCGCGCTCGGCAACATCCAGAACCATTTTGACGGCGTCGGAGGCCCCGACAACGTCACGATCGCGCTGGTGGTGCATGGCCAGGCGTTACGCGCGTTTCATGCCGCATCCGCCAACCCCGATGTTTCCAAGCGCATCGGACAATTCTCAAAGGCGGGTCTCGAACTCGCCGCCTGCGGCAACACGATGATGTCGCAGAACGTCGCGTTGAAGGATCTGCTGCCTGGTTTCGTCGCCGCCGAGCGGGGCGGCGTGGTGCGGATCGCGGAACTGCAGTCGCAAGGCTATCTGTACATCCGGCCGTGAGACCGACGGCGGCGCCGACCGCGCATTTGCGCGACATGATCGCCGTAGTTTCGCCGGTCATATCCGGTTCAATGTTTGCCGTGTCCGGGTTCGCTTTCGGTCGTGCCCGTGCGCCGGTGCCCGTTCTCGCGCGCGGGATGTGTCCTTCACGACTTCGTGCTTGCGACCGTTGCTGTCGTATCCGGAAAGCAGGTGCGAGCCGCCGGCGGGCGTCGATCGAGGCGCCCGGCAGCAGGGATCGAACCAGAGCCCGTTGTGTTATCGTGGCGGAACACGCAGATCCCGCCGCTCGAGCCCAACCAAATATTGACTTTCCTGTCCTGCCCCCGAAAGCTGCCAGAAACGCAAAACACCGACCGAACAGAACAAACCCCATGAATCCCGTCAAAATGCTCGAAAACCACGGCCAGGCGATCTGGCTGGACTTCCTCGCCCGCGGCTTCGTCGCCAAGGGCGACCTCAAGGCCCTGATCGACCGTGACGGCATCAAGGGCGTGACGTCGAACCCCTCGATCTTCGAGAAGGCGATCGGCAGCTCGGACGAGTATGACGGCGCGATCGCCAAGGCGCTGCAGAACGGCGATCGCCCGGTCGCGGACCTGTTCGAGGCGCTGGCCATCGAAGACATCCAGCACGCCGCCGACGTGCTTCGTCCGGTCTACGACGCCAATGATGGCAATGACGGCTTCGTGAGCCTGGAAGTCTCGCCCTATCTGGCGCTGGATACCGAGGGCACCATCGTGGAAGGCGAACGGCTCGCAAAGGACGTCAAGCGGCCGAACCTCATGGTCAAGGTCCCGGCCACGCCGGAGGGCCTGCCGGCGATCGAACATCTGATCGGCGAAGGTATCAGCATCAACGTCACGCTGTTGTTTTCAAAAGAAGTCTATCGAAAGGTGGCCGAGGCCTACATCGCGGGGCTCGAGAAGCTTGTCGCCGACGGCGGCGATCCCTCGCCTGTCGCCAGCGTCGCCTCCTTCTTTGTCAGCCGCATCGACAGCGTGGTCGACAAGCAACTCGACGAGAAGATCGCACGGGCCAACGACCCCGGCGAAAAGGAGCGATTGACCGCGCTGAAGGGCAAGGTCGCCATCGCCAACGCCAAGCTGGCCTATCAGGACTACAAAAAGCTGTTCGCCGGCCCGCGCTGGGAGAAGCTTTCCGCCAAAGGCGCCAAGCCGCAACGCCTCCTGTGGGCTTCCACCGGCACCAAGAACAAGGACTACCGCGACGTGCTGTATGTCGAGGAACTGATCGGCCCCAACACCGTCAACACCGTCCCGCCGGCGACGCTCGATGCGTTTCGCGACCACGGCCAACCGCGCGACAGCCTCGAGGAGAATATCGACGACGCGAGACGGGTCCTGGAAGAGCTCGAGAGGTCCGGCATCTCACTCGATGCCATCACCGAAGAGCTGGTCAAGGACGGCGTCAAGCTCTTTGCCGATTCCGCCGACAAGCTTTACGGCGCCGTCGCCCACAAGCGAGCCACGTCGCTTGGCGGCGACGTCGACGGGCAGCACCTTGCGCTGGGTGATGGCATCAAGAAGGCCGTCGAAAAAAGCACGGAGGAATGGCGTGCATCCGCGAGCATCCGTCGTCTCTGGCAGAAGGACAAGTCGGTCTGGACGGACGACGATGAGAACAAGTGGCTGGGCTGGCTGAACAGCCCCGCCGCAGCCGACATCGCCGACTATGAGGATTTTGCCCGCCGCGTGAAGGGGCAGAATTTCAGCGATGCGGTCGTGCTCGGCATGGGCGGATCGAGCCTTGGACCCGAAGTACTGGCGGAGACCTTCGCGAAGAAATCCGGCTTCCCGAAGCTGCATGTGCTCGACTCCACCGATCCGGCGCAGGTGCGCGCGATGGAGGACAAGGTCGATCTCGCGCACACGCTGTTCATCGTTTCGAGTAAATCCGGCGGCACCACCGAGCCGAACGTGATGAAGGATTATTTCTTCGACCGCGTGTCGAAGACCATCGGCAAGGACAAGGCCGGCCACAGATTCATTGCGGTCACCGATCCCGGTTCTTCGCTGCAGAAGGCCGCAACCCAGCAGGGATTTGCCCGCATCTTCTACGGCGATCCGACGATCGGCGGCCGCTACTCCGTGCTGTCGCCGTTCGGACTGGTGCCGGCCGCGGCCGCCGGCATCGACGTTCGCACCCTGATCGCGCACGCGCTCACGATGGTGCGCTCCTGCGGCCCCGACGTGCCGCCCCACGAAAACCCCGGCGTGCAGCTTGGCCTCGCCATGGGCCTGGCCGGCCTCGAAGGCCGCGACAAGGTGACGATCTGCTCATCGCCGAAGATCGCCGATTTCGGCGCCTGGGCCGAGCAACTGATCGCCGAATCCACCGGCAAGGAAGGCAAGGGCCTGATCCCGATCGATGGCGAGCCGCTCGGCGATCCCTCGCTGTATGGCAACGATCGCATCTTCATCGATATCCGCACCGAGGGCGAGGACGATGCCTCGCATGACGACCGGCTCAAGGCGCTGGAAGCAGCCGGACATCCCGTGGTCCGCATCGTGATGAAGTCGATCGACCATATCGGCCAGGAGTTTTTCCGGTTCGAGATTGCGACCGCCGTGGCGGGTGCCGTGCTCGGAATCAACCCGTTCAACCAGCCCGACGTGGAGGCCGCCAAGATCAAGACGCGCGAACTGACCGGCGCGTTCGAAAAGAAAGGCAAACTGCCGGCGGAGAAGCCGGTCATGTCGACCGAGGCGGCGGATCTCTATACCGACGAAACCAATGTCGCCGAACTGCGCAACGCGGGCGCCGACGGCACGCTCAGCTCCTGGATCAAGGCGCATCTTTCGCGTTCGGAGAGCGGCGACTATGTCGCTTTGCTCGCCTATATCGCGCGCGATCCCGGCACGATCGGGTCGTTGCAAAAGATGCGGCTGGCGGTGCGCGATGCCAGGCACGTTGCCACCTGCGCCGAATTCGGCCCGCGTTTCCTGCATTCCACCGGGCAGGCCTACAAGGGCGGACCCGACAGCGGCGTGTTCCTGCAGATCACCGCCGACGACGCCGAGGATCTCAAGGTACCCGGCCAGAAGGCGAGTTTTGGCGTGATCCTGGCCGCACAGGCGCGCGGCGATTTCGACGTGCTGACCGAGCGCGGGCGACGGGCCCTGCGCGTCCACCTCAAGGGCGATCTCGGATCGGGGCTGTCCGCGCTCGACGCCGCGATCGCGGAAGCACTCACTTAAGGAATTCAACACATGCAACTCGGCATGATCGGCCTTGGCCGAATGGGCGGCAATATCGTCCGCCGGCTGATGAAGGACGGCCACACCGCCGTGGTCTACGACAAGGATGCAAAAGCGGTTGAGGGCCTGGCCGGCGAAGGCGCCACCGGCGCCGGCACGCTGGAGGAGTTCGTCGCAAGACTGGAGAAACCGCGCACCGCGTGGGTGATGCTGCCGGCGGGCAGGATCACCGAAGCGACCATTGACGCCCTCGCGAAGCTGATGGAGCCCGGCGACGTCATCATCGATGGCGGCAACACGTTCTGGCAGGACGACGTACGCCGTGGCGCGGCGCTGAAGGCCAAGGGCCTGCATTATCTCGACGTCGGCACCAGCGGCGGCGTCTGGGGCATCGAGCGCGGCTATTGCATGATGATCGGCGGCGACAAGGCGGTGGTGGACCGGCTCGACCCGATCTTCAAGACACTGGCGCCCGGCATCGGCGACATTCCGCGCACGCCGGGGCGCGAGGGCCGCGACCCGCGGATCGAGCAGGGCTATATCCATGCCGGCCCCTCCGGCGCCGGGCATTTCGTCAAGATGATCCACAACGGCATCGAATACGGCCTGATGCAGGCCTATGCCGAGGGTTTTGATATCCTCAAGAACGCCAATATCGACGCGTTGCCGCCCGAGCATCGCTTCGGCATGAACATCGCAGATATTGCCGAGGTGTGGCGGCGCGGCAGCGTGATCCCATCCTGGCTGCTCGACCTTACGGCGTCCGCGCTGGCGGAAAATCAGACGCTGGATAATTACTCGGGCTTTGTCGAGGATTCCGGCGAGGGCCGCTGGACCGTCAACGCCGCGATCGACGAAGCGGTCCCGGCCGAGGTGCTGACCGCCGCGCTGTATGCGCGCTTCCGTTCGCGCAAGGACCACACCTTCGCGGAAAAAATCCTGTCCGCGATGCGGGCCGGGTTTGGCGGCCACAAGGAGCCGCCGAAAAAACCGGATGCAAAGGCCTGAACAGCATGGCGGTCGGTCAGACGGCACAGAAGAAGCCCGATTCCTGCTCCTTCGTCATTTTCGGCGTCACCGGTGACCTCGCGCACCGGCTGGTCATCCCTGCGCTCTACAATCTCGCGGCCGGCGACCTGCTGCCCGACCAGTTCTGCCTGGTCGGCGTCGCCCGCAAGGGCATGACGAGCGACAGCCTGCGCGACAGTCTGATGAAAGGCCTGCGCGAGTTCGCGACCCGTCCGGTGGACGATGCCATCGCGCAGCGGCTGCTGGGCTGTCTCACCTGCATCGAGGCCGATCCGAAGGATCCGGATTCCTTTGATGCGATGCGTCAGCGCCTCGACGAACTGGAAGCCGCGCGGGGCACCGGCGGCAACCGGCTGTTCTACCTGGCGACCCCGCCCAACGCGTTCCTGCCGATCAGCCGCGAACTCGGCCGCAGTGGCATGCTGGCCGAGAACGGCGCGTGGCGGCGACTGGTGGTGGAAAAGCCGTTCGGTACCGACCTCGCCTCCGCGAAGGTGCTGAACAGCGAACTGCTGAAACTCGTCGAAGAACACGAGATCTACCGGATCGATCACTATCTCGGCAAGGAGACGGTGCAGAACATCCTGGTGCTGCGCTTTGCCAACGGCATGTTCGAGCCGATCTGGAATCGCAATCACATCGACCATGTCCAGATCACCGTCGACGAACAGCTCGGCGTCGGCCATCGCGGCAGCTTCTACGACCAGACCGGCGCGTTGCGCGACATGGTCCCGAACCATCTGTTCCAATTGCTGTCGCTGGTGGCGATGGAGCCGCCGATCCGCTTCGACGCCCATTCGGTGCGCGGCGAAAAGGCCGACGTGCTCGCGGCGATCCAGCCGCAGAGCGAGGCGGAAGCGCTGCGCAATTCCGTGCGCGGCCAGTACCTGGCCGGCAGGATCGGCGATAAACAGATCGAGGATTACAGGAAAATCGCCGACGTCGCCGCCGGCAGCACCACCGAAACCTATGCCGCGCTGAAGCTCAACATCGACAATTGGCGTTGGGCGGGCGTGCCCTTCTACCTGCGCACCGGCAAGGCGCTCGGCGTCAAGCGCACAGAGGTGGCGATCAAGTTCAAGCAGGCGCCGTTTGCGATGTTCAACTGCACGCCCGTGGAAGCGTTGGCGCACAACTACCTGGTGATCGGCGTCGCGCCGAATGAAGGCATCGCGCTGCAGTTCAACACCAAGGTGCCCGGCCCCGCCATCTCGATCGACGGCGTCGAGATGAAGTTCCGCTACAAGGATTATTTCAAGGCCGAGCCGTCCACCGGCTACGAGACGCTGATCTATGACTGCATGATCGGCGACAATATCCTGTTCCAGCGCGCCGACAGCGTCGAGGCCGGCTGGAAGGCCGTGCAACCCTTCATCGATGCCTGGAAGAAGGCCGGCCCGGACGGCCTGAAGACCTACACAGCCGGCAGCGAAGGGCCGGCGGAAGCCGATGAACTGTTGCGCCGCGACGGCCGAAGCTGGCGAAAACTCGGGTGAGCGATGCCTGCAGCCGACCTTCGCCGCGTCATCGAAGTCGCCGATCCGTCAGCGATGGCCGCGACCGCCGCCGAACATGTGCTGGCTAGAACGGCGGCCAACCGCGGCCGCGTGGCGATCTGCCTCACCGGCGGATCGAGCCCGAGGCAGCTCTATCAGCTGCTCGCGACCGAATCCTATCGAAACCGGCTGCCCTGGCATCGCGTGCACTGGTTCGTCGGCGACGAACGTTTCGTATCGGCGGACGATCCCCTCCACAACATGGCAATGGCGCGCGCGGCGTTCCTGGATCGATGCGCCCCGGCGGCAAACATCCACCCGATTCCGACCGCGGACATCGATCCTGCGGATCCCGATCGTGCGGCGGCGCTCTACCAGCAGGAATTGCAATCCTTCTACGGTGCGGACACGCTCGATAGCGCCCGTCCCCTGTTCGATCTCGTCTTGATGGGAGTCGGCCCGGACGGCCATGCCGCATCGCTGTTTCCCGGATATCCCGCTCTCGACGAGACGGCCGCCTGGGTCGTCGGCGTGCCCCGAGCGAATGTCGCACCGTTCGTCCCGCGGGTGACACTGACGCTGCCCGTGCTTGCCTCATGCCATGAAATGCTGTTCGAAGTCGCCGGCGTGGACAAGCGCGCGATCCTGGCGCGCGTCTTCGCCGGCGAGGACCTGCCAGCCAATCGCGCGCATTCCGCCGGACAGACGATATGGCTGGTGGACCGCGCGGCCATGCCGGAGAATGTTGGTGGGCGATAAAATCCCGTGCGCGGTGGTGGTGATGGGCGTCTCCGGCTCGGGGAAGAGCACGGTCGCCGAAAGCCTCGCCGCGCGGCTCGGCTGGCGCTACGCGGATGGCGACAGCTTTCACCCGCCGAGCAACGTCGCCAAGATGAGCACCGGTCAACCGCTGAGCGACGAGGACCGCTGGCCGTGGCTGCGCGCGATCGCAGGCGAGATCGACCGCCTGTCGGCGGCCGGCGAGCGCGGCGTGATCGCCTGTTCGGCGCTGAAGCACGCCTATCGCGAGGTGCTCGTGCACGGCCGCGACGACGTCCGCCTCGTCTTCCTCGACGGCGCGCAGGATCTGATCGCCGCCCGGCTCGCCGCGCGCAGGGGACACTTCATGCCGCCCGGCCTGCTCGCCAGCCAGTTCGGGACGCTGGAGCGGCCGCAAGCCGACGAACGGCCGATCATCGTGTCGATCGACGCGCCGGTCGCCCGCATCGTGGATGACATCGTCACTCAACTGGGAATGGTTGCGCCATGACACGCATCGCACTGGTCGTCTCGGATGTCGACGGCACGCTTCTGACCAAGGACAAGGTCTTGACCGACGACGCGCGGGCGGCCGTGCGCAAGCTGCGCGCCGCGGGTATTGGTTTCACCATCGTCTCCAGCCGGCCCTCCATCGGCATGGGCTTCCTGATCGAGCCGCTGTCGATCACGCTTCCGCTCGGCGCCTTCAACGGCAGTTCGATCCTGGACGCCACGCTGCAGCCGCTCGAACAGCATCTGATCGGGGCCGATGTGGCGCAGCGCAGCATCGATGTGCTCAACGGCTTCGGCGTCGACATCTGGCTGTTCACCAACGAGCGCTGGTTCACGCGCAATCCGGACGGCGAGTACGTCCCGCATGAGAAGCGGGCCATCAAGTCCGACCCGACCATCGTCGCGGATTTCACGCCGCATCTGGCGAGCGCCTGCAAGATCGTCGGCGCCAGTTCGGACCCGGCGCTCTTGCAGCGTTGCGAAGCGGCGATGAAGCAGGCGGTTGGACGGGAAGCCACAGCCGTCCGTTCGCAGACCTATTATCTGGACGTCACCCCGCCCGGCCACGACAAGGGCACCTTCGTCACGGCGATGACCAGACGGCTGGGTATTGCGGCCGAGGCGGTCGCGACCATCGGCGACATGGAGAACGATCTGCCGATGTTCGCCACCAGTGGCATCTCATTTGCGATGGGCAATGCCGTCGACCATGTCAAGCAGCGCGCGACGCACGTGACCGACAGCAACGAGAACGACGGATTCGCACGTGCGATGGAAACGGTTCTGCAACTCACATAGGACGTCGTTCCGGCCTGCGCCGCGGTGACCCGTCCACCGCTCCGCATATCAAGCCGGCATCAAGGATAAATCGAGGGTTCCTCAAAGCCTTCGTGCAAAAAATCCGCTTCTGTCATGACGCCAATCGGCAAGCGCGAGCCGTTGCCCTTCCGCCGTATCCTCCCATGTAGGTGGGCCCACCCCAGCCCGGGCCCGCCGCGGCGATGCAGGGCAGCGGCTCGCGCGATTTTTATGAAGAACTCTACTTCTACGGGCATAACCTATTTCGAGCGCTGCAGCGCCGGTTTTTCGGCCGATTGTTTCGCGGCCGACAGATTCTGCGCCGTATTGATCAGCGCGATATGAGTCAGCGCCTGCGGGAAATTTCCGGTCTGACGGCGAGCCGCCGTATCATATTCCTCGGCCAGCAGGCCGAGATCATTGGCAACCGCCACCACCCGGTCGAACAATTCCTGCGCCTTGCCGTGCTCGCCTGCCAACACCCAGGCGTCCGCCAGCCATAGCGAGCAGGCGAGGAACGCGCCTTCGGCGGGTTGCGCTTCCGCTTCCCGAGGATCGTGGCGCAGCACAAAACCCTCGCGCATCAGATGCCGCTCGACGGCGGCCAGCGTGCCGCGGACCCTCGGGTCATCGGGCGGCAGGAATCCCACCGCCGGCAGCAACAGGATGCTGGCATCGAGCATCTTGGAGCCGTAGGACTCGACGAAGCAGTTGAGCTCCGGGTCGAACCCTTTCGCGCAGACATCCGAATGGATGGCGTCGCGTAGCGCGCGCCACTTCTCCAGCGGCCCCTTGAAACCGAACATCTCGGCGCTCCTGATGCCGCGGTCGAACGCGACCCAGGTCATTACTTTCGATGAAACGTAGTGCCTTCCCGCGCCGCGCCGCTCCCAGATGCCGTGATCCGGCTGGTCCCATATCCCGGCGAGATGCTCGAGCACCTTGCATTCCAGCTCCCAGGTGCCATCGAGTTCCAGTTTGGCGGTCCGCCATTGATGGAAGGCGTCGATCAACTCGCCGTAGACGTCGAGTTGCAGCTGCGCGTGCGCGGCATTGCCGACCCGCACCGGCCTGGCGCCTTCGTAGCCGGGCAGCCACGTCGCCTCCCATTCCAGCAGGCGGCGCTGCCCCATGATGCCGTACATGATCTGCATGTTGACGGGCGATCCCGCCGCCGCCCGCAGCAGCCACTGGTGCCAGGCCGAGGCCTCCTCGGTATAGCCCGAATTGATCAGTGCCAGCAGCGTGAAAGTGGCGTCGCGCAGCCAGCAGAAGCGGTAATCCCAGTTTCGGGTGCCGCCGAGCTTTTCCGGCAGTGAGGTGGTGGGCGCGGCAACGATGCCGCCGGTGGGCGCATAAGTCTGGGCCTTCAGCGTGATCAGGGAGCGCATCACAAGGTCGCGGTGCATGCCCCGATAGGTGCAGCGTTCACACCATTCGCGCCAGAACGCTTCGGTATCCTTCAACGCGGCGGCCGGGTCGAGCGGCTTTGGCGCGGGTAGGTGCGAGGGACCGTAGGTAAGGACGAAGGGAATGGTGTCGCCCTCGCCGACCTCAAACTCGGCGATCGTGGTCATGTCTTCGCCACGCGTTTCGACCGGTGTCCGCAGCACCGCCATGTCCGGCCCGCAGATCGCAAGCAGCGCGGAGCCGTCCTCGTTCTTCTTGACCCAGGGAATGTCGGCGCCAAATCCGAAACGGATCACCAGTTGCATGCGCATCCGGACCCGGCCGTGAACGCCGCGTACGAGCCGCACCACATCCGAGGCGTTGCCGCGCGGCGGCATGAAATCGATCAATTCGACGACGCCATCGGCGGTCTCGAACCGCGTCTCCAGGATCAGACTGTCGTCCCAATAGCGGCGCGCGGTATGGATCACCCCGTCCACAGGCGCGACAAGCCAGCGACCATGCTTTTCGGTTCCGAGCAGCGCGGCGAAGCAAGCGTCCGAATCGAAGGCCGGCCAGCACAGCCAGTCGATCGATCCATCGCGGCCGACCAGCGCGGCGGTCTCGCAGTCGCCGATCAGTCCGTAGTCTTCGATCCGGCCCGGCAAAGCGCTAATTCCGCCGCACGTCAGAGCGCCGCGCGCGAGCGTTCATGGGTGGCCGCCTTCAGCGCGTCGATGTCAACCGTCGACGCCATGTCATGGATCGCCACCGGCAGTCGCCGTCGCCAGTTCGGATGCTCGTCGACGGTGCCGGGAATATTGGGCTGGTCCACCACGCCGAGCAGGTCCTCCAGCGAGACCGCGAGCAGGCGCGACTTGGTCCGCGCCAGGAAATTCGCCACCGCATAGAGATCGTTGCGCTCGATGCCGTTCTGGCGCAGGATTTCGTCCAGCATCGCGAGCGCATGCCAGCGCGCATCATCGCTCTCGCCGGGATCGATGCCGAGCGAACGCTTTACGTTGAGGTCTCCGAACGATCGCCAGCCGGCATAAGTCGACAGATCGTGGGTGTTGAAGGTGACGAGCGCATTGGTCAGGTAATGGTCGAGGCTGCGGAACGTGCCGCTGTCGTCGCGCTCGAACATCATCACGAGATAAGACCAGATGCCCCAGTCGGCCATCTGGTCCCGAAACCCTTCCGGCACCGTGCCGAGGTCCTCGCCGATCACGACGCAGCGGTTGGCCATGCTTTCCTGCGCGGTCACCGCCAGCAGCGCCTCGAACGGCATCTGCACGTAGACGCCGTCGCGTGCGGTGAAGCCCTGCGGCACCAGATAGAGCCGCTTCAGCCCCAGCACATGGTCGAGTCGGATGGCGCCGGCGTGACGCATCGAGGCGCGCAGCATGTCGCGAAATGGCGCGAACGACTGTCGCTCGAGTCCGGCGGCATTGAAGCCGGCGAGGCCCCAGGTCTGGCCGGCGGTGTTGAGCGGATCGGGCGGCGCGCCGACGCCGAGCAGGCGTGAAATCGCGACCTGCTCGTTCCAGGCGTCGAACCCGTCCGACTGCACGCCGACCGCGACGTCGAGATAGAGACCGACCTTCATGCCGAACTTTTTGGCCAGAGCGGCCGCTGCGCCTAGTTGGCGGTCCGCGTTCCATTGCACGAACTCGACGAATTCGATTTCGCCAAAATCCTCTCCACGGCGCAAGGCGGCGCACCTGACCTCGTCCGGCTGTTGCCACTCTTCCGGCCATTCCCACCATGGCTTGCCGAATTTGTGTCGCAGCGTCTCGAAGCAGGCAAAGCGCGACAGCAAAGCGCCGCGCTCGGCGCGGAATTTGTCGAAGTCCCGCTGCCGGTCGGGCCGGGCACTTGCCTTGAAGGCGGCGAAGGCGGAGCGCAGCGCCGGCCATTTCAGAGCAGCGACGCTGACGTAATCAACGACATCGCCGGCCCGCAACCGCGCCAGCGTGTCGGCCATGGCAGCATCTGGCTGGAATTCGGGAAGTTTCTCCACATCGATGTAGAGCGCGTTGAGGAACAGCCGGCTGTTCGGCGAATAGGGACTGCAATCGCCCGGACGATCATCGAACAGGGCGTGCAGCGGATTGAGGCCGATGCCGTCGGCGCCGAGTTGATCGGCGAGTTCGATCAGAGTGGCGAGATCGGTGAAGTCGCCCATGCCCCAGTTGCGCGTGGAGCGGACGCCGTAAAGCTGGACCGCGATCAGCCAGCTACGGTCGAATTCGCCGCCAAACGCCCGTTCCGGCGTCGAAATCAGCGGCACGTCCTCGGTGTTCGCGCCATCGCTGACCTGCAGCCGGTAGATTCCAAGCGGCAGGTCGGTCGGCCATTCGATGGCGCGGTCGGATGTTTCGCCGTCCGCAATAAGCTCCTTGCCGGCAACGATTTTCCAATGTGCCGGAAGCGCGGCCGCGGCCTTCAGTTCGGTGCGCGCCGGCCGGCCGGAACGCACCACCACAGGATGGCCGATCAACGGACCCGGCGGCTGCGGCGGCAAGGCGTCCAGGATGATCTCGAGCGCGGCGACATCCGTCACACGGCGGTGACCTTGGCCGTCCACGAACTCGGTCTGGATGCCCTGGGCGTCGGCTTGAGCAAAAAGATTCATTCGGCACATACTTTGCACGCAAACATCAAACGGATGTCGCGAAATTGTCCAATTAGGGGAAGGAGATAGACAGTGTTTAACCCTCGTGTCCAGCGGCGGTTCCCAAGGAACCAAAGCCAGCCGAGCGGCATTCTATCTAGGTCCGGAACGTCTCCCTTCCTGCAAACGAAACGGGGACGTCATTTCCATGGCAGTGGCATCACCGTGAACAAAAAAGCGCAGACCGCCGAGAGCTCCAACGCCGGCGCACCCCGTCCTGTCGACAAGTCCTATCCGCTGAATCACGATGTCCATGCTTCTGAAACCGGCGAAATGCCTGCCCCCGTCACCGACGAGGTCTGGTACAAGGATGCAATCATCTACCAGCTCCACGTCAAGGCTTTCGCGGACAGCAACAATGACGGCATCGGCGACTTTGCGGGGCTGACGGAGAAGCTGGGCTATCTGCAGGACCTCGGCGTCACCACGCTGTGGTTGCTGCCGTTCTACCCTTCGCCCGGCCGCGATGACGGCTATGACATCGCCGATTACGGCGACATCAATCCCGATTTCGGGACCATGAAGGATTTCAAGCGCTTCATCCAGGAAGCCAAGAAGCGCGGCCTGCGGGTCATCACCGAACTCGTCATCAACCATACCTCCGACCAGCACGACTGGTTCAAGCGCGCACGCCGCTCCGACCGCGATTCGTCGGCGCGCAACTGGTACGTCTGGAGCGATACCGACCAGAAATATCCGGGCACGCGAATCATCTTCACCGATACCGAGAAATCGAACTGGACCTGGGACCCGGAGGCCGGGCAATTCTATTGGCACCGCTTCTTCTCGCACCAGCCGGACCTCAATTTCGACAATCCGCGCGTGGTGAGCGCGCTGGTGCAGGTGATGAAGCGCTGGCTCGACACCGGCGTGGACGGATTTCGGCTCGACGCCATTCCCTATCTCTGCGAGCGCGACGGCACCAACAACGAGAACTTGCCCGAGACACACGCCATCATCAAACGGTTGCGTACCGAACTCGATGCTTATGCCAAAGGCAAGGTGCTGCTGGCCGAAGCCAATCAATGGCCGGAGGACGTGCAGGAATATTTCGGCCAGGGCGACGAATGCCACATGGCCTACCACTTCCCCCTGATGCCGCGCATCTACATGGCGATCGCGCAGGAGGACCGCTTTCCGATCACCGACATCCTGCGCCAGACGCCGGATATCCCCGCCAATTGCCAGTGGGCGCTGTTCCTGCGCAACCACGACGAACTGACGCTGGAAATGGTCACCGACGTCGAACGCGACTATCTGTGGTCGACCTATGCCAACGACCCCCGTGCCCGCATCAATGTCGGCATTCGCCGCCGTCTGGCACCGCTGATGGACAATGACCGGCGCAAGATCGAACTGATGAACTCGCTGCTGTTCTCGTTCCCGGGCACTCCGATCATCTATTACGGCGACGAGATCGGCATGGGCGACAACATCTACCTCGGCGACCGCAACGGCGTCCGCACCCCGATGCAGTGGACGCCGGACCGCAACGGCGGATTTTCCCGCGCCGACCCCGCGCGGCTCTACGCGCCGACCATCATGGACCCGGTCTATGGCTATGAGGCGGTCAATGTCGAGGCGCAGTCGCGCAGCCTGTCGTCGCTGCTGTCAGCCACCAAGCGGCTGATCGCGGTCCGCAAATCCACCATCGCTTTCGGCCGCGGCACGATGTCGTTCATCCGCCCGGAAAATCGTTCGGTGCTGTGCTATGTCCGGCAATACCGCGACCAGGTCATCCTGTGCGTCGCCAATCTGTCGCGTTCGGCGCAGGCCACAGAACTCGATCTGTCCGCCTTCAAGGATCGCATTCCGCTGGAGATGCTCGGCCGCACCCGCTTCCCGCCGATCGGCGATCTGCCTTACATGATCACGCTGGCGCCCTACGGCTTCTACTGGTTCGAACTGCAGGAGCGCGACAAGTCGGCGCCGGTGGTGCCGCGCGCCGTTCCCGAGTTCGAAACGCTGGTCGTGCCCGTCAACGCGACCTGGGTGTCGCTGGCGCGCGAACGCGGCGTGTTCGAGCGCGACGTGCTGCCGGACTATCTGGCGCGCAGCCGCTGGTATCCGGAACGTTCGCCCAAGGCGATCCGCCCCTCCCTGACATCGGCCGTTCCGTTCTGCGACATCGGCGACAACCGGCCGTGGCTCGCCTTCTTCGAAACCACGCATCGCGGCGTCGCGACGCGCTACATCCTGCCGATGCAGATCGAATGGGTCCGCTTCGACCGCGAACGCTACAATCCGATCGCGCTGGCCGCCGTCCGGCAGGGCGCCCGCGAAGGCACCCTGCTCGACGTCGCCACCGGTCAGATCTTCATTTCGCTGTTGCTGCGCAATCTGCAGCAGTCACTGACCGTCGAAGAGGGCGAGCAGGGCCTGCGCCTCGAATTCCGGCCAACCGCCGCCTATGCCGACAAGCCGATGCGGCAGCCCGAGCACATCCGCATTATCGAGTCCGACCAGCCGCGCAGCACCGCCCTGGTCGACGACGACTACGTGGTCAAGATCTACCGGACGCTGCAGCCCGGTCCCAATCCCGAAATCGAGGTCGGACGCTTCCTCACCGACGTCGCCCGTTTCGCCAACGCGCCCGCTTTGCTCGGCAGCGTCGAACTGGTCGATGGTAACGAGAAGAGCGCGGTCGGCGTCATTCACGCCTTCGTCGCCAATCAGGGCGACATCTGGACCGTGAGCGCGGGCTATCTCGACCGCCTGGTCGAGGAGCAGCGCCTGCTGGCGGCGAGCATGCCGCGCGACGAGCGTGAGGATGAATTTCCCTCTTTGCGCTATATGTCGCAGGCTGGCCGGCGGATCGCCGAACTGCACGCCGCGCTCGCGAGCAATGAAGAACTTGCCGAATTCGCGCCGGAGCCGGTCGGACCTGACGACGTGCGGCAGTGGATCGACGACATGATGCAGTGCGCCGGGCGCGTTTTCGACGCGCTGCGGCAGCGGCGGGAAAGCTTGAGGGAGGCCGACCGGCCGCTGGCCGACCAGTTGCTGGCATTGCGGCCGGCGCTGCCGGAAATCCTGGAGCGGCTGCTTTCGCGCGATACCGGCATCGTCGGCATCCGCTGCCATGGCGATCTCGACCTCACCCAGCTTCTGATCGTCAAGGACGACATCTTCATCGTCGACTTCGAGGGCGCACCGCGCAGCAGTATCGCCGAGCGCCGGCGCAAGGCGCCTGCGGCGCGCGATATCGCCGGCCTGGTCCGGTCGATCGATTATTCGGCCACCTCGGCTCTTGAGCGCGCGCTCAAAGTAGCCCACGATGAGGACGGCCGACTGGGGGTTGCGCTCGGCGAATGGCGCGACCGGGCGGCCGCTGCGTTCCTCGCCGCGTACCACGAAGCCATGACCGATCGGAGGCTGTGGCCGTCCGATCCGGACGCGGCGGATAATCTGCTGACGTTCTTCCTGCTCGAGAAGGCGTTGAACGAAATCGAGCACGAGCTGTCGTTCCGGCCGGAATGGCTGCGCGTCCCCCTGATCGGGATCATCAGAATGTTGTCGCAACCATCTTTCGAGGCTTCATGAACAAGCTGCCCGCCGAGGCCTATGCCATCATCGAAGGCAGGAATTCCGACCCGTTCCGTTATCTCGGACTGCACAGCGAGGGCGAGCAAAGCGTGGTGCGCGCGTTCATCCCCGAGGCTTCCAATGTCGAGGCGGTCGGCGAGCACGGCGAAACGGCCCAGCTCCAGCGCATCCACGACGCCGGGCTGTTCGCCGGCGCGCTGCCGAACGGATCGCGGCGCTACCAGCTTCGCGCCCGCTTCGGCGACAACGTCGTTGATCTCGACGATCCCTACCGCTTTCCCCCGGTGCTGGGGGATCTCGACCTGTATCTGCTGGGCGAAGGCACCCACCGGCGCATCTACGACAAGCTCGGAGCGCACCCGATGACGCTCGATGGCGTCGACGGCGTGGCGTTCGTGGTGCTGGCGCCGAACGCCAAGGCCGTCAGCGTGGTCGGCGATTTCAATTTCTGGAACGGGCGCCGGCATCCGATGCGGGTGCGCGGCCCCGGCTATTGGGAATTGTTCGTCCCGCATGCCCGCGCCGGCGACCGCTACAAGTTCGACATCACCGGCCCGGACGGGCGGCATCTGCCGCTGAAATCCGATCCGGTCGCCTTTGCCGCTGAACTCCGACCCTCGACCGCGTCCGTCGTCGTTGACGAGAGCAGGATCCCGCATCCGCGCCCGGCGCCGGCGGGTATCAATGCGCTCGACGCGCCGGTCTCGATCTACGAGGTGCATCTCGGCTCCTGGCGCCGCAAGAACGGCAATGAATGGCTGAGCTATCGCGACCTCGCCGAGCAGCTGCCAGCCTATGCCAGGGACATGGGCTTCACCCATATCGAGTTTCTGCCGATCAGCGAACATCCGTTCGACGGCTCATGGGGCTATCAACCGACCGGGCTCTACGCGCCGACCAGCCGGTTCGGAACGCCGGAGGAGTTTTCCGCATTGGTTGACGCCTGCCATCGCGAGGGCATCGGCGTCTGGCTCGACTGGGTGCCCGGTCACTTCCCCGACGATCCGCATGGGCTCGGCTATTTCGACGGCACGGCACTCTATGAACACGCCAATCCGATGCAGGGCCGTCACCTCGACTGGGGCACGCTGATCTACAATTACGGCCGCACCGAAGTGGTGAACTTCCTGGTTTCCAACGCGCTGTTCTGGCTCGACCGTTACGGTGTCGACGGGCTGCGCGTCGATGCCGTCGCCTCGATGCTCTATCTCGACTACAGCCGGCCCGCCGGCGAGTGGATACCGAACCGGCATGGCGGGCGGGAAAACCTCGAAGCGATCGAATTCCTGCGCCGCTTCAATACCGAACTGTTCGGGCTTTTCCCGGAAGCCACCACGGCCGCGGAGGAGTCCACCTCATGGCCGCAGGTTTCGCAGCCGGTCGAATATGGCGGGCTGGGTTTCGGCTACAAGTGGAACATGGGCTGGATGCACGACACGCTGAAATACATCGGCAAGGACCCGATCTACCGGAAACACCATCACGGTGACATCCTGTTCGGGCTGCATTACGCGTTTTCGGAGAACTTCATCCTGCCGCTGTCGCATGACGAAGTCGTGCACGGCAAGCGCTCGATCATCGGCCGCATGCCCGGCGACGATTGGCAGCGGTTTGCCAATCTGCGCGCCTATTACAGCTTCATGTTCGGCCATCCCGGCAAGAAGCTCCTGTTCATGGGCTGCGAGTTCGGCCAGGAGCGGGAGTGGAATCACGACCAGTCGCTCGACTGGCATCTGCTCGGGCAGCACAAACATGCGGGCATCCAGAACCTGATCCGCGACCTGAACCGCCTTTACAGGTCGGTGCCGGCGCTGCACCAGATGGATTGCAACCAGGCCGGATTCGAATGGGTGATCACGAGTGACTCCGGCAACAACATCTTCGCCTGGCTGCGCAAGGGTCTCGACGCGCGCGCGCGCTGTCTCGTCGTCGTGAACTTTTCGCCGAACGTCTATCAGAATTACCACGTCCGGGTGCCGTTCGCCGGCAAATGGCGGGAAGTGTTCAACTCCGACTCCGCGCATTATGGCGGCAGCAATGTCGGCAATGTCGGTGAAGTCCACACGCTCGAGGGCAGCATCCCCGAACTCAGCCTGACCATCCCGCCGCTGGCCGCGATCTTTCTCGTGCCGGAAAGCTGACGCATGCGCTTGTCCGCGGGAAGCCCTGCCCGCCTTGGCGCAACCTGGGACGGGCGTGGCACCAATTTCGCGTTGTTCTCGGCCAATGCGGAAAAAGTCGAGCTGTGCCTGTTCGACGGCCAAGGCCGCCGCGAACTGGAGCGGATCGAACTGCCCGAGCGCAACGAGGACGTCTGGCACGGCTACCTCAACGACGTATCGCCCGGGCAGCTCTACGGCTATCGCGTCCACGGCACCTATGCGCCCGAACGCGGCCACCGCTTCAACGCCAACAAGCTGCTGCTCGATCCCTACGCCAAGCGCCTCGCCGGCCGTCTGGTGTGGAGCGACGCGCATTTCGGCTACCGAACCGGCAGCGCGCGCGAGGACCTTTCCTTCGACCGCCGCGACAACGCGCGCGGCATGCCCAAGGCCGTCGTGGTCGACGAGAGCTTCAATTGGGGCCGCCGCGAGATTCGTCCCAACATTCCCTGGGAAGACACGATCATCTACGAGGCGCACGTCAAGGGGCTGACCCAGAAGCGTGACGATGTCTCGCCGGGCTGGCGCGGCACCTATGGCGGGCTGTGCTCGCCCGCGATGATCGATCATCTCAAGAAGCTCGGCGTCACCACCATCGAACTGCTGCCCGTTCACGGGCTGATTGACGACCGCGTGCTGGTCGAGCGGAAGCTTTCCAACTATTGGGGCTATAACACGCTGGCGTTCTTCGCGCCGGAACCGCGCTATGCGCAGGACAATGCGCTCGACGCTTTCCGCACCACCGTGGCGCGCCTGCATGACGCCGGCATCGAGGTGATGCTCGATGTCGTCTACAACCACACCGCCGAAGGCAACCATCTCGGGCCGACGCTGTCGTTCCGCGGCATCGACAACGCGTCCTATTACTGGCTGAACAAGGAACAGCCGCGCTATTACGACGACTTCACCGGCTGCGGCAGCTCGGTCAACCTGACCCATCCGCGCGTGCTGCAGATGGTGATGGACTCGCTGCGCTACTGGGTCGAGGTTTGCCACGTCGACGGCTTTCGCTTCGACCTCGCCACGACGCTGGCGCGCGGCCCGAACGGCTACGACCGCAACGCCTCGTTCCTGACGGCGGTGCGGCAGGATCCGGTGCTGTCCACCGTCAAGCTGGTCGCCGAGCCCTGGGATCTCGGCATGGGCGGCTATCAGGTCGGCGCGTTTCCGTCGCAATGGTCGGAATGGAACGACCGCTATCGCAGTGCGATGCGGCGTTACTGGAGCGGCGAAGGCAGTTTGATCGGGGAAGTGTCGCGCCGCATGACCGCCTCGTCGGACCTGTTTCATCACGACAACCGCGCCACCCGCGCCAGCATCAACCACATCACGGTCCATGACGGGTTCACGTTGGCCGACCTGTTCAGCTATAACGAGAAGCACAATCACGCGAACGGCGAAGACAATCGCGACGGCTCCAACGACAACCACAGCAACAATTGCGGCCATGAAGGCCCGACCAACGACGCCGCGATCACGGCGCTGCGCCGGCAGTTGCGCAAGAACCAGTTCGCCTGCCTGTTCCTGGCGCAAGGCACGCCACTGATGCTGGCCGGCGACGAGGTCGGCAATTCGCAGAACGGCAACAACAACGCCTATTGCCAGGACAACGAGACCGGCTGGGTCAGTTGGGACAATCTCGGCAAGGAAGGCGAGGATCTCACCGATTTCGTCGGCCACATGACCGCGCTGCGCCGCCGCTTCGCCCAGCTGCGCTGCCAGCGCTGGCTCGATGGCCGGCGTGCGGACGGTTCTTACGGCGTGCTTTGGCTGACGCCGGCAGCCGAGGAAATGAAGGAAGAGGATTGGACGTTTCCGGATGGCCGCTTCCTCGCCTACGTGCTGGGGCCGATGGAACAAGGTCAGCAGCCGATCTTTATCGTCCTGAACGCCGCACCCGAGGAAATCGGTTTCAAATTGCCCGAGATGCCCGAATACAAGCGCTGGCAGCAGGTGCTGAACACGGTCGACGCGGCGCAGCGCCCGATCGAATTCGAATCCGGTACCAAGACCAGTGCGCCCCCGCGATCGGTGCTTGCCTTTGCAGGCACGGCATGAATGACCGTCGGTTTGGCCCGCGCCTGACCAGCAACGGCACGCAGTTTCGGCTGTGGGCGCCGGCGGCAAAAAGCGTCGACGTCGTGATCAGGCGACCGCATGCGATGACGCGCGGCGGGGACGGCTGGTTCACGACCAACGTCGCCGGCACCACGGCCGGCGCGCGCTACACGTTCCGCATCGATGACGAGATCGGTGTGCCGGACCCGGCGTCGGCGTTTCAGCCCGACGACGTGTTCGGCGCCAGCGAAGTGATCGATCATGACGCCTATCAATGGCGTACCATCAACTGGCGCGGGCGGCCGTGGGAAGAGGCGGTGATCCTCGAAGCCCATGTCGGAACCTTCACCCCGCAGGGCACCTACCGCGCCATGATCGACCGACTCGATCATCTGGTCGACACCGGCATCACCGCGCTCGAACTGATGCCGCTGGCGGATTTCGCCGGCTCCCGCAACTGGGGCTATGACGGCGTGCTGTGGTATGCGCCCGACAGCGCCTATGGGCGGCCGGAGGATCTCAAGGCGCTGATCGACGCGGCGCACCAGCGCGGGCTGATGATGATGCTCGACGTGGTCTACAATCATTTCGGCCCCGAGGGGAATTATCTCGGCCGCTACGCGCCTTGCTTTTTCACCGACGCGCACACGCCGTGGGGCAATGCGATCGACTATCGCATTGAAGAAGTCCGCGCCTTTGCGATCGAGAACGCGCTGGCCTGGCTGCGCGACTATCGATTCGACGGGCTGCGGCTCGACGCCGTCAACTCGATCGTCGAGCCGGGCGGCCTGTCCCTGCTGCACGACATCAGCGCTGCCGCCGGCCAACTCGCCGGCGAGACCGGCCGGCACATCCATCTCGTCTTGGAAAACGGCGACAACCGCGCGAGCCTCCTCGACGCCGCGGAAGATCCGCCGCAGGGCAAATATCGCGCGCAGTGGAACGACGATTATCATCACGCCTGGCGCGTACTGATGACCGGCGAGCAACAGGGCTATTACGCCGACTACCAGCAGGCACCATTATCCGATATCGCCCGTTCACTGGCCTCCGGCTTCATCTACCAGGGAGAGCCATCGGCCTTTCGCGGCGTCAACCGGGGCGAGCCGAGCGGCCATCTGTCGCCCAGCGCCTTCATCAACTTCCTGCAGAACCACGACCAGATCGGCAATCGCGCGCTGGGAGACCGGCTTGAAACCGCGGCCAACCCGCGCGCCATTGAAGCCGGCCTTGCGGTGCTGCTGCTGGCGCCGTCGATCCCGATGCTGTTCATGGGCGAGGAATGGGGCTCGAAGGCGCCCTTCCCGTTCTTCTGCGATTTCGGCGGCGATCTCGCCGACGCCGTCCGCAGGGGCCGGCGCATCGAATTGGCGTGGGCCTACGCGGAATATGGCGACGAGGTCCCTGACCCGCTCGACCGATCGAGCCGCGATTCCGCCGTGCTCGACTGGAACGAGCCCGCCACGCCGACGGCGCAGAAGCGACTGAATCTGGTGCGGCAGCTGCTGGCGATCCGACGTCGGGAGATTGTGCCACGGCTGGCAAATGCCGTCTTCGGCGAGGCCTCCGCGGAGCAGAGCCAATGGCTGACCGCTAGCTGGCGGATGGCTGACGGCGCCACGCTGCGCCTGCTCGCCAACCTCTCGGACCAATCAGTCCACCACGCGCCGGACCGAGCTGCAGGAACCCCGATCTGGGGCAATGAGTTGGGCGACAGTGTTCCGCCCTGGACCGTGCTCTGGCGCATCGGATAAAAAATGCCCCCCGCCATCCCGCTTGCGACCTACCGCCTGCAGCTGTCGGCGGAATTCGATTTCGACGCCGCCGCGGCCGTGGTGCCTTATCTGAAAGCGCTCGGCATCACCCATCTTTATGCCTCGCCCTTCATGCGCGCGCGCAAGGGCAGCACGCATGGCTACGATGTCACCGACCATGCGCAGTTCAACCCGGAACTTGGCGGCGAGGCAGGCTTCGAGCGGCTGAGCGACGCGCTGCGGCAGCACGATCTCGGGCTGATCCTGGATTTCGTGCCGAACCATGTCGGCGTGCATTTCGCCGATAATCCCTGGTGGCTCGATGTGCTGGAATGGGGCCCTGCCTCGCCGCACGCCGTCTCGTTCGATATCGACTGGGAGCAATTGCCCTATCGCGCCCGCGGCGGCGTGCTGCTGCCGATCATCGGCTCGTCCTACGGCCAGACCTTGGAAAGCGGCGAGATCGAGCTGCGCTATGATGCCGCCGAGGGCAGCTTTTCGGCATGGTATTTCGAACACCGGCTGCCGATCGCGCCCGAGCGCTACGGCGAGATCCTGCGGATGATCGTCAAGGAGACGGACGCGCAGGACACGGCGCCGGGCACGGCCATTCTGGCGCTGGCCTCGAAGCATCAGGGGCCGCACCGTCCCAACCGCAAGGAAGCGCCCGCCTTCAAGGCCGAGCTGAAGGCCATTCCCGGCGCGGCCGGTCTCATCGCGCGCGGGCTCGACGCCTATCGCGCCGGTGCGGATCGCCCCGCGCCGACGCTGGCCCTCCACCACCTGCTGGAACGACAGCACTACAGGCTGGGTCACTGGCGGCTCGCCTCCAGCGACATCAATTACCGGCGATTCTTCGACGTCAACACCCTCGCCGGTTTGCGGGTCGAGGACGCCGGTACGTTCGAGGGGGTGCATCGGCTGGTCAAGCGGCTGATCGCGGAACGCAAGCTGCAGGGGCTGCGGCTCGACCATATCGACGGACTGCGCGATCCCGTGCAGTATTTCCAGCGCCTGCGCCGGCTGGTGCGCGACGCCCAGGGCGGCAGCGGCCAGCCGTTCTACGTGGTGATCGAAAAGATCCTCGGCGAGCACGAACGACTGGTGCCGTTCGCCGGCGTTCACGGCACCACCGGCTATGAGTGGATGAACGTCATCACCCATGTGCTGATCGATGGACGCGGGCTGGAGCCACTCGAAGAAATCTGGCGGCAGGTCAGCAACCGCTCGCCGAAACTCGAACCGGTCCTGCGCGAAGCCAAGCGCCGCGTGCTGGAAACGTTGCTGACCAGCGAATTCACCGTGCTGGTCCGCCTGCTGGCCCGGATCGCCAGCGGACATTACTCCACCCGCGATTATTCCGCCGACAGCCTGCGACAGGCGCTCGAACTATATGTGCTGCACTTTCCGGTGTATCGCACCTACCTGACATCGTCGGGCCCCTCGCCGCACGATCGCGAACTGATATCGACGGCCATCGCGCGGGCGCGTGCCGACTGGTTCGCCGCCGATGAGGGCATTTTCGACTTTCTGCGCGACGCGCTGACGATGGATTTGCTCAAGCCGGGGCGTCCGCCGCACAGTGCGCCGCGCGTTCGCCGCTTTGCCCTGAAGGTGCAGCAGTTCACCGGCCCCATGATGGCAAAGTCGTTGGAGGACACGACGTTCTACCGCTACCACCGCCTGCTTGCGCTCAACGAGGTCGGCGGCGACCCGGCGGCCAAAACGCTCTCGGCCAACGAATTCCACACCCTGATGCGATCGCGCGCCAAAGACTGGCCGCTCGGCATGACGGCCACCGCGACCCACGACACCAAGCGCGGCGAGGACGCGCGGGCGCGTCTCCTGGCGCTGGCGGAATTGCCGGGCGAATGGACCAGCGCCGTCGCCCGATGGAAGCTGCTCAACGCACCGCATCTGTCGGTTGACGGTGATCTGCGCGCGCCGTCGGCCACGTTCGAATACATGCTGTATCAGGCGTTGCTTGGCGCGTGGCAGCCGGACGACCCGTCGTTCGCCGCGCGGATGTGCGACTTTGCGCTGAAGGCGGCGCGCGAGGGCAAGGAAGAAACGAGTTGGCTCAATCCCAACGCCTCGTATGAATCCGGCGTCAAGGATTTCATCGGAAAGATCCTCGACCCCTCTCTCTCCGGCGAATTCCTGGCTTCGCTGCAAGCGCTTGCACAGCGGCTGTCGCTGCTGGGCGCATTGAATTCGCTGAGCCAGGTCACGCTGAAGACGATGATGCCGGGCGTGCCGGATTTCTATCAGGGTACCGAGCGCTGGGATTTTTCGCTGGTCGACCCCGACAATCGGCGGCCGGTCGACTTCATACAACGCGCCGGTCGCCTCGCGGCGCTGGAGAGCCCGGATTGGGGCCAATTGGCCGAAAACTGGGGCAACGGCGATCTCAAACAGGCCTGGACCCGGCACCTGCTGAGGTTGCGAACCGAACTTGCCGATGTCTTCACCGGCGGCGAGTATGAACCGCTGGAAGTGAGCGGGCCGCAGCGCGATCATTTCATTGCGTTTGCGCGACGGCAGAGCCGCAACGCCGTGGTGATCGTCGTCACGCGCTGGTTTGCGTCATTCACCGATGACGGCAGACATTGGCCACAACCCGAAAATTTCGACGCCGCGCTCGATGTCACCGGCTACGCCGTTGACGGCTTTTCGGATGCCGATGCCACGCAGTTGCGGCTGTCCGACCTGTTGGCGCATCTGCCGGTTGCCGCGGTTAAAGCCAGGGTGATCGGCGCAAAGCCTGTGCGGCAACGCGACGGCGCTTAGTTCTTTTTGGTCAGCAACAGTTTTCCGCGGTTCTGAATCGCCGCCTGCGCCGCCTCGGCAAAGCGCTGCAACAGCCACGGCAGGACGACTTCCACTTGCACGTGATCCTCGGCGACATCGACATGACCCGCCGCCGCCTGCCCCATCGCGCGAACGCGGAATATCATGCGGTTGTCTTCCCATCGCTCCTCGTCGACGCTCAGCACCGGCACGCTGGTCGCCGCGCGGGCAAGCCCGCTCTTCAGCCGGCGCATCGCCTCCTCGCGCCCGAGGCTGTGCGGAATGGAAACGACCAACGGTTTGCTCATCTCTCAAAACCCTCCCTCTCTCCCAACCGCATGTAATGGCGCACGGCGCGAAAGGAAGACGCGCGCCGCATTATCGGGCCGCAAAGCGGAACTTTCACGGTTCCCCTGTGTTGAACCGTCGCACACGGAACGAAACACACAGCTCGGAAGGCTGAGGAGAAAATCATGTCAATCGGGACCATCATCCTTATCATCTTGATCATCGCCCTTCTGGGCGGTTTCAGCGGCATCGGCGGCGGACCGTTCTATGGCACCGGCTATTACGGCGGCGGCGGTCTCGGCCTGATCATCGTGATCCTGTTGATCCTGCTGCTGCTCGGCAAGCTGTAAACTACCGGGCTGAGTTCTCGAAGGGTGGGCACAGGCGCAGCCGTTCCCACCCTTTTTCCTGGCACATACGACAACCGTTATCGTCCGCGAGAGCAGTTGATCCGCATGCGGAGACGCGCGATTGGAGCAACGTTCTCGCGGTGAATGACACGGGCACCGTCGGCGACTCCTCTACAATTTTGCGGCCAGTTTCTTCATCGCTGGCTTGATCGACGAAGCCGCATCATCATAGCCGTCCCACGCCTTGGTCTTCGCCAGCAGCGCCGGCACTGTGCGCACGGTGTACTTCTTGGGGTCGAGGTCGCCGCGCACCTGCGCCCAGGTCAGCGGCATCGAAACGGTGGCTCCCTGGCGCGCACGCGTCGACAATGCGGCGACGGCCGTCGACATCCGGTCATTCCGGAGATAATCGAGAAAGATCTTTCCCTTGCGCAACTTCTTCGACATGTTGAGCAAGTAGCGTTCCGGATCGTCGTTCGCCATCCATTGGCAGACGCCCTGCGCAAAGGCTTTGGCTTCCTTCCACGAAACCTTGTCCCTCGCGCCGTGCAGCAGCGGCGTCACCACATGCAAGCCCTTGCCGCCGGTGGTCTTGCAGAAGCTTTCCAGACCCACCGCCGTTAGCCGCTGCCGCATCTCCTTGGCCGCTTCGATCACCTCGGTGAATTCGACATTGGGCGCGGGATCGAGATCGAACACCAGCCGTCCGGGCGTGTCATAGTCGTCAGGTGCGCAATTCCAGGGATGCAATTCGAGGCCGCCGATCTGCGCCACGGCCGCCAGCGCCTCGAGCCGGTCGATCTGCAGATAGGGCTTGCGGTCGCCCGATACCTTGGCGAGTTCGAACAGGTTGGATGCGCCGGGCATGGCGTGGCGCTGGAAGAATTTCTCACCGGCTATGCCGTCCGGCGCGCGGACGATCGAGCACGGACGTCCCTTGAGATGACCGATCATCCATTCGCCGACGCGTTCGAAATATTGCGCAAGGTCAAGCTTTGTGACGGCCTCGCCGTCGCCGCCATCGGGCCACAGCTCCTTGTCGGGCTTGGAGATCACGACGCCCATCACCTCGGCTGCCTTGTTGGCCACCGGCCTGGCGCGTGTCGTTGCCTTCTTGCCCTTGCCTGGCTTGGGCTGCGCGACGCCGGCCTTGGACGGGGTTTCCGCCTCCACTTCCTTGGCCGGCTTGTCCTGGCGCAGACCCTTGAAGGCGGCCTGACGGATATTGCCGTCGGCGGTGAAGCCCGCGAACTCGATTTCGGCGACGAGTTCCGGTTTCAGCCAGTGCACGTCGCGGGACTTCTTCGGCGCGTTCTTGCCGCCGAACGGATTCGTGTCGGAGGCCGCCGCCTTGAGCGCCGGCATGATGCGTCGGACCTTGTCTTGCCCGAATCCCGTGCCGACCATTCCGACGAACGCCAGATGATCGCCGCGATAGACGCCGGCCATCAGCGAACGGAATTTGCCATTGGTGGTCTTCCAGCCGCCCAGCACCACCTCGTGGCCGGCACGGCATTTCGCCTTGGTCCAGCTCTCCGACCGGCCGGATCGATAGGGCGCGTCCAGCTTCTTGGAAACGATGCCTTCCAGCTCCAGCTTGCAGGCGGACTGCAGCACGGCGTCACCGCCGCTTTCGAAATGATCCACATAGCGGATCTGCTTCGGCTTGCCCTTGCGGGCTTCCAGTAGCGCCTTGAGCCGGGCCTTGCGCTCGCCGAGCGGCAACCCGCGCAGATCCTCCCCGCCGGCGAACAGCAGATCGAAAGCATAGTAGATCAGGTCTTCGCTCTTGCCGTCCGACAGCGCCGCCTGCAGGCTGGAAAAGTCCGGCGCCCCGTTGTGGTCGAGGGCGACAATCTCGCCGTCGATCAGGACATTGTCTAGCGACGTTGCCTCCTTCGCGATCGAGGCGAACTTGTCCGACCAGTCCAGTCCCTTGCGGGTGTAGAGCGCCGCCGCGCCGTCCTCGACGCGCAACTGCACACGATAGCCGTCGAACTTGATCTCGTGGCACCAGCCGTCGGCGCCGGGCGGCCGCTCGACCACCGTACAGAGCTGCGGCGGTACGAAGTCGGGCATGGCAGCGGCTTTCTTCGCCCTGGCGGCTTTCGACGGCGCCCGAGTCTTCGTTTGCGGCGCCGCCCGCAAGGCGGCGGTCTTCCGTTTGGCGCGCGCTTCGGCGGCCTCGCCCCGGTTGGATTGCCAGACCGCATCGGCCTTGGTCTTGGCGGTCAGCATGAAGGGCGTCGGCGCCTTGCCCTTGCCTTGCGCGATCTGGGCCATGCTTCGTCCGGATGCCACGGACCGGTCCTTGTCCAGGATATCGTTGTCCTCGCCCTCCTTGACGAACTCGTCGCGGTGCTTGATCAGCAGCCAGTTGGTGCGCTTGCCGCCATAGCGGTCGCCCTTCATCCGCACCAGCACCCAGCTGCCATGCAGCTTGTCGCCGTGCAGCGTGAATTTCAGGTCGCCCTTCTTGAAGCCGCGATCGGGATCGTCGGATTCCCAGATGCCGCGGTCCCACAGCATGACGGTGCCGCCGCCATACTGGTCGTCCGGAATGGTGCCTTCGAAGTCGCCGTAGTCGAGCGGATGATCCTCGACCTCGACGGCGAGCCGTTTGTCGTGCGGATCGAGCGACGGCCCCCGCGTCACCGCCCAGGACTTGAACACGCCATCGAATTCCAGCCGCAGGTCGTAATGCAGACGGGTGGCGTCATGCTTCTGGATCACGAAGCGCCGCTGTTTGCTTGGTGCGACCTTGACGTCGCCGGAGGGCTCCGCGGTCTTGTCGAAATCACGCTTCTTTCGATATGTGCTGAGCTTCTTCAACGCCACGGCAAACCTCGACCATCCTCACCGCGCACGCGGCATCTGGAACGAAAACCCATTGTAGCCGTTGGAGTTCCCAAACCCAACCATGCCGGAGATTGCCATGGCCCCCCGCGCCTACTGGAAAGGCACGCTGAAGCTGTCCCTCGTGTCGTGTCCGGTCGTGCTTTACCCGGCCTCGACGTCGGTCGAGAAAACCCGCTTCCACATGATCAACAGGGAGACCGGCAACCGGCTGAAACAGCAGATGGTGGATGCCGAGACCGGCGATCTCGTCGAGAGCGACCAGAAAGGTCGGGGTTACGAGTTGAAAAAGGGCACCTATGTCGAGATCGAACGGGAGGAGCTCGAGGCCGTCCAGATCGAGAGCAACCATACCATCGAGATCGACAGTTTTGTGCCGCGCGATGAGATCGACAAGCGGTACTACAACAACCCCTACTACGTCGCGCCCGACGGCAAGGCCGCCGTCGACGCCTTCGCGGTGATCCGTGACGCCATGAAGGACGAGGATCGCGTCGCGCTGGCGCGTATCGTGCTGACCAACCGCGAGCACGTCATCGCCATCGAGCCGCTCGGCAAGGGCCTGCTCGGCACCACCCTGCGCTACCCCTACGAACTGCGCGACGAGGACGAGTATTTCACCGACATTAAGGCGCCGAAAATCACCAAGGACATGGTCGAACTGGCCGGCCACATCCTGCAGACCAAGGCAGCGCATTTCGATCCCACCAAATTCAAGGACGAGTATGAAAACGCGCTGAAGGCGCTGGTGCGCCGCAAGGCCGCCGGCAAGCCGATCAAGGCCGCCGAGCCGGAAGTAAAGCCCGACAACGTCGTCAACCTGATGGATGCGCTGAAGGCGAGCCTGAAGGGCAAGCCGGCGGGAAAACGCGGCGCCCCTGCTTCGCGACGGGCGCCGGCGCGCCGGGCGCCGAAGAAGGCGCACCGGTCGTCCGCGAGGCAGCGCAAGGCGGGGTGAGAAGATCCGTCATCATGGCCGGGCCTGTCCCGGCCATCCACGCCCTTGCTTTCAAGCCGCCCATGAAGACGTGGATGCCCGGGACACGCCCGGGCATGACGGATGACTAGCCTGCAGGAACTGATTATCGCTTCGACTTTTTCGCCGTCTTCTTCTTGCCGGTCTTCCGCTTCTTCGAACTCTTCTTCGGCACCTTCTTGCCCTTGGCGCGCGCCTCCGACAATCCGATCGCGATCGCCTGCTTGTGGCTCGTGACTTTCTTGCCGGAGCGGCCGCTCTTCAGCGTGCCGGCCTTGCGCTTCTTCATGACGCGTTCGACATCGCTGGATGCCTTCTTCGAATATTTCCGGGCCATGTCTTTCTCCGTTTGGTTTCTCCGGGTGAAAAAGTAATCAGCCGTCGCAGGCAAAGTTCCTCCCACCGCTTGCATTGACCGGCAACGGCGGGCATTTTGGCCGCCGGGGAAGATCGAGACGCCTGCCACAGAGCGGCGCAATGCCTCGACGGGAGGATTTGATGACTTTGACGATGTCGCACGTCGCAGGTCCGACGACGCCTGCGGTGCGGGAGATGACGTTCGGCGACCTCTTGCGCAGGGCCGCCGAGGAGGCGCCCGATCGGCTTGCCCTGATCGCAGGCGTCGCCGACCCGGCATTGCGTCGTCAATGGACCTACGCCGAATTCTATGGGGAAGCCCGGCGTACCGCCCGCGCGCTGCTGTCGCGCTTTGCGCCGGGCGAACGCATCGCCGTCTGGGCGCAGAACATCCCGGAATGGCTGATGCTCGAATTCGGTGCCGGCATGGCCGGCATGATCCTGGTCACGGTGAACCCGGCGTTTCGTGCGCGCGAAGTCGAGTATGTGCTGAGGCAGTCGCGCTCGGCCGGAATCTTCGTGGTCAACGGCTTTCGCGGCAACCCGATGCTGGAGACGGTGCGGGACGTGAAGCAGAGCTGCCCCGAACTGCGCGAGATCATCTGCTTCGACGACTGGGACACATTCATCGCCGCCGGCGACGATGAGAGCATCAGGCTGCCTGACGTCAGCCCCGATGACCCCGTCATGATCCAGTACACCTCGGGCACGACCGGCTTTCCGAAAGGTGCCCTGCTCCGCCATCGCGGGCTGCTCAACAACGGCGCCGACACCGCCGACCGCATGGGCGTCGATGCCGGGGACGTCTTCGTCACGACCATGCCGCTGTTTCACACCGGCGGCTGCGTCTGCTGCGTGATCGGCGCGGTGTCGAAGGCCGCGACGCAGGTGCTGGTCGAGGCCTTCGAGCCCGGGCTGGTGCTGGAAATGCTGGAGACCTACCGCGGCAATGCGATGCTCGGCGTTCCCACCATGCTGGTCGCGATGCTGGAGCATGCGCGCTTCCCCTCCACCGATCTCTCTGCCGTCAAGGCGATCTGCTCGGGCGGCTCGACGGTGCCGGCGGCGCTGGTGCGGTTGCTGGAGGAAAAGCTCGGCGCGCCTTTCACAATCGTGTTCGGCCAGACCGAATGCTCACCGGTCGCAGCCCAGACCCGCACCACCGACAGCGTCGAGGACAAGGCCAACACGATCGGCTTGCCGTTGCCGAACATGGAAACCAAGATCATCGATCCGAACACCGGCGAGACGGTGCCGGTCGGCACCATCGGCGAGTTCTGCACCCGCGGCTATCATGTGATGCTCGGCTATTTCGAGATGCCGGACGCGACATCAGCCGCGATCGATGCCGACGGCTGGCTGCACACCGGCGACCTCTGCGCGATGGATTCGCGCGGCTATTGCACGGTGGAAGGCCGGCTGAAGGACATGATCATCCGCGGCGGCGAGAACATCTATCCGCGCGAGCTGGAAGAGCTGCTGTTCAAGCATCCGAAGATCGGCGAAGTCGCGGTGATCGGCGTCCCCCACGAAAAATGGGGCGAGGAGGTCGCGGCCTTCATCCGCCCGGCGCCCGGCGCCGTCATCGACAAGGAAGAACTGATCGACTACATGCGCGCCTCGCTCGCCCCGCACAAGACGCCAAAACACTGGTTCGTGGTCGAGGCCTTCCCGCTGACCGGGTCGGGCAAGATCCAGAAATTCAAGCTGCGGGAGGCCTGGAGCAAGGGCGAGATGACGGCGGTCTAGGGCACAGATCCAAACATCGAAAACAACCCCATGCAAAGTAGACCGGAATCCCGTACCGATGCGTCGAAAACCGACATAAAATATTGTTTTAAAAGGCTTTTCTACTTGAGCCGGATTTGAAGGCGCGGTAAGTCATTTTTGCGCACCAAAGCCGTCAGTCCGGCGCCCGCAGCCGGTAGCCGATCCCGGTCTCGGTCAGCACGAATTGCGGGCGCTCGGGATCGAGCTCGATCTTCTGGCGGAGCTGGCGAACATAGACGCGCAGATATTGCGCGTCCGTCAGTTCGTCCCACAGCTCCTTCAGCAGGAAGCGGTGGGTCAGCACCTTGCCGGCGTGCTGCACCAAGACGCGCAGCAATTCATACTCCTTCGGCGACAGTTTGATCTCGCGCTCGGCGACCTTGACGATGCGGCGAACGAGGTCGACCGAGAGATCGCCGGACCGGAACACCGGCCGCTCGCCCTGCGCCTGCAACTGGTGGCGCAGCGCGGCGCGCATTCGCGCCAGCAGTTCGTCCATGCCAAACGGCTTCGTCAGATAGTCGTCGGCGCCGAGGTCGAGCGCCTGCACCTTGCCGGCCTCGTCGCCGCGGCTCGACAGCACGACGATCGGCACGCTCTCGTTGCGGCCGCGGATCATGCGCAACAGCTCATGGCCCTGAATGTCGGGCAGGCCCAGATCGAGGATGATCAGCGCGGGGTTCTCCGCCAGCTTCTCCAGCGCGAGCTTGCCGTTGGAGGCTTCGAGAATGTCATAACCCTGCGTGCCGAGCCCCATCCGCAGCAGCTTGCGGATCGGCGGCTCGTCGTCGATGACCAGGACCTTGATGGCAGGCGCGTTCATGCGGCGGTGTCCAGCGCATCGTGGGCGGCCGGGATCGGCAGGCGGATCGAGATGACGGCGCCGCTTCGGTCGGCGCGATTGGCCGCGGAAATCGTGCCATGCATGGCCTCGACGAAGCCGCGGGATATCGCGAGCCCGAGCCCGGTGCCGGGACGGATGTGATCGCCCTTCTGCGCGCGATAAAACTTGTCGAACACGCTTTCCAGCTCGTCGGGTGGAATGCCCTGCCCCTCGTCGGTGACCTGCAGCAGCACCGACTCGCGATCCCGCGCGCCACGGATCGCAATCGTCGTTCCCGCGGGCGCGTATTTCGCGGCATTGTCGAGCAGGTTGAACAGCACCTGTTCGAACAGGACGGCATCCAGTGCCAGCATCGGCAAATCGGCGCCAAGCTCCAGCGCCACCTTGTGATGCAGGAGAATCTTGCCGGCGCGGCGCAGCGCGCTGCCGATGATCTCGCCGACATCGTGCAAAGCGGCGTTCGGCACAATCGCGCCGGATTCGAGCTTGGTCATGTCGAGCAGGTTGGCGATGAAACGATTGAGCCGTTCGGATTCCTCGATCATGGTCGCGATCAGATCGTCCTTCTGCGCCTCGTCGAGGCTGTTGCCGAGATCTCGCAAGGTGGAGGCGGCACCGAGCACCGAGGCAAGCGGCGTCTTGAGATCGTGCGAGATCGAGGTCAGCAGCGCGCCGCGCAGGCGGTCGGACTCCACCGTGCGCTTGACGCGGTCCATGTCCTCGACCAGCAGCACCCGTTCGATGGCCAGCGCGCCCTGGTCGACCAGGGCATCCAGCAGGCGGCGCTGGTCCGGTGTCAGCAGGGGGCCGGTCCGGTCGTCGTCGATGCCGATGACGCCGATCGCGCCGCGCCCGGTGCGCATCGGCAGGAACAGCCGCTTGGCGCCCGGCAGCGTGTCGGAGCCGCGGCCGGCGGCGCGGTCGTTGCTCCAGGCCCAGTTGGCGGCGGCGAGATCGGCCTTGTCGAGTTCGTCCTCCGGCGGATAGCCGCTCTTGACCGTCAGCACGCCCGCTTCGGGCAACAGCAGCACGACGCGCACCCCGAGCATCAACGCGGTCTGGTAGGCGGTCGCCCACAATACGTCGTCGGGCGTCGCGGTGCCAGCGAGCTTGCGGCTGAAAGCGTAGAGCGATTCCGTGGTGCGCACCCGGCCGATCGCGCTGTCGGCCTGCGAACGCACCCGCGCCGCGACGTTGGAGACCAGCAGCGCGATCACCATGAAAAAGAAAAACGCCGCTACATTGGTCGGATCGGTGATGGTGAAGGTGTAGACCGGCGGCAGGAAGAAGAAATTGTAGCATAGCGATGCCGCGACGCTGGCCAGCAGCGACGGCCACAGGCCATATCGCGCCGCAACCGCCACCACGGCGGTGAGAAACACCAGGTCGACGTTCTCGATGCCGCCGAACATCGGCTGGATCAACACCGCGGCGCCAAGGCCGATCGAAACAAACAGCAGCGCCATCAGATAGGGCCGCGGGTTGAACGGCTCCGGTCGCGCCGCGGTCTGCACCGGCGTTTTCGAAAGGCCCTGCTCATTGCCGGCAATGACGTGCACGCTGATGTCGCCAGCGCGTCGCACCAGATCGTGCACCACCGAGCCGCGCGTCAGCTCGAACCACCACGAGCGGCTCGACTTGCCGATCACGATCTGCGTCACGTTATTGGCGTGAGCGAAATGAATGACGTCGTCGGCGATCCGGCGGCTGATGCCGGGGATGGTCAGTGCTTCACCGCCGAGCGCTTCGGCGAGCCGCATCGTATCGGCCAGCCGGTCGCGCTGCTCGTCGGTGAACTGCAGGCTGCGCCGCGTCTCGATGCTGATGGCGGTCCACTGTGCATGCAGCCGGTCCGCCAGCCGCTTGGTGTAGCGCACCAGCCCTGCGGCGCGCGGGTCTTCGCTGACGCAAACCAGGATGCGTTCGCCGGCGGCCCACGGCCCGTCGATCGCATTGGCCTGCATGTGGACGAGCAATTGTTCGTCCACCCGCTCGGCGGTGCGTCGCAGCGCCAGTTCGCGCAGCGCAGTCAAATTGCCCGGCGAGAAGTAATGCTCCAGCGCCCGTTCGGCCTGTTTGGGGACATAGACCTTGCCCTCCTTCAGTCGCTGGATCAGGTCGTCCGGAGTCAGGTCGATCAGCTCGATGGCGTCGGCGCGGTCGAACACACGGTCCGGCACGGTCTCGCGGACCCGCACATGGGTGATCTGCGCGACGACGTCGTTGAGGCTTTCGATGTGCTGGATGTTGACGGCGGTATAGACGTCGATGCCGTGCGACAGCAACTCCTCGACGTCGAGGTAGCGTTTGGGGTGGCGGCTGCCGGGCGCATTGGTATGCGCCAGTTCATCGACCAGCGCGATCTGCGGCCGCCGGGCAATCAGCGCGTCAAGGTCCATCTCCTCCAGCGCCTGCTCCCGGTAGGTGAACCGCCGGCGCGGCAGCACTTCGAGGCCTTTCAGCAGCGCCTCCGTTTCCGCCCGGCCGTGGGTCTCGACTACCCCGACAACGACATCGACGCCGGCTTTCTTCCGGGCGTGGGCGCTTTGTAGCATCTCGAATGTCTTGCCGACGCCGGGCGCGGCGCCGACGAAGATCTTCAGCTTGCCGCGCCCCTCCTCGCGCCGGGCCGCTTCCAGGAGGGCTTCCGGCGACGGACGCTGTTCGGGATCGCGGCGGGTCTGGGCCATGCGCCAATATAGTCCCTCACCCGGCGGTCGGCCTAGCGGCCATCATTTCGACGCCTGATCCAGCGCGAGATTCAACGCCAATACGTTAACGCGCGGCTCCCCCAGCAATCCAGCCATGCGGCCCTGCGTATGCTGGACGACCAGGTCGCGGACCCGGGCTTCCGGCAAGCTACGCGCCCTGGCCACCCGAGGCACCTGAAACAGCGCGCCTTCCGGTGAAATGTCCGGATCGAGCCCGCTGCCGGAGGTGGTGACGAGATCGACCGGCACCGCAGCGGAGGAATTTTCTTGCTTCAGCTTCGCGACGTCTTCCTTGATCCGGTCGGCCAGCGCCTTGCTGGTTGGGCCGAGATTGGAGCCGCCGGAACTAGCCGCGTTGTAGGGCGCGGATACCGTCTTGGTGGCGTCCGCGGGGTCCGGCGCCATTGTCGCGGACGGACGGCCACGGAAATACTTGTCGTCCTTGAACTCCTGACCGATCAGGGCGGAGCCGATCACCTTGCCGTCCTTCTCGATCAGGCTGCCCTGCGCCTGCTTGGGGAAGATGACGCCGGCGATGGCGGTCATGGCCAGCGGATAGGCCAGGCCGGTGATCGCGGTGAGCAGCAGCAAGATGAAAATGGCGGGGCGAATTTCTCTGAGCATTGGTGATCTCCGTTAAGCCAGGTGCAAGGCGACGACCGCGAGGTCGATGGCCTTGATGCCGATGAAGGGAATGATGATGCCGCCGAGGCCGTAGACCAGGAGGTTACGGCGCAGCAGCGCCCCGGCGCCGACGGCGCGATAGGCGACGCCCTTCAGCGCCAGCGGGATCAGCGCGATGATGATCAGCGCGTTGAAGATGATCGCCGACAGGATCGCGCTTTGCGGGCTGGCGAGGTGCATGATGTTGAGCACGTCGAGCTGCGGGTAGAACGCCAGGAACATCGCCGGGATGATGGCAAAATATTTGGCGACGTCGTTGGCGATCGAGAACGTCGTCAGCGCGCCGCGCGTCATCAACAGCTGCTTTCCGATCTCGACCACCTCGATCAGCTTGGTCGGGTTGGAGTCGAGATCCACCATGTTGCCGGCTTCGCGCGCGGCCTGCGTTCCGGTGTTCATGGCGACGCCGACGTCGGCCTGCGCCAGCGCCGGCGCATCGTTGGTGCCGTCGCCGCACATCGCCACCAGTTTTCCTTTGGCCTGCTCGTCCCGGATCAGCTTCAGCTTGTCTTCCGGGGTTGCCTGCGCAAGAAAGTCGTCGACGCCGGCTTCGGCGGCGATCGCGGCCGCCGTCATCGGGTTGTCGCCGGTGATCATCACGGTGCGGATGCCCATCCGGCGCAGTTCGGCGAAGCGTTCGCGGATGCCGCCCTTGACGATATCCTTGAGTTGAATGACGCCGAGCAGGCGGTCGTCCTTCGCCACCGCCAGCGGCGTGCCGCCCTGCCGGGCGATGTCGTCGGAGATGCTCCGTAGTTCGCGCGCCGCATCGGAATCCGCGGCAGGTTGCAGGGCGCGCGCCGCGTTGCCGCTCGCCAGGGCCGGCGCAGTCGCGCCGCCGATGTAATTCAGGATCGCGTCCACGGCGCCCTTGCGGACCGAGGAGGAGCCGGCATCGACACCGCTCATGCGGGTTTGCGCGGTGAACGGCACGAAGGTCGCCGAAAGCTCCTTCATGTCGCGGCCACGAATGCCGTATTGCTCCTTGGCGAGCACGACGATCGAGCGGCCTTCCGGCGTCTCATCTGCCAGCGACGCCAGTTGCGCCGCATCCGCCAGTTCCTGTTCGGTGACGCCGCGCACGGGTCGGAACGCCGTTGCCTGGCGGTTGCCGAGCGTGATGGTGCCGGTCTTGTCCAGCAGCAGCGTATCGACGTCGCCGGCCGCCTCGACGGCGCGGCCGGACATCGCCAGCACGTTGAAGCGCACCAGGCGGTCCATACCGGCGATGCCGATCGCCGACAGCAGCGCGCCAATCGTGGTCGGGATCAGCGTCACGAACAGTGCCACCAGCACGACGACCGAGATCGAGCCGCCGGCATAGGCCGCATAGCTCGGAATGGTGACGGTCGCGAACACGAAGATGATGGTGAGGCCGGCGAGCAGGATGTTGAGCGCGATCTCGTTCGGCGTCTTCTGCCGCTCGGCGCCCTCCACCAGGCGGATCATGCGGTCGATGAAGGTCGAGCCTTGCGCCGCCGTGATGCGGACGCGGATCCAGTCGGACAGCACCTGCGTGCCGCCGGTCACCGCCGAGCGGTCGCCGCCCGACTCGCGGATGACGGGTGCGGATTCGCCTGTGATCGCGGCCTCGTTGACCGAGGCGACACCCTCGATCACCTCGCCATCGGACGGGATGGTGTCGCCGGCCTCGACCAGCACGACGTCGCCGACCTTGAGGGCGGTGCCGGGAACCAGGCGGTAGGTCCTGTCCGCGCCTGACAGCAGCTTGGCCTGACTGTCGGTGCGGGTCTTCTTCAACGATTGGGCCTGCGCCTTGCCCCGGCCTTCGGCGACGGCTTCGGCAAAATTGGCGAACAGCACCGTGAACCACAGCCACAGGATGATCTGGAAAGCGAAGCCAAGGCCCTCGCCACCCGCCAGCAGGTTGCGCAGGAAGATCACGGTGGTGAGCGCTGCAACGACCTCGACCACGAACATCACGGGGTTCTTGATCATCAGCCGCGGATCGAGTTTCTTGAATGCCGCGCGGATCGCCGGCACCACGATTTTGGGATCGAGCATCGCCGAAGCCGTGGTCTTTTTTTGCAATTTCATGATTTCCATGGACGTAACTCCGGGCGTCGATCAGAACAGGGTGTTGGCGTTCATCGCGAGGTGCTCGACGATCGGCCCGAGCGCCAGCGCCGGGAAGAAGGTCAATCCGCCGATGATCAGGATCACGCCGACGACGAGGCCGACGAACAGGCCGCTGGTGGTCGGCAGCGTGCCGGCCGATGGCGGGATCGATTTCTTGGCGGCGAGCGAGCCGGCCAGCGCCATCGCCGGCACGATCATGAAGAAGCGGCCGACGAACATCGAGCTGGCGAGCGTGAGGTTGTAGAAGAAGGTGTTGCCGGTCAGGCCGCCGAACGCCGAGCCGTTATTGCCGGTCGCAGAGGTGAAGGCGTACAGCACCTCGGTGAATCCATGCGGGCCGGCATTGGCCATCGAGGCCACCGCCGAGGGCAGCACCACCGCGACCGCGGTCCAGCCGAGATACATCAGCGGCAGCACCAGGATCGCCAGCATCGCCATCTTGACCTCGCGCGCCTCGATCTTCTTGCCGACATATTCCGGCGTGCGGCCGACCATCAGACCGGCGACGAAGATCGCCAGTACGACGAACAGCAGCATGCCATAGAGCCCGGCGCCGACGCCGCCGACGATGATCTCACCGAGTTGCATGTTGATCAGCGGGATCATGCCGCCGAGCGCGGTAAAGCTGTCATGCATGGCATTCACCGCGCCGCAGGAGGCGGCGGTGGTGACGACGGCGAACAGCGCGGACGCGACGATGCCGAAGCGGACTTCCTTGCCCTCCATGTTGGCGCCGGACAGCCCGAGGCTCGCGAGAAGCGAAGTGCCATGGGCTTCCGCCCAATAGGTGATCGCGACGCCGGCGAGGAACAGCACGCCCATGACGGCGAGGATCGCCCAGCCCTGCCGCTGGTTGCCGACCATGCGGCCGAACACATTGGTCAGCGCCGCACCCAGCGCGAAGATCGAGATCATTTGCACGAAGTTCGACAGTGCCGTCGGGTTCTCGAAGGGATGCGCGGCATTGGCGTTGAAGAAGCCGCCGCCATTGGTGCCGAGCATTTTTATCGCGACCTGGGAGGCGACCGGACCGACCGCTATGGTCTGCTTCGCGCCTTCCAGCGTGGTCGCCTCGACATAGGGCTGAAGCGTCTGCGGTATGCCCTGCCAGACCAGGAACAGCGCATAGACGAGGCAGATCGGCAGCAGGACGTAGAGCGTACAGCGCGTCACATCGACCCAGAAATTGCCGATGGTGCGCATCGAGGAGCGCGAGAAGCCGCGGATCAGCGCGACCGCCAGCGCGATACCCGTTGCCGCGGAGAGGAAGTTCTGGTGGGTCAGCCCGACCATCTGCGTCAGGTATGACAGCGTGCTCTCGCCGCCGTAGTTCTGCCAGTTGGTGTTGGTGAGGAACGAGATCGCCGTGTTGAACGACAGGTCCGGCGCGACCGCCGATTGTTCGGCGGGATTGAGCGGCAACACCGCCTGCAGCCGCATCAGCCCGTAGATGATGAGGAAGCCGCCGACGTGGAACAGCAGCATGGCCACCGTATAGGTCAGCCAATGCTGCTCGCGCGTCTCGTCGACGCCGCCGATCCAGTACAGCCCGCGCTCGACGGGCCGCAGGACTGGCGAGAAAAAGGTCGCCTCGCCGTTGAAGACGCGGGTCATGTACCAGCCGAGCGGCCTGACCAGCGCGACGACGACGGCGCAGTACAGCAGAATTTGAATCCATCCGATGACGGTCATGACCGAAAACCTTTTTTCTTCCTGGCGGGCAGCAGCAGGTGAACGAGCACGATCAGCAGCACGGAGGTGGCGACCAACGCCACGACGACTTGCGCCGGCGTGATCATGGCGCGCTCAAAAACGTTCCGGCCGCAGCAGGGCGTAGGTCAGGTAGAACAGCAGGCCGAGCGAAACGAGGCCGGCGAGCGAATAGTCGAAGATCATGGTCTTGCTCCTTCACAGCCGTTCGCAGGCATAGGCGTAGCCGATGCCTGCGACGAAGAAGCCGAGCGCGAGCGCCAGCATGAGAAGGTCCAGCATGGGAATGTTCCTGTGCGTCGTGGCCCGCGAACCGGGAAGACGGCGTTCGCGTCGGCCGGGCTGAAGTGCCACCGGGCGCATAGGTTTTCGAGGCGGGGGAAATGGCGACGTTATAGGAATTTCATAAAGATCGCGGCCATGGTCGTGCCGGCGGAGGAGCCCCATGACGCATGGCTCTGGAAGGACGGTCGGCGGCGGCGACGGCCCGGAAACGACATGGTCAACCCGGCTGGTTCTGAGCTACTTCTGGGTGGTCGGGACGGCCTTGTTCGTGTACACGGCATTATTGCCGATTCCGGCGCGCTGGCCGATTGCAGGCCGACGGCCTTTCCAGGCGCTCAACGGGTACTCGCCTGCGCCGGAAGGATTGGGATCGGAGAGCCGGCGATCCGTCAGATGGATGGGTATCATGACTGCCATATCGACGAAGCGCACCGTCGTCCCTTTCCTGATCTTTCTCGCCTGTGGCGTCGCGCTGGTGCTCGCCATCCTGTACGGACGCCGCCAGCCGACGCTCGACACCGGCGCCGCACCGGCGGGGCTGACTTCCGCCCTGGAGACACGCGAGCAGAACCCCGCTCCGCTTGCCAAGGCCCTGGGGGACACCAAGGCCATCGTGGACGGACTGGTCGGAAAGCCCGCGGCGCCGGAAAGCAATGACGGCGTGCCGACCTTCGACGTCGCCAGCATCGAACCCACCGGCGAGACCGTGGTCGCCGGCCGGGCCGTGCCGGGCGCAACCGTGGAATTGCTGCGCGACGGCGAGGTGCATGATCGCGCGGTCGCCGACAAGTCGGGTCAGTTCGTCATCGTCCCGCCCAAGCTGCCGCCGGGAACGTACGATCTGACGCTGCGCTCAAAAGCGCCCGACGGCACCGTGACCACGTCCAGGCAGCGGGTGACGGCCGCGCTGGAGCCGCGATCGGCCGAGAAGCCGGTCGTGGCGCTGGTCACGCCGAACAAGCCGACCGTCGTGCTGTCGCAGCCGGGCGCGGCCAAGCCGGGAACGGACGCCGTGATCGTGGAAACCGTCGAGATCGAGAAAGGCGGCAAGTTCCATGTCAGCGGCCAGGCCCGCCCCGGCGCCGCGCTGCGGCTCTACCTCAACGACAGTTTCATCGCCTCGGTCACCGCCGGCACCGATGGCCGCTTTGCCGTGACCATCAACGAGGGCGTCGCGCCCGGCAATTATCGCGTCCGGCTCGACGAGACATCGGGCAACGGCGCGGTGCGCAGCCGTGCCGAGGTGCCGTTCACCGCGCCCGAAACGACCGCGTCGGTCTCCGTGCAGCCGTCGACTGCGAGGCGCGCGGATTCCGGCGCTGCGCAGCAGCCGCAACTGGCGGCCGCGGGCAGCACCGCCGTTCCGGACAGCGGCGCCTCGGCGTCCGCCGTCGTGGTGCCGAAGATCGCCACCACCACCGTGACCCGCGGCGACAGCCTCTGGCGGCTGAGCCAGGCGTCCTACGGCGCCGGCACGCGCTACGCGGTGATCTACAAGGCGAACAAGGAACAGATCCGCAATCCGAACCTGATCTATCCCGGCCAGGTATTCGTCATGCCGGCGAAGTGAGGGGCGGACAAGCTCTCGCTCACTCCGCCGCCGACTGCATCTCGACCTTCTCCGCCCGCACCGCGCAGAACTTGAATTCGGGAATCTTGCCGAATGGATCGAGCGCCGGATTGGTCAGGAGATTCGCCGCCGCCTCGGCGTAGCAGAACGGCATGAAGATCATGTTGTCCGGCACGTCGCGGTCGGAGCGCGCCTTGACCTCGACGGCGCCGCGCCGCGTCATCAGGCGGATGAAGTCTCCGGGCCAGACATTGAGCTTGCGCATGTCCTTCGGCGACATGAACGCGACCGCTTCCGGCTCGATCTGGTCGAGCACCGAGGCGCGGCGCGTCATCGAGCCGGTGTGCCAGTGTTCGAGCACGCGGCCGGTCGACAGCACCATCGGATAGTCGGCGTCGGGCACCTCGTCGGGCGCGATCACCTTGGCCGGCACGATCTTGCCGCGGCCGCTCGCGGTCGGGAATCCCGTCGTGAAGATGATCTCGTTGCCGGGCTTGTTCGGGTCGTCGACCGGATAGGTCACCGCACCCTCGCGCACCAGGCGCTCCCAGGTGATGTTCTTCAGCGACGGCATCACTTCCGTCATCTCGGTGAAGACGTCGGCCGGACCGTCATAATTCCACGGCAGGCCCATCCGCTTGCCGATCTCCTGGATGATCCAGAGGTCCTGCCGCGCATCGCCGGGCGGACGGATCACCTCGCGCGCGAGCTGCACGCGGCGGTCGGTGTTGGTGAAGGTGCCGCTCTTCTCGGCGAATGCCGAGGCCGGCAGGATGACATCGGCATGGAACGCGGTCTCGGTGACGAACAGATCCTGCACCACGAGATGGTCGAGCATGGCGAGCGCGCCGCGCGCGTGCTGCAGGTCGGGATCCGACATCGCGGGGTTCTCGCCCTCGATATACATGCCCTTGATCTCGCCGGCGTGGATCGCGTTCATGATCTCGACCACGGTCAGGCCGCGCACCGGGTCGAGGTCCTGGTGCCAGAGCTTTTCGAAGGGTTCGCGCAGATCGGTGCGGCCGACCGGCTGGTAGTCCGGCAGGAACATCGGGATCAGGCCGGCGTCGGAGGCGCCCTGCACGTTGTTCTGGCCGCGCAGCGGATGCAGCCCGGTGCCGGGACGGCCGACCTGGCCCGTGGTCAGCGCCAGTGCGATCAGGCAGCGCGCATTGTCGGTGCCGTGGATGTGCTGACTGATGCCCATGCCCCAGAAGATGATCGAGGCCCGCGAGCGCGCATAGGTTCGCGCGACTTCCTTCAGCGTCTCGGCGGGGATGCCGCAGATCGCTTCCATCTTTTCCGGCGGAAAATCCTTGATGCGTTCGGCGAGGTCGTCAAAACCCTCGGTGTAGCCCGCGATATATTGCTGGTCGGTCAGGCCTTCGGTGATGATGGTGTGCAGCATCGCATTCAGCATCGCGACGTCGCTGCCGGGCTTGAACGCCAGATGCTTCCAGGCGTGGCGCGACAGCGTCTGCCGGCGCGGGTCCATCACGATCAGTTTGGCGCCGCGCCTGGCCGCGTTCTTGATGTAGGTCGCGGCGACCGGATGGTTCACGGTCGGGTTGGCGCCGATCACGATGATGACCTCGGCATCCATCGCTGCGGCGAACGGCGCCGACACCGCGCCGGAGTTCAGCCCTTCCATCAGCGCCGCCACGGAGGACGCGTGGCACAGCCGCGTGCAGTGATCGACATTGTTGGAGCCGAATCCGGTGCGCACCAGTTTCTGGAACAGGTAGGCTTCCTCGTTCGAGCCCTTCGCCGAGCCGAAGCCGGCCAGCGCCTTGACGCCGTTCTCGTCGCGAATTTTCACCAGCCCTTTGGCGGCGATATCCAGCGCCTCCTCCCATGACGCCTCGCGAAAATGCGTGAACGGGTTGGCCGGATCGACCTGGTCGTTGGCGTCCTTTTTCGCGTTCGGCAGCCGCACCAGCGGCTTGGTCAGGCGATGCGGGTGGTGGATGTAGTCGAAGCCGAAGCGGCCCTTGACGCAGAGCCGGTTGTGGTTGGCCGGGCCGTCGCGGCCCTCGGCATAGATCACCTTCTCATCCTTGACCTGATAGGTGACCTGGCAGCCGACGCCGCAAAACGGGCACAGCGAGTCGACCTTCTTGTCGGCGTAGGTGACGCGGGTCTGGTTCTCGTCCAGCATCACCGCGGGCATCAGCGCGCCGGTCGGGCAGGCCTGCACGCATTCGCCGCAGGCGACGCAGGTGGACTCGCCCATTGGATCGTCGAAATCGAACACGATCTTGGCGTCGTGGTTGCGATAGGCCATGCCGATGACGTCGTTGACCTGCACCTCGCGGCAGGCGCGCACGCACAGCCCGCACTGGATGCAGGCGTCGAGATTGACGCGCATCGCCGGATGGCTGGCATCGGCCTGCCAGCGCTCGGCGGCCGGAAAGCGGCTCTCGGTCACCTCGACCTTTTCCGCCCAGTGCCAGAACTTGGAATCCGGATCGTGCGAGGTCTCGCGCGCCGGCTGGTCGGCGACCAGTAGCTCCATCACCATCTTCTGCGCCGCGATCGCGCGGGCGCTCTCGGTCTTGACCTTCATGCCGACGGTCGGCGTGCGCTTGCAGGACGCGGCCAGCACGCGCTCGCCCTCGATCTCGACCATGCAGGCGCGGCAATTGCCGTCAGGGCGATAATCCGGCGCCGGCGAATAGCAGAGATGCGGGATCTCCTTCTCGTGGCGTTTGGCCACCTGCCAGATGGTTTCGCCGGCGTTGGCCTCGACCTGCCTGCCGTCGAGTTCGAACTTGATCTTCGTCATTCCGCCGCTTCCTTGAACTCGTCGGGGAAATATTTGATGACGCATGACAGCGGATTGGAAGCCGCCTGCCCCAGGCCGCAGATCGAGGCATCGCGCATCGCCTGGCTCAACTGATCGAGCAGTTCGCGGTTCCAGACCGGGCGCTCCATCAGGACAGCCGCCTTCTGGGTGCCGACCCGGCACGGCGTGCATTGCCCGCAGCTTTCATCCTCGAAGAATTTCATCAGGTTCAACGCCGCGCCCCGCACGCTGTCCTGTTCGGACAGGATGACGACGGCCGCCGAGCCGATGAAGCAGCCGTATTTTTCCAGCGTGCCGAAATCGAGCGGGATATCATCCATGGAGGCCGGCAGGATGCCGCCCGACGCGCCGCCCGGCAGGTAGGCGTGGAAGGTATGGCCCTCGGCCATGCCGCCGCAGAACTCGTCGATCAGTTCGCGCACGGTGACGCCGGCCGGCGCCAGCTTCATGCCGGGATTTTTGACGCGGCCCGACACCGAGTAGCTGCGCAGGCCGTGGCGGTCGTTGCGGCCGTGGCCCTTCCACCAGTCCGCGCCCTTCTCGACGATGTCGCGCACCCACCACAGCGTCTCGATATTGTTGATCAGCGTCGGCAGCCCGAACAGGCCGACCTGGAACGGGTAAGGCGGCTTGTGCCGCGGCAGGCCGCGCTTGCCCTCGATTGATTCCAGCAGCGAGGACTCTTCGCCGCAGATATAAGCGCCGGCGCCGCGCCGAAGGTGCAGCGCGGGACCGCCGGGCGGCAGTTTTGCAATTTCGCGGGTGAGGATTTCGCGCGAGGCCGGGTATTCGTCGCGGAGATAGATGTAGACGTCGCTGGCCTCGACCACATGGGCGCCGATCAGCATGCCCTCGAGGAAACGATGCGGATCGGTCTCGAGATAGAAGCGGTCCTTGAAGGTGCCGGGCTCGCCCTCGTCGCCATTGATTGCCATCAGCCGCGGGCCGGGTTCGCCGAGCACCGCGCGCCATTTGCGTCCCGTGGGAAAACCCGCGCCGCCGAGCCCGCGCAGCGAGGCGTCGTCGAGCGACTTCAGCAGATCCTCTTTCGCCAGCGCGCCGGAGCGCAGGCGATTGAGCAGCTTGTAGCCGCCGCCGGCGACATAGGCGTCGTAGTCGACGTAATCAGGCAGATGCGCGTGAGTGTCGCCGGCTCTGGCAGCTTCGAGCACGTTCGTCACCGTCGCATGATCGACGAAGTGATGACCGACTTCGGCCGCCGGTGCCGTATCGCAGCGCCCGACGCAGGGCGCGCGCACCACACGGATGCCGGGGCCGGACTTCTCCTGCAATTCATCGAGCAATTTTTCCGCGCCCATCATCGCGCAGGTCAGCGAGTCGCAGACGCGGATGGTGAGCGGCGCGACGTCGGGCTCGCCCTCCTTCACCACGTCGAAATGCGCGTAGAAGGTCGCGGTCTCGAACACTTCGGCAAATGAGAGCTTCATCTCGTCGGCGAGCGCCGCCAGATGCGCCGCCGAGATCTGGCGATAGGTGTCCTGGATCAAATGCAGGTGCTCGATCAGCAGATCGCGCCGCCGCGACCGGTCGCCGAGCAGCAATGCGATCTCGTGCGCGGCGGTGGGATCGACCTGGCGGCCCTTCGGCGTCGGCTTGGCCCGCTTCCGCCCCGCGCCCGGATGCTCGAACGAACGGACGGTTTGTACGTCATGGACAGTCATGCAGCGTTCCGTGTTCTGGAGCGATCAAACGATGCTAATCTCTGGCATACCAAATGCCAAACAAATTCTTCCGCTTTGGCAGGGCCTTGGTCGCGGGTGCCGAACCGCGCGGTCCGTCTCCTGCGCACTGGCTGGCACAAAGGAGATCGCGAAACGGCGGCAAGATCAATAAAGCCGTCTCATGCTGCGATTGCGAAGACGCATCGACCATCGCGCAAGCTGCGCGGCGGCGGCACGGTTCCCGAACCAGGATCGGGATCACTCAGACATTCGTGTTTTCGATCGCGCCATTCGACTTTTCGATCAGGAACACGATATGGGCCTCGCTCCGTTCGGTGATCTCGACCTTGTCGCCGGTCTCACGGATGAGATTGGGGATGTCGATCACCGCGAGCGGGTCGGTGCAGAGCACTTCCAGCCGGTCGCCCGGCGGCAGCTTCTTCAGCGCCTTGCGTGTCTTCAGCGCCGGCAGCGGGCATTTCAGCCCGGCAAGATCGAGCCTGGTCGTCGTCATGTTCCGACCATGGCGAAGCGGATTGCCAGCGTCAACGGACATCAATTGATGAGGCTCGCATAGGACAGGAAGCCGATCGTTCCGCCGGGGATGACTTGGGTGATCTCTTCGCCGAGTTCCGCAAGCCCGTCGGTCTCCGCGAGCGAGGACAGCAAGCCCGCGCCTTCACGCGGGAATTTCACCGCTTCCAGCGCCCCGTCCGCGGCCTTGCGCAGGGTGACGCGGACATATTCGCGGCGGGCGATCTTCTTCTTGTAGCTGAAGGCGGCGCGCACCGGCATCGGCCGCAGCGGCTCGACCCGCGCGCCGCACAGCGCCAGAACGGTGGGACGCACCACATGAACGAACGTCACGAAACTTGCGACGGGGTTTCCCGGCAATCCGATGAACGGCGTGCCGCCGATGATGCCCATCGCAACGGGACGCCCCGGCTTGATCGCCATCCGCCACAGCACCAGCCGCCCGACGCTCTCGACGCTGGCCTTGACGTGGTCCTCCTCGCCGGTAGACACGCCGCCCGAGGTGAGGATCAGGTCATGACCGCCGGCGACCTCCTGCAGCGCGCGCGCCAGCGTGGCGCGGTCGTCCCTGATGATCCCGAGGTCGCTGACCTCGCAGCCGAGCCGTGCCAGCATCGCCATCAGCATGAAGCGGTTGGAATCGAACAATTGCGCCGCGGCGCGCGTCTCGCCGGGTGCCGCCAGTTCATTGCCGGTGGAGAACACGGCCACCCGCAGCCGCCTCACCACATCGAGCTGCGTCAGGCCGAAAGCGGCGGCCAGCGCGACATCCTGCGGCCGCAAGCGCTGTCCGGCCTTCAGCGCGGCGGCACCAGCCGCAATATCCTCGCCCGCCGGACGCACATTGGCGCCGGGCTTCAGGCCCGTCGGTAGCACGACCTTGTCGCCGTCGAGGCGGACGTCTTCCTGCATGAACACGGTATCGGCGCCTTCGGGCATCGGCGCGCCGGTGAAGATGCGGATCGCCTGCCCCGGCCTGACCGGCACAGGCGAAGCGCCGCCGGCCTGCACGCGCCCGGTGACCGCAAAGGCCCGTTCTTCCGTCTGCGGCAGGTCGCGGCTCGCAATCGCATAGCCGTCGACCGCGGAATTGGTGAAGGGTGGCAGCGGCAGCGGCGCCAGGATGTCGCGCGCAAGGATGCGGCCGTCGGCGCCGGCGAGCGCGATTGTCTCGACATCGACGATCGGCGTCACGCGTGCCGCGATCAGGCCGACGGCCTCATCGACCGACATCATCGGCCCGCCAAAGGCAAAGCAGTCGTCGGACAGTTGCGCCATCTGCTTACTCAGCCCTCAGCTTCGCATTTCGCCATCACGTCCTCGAGCGGCAGCGCGGATTTCAGCATCATCGCCGCGACAGATTCGATATCGTCGAGATGGGCGGTCGGCAGTGCGGTTTCAACCGCGGTATCGGTGGCGATACCGACGATGCCGGGATCGTCCGGGAACAGCAGCGGCTTCTCATTCGCGGCGCGATGGATTTCGATCTTGCGGTGCGGTTCGCGCTTGAAGCCTTCGACGAAGACGATATCGACCCGCGCCATCTTGGCCAGCAGTTCCGGCAGCCGCGGCTCGGCCGCACCGCGCAATTCGTGCATCAGGGCCCAGCGCCGGCTAGACGACACCAGAACCTCGGCCGCACCGGCCTCGCGGTGCTTCCAGGAATCCTTGCCGGGCACGTCGACATCGAAGGCGTGATGGGCGTGCTTGATCACGGAAACGCGCAGGCCCTGTCGCTGCAAGTGCGGGATCGCCCGCGTCAGCAAGGTGGTCTTGCCGGCGCCGCTCCATCCTGCGAGGCCTATGACTTTCATGACGTACTCCGGTGCCGAAACTTCGCCCGTCATGCCCCGGCTTGACCCGCCTGCGGGGCCGAAGCCCCTTCGGCGAGGCGAAGGCCCGGGCATTCACGTCTTGACGCTGGCGCCGAAACAAGGACGTGGATGGCCGGGACAAGCCCGGCCATGACGGAGTAAATGGTGACTTGCGTCATCTGGTGCTTATATCAGCCTTCAAGCAAAGTCATGCTAACCCCGACGATATGATGAAAATCGAAAGAATCCCCGCCCCCCTCATCGTGCCGAATCCGGACGATCCGCGGCTGACCGAGCGCGTCGCGGGGACCGACCAGACCGGGGCGGCGGTCGAGATCCGGGTGCCGGTGGAACGGCCGCTGACGCTGTATCTGAACGCGCAGGAGATCGTCACCATGATGACGATCGGCGACTACCCTGAATACCTCGCGCTCGGCTACCTCCTGAACCAGAACATGCTGAAATACGACGACGTCGTCACCGAGGTCGAATATGACGACGATCTTCAGGTGGTCGTCGTGCGCACCGGGCACCATACGAATTTCGAGGCTAAGCTGAAGAAGCGCACGCAGACCTCCGGCTGCGCGCAGGGCACCGCGTTCGGCGACCTCCTCGAAGCGGTCGAAAGCGTCGCGCTGCCGAAGGCCGAATTGCGCACCTCCTGGCTCTACGAGATGACGCGCGCGATCAACACCATGCCGTCGCTCTATCTGGAAGCCGGCGCGATCCACGGCTGCGTGCTGTGCAAGCAAGGCACGCCCGTCTGCTACACAGAGGACGTCGGCCGCCACAACGCCGTCGACAAGATCGCCGGCTGGATCTACCGTCACGGCGTCGATCCCACGGACAAGATCCTCTACACCACCGGCCGCCTCACCTCCGAGATGGTGATCAAGACCGTGCGGATGGGCATTCCGATTCTCGTCTCGCGTTCCGGCTTCACGGCGTGGGGCGTCGAACTGGCGCGACAGGTCGGCTTGACCCTGGTGGGGCGTACGCGCGGAAAACGCTTCATCGCGCTGTCCGGCCAGGAACGCATCGTGTTCGACCAGAACCTCGATTACGTTGAGGAAGAATCCGCGCGGCACAAGCGCAAGGGCGAAAGCGATGACTGAAATTCCCGGTGTGCTGCTGGCCGGCGGGCTGGCCCGGCGCATGGGCGGCGGTGACAAGCCGATGCGGACCATCGGCGGCCAGACCATCCTTGCCCGCGTGATCGCGCGCCTGCAACCGCAATGCGACGGCCTCATCCTCAACGCCAATGGCGATCCCGCGCGCTTCGCGGCATTTCGACTTCCGGTGATCGCCGACGGAGTCGCCGACTTTCCCGGCCCTCTCGCCGGCATTCTCGCGGCGCTCGACTGGGCAGCGGCCAACCGACCGGATGTCAGGATGGTTTTGAGCGCCGCAGCCGATTGTCCGTTCCTGCCGCGCGACCTGGTGTCGAGGTTGCATCGCGCGGTCGAAGCCGAGAATGCCGAGCTTGCCGTCGCCGCGTCCGACGGGCAGTCGCACCCGGTGATCGGGTTATGGAGCGTGCATTTGCGCGAAGAGCTTCGCCACGCGCTGGTGGTCGAGGACGTCAGGAAGATCGACCGCTGGACCGCGCGCTACCGCCTTGCCACCGTGACGTGGCCGGTGACCCCGCTCGATCCGTTCTTCAACGCCAACACCATCGACGATATCGCCGAAGCCGAGCGGCTGGCTGCGCTGGATGACGATGCCAACGCGCCTGGCTAAACGCTCGGACAGCCGGCCACGCACCGAACGCCGGTTGTCCGCCTTGCTCGTGGTCGTTTGCGATCGCAGGCGCCGGAGGCGGCCACGAAACCGTCGGAATATGTCCGCAAGCTTGGGCCTCTTAGGGAGGAAAAAATGACTCACATCGGAAAATGCTTTTGCGGCGCGGTCGAACTCGAAGTCACGGGATCGCCGGAAGCCATGGGCTACTGCCATTGCCGTTCCTGTCGCTCCTGGTCCGGCGGACCGGTGAACGCCTTCAGCCTCTGGAAGCCTGACGCCGTGCGGGTCACATCCGGCGCCGAGCATGTCGCAACATTTTCGAAAACCCCGATGAGCGAGCGCCAGTATTGCAAGAAGTGCGGCGGCCACCTGATGACCAATCACCCGTCGCTGGGCCTCATCGATGTCTTCACGGCCACGATCCCGACGCTGGTCTTCTCGCCCGGCGTTCACGTCAACTACGCCGAAAGCGTGCTGCCGATACGCGACGGCCTGCCGAAGCTGAAAGACTTTCCGGCCGAATTCGGCGGCTCGGGCGAGGCGATGGCGGAATAATCGCTTCTGCGGCGCAGAGCCGTTACGCCGCCAACGGCACGGTCCAGGCGTTGTAGCCGTAGACCCAGTCGCCGTTGGTCTGGCCGCTCAGCCAGGTATTGGCGCGCGAGGTCTGCTGGATGCGCGTGGTGCGCGCCTTGCGCGTCGCCTCGAAGCGGCGGAAGGCGTCGCCGATGCCTTCGCGCGCCACGCCATCGAGGCAGCGCGACAGTACCACGGCGTCCTCGATCGCCATCGCCGCGCCCTGCGCCATGTAGGGCGTCATCGGGTGGCAGGCGTCGCCGAGCAGCGTGACGTTGCGATCGGCCCAGCGATCGAGCGCGGCGCGATCGACGATCGCCCATTTATGCACGTCCGGACAGGCGGCAAGCACCTGCTCGACCTGGCGATGGAAGCCGGCAAACGCCTTGCGTAATTCCTTGACGTCGCCCTTGGCGGACCACGACTCGATGCGAAACTCCGGCTCGGGCTGGCTGGTGACCAGATAGATCTCGCTGCGATCCGGCTTGACGTAATAGATCACAATGTGACGGTCCTCGCCCCACCATTTGGTGCAGTCGTCGATTGTCTCGCCATTCAGCAGCGCGGCCGGATAGGTCGTGCGATAGGCGATCCGTCCGGTGAAACTCACGGGCGTGACCCCGAACAACCGGTCGCGCACCAGCGAATGAATGCCGTCCGCGCCGATCATGGCATCCGCGGTGACGCTCACGCCGTTCGTGAACGTCAGCTTGACGCCATCGCCCGTCTCGTCGAATCCGGCGAGCTTGTGGTTCAGCCTCACGCATTCTTGGGGAACGGCGCTCGCCAGCGCCGCATGCAAATCGCCGCGATGCGCGAGAAGATAGGGCGCGCCGAACTTCTCTTCGGCGCTTTCGCCAAAAATCATGTCGAACTTGATATCGCCGCTGCGCCAGTCGCGGTTGTTCCAGGAGCGCGGATAGAACGACTGTCCGCGCAGCCGCGCCTCCAGCCCCAGCCCGCGCAACACCTGCATCGCATTGCAGCCGATCTGGATGCCGGCGCCGATCCGCGCGAACTGCGTCGCCTGTTCGTAGACGGTGACGTCGATGCCCACCCGCCGCAGCGCCGCGGCGGACGCCAGTCCGCCCATGCCGGCGCCGATGATCGCAATCGAAAGCGGTCTTGCCATTCCCACCCCTCGGCCGCTTCTATCGACGGCCTCTCACCATGTCGCCAGTCCAATGTCGTAGAGTCAGGCCGGCCGAAACCCCGCCTGCGCCAGCGCCGCGCGGCCCGCCTCCGACGCCAGCGCGTCGAGAAAAGCCTGTACCGCCGGCCGCTGCTTGCGCGCCGTCACCAGCGCGAAATCATAATGCTCTTCGGCAAAGGGAATGAAACCCAGGTTTGACGCATGCGCGACCGGCGCAATGGTCATGCCCCAATCGGCGCGGTGCTGCGCCACCGCGGCTGCCACGGCATTGTGCGAGCGTGGCTGATTCCAGTAGCCGTCCGGCCGCGCACCACCGAGCAGGCGGTCGATCAGGATACGGGTGCCCGCGCCCTGGTTGCGGTTGACCATGATGCAGGCGGGATCGGCCAGCGCCGCACGCACCGCTTCTTCGGCGCTCAAGCCTTCAAAGCGGCGGTCGCCCTTGCGGAACACGATGCCCTGCATGCGCCGCCAGCCCGGCGCCAGTTCGAGCCCATCGCCGAGATAGGGTTTGTTGTAGGTTTCGGTCTTCGCGTCGAACAGATGGATCGGCGCAAAATCGCACTCGCCGCGCTTCGCCGCCGCCAGGCCGCCGAGACTGCCGACCGCGATCGAGCGCACCACGAGCCCCGCATGCGCCAGCGGCGCAGTGACGAGATCGAGCCCGGTGCAATGGCTGCCGACGATGACGAGGTCCGGCACCCGCACATGCGGCGTGAACAGCGTCACCTCGGCCTCACCGCCGGCCGGCATCTGGTCGGCCAGCGCGTTGATCTTCAAAAAGCCGTCGGCCTGCGCGAATGAGGTGATGGCGCCCGAACCTTTGCCGGTCGGGTATGCAATCAAGCCGTCCGATCCCTCGACCAGCGACACCATGACGAATTCGGTGCGGCCGAGTTCGGAGGCGATCCGCACCGGCACCCGCGCGTTGACCTTGGCCTCCGAGCGCGGCGGCAGGCCCGCCATCCGCCGCAGCACCGGCACGATCATGTCGTGGAAGGTGAACATCGCCGAGGTCGGGAATCCCGGCAGGACGATCACGGGCTTGCCGTCGCAAACCGCAAGACAGAGCGGCTTGCCGGGCTTCAGCGCCACGCCATGGGCGATGATGCCGGGCGTGCCGAGCCGCCCGATGATGCGGTGGGACACATCGCCCGCGCCCTTGGAGGTGCCGCCGGACAGCACCAGCATGTCGTTTTCCGCCAGCGCCTTGCGCATCGCGGATTCGAGCTGGACTTCGTCGTCGGGGATGGCGCCGGCGAAATGCGCCTCACCGCCGTTCTCCGTGATCGCGGCGGTCACGATCGCGCCATTGCTGTCGTAGATCGCCGCCGGGCGCAGCTTCTGGCCTGGCTGCACCAGTTCGTCGCCGGTCGAGAGGACGGCGACGCGCGGCCTCCGCGCCACGCGCACCTGCGCGATGCCGCAGGCCGCCAGCATGCCAATCTCGCGCGAGCCGATCAGGGTGCCGGCGCGCAGCAGCGTCTCGCCGCGGGCGATATCGGAACCGGCATGGGAAACAAACTGACCCGGAGAAGCAGCGCGGCGGATTTCGATCGCGCGCGGCTCCGCCGGCTGGGTGTGCTCGACCATCACCACGGCATCTGCCCCGCGCGGCACCGGCCCGCCGGTCGCGATCGGTGTCGCCGTTCCCGACAGCACCGGCCGTGTCGGCTGAATGCCGCAGGCAATCACCTCGTCGTTCAGTAGTACGCGCACCGGCGACGCCTCGCCGGCCGCGGCCAGATCGGCGGAGCGCACCGCGAAACCGTCGACATTGGCGCGGTCGAACGGCGGCACGTCGATCGGCGCCGTCACGTCCTCGGCCAGCGCGCAACCGAGCGCATCGGCAAGCGGGCGCAACCCGGCCGGCACCGCACGCGGAAACAGCGCGGCTTCGAAACGCGCCAGCGCATCCTCGCGCGACAGGATCGTCAGGAACTGGCCCTGATCGACATCGCGATCCTTTGATGATGGCGTGTTCGTCATTCGAGGCTCATCTCAATCCCGCACCATCGTGGCATCCACGGGACTGCCTGATGCAAATCCTTCCGATCCGCCTGATATCACGAGCAGGGCTTCGGCACGGGCGATCGCGTCCAGCGACAATTCGCCGACCGCGACGGGTGCCCACATTTCCTGCTGCCGTTCCAGCAACGCGATATCGGCGATCCCGACGCTGGAGGCAATTTTGCGCGCCAGCGGCAAATTGACCGTCTTGCGCGCACGACGGCCCGAGAGGCGATCGAAGGTCGGAAGCGCCAGCGTCCACCAGGCCGCGAAGGCCTGATCCGGCGCCCCCGGCAGCACCACGACGGCCGCGTTGCCGATACGACCCGCGGCCGATGTGCGGCCGGGTTGCAGCGCGATGCCGTGGGCAAGTACCTGGCCGCGCGAGGCCAGCGCGGAGACCGCCGCATCGGTCCGGCCGACACCGGAGCCGCCGACCACCAGGATCAGGTCGCACGCTTTGTCGTCGAGCGCCGCGGCAATCGACGCCGCATCGCGGCCCGCAGCCGTCACCGAAAAGACTTCGGCACCGGCAGCCCGGGCGCTCTCGGCAACCAACTCCGCCGTGACGGTGCCGCCGGGGACGTTGACGATCCGCAGCCGTGGACGACGCACCCTCAATTGTTCCAGGCCCGCCGCGCGCGCCAGCAACAGGTCGCGCGGCCGCACGCGCCACCCTGCTTCCACGACAAGACGGCCAGCCGCGATATCGCCGCCGGCCCGGCGCGCGCCCTGTCCCGGCACCGCCTCCGCGAGCACCTGCGTCATCGGCCCGGACAGATCGACGGAATTTTCATCCAGCACGCAGTCGCAAGCTTCCGGCAACGCCTCGCCGGCTTCGACCCAAACCGGCGCCGTCGGCAATGGCAGCGGCGAATAGGATGACGCGCCGACGAGATCGCGCGCGCCAAAGGCGTAACCATCCGCCGCCGCGACATCGCGCGGCGGATGCGCCGGCAGCGGCGGCATTTCGGCGGCGATGCAGCGCAGCGCCTGCGCGAGCGGCAGTTCGACCGGCGCGACCGGTTCCACGCCCCGCAGCAGGGTGTCCAGCGCTCGATCGAGCGGCGTCAGTGAATTCGGCAGGCGCTGCGGCGAGGTCATCGCTCGCCTATGCCCTGAATCGGACCGGAAATAAACAGAACGGCCCCCGCTTTCAGACCTCCTCTCCGCGACATTGACGACGCTCCAAAATAGTTGCAATTGAGACCAATTGGCGGGGCAACCGCCCGAACGGACGAACGGCCAACGTGCCGATACCAGGGAGGAAACAGGATGTTCGCCGGGAACCTATCCAGGCTCGGGATTGTCGCAGCCGCGCTGCTGACATCGACCACGGCGCTCGCGCAAGTCTCCGATGACGTCGTCAAGATCGGCGTCCTCACCGACATGAACGGCCCGGCCTCGACACCGACCGGCCAGGGCTCCGTCACCGCCGCGCAAATGGCGATCGACGATTTCGGCGGCAAGGTGCTGGGCAAGCCGATCAGCGTCATCGTCGGCGACCACCAGCTCAAGCCGGACATTGGCGGCGGCATCGCGCGGCGCTGGTACGATGTCGACCAGGTCGACCTGATCGTCGACGTCCCGGTGTCGGCGGTCGGCCTGGCGGTACAGAACATCGCCAACGAGAAGAAGAAGCTGTTCATCACGCATTCGACGGGCACCGCGGATTTCCACGGCAAGTTCTGCTCGCCCTACGCGATGCAATGGGTGTTCGACACCCGCGCGCTGGCGGTCGGCACCGCGCAGGCCGTGGTGAAACGCGGCGGCGACAGCTGGTTCTTCATTACCGATGATTATGCGTTCGGCCATTCGCTGGAGCGCGACGCGTCCTCCGTCGTCACGGCTAATGGCGGCAAGGTGCTGGGCTCGGTGCGGCCGCCGCTGGCGACGCCGGATCTGTCGTCCTTCGTGCTGCAGGCGCAGGCGTCCAAGGCCAAGATCATCGGCATCGCCGCCGGCCCGCCCAACAACATGAACGAGATCAAGACCGCCGCCGAGTTCGGCGTCTTCAAGGGCGGCCAGCAGATGGCGGCGCTGCTGGCGCTGATCACCGACATCCATTCGCTGGGATTGCCGGCGGCGCAGGGCCTGCTGCTGACCACCTCGTTTTACTGGGACATGGACGACAAGACCCGCGAATGGTCGAAGCGCTACTTCGCCAAGTTGAACCGGATGCCGACGATGTGGCAGGCCGGGGTGTATTCCTCGGTCATCCACTATCTCAACGCCATCCAGGAAGCCGGCACCGACGAGCCGCTGAAGGTGGCGGCGAAGATGCGCGAAAAGCCGGTCGAGGATTTCTTCTCGCGCAACGGCAGACTGCGCGAGGACAATCTGATGGTGCATGATTTGTGGCTGGTTCAGGTCAAGAAGCCGGACGAGTCGAAATATCCGTGGGACTATTACCAGATCCTCGCCAAAATCTCCGGCGAGGACGCGTTCGGCCCGATCGACCCGGCCTGCGCGATGGCGAAGAAGTGAGAGGCGAATGGTGAGTAGCGAGTAGCGAATGGTGAAATCTTCCATTCGCTACTCGCCATTCGCTATTCGCCCTATTTCACCACGCCCACTTCGCGGAAGTATTTCAGCACCCCGGGATGGATGAGCGCCATATTCGGCGCAGCCGCGACCGTGTTCGCGGCCGTCGTCTCGCATGCCTGCGGCAGCTTCTGGCACAGCGCGGCTTCCACGCCGTGCAGCGTCCGCGCCAACCGATATGCGACGTCATCGGGCAGGCTTTCGCGCGCCAGCACGAAACTCCAGGAGCCGACGGAATCAATTGCCGCCGGCTGATTCGGATAGGCGTTGGCCGGCACCGTCAGCGGCTTCAGAAACGTATGCCTGGCGCGGATGCGCGCGATCTCGCCGGCATCCGGGGCGATGAACCGCGCGCCGGCGGGCGCCTGCGCCATCGCGGCAAATCCTGGCCAGCCGACGCCGGCGCCCCACAGCGCGGCGGCGCGGCCGTCCTGCACCATCGCAGGGCCATCGCCGGCGCGGTCGAGATAGATCGACTGGAAGTCCTCGTCCTGCTTCAGCCCGATGCCGTCGAGAATGTAGCGCGACAGGATCGGCAGGCCGGAGCCTTTTGCGCCGAACGCCACCGGCCGGCCGACCAGATCCTTGATGGTTTGGTAAGGGCTATCGGCGCGCACCACGAACATGCCGGGGCTGGAATACATCGCGGTCAGAATCTTGAGTTTCGTCGGCGCGCGCCCGATCCCCATGAAGGCTTCGTAGGACGGCTCGCCGGCCACCAGCGCGATATCGAGCCGGTCGCTCTCCAGCAGGGGGATGTTCTCGTTGGAACCCCTGGTGTTGCGCGGCTCGATCGCCAGCGACGGATCGGCGGCGTTCATCACGTCCGCGAAGGCGTTGCCATAGACCGGAAAGCCGCCGCCCGGCGTCGCCGTGCCGAGGCTGATCGTGGTCCTGGTCATCGCGGTTCCTCCCGGGGTCTTGCCGGCATCCTGCGCCGCGGCGGTTCCCGCCAGCAGCAAGGCCGCGCCGACGAGTTGAACGAATTTCATGCCAGGCCTCACGCTTTCCACCATGCGCCGTCGATCGCCCGATGCGCCGCGGAGGTTGTAGGCAATTGCGCGGGTTTATGAAAGCATGCCGGCAACGCCACAAGAAAATGTCAGGTAGGAATTGATGTTTGGATTTCTGCGAAAAGCATTGCCGGCCCTGGTCTGCGTCGCGAGCCTTGCGACCGCCAACCCCTCCCTCGCCGCCGACTATCCGAACCGCCCGGTGCGCTGGCTTATCGGCTTCGCCGCCGGCGGGCCGGTCGATATCGTCGCCCGCATCATGAGCCAGTGGCTGTCGGACCATTTCGGCCAGCAATTCGTCGTCGAGAACCGCACCGGCTCCGGCGGCAACATCGCCGCCGCCGCCGCCATTTCCTCGCCGCCTGACGGCTACACCCTGCTGTTCGTCGCCCCCAACAACGCGATCTCGACCTCGCTCTACAAGAAGCTGCCCTATGACTTCCTGCGCGACACCGTGCCGGTGGCGAGCATCATGCAGCTCACCAACATGCTGGTGGTGTCGAACGCGATGCCGGTGAAGACGGTCCAGGAGTTCATCGACTATTGCAAGGCGAACCCGGGCAAGATCTCCTACGCGTCCTCCGGCAACGGCACGTCGGTGCACATGTCGGCCGAGTTGTTCAAGGCGATGACCAAATGCGACATGCTGCACGTGCCCTATCGCGGATCGGCGATCGCCTTTCCCGACATTATCTCCGACAAGGTGCAGCTGATCTTCGACAACCTCCCCTCCGCGCTGGAGCAGGCCAAAGGCGGCAATGTCCGCGCGCTCGGCGTTACCTCGCCGCAGCGCTGGCCCACCGTGCCTGACGTGCCCGCGATCGCCGAAACCGTGCCCGGTTTCGAATCGGTCGGCTTCTACGGCATCTCCGCCCCGAAGGGCACGCCGCCCGAGATCGTCGAGACCCTCAACAAGGCGGTCGGCGAAGCGCTGAAGGACCCGAAACTGGTGGCGCGGCTCGCCGAGGTCGGCGGCCTGCCCAAGCCGATGACCCCGGCCGAATTCGGCAGACTGGTTGCCGACGAGACCGAGAAGTGGCGCAAGGTGGTCGAATTCGCCGGCGTTTCGGTCGATTGAGGGCGGGATTGCCGGATCACGATCCGCCCTGTAAACGGTCCCCGCACCGTTGCCGGCCGCCTTGCGCGGCCGCGTGCGGCGGGGCCTGTAGCTCAATGGTTAGAGCCGGCCGCTCATAACGGTCTGGTTGCAGGTTCGAGTCCTGCCGGGCCCACCAGCCTTCGCTCGCTTCGCGAGCTTCGGCTTGGCAAGCCCGTGCCACGAACGCGAAGCGAAGCGCGCGAAGGCGGGCCTTGGCGCGCGCGCCACGGACCGCGAACCTGCACGACCGCGCTTCGCACATCTTCTCGCGATCGGACGGCGCCGGACGCCGGTTCATCGAAGCGGATGTCCGTTGCGGCTGGAAGCCGTAGCGTTCGGCGTTCGCGTCAACGCGGTGGCAGCAGGCCCGACCCGAATTGCGGTGCTCGATCGCTTCCCCGTCCAGCGCCCGCAAGGCGGCGATGCGCGAGATCAGCAATGCGGGATGAGCGATGATCGAGTTTCCGCCTCTCGTGCCAACGGATTCTGCCGCCGAAGCTATTCCGCTCCGCATCGCAGACTTCCTGATGAATGCGCGGCCAGCATCGCCTTCGCATGTGCGTCGGGAGAGCACGCGCCGATGCGACGACTGCCGCCCCTTTGTCACCCCCGACTGCCCAGGCTCATTGCATACAATTGCAGAATGATGCTCTTGCTTTAGGCAGTAACTCGCGTGCCCAAGATTCCATCGAAAGCCGAATGTCCATCTTTTCCAAGTGCTTGTCGGTCGTATGCACGTTTCGATATCTCTGGCACGAAGCTTGCGACACCGGCTCCGGTTTCGGCGCGGCCGAGCGCAATCAAGGACGACCGATCGTCCAGAGGGAGCAGGCGATGGATATTGGCAGGATTTCACGACGGCATTTGTTGCAAGGCGGCGCGGCACTCACGCTTGGGTCCGCACTTGGCGGGCGTTCGGCGCTGGCGGCCGACACCACGATCGGCTTCATCTATGTCGGTTCGCGCGACGATTACGGCTACAACCAGGCCCATGCGCAGGGCGCGGCGGCGCTGAAGAAGCTGCCCGGCCTGAAGGTGGTCGAGGAAGAGAAGGTCCCCGAAACGGACGCGGTGGAGAAGACCATCGAGTCCATGATCAACCTCGACGGCGCGTCGCTGTTGTTCCCGACATCGTTCGGCTACTACAACCCGCACATGATCAAGATGGCGAAGAAGTTTCCAAAGCTTCGCTTCGAGCATTGCGGCGGCTTGTGGAGCGACAAGGATCCGGCGAACGCCGGCAGCTATTTTGGCTATATCGACGAAGCCCAGTACATTTCCGGCATCGTCGCCGGCTATTCGACCAAGAGCGGCAAGCTCGGCTTCGTCGCGGCGAAGCCGATCCCGCAGGTGCTGCGCAACATCAACGCGTTCACGCTTGGCGCCAAGCTCGCCAACCCGAAGGCGACCACGCAGGTGATCTTCACCGGCGACTGGTCGATGCCGGTCAAGGAAGCCGAAGCCACCAACAGCCTGATCGACCAGGGCGTCGATGTGCTGACCTGTCACGTCGACGGCCCGAAGACGATGGTCGAGAACGCCGCGCGCCGCGGTGCGATGGTGTGCGGCTATCACGTCAACCAGTCGCCGCTGGCGCCGAAAGCCTACCTGACCGGCGCGGAATGGAACTGGGAGGCGCTGTATCCGAAATTCGTCAAGATGATCGCCGCCGGCGAGACCATCCCGAATTTCTACCGCGGCGGCCTCAAGGAAGAGATCGTCAAATGCTCGCCCTATGGCGAAGCGGTCTCGGCGGAAGCGCGCAAGCACGCCGATGAGATCAAGGCGAAATTCCTGTCCGCGGAAGGCTACACCTTCTTCAAGGGCCCGATCCTGGACAACAAGGGCAAGACCGTGATCCCGGCCGGTACCGAGCGCGGCCAGAAGGATCCCGAACTCGAGAAGATGGACTATCTGGTCGAGGGCGTGATCGGAGCCACTTCATGACCTCAGACGCGGCGGATGGCGTCGAAGCGGCCGGAATATCTCCGGCCGCCGATCCCGGCTTCCTCCAACGCTATGGCACCACCATCGAATACGTCCTGATCCCCGGCGCGGCGCTGGTCGGCGCGCTGGCGGTATTTGGAATATTCGTGGCGATGTTCGGCAAGAACCCGCTCGACCTGTATTTCTACATGTACCAGGGCGCGTTCGGCACCTGGTTTTCCTGGCAGAACACGTTGACGCGCGCCGCGCCGTTGATCCTGACGGCGCTGTGCACCGCCCTGCCCGCGCAGCTCGGCATGGTGATCATCGGCGGCGAAGGCGCGCTGTTGATCGGCGCCTTGTCCGCGACCTCGGTGGCGCTGGCGATGCCGTGGGCGCCGCCGCTGGTCGTTCAGCTCGCGATGGTCGTGGCCGGCGTCATCGGCGGCGGTCTCTGGATCATGCTGGCGGGCGGCCTGCGGCAATTCCGCGGCGTCAACGAAACGATCTCCAGCCTGCTGCTGGTCTACATCGCGCTGGCCATCCTCAACCACCTGGTCGAGGGTCTGATGCGCGACCCCGCCAGCCTCAACAAGCCGTCGACCCGCGAGATCGGCGCCGCCAACATGATCGGCACCATCCCGGGCACCGACGTGCATTGGGGCCTGGTATTCGGCATCCTCGCCGCCGTCGCCTCCTACGTCCTGATCTATCACACCACGTTCGGCTTCGCCGCGCGCGTCGCCGGCGGCAACATTCGCGCCGCCAAGATCGTGGGCCTCGGCGTCAGCAAGCTGATCCTGACCATCTGCTTCCTCGCGGGCGCCTGCGCCGGCCTCGCCGGAATGGTCGAAGTCGCCGCCGTGCAGGGCCGCACCAACGCCAACCTCGCCGCCGGATACGGCTTTACGGGAATCCTGGTCGCCTTCCTGGCGCGGCAAAATCCGCTGGCGGTGATTCCGGTGGCGATCCTGCTCGGCGGCATCAGCGCCAGCGGCGGCCTGCTGCAGCGCCGGCTGGGATTGCCCGACGCCTCGGTGCTGGTGCTGCAGGGCATCATCTTCGTCTTCGTGCTGGCGAGCGACGCGCTGTACGGACGCATCGGCTTCCTGAAAGGAAAACCTTGATATGGCGGACGGATCGATCGGGCTCTGGACCGTCCCGCTCGCCGTGCTCGGCGGCGCCATCCGCGTCTCGACGCCGTTTTTGTTCGTCAGCCTCGGCGAATGCATCACCGAGCGGTCCGGCCGCATCAATCTCGGGCTCGAAGGCACGCTGATCATGGGCGCGATGAGCGCCTATGGCATCTCCTATCTGTCGGGCTCGCCCTGGCTCGGCGTGCTGGCGGCCGGCATCGCGGGCGCGCTGTTCGGCGCGCTGCATGCCGGCATCTGCTCGCTGCCGCGCGTCAACGACATCGCCGTCGGCATCGCGCTGATGCTGTTCGGGACCGGGCTGGCGTTCTATCTCGGCAAGCCGCTGATCGAGCCGACCGCCGCACGCCTGCCCGCGATCGATTTCGGCTGGTGGAGCGACATTCCCCAGGTCCGCGCGGCGCTCCGGATCAACGTGCTGTTCCTGATCGGGGTGGCCATCGCGCCGCTATTGTACTGGGCGTTCAAGACCACACGCTGGGGCCTGTTGATCCGCACCGCCGGCGAGAGTTCGGACGCCGCGCGCGCGATGGGCTATTCCGTGCTCTCGATCCGGCTGCGCGCCACCATGGCCGGCGGCTTCCTCGCCGGCATCGGCGGTTCGTTCCTGTCGCTGTTCTATCCCGGCAGCTGGAACGAGGGCCTTTCCAGCGGTCAGGGCATCACGGCGGTAGCTCTGGTGATCTTCGCGCGGTGGGACCCGATGCTGTGCCTGTGGGCCTCGCTGGCCTTTGGCGGCGCGGCGGCGCTCGGACCGGCGCTGCAATCCGTCGGCATCACCTCCGGCTATCATTTGTTCAACGCCGCGCCCTACATCCTGACGCTGGCGATCATGATCATCACCTGCTCGCCGAAGCGCACGCTGACCGGCGCGCCGGCCGAACTGTCCATCACGCGATAAGTGGGAGCGAGCCCATGGCCGAGCGCTACATCAAGTCCGAACCCTATGCATGGCCCTACAATGGCGATCTGCGTCCCGAGAACACCGCGCTGATCATCATCGACATGCAGACCGATTTCTGCGGTGTCGGCGGTTACGTCGACAAGATGGGCTACGATCTGTCGCTGACGCGGGCCCCGATCGAGCCGATCAAGAGGCTGCTTGCCGTGATGCGCGCGCAAGGTTTCCACATCATCCATACCCGCGAAGGACACCGGCCGGATCTTGCCGACCTGCCGGCCAACAAGCGCTGGCGTTCGCGCCAGATCGGCGCGGGGATCGGCGACCCCGGCCCGTGCGGCCGCGTGCTGGTGCGCGGCGAGCCGGGCTGGGAGATCATTCCCGACCTGGCGCCGCTGCCGGGCGAGCCGATCATCGACAAGCCCGGCAAGGGATCTTTCTGCGCCACCGACCTCGAGCTGATGCTGCGGCTGCGCGGCATCGAGAACATCGTGCTGACCGGGATCACTACCGACGTCTGCGTCCACACCACGATGCGCGAAGCCAACGACCGCGGCTTCGAATGCGTGCTGGTCGAGGACTGCTGCGCCGCGACCGACAAGGGCAACCATGACCACGCGCTGAAGATGATCAAGATGCAGGGCGGCGTGTTCGGCGCCGTGGCACATTCATCCGACCTGATCGGGGCGCTGTCATGATCATCGGCGAAACGCCGCTGCCGAGCGGCGCGCTCGGCGTCGACGCTGTCGCCATGACGATGCGGTTCGGCGATTTCGTCGCCCTCGACAAGGTCGAACTCAAGGTGCGGCCGGGCTCGTTCCACGCGCTGCTCGGCGAGAACGGCGCCGGCAAGAGCACCCTGGTGAAATGCATCATGGGCTATTACCGCGCGACCGAAGGCGACGTGCTGGTCGGCGGCCGCGAACAGGCGATCGCCAACCCGAAGGAGGCGCATGCCCTCGGGCTCGGCATGGTCTACCAGCACTTTACGCTGGTGCCGGCGATGACGGTCGCCGAAAACCTGGTGCTGGCGCGCGACGACGTGCCGGCGGTGGTGGACTGGGCGAAAGAGAAGAAGGAACTCGCGGCCTTCCTGTCCCGTATGCCTTTCAAGGTTCCGCTCGACGCAAAAGTCTCCGACATTTCCGCCGGCGAGCGCCAGAAATGCGAGATCCTGAAACAGCTCTATCTGAAGCGGCGCTTTCTCATCCTCGACGAGCCGACGTCCGTGCTGACGCCGGGCGAGGCTGACGAGGTGCTCGGCATGCTGCGCGCCATGGTGGTGGCGGGCGACCTTACCATCCTGATGATCACGCATAAATTCCGCGAGGTGATGGCGTTCGCCGACGACGTCACGATCCTGCGCCGTGGCAAGCTGGCCGGGCACGGCAGGGTTTCCGAACTGACGCCGGACGATATGGCGCGTACCATGATCGGAGCCGAGCAGCTGACGGTTCAACCGACTCGGGTTGGCGCCGCCGGTGAAGCGCGACTGGAACTCAAAAAGCTCACCGCGCGCGACGATGCCGGAGCTGTCGCGGTACGCGACGTCTCGCTCACGGTGCGCGGCGGCGAAATCGTCGGCATCGCCGGCGTCTCCGGCAATGGCCAGCGGCAGCTGGTCGAAGTCCTGGCCGGGCAGCGCGAGGCCGAAGGCGGCGAGATTTACGTGCGCGGCGAACGTTATTCGGCGAACCGCGAGGAGATGCGCCGGCACAAGATGTCGCTGCTGCCCGAGGAGCCGCTGAAGAATGCCTGCGTCGGCGGCATGAGCGTCGCCGACAATATCGCGTTCCGTGAGTTCGACCGGTCGCCTTTCGCCAGCGGTGGCTGGTGGCTCAACGGGGCAGCGTTTCGAAAGAATGCCGAACGCAAGATCGGTCTGTACAAGATCAAGACCCGCACGCCGGACACGCCGATCTCAGCCCTGTCAGGCGGTAACGTCCAGCGCGCGGTGCTGGCGCGCGAACTCGGCGGCGAAGTCGAGGTGCTGATCGCCGCCAACCCCTGCTTCGGGCTGGATTTCGCCGCGGTCGCCCAGATCCACGCCGAGATCATGGCGGCGCGCAACCGCGGCGCCGCCGTGCTGCTGGTCAGCGAGGATCTCGACGAACTGCTGGAATTGTCGGATCGCCTGGTCGTGATGTTCCACGGCCAGTTCGTCCACGAAGCCCGCGCGAGCGAAGCCGATCTCACCGTGATCGGCCGCCATATGGCGGGCACTGATGGTCAGGGCCGATGGTGAATGTGAAGTGATCGCATGATGCCCAAGAACGTCAACCTCGTCGGTCATCCCCTGGTCCAGCACAAGCTCTCGCTGATGCGCAACAAGGCTATCTCCACCAAGGGGTTTCGGGAGCTCCTGAACGAAATCGGCATGCTGCTCTGCTACGAGGTCACCCGCGACCTGCCCCTGGAGATGGTCGACATCGAGACGCCGATCGCCGCGATGAAGGCGCCAAGGATCGCCGGCAAGAAGCTCACGCTTGCGCCGATCTTGCGCGCCGGCGTCGGATTCCTCGACGGCATGCTGGCGCTCGTTCCGTCGGCGCGCGTCGCGCATATCGGCCTCTACCGGGATCCGAACACGCTGCAAGCCGTGGAATATTACTTCAAGGCGCCGCAGGATCTGTCGGATCGCATCGTGATCCTGCTGGATCCGATGCTGGCGACGGGAAATTCGGCTTGCGCCGCGGCCGGCCTGCTCAAGTCGCGCGGGGCCCGCGACATCAGATTTGTCTGCCTGCTCGCAGCTCCCGAGGGGATTGCGCAATTCGAGAGCGAACATCCGGACGTGCCGATCTGGACGGCTGCCGTCGACGAGAGACTGAACGATCACGGCTATATCGTGCCGGGGCTCGGCGACGCCGGAGACCGAATGTTCGGCACCAAATGAGGACGCTCACTCCTCCACGATGCGGGCGATCGCGGCCACGGGCCCGCCGCCAGGCGGTCCCTGATGCTCGGCTCCGCCGGAGACGTAGACGGCGCTGGTTCCCGACAAGCCGGCGATCAATCCGCCGACGGCGGCGCGGGCATGCCGGGTCGCGCTGATGTCCGTATCCTCGAGCATGATGTGACGACATCCGCGCACGAGCCCGTTCGGCGAGGCTTCCGCCTTGGCGAAGATGTTGACCAACCGGCGGCCCGCGATCGGCCGCCCGGAGCCGTCTTCGATGTTCAGTCCCACGCTTTTCAACGCATCGATGACGGCTGGGGCGTCGATGGCGTCCCGCATCACCGCGTGTCCGATCTCGAACGGCGCGGCCGATGCGTTCGAATTGCCCAGCACGATGACCACATTGTGCATCAGTTCGATTCCGGCCGAGGTGGACGCGACCGACGAAAACAGGTCGTACCGCCGCAGCACGTGCTCGTCGTCGATCTCGCCGTCGACCTCGCCAAGGGCGACCGCGACGCCCAGCGCCGATGCGCCGCGTGAATACCCCATCGAGCCATATGCACTGGTCGTGACGGTCTTATGCCCGCGCGCCGCCGCCGCTTCGACACGGTCGCTGGTCAGGAGCGGACATTTGATCTGCACGAAATGGACGTCCTGCGCTTCGACGATACCGGCTTCCGCCATCGCGGCCGCCACCGCCTTCGCCGTTTCCCTGATCTGCACGCCGCGCCCGATCTCCTCGGGCAAAAAATCCCGCGTCTGCGCCATCCCGATGCTGAGCCGCTTCCCGGAAATGCCCGAGGCGATGCCGGGAGCAACGCCGTCGCGCGTGAAAACGGTGAGATGCGGACTGAGCACACCTTCCGTGCCGCCGGACATTACGAATGCAATCCGCTGCTCCACGCGGTGCACCGGCAGATCGACATAAGGCGCCAGGGCGGCGCTCAGCGAAGAGACGGCGTATTCCCGCGTGAAATCGTTGACGCCGCCATTGCCTTCGGTCTTGCCCAATATGGCGACGATCGACTTCGGATCGATCTCTCGTCGCTCGATCAGGCTCAGCAGGCCGGAGACATCGCCCGGGCCGCTGGTGGCAATCCGAACGACGTTGACCGATGTTGTGCGCATTTCATTCCCCTGGACAGGTTCGGGCCGACGATAAGTTATGGCAAGCCGTAACGGCTCAGGCCACTGAAACGGATCGCTTCCCTCGCTGATCCAGGCTGCAACGCCTTCGCCTGCCGCACCAGGATTGCCCACTTCTGTCTCATCTGTCGCAATTTTTGGCACATCTGTTGCATTCAATCCCGGATGGCATGCCCGGCGGCAAAGTCGGCCGGGTTTTGCGCAAGACAATGCGGAATGGTGCGGATGACCACGGCGGCGCTCGAACTGGTGCAATTGACCAAGAAATACGGCGCCGTCACCGCCGTCGACGCCATCAACCTCAAAATTCCCGCCGGGTCCTATTGCTGCCTGCTCGGGCCATCCGGCTGCGGCAAAACATCCACATTGCGCATGGTGGCCGGCCATGAATCGGCGACGTCCGGCGACATTCTCGTCGGACCGAAGAACGTGACGGACCTGCCACCGGCCGAGCGAAACACCGCGATGATGTTTCAGTCCTATGCGCTGTTCCCGCATCTTTCGGTCATCGACAACGTGGCCTTTGCCCTGAAGATGCGGGGCATCGCCAAAGCCGAGCGGCACGCCGAAGCCAGGAAGCTGCTCGAGCTCGTCGATATGCAGGCCTATGCGGCGCGGCTGCCGGCGCAGCTGTCCGGCGGCCAGCAACAGCGCGTCGCGCTGGCGCGCGCCCTGATCACCTCGCCGCAGATCCTGCTGCTGGACGAGCCGCTCTCGGCGCTCGATCCGTTTCTGCGTCTGCGGATGCGCGCTGAACTGAAGAAGCTGCAGCGCGAGCTCGGGATTTCCTTCATCCATGTGACGCACGGCCAGGACGAGGCGATGGCGTTGGCCGACATCGTGGTTCTGATGAATGGCGGCCGCATCGAGCAGCAGGGTTCACCGCGCGACATCTTCAATCATCCCCGGAGCGAGTTCACGGCAAGATTCATTGGCGGCCACAATGTCATCGCCATCGGCGACGAAACCTTTGCCGTTCGCGAAGATCGCCTCGAGCTGAGAAGACCGAACGAAACCATCGCTGGTCCACAGATGGCGGGAACGGTCAGCGAGGTCGAATACCAGGGAACCTATGTCCGCGTCGCCATTATCGCCGATGGCGGAGCCGATATCTCGGCCCAGCTCACCGACGTCCAGTACGACGCGACCAGCTACGCCGTCGGCGACCGCGTCCTCGCCACCTGGGATCCGGCACGGGCAAGCCCACTGAAGACCAGCCGTTCTGCAACTGTCCCGTCGTCTGGAAAGGCGGCTTGACACCTCAAGGAGATCGTCATGAGCAACTTCTCGAAATCCAAACGTGGCATCAATCGTCGCGCGGTGCTGAAGGGCGCGGCCGGGGCGATGGGCCTCGCGGCAGGTTCTGGCGCCGTTACCGGCTTTCCCTATGTCCACTCGGCCGATCCGAAAGTCCTGCGCTATCTCGGGACCGCGGTGAATGCGGGCGACGAGATATCGAAAAAGTGCCTGGCGGATACCGGCATCAAGATCGAATACATCACCGTCACCACCGACGACGTGACCAAGCGCGTCATCACCCAGCCGAATTCGTTCGACGTGCTCGATACCGAGTATTTCTCGCTGAAGAAGCTGGTGCCGTCCGGCAACATCTTTGCGCTCGACGCCAAGAAGATCAAGCAGTTCGACAATATCACCCCGGTCTTCACCAAGGGTCAGCTGCCCAACGGCAAGAAGATCGGCGACCAGGGCACCGCGCCCTGGAAGGTGCTCTATCTCGAGGGCGCCAATTCCAAGAAATTCTCGGCCACCCCCACCGAATTCGTGACGCTGATCCCGACGGTCTACAATGCCGATACGCTCGGCATCCGGCCGGACCTGATCAAGCGGCCGATTTCATCCTGGAGCGAGTTGCTCAATCCTGAATTCAAGGGCAAGGCGTCGATCCTCAACATTCCCTCGATCGGCATCATGGATGCCGCGATGGTGGTGGAGGCCACCGGCCAGCACAAATATGCCGACAAGGGCAACATGACCAAGGCCGAGATCGATCTCACCATGAAGATCATGACCGAAGCCAAGAAGGCCGGTCAGTTCCGTGCCTTCTGGAAGGACTTCAACGAATCCGTCAACCTGATGGCGTCGGGCGAAACCGTGATCCAGTCGATGTGGTCGCCCGCGGTCACCAAGGTGCGCTCGATGGGCATTCCCTGCACGTTCCAGCCGCTCAAGGAAGGCTATCGCTCATGGGCCTCGGGATTCTGCGTGTCGAAGGCGGTCACCGGGCCCAAGCTCGACTGGGCCTATGAGTTCGTGAACTGGTATCTGTCGGGCTGGGCCGGCGCCTATCTCAATCGCCAGGGCTATTACTCGGCCGTGCTGTCCACCGCCAAGGCGAACATGACGGCGGACGAATGGGGCTACTGGATGGAAGGCAAGGCCGCGGTCGGCGACATCAAGGCGCCGGACGGCACCATTCTCGAAAAGGCCGGCGCCAAGCGTGACGGCGGATCCTATGACGACCGCATGGGCGGCGTCGCATGCTGGAACGCGGTCATGGACGAGAACGACTACATGGTGCGCAAGTGGAATGAATTCATCGCCGCTTGATGACATCCAGGGACCCGCCGGCAACGCGCCGGCTGGTCCCGCGCCGATTGACGGAGTTCGGGCTTTCGATGGATCAAGACCGCAAATCCTTCGTCGCATGGCTTCAGGCCGCGCCGATGATGCTGGTTTTCGCACTGTTTTTCCTGTTACCGCTGGTGTTCGTGGCGATCGTCAGCGCGTGGGATTACAACGAATATGAGATGCTGCCCGCTTTCAGCCTGCGCGGCTACACCGATACGTTCGAGGGCTGCATCGCCGAACTGCCGGACCTGTGCACGATCCTGAAGACCTATCTGAAGACCTTGAAGCTGTGTCTGTTGACCTGGGTCCTGACGCTGCTGATCGGGTTCACGGTCGCTTACTTCCTCGCGTTCCACGTCCGGTCCAAGACCTGGCAGATCGTGCTCTCCCTGCTCTGCACCATTCCGTTCTGGACCTCGAACGTGATCCGCATGATCGCCTGGATTCCGCTCCTCGGCCGCAACGGGCTCGTCAACAAGGGGCTGCAGGGATCGGGCCTGATCCAGCAGCCGCTGGAATGGCTGCTGTTCTCCGAGTTCTCCGTCGTGCTGGCCCTGGTTCACCTCTTCACTTTTTTCATGGTGGTGCCGATCTTCAATTCGATGATCCGGATCGACAAGCGGCTGATCGAGGCCGCCTATGATGCCGGAGCCACCGGGTGGCAGACGCTCGTGAACATCATCATTCCGCTGGCCAAGCCGGGGATCGTGATCGGTTCGATTTTCGTGATTACGATCGTCATGGGCGATTTCGTCACGATCGGCGTGATGGGCGGGCAGCAGATCGCGTCCGCCGGCAAGATCATCGAAACGCGGCTGAGTGCCTTGCAGTTTCCCGCGGCCGCCGCCAACGCGGTCATCCTGCTCGGCGTCACGATTATGATCATTTCGGCGCTGACACGGGTCGTCGATATCCGCAAGGAGCTGTGAGATGGACGACAGGCGGCCGCGATCCTTTTATTTTCTCGCCGCGTTCTTCGCGGTCTATGTCCTGTTTCTCTACGGGCCGATGATCGCAATCTACATCCTGTCGTTCCAGGGCCCGGACGGCGGCCTGACGTTTCCGATGAACGGCGTCTCGCTCGTGTGGTTCAGCAAGGTGTTCTCCGGGGCCGGCATCGTCGACATCGGCGCGGCCTTCAAGCGGTCGCTCGCGCTCGGTCTCGTTGTCATGGTCCTGACGGTCGTGCTTTCGGTTTCGGCCGGCATGGCCTTCCGAAAGCCGTTCCGCGGCGCAAGCTTCCTGTTTTATGTCGCCATCGCCAGCCTGATCATGCCCTCGATCATCACCTCGCTTGGCATCGCGCTCGAATTCCGCTTGCTGGATGATTTCATCATCAAGAGCGGCACCGAGGGCTGGACGACGGCGATGGGGCTGTTCACCTCGGGCCTCGGCGCGCACCTGACCTGGACCTTGCCGTTCGGCCTTCTGATCATGTTCGCGATCTTCAACCGGTTCGACGGCCGTCTGGAAGAGGCGGCGCGCGACCTCGGCGCGACGCCGTGGCAGACCTTTCGCCATGTGGTGCTGCCGATCATCTTGCCGTCCGTCGTGGGCATCGGCCTGTTCGGCTTTACCTTGTCCTGGGACGAACTGGCGCGCTCGAGCCAAGCGATCGGATCCGTCAACACGTTACCGCTCGAGTTGCAGGGACTGACGACGACGGTGACGAAACCGGACATCTACGCGCTCGGGACGCTGACCAGCGCGGTATCCTTTCTCGTCATCTTCTCGGCGCTGATCGTCATTCTCGTGCTGCAGGCGCGGCAACGGCGTCACGGATCGGATGCCGGCAAGGGAATGGTGTAAGCCACGCGAGGTACGCATTGATGCCGAACCTTTCAGCCCTCAGCCCGCCGGAACTCGACGTGCATTTCATGCGTCGATCCTTTGACGTGGCCCGCCGGGCGATGACGCACGGCAATCATCCCTTCGGCGCCGTGCTGGTAACCCGGGAGCGCAGGGTATTGCTCGAGGTGGAGAACGGCTACATGCCCTTCCATGACGGCACCGCGCATGCCGAACGGCTGCTGGCGACGCAGGCCTGCACCACGATCGATGCAAGCATCCTGCGCGACGCCACGCTCTATTCGTCCGCCGAGCCCTGTGCGATGTGCGCGGGCGCGATCTACTGGGCCGGCATCGGACGGCTCGTCTACGGCCTGAGCGAACACCGCTTGCGCCAGCTCACCGGGGACCACCCGGAGAACCCGACGCTGAACCTGCCCTGCCGCGAGGTATTTGCGAGCGGGCAGCGGCCGACCGAGGTCGTCGGCCCGCTGCTCGAGGACGAAGCCGCCGCGCTGCACGAAGGCGTCTGGCGCAAATAGAGAAGGCCGGCAACAAAAATGACGCCGCGAGTGCATCGCGGCGCCAGTTCCGTTTACGTCCGGGGAGTCAGGCTCTCAGAATTTAACCGTGATACCGGAGTAGAGCGACTGCTCGGTGCAGGCGCCGCTCGGACGGGTCACCCCACCGACCGTGGCAGAGCACGCGGCCGACGGCGCATTGTGGTCGAGGCCGAACTTGTTCTGCCAGTAGCGATAGGCGACCCAGAGATCGACATAGTGCGAGAACTTCGGGCCCCAGATCGCCTTCGAAGCATCGAAGGTCAGGCGGATCGGCTCCGAGTTCAACTCGACCGCCGTCGGGTAGGTTCCGTTCACGGCCCCCAGCGCCGGAAGCGGTTGCGTGTCCGAACCCTTCTTGCCGTACCAGCCGGCGCGGCCGCTGATCGAGAAGTACTGCATGTTCTCCGGCAGGAAGCCGAGGTCCATGTAGTAGTTCAGTTCGACCGCCCATGTCGGCTTGAACGACGTGTTGCCGTCGGAAATGCAGCTGACGCCCGGCACCGGGCCGGAGAAGCCGCTGTTGCACTGGGCAAACGAATTGTGGTTGGCGAACTCGTAGTACATCAAGGGCGCGACGTTGAGGTAACCCTTGTAAGGCAGCCCGAATTCGAACTGCAGGCCGGCGACGACGTCGCGCTTGGCGGCGCCGAAGAAACGGTTCTCGGTGTTGGCGTCCATGCCGATCTCGAACGAGACGTTCTGCAGCGGGCCGACCGTGAAGGCCTTGGTGTTGAAGATCTGGTTGAAACCGAACGTCGAACGGAACAGGCCGTAGATTTCGGTGGCGCCGGCGCAGGTGGCGGGCAGGAAGGCCGAGCTGATGCCGGCATTGATGCAAGGCGCCGCCGGGTCGTTATGGTCGGATTTGTAGAGCGAGATCGTGAAGAAGTTCTGGCCGTACTGCCAGATGTCGAAATGGGTAAAGGAGTAGACCTGCTTTGCCGTCTTGGCGTTGACCGTGCCGTTCGGGTTGACCGAGAACATGCCGGGCTGCGAGGCCGTGAAGATGTAGGAGTACGTCACCCGGTTGTCGATCAGGATGAACCACGGCAGGTCCGGAGCCGCCTTGGCCTTGACCGGCAGATCGGCAGCTTGAGCGAAGCCCGCAGGCGCGAGCGTGGCGAGTGAAAGTGCGGCGGCTGTCAGGGTTCGGCGCAGGTAAGACATCATTACTATCCCCAAAGTGACTATTCCCAATTTTCCCGATCGACGTTCGAGGCCCTTGGGTGCGACACTTGCGCCGTTGACATGAAGTGAGAAGCCTGAACTTTCCCCACGGCTTGGCGCGGAATTGATCAGCAAGAACCGGCCTCTCGGTCTTCCGGCCGCAACTTTCAGTCCCGGCGCCGCTGCCGGCGGACCGGCTCGACGCCGTTCGCATCTTGCTCCTTCGGCTCATTTTAAAGGGGTTTTGACGAAGCTGGCGCATGAAAAGCCTGTGCATTTTTCTCCGCATCGCCGACGCGCCGCGGCTGCACATGGGATCGAATATTGATGCTCAACTTCTCGTCATCGCTGCACCGACATCATCGAATTGCATGGACTGTCATAAATTTGCAACAGCCCTTTGTGCTTGGCTTCTTCGATCCGATGCTTCGAGCGGCCTGGCGCGCGCGAAGCTATATTTGCTGCGGGCGCGTACGGCCCGCCGAGTCGACCGAAAGCCCGATGTCAGATGAGGGACCTGTTGCGCGGACTTGATTGCCGAAGACTTGGGCAAGGGGTGGCGCTTTTTCCCACCTTTCGGCGACGCTCAAACTGGCCCACTATTCAGGCAATCGCTTTTCCAGCCGCGTGACAGGCGCATGTCAGATTCCATGCCTTCCGGTTCGATGTCCGGCGCGACGCCGTTGCTGCGGACGGTCGGCTTGACCAAGCGCTACGGCAGCTTCCTCGCCAACGACTCGATCGACATCGATATATGGCCGCGGCAGATCCACGCGCTGCTCGGCGAAAACGGCGCCGGCAAGTCGACGCTGGTCAAGACCATCTACGGCCTGATCCAGCCGAGCGAAGGCGAGATGCGCTGGCAGGGCGAGAAGATGGTGCTGGCCGGCCCGTCGGAAGCCCGCAGCCGCGGCATCGGCATGGTGTTCCAGCATTTCTCGCTGTTCGACAATCTCACCGTCGCCGAGAACGTCGCGCTCGGCCTCGATGGCAGGGAGTCGCTCAAGGAGATTTCGACGCGGCTGGAACTGGTCTCCAAACAATACGGGCTGCCGCTCGATCCTCGCCGCCAGGTCTGGCAATTGTCGGTCGGCGAACGCCAGCGTATCGAGATCGTTCGCGCGCTGATGCAGGACCCGAAATTCCTGGTGCTGGACGAGCCGACCGCGGTGCTCACGCCGCAGGAAGCCGACCAGCTCTTCATCGTGCTCGATCGGCTCAGGGCTGAGGGCCGCGCGATCCTCTACATCAGCCACAAGCTGGAAGAAGTAAAGCGGCTCTGCGACACTGCGACCATCCTGCGCGGCGGCAAGAAGGTTGCGACCTGCAATCCCAAGGCGGAGACCGCGGCTTCGCTGGCGCGGATGATGGTCGGCGGCGAGATAAAGGAAGTGAAGGCCGCCGCGAACAGGGAGACGACGGTGCCGCGCCTCGTCGTCAACGACCTCAGCCTCGCGCCGGACGATCCGCACGGCGTGCGGCTTGAGCACATCTCCTTCGAACTCAGGGGTGGTGAAATCCTCGGCATCGCCGGCGTCGCCGGCAACGGGCAGGACGAACTGTTTGCCGCGCTGTCCGGCGAGCGGCAGGCGCAGGATCCCGGCACCGTGGTGATCGACGGACAGGCGGCCGGGCACCTTTCGATCACGCAGCGGCGCAAGCTCGGCGCGGCCTTCGTGCCCGAGGAGCGCCTCGGCCACGGCACCGCGCCGCGCATGAAGCTTTCGGAGAACGCGCTGCTGACCGGCCACGCCGCCAGCGGCATGGTCCGGCGCGGCTTCGTCAATACGGCCGCGACGCTCAAGACCGTCGACCGCGCCACCGAGACGTTCGACGTCCGCAAGGCGAGGCGCGATCCGGAAGCCGCCAGCCTGTCGGGCGGCAATCTGCAGAAATTCATCGTCGGCCGCGAGATCCTGCGCAACCCGATGGTCCTCGTCGTCAGCCAGCCGACCTGGGGCGTCGACGCCGGCGCCGCTGCCGTGATCCGGCAGGCTCTGCTCGATCTCGCCGCCCAGGGCGCCGCGGTGCTGGTCACGAGCCAGGATCTCGATGAACTCGCCGAGATTACCGACCGCATCGCCGTGATGTTCCATGGCCGCCTGTCGCAGCCGATGCCGACCGGCGAGGCAAGCCGCGAGAAACTCGGCCTGCTGATGGGTGGCAGTTCCGTGGACCAGAAGGAAACGGCGCATGCAGTTGGTGCTTGAGAAGCGCACCGAGCGGTCGAACACGATCGCGCTGGTCTCACCGCTGATCGCGATCGGCCTCACCATCGTGACCATGAGCGTGCTGTTCGTCATCCTCGGCAAGAACCCGATCGCCGCCCTCGCCGTCTATTTCATCTATCCGCTGACCGACGGCTATTCGCTGCAGGAGATCGCGGTGAAGGCCGCGCCGCTCGTCATGATCGCGATCGGGTTGTCGCTCTGCTACCTCGCCAATGTCTGGAACATCGGCGCCGAGGGCCAGTTCCTGATCGGCGCGGTCGCCGGAAGCTGGCTTGCGGTGAAGACCAACGGCACCGACGCCGGCGCCTGGGTGCTGCCGGTGATGCTGCTGCTGGGAGCAGCCGCGGGCGCGCTGTATGCCCTGATCCCGGCGATCTGCAGGGTCAGGTTCGGCGCCAGCGAGATCTTGACCAGCCTGATGCTGGTCTATGTCGCCGACCTGTTTCTCGATTACCTCGTGCGTGGACCGTGGCGCGACCCGAAGGGTTTCAACTTTCCGACCACCGCCGAATTCGATCCGGTCGCAACCGTGCCCCTGCTGGTCGAGGGCGGCCGGCTTCACCTCGGCACCGTCATTGCACTGGTGGTCGTGCTGGTGGGCGCGGTGCTGCTCGGCAAGACCATCAAGGGCTTTGAGATCCGCGTCGTTGGCGCCGCCCCGCGGGCGGCGCGCTTCGGCGGCTTCAATTCCAACCAGCTGATCTTGCTGACCTTCGCAATCTCGGGGGCGCTGGCCGGAATGGCCGGGATCATCGAGGTCGCCGGCCCGGTCGGACACCTGCAGCCCGGCATCTCGCCGGGCTACGGTTTCACCGCGATCATCGTCGCGTTCCTGGGGCGGCTGAACCCGGTTGGAATATTAATTGCAGGCCTGTTCCTCGCACTGACCTTCATCGGCGGCGAGCAGGCGCAGATTGCAATGAAGATCCCGTTGGACGTCACCAAGGTGTTCCAGGGCATTTTGCTGTTCTTCGTGCTCGCCTGCGATTCCTTCATTCTCTACCGGTTCAAGCTCGTTTTCGCATCACCAAGGGTATCCAGTGGGGCTCATTGAAGCCATCATCCTCGCGGTGCTCGCGGCCTCCACGCCGCTGCTGCTGGCTGCGACCGGCGAACTCGTGACCGAACGCGCCGGCGTGCTCAATCTCGGCGTCGAGGGCATGATGATCGTCGGCGCCGCCTGCGGCTTCGGCGGCGCCTGGCTGTCCGGATCGATCATCATCGGCGCGCTCTGCGGCATCGCAGCCGGCGTCCTGATGTCGCTGATCTTCGCGCTGATGACGCTGGGACTTGCCGTCAACCAGGTCGCCACGGGACTGGCGCTGACCATTCTCGGCATCGGCCTCTCCGGCCTGATCGGCGCCCGCTTCGTCGGCGAAAAGATCACGCCGGCGCCAAAACTTTATATTCCCGTCCTCACCGATATCCCGCTGGTCGGGCGCATCCTGTTCGGCGAAGATGCCTTCGTCTATCTCTCGCTCGCGCTGGTCGCCGGCGTCTGGTACTTTCTCTATCGGACACGGCCTGGCCTGATTTTGCGGGCCGCCGGCGACAACCACGCTTCCGCGCATGCGCTCGGCTATCCCGTGCTGCGGATCAGGCTGTACGCCGTGCTGTTCGGCGGCGCCTGCGCGGGACTTGCCGGCGCCTACCTGCCGCTGGCCTACACGCCGTTCTTCATTCCCGGCATGACCGCGGGGCGCGGATGGATCGCGCTGGCGCTGGTCGTGTTCGCGTCCTGGCTGCCGGGCCGCCTCGTGATCGGGGCCTATCTGTTCGGCGCCGTGACGATCCTGCAGCTTCACGCGCAGGGCTGGGGCGTCGGCATCCCTTCCCAGTTCATGTCCGCGCTGCCCTATCTCGCCACCGTCATTGTCCTTGTCCTGATTTCACGGGCCCGAACCGGCGGCTCCACCGCGCCCGCGGCGCTGGGGACCGTGTTCGTGCCCGACCGATGAACATGCCCGAAGCGCGCGCGACGGGGCGCCGTGCATCGGGAAAGGCCGTCCGCCCGTCAGTCAAACGGAGAAATCCATGAAAAAGATTCTCATCGCGGTTACCGCAGCGATGCTTGCCACCGGCGCCGGCCTGTTCGGCGCTGCCGCCGCCGACAAGCTCAAGGTCGGGTTCATCTATCTCGGTCCGGTCGGCGATCTCGGCTGGACCTACCAGCACGACGTCGGGCGCCTGGCGATGCTCAAGGAGCTCGGCGACAAGGTCGAGACCACGTTCCTGGAGAATGTCAGCGAAGGCCCGGACTCCGAACGCTCGATCGAACAGCTGGCGCGCGCCGGCAACAAGCTGATCTTCACCACCTCGTTCGGCTACATGGAGCCGACGCTCAAGGTCGCGAAAAAATATCCCAACGTGCATTTCGAGCACGCCACCGGCTACAAGCGCAACCCGAACATGTCGACCTATTCCGGCCGCTTCTATGAAGGCCGCTACATCCAGGGGATCATTTCAGCCAAGATGTCGAAATCCGGCGTGCTTGGCTATATCGCGTCGTTCCCGATCCCCGAAGTGATCTCCGGCATCAACGCCACCATGCTCGGCGCGCAGACGATCAATCCCAACATCAAGATCAAGATCATCTGGGCCAACACCTGGTTCGACCCCGGCAAGGAAGCCGACGCGGCCAAGGCGCTGATCGACCAGGGCGCCGACGTGATCATGCAGCACACCGACAGCCCGGCCGCGATGCAGGTCGCCGCCGAGCGCGGCAAGCTCGCCTTCGGCCAGGATTCCGAGATGATCAAGTTCGGACCGAAGACGCAGCTCACCTCGATCATGAACAATTGGGGCCCCTACTATACCGAGCGCGTCAAGGCCGAGCTCGATGGCACCTGGAAGTCGGAGGATTTCTGGGGCGGCCTGAAGAGCAAGCTCGTGGTGATGGCGCCCTATACCAACATGCCCGACGACGTGAAGAAGCTCGCCGAAGAAACCGAAGCCGCGATCACCGAGGGCAAGCTGCATGCGTTCAAATGCCCGATCGTCGGCCAGGACGGCAAGGAGGTCGAGTGCAAGGGCGGCACCCATCTCGACGACGGCCAGATCCTCGGCATGAACTTCTACGTCAAGGGCATCGACGACAAGATTCCCGGGAAGTAGCCGCTGGAAATCGAAAGATCCTGATCCGGACGACGACGTCCGGATCAGTCGACCTCATCCCGCATGCATCGCACGCGCCGCCGCGCTGTGCCGGCGGATCAGGTCTGGCACATCGAGGCCGGGGATCGCGCCGTCGACCACTGCCCACTTCCCGCCAACCATCACCCGGTCGGCACGATGCGCGCCGCAGATCACCAGCGCGGCCAAGGGATCGCCATGGCCCGAAAAGCGCAGTTCATCGAGCTTGAACAGCGCGAGGTCCGCGGCCTTGCCGACGGCGATTTCGCCGAGCTCCGGTCGCCCGATGCATGCGGCCGAACCCTTGGTCGCCCAGCGCAGCGCGTCCTTGTGGCTGACGCGCCTGACGCCGTAGCGCGCCCGCTGCAGCAGGAACGCGGCACGGACCTCCTGCATCAGGTTCGATGCATCGTTCGACGCCGAGCCGTCGACGCCAAGACCGATCGGAACCCCCGCTTCTTCCATCTCGCAGACCGGGCAGCAGCCCGATGCCAGGATCTGGTTGCTGCAGGCGCAATGGCTGATCGCCGTTCTCGCCTTGCCCAACCGCTTCATTTCGTCGGGATTGAAGAAGATGCCGTGCGCCAGCCAGGTCCGGGCGTTGAGCCAGCCGCATTGTTCGAGATAATCCAGCGGCCGGCAGCCGTGAATCTGCTCGCAGAACTTGTTCTCGTCCTCGGTCTCGGCCAGATGCGTATGCAGCCGCACGTCGAGCTTTTCTGCCAGCTCGGCTGTCGCCCGCATCAGCGACGTCGTCACCGAAAACGGCGAGCACGGCGCCAGGGCGATCTGCGTCATCGCATCCTCGCCGCGCTGATGGTGTTTCGCCACCACGCGTTCGCTGTCGGCGAGGATCGTATCCTCGTCCTGCACCACGCTGTCCGGCGGCAGCCCGCCGTCCTTCTGCGAGCGGTCCATCGAACCGCGCGTCAGCAAGACGCGGATCCCGAGCCGCCGGGCGGCGGCGACCTCGATGTCGACGGCGTCTTCGAGCCCCGCCGGGAACACATAGTGATGATCCGTCGTGGTGGTGCAGCCCGACAGCAGCAGCTCCGACATCGCGACGGTGACGCCAAGGTCGAGCGATTCCGGCGTCAGCCGCGCCCATACCGGATACAGCGCCTGCAGCCAGGGAAACAGCTCGCGGTCCAGCGCGGCCGGCAGGGCGCGCGTCAGGGTCTGGTAGAAATGATGGTGGGTGTTGATCAGCCCCGGCACCACCACATGGTCGCCGGCTTCAAAGGCCGCCGCCGGCACCGTGGGCCGGCCGCCGCGAGGCACCAATTCGACGATCTTGCCTTCCTGGACTATGATGCCACGCTCCGCGCCGTCGGCGAGAATGGCGAGCGGGTCCTTGATCCAGATGGTCTGCTTCGCGCCCATGACTTGCCTGCTCCAATCTGGATTGCGGTCCGCTTGCCAAATGCCTGCAATTCGAGGACCAGCCCAACCCATGCGAGAATTGGCGTCGGTTTTGCAAGACCAAACTGAGAAAGATACATCTCGCTGAAAGCCTTGGCACAGCAATGGACCTGAACACCGTTCGCGAGGTTGCCCGTCCCCATACGCGGGATCAACTGCCCGTTTGGACGGCAGGCGATGCTTGGCTCGCGGGCGGCACCTGGCTGTTCTCGGAACCGCAGGCGAATTTGACCCGGCTGGTCGATCTTGCCGACCTCAAATGGCCGGCGCTGACGATCACCGAGAGCGGGCTGTCGATCGCGGCGACCTGCACCGTGGCGCAGCTCGACGCGCTGGCCTGCCCGTCCGACTGGGTGGCCGCGCCGCTGATCAACCAATGCTGCCGCGCGTTTCTGGCTTCCTTCAAGATCTGGAAGACGGCGACGGTGGGCGGCAACATCTGCATGTCGCTGCCCGCGGGCCCGATGATCTCCCTCACGGCGGCGCTCGACGGGCTCTGCACGATCTGGCAGAACGGCGGCGGCGAGCGAACAATTCCGGTCGTCGATTTCGTCACCGGCGATCAGCGCAACCTGCTCGCCCCGGGCGATCTGTTGCGACAGATCGACATTCCGTTGGCGGCCTTGAAGCGACGATCGTCGTTTCGTCAGATTTCGCTGACCCCGGTCGGCCGCTCGGCGGCGCTATTGATCGGCACCGTGACCGCTGAAGGCGGGTTCACGTTGACGGTCACCGCCTCGACCGTGCGCCCCCTTCAACTGGCTTTCACAACAATCCCTTCGACGGACGAACTGCACGCCGCCATCCTCGAAGGCATCCCGGACCATCTTTACAACGCGGACGCCCACGGCAAGCCGGACTGGCGCAAGGCGATGACGCTGCGCCTCGCAGAGGAGATCCGCGGCGAGTTGCAGGTCGCACCGCGAGCGCTGCCATGAGCCTCGAGGTCAACGGCAAAGCGTTTCACGACTCGCCGCGCGCCGGACAATGCCTGCGGACATTCCTGCGCGAGCTCGGCCACTTCGGCGTCAAGAAGGGCTGCGACGCCGGCGATTGCGGGGCCTGCACTGTCCTGCTCGATGGCGAACCCGTACATAGCTGCCTGATCCCGGCCTTCCGCGCCGATGGTCACGCGGTGACGACGATCGAAGGCCTTGCGCCGGATGGCGGCATTCATCCCATGCAGCAGGCCTTCCTCGATGCCCAGGGATTCCAGTGCGGCTTCTGCACTGCCGGCATGATCCTGACGTGCGCGTCGCTGAACCAGGCACAGCGACAGGACCTCGGCGTCGCATTGAAGGGCAATATCTGCCGCTGCACGGGCTATCATTCGATCGAGGATGCGCTGAACGGCAGAAACAATATCGAGGACGCCCCGGCAGGCACCGCCTTCGGCCGAAGCCTCCCCGCCCCCGCCGGGCCGCAGGTCGTGCGCGGCACGGCGCGCTATACGTTCGACGTCGCGCCGGAAGGCCTGCTGCACATCAAGCTGCTGCGTTCGCCGCATCCGCACGCGAAAATCATCGCGATCGACAAGCGCGCCGCGCAGGACGTCCCCGGCGTGCACGCGGTGCTAACGTTCGAAGACGCGCCGGAACGCCTGTTCTCGACCGCCCGGCACGAAAAGGAGCGGATGGACCCGGACGACACAAGCGTGCTCGACAAGGTCGTCCGCTTCGTCGGGCAGAAGGTCGCCGCCGTCGTCGCCGAGACCGAAGCCGCCGCCGAAGAAGGTTGCCGGCGACTGAAGGTGGACTACCAGATCCTGCCGGCGGTGGTCGACGCGGCGCAAGCGGTGCTGCCCGGCGCACCCGCCATTCATGCCGGGAAGACGCTAAAACATCGCGTGGCCAATTCGGCCCGCAACATCGCCGCCGAAATCCACGGCGAGTTCGGCAATGTCGCGGCCGCCCTTGCGGCTTCGGCCGTGACCTACGAGGGCACCTTCTCCACCCAGCGGGTCCAGCATGCCGCGCTGGAAACGCATGGCGGCCTTGCCTGGGTCGATGCTGACGGGACCCTCAACGTGCGCTCCAGCACGCAGGTGCCGTTCCTGACGCGGCGGATGTTGGCGGACCTGTTCGATCTTGCGCCGGACAAAGTCCGCGTCTTCTGCGAGCGCGTCGGCGGTGGCTTCGGCGGCAAGCAGGAGATGTTCGTCGAAGACATTCTGGCGCTGGCGGCGCTCAAGACCGGCCGGCCGGTCAAGTTCGAGCTGACGCGAGAAGAGCAATTCATCGCAACCTCGACTCGGCATCCGATGCGCGTCACCGTCAAGGCAGGCGCCGACGAGAATGGCAAACTCACGGCGCTGCAGCTAGACGTGCTCTCGAACACCGGCGCGTACGGCAACCACGCCGGACCGGTGCTGTTTCATTCGGTCGGCGAATGCATCGGCGTCTACAATTGCCCGAACAAGAAGGTCGACGGCATCGCCGCCTATACCAATACCGTGCCGGCCGGCGCGTTTCGCGGCTATGGCCTGCCGCAAACCCTGATCGCCGTCGAGGCTGCGATCGACGAACTGGCCAGGCAGCTCGGCATCAGCCCGTTCGAAATGCGCCGCCGCAACATCGTCAAGCCCGGCGATCCAATGCTGTCGCCGCCGGGATCCGAGTATCACGACGTGCTCTATGGCAGCTATGGCCTTGATCAATGCCTCGACCTGGTCGAGCAGGCGATGGCCGCTGAAACGCCGGCGCCCTCGCTTGCACCGGACTGGTTGATCGGGGATGGCATCGCGCTGACCATGATCGACACCGTGCCGCCGGCCGGTCATTTCGCCGATTGCCGCCTCGCGTTGCGAGCCGATGGCGGTTTCGACCTCACGGTTGGTACCGCCGAATTCGGCAACGGCACCAGCACCGTGCACCGCCAGATCGCGGCCAGCGCGCTCGCAACGACAGTCGATCGCATCCATCTGCGGCAATCCGACACCGCCCATGGCGGCCACGACACCGGCGCCTATGGCAGCGCCGGGATCTTCGTCGCGGGTCGCGCAACCCAGGCCGCAGCCGAAGCGCTGGCTGCGCAACTGAAGGAATTTGCCGCGTCGCTGCTAAACGAGAACGCGGATGCCTGCACGCTTGACAACCATTCCACGGTCTGCGCCGGCCGCCGGACGCCCTACGCGTTGCTTGCGGCATCCGCGCAATCGCTTGGCAAGGTTCTCACGGCCGACGGGAATTCGTCCGGCACGCCTCGCTCCGTCGCATTCAATGTCCAGGGCTTTCGCGTCGCGGTCAACAAGCACACCGGCGAAATCAGGATCCTGAGGAGCGTGCATGCGGCCGATGCCGGCCGCGTCGCCAACCCGATGCAGTGCCGCGGCCAGGTCGAGGGCGGCGTCGCGCAGTCGCTCGGGGCCACGCTCTACGAGGAGATGGTGATCGATGACGGCGGGCGCGTCGTCAATCCCAGGTTCCGCGACTATCATCTGCCAGGTTTCGCCGACGTTCCCCGCACCGAGGTGTTGTTTGCCGACACATCCGACGCGCTGGGGCCGATGGGCGCCAAGTCGATGAGCGAAAGCCCCTACAACCCGGTCGCCGCCGCGCTCGGCAACGCCATCGCCAACGCCACCGGTATCCGCTACACGGCGACCCCGTTCAAGCCGGACCGGCTATGGCCAGCCTTGCACGCGAAGTTCGGCAAGGTGTCAATCAATCAAGCCTAGCTTTGTCTTCCCGCCGCGCCGGCGATCCGGCCATGCGACTCGCAGATCATGCCGGCATTGGTGTAGCTTGGCATCAAGGCGACACGCCGCCGGGCCCCGGAAATGGCGACCAGAATCAAAACATTCAAAACAACCCCATGCAAAGTAGCCGGGATCGCCCCGGCATGGGGCTTCCGCCTGCGAAAACGCTTTGACATGTCGGGCAAATCAGCGGCACTCTCGCAACGTCGCGACTTTTGCGCAAATTGCCCGGTGGCTCGCCCATCGGCCCGCGCGACCACCCTGCACAATCCTCCCCGTTGAAACGACATCGCGGTCGAAACGACACCGGCGCATGACGGCGCTTGCCAGGGCCGTGCCGTGTGACGCCTGCCCTGCGCATACCCAAAGGAAACACCGACATGAACACCGTTGCGAAAGCCGACAACGCCGCGCCGGGCCCGACCGCACCCACGCCCGGGCCGCAGGTCAAAATCACGCCCGAGGGATTTTCGATCGACCATCCCGATCCCGCGCTTGGCGATCGGCTCATGGCGGACGCCCTTGGCGCCGTCGATCGGGATGCCATGCACGGCCTCCTTCGCCAATTGGCGCGGGCCAGTTCGAAGGGACGCACGCCGGATGCGAACAATCTCGCGTTCATGATCTCGATGGTCAGAAGCATCCGGCCGCGGGATTCCATCGAGGCCATGCTGGTGGCGCAGATGGTGTCGATCCACCTGATGGCGATGCGCTGCGCCTATCACCTCGCCAACGCCGAAGACGTCGCGCGACAGGACAGCGCCGCGCGCGCGCTCGGCAAGCTCGCCCGCATCTTCCCAGCCCAGATCGACGCGCTCGGCCGCTACCGCAACAATGGCGAGCCGGCGATCACCGTGCAGAACGTATCGGTCCAGGATGGCGGCAAGGCCATCGTCGGCAACGTCACCCAGCACGCGAGCGTCATCGTCGCAAACAAACCTCGAACGCAGCCGGCGAGGAAGCAAAGGACGAAGCCTTTGCGCGGGCGCGCGGATGCCAAACCGGAAGCGCGGACGTGAGCGATCATTTGCGCCATACCGGCGCGATGCTGGCGAGCACGCGTTGCGGCGCCAAGACCCGGCGCGGCGACCCGTGCCGCGCGCCGGCGGTGCACGGCAAGCGACGCTGCCGGATGCATGGCGGCGCGCCGAACTCAGGCGCGCCGCCGCGCAACCGCAACGCGCGCAAGCATGGCAGGTTTACGCGACGGGCGATCAACAAACGCAAGCGGATCCAGGCGCTGCTGAAGCAGGCGCGGCAAATGCTGCTGGAACTGGAGTGACCGGCGCGCTGGATGGGCGTGGCCATTCCGGCCTTCAGCGGGGACGCGCAGGGGACGATTCGATGCTAACCTACCCGAGCCCGACCAAGCTCATTCGCCACCGGACGCCTTGGACGAAATCGACTTCCCGACGGAGACAGGGCACACGCCGGCCATGGCGAGCAAGGAAAGAACCATGCCATCGATCGTCATCGACAAGCGCTACTGCGGTCCGCCGAATTCCGGGAATGGCGGATATGTCTGCGGCCGGCTGGCTGCGCCCATTCAGGGCGGCGCGGAGGTGACGCTGCGCGCGCCGCCGCCGCTGGGCCAGCATCTCGATGCCATCTCAACGGACGGCCCGGTCTGGGAGCTTCGCCATGATGCCAAGGTCATCGCCACCGCCCGGCCGGCCAGCGTTGACTTGGCGCGCCTCGAAACCGCCAGCTTCGACGAGGCCCGCGCGGCCGAAGCGAACACCCTGATCAAGCCGCATGAGCATCTGCTGCCGACCTGCTTCGTGTGCGGGCCGGCGCGGGCGCAAGGCGACGGCCTTCGCATCTTCCCGGGATTGCTTGAACGCCAGCCGCCGCACGCGCCGGCCGTCTTCGCGGCAAGCTGGACGCCTGCTCCCGATCTCGCGGCGGACGACGGACGGATTGCGCCCGAGTTTCTCTGGGCGTCGCTCGATTGCCCGACGGGCTATGCTTCCTCGCTTGACCGGAAGAGCGGCGGGTTCGACCGCACGCCGATCCTGCTCGGCCGGATGTCGGCGCGGATCGATGCCCGGCCGCTTCCGGAAGAGCGCTGCGTCATCACGGCCTGGGAAGCCGGCCGCGACGGCCGCAAGCGCTTTGGCGAGGCCGCGCTTCACGGCGAAAACGGCGCGCTGCTGGCGGTCGCCCGGGCGACCTGGATCGCGGTCGATCGCGACATCCAGCTCGGCCGCGCCTGAAGGCGGCAGCCTTTTGTGACGATCGCGCGTGCCGGCCGGCGGCGCTACCGCCATCGGCCCGGGCCGCGATGGCCGCATCTCTGCGCCAGTGCACGATCGTGATGCGCATCACGGCAGAACGGCGGTGCTGACCTATTGTGGTGATCACGGGTTGAGAATCCCAGCAGCGAGAGCGCAAGTCTCTCCGTTGCGAGATGCAAAACCCGTTGTCGTGAACCGTCAATCCGGACCTCAACCCGGGGATCGCCGCATGATCGTCTGTAGCTGCAACGTCCTGAGTGATGCCCAGGTGAAACTCATCGCGGCGGGCCGCGCGCCGCGTCCGCGGATGAGCAGCGTCTATGCCTCACTCGGCTGCGCTGCAAAATGCGGCCGCTGTGTCCACACCATCAAGAAGATTATCGACGACATCAGTCACGCTATCGCCGCCGAGCATCACGAAATCGCGGCTTGAACGAGCCGTCCGGGACGACAGCGATCATGCGGTTGATCGCAGCTGATGGATCGAGGCGACCTCGAAAGCATACCAAGAGCGCTTCGCGCCCGCTCGGCCGCCGGCCAGGCAAGCCTCGCCGCGACAGCTCGCGCCCCTGGTCCACGACGTCTCGGTCAGCCGCCGACCTGCCGTGAACTACCGCTCAGCGCTGACGATGCGAAAATGCCAGGCAAGCTTGCCTGCATCACGCTTTCGCGCCAGTTGCCGCTGCAGGTCCTCGACCAAAGCGGGTCCCGCCTCACCGCCGAGGGCCGCGATCGCGGGCCGATAGGTACGTTGAAGGAGATGCCGTATCTGTACGTCGCCGGCCTGGTTCCAGGTTCCGGTGACATCCGTGGCGCGCACGCAACGGAAACCTGCGCTGACAAGCGCGTCCTCCAGATTGGTGTCGTCGCTGAAACGAAAAAGGCGTTGGCTGCAAGAAGCGGCTGAAATGCCGAGCTTCGCAATCGCCCCCTCGACCTCCGCATAAAGTGAATTGGAGCGTTTCGGTCCATACACGGCGAAGCCGACCCTGGCATTGCTTCTCAGTACCCGGTGCAGTTCCGCCAGCGTACCGGGCAGGTCCGCAAAGAACATCACGCCGAACCGACAGGTAGCCGCATCAAAGCAATCCGCCGCAAACGGCAGATGATCGGATCCGCATCGGGTCGGGAGCAAATTCCCGACCCGCTCGGTCCGGCTTACCTCGGCAAGCGTCACCAGACCGTGCATGTCGACGTCGGCCGCGACGACGAGGCCCGATGTCGTGACCGACGATGCGATCGAAATGCCTGGATTGCCGCTGCCACAGGCCAGGTCCAGAACGCGGTCGGACGGCTGCAGCATACATGCGTCGACGAGAGCTTCGGTGACCAACCCCGCCGGACTGGCCACCGTCGCGGGATTGTAACGCCAGACGTCATGGTGCATCGATGACATCAGCAGGCGACCAACATGCCGGTGCCCACCAGCTTGCGCACGACCGCGAGCTTCTCATCCGATGTAAAATCGTCGGGAAGCGCGTCGGCGGTCAGCTTCTTGCCGCCGAGCAGAGCTTCGACGATCGGTGCGAACCGCTCCGGAAAAGCGACGCTTTGCCCGCAACCGCTGACGACGACCTTGGAGGCCTGGCGCGCCGAAGTCACCGGCGGGGTTGTCTCTCGAACCATATAGGTGGCGTCGCAGGAGGATTTGCCGGCGTCCAAAATCTGCTGCAGATGGTTGGGCATCAAGTGGATGCCCTGGCGGGACTTGTATCTGACAGCGTCTTCATAGATCGCATCGGCAGCCGGTTCGAGGTTCTCCGCATGTGCCAGATCTCCCAGAAGCTGCCGCAGCAATTTGTAGCGATCAGCCTTTGCATCGGCTCCCGTACCTGTCGGTACCGAGCGGCGCCAATCCACATTGGAAGACCCCGTTGCCTGGATGATGTCATTCACGTAGTCGATCCAGAGATAGGGATGGACGCCCAGGGTGAGATGAAGCGAGAGATCGTCCGATGTACGGGCTTCATGAAACACACCGCGCGGCACATAGAGAACATCGCCCGGCTCCATGACCACCGTCTGCGAGAGCGGTCCCGCCGTGACCCCGGTCCGACCGAAGGGTTGCGCCTTGGTGGGCAACGGCAACGGACTATCGTAAAGCGACCAGGTCTTTTGCCCCTCGAGCTGAATCACGAATACATCGTGGCTGTCGTAGTGAACCGAGAATCCCTGAGAATCGGAATTGGTCAGAAAGACGTTGGTCACGACGTTGGCCGACAGGCTGCGTTGCAGGCCGTCTTTGAGACGCTGCAGCGGCTGCCACTTCTGGTTCAGTTGCGACAAGACCAGCGTCGCACCCTGCTGGAACAGGTTCAGCATCGCCGCAGCATTCACATAATCGCCCGCGGCGCGCAGCATCACCGCTTCACCGGGTTCGCTGACATAGGCGGCTGACGGAACGATACTGCCGCCCTTGGCCACCTTGATTTCGTCAGTACGGAACACGCAATTCGAGAAAAGCCAGTTCATGTCGGCCATGGTCAGGACATCGGCTAGTCCCTTGCCGGCCGATCCGCGGATATGGAGCGGCTGCCGCTCCCAGTATCGGTCCATGAAGTCCTGGACGTCATGCTCGCCGATCAGTTCGGCCAGCGAAAAGCGCGACTGGGCGTTCATCATGCTGTCTCCCGCGTGGCAAGCGAATGCGATGGCAACTGCAATAGCGAGTTCAGCTTCGCCAGATCCCCCAGGGATTCGGCCAACTTGGCGGCCAACGGCCAGTATTGGAGCCGATCCGCCTCAAACGGACCGTAGTTCATGATGTACGAGGCCAGGATCGAAATGCCCGCCGTGCGGTCGATCTTGCGGTCCTTGGCACCGGGGTCCGTGAACAACGCATAATCATTGGACGAATGGTGGAGAAAGACGCCGCCCGAGAGTTTCGCACATAGCTGGTCGTATTCTTCCGTCTGCAGGATCCAGAGGTGCCACACTTCATCGATGTCTTTCGAGACCGGTATGTCGCCGTTGCAATGCACGGCCATGTTCAGATATTTGAGTAGCTCTTCGATCCTGATGAGAACATCCCTGGACGGCAGCGGCTCGAGTTTGCGCTCGAAATAGAAACGCATCTGCGGGCCGAGAAATTCATCACGAAGCTGTTGGCCTGTTATCATGAGCATCCTCCGTCGGTCTTGTTGAGCAGGACCTGGTGTGCAGGACTTGGGGGGCAGGACGTGAGCGTCCCGCCCCCAACGCGGATCAGCGCGAGCGCAGGCTCAGGGCCGGAAGGCTGATGGTGCGGAAGTTCGAAATCCTCTGCTTCGAATGCGAGCAGCAATTGACGCAGCTGCAGTCGCCGCCTGCAACGTCGTCGAGGCGCTCGAGGACGAGTTCGACATCGCGAACCAGGGTCGCGGTCTGCTCTTCGGTGACGAAAGTGGTTTCCAGTGCGGTGCTCTTGGTCATCATATTTCTCCGGTTTGGGTTGGGCTCTGGGAAACAAGCCGCGTGAATTCGCGTTGCTTCCGGTACGAACAGTTGCACCCAATCGCTTTTTCAATCAGTGACGCCGGTCACGCAGATTCCGACGACCTGTCCGGACGATCAGATCGAAGGCAGCTTCCAGCGGGACGGATGGCGGGTGCGATCTGCGGGCTTGCCCGGACACGGCGCATTTGCTGCAATACTTCGCCCGATCCGTCCGCCGAAGGAGAACGCCGTTGAAATGCTATGAATTGCAGGGACCGAGCGGAATCGATGGCCTTGCGCTGGTCGACAAGCCGATGCCGGAACCCGGCGCGGGCGAGGTATTGGTTCGGCTCACGGCGGCGACGCTGAACTATCGTGATCTGATTGCCGTCAAGGGCGGCTACGGCTCGCGGCAGAAATTCCCGCTGGTGCCGCTATCGGACGGCGCCGGCGTGGTGGAGCGGGTCGGACCGGGCGTGCGGGAGTTCGCGAGCGGCGACCGCGTCATCGGCAGCTTCTTCGAGAACTGGACCGGCGGCGAGCCCAGCGAATCGAAAATGCACGGCGCGCTCGGCGGCTCGGCCGACGGCGTGCTGACGCAATACCGGATCTTTCCGAAGCACGCGCTGGTCAAGACGCCGAAACATCTCAGCGACATCGAGGCCGCCGCATTGCCGTGCGCCGGCGTCACGGCGTGGAGCGCGGTGACAAAACTCGGCAACATCAAGCCCGGCCAGACCGTGCTGACGCAGGGCAGCGGCGGCGTCTCCCTGTTCGCGCTGCAATTCGCCAAACTGTGCGGCGCGCGGGTCATCGCGACGTCGTCGAGCGACGCCAAGATCGAACGGCTCAAGACCCTCGGCGCCGATCACACGCTGAACTACAGGGCGACGCCGGACTGGGGCAGGAAGGCCCGCGAATGGAGCGGCCACGGCGTCGACGTGGTGGTCGAGGTCGGCGGCGTCGGCACGCTGAACGAATCGATCCGGGCGACGCGAATCGGCGGCACGATCGCTTTCATCGGCGTGCTGGCCGGGCCGCCGACGTCAGATTCGCGGCTGCCCCTGATGGTGATGCAGCAGCAGCGGCTGCAGGGCGTCACCGTCGGATCGGTCGAGGATCTGCAGGCGATGGCGAATGCCATCGCCGCCAGCGGCATGAAGCCGGTGATCGACAAGGTGTTTCCGTTCGACCAGGTAAAAGCGGCGTTCGCGCATATGGAAAGCGGCGCGCATTTCGGCAAGATCGCGATCGAGATCGGGTGAATTGAACACAGCGTCATTCCGGGGCTCGCGAAGCGAGAACCCGGAATCCATCGCGCCGCAACCTCGCTGCACCATGGATTCCGGGTTCGTGCTTCGCACGCCCCGGAATGACGGATCCGGCGACAGCCTTCTCACGGCCGCCGCCGCTGAAACTGGCGGCATCTGGTCAGATGCAACGCGTGCTGGTTCCGGCAATTGCGTCCGCCGTGATTAAGCTTTAAATTCCGTCTACTCGCCACCTCGAAAAGCAGGCGCCGCCCTCGGCGCCCGCGCGAGTTGAACGGGGCTCCGGACTGGGGCCGCGGTTTCTCGGGACGCCAAAGGCACGCCCTCACGATGGCGAGACAGGCAGACCGGCCACAAACGAGACCATCGTTGCGAGATGATACAGCCTGCTTGCGAAGCGCCGGCCGCCGGATGGAATGGATGATGACCGAAGACAAGGCCACATTGCTGAGATCGTTGAAGATTGATCGCGGCCCCGACCAGGCGAAGCAGCGGCACGGCCGGCGCTGGTTGCCGATCTCGGCCATCATCGTCGCCTGCGTCGTCGGGTTCGCCGCCTTTGCCGCCTTCGAGTTCCACAAGGAAGACGCGCCCAAGCAAGGCGCGCAGCAGCCGGTGGCGCAGTCACAAACAGCGCCGTCACAAACCTCAGCGCCGCCGCAGGCGGCCCCGGCCAGCAAAGCGGCCGGCAGCCTCGCCGCGTCCGGCTATGTGGTGGCGCGGCGCAAGGCGACGGTCGCCGCCGAGATCACCGGCAAGGTGGTCGGGGTGTTCATCGACGAGGGCATGACGGTGACCGAAGGCCAGGTGGTGGCGCGGCTCGACAGCGTGCTCGCCGAGAAGGATTTTGAACTGGCGCGCTCGCGCGCCGAGAGCGCCGAAGCCGCGGTTGCCGCCATCACCGCCGATCTCGAGGATGCCACCCGGATCATGACGCGGACCCAGACGCTGTCGCAGAAGAATTTTGCTACCGAGGCCGACCTGACCAAGGCGCAGGCCCGGGTCGGCGTGCTCAGCGCGCAACTGCGCCAGGCGAAATCGCAGTTCGAGACCGCGAGCATCGATGCCAGGCGCAGCGCGTCGGTGCTCGACAAGCACCAGATCAAGGCGCCGTTCGCCGGGGTCGTGATCGACCGCAGCGCGCAGCCCGGCGAGATGATCTCGCCGATGTCGGTCGGCGGCTATACCCGCACCGGCATCTGCACCATCGTCGACATGGATTCGATCGAGATCGAGGTCGACGTCAACGAGGCCTTCATCGGCCGCGTTGCGCCCGGCGGCGCGGTCAATGCCATGCTCGATGCCTACCCGGACTGGACCATCCCCGCTTCGGTGATCGCGATCGTGCCAACCGCGAACCGCGAAAAGGCCACGGTGAAGGTGCGCATCCGCTTCGAGAAGAAAGACCCGCGCATCCTTCCCGACATGGCGGTGAAGGTGAATTTTCTGGCCGACGCCAGGGAAAACAAGGCAAAGAGCGCCGAGACCACCGCCGCGAACTGAGCCGCGGCCAAAAACATTCCTTGAGGAGACAAGCGTGACATCAGAACAACCGATGGTTCGCCTCACCGGCGTTCAGAAGCGTTTCACCAAGGGCAAGGAAACCATCTCGATCTTCGATCATCTCGACCTCGCGATCCCGCGCGGCGATTTCATCGCCGTGATGGGACCGTCGGGCTCCGGCAAGACCACGCTGCTCAACCTGCTCGGCGGCATCGATCGCGCCGATGCCGGCGAGATTTCGGTGGCGGACCGCCGCATCGACGGGCTTTCAGAAGGCGAGCTGGCCGCCTGGCGCGCCGCCAATATCGGCTTCATCTTCCAGTTCTACAATTTGATGCCGATGCTGACCGCGGCGCAGAACGTCGAGCTGCCGCTGCTGCTCACGCGCCTGAAGAAGAAGGAACGCGCCGAGCGGGTGCAGACCGCGCTGTCCGTGGTCGGGCTGGCCGACCGCGCCAAACACCGTCCGCGCGAAATGTCGGGCGGACAGCAGCAGCGCGTGGCGATCGCGCGCGCCATCGTCTCCGATCCGAACCTCTTGCTCTGCGACGAGCCGACCGGCGATCTCGACCGGCAGTCCGCCGACGAAATCCTGTCCATCCTGCAGCTTTTGAACGGCGAACTCGGCAAGACCATCGTGATGGTGACGCACGACCCGGCCGCCGCCAATTATGCCAAGCGCGTGCTGCATCTCGACAAGGGCCGCTTCGTCGAACGGGGATTGGCGGCATGAACGATTTCGACCTGGTGCGGAAGAACCTGTTCCGCCGCAAGCTGCGCGCGATCCTGATGATCGTGTCGATCCTGATCGCGTTTGCTATCTTCGGCGTGCTCGCCGGCTTCTACCGTGCGTTCACCGCCGGCGAGGACCGCGCCGCCGCCGACCGCATGATCACGGTGAACAAGATCAACTTCACCCAGCCGATGCCGATCGCCTATTTCAACCGCGTCAAGGCGGTCGACGGCGTGCGGCAGGTGACCCACGCCAACTGGTTCGGCGGCTATTACCAGGACCCGAAGAACTTCGTCATGGCGCTGGCGATCGAGCCGAACAGCTATTTCGACGTCTACCGCACGGAATTCGACGTGCCGCCCGACCAGTTGCAGGCCTTCATCCGCGACCGCGGCAGCGCCGTGGTCGGCGAGAAACTGGCGCAGAAATGGGGCTGGAAGGTCGGCGACCGGATTCCGCTGAACAGCAACATCTTCAGCCAGAAGAGCGGCGGCCACAGCTGGGACCTCACCATTGCCGGCATCGTCAAGGGCAAGGCCGACCATATCGACACCAATTTCCTGCTGTTCCAGTACCCGTATTTCGACGAGACCCGCAGTTTCGGCAAGGACACGATCGGCTGGCTGATCCTGCAGACCACGGCGCCGGAGAACAACGACCGCGTGGCCAAGGCGATCGACGCGATGTTCGCCAACTCCACCGCCGAGACTTCCACCGACACCGAAAAGGCGTTCGGCAAGGCGTTCGCGGCGCAGTTCGGCAACATCGCGCTGATCGTGCTGCTGGTGGTCGGCGCCGCCTTCGTCACCATCCTGATGATCGTCGGCAACACCATGGCGCTGTCGATCCGCGAGCGCACGCGCGAGATCGGCGTGCTGAAGACGCTCGGCTTCTCGGGCCCGCGCATCCTGGCGATGGTGCTCGGCGAATCCGTGCTGCTGGCGCTGCTCGGCGGCATTCCGGGGCTGGTGATCGCGGCGCTGATCGCAATGGGGTTGCGCGCCAGTCTCTCCGGCATCGCACCCGCCTTTGCGGTCTCGCCGACGATTGCGCTGCAGGGCGTGGCGCTGATGGTCGCGCTCGGGCTGGTCACGGGGATCATCCCCGCGGTCAACGCCATGCGGCTCCAGATCGCAACCGCGCTTGGACGGGGATAGGCATGCGCTCGTTGTTGCTTCAGGTCGCGGCGGTCACCGCCATCAATCTCAAGAGTATCGCGCAGCGACGCTGGCTCTCGCTCTCGACGGTGATCGCGATCGCGCTGGTCGTGGTGGTGCTGCTGGCCTTCCTGGCGATGGCCAACGGGTTCCAGCGCACCATCTCAGGCTCGGGCGCCGACGACATCGCGATCGTGCTGCGCGCCGGGTCGCAGGCCGAGATCAACTCCACGGTCAGCCGCGACCAGGTGCGGCTGATCGAGGACGGTCCCGGGATCGCGCGCGGCAGCGACGGCAAGCCGCTGATCTCGCCGGAATTGTATCTCGTGGTCGACGGGCTCAAGCGCTCGACCCATACCAAGGCCAACCTGCCGCTGCGCGGGATCGGCGAACAGGGCGCCGCGCTGCGCCAGGGCGTCAGCATCACCTCCGGCCGCATGTTCAACCGCGGCTCCAACGAGGTGGTGGTCGGCAAGGCGCTGCTGCGGGAGTTCGAGGGATTTGAGATCGGCTCCACCGTCGCGTTCGGCGCCACGCGCTGGACCGTGGTCGGTGTGTTCGACGCCGGCGGCAGCGTGTTTGAATCCGAGATCTGGGCCGACCTCAACGTGGTGCAGAGCCTGTTCAACCGCAACAACATCGTGCAGACCGTGCGCGCCCGCCTGACCGGCCCGGTGGCGCTTGGCGAACTGAAGAGCTACAACGACAACGATCCGCGGCTGAAACTCGACGTCAAATCCGAAGCGGCGTATTTCGCCGAACAGGCGTCGCAGACGTCGGACCTGATCCAGAAACTCGGCTGGCCGCTCGCCATCGCGATGGCGCTGGGCGCGGTCGCCGGCGCGCTCAACACGATGTATTCGTCGGTCGCCGCGCGGGCGACCGAGATCGCCACGCTGCGCGCCATCGGCTTCGGCGGCTTTCCGGCCTTTGTCGGCACGCTGGCGGAATCGCTGCTGCTCGCCGCGATCGGCGGGCTGCTGGGCGCCGCCGCGACCTATTTCATCTTCGACGGCCTCACCGCCTCGACGCTCGGCAGCAATTTCACGCAGGTGGTGTTCGACTTCAAATTGACCCCCCGCCTGATCGCCGAGGGCGTCGTGCTGGCGCTGGTGGTGGGCCTGATCGGCGGGCTGTTTCCGGCGCTGCGCGCCGCGCGATTGCCGATCGTCGAAGGGCTGTACGAGCATTGACGGTTACTGGTCCTTCGGACCGGTCGCACGCATGAGCCCGCGGCAAAAGCAGCAAGCGCGGAAAACGACTCCGCACCGCACACTCAGAGTCGTCCCTGCGAACGCAGGGACCCGTGTGATCCATCGATCATGCCCCGTCACAGATGTCCTTCGCCAAACTCCTGCCGGTGGTTATGGGTCCCTGCGTTCGCGCCACATACGCGATGATGGCGCTGGCGCAAAGGTCGGGGCCGCTGCGTAATGCATAACTCGCCTGAATGGATCGCGCGGCCGCACGGTAGGCCGGCTTCGAAAGCACATCACCCATCATCCGGCATAATCTCGCATCCTCGATCATGGCCAAAGGCAGCACCCTCGCCGCCCCGCGCGCGGCGACAAAGTGCAGGTTGGAGTCCTGCTCGCGATGCAGCGGAATGCCGATCAGCGGCGTGCCAGTCGCCATCGCGCATTGGACGCTGCCCTGCCCGCCCGTGGTGATGGCAAGATCGACGCGCGGCATGATCTTGTGGCTCGGCAGCACGCCGCCGACCGTGACATTCCCGGAGTTGATATCGCCGAGCTCGTGCACGGTCGCCGCGACGACGACGGTGGCGCCGCTCGCGGCCGCGCCCCTCACCACCCGCCGCACCGTCTCGGCCGGCGCCGACGTCAGGGCGACATAGACGCGAGGGCCGGGCTGGGTCAGCGCCCGCTCGATGGCATCGGGCACCGGCAGGTCGAATTCGGCAAATACCGGCCCGGTATAGACGAAACGCGTCGATGGCCAGTACGCCCCCTTGCCGTCCGAACGCCAGGCCGACATTTCGGCTTCCGTGATTCCATAGACGTCCGGCGCCTCGGTCACGAGCACGAGATCGCCGAGCAGCAGCGCCGGAAAGCTTGGGATCGGCGGTATGCCGAGTTCGGCCGCCAGCGCGTTGAAGCCCGAGAGATAGAGCCGCAGGCCGGTCATGCCCGTGTTCTGCAGCCAGCGCGCCAGCGCCTTCGGCATGTACCTGAACATCGGCGCAGGCGGCCGCGAGGCCGCCGGCAAAAGGCCGCGCTCGAACAGCGGCGGGATGCAGGCGCCGGCGTGTTCGACGATCAGCGGTATGCCGGCGAGGCGCGACGACAGCAGCGTCGTCGTCGTGAAGCCCGTCACCACGGCCGACACCCGGTGGCGCCTGAAATATTCCGCTTCCGCCAGCACGTAAGCGCGCATCTCTTCCGGGCTATACATGCTCTGGTCCGGGCTGCCGATGCCGACATTGTCCCTGACGAACTGCGCGCCCCGCGCCGCGCTCATGTGCGGGCCGACGATGTCGAATTCGATGCCCTCGTTGCGAAGCAGGGCTTCGTGCACGCCGCCATGGGTGGCGATGCGGGCCTCGGCGCCCTGTCGCCGCAGCGCCTTGTAGATCTGGATCATGCGCGACGTCTCGGAGAGATACGCGCACATCGGCATCAGGCAAATCATGCTACTCTCCTTGCCGGCGGCGTAATTATGTAATATATTACCTAAATGGTTCGCGTGCACAAGCCGGCCTTTCTCCTTGACGCCAACGAGCGGCGGGCCGCAGGCGCCGCGGCGGAAGCGGTCGAGAATTTTCGCCTGGTCCTGTTCTGCAGCCTGCGGCTGCGGCAGATGCTCGACGGGCGGCTGCGCAGCGCCGGGTTGACCAGCCGGCAAGGCCTGCTGCTGACGATCGTCCGCAGCCACGACCGGCCGACGCTCGGCGAGGCGGCGGCGGCGATGTCGACCACGCACCAGAACGTCAAGCAGATCGCGGCCAGCCTGGCGCGCAAGGGCATGATCAGGATCGTCAGCGATCCGAAGGATCGCCGGACGCGCCGCCTGGTGGCGACCGCCGCCGGCCGCCGCGGCTGGCAGGGCCGCAACGCCGGCGATTTCGAGGCCATCGACAAGTGGTTTTCGGCGTTGTCGCGCCGCGAACAGAAGACACTGCGATCCCTACTCGGCCGCCTCGCCGGGTCGATCGACGCATGAAATCCATTGGCACCCTGTCGTCCCTGCGAACGCAGGGACCCATACCGCGCGATCTCTCGATCGGGCACGATCAGAGACGGCCTTCGCCAAACTTCTGACGGTGGTGATGGATCCCTGCGTTCGCAGGGACGACGTGGGGAGAGGATTGAACGAAATATCCCGCGGTCGCATTTGTCAGGATGACAAACCGGATGCGCGGCAGTAGCCTCAACCCAAAATATAATCACACAGGGAGGAGTGGCATGCCAGACGCAGCGGTCGCAGCACGTTCTTCTGAAACAACCCACAGCGCCTCGACGCAAGTCGATGTCGCGGTGGTCGGCGCCGGGTTTGCCGGCCTCTATCTCCTGCACAAATTGCGCAAGACAGGCTTCAGCGCGGTTGCGATCGAGGAGGCGAACGACGTCGGCGGCACCTGGTACTGGAATCGCTATCCCGGCGCGCGCTGCGACATCCAGACCATCGACTACAGCTACACGTTCGATCCCGAACTGGAGAAGGCGTGGCAATGGTCGGAGAAATACGCCACCCAGCCGGAAATCCTGCGCTATCTCGGCTTCGTCGCCGACCGCTACGATCTCAGGCGCGACATCCGTTTCGGCGAGAAGGTCACCGGCGCGACATGGGACCAGGCCGCGGAGCGCTGGCAACTCGCGACCGACAAGGGCGCGACGATTTCCTGCCGCTACTACATCATGGCGACCGGCTGCCTCTCGGCGCCCAAGCCGCCGGAGATCGACGGCGTCAAAAACTTCAAGGGGGACATCTATTTCACCGGCCGCTGGCCGCATGGCGAGGTGAAGCTCGCCGGCAAGCGCATCGCCGTGATCGGCACGGGTTCGTCCGGCATCCAGTCGATCCCGCTGCTCGCCGAGCAGGCCTCGCAGCTCACGGTATTTCAGCGCACGCCGAACTTTGCGCTGCCGGCCCATAACGGCCCGCCGCCGGCGGACCGCCGCGCGCTGCTGGAAGGCGACCGCGCCGCCTATCGCGAACAGGCGCGCTGGTCGCTGGCGGGCGTACCCTATCCGCAGCAGACGGCGGTGAGCTGGCAACTGACCGATGCCGAACGCCGCGAGCGCTTCGAACAGGCCTGGGCCGCCGGCGATCTCATCCACATCCTGACCCAGCTCTGGGCCGACCAGGGCGTCGACGTTGACGGCAACAACCTGCTCTCCGACCTGATCCGCGAAAAGATCCGCGAGGCCGTCAAGGATCCGGCGACAGCCGAAGCGCTGAGCCCGCACGATCACCCGTTCGGCGCCAAGCGGCCCTGTCTCGATACCAACTACTACGCGACCTACAACCGCCCGAACGTCACGCTGGTCAATCTGCGGCAGGAGCCGATCACGCAGATCACCGCGACCGGCATCACGACCGACAAGCGCCATTTCGACGTCGACGTCATCGTGTTCGCGACCGGCTTCGACGCCATGACCGGCGCCATCAAGGCGGTGCATCCGATCACCGGCCGCGACGGCCAATCGATCAACGACGTCTGGGCCAACGGGCCGCAGACCTATCTCGGGCTGACGGTCGCGGGTTTTCCGAACCTGTTCCTGATCACGGGGCCGGGCAGCCCGTCGGTGCTGTCGAACATGGCGGTCTCGATCGAGCAGCATGTCGACTGGGTGGTGGATCGCCTGGCGGCGCTGCGCGAGGCCGGCTTCACCACGATGGAGGCGACCGAAGCCGCGCAGGCCGGCTGGGCCAGGCACATGGCCGATTGCGCAACGATGACCCTGCATCGGCTCGCCAACACCTGGTACACCGGCGCCAATGTTCCCGGCAAGGCACAGGGCGTGATGCCTTACACGGGCGGCGTCGGCCCCTACCGCAGCATCTGCAACGAGGTGGTCGGCCGCGGCATGCTGGGCTTCAAGCTGTCAGGCCCCGGTGTCGCCGCGCAGTGCAATGACGGCGAGGTGGTGCGCCTGCAGCCGGATGTGCGGATCGTGCTCGGCATGCTGGAACAGATGAACCTGCCGCAGATCGAGTCGCTCGGCGCATTCGGCGCGCGCGACTTCCTCACCGAATTCAACAAGGGCCGTCCTATGGGCCGGCCGGTCGGCGAGGTCGGCAGCGGCGCGCTGCAGGGCGCCGACGGTCCACTGCCCTACCGGCTGTACCGGCCGGCGACGCCGGGGCCGCATCCGATCGTGGTGTATTTCCACGGCGGCGGCTGGGTGCTCGGCGACGAACAATCCGACGATCCGTTCTGCCGCGATCTTTGCCGCCGCAGCGGCATGATCGTGGTCAGCGTCGGCTATCGCCACGCGCCGGAGCATCGCTTCCCGGCCGCGGCCGAGGACGGCTATGCCGCGACGCGCTGGATCGCGGAACACGCGGCCGATCTCGGCGGCAAGCAAGGCCCGCTGTTGGTGGCGGGCTGGAGTGCCGGGGCCAATATCGCCGCCGTCACCTGCCAATTGGCGCGCGACCGCGGCGGGCCGCCGATTGCAGGCCAATTGCTGGTCTGCCCGGTGACCGATTGCCGGTTCGACCGACAATCCTACGCCGACAATGCGGTCGGCTATTTCCTGACCCGCGCGCTGATGTTCTGGTTCTGGGACCTCTATTGCTCGCCCGCCGACCGCACCGACCCGCGCGCCTCGCCGCTGCGCGGCGAGCTGAAGAATCTGCCGCCGGCGTTCGTGGCGACCTGCGAGTTCGATCCGCTGCGCGACGAGGGCATCGCGTATGCCGAGGCGATGGCCGCCGCCGGTGTCCCGGTCGAGCAATTGCAGGCGCGCGGCCACATCCACTCCTCGCTGGTGATGGTCGACGTGGTGGTCACCGGCGTCAGCGCGCGGGTGAAGATGGCCGAAGCGCTGCGCGGTTTTGCCGGGCTGCCGAAGAAGCTGGACGCCGAAAGCGCCTCGCCGATTGAGGTCAACGCCGCCGCGGGGTAGTGCGAGACGAATTGAGCGCGCGGCGGGCCGGAGAACACCTCGGGCCCGTCGTCTGCATGCCTTCCTGCGATAGAATTTCTACGGCAAGCGCGGCATGGATTGCGCCTAGCATGGCGTGACCCGGCGGTTCGCCGCCCTCAAGCGACAAGGCCCCATCTCATGACCGACAAGGAAGCCATCGAAGGCGTGGTGCAGTGCTATCTCGATGGCCTGCACGAGGGCGACGCCGCCAAGATCGCGCGCGCCTTTCATCCGACCAGCGCGCTCACCAGCATCTCCGAAGCGGGAGAGCTCGCGATCACGCCCCGCGACGTCTGGCTCGAAAATGTCCGGAACCGGCCGTCGCCGAAACAGCGCGGCCTGTCGCGGCACGATGAAGTGCTGTCGATCGATCTCGTCGGCGCGACGATGGCCTACGTGAAGTTGAAATGTGCGATCCCGCCGCGGTTCTTTACGGACCAGCTCTCGTTGTTGAAAATCGACGGACGCTGGCAGGTCGCGCAAAAGATTTTCATGACCGAGTTGCGGGAGTGATCCGCTCCCGCACGCACCTTTATCCCCGTCATGCTGAGGCGCTCGCGAAGCGAGCCTCGAAGCATGCAGGGCCACCAGCCGGGCCGTCGTCCTTCGAGACGCGCGCAAGGGCGCGCTCCTCAGGATGACGGAGCGCGGGCGAGCGATTCGATGTCGAAGAGGCCCACGCGTTGCACCATCGAAGGAAACCCGCATGAACGTTCTCGACGACTACATGGTCGATCCCCGCCTGTCGCTGCTGGACAAGACCAAAATCCAGGCCCAGGTGCTGGTGCCCGTGCTACGCGCGTTGCGCGCCGAACTCGGCAAGGAAACAGCCGACGCGCTGGTGAAGCAAGCCTTGCGCGACTGGTCGAAACAGCTGTTCGCCGCCGTCGGCGAGCGCGTCGAAGGCAGCCCGCGGCGCAAATGGGCGGCGATGCAGAGCGCGCTGACCGAGATCACCGAACGCGAGGTGACGTTCGGGATGAAGCGGCACGACAGGGAAGCGATGGAGTTCGACGTGACGGATTGCCGCTTTGCAAACTTCTTCCGCGCGCTCGGCGAGCCGGAGCTCGGCGCGCTATTGGTCTGCGCCACCGATTTCGACATCGTCGCGGCAAGCGATGGCGAGGTCGAACTCACGCGCGACCAGACCCTGATGCAGGGCGCGCCGAGCTGCACGTTCCGCTACCGGTTTGCGCTGAGTGAGTGACATGTAGGATGGGTTGAGCGCAGCGAAACCCATCCTACATCGTGCGGGAGGTGATGGGTTTCGCGAAGAGCTCAATCCATCCTGTACCCTTCTGGCGTTCGGCGCCAGTCTCTGATGTAGATTGGCCGCGCGGGCCGATCTGCCGGGAGCTGCCTGACCCATCCGTGCATAAGCACCCACGTAGG